>MTBK01095478.1_pt1 | contig 211697 bp, 183 predicted proteins | sample 1535981 | NCBI WGS metagenome assembly MTBK01 (sample SAMN06109225, study PRJNA356200) | anaerobic digester metagenome | isolation source: biogas reactors fed with pig manure or primary and secondary sludge | place: Spain | collected 2016-06-30
GTGGTCACCAGCGCGCTGGCCCGCGAGGCGACCGTGAGCACCGGTCTCGGCGACGGGATCGCGATTCCCCACGCCAAGACCGACGCTGTCTCCGAACCGGTCGTGGTGTACGCCCGCTCACGCACGGGCATCGACTGGTCCAGCCGCGACGGCGTACCCGCCTCGGAGATCTTCCTGATCGCGGTTCCCGAGCAGGCCGCCGGCGACGCACACCTGAGCATCCTGAGCGCCCTGTCCCGAAAGCTGGTCAACCCGGCGTTCCGCTCCAAGCTGTCCGCCGCCGGACCGGACCGAGCCTATGAACTGCTGTCGAATGTCCAGTAACCAATCAGCCTAAGCCGTCACGAAACCCGTTCAGAATCAGTCGATTTCAGCGAAGTCCACCCACAGGTGCCGCGGCCCGCGGAACACCTGGTTGTGCCGATACGGCGGCGGGTCCACCACCAGTCGGGGTGAACGCACCCGGCGGAGGAACACTTCCAGCGCCAGGTTGATCTCGAGGCGGGCCAGCGGTCCGCCGAAACAGGTGTGGATGCCGCTGCCGAAGCCGAGGTGCTCGTTGTCCTCCCGCATCGGGTCGAAACGGTCCGGGTGCGGGAATCGCCGGGGATCGCGGTTGGCCGCGGCGTAGACCAGGAACACCGCCGAACCCGCGGGGATCCGGGTGCTCCCGATCTCGATATCGGCGGTGGCCCAACGGCTGGGGAAGAACTGCACGGCCCCCTGCAGCCGCTGCACTTCCTCGACTGCGCGGGGGATCAGTTCGGGGTTGTCGCGCAACAGATCCCACGAGCCGGGGTTGCGGAGCATCGTCATGACGCTGTTGGTGATGGTGTTGACCGTCGAGTCGTGTCCGGCGATCAGCAGCAGCATGGCGTTGGATTCGGCCACGTCGGGGGACACCGGACCGTCCGGACCGTCGTCGTGCAGCACCGCGGACAGCAGGCCGGGTTCCGGTTCGCGGGACAGTCGCTGCACCCATGCGTGCACGTAGGCCTCGAGCTCGGCCATGCTCGCTGCGGCCTTCTGCACCGCGGCCTTTCCTTCGGGGGTGTCGCGTTCCGGACCGACGTCGGCGCCCTGCATGAAGTCGGTCACCCAGGCGTGGAACTTGGGCTCGTCGGCCATCGGTGCGCCCATCACCCGGAAGATCACCGACACCGGGATCGGGTAGGAGAAGTCCTCCACGACGTCCATCCGAAAGGAGCCGCGGGCGCGTGATCTTTCAGCGACCTTGTCCAGCAGTTCATCTGCCAGATCCGTCACGAACGAGGCCATGCTCGGGATGAGGTCGGGGGAGTGCGGCGGCCCGAAGTGCCGCATGAACTGGCGGCGCATCCGGTCGTGGCCGGGCGGGTCGGTGACCAGCATGCTGCTGTCTCGGGTCTGAGCCGCTTCGGACGACTCCAGTTTGGCATCGCTCTCACCGAACAACCCGGACGGGCTGCGGCCGATATCGGAGCTGATGCGCGGATCATGAGCCAGCGCAAGGACTTCCGGGTAACCGGTGACCACGTAGGTGTGTTCGGCGACCTTGGCCACCGGCGTCTTGCGGAGTTCCTCGAAATACGGGTACGGATTCGGGCGATTGGCGAACTTCATCGCCTCGGCCCAGGCGGTTGCGGCGTCCATATCAGCTCCTCATGGCTACTGGGGCTAGTGGCTTCGGGGCCGGAACTCGGCACTGCGGTCGGTCGGGTCATGTCCGGTCAGGACGACATCGGGATTGCCGGCGGGCTCGCGCGGATCGGGGAACCGGGCCGGCATCACCTCGTTGTTCACCGGGCGGTCGTAGCCCGGGGGCGGGGGCGGAAACGTGGCGGAGCGCTCGATCAACTCGGCGTAGTAGGGCAGCCACTTTCCGTGGTTGAAGGTGACCGCACCGACGATGCGGCCGTTCTTTCCGTAGGCGGCGGCGAACCGGCGGTCCTCCGGGGAGCCCTGGGTGAAGACGATCTCGTCGCCGAAGGAGCACACGCCGACACTTTTGATGTTCACCCCGAACTGGCCGGACCAGAACGACGGCAGCGGCAGGTGCGGGCGACGGCCCACCTCGAGATTGAGCATGTTGTTGGCGGCCACCTCGGCGCCGAGAACCGCGTTGTCCCAATGCTCCAGCGCCAGGAACTCGTAGCCGTAGAGGACGTGCGGGGCGCGGGCGACGTCGCCGGCGACGAAGATGTGATCGGTCACGACGCCGTTGATGTCGAACGCACGGCAGCCTGCGTCGCAGCCGACTCCCCACTGCCCGGCGGCCAGGCCGGCGCCTTCGAGCCATTCGACGTTGCGGATCGAACCGAGCGAGGGGATCACCACGTCGACGTCGAGGACGGTGCCGTCCGACAGCGTCGCGGACCGGACGTGGCCCGACTCGTCGCCGTGCAGGGCAGCGACGGACGTCCCGGTGCGCAGGTCGACTCCGGCGTCGCGCATCATGCCCGCCGCGATGTCACTGATCACCCCACCCAGTGCACCCTTCAGCGGCCCGCTGCCGCGTTCGGTCACCGTCACCTCAAGGTCCAGGTCGCGGCAGACCGAGGCGATCTCCGAACCGACGAATCCGGACCCGACGATCAGCACACGCTTCGGCCGCGCCTTCAATGCCGCGGACAGCCCGGCCGCGTCCTCGACGGTGCGGACGGTGAAGACGCCCTGCAGCGCACCCTCCGCAGGGTTCGGCCAGGGCCGTGCCCGGGTCCCGGTGGCGATCAGCAGCCGGTCGTACCCCACCTCCTCGCCGTTGCCCAGTTTCACCACGTGGTTGATCCGGTCCAGGCCGACGGCGGCAACACCGAGTTTCCAGTCGGCGTCCACCCGGCGCATCCGGGGCAGCTTGGTGTGATCGGCCGGGACCCAGCCCTTGAGGACCTGCTTGGACAGCGGCGGCCGGTCATAGGGTTCGTGCGGTTCGTCACCGATGATGGTCAGCGAGCCCTCGAAGCCCTTCTCCCGCAACGCTTCCGCGGCCCGAAGTCCGGCCAGCGAGGCGCCGACGATGACGATGCGGCCCTCGGCCCGGAACTTCTTGACGATATCGTCGAAGGAGTAGATGCCGCTCGCCCCGGAACTCATTTCGTGTCCCGATCAGCCGGGGGATCCAATTCCAGGATGATGGCCTGCACAGGGCAGGACGCCACCGCCCGCAGCACCTGCTGGCGTTGGGACTCGTCGGGGTTGGGATCGTAGGCGAGGGCCTCCTCGCCGACGAGTTTGAGCACCTCCGGCGCCAGCGGGACGCACTGGGCGTACCCCTGGCACTTGTTGAGATCGACCACCAGACGCATAAGCACCGAGACTAGTGCGAATAATCAGCGGCATGGCAGAGAAGGCGATCCGCCCGTTCCGGATTCAGGTGCCCGACGACGAACTCGACGATCTGCGGCACCGGCTGCGCCGCACCCGCTGGCCGGAGCGTGAGTGCGTCGGCGACTGGAGCCAGGGCATCCCGCTGGACTACGTGCGCGAACTTGCGTCCTACTGGGCCGACGAATACGACTGGCGGGCACGGGAGGCACGGCTCAATTCCTTCGACCAGTTCGTCACCGGGATCGACGGCATGGACATCCATTTCATCCACCAGCGCAGCACGAATCCCGATGCGCTTCCGCTGCTGATCACGCACGGGTGGCCGGGATCGATCGTTGAGTTCGCCAAGGTGATCGGACCACTGACGCAGGACTTCCATGTGGTGTGCCCGTCGCTACCGGGATACGGCTTCTCCGGAAAGCCCACCGGCACGGGGTGGACGGTCGAGCGGATCGCCGCGGCCTGGGACGTGTTGATGAAACGTCTGGGCTATGACCGCTACGGCGCGCAGGGCGGCGACTGGGGTGCGGCGGTGACCACTCAGATCGGACGTAACGGGTTTGGCTGCATGGCGATTCACACCAACATGCCGATCGCCCGTCCGGCCGGTCCGCTGGAAGACCCGACATCCGCGGAGCGGGATGCGCTGGCGGCGGCGAGCCACTACCAGAAGTGGGAGGCCGGCTATTCCAAGCAGCAGTCCACCCGCCCGCAGACGCTGGGCTACGGGCTGGCCGACTCCCCGGTGGGACAGCTGGCGTGGATCGTGGAGAAGTTCCAGGCCTGGAGTGACTGCGGCGGGCATCCGGAGAATGTGTTCACCAGAGATGAACTGCTGGACAACGTGATGCTCTACTGGGGCACCAACTCGGCCGCATCGTCGGCGCGGCTGTACTGGGAGAGCTTCGGCTCATTCGGTGGCGGCGGAAAAGTCGAGCTGCCCACCGGAGTCGCCGCCTTCCCGAAGGAGATCCTCAAGGCGCCGAGGAGCTGGTGCGAGGCGGCCTACAACATCACGCACTGGACCGACATGCCGCGCGGCGGGCACTTCGCTGCCTTCGAACAGCCCGACCTGTTCATCGCCGATGTGCGGAAGTTCTTTTCCGGGCTGCGCTGACGCCCCTGTTGCCGGTGCGTCGCCATGCTGGTTTGATGGCGGGATATGACCTCCGGGGTGCGCTACCCGGCCGCGAGTCGCGGCCGCTCCCGACGGGGTCTCCCGATGTCTCCCACGGCCCGAGCGGCGGTGGCCGCGACGGTCTTCTTCGCCGCGTTCACCGCCGTCCTGCTGTCGGGTCTACTGGACCCCGCCACCCACGAAACCGTCTCTGACGCCACCTTCATCGTCCTGGGCCTGATCTATGTGCCGCTCGCCGTGCGGACCGCGAGGGCGGCGCACGGTCGGTTGAAGGCCGCCTGGGTCGCCATGACGATCGGTTTCGCGAGTTGGCTCCTCGGTGAGGTGCTCTGGGCCTACTACCACTGGGCGGCTTCCCATTCATCGGCTTCCCATTCATCGGCTTCCCATTCATCGGCTTCCCATTCATCGGCCGAAGCGGCGCCCTTCCCGTCCTGGGCCGATGCCGCCTATCTGGCCTACGCGCCGTGGGTATGTGTTGCCCTGCTGCTGTTTCCGACCGCCCGTAGCTGGCGGAGCCAGGCCCAGATGATCCTTGACGGCGTCATCGTCGCCGGCTCGTTCTTCCTGATCTCCTGGATGACCGCGATGCGCTCGGTCTGGCACAGCGTGGCCGGCAACGCGCTGGAATTCGCGGTTTCGGTGGCCTACCCGGTCAGTGACGTCCTGGTCATGACGGTCGGACTGCTGGTTGCGATCAGGGCCGCGCCGGGTCTGCGGCTGACGCTGACCCTGCTTGTCGCGGGCCTGATGGCCGCCGCGCTGGCGGACAGTCTGTGGGTCTACGAGTCGAACACCACGGGCTACTCGGCGGGCAGCCTGGTCAATCTTCTGTATGCGGCCAACTCGCTGCTGATCATCGTCGCGCTCGTCGCCGGCCACAGGGCCGCACCCGGTGATCCCGCCGCCGCTCCTCCGCCCGGCTGGCTGTCCCGGTCGCTGCCGCTGGTGCCGTTGGTGGTCGCCGCACTGTTCACGGCCCGGGCGGATCGCGCCGTGGTCAGCGAGTCCCCGGCGGTGATCACCGGCGTACTGCTGATCGGGGCCCTGCTCTTGCGGCAGATTCTGGAGGCCGCCGAACTCGGCAAGCGCGAGCGACAGATCCGGACGATGACCGACCAGCTGTCCGGCGAACTCAAGAGCGCGGCCAAATACGTCGCCTCCATCCTGCCGGGCGACCTCCACGGACCGGTTCAGGTGAGATCGCGTTATCTGCCGTCGCGTGAGCTTGGCGGTGATTCGTTCGGCTACTCCTGGATCGACGACGACCATCTGATCGTGTACCTGATCGACGTGTCCGGCCATGGGGTGGAGCCGGCGCTGTTGTCGATATCGGTGCACAACATGCTGCGGTCGCGGTCGATGCCGATGGCGACTCTGCTGTCCCCGGAGCAGGTCCTGGCCGAACTCAACCGGCTGTTCGGCATGGACAACCACGACGACCACTACTTCACCATGTGGTACGGCGTCTATCAGGCCTCCGCCCGACTGCTGCACTATGCGGCTGCCGGACATCCGCCCGCCCTGGCGCTGACCGATGAGGACGGCATCGTGAACGCGAAACCGCTTGGCGGGACGGCGATCCCGGTCGGCATGTTCACCGACAGCGTGTTCGCCGGGGATACCTATCGGGTTCCCGCCGGGGCACAGATCCTGCTCTGCAGCGACGGTGTTCTCGGCGATCGGCTGTCGTTCGCCGACTTCACCGAACTGTGCGAAGAGACTGCCGCCGCGCCGGGCTGGTCGCCGGCTTCGCTGATCGCCCGGCTGCGGGCGACCGCAGGCGGGACATTCGACGACGACTGCGCGTTGGTTCAGCTCACGTTCTAGGACCGGGCCTAGCGATCGGCCACCGTGAAAAGCCCGCGTGCTCGTGCCGCCAGTGATTGCCGTATCTGGGATAGCGCTGCGGCGCGGACGGGGGCCATGTCGTCGGTGGCGAGCCAGGCCCCTCTGGGCCGGCCGGTACCGCCCATTTCGTCGAGCGGCCGGCGTCGTAGCGAGAGCAGGTTGGCGATGTCCCACGGTTCCACGATGAAGCGCTCACCATCGATCTGGGAACCGACGGGGATGGGGCGGCCGGACAGGTCGAGGTGCATGGCCCGCACCACGTCGATCCCGGCGTCGTCCTCGAACATCCGGAACTGCGCGCCGACGCGGGGGTTGAAATCGAGTAGGTAATAGCGGCCGGTGCGCCGGTCGAGCCGCCAGTCGATGTCGAAGATTCCCCGGTAGCCGACCTGGGCACAGAACAGCTTCGCCAACATGGTCAATTCGGGATCGGCGGCGGTGTAGGCGGCCGCGGTGGCCCCACCGTGCGTGGGCCAGGTCCGGACCTTCCGGCCGGTGAAGACGACGTCGGCCCGACTGGTGGCGTCGCAGTAGCCGTGGGTGAACCAGTCCTCGCAATGCTCGTCGGGAAGGTATTCCTGCAACAACACCTGAAACGGTTCGACCCACCGCACGGCCGACGCGCGCAGGTCTTCGCGGGTCTGTACCAGGGTGGAGTTCTCGACGCTCTGCACCTGACCTCGCAACGCGGTGCTTTTCACCATCACCGGCAGTTCGATCTCGTCGATGACCGCGTCGAGTTGCGCCGGCGTGTCGATGGCGACCGCCGGCGGTATCGGCATGCCGTGACGTCGACACAATTCGGCGAGGCTGTGCTTGTCCGCCAATTCGGCAGGGAGCTTGGAGCCCACCTCCGGAAGCACGAACCACTCCGCCAGGGCACTACGGTGCCGGGCGACGAAGACCGCCATCTCATCGGAGGTGCAGACGATCAACGACCGGCGCCCCAGTTCGCGGCCGAAGTCATTGAGGCGCTTCAGTAAAGACGTGTATCCCTCGCCGTGGTGGGGCTGCCAGAGAATCTGCCCGCGGAGATAGCGGGACTTCGCAATCGGCGCGCGAGGGTCTGCGACGACGGCGTACACCGGCACGCCGGCGCGCCCCAGGCTACGGAACACCCCGAGGCAGTTGTGTTGCAACGGGAACTGCGAGACCCACAGCACGACAGCGGGCAACCCGGTGTCCAGATCCGGTCCCGGGCGGGAGCGGTCCGGCTTCAGCAGCAGGTTCGCCCATCTCTCCCGACTGCCAGGCACCGGCAGAAGCGTACCGCCAGTCCGAACACGCCGCAGAGCGTGCGTTGCGTGCCGCCTTCGGCGCCAGCTGCTGAAGACCGCCGTTCCCAAACCGCTCGGGCTGGCCCCGTTGTAGATCGGCGCCAGCTGGTACGGCGTCCAGCCGGTGTTGAACACCGATCCCGATTGCACCGAGGGCCCGTTGGTGGCGGTCGTCGTGTACGAGTACAGCAACGTGTCGTCGCTGCGGTAGACGGAGATCTTGGTTCCCGCGGGCACGCGCCCGCCACCGGTCGTCGGGCCGGTGTAGATCGAGGACCCGATGTAGCCGATGTTGTACCCGGTGTCGATGAACGCATTCGAGACGGCGACCTTGGGCCCGTTGTCGATCTGCACCAGCAGTGAGGCCAACGGATTCCCGTCAACCGAGACCCCGGGTGACGGGTTGGGGCCGAACACCAACTGGTCAGCGGATCCGTCGATGAGCACACCCTGGCTCAGGGTCCCCGGCAGCGACGTGATCACGATGCTGGTGCCCGGGTACCCGTTATTGGACCCGATGCCCAGGACGCCGTCGATCGGGATGCCGGCCCAGTAGGAGTTGAAGGCCGCCACCGAGCTTCCGGTGAGAACGGCGACGGCGGTCGACGACGTGACGACACCGCTTCCGAAACTCACCGTGGTGTCATAGGTGTCGTAGTACATGGCACCCGAGCTGCCGTAGGTGAACGGTCCACCGGAATATACCGAGGAGCCGAGACCTGTTGGCACCCAATTGATGACGAGGCCGGCCGATCCGCTGTCCAGCAACACCGGATGCGCCGGGCCGCCGTTGATCGAGACATTGACGACCGGGTACGGGTAGATGCCGGTGTAGACCGTCTGGACGCTGATGGTCTTGTTCTCCGCCAGCGGGGTGCCATCGGCGCCGCTGGTGGCACCCGTGCCCCCGACGCCGCCGGTGCCGGTGACGCCGTTCGAGCCGACCGGGCCGCCACTTCCGCCGATGCCGCCGGTGCCGCCGTCGCCGCCCTGCGCGCCGGCGCCGTTGGCTCCTGCATTGGCGCCGGAGCCTTGAAGGCCGCCGATGCCGACAGCCCCCGCATTGCCGCCGGCGCCACCGGTTCCACCGTCGCCGCCGTAGGCGCCCGGACCGACGTATTGCGCGGCGCCGCCACTGCCGGCATTGCCGCCTGCGCCGCCGAGTCCGGCATCACCGCCGGACCCGCCGTTTGCGCCACTGCCGCCTGCGCCGCCGGTGCCGCCGGACCCGCCGGTGCCGCCCGCACCGCCGTCGCCGCCGCTGTCGGCCTGGGCGTAGCCGTTGGCGCCGCTCGCGCCTGCGCCGCCCACGCCGCCCACGCCGCCGTTGCCGCCTGCGCCGCCGACGAAGCCGGCGTCACCTTGTCCGCCTACTCCGCCGGACCCGGCGGCCCCGCCTGCGCCGCCGTTGCCGCCCGTGCCGACCGGTAGCCGGGTGCTCGCCGGTGCGGACTTGAGTCCGGCGCCGGGTGTGCCGCCGGCGCCCGCCGCGCCGCCGTTGCCGCCTGCGCCGCCGGCGCCACCGGCCTTGCCGATGCCGTTGCTTCCGCCGCCGCCGTTTCCGGCCATGCCGCCGTCGCCGCCGGTCCCGCCATTGCCGTTGGATCCGAACAGGCCGTGGTAATCCCCGGTGATCTGGCTGGAGGAGCCGCCCTGGCCGCCTTGGCCGCCGGCGCCGCCGTCGCCGCCGGCGAAGCCGGTGTTGCCGCCGGTCGCGCCGCCCTGGCCGTTGCCGCCGCTACCGCCGTTGCCGGCCGCGCCGCCGTTGCCGCCGCTGCCGAAGTAGATGCCGTTGTTGATGTTGTCCGCGGCGGTGGGTGCCAGGCCGGAGTAGCCGCCGAGTCCGCCGTTGCCGCCGTTGCCGCCGTTGCCGCCGGCGTCGCCGAGACCGGTGCTGAGACTGGTGGCTCCGTTACTGCCCAGGCCGCCGATGCCGCCATCGCCGCCGTTGCCGCCGCGTCCACCCGCGACGATGCCGCTACCGCCGTTGCCGCCGGCGCCGGCGTCGCCACCCCGGCCGCCGTTGCGGCTGACGCCGCTGCCGTTGGACGCGCCACCGTTGCCTCCGGTGCCGCCGTCACCGCCGTTGCCGCCGGCGCCGCCGTTGCCCGATGCGGCGTTGTAGCCGACGCCGCCGGCGCCGCCGTTGCCGCCCGCCGCGCCGTGGGTGGCCAGACCCGCGGTGCCGTTGGAGCCCTTGTTGACACCGGTGCCGCCGGCCCCGGCCGCACCTGCGCCGCCGCCGTTGCCGCCGGCCCCGCCGCTGCCGCCGTCGCCGGCGTTGGGGCTGCCGACGGTGCCGTTGATGCCCGCGATGCCGGCGGCGCCGCCGCCGGCAGTCCCGGCACTGCCGCCGTTGCCGCCGTCACCGCCATCGGCGTCGCTACCCGCTGTCGCACCGGCCCCACCGGCCGCGCCGCCGAGGCCGCCGCTGCCGCCGTTGCCTCCGTCACCGCCCGATCCGGCGTTGCCGCCGTTGCTTCCGTCGATCAGTGCTGAGGCGTCATAGCCGCTGCCGCCGCCCTTGCCGTTGCCGCCGTTGCCGCCGGCTGTGCCGTCGCCACCGTTGCCGGATGCCCCCGTTGTGCCACCACTTCCGCCGGTGCCGGCAGCGCCGCCGGTACCGCCGGCACCGCCCACGCCGCCGTTGCCGCCGGCGCCGCCCTGGCCGCCGTCCTGGCCGTTGCGGGCGATCGCGCCGCCGCTCAGCCCGCTGACGCCGTTACCGCCATTACCCGCGCTCCCGGCCGAACCACCGTCACCGGCGGCCCCGCCCGAACCGTTCGTTCCGGCGGAGCTGATCAGGAACAGCGTCCGGCCGACGCCGGCGTTGCCGCCGACCCCGCCGTTGCCGCCCGAACCGCCGTTGCCACCGCTGCCGCCGACCTCGCCGTCTCCGCCGGCAAGGACAGCGTCGGCGCCATTGACACCGTTGCCGCCGTTGCCGCCGCTGCCGGCCACCCCGCCGTTGCCGCCCGATCCGCCGGTGCCGAACACCCAGCTGCCCGCGCCGCCGTCGCCGCCCGCTCCGCCGTTGCCGCCGTTGCCGCCCGGACCGCTCGCGGTCGAGGCGCTGATGCCGGCCAGCCCGAGGCCGCCGGCCCCGCCGTTGCCCCCGCCGCCCTGCACGGACAGCAGTCCGGTGCTGCCGCCCTTACCGCCGGCGCCGCCGTTGCCGCCGGCTGCGGTGGCCGCGCCGCCGGTCCCGCCGTTACCGCCATTGCCGAGGATCAACCCGCCGGCGCCGCCGTCGCCGCCGTTTCCGCCGTTTCCGGCGGCAACACCATTCCCGCCGTTTCCGCCGTATCCGAACCAGCCCGCCGAGCCGCCGCCGCCGCCGTTCCAGCCGTTGCCGCCGTTGCCGATCAGGCCGCCGTTACCGCCGGTGCACGCGCCACTGGTGCAGACCCCGGCATAGCCGATCCAGGAGTAGCCGTTGCCGAACAGGATGCCGGCATTGGGATGGTCGGCCGTGCCGTCGCCGAACAACCAGATGTCAGTGACCGCTTTTGCCGTCGCGGCAGCGGTCGTGGTTGCAGCGGTGGTCGCCGCAGTGGTGGTTTTGGCCGCCCCCACCTCCCGGCGGACGATCCCCAGCTCAGCCCACATCAACGCCGCCGCAACCGGCGTTCCGGACCCGCCGCCGGCATCCTGCGCACGCGACGCCGAACCGGCCGCCGCCCATGTCGACACCGGCACACTCACCGGCACCCGGGCACCGGCGGCGATCGGCGCCGACGAGCCTGCCGCGATCGAGCCGGCACGACGCGAGGTGGCCGCCGCCGGTGCGGACACCACACCGACCGACCCCGCCGACCCCGCCGACCGGGCCTTACCCGGGCGGGCAGACCTCGGGCCGGTCTTCACACCGTCGGTCGATCCGGCGGACGAGCTCGATGCCGACCCGGCCCCGGGACCCGTGGTGTCGGCAGCCGCCAGCCACGGAATCGACCCGACCGCCGTTCCGACTCCCAGGGCCACCGCCAGCGCGCCGACCCGGCCGAGGTAAAGCGAATGACGACCTACCGGCGCACCCGTGGGAGAGCCCTGCCGGCGGCGTGAAGAAGTGGAAGAAGTCATCGGGTCCCCCTCAGGAGCGTCACCTCGTGCGGACCCTGGCGGCGCATCGATAGGCGTGTTTGCTGGACGATTTTTAGAAGGTACCCCGTGGAGTGGATTACAACCGCACCGATGTGAGTTCCGTTCGCCGCAATCCACTTCCTTGGGTACAAGTAAGGCAAGCGCGTTAGGCTGCCGTCGTGTCTGCCACGCTTCCCGCCCATGACCCCGCTGGTTGGCGCCAGCTGCCCACCTCCCACACCCCGCTGGACCATGCCCGGGTCTCGGCGCTGATGGCCAAGGAGTGGGAGCGCTACGCCAAGACCACGACCGGCTCCGCCGACCATGCGGCGAGGTCGAGCAAGACGCTGCCGCTGGGTGTCACCAGTAGCTTCCAGTACTGGGATCCGTATCCGATGGGTGTGAAGTCCGCCCGCGGCGCCTACGTCACCGACTGCGACGACCGTCAGGTGCTCGACCTGTCGATGGGCTTCGGTGCGATGCTCGTCGGTCACCTCAACCCGACGGTGGTGGCCAAGGTCAAGGAGTCCCTGGACGACATCGGCACGCTGTTCGTGACCCCGTCGCCGATCTCGACCGACGTCGCCGAGCGGTTCAAGCACCGCTTCGGTCTGGACATGTTGCGCTTCACCAACTCCGGCACCGAGTCCACCATGTATGCGGTGCGCGCGGCGCGTGCCTACACCGGCCGCAAAGCCATCATCAAGATCGAGGGCGGCTACCACGGCGGCTATGACGGCCTGTCGGTGTCGGTCAAGCCGGGTATCGACGAGATCGGGCCCGCCGACGATCCGACACCGCAGGTGCCTTTCGACGTCGAACCGGGCGTTGTGCACACGGTGGCCTACAACGACCTCGGCCAGATGGAACGCAAACTGGCCGCACACGCCAAAGACGTCGCCTGCGTGGTCATGGAGCCGGTGATCGAGAACCTCGGCATCATCCTGCCCGACGCCGGCTACCTCGCCGCCGTGCGTGATTTGTGCGATGCCCACAACGTGCTGCTGATCTTCGACGAGGTCAAGACCGGACTGACCGCCGGTGCGCACGGCGCGGCCTCGCGCCTCGGCGTCAAGCCGGATCTGGTGACCTTCGCCAAGTCGATCGGCGGCGGCCTGCCGCTGGCCGCCTTCGGCGGCACCGCTGAGGTGATGCAGGTGGTCGTCGACAACCGGATGGCCCACTTCGGCACCTACAACGGCAATCCGCTGTGCATGGCCGCCGCCATTGCGGTCGATGAGGTCGCGACTCCGCAGGCGCTGGCTGCTGCCGAGCAGATCAACGACAACGCCATGGAAGCCATGGACGCCATCATCCGCGAGTACGAACTGCCGGCCCACACCGTCGGCTTCGGCGTCAAGGGGTCTGTGACGTGGTCACCGACCCCGATCCGTAACTACCGCGACTGGAAACTGGTGACCGACTTCGAGGTCGCCGAGTTGGGTTGGCTGTGGGGCATCAACCGCGGTGTCCTAACCCCGCCGGGGATGGACGATCAGTGGCTGGTGTCGCTGGCGCACACCGATGCCGACATGGCCAAGTGGGTCGACGCCTTCGGTGAACTGGCTAAGGAATTGCGCGCCTGAGCGTTTCGCCAAAGCGGTTCCCCTGCCTCATGCCAACGGCCGAGATCATCAGCGGGAGACGTGGTGCTGACCCTTGCGCGTAGGGTCAAGTGATCGGGACCGGCCAGGCCCCCCACTGAAGAGGGCCAGCAATGTCTGACAAGTCTCCACGCCAAGCCATGACGAAGAAATCGGGCAAGTCTCTCAAAGAGAAACGCGCCGCCAAGAACGCCAAGACGGATCAAGCCTCTGCGACCGAGAGCGCGCTGCATCCCAAGAAGCGCTGAGCTTCACGGATGCAGGTTCCACTGACCCACATCTGAGGCCAGCACGTCGTTGACGTCGACCTCGATCCCGCCGACAATCGGGCCCGGGCTCGAGGCGGTGCTCACGATGCGCTGGTACAGAACCGCGGTCGGTTCGATCTGACTGCCGGACCAGGCCCGGGTCTGCCAGGACCACCGGTGACCCTGCGTGGTCGAATTCCCGATCACGCCGTCGGCTGCGGCCCACTGGCACGGCCGGATGCCCGCGTAGATACCGGTGCGCTGAACTCCGAGCACCGAGTTGATTCCCTTGAACCACTGCAGTGCAACGGTATTCCAGGTGTCGCGGCTGATGTCCTCGTCGATGGTGAAGAAGATCGGCGCGCTCTGCCCGCCGCCTGCCGCTGTGTGGATCTGCCAGGCGGTCTGAGCGTCGGCGACACCGCCGGCGTATCCGCGGGTGTAGTCCGACGGCGCCGTGCCGCCGGGCTTGCCGTACTGGTAGTTGCTGACGATCACCAGTCCTGCGGCGGTCAGCGACTCGGCGTAGGGCCGGGTGATCGGCTTGGCGCCGAAGTTGGAGCCGGGACGCGAGAGCGACACGTAGTTGACCACCCCGGCGTGGCCGGCGGCCTTGATGTCCGCCGCGGGAATCTGCTTCATCGCGTAGTCGATCAGCGTCGGCGCGGCGGCCGAGGCGGTGGGGGCGGCGACACTCGCCGAGGCAGCGCCGAGTCCGGCCAGGGCCGAGGCGGCCGTCGCGTAACGCAGCGCATCACGCCGGGAGATCTTGGGAGAGTCCTGCATCGTCCGAAACTAGCAATCCAGACAATGCCGGCCGCGTAGCCCTCGCTGGCCGAGTCCGGTTCGTGACAAATCCGCCGCTGGTGTACAACCACCACATGGCCCAGTCAGCGCGAACCGGCCTTGCGCGGCGAAGCCGCATCCACCCAGCCTGGTGGGTGGCGGCGGTCGCGTTCCTGGCACTGGTCTGCGCGGGGGGAATCCGTTCGGCTCCCGGCGCGCTGATGGTTCCCCTGCACCACGAGTTCGGCTGGTCTACCAGCGTGATGTCGCTGGCGGTCAGCGTCAACCTGATCTTCTACGGCCTGGTCGCGCCGTTCGCCGCCGCGCTGATGGACCGGTTCGGCCTGCGCAATGTGATCGTCACGGCACTGCTGTTGGTTGCCGCCGGATCCGCCAGCAGCATTCTGATCACAGCCTCCTGGCAACTGGTGGTGTGTTGGGGCCTGCTCATCGGAGCGGGTACCGGTTCGATGGCCCTGGTCTTCGCCGCGATGATCTCCAACCGTTGGTTCGTGCACCGTCGCGGACTGGTGATGGGCGTGCTGACCGCCGGTCAGGCCACCGGGCAGCTCATTTTCCTGCCCGTCGTCGCGTCGCTGGCTGAGAGCACCGGTTGGCGGGCCGCTTCACTGCTGATCGCGGCCGCGGCGGTGGCCGCAGTTCCGTTGGTATGGATGGTGATTCGCGACTACCCCGCCGACCGGGACGTGCTCCCGTACGGCGCCGATCCCGACACTTACCTCGAGCCTGCGCGGGAGTCCGGCGGCGCGACGCGGCGTGCCCTGGATGGACTTCATTACGCCTCGCACACTCGGGCGTTCTGGGCGTTGGCGATCGCCTTCGCCATCTGCGGAGCGACCACCAACGGTCTCATCGGGATTCACTTCATTCCGTCCGCACACGACCACGGCATGTCGACCACCACCGCCGCCGGACTGCTGGCGGTCGTCGGAGTCTTCGACATCGCGGGCACCATCGCCTCGGGTTGGCTCACCGACAAGGTCGACCCGCGCAAGCTGTTGGCCGCCTACTACGGATTCCGCGGGATCGGGTTGCTCATGCTGCCGAGCCTGCTGTCGGACCGGGTGCATCCCAGCATGATTCTGTTCATCGTCGTCTACGGCCTGGACTGGGTCGCGACGGTTCCGCCCACGGTGGCCCTGTGCCGCGAGATCTTCGGGGATCGCGGCACCATCGTGTTCGGTTGGGTGTTCGCCGCACACCAGATCGGCGCTGCCGCAGCGGCATTCGCCACCGGGGTCATTCGCGACGTTTTCGGAACCTACACCTACGCGTGGTGGGCCGGCGCGGCGACGTGCGCGATCGCAGCCGGGCTGTCGATCGCGACGAAAGACACGAAAGAAACGGTTAGCTGATCGCCCCGTTGATGGCGGGCTTGTCGATGGCGCCGGCTTCCAGACCCCACTTGGCGACGATGTTCTTGTAGTCGCCGCTGGCGATCAGGTGCTCGAGCGCCTTCTGCAGCGACTGCGCCAGCGGCGAGCCCTTCTTCACCGGCCACCCGTAGGGCGCGGAGTCGAACACCTCACCGGCGGATTCCAGCTTGCCGTTGCTCTGCTTGATGGCCCACGCGGTCACCGGGGAATCCGCCGACATCGCGTCGGCCTGACCGAGCACCACGGCATTGGTCACCGCGTCCTGGCCGTCGAAGGTGATGATCTCGATCTCGGGCTTGCCGGCGTTGACGCACGCCTTGCTCTTGGCGGGAAGTTCGTCGGTCTGCTGGGTGCTGGCGGCCATCGCCGAGACCTTCTTGCCGCAGGCGTTGTTCGGGTCGATGCCCGCACCGGCCTTCTGCGCCCACTGGCTGCCGGCGGAGAAATAGGTGACGAAGTCCACCTGCTGCTCGCGTTCCTTGGTGTCGGTGAACGAGGACATGCCGACGTTGTAGGTGCCGCCGTCGATCGACGGGATGATCCTGGCGAAGTCGGACTCGCGGTAGTCGGTGGTCAGGCCGAGCGTGGCGGCGACGGCGTCGAGCAGGTCGACGTCAAAGCCGACGATCTTGCCGTCCGGATCCTTGTACTCGTTGGGGGTGTAGGGGATGGTCACGCCGACGACGAGCTTGCCGGACTTGCGGATGTCCTCAGGGACGCCGGCGGCGAGGGCATCGACCTTCTGCGGCTTGACCTCGGTGGTCTTGGCGGGGGAGGACGGTTCCGCCGACTTCGAGTCGCTGTTCTTCGCGCAGCCCGAGAGCACCACAGCTCCCGAAATGGTGACCACAGCGGCCGCCTTGAACCAGCGCTGCCCGATGCCCTGTCCAGTGAACACGTCGACCCTCTCGTCGCCTTACTTGCCCGCGAATCGTGCGGACGCCACCAGGAACCTACCGCCCGACCGACGCGGCCATCGCAGAGATGTCGTCCGGGTGCACCCGGCAGCAGCCGCCCACGATCCGGGCTCCGGCGTCCACCCACTCGGCGGCCAGGCCGGTGTCCATGCCGGGAGTGCCGACCCAGACCCGGTTCAGCCCGTCCCAGACTTCACCGCTGTTGGGGTAGACGATCACCGGCTTGCCCGTGACCCGGCGCGCGGTGGTGACCGCACCCAGCACATCGCCGGGAGCGCAGCAGTTGACGCCGACGGCGACGATCTCGTCCACTCCGGCGGCGACGGCGAACGCCTCCTCGAGGGGCTGTCCGGCGCGGGTCGCATCACCGTCGATGGTGTAGCTCAGCCAGGCCGGCACCCGCAGTTCGTGCACCAGGCCGACCAGCGCCTCGGCCTCGTCGCTGTCCGGGATCGTCTCCAGCGCAAGGACATCCGGCTCGGTGGCGATCAGCACCTCCAGTCGCGGGCGGTGCCACGCGGCCAGTTCGGCGACACTGAGGCCGTAGCGCCCGCGGTACTCCTCGCCGTGGGCGAGCATCGCCCCGTACGGTCCGACGGAGGCCGCCACCCAGGCCGGCGCCGGCGCGGCATCCCGGGCGGACTTGGCCAACTCGACGCTGCGGCGCATGAGGTGTTCGGCGCCGGCCCGGTCGATTCCCCGGCGGGCGAATCCCTCGAACGACGCCTGGTAACTGGCGGTGGTCGCGATCTGCGCCCCGGCGCGGAAGAACGCCTCGTGCACCGCGACGATCTCCTGCGGGTCCTCGGACAACAGTCGCGCCGACCAGAGGTCGTCGGAGAGGTCGTGGCCGCGTGCTTCGAGTTCGGTCGCCAGGCCGCCGTCGCTGATCAACACCGCATCAGCGGGCACAGCGAAACCCGACGTGCTCATCGCGCCACTGTAAATGACCCACCGGGGCCGGGCGGCCCCTCGGTCTCTACGCTTCGTCTATGCCCCGGATCACCGTGATTTTCTCGCTCATATACATCGCGCTCGGCCTGGCCGGCTTCTTCCTCACCGGAGCCGTCCACAAGACCGCTCTCATCCCGGCCGCCATCGGCGTCGTGCTGTTGGTGCTGGGACTCCTTGCCGGCAAGGAGAACCTGCGCATGCACGTCATGCACGCCGCTCTGCTGATCGGTCTGCTCGCACTGCTGGGCACGGCACGCGGGGTGCTGAAACTGCCTGCCGCGATCGACGGCACCGCCGAACGTCCGGCCGCCGTCTATGCCCAGGCCGCCACCGCGGCCCTCTCGCTGGTGTACCTGGCACTGGGGGTGCGGTCCTTCATCGCCGCCCGACGCGCCCGCTCGGCCTGATTCCCGGTGAGCACCTACCTGATCGCGGGTGGCAGTCGGGGAATCGGACGCGAACTCGTCACCCTGCTGACTCCCTCTGCCGAGCGCATCGACGTCTGGTCGCGATCAGCAGACGAACTCCCGATCGGGGGACCGGTCCACCATCATGCGTGTGACCTCACCGGGACCGACCCGCTGCCTGAGCCGCCCGAGTCGATCCAGGGTGCGGTGTACTGCCCCGGCACGGTGAACCTGAAGAGCTTCCGGGCGCTGTCGGAAGCGGACTTCCGTACCGACTGGGAGGTCAATCTGCTTGGTGCGGTGCGGTTTTTGAAGGCGTGTCAGCCGCGACTCAAGGGTGTCGACGGCGAACCGGCCAGCGTCGTGCTGTTCAGCACGGTTGCTGTCGGCCAGGGAATGCCGATGCACTCCTCGGTGGCCGCGGCCAAGGGCGCGGTGGAAGGCCTGGTGCGTTCCCTTGCCGCGGAGTGGGCGCCGAAGGTCCGCGTCAACGCCGTCGCCCCGGCCCTGGTCGACACCCCACTGGTAGACCGGATGCTCAACACACCGGAGAAGCGTGAGGCCATGGCGTCGCGCTATCCCCTCAAGAGATTCGGAACGCCGGCCGACGCGGCAGCGGCGGCGCGATTCCTGCTCTCACCGGAAAGCGGCTGGATCACCGGACAGGTGCTCGGCCTCGACGGAGGAATGTCGACGCTGCGAGCCTGACGGTCGGTCGCCGGATAGCTAGGCTCGCACGGTGACGACGCGATGGTCGGTGAATCGGCTCGGCAAGTTGGACGGCGTCCGGGTCATCGTGACGGGCGCGACCAACGGCGTCGGGTTGGCCACCGCCCGCTCGCTGGCCCGGTCGGGCGCCCAGGTGATCCTCGCGGTCCGCAATCTCGAACTCGGCGCTCAGCGTGCCGCCGAGATGGGTGGCGACACCAGGGTGGTCGAACTCGATCTCGCCGACCAAGCCTCGGTGCGCGCCTTCCCCACCCTGATCGACGGTGACGTCGACATCCTGATCAACAACGCCGGCGCGGTCACCCAACACCGGACCGAGACCGTCGACGGGTTCGAGACGACGTTGGGCACCAACTTCCTCGGGCCGTTCGCGTTGACCAATCTGATGTTCCCCCGGGTGCGTTCGCAGATCATCAACGTCGGATCCGATGCGCACAAGATGGCCACCTTCGCGTTCGACGATCCGCATCTGCGCACCGGTAAGTGGTCGGCACTTCCCGCCTACGGACGATCCAAGCTGGCCGTCATGCTGTGGGGCCTCGAACTTGACCGTCGGCTGCGGGCTGCCGGCTGCGCGGTGAGCACGTATCTGACCCACCCCGGATGGGTGGCGTCGAACCTGTCCAACGTCTCGGACGGGCCGGTGATGGCGACGTTCCACAAGGCCGTTCACGCTGCCGCGAGCCTCCTCGCCAACGATATCGACGCCGGTGCCGCCCCGACTCTGTACTGCATCGCCGAACCGATACCTCCGGGCAGCTACGTCGGGATCGACAGCAAGCGCGGACTCAAAGGCCAACCGACGCTCAGCGGACGTTCAGCGGCCGCTTGCGACTATCAGGACGCCGCGCGGCTGTGGAGCTTCGCTGAGAAGGAGACCGGCACGACGCTGGCGCTGTGAAGTGTCGCTATGAATCAATGCCGAGGCGACGTCGGATCACATCCATAGCGTGCCGATGGCCGAACAACTCGAAACCGACAACCGTCACCACCGGCGCCAGCATGATGACGAGAAGACACACCGGCATCGAAATTCCCGCTGCGGCAAGGGCGACGGCGGTTGCCAGCACCACAGCGGTCAGCGCCACCATCAGTGCGTGGAACGTGTCCCGCCCGCCGACCAGCAACAGGTAGAGCAGGTACACCGAGGCGACATAGATGCCGACCGGGATCGCGACCGACAACACCGTGGCGACCGAACCGAGCTTGGAATGTCCCTCGATGTAATAGGCGGCGACGTGCAGACCGGCGCCGGTTGCCACGATCGACGTGAACACCGCGATGTGCCCGTAGCCGAACGGCACCGCCTTGTCGCGTTGGGCATCCAACAGATGTGCTGACGGCACGACGAAGTAGATCCACCACATTCCGAACGTCAGCCCAGTGCCGGCCACTGCCACCAGAACGGCATCGACGCTCCAGCCTTGTGCGGTGACGATCGCCGAAAGCGAGGCGACGGTGCCGATGACACCCTCACCGAGCGCGATGATGGTCAGCAACCCGTAGCGCTCGGCGATGTGGTGGGCATGCCATGGTGAGTTGTTGCCGTTGCGGCGCTCGACGATCCATGGGCCGGCCAGCTCGACCAGCGTCATCAACGCCGCCAGCAGGAAGGTCACCGGGACCGACGTCTCGGCGATGGCGATGCCGACCCAGCCCAGCTGCGCAACCGTGATCGTGACGGCGTAGGTCAGGCACATCCGGCGGCGATCCGGGTCCTGCCTGGCCGCGCGGATCCACTGCGCCACCATCGCGATTCGCATCACGATGTACCCGGCCACCATCAGTCGGTTGTCAACGTGGGCGCCTCGCTCGATCGAGGCGTAGACCGGCGGGATGCCGAGTGCCAGGATGATGACCCCCACCATCTGGAGCATGGTCATCAGGCGGTACACCCAGTCGTCGGTGTCGTAACCCGACGCGAACCAGCTGAAGTTCACCCATGCCCAGCACACCGCGAACGTGACGAAGACGAAGCTGGCAAGGCCCGCGCGGATGTGGCCTTCGGCGAGGGCGTGTGCGAGTTCCGATGCGGCGCTGCCGAATGCGATGACGAACGTCAGGTCGAAGAGCAGTTCAAGCGGAGTCGCGACCCGATTCGTCTCGTGCGGATCACGACCCGACATGCGACGTAGCCGATGGGTGGGCTCGCCAAGCTGCGGAACGTGCCCCGCTGTGCCCATCAGTCGGTCGCCATCTCCGCGTTGCGCATGTCTTCGCGTTCCAGCACCCGGATGGAACCCCGATACAGCAACAGGGCGAGCACCGCGATGACCGCGAGGATCAGCAACACCGAACCGTAGGAGGCGGCCTTGGCGGACTGACCGGCGAACCTGGTCAGCCCCAACTCCAGGTTCACCAGCTTGGCGGCGAAGGCGATGCCGATGGGGACGGCCATGTTGATGGTCAGGTTGTAGAAGCCGATGGCGATGCCGCCCTTGGCCTTCGGCACATCGCGGATCGCTGTCGACAGCAGCGGTGCATACATCAGCGCGAAGCCCGATCCGAACAGCACCATGGAAATGGCGAAGGTGCCGACCCAGCCGCCGACCAGGAACGCCGGAATGGCCAGGGCCAGGCCGATCATCACCATGGCCACGTTGATGGCCTTCTTGGAACTCAACCGCTGTGCGATCCGGCCGCTGAGTGCTCCGACGATCACGGCCGCGGTGTAGCCGGGCACCAACAGCAGCGACACGTCGGAGAGCTGCCAGCCGTACAGCCCCTTGATGATGAACGGGAAGATGAACTGGTAACCCAGTTGCACCGAATAGACCACGAAGACGACCACGAGCATGAGCGTGTAGCGCTTGTTGGTGAAGAACTCCCTGGTGATCAACGCATTCCGGTGCACCGAGATGTGCCAGGCGAAGGCGGCGATCCCCGCGGCCGCAGGCAGCAGGAACCACCAGTTGAAGTCCTGCATGAACATCACCAGACCGCCGGCGATGGTGGCGACCAGGAACAGCCCGAACACGTCGAGGTCGCTGTGCCCGGTGTCCTCGGCCGGAACGTACTTCAGGATGAACGGAATAGTCACCAGCGCAACCAGATTCACCAGGAAGAACGCCGTCCAGCCGACGTAGGTGGCGATGAATCCACCGCCGACCGCCCCGAGCAGAAGTGACAACTGGAACGCCGCGGTGCTGTAGCCCAGGTACCTTTTCTGCTCGTCGCCGTGGAAGTGCTTGGTGGCCCAGATGACGTAGAGGGTCTCAGCGGCGGCGAGGCCGCAGGTCTGGATGATGCGCCCGGTGAGTACTCCGCCGAACGATCCCTGCAGTGCGAAGCCGATCATCGAACCGATCGACATGATGATGACCGCGAAGATCATCAGCTTGCGGATACTGATCGAGTCCGACAGCGCCGCGTACACGACCGCGCCGACGCCGATCAGGATGCCGGGCAGGGTGGCCTGCAGGCTGACGGTGTTCTCCGACAGGCCCAGCGACGAGGCGATCGACGGCGACAGCAGCTTGAAGCCGTTGTCCATGACCAGCGAGAACACGAACAGCGCCAACAGGACCGGGACGGCCGCCTTGGGATTCAGCTCGCGGCCGGTCTTCTGGTCGACGGTCACGCCAACTCCAGCGCGATCTCGACCATCTTGGTGAACGCCGTCTGCCGTTCGTCCGGGGTGGTGTGCTTGCCGGCGAAGATGATGTCGCTGACGGTGAAAATGCCCAACGCGTCCACGCCGGCGGCCGCGGCGTTGGCGAACAGTCCGGCGGACTCCATCTCCACGGCGAGGATGCCCATCTTCGCCCACTTGCCGAGCGCATCCGGATCGTCGTTGTAGAAGATGTCCGAGGACAGCACGTTGCCGACATGGCAGCGCTGCCCGTGTTCGTCGGCGATGCGCTTGGCCTGCTCCAATAGCCGGTAGGAGGACAGCGGCGCATAGGTTCCGGGCACCCCGAACTGGGTCAGGTAGTTCGAGTCGGTCGAGGCGCCCTGGGCGATCACCACGTCATAGAGGTCGATCCCGTCCTGGATCGTCCCGCAGCTGCCGACCCGGATCAGGTTCTTCACGTCGAAGAAGTGGATCAACTCGTAGCTGTACAACGAGATGGACGGGATGCCCATCCCGGTCCCCATCACCGAGATCTTGTGGCCACGGTAGGTGCCGGTGAACCCGTACATCCCGCGAACCTCGTTGAAGCAGCGCGGGTTGTCGAAATAGGTCTCGGCGATGAACTTGGCCCGCAGCGGGTCGCCGGGGAGCAGAATCGTCTCCGCGATTTCTTCGCCCTTGGGGTCGATGTGCGGGGTGCTCTTGCTGGCCATGGCGTGGGGACTCCATTCGTCGTCGAACGCCGACATTAGCCCTCTACAGATGCTCCGAAAGAGAATTCCGTGAAGCTGCATCACGAGCTTCGAGGCTCGGGTCCGAAGCTGTTGTACTGCAACGGCTCCGGATCAACTCTGGACTCGGTTCGACCCCTGCTGCGGATGCTGGCCTCCAGGTTCGAGTTGCTGGCTTTCGATTATCGCGGGATGGGCGCCACCGGCCCGGTGAGCGAGCCCTACGCCATGGCCGACGTCGCCGCCGACGTCGCCGGGTTGCTCGACGACGTCGGCTGGGACCTCAGCGCGGTGCTGGGGTTGAGCTTCGGCGGCATGGTCGCCCAGGAGTTCGCGGTCACCTTTCCCGAGCGGGTGGAGCGGCTGGCGCTGCTGGCCACCTCGCCCGGCGGGGCGTTCTCCTCCTATCCGCTCGAGCGGCTCAGCGAGTTGCCCGACGACGAGGGCGCGGCGCGGTCGCTGCAACTGGTCGACCGGCGGTGGACCCCGGAATGGCTTGCCGCCCATCCCGAACAGATGGCCTTGACGGCCGGGTTCGCTCCGGGGCCGGACGACCTCGGCCGCCGACTGCAGTTGCAGGCGCGCAAGGGCCATGACGTGCTGAGCCGACTCAACCGGATCAGCTGTCCGACGTTCGTCGGCAGCGGCCGCTACGACGACATCGCCCCGGTGGTCAACGGGCAGGCCATCGCCGACCGGATTCCCGGCGCCACACTGCACATCTACAACGGCGGACATCTGTTCCTGATGCAGGATCCCGCCGCCTGGCCTGACCTCGCGGCATTCCTGTCCGCCGGGACTGAATAGTCTCCTGGCATGACCACCGCAGCTGACCAGCCGGCCGTCGTCGTCGGCATCGACGGAACCGAAGCCGCCCTCGGCGCTGCGCGGTGGGCCGCGGAGTTCGCCGCCGGCCACGCGCTCCCATTGACCCTCGTGCACGCGATCCCGCGATTGGACTGGCACTTCGCCGGTTCCGAGGCCCGTTCTCAGGCCGGCCCAGAAACTGGCACTGACGTGTCCGCTGACCGCGGCGCCCACGGCGACAGTGTGCTGGCCGCGGCGGAGACGGCCGTGCGGTCGGCGCACCCGGACCTCGCGATCACAACGGCGGCCGTCAAGGGGTCGGTCGCCACGGTGCTGGCGGACGCCTCCGCCGACGCTCGGCTTCTGGTGGTCGGCACCGGCGCCGACCACCGCGCGCTGGGCGGGCATGTCGTGCGGATCACCCATCGGACGCAATGCCCCGTCCTGGTCTGGCGGGCTCCGTCGGCCAAGCGGACCGGCAAGCCGTTGCCCGTCGTCGTCGGCGTCGACGAGTCCGAGGAAGCCACCCGGGCACTCGCCGAGGCGTTCGACGTCGCCCGCGCGCTGCATGCGTCGCTGACGGTGGCACACATGTGGGAGATCGACGCGGCAGTCGGCATGGGCGACCTCGGCGGCCAGGGCAACATGGACTGGCCGTTGCTGAAGATGCTGCAGACCCAGCAGCGCCAGCAGATGGACGAGTTGGTCAAGCCGTTCGCCCGGAAGTACCCCAATGCCCACGTGAACAGGGTTTTCGAGGACGTCAGCCCGGCGAAGGGCCTCACCGACCTGTCGCGCGAGGCCCAGTTGGTGGTGGTGGGCACCCATGGCCGCGGGCGCCTGGCCGACGCACTCCTCGGCTCGGTCAGCCAGAACCTGATCCACCACGCCGAGTGCCCTGTGCTGGTCGTTCGGTAGCGTGGGTTGGACAAGCCAGAGGGGCTTTCGTAACCTGTTCGTGACCTAAGCACGCGACAGGCAGTTCGGCGAAGCAGGTGCCGACGGCAGTCAAAGGATGCCCAGTCTTGAAATTCCACCCCAAAACGGTGGCCGGCGCTGTCGCCGGCTGCACGGTTCTCAGCCTGGTCTGGGGCGGTGCCGCCAACGCCGACCCGGCGCAGGACGAGGTGGCGAAGTTCAGCGAGTTGGCCCAGCAATCCCAGGGGCTGGCGGAGTCCATCAAGTCGGCCCGCCAGGACCTCGACCAGAAGCTGCAGTTGCTCGCCGAGATCGACAAGCAGCACGCCGCCGACCTGGCCGCGCTTGAGGCCGCCGAGGTTCAGTTGGCGCCGCACCAGGACGGCGTCAACAAACTGGCCGCCGCGGTCTACATGGGCGGACGCACCGACAGCGTCAACGCGATCCTGACCTCCTCCTCGCCGCAGAACCTGATCGACACCATGGACGTGCAGCGCACGATGGCCACCGGGGCGACCGCCGACATGGAGGTCTTCCGCCGGATCAGGGATGAGGCCAGGGCACTCGAGGTGGCTTCGGCCAAGTCCGAAGCCGAAACCCAGGCGGCCGTCGACGCGGCGGTCGCCCTGCGCGCGGACCTGATGAAGAAGCAGTCCGAACTGCAGTCGCAGATCTCCTCGGCCCGGGTGCGCTACGCGCTGCTGCCCTCCGACGAGAAGGCCGCCCTGCCGGCATCGGTCGTCTCAGCGCTGGGCCCGATCGGCAACATCCCCACCGTCGGGATGGGCGGACTGGTGCCCAACGCGCGCAGTCTGGCGGCCTACATCATGGCCACCTATCCGGGTGTGCAGTCCATCGGCGGCGTGCGTTCCGATGCGCTACCCGATCACCCGAGCGGGCACGCCATCGACATCATGATCGGCTCAGACATGGGCCTGGGCGACGCGATCAACGCCGACGTGCTGGCGCACTCCGCGGAGTTCGGCGTCTCGTACTCGATGTGGCGGGTGGCCAATCACTTCAACCACGTTCACGTGACGGTGCACTGAACCTAGGCTGACTCCATGAGCAATGCGATTGCTCCACTGGACCTCAGCTGGTTGCTCCTCGAGACGCCCGCCGGCACGACCCACGTCGGGGCGATGCTGCTGTTCGAGAAGCCGGCCGGCCGCCGAACTATCGTCCGCGAGATCGTGGCGGCCTACCGCGCCCAACGACCGGCGCCCCCCTTCGACTACGTACCGGAGTTGATCGGTGCCGGGGCGCCGCATTTCCGTGAAGTCGATGACTGGGATCCGCACTATCACGTTGCGCACCTCGCACTGCCGCCCGGAAGTTCCTACGACGACCTGCTCCGACTGGTTGCCGACTTGCACGAGCCGATGCTCGACCGGGACCGGCCGTTGTTCCGGTGCTGGGTGATCGACGGGGTGCCGGGCGGGCGGTTCGCGATCTACACCAAGACCCACCACAGCATCATCGACGGAGTCTCCGGACTGAAGAAGCTGTACGACGGACTGAGCCTGACCGACGAGCCCACCGTCTTGCCGCCGGCCTTCGCCCAAACCGGTCCGCCGTCGACGCCGCATAAACCGCCACCTGTGCTGCGCCGGCTCACCGACACCCTTCGCGGGGTCATCACGCAGGTGGGCGCGATCAACCAGATTTCCTTCGGGGCACTGCGCAAGGGCCTGGGTGCCGCACTCGGCTCCCATCTCGAGGGCAGCCTGCCCTTCGTGGCCAGGCATTCGCCGACCAACGTGCCGCTCAAACAGGCCCGCAGTTTTGCGACCGTATCGCTGCCGTTGGAGGAGATGCATCAGATCGGGCACCGGTTCGGGGCCACACTCAACGACGTCGCGGCGACCGTCATCGACCACGGTTTGCACGCCTACCTCCGGGAGCGGGGCGGGGATTACGACCACGAATTCATTGCGATGGTCCCGGTTTCGCTGCGCGGCGAAGACGACGGCGCCATCGGTACCAGGGTGTCGGCGATGTTCGTACGCCTCGGTTCACCGGGGGCCGACATCAGTGAGCGGCTGCAACAGGTGGTGCACTCGGTGGCTGCCGCGAAGAAGGAACTCGGCGCGATGTCGCCCGACACCGCCATGACCTATGCCGTTGCGCTCATCGCCCTGGCCGGCGCCGCTGCCACCACCCACCTGGATCGGATCGGCCGGCCCGCGTGCAACCTGGTCATCTCGAACGTCCCGGGCGCCAGGGAGCCCCGGTATCTCAGCGGCGCTCCGTTGGTCGGGATCTTCCCGGTGTCCGCGCTGGCGGCGGCGATCGGCCTGAACGTCACCCTGAGCTCCTACCGCGATCACATGGATTTCGGCTTCGTCTCCAATGCGGCCGCAATCGACGACGCCCGGGCGCTGGCCGAACACACGCGGCAGGCGTATGCCGATTTGAAGGCAGCGGCGAAGGAGACTGCTAGCTAGGAAACTGCGGCCTACGCTGGATTCATGCCCGCCGTCACCGCAGACACCCTTACCCTGCCGCGAGTGGGCGCCCCCGCGCCCACCGACACCGAACGTCCGGTTCGATCCATCACCACCGGCCCGCGAGGGTTCGAGGGCGAGGGGTTTCCGGTGGTGCGGGCCTTCGCGGGAGTGAGCTCCGCCGATCTCGACCCCTTCGTCCACATGGATCAGATGGGCGAGGTCGAGTACGCCCCCGGTGAACCGCGCGGCACCGACTGGCACCCGCACCGTGGGTTCGAGACGGTCACCTACATGATCGACGGCCGGTTCGCGCATCAGGACTCGCACGGCGGCGGTGGGTTGATCACCGATGGGGCGACCCAGTGGATGACGGCAGGCGCCGGAATCCTGCACATCGAGACCCCACCGGCCGAACTCGTCGAGAGCGGCGGGACGTTTCACGGCATCCAGTTGTGGGTGAACCTTCCCGGCACCGACAAGTTCGCGGCCCCGGCCTATCAGGCCATCGAAGGGGCTGCGGTCACCCTGCTGTCCTCGGCCGACGGCGGTGCGCTTATCCGCGTCATCGCCGGCGACATCGACGGTCATTCGGGCCCGGGTTCGACCCACACCCCGATCACCTTCGCGCACGCCACCATCGAACCCGGCGCACAACTGAATCTGGGCTGGCATCGCGACTACAACGCGCTGGTCTATGTGCTCTCCGGCAGCGGAACGGTGGGACCGGTACGTCATCCGATCCACCAGGGCCAGCTCGCGGTGTTGGGACCGGGCGACCGGATCAGCGTCACCGCCGATCGCACTCAGGATTCCCGGCATCCCGCCATGGACGTTCTTCTGTTGGGCGGCAGGCCGATTCGCGAGCCGGTGTTCCAGTACGGGCCGTTCGTGATGAACACCAAGTCCGAAGTGGCCCAGGCATTCGAAGACTTCCAAGCCGGCAGGTTCGGTTCGATCCCGCCGGATGCGCTGCGACCGCACCGCTCGCGCTGACTCTCCGAATCGGCGAAAACCCGAGCCTTTTCGGCGACACTGAACCCATGCGCAATGTGCGGGTTCCGGTTCCCGCCGAACTGGAACTCGGCGTCCAGAAGGAGGGCACCATCGAGATCGGTCGCGTCGACACCCGGCTGTCGCGCGACGGCTTCGAGGCGGAGGCGGACGCACAGTGCACTGCAGCTGATGATGAATATCGTCGGGATGGCGTTATCGGGCTGGGCTGTGCTGGCGCTGCAGGAGTTGGTCTGGTCCAGGAAGAGTGAAAGCCGGGTGCTGAATGGAACTTGAAGTCATCGGATTCGACCTGGCCTCGTGTGTGATCGCGGAGGCGAACGGCGCCGATCGAATTGAGTTGTGCGCCAACCCCCATGAGGGCGGAACCACCCCTTCCTATGGGGTGATCGAGGTGGCCCGGGCGAACACCTCCATTCAGCTATTCCCGATCATCCGTCCCCGGGGAGGGGACTTCCTCTATTCGGACGCCGAATTCCAGGCGATGGTCGCCGACATCGAGCAGTGCAAGCGGTTGGGCTGCGACGGCGTCGTCATCGGCCTGCTCCGCACCGACGGCAGCGTCGATGTGCAGCGCTGCGCCGAGTTGGTGCGGCACGCCGGCTCGATGCAGGTGACCTTCCATCGGGCCTTCGACCGGGTGAGTGATCCGCTCGCAGCGCTGGAGGAGATCATCGACCTCGGCTGCGCACGAATCCTGACCAGCGGGCAGCATCCGAACGTCGAACTCGGCCAGGAGAACCTGCGGACACTGGTCGCCGCCGCGGGGGATCGCATCACGATCATGCCCGGCTCCGGGGTGCGGTCTTCCAACATTCTCGAGTTGGCGAAGTTCACCGGCGCCAAGGCATTTCACGCCTCCGCCCGCAAGACCTATCCCTCGGGGATGGGCTTCATCAATCCCGACATGGCTGAGAATCTCGATTCCGTCAGCATCGACGCCGCCGAAGTGCTGAAGTTGAGAAGCATCCTCGATGGGCTCCGCCGGAAGGACGACTGACATGCTGATCCGATTCGCCGGCGTCATCGCCGTCGCGTCAGCGCTCGCCGCCTGCGGCGTCCAGGGCAGACCTGCCGCCGGCACCGCCGTTCCCGCACCCGGGCCGTCCAAGGGTGACACGCCGACCCGGGACTTCGTGATCGGGAAATGGGGAACGAACGGCAACTGCGAGAGCTCACTCGATCTCAGGGCGGATGGCACCACTGACGGCCCGGTGGGTGACTGGACTTACAGCGATGGCGTGATCGGCTTCACGGACGTCCCGGAACTCAGGGTGACCGTCACGGTGATCGACGACGAGTCAATGGATTCCACCAATGCCGACGGCGACAAGGCGATCATGACGCGGTGCCCGTAGGCGCCGTCAACTGCCGTAGAGATGCAGTGCCCGCGCCGCGACGGTGGCCACCGCACCGCTGAGCGTCACGATGGGCGGTCCGCCGCGCTGGTGGATCACGTTCCCCAGCACGATCACGTAGGTGTCCGATCCCGGGTCGATCCACAGCGACACCCCGGTGAAGCCGACGTGGCCGAAGCTGCCGACCGGGAAGATCGACCCACGGGGCCTGGAGTGCGAGGTGTCGATGTCCCAGCCGAAGCCGCGCAGTTCCGTCCCGGCTGAAGCGGGTTGCTGCGGTGTGGTCATCAGTTCCGCGGTCGACTGTTTGAGCGGGAAGGTGCTCGGGCGTCCGGCCAGACGATCGAGGAGTGCTTGGGCGTACTTGCCCAGATCCGGCGCCGTCGAGAACACCCCGGCGCTGCCGACTGCGCCGCCCATCCGCCGTGCCGTTGGGTCGTGCACGGTGCCCCGAATCAGACGGTCGAAGTCCGGGTTGACGCCGGGGGTGTCCTCGTCGTGCGCCGTCGGCGCGATTCGGGACAACAGGGCGACGTTCCAGGTGCCGTCCGTGCACGGGGTGGAGGAGCGGCCGTCGGTGCTGTAAACCGTTGCATCACCGATGATCTGGTGCGGACCGCACGCCTTGGCCGCCGGAAGGTAGCGGGTGTCGGTCATCCCGAGGGGTGTGAACACGTGATCCTGCACGTAGACGTCCAGCGGTTCACCGGAGATCTTCTCCACCAGCGCGCCGAGGATGATGAAACCGGTGTCGGAGTAGTGGAAGCCTGCGCCCGGATCGAACTCCAGACCCGCGGCGAACGCGCGGCGAAGGCCGTCCGCCTTGTCGGCGTCGGGGAGGCCCCATGGCCCTTCGCGGCTCAGGTCACCGCCGATCCCCGAGGTGTGGGTGAGCAGCATGCGCACGCTCACCTGTGCCCTGCGCGGATCGTTCGCCGGATTGAACTCGGGGAAGTACTTCTGCACCGGGTCGTCGAGGCCGATCCTGCCCTGCTCGTAAAGCTGTAGAACGGCAGGTGTGGTGGCGATCGGTTTCGACAGTGACGCCAGATCGAAGATGGTGTCGGCCGTCATCGGTTCGGCGGCCGCGGGCGTGCCGTCCAGTCCCGGTTCGCCGGAGAGCTTGCGATCGCCGAACGCCTGGCGGTAGACGACCTCACCGCCGTGGCCGATCTGAACCACCGCGCCGGGCAACCGGTGTGCGGCGATGTCGGCGTCGACGAGATCACCAACGGGTGCGAACGCGGCGTTGGGGATCGCGGGCACCGTGGTGGTCGGCGTCGGCGGCCTTGTCACCGTGGTGGCCGGGGTTGTGATCGTCGGTGCCGGGTGGGGCGGACGACTGCAGGAAACCAGCGCCGCGACGCCGAGCGCGATGGCTGCGGCGGCACGGGCGCGACCGATCCGCGATCCCGACATGGTGGCGACGGTAGCTGGCCCCGGCGTGGGTTTCACGCGGTAGCCTGACCGCTGGGCCAGATAGGACCCGACGGATGTGAGCGATCCGCGGAAAGCCGGTGACGTGATGATCAGCGTCGGAATACGCCGCTTCGCGTCCGTCTGTGCGGTCATCGCCGTCGCTGTCGTAGGACTGCGCTGTGCCGACGTCCCCCTGAATGGACTGCGTGGCAACGCCATCAGCGGTCCTCTTGCCCGGCTGCTGACCCAATCGACCGATCTTGGACCGGCCCGCGCCGAGCGCGTTCAGTTGACCGCCGAGCTGCGAAGTCGGACAGAACCAGTTGGCCTCACCGCCTGGGCGCGGGACCATGGTCTGGCGGTTCGATGGCGGTACGGGGACAGCTGGGCGGTCGTCGAAGGTGTCCCGGCCGACGTCTCGACCGCGTTCGGCGTCTCGGTGCGGGACTACCGGGTCCGGGACGGGGCCGACGACGGCCGCATCTTCTACGCGTCTGCACAACAGCCGGATATCCCGCCCGCTGCTGCGTCCGAGGTCGCCGGGCTCGGTCGCATCCTCAGCTACGTACCCGCTCGCGAGGCATTCCCTGTCCTGCCGCGCGATGTCCCCGATGGCGGACTGCTCCCCTCCCAGCTTCTCAACGCTTACAACGCCACCCCTCTGGTGGAGGCGGGCGACACCGGTAAGGGCGAGACGGTGGTGGTGTTCGCCTTCGACGGATTCCAGCAGCAGGATATGGACCTCTACGCCGATTCGTTCGGCCTCTCGCGGTTCACCCCCGAGGTGGTAGGCGGTATGCCGGAACGGCGTGGGGGCGAAGCCAATATGGATCTGCAGGTGATTCACGCCATCGCTCAGGACGCGAAGCTGGTTCTGGTCAACGCGCGGGACACCATCTCCGACCAGGGCGACGGTGTATTCGTGAAACTCAGCCGGCTCATGGAGTCGGTTGACCGGCAGTTCCCGGGGGCGATCTGGAGCTTTTCGATCGGGTGGGGCTGCGACAGGCTCTTCACCGCAGCGGATTTCGCACCGGTTCGCGATGCGATGGCCGACGCCCTGGCGCATGGGACAACGGCGTTCAACGCCTCCGGAGATCTCGCGGGCCTGGAATGTAAGCGCGGCGAGAACTGGTCGTCGCGGCCCACACCGGACGATGTCGGTGTGGACGCGGTGGCATCCCTCCCGGAGATGACCGCAGTCGGTGGAACAAAGCTGTCGACTGACGACAGCGGACGGTGGCTTTCGGAACAGTCCTGGTACAACGTGCCGCTCATCCTCGGCACGGCCGGTGGGGCGTCGACACTGTTCGGTCGCCCGGAGTGGCAGACGGTCGGGATAGGAACCGAACTCCCGGACCGCAGACTGGTTCCGGACATCTCTGCGGTCGCCGACCCTTTCACCGGGGTGAAGATCGTGTTCAACGGACAGGTCATGGTCGGCGGTGGCACTTCCCAGGCCGCGCCGATCTGGGCGGCCCTGTCGGCACTGATGAATGAGAGGCTTCGGGATCGCGGCGCCCTGCCACTGGGCGATCTGAATCCGTTGCTCTATCGAATGGCCAGATCCACCGCGGTGTCGACCGGGTTACGGGACATCAACCTGGGCGGCAACGCAATCAGCATTTCCGGCACCGTGGGCTACGACATGGTGACTGGCTTGGGCACGCCGAATGTCGATGCTCTGATCAAGAACATTCTCCTGTCCCGGGCCAACTCATGACGTCAGCGACGATGTATGACGGCGTGGGAGTCGCTCCCGGTCGCTACCGTGCCGATGGAGCACCGCGTGCCCGCTACCGTGCGACGCTCGGATTGCTGGCATTGGGCTTGACCGTCGCGATGGTCGTCCTCGGGGTCTGGGACAAACTCGTGGAGGATGCAGCGGTCTATAACTGTCCACCGGATTGCGGACGGCCGCCGAACTCCGTTCCGGTCGCGGCCCTCCCGCGGTATACGGCACCCGGAGAACAGTTCTCGGTTTCCTATCCCGGGCCCGGTTCGCCTTACGAAGTCACCACCGGGTCGCAGGGCATCACCGCCAGATACACCGCCGGCGACAGGGGCGTGTTGCAGTTGTTCGGCGAGCCGGCGCAAGGCCGCGTCGCCCGCAGGGTCGTCACCGACCTCCTCGCCAAGCAGTTCCCCAAGGCGGTGGTCGACTACGAACTGCCCAACGCCATGGTCGGCTACCAACTCGGCTACGGGGTGGTCGCCAACTTCCAGCGACCCGGTCTGGCGAATCGATTCGACATGCGGGTCGTCATAATCGCAGCCGTCAAGAACGACCTCGCGCTGGTCGCCGTCGCCGAAGGACCGTTCCGACGGTTCTCGCGGGACTTCGGCCCCGGTCCGCCGTCTTCGGCGAACGTGGAACTCGCCATCGACATGGGGAAGTACGTCGAGAGCTTCAGTTGGAAGGGCGATCCACCACGCTGACACATCCGGCAACTCCGACTCCAGGACGGACCAACGATGACTTTCCGCCATTCCCGCAGCGCGTTGATTCTTATTGTCGGGCTTGTTGTTTCGATGCTCGGCGCCGGCTGCGGTGGTTCGACGAAGTCGGGTGACCGGCCCTCGCTGACGGTGTACAGCGCCACCGGTCTGGCGAACTGGTACAAGGGTCAGTTCGAGAGATTCACGCAGCAGACCGGGATCGACGTCACCCTGTTCGAGGGTGGATCCGGTCAGGTGGTTTCCCGGGTGAACTCCGGCGCGGTGTGGGAGCGCTTGGACGACGGCCAGCCGCTCGCGCCGGCAGACCTGCTGGTCACCCTTCCGCCGTTCATTCAGAAGGCGGAGCGGGCGGGGCTGCTGCAGGAAACCGGAGTCGACACCACCGGCATCTCGTCGGAACTGATGGGCCCCGGAGGTATCTATGTCCCGATCGTCAAGACCGCGCTGAGCTTCATCGCCGGTCCGGCGGCCGACCCGGCGCCCGCGAGTTGGGAGGATCTGCTCAGCCCCCGGTTCAAAGGAAGGCTGCAATACTCGACGCCGGGTGAAGCCGGTGATGGCACAGCGGTGTTGATCCTGTTGAAGCACCTGATGGGTGAGCAGGGCGCCTTGGACTACCTCGCCAAGCTGAACCGCAACAACGTGGGTCCGGCGGCATCGACGGCAAGTCTGCAGCCGAAAGTCAGCAGCGGTGAACTCCTGGTCGCCAACGGCGACGTCCAGATGAACCTGGCCGCCATCAAGGACGGGTCGAAGTTCGACATCTTCTTCCCGGCAATGCCGGACGGACGTCGAACCACCGTCTCACTGCCGTATGTCGCAGGTGTCACGGCCACCTCGAAGCAACCGGAAGAGGCGAAGCAACTGCTGACGTTCCTTCTTTCTGACGAGGCGCAGCGGGCGGTTTTCTCCGATGCGTTCGGAATCCCGGTCCGTGAGTCCGTGGTCCGTCAGATGAGCGACACGACTGATAAGACAACGCCGACCGGTGTTCTCGCGGGAGTGACGCTGTGGGTTCCGGACTGGAATGCGGTGCTGGTCGAACTCGAAGGCGACATCGCCGCGTATCAGAAAGCTGTTGGCTAGCCGAAGGATTCGTCAAGCACGGGTGGTGATTCGCGGCGGAGCCGTCGCGAGGACCGCGAAGACGCCCTCGCGGCCGCCCCGCAGGCAACGCAGAACGGCTCGTCCGGCACCACCTTCACGCAGTGCACGCACAACACCGGTTCCCCGCCGGCCGGATCGGGTTCCTCCTGCAGCAACGCGATCTGAACCGCGCACCGGACCGTGAGGAGCGCCAGCACCGCCAAGGTGATCTTCGCCGCGAGATCGATCGTCCGTTGCACGCTGACTGCGTCGGCCACCCATACCGCGGCGTACAAACCGAGCGCCAGGAGTGTGCATATCGTCAACGCCGTGCGGGCGCGTCGGGGATCCCTGCCCGCGCGCCGATTCGGCTGAAACCACAGGCTCAGTCCGACCAGACCACCGGCCGCTGTCGTGACGATCGGATCGACGATCCCATAGGTGACCGCGTCCTCGAACATGCGTCCCGCACCCTGCTGTTCGATGAGACCTTCGGCGAATTGGGGCGCCAGAATGGTCGCCGCCGACGCTGTCGAGTACCACAGCGCGCCGAAGGCGCCGATGACGAACCCGTCGAGCGACTCCCGTACCGGCATCGGAAAAAGCCTGCACACCAGGGCGGGAACCAACATCAGTACCCCGCCGCCCAGCGAGATCAGCAATCCCACGTCCAGCACTTCGTTGACGAGCAGCAGGCTCGAACCGGTCGAGAGGCCGTAGGAACCCGCGATGATGCTGCCGGTCGACAGCCACCACCCGATTCCGAGTGCCACGCCGAGCACCATCGCGACGGCCAGGATCCGAAGTGGTTTGTCGCGAAACCCGTCGGACTGCCAGACGTAGATGAGGAAGAGCAGTGGCCATCCGATCACCGCGATGACACCCAGTGGGCCGTTCATCTCAGCCGAGGCCAGAACGATGATGGCGACAAGGCACAGGATCAGCCCGACCCGAAAGGGCTTTCGGGTCTGGAAGGGGATGCGGGGGAACAGGGAGCTACTGATTCGCGGTATCCAGATCGGCTCCCGGGGCGCGGTCGCGAACACCCGGGGCCGCAGCAGAATGCTCCACGTGCTCACCGGCGCAGCCAGTTCGGCTCCGCAGCTGGCACAGAACACCTCGGCCGGCACGGTTGAACCGCAGGCCGGACATACCCGGGTCGTCACGGTGTCACCGTATCGCCGCTGTCGGCATTGATCGTCACGTTCGCCGCTTGAGAACCGAAGAATAAGAGAAGAAAAATAGCCTCGGCAGCGCCCGCGCCTTCCGGGGCTCCGGCGCCGAGCGCAGCGCAACCGCAGGCCGCCGGCGGGTTGCCGCAGCCGCCGCATCGAAGAACGGCACCTTCATCGGTGTCAGGCGGATGCCGACATCGGCAAACCGACGCACTTCGATGTGTGCCAGGGCAGCAACGACGATGGCTGTCCGGGACTGCATCGACTGATGGCACTCAGGCCGCCGCAACGCTGAGCGCGATGGCTCCGGCGCCGCAGGCGCGACTTGTCGGCGATCCCGACATGGTGGCGACGGCAGCGGGATCAGTAGCGATCGAGTTCGATCAGTCGCTCGTCGCTGATCCCGAAGTGATGCGCGATCTCGTGCAGAACGACATGCTTGATCTCGTCGCACAGACGGTTCGCGTCGCCCGCGGAACGCCGCGTGAGGGGTCCGCTGAAGATACTGATCTTGTCCGGAAGCACCCCGCTGTAGTCACTGGTCCGCTGTGGCAGTGGAACGCCACGGTAGAAGCCGAGCAACGACTGTCCGTCGGGGGGTTCGTCCTCGACAACGATCTCGACGTTGCTGATCGCGTCACGGAGCGCGCTGGGCAGCGAGTCCAGCGCCGCCTCGATGGCCTGGTCGAACGGATCGGTGGGCGCTTCCATCCCGTAATGCTGCCAGATCGGATGACCGGCTTGGCATAATCCAAGGTCCGATGGAGTTGCAGGAGCACGCATGACAAGGGATTTCGACCGGTCGTCCGCGGCGTCCGCGCCGTTGGTCGAAGCGTGGCGCCGGGCCCGCGAGGCAGGGCGCCGGCCGATGCAGATTCCCGGCCACAAGATGCGGTATCTGCAGGGCGCCGACGGATGGGCTCACGATCTGGTCGGCGACACGGTGCGCGACGACATCCCGCTGCAGGGCGGCGTCGACGACAACGCCTACAGCAACGGCTACCTCGATCAGGCCGAGGCGCTGTGGGCCCGCGCGATCGGCGCCGACTTCAGCCGGTTCCTCGTGGGCGGATCGACCCAGGGCAATATCGCCGCCCTGGGAACCATCGCCGATCAGGACGTGCCGATCGCGATCGACCGGACCTCGCACCGAAGCACGCAGGCCGGCCTGGTGTTGATCGGCGCCCGTCCGGTCTGGATCTATCCGCGGCTGCACCCGGAGTTCCATCTGCCGATCGGAATGGCGGCATCGAGTCTGGAGTCGGTGACCGAAACCGTCAACTCGTTCTTCGCCACCTCGCCCTCCTACATCGGGACGTTGTCGGACGTGACCGCACTGGCGGCCGTCGCGCAGCGGCGGCGCGTGCCGCTGATGATCGACCAGGCCTGGGGTGCGCATCTGGACTTCCTGCCCGGCTGCGGCGCCATCCGCCAAGGTGCCGACTTCGCCGTCACGAGCGTGCACAAGAGCCTGTTGGGCTACTCGCAGACCGCCGTTGTGAGCATGCGGGAGAACCTGATTCCGCGCTCGACCCTGGACCGGTGGGTCGATCTGACCACCACCACCTCGCCGTCGGGGACGCTGCTGGCGACCATTGACGGCAGCCGGGCGGCGATGGAACGCGACGGCGCACAACGGTTGGGGCTGATCATCGAAGCCGTCGCCGATGCCCGGCGTCGGCTGGCGCGGGTCCGTGGGCTCGTCGTTCTGGATGACGCCACCGCCGGCTGTCCGGTTGACCCGACGAAGCTGACGCTGATCCTTCCCGGCACCGGTGCGGACGGGGTCGCGCTCGGTCAGGAACTCTGGCGGCTCGGCCACGGTGTGGAGTCGGCGGACCGGGACACCCTGGTGCTCACTCTGACGGTGGCTGACGAGCCGGAGTGGATCGTGGAGTTCGCCGGTCTGCTCGCCGGACTGATCGAGGCGCACCGCGGGCAGAGCCGTCCGTCGTCACCGCTGTCGGTGTGGCGAGTCGAACCCGACGTGGTGCTCACCCCGCGCGAGGCGTTCCTGCGCGGGCGCCGGCGGGTGAAGGTGGCCGACGCGATCGGTGAGGTGAGCGCCGAGCAGTTCTGCCCGTACCCGCCCGGAGTGCCGCTGCTGGCGCCGGGGGAACGCGTGACGCACGAAGCGCTGACCGCGATCCGTGCAGCCAGCGAGTACTGCCGCATCGCCTACTGCAGCGACCCGTCGCTGGAGACGGTTCTCATCGTCGACCAGTAGACCTGGATCCTCCGATCGGAGGATCCAGGGTCCTCGTCAGAATCCTCCGTCTGCTCGATGCAGCGGCCGTGGCTTTCCCGGCACTGTGGTTCTCAGCAAGCCGCAACGCCGACGAAGGAGAACATCATGGACAAGTTCGCAGCGAAGATCCGTTCCGCCGCCCGCTGGTACATGGAGAGCTGCTCGCACGTCGATCCCGCCGCCGCCGTCGCCATGTTCGGAACCGGCATCGTCGCCATCCCGATGACGCCGGGCGCGAATCCGGGCGAGGGAGCCCGCTAGGCCTGCGCGACCGGTTCGGCCGTGTGCAGCCACTGTGGCCGCACGGTGATCAGAAGCAGGTACACGACCGCAGCGGCCACGCCCGAGGTGATGAAGCTGGCGTCCACACCGCCGAGAGCCACCGCGATGGGCCCGGTGTAGGAGTCGGTGGCATTCGAGAGAATGCCCACCACGCTTCCGGTGATCCAGGCCAGCACCGCCGCGGCATTCCAGCCACCGCTGTACCAGTACCGGCCGCCGGTGCGGCGCTGGTTGAACACCTGCAGGTCCGGCTGATCGAAGCTGCCCCGGGTCCGCCACAACCCGATCAGGGTGATCGCCGCCCACGGAGTGGCCAGTGAGGTCAGGAAGACGACGAACGAGGTGACCGCGACTTCGGCATCCCAGATGAACTTGCCCAGGAAAACCAGGACGGTGGAGACGACCGTCATGACGATGGTCGCCTGCATCCGGGTCAGGCGGGGCAGGATCGCGTCCAGATCCAGGCCCATGCTGTAGAGGTTCATCGCGCCCTGGCCGATGCTGCCGACCAGCGCAGCCAGCACCACCGGAATCAGCAGCCAGGACGGCACCCCGGTCACCAGGCCCGCGGGAAAACTGTTCTCGTCGAACAGGATTGACGACACGTAGGCGCCCCACAGGGTGGGGATCAGCAGGCCGCCCAGCAGCCCGACGAACATCCCGATGAGCAGCGTTCCGGGCTTGTGCCGGCGCGGGGAGATGTAGCGCGTCCAGTCGCCCAACTGCGTCACGTAGGACAGCGGACCGGCGATGCCGGCGGTCAGTGCGGCCAGCAGCCAGGTCGGCCAGAACGAGCCCAGTGCGTAAAGGTCCGGGCTACCCGGATAGGTGGCGTCGAACTTGTCGGCCAACCCGATCACGCTGAGCAGCATCGCGGCGCCGACGACGATGACGATGATCGTGTTGACCCGCAGCAGCCATCGGTACCCGTAGATCGCGACGACGGCGATTGCCACCGCGAGCAGTCCGTAGCCGAGGACGTCCTGCAGGACCGATTCCTCGGTGCCGAGCAGACGGTCGGTCACCGCGACCAGCGCCTCACCGCCGGTCCAGATCGTCAGCGCCACGTACCCCAGGCACAGCAGCAGGCCGATCACCGACGCGACGAGTCGACCGCGGACACCGAAGTAGGCGCCGGAGGACACCGAGTTGTTCGTGGCGGCCCGAAAACCCAACAGGGCCAACGGCGTGACGACGAGCGCGCCGACTGCGGTGCCCACCACGATCGCAGAGACGCTGGCCCACCAACTCAGCCCGTAGAGGATCGACAGCCAGCCGAACACGCCGACCGAGAGGGCCATGTTGCCGCCCCACAGGATCGCGATCACATCGCGCGGTGAGGAGGTCCGTGCGGAGTCCGGGATGGTGTCGACTCCATACTGTTCGAGGCCGGTGTCCACGGCTTCGTTCGAGTTAGACATGGCCACACACTAGGCCAGCCGGACGGTCTGATCCTGCGGTTATTCCACGCCTTCGACCTGTGACCGGATCCAGTCGAGGTTGGCCTGCATGTTCTGCTGCCACTCCGCGAGCCGGCGCGCGACGATCCGGGCCTCCTTGTCGGGCTGCGCGGTGATCGCGATGTTGAGGCCCGACGGGCCTGGACCCATCCGCGCCCACTGCCGGATCAGCACGCCGTCGCCGGTCGGCTCAACCTCGAATCCCCAACTGGCGATGGCCCCCTCGTGTCCGAGGACGTTCCACACCCAGCGGCGCTCGTCCTCGACCTCGGCGACCTCGCACACCGTCTCCCAGACGCCGATGGCGTCGTTCTTGTTGCGGCCGCGGAAGCGGGCGCCCACCCGGACCCGGTCGGCACCGTCGAGCCATTCGACCGACTGAAGCTCCGCCGAGCACCGTGCGGGCACAGTGATATCGGTGACGTAGCGCCACGCGGTGGCGACGTCGCAGTGGACGCGTTGGGTCACTTCGATGCTCGGCTGGTCGCGGTAGCGCATGGAGGTAGCGTGCCACGTTATGCGGATAGCCACGATGATCGAACCCCGATTGCCCGGCGCGGTGGAGTTCGCGGTGGCCGCCGAGGAATTGGGCGTCGATTCGGTGTGGATCCCCGAGGTGTGGGGGTACGACGCGCTGACCGGGTTGGCGTATCTCGCTGCGAAGACCACGACGCTCAAGCTGGGCACCTTCGTGGTGCAACTGGGTTCGCGCAGTCCGGCGATGCTGGCGACCTCCGCGCTGAGCCTGGAGGAGCTGTCCGACGGCAGATTCCTCCTGGGCGTAGGCACCTCCGGACCGAGGGTGATGGAGGGCTGGCACGGGGTCCGGTTCCGTAAGCCGGTCGAGACCACTCGGGAGACCATCGAGATCGTCCGGATCGTCAGCCGTGGAGATCGTCTCGAGCACCCCGGAGAGGTCTATCCGCTCCCGTTGCCGGATAGCAGCGGCGCCGCGCTGAAGCCCATGGTGCGACCGCGGCACGTGCCCGTGTACGTGGCGGCGATGGGACCGCGGAATCTGCGGCTCACCGGTGAGCTCGCCGACGGTTGGCTGGGCAACGCGTTCATTCCCGAGGCCGCTGAGGTGTTTCTCGGTCCGCTGCGCGAAGGCGCCGAGCGGGGCGGGCGTCCACTCACCGACCTCGACCTGGTGGCGCCGGTGGCCGTCGAGTTCCACGATGACGACGCAGCTGCCGACGCGGCCGCACGCCGGCACGCCGATGGATACGCGTTCACCATCGGCGCCATGGGCACCGGCGGCCGCAACTTCTACAACGACGCGTTCACCCGATTGGGGTACGGGGAGCAGGTGGCCGCGGTCGCAGAACTGTGGCAGAGCGGTAAGCGGGACGAGGCCCGCGCCGCAGTGCCGATCGACCTCGGCCGGCTCACCAATCTTGTTGGTACGCAGGACAGCATCACCGAACGGGTCCGTCAGTACCGGGCGGTGGGAATCACGACGCTGCTGGCGAAGGTGGACGGTGATTACACCGACCAGTTGAGGACTCTTGAACGCCTTCTAGCGGTAGTCGAGGGCGGTTAGCGGTCGGATTCTCAGAATCCGCGCTTGCTCCCGATGGAGACACGGCCGCTGCGCCGCAGCATCGCCACCGTGGCGGCCAGCCGGCTGCGATCCGGATCGGGCTCCAGGCCTTCCCCCATCCGGTGCAACTGATCGGCGTGCCAGCCGAGTTCGAGTAGCCCGTCCATCGTCTTGAGTTCGACGACCTTGCCGAGCAAGCCGCGCATCCCGTAGCGGATCTGGTGTGCCGTCACCGCGTCGGCACGCCCGCTCAGTAGCGCGTCGGCGGCGTCCGGTGTGGTGGCCGTGGGCCGGCCGAGGCCGATGACATCGCATTCACCGCCGGCGACCGCTTCCTCCATGGCCGCGCGCGAACGGAAGCCGCCGGTGACCGCCAGCGGGATGTCGCCCACGATGCTGCGCACGGTGCGGGCGTAATCGAGGAAGTACGCCTCGCGTGCACGGGTGCTGTCTGCGGCGGAGCCCATCATGGCGGGCTGCTCGTAGCTTCCGCCGCTGACTTCGATCAGGTCCAGACCTTCGCCGACGAGCGCGGCCAGGACACCGCGCGATTCGTCCTCGGTGAATCCGCCGCGCTGGAAGTCCGCCGAGTTGAGTTTGAGGCCCACCGCGAAGCCGGGTGTCACCCGCGAACGGATGCGCCGCACCACTTCGATGAGGAAGCGCATCCGCCGCTCCGGATCGCCGCCCCAGTCGTCGGTGCGCTGATTCGACAACGGCGAGAGGAACTGCGCGACCAGGTAGCCGTGTGCGCCGTGGATCTGTACGCCGTCGAAGCCCGCTGTCTCGCATACCGCGGCACTGGTGGCAAACCGTTCGATGATGTCCTCGATCTCGGCCGGGGTGAGTTCCCGGGGCGTGGGGGAGCCCGGAAGGTTCATCGGAATCGCACTGGGTGCGACAGGCTTGTGGCCGAGATCAAGCGGATTCGACTGCCGCCCTGGGTGATTGAGTTGCACCCAGATCGGAGCGCCACCGTCCTTCGTGGCCTTGGCCCAACGGGAGAGAGCATCGAGATTGCGTTCGTCCTCGATCACCACGTTGCCGGGTTCGCCGAGTTGGCTGCCGTCGACCATCACGTTCCCGGTGAGGATCAAGCCGTACCCGCCTCGGCCCCAGGTCGTGTACAGCCGCTCCAGACGCTTGTCGGGAGCGTGTCGTTTGTCCGCCATCGCCTCGCTGAGTGCGGCCTTCATGATTCGGTTGGGCAGCACCTGTCCGCAGGGCAGGGTCAAAGGATCGCGCAGTGTGGTCATGCGCGCCGACGCTAGTAGACCGAATGGTATATTTCAACCCATGCGTGTACGCGACCGGCTGACAGCGGCCACCGCGGAACTGATGCAACGCCACGGCGTTGCCGGCACCGGTATCGCCCAGATCCTCGAGACCAGTGGTGTGACGCGGCGGTCCATCTATCTCAACTTCCCCGGCGGGAAGGCCGAACTCGTGGCAGCGGCAACGCAGTCCGCCGGTGATGAGATGACGACGACGCTGCGAAGTTACCTCGGGCAGCCGGATCCGGTCGCAGCATTCATCCGGATGTGGAGCGATGCGCTCGTCAGCACCGACTTCCAGAACGGTTGTCCCCTGGTTGCCGCGGCGTGCAGTCGCGATGAGGCTCCCGAGGCCGCCACCGCGGCCGCGGCTCTCTTCTCCGGCTGGGCAGGGTTGTTGGCCGAGAGGCTGGCCGCCGACGGTATCGCCCCGGATGTGGCCGAGACGTTGTCGACGACCGTGATCGCAGCCATTGAAGGAGCGGTGATCCTCTGCCGTGCAGAGCAATCGACCACGCCACTCGACCGGGTGTCCCATCATCTCAGTGAGCTCATTTCGATGCACCGCCCCGACTCTCGGCACCCTCGCCGAGCGGCCACGTAGCACTGACCGGTCAAAGAGAGAAGAGAACACATGCCCTCGGTATTGGTGACCGGCGCAGGCCGCGGAATCGGATTGGCGATCACCCGGCACATGAGCGCCCGCGGCTGGGACGTCTATGCCACCGCGCGCTCCGACAGCGCCCTCAGTGAACTCGGGGCGATGCCACGGGTGCACCCGACAAGGCTCGACATCACCGATCGGGAATCGCTGAAGGGGCTGGCAGCTCAGCTGCCCGAGAAACTCGACGGCGTGGTCAACAACGCCGGCATCGTGGTGAACGGGCCCGTCGAGGGCCTCACCCTCGACGATCTGTCCCGGCAGCTGGACGTCAACGTCGTCGCTCAGATCGGGGTGACCCAGGCGGTGCTGCCGAAGATTCGCGCCGCCAAGGGCCGGATCGTGTTCATCTCCTCGGTCAGCGGATTGATCACCACACCGGGAACCGGCGCCTACTGCGCATCGAAGTACGCACTCGAATCGCTGGCCGATGCACTCCGGATGGAGCTGCGGCCGTGGGGGATTCCGGTCTCGCTGGTCGAGCCGGGTCCGATCCGCACCGACATCTGGGGCGAGATCCTCGTCGAACATGACCGGATGGTGGCCGAACTCGCACAGGAGCACCGGGATCTCTATGCGCCGCACTTGAACGGCACCCGAAAACTGTTGGGTCGCATGCAGAAGTTGGCGGCGGATCCGGAGAGGGTCGTCAAGGCCGTCGATCATGCGCTGACGGCCCGCCGGCCCAAGAGCCGCTATCTGCTCGACACCGCCAGCCGGGCGCAGAAGATCCTCCTGGGCCTGACGCCGACCGCGATCAACGACGCAGTGCTGGCCGCGGCGACCACATCGAAGTAGAGCCGTGACAGCAACACTTGTCGCGAAGGACCTGGCTGGCGGGTTCGCCCACCGCACCCTCTTCGAGGGCCTGGACCTCACCGTCGCCCCGGGCGATGTGATCGGAGTCGTCGGCGCCAACGGCGCGGGCAAGAGCACCCTGCTGCGGATTCTGGCCGGCGACCTCGAACCGCTTGAGGGCACGGTCAGTGTCGCCCCCGCCGATGCCTTCGTCGGATGGCTTCCGCAGGAGCATCAGCGGATACCGGGGGAGACCGTCGCGGCCTACATCGCGCGGCGAACCGGGTGCACCGCCGCGACGGAAGCCATGGAATCAACGGCAGCGGCCCTGTCGGATCCTGGTACAGCGCCGGAAGGTGTCGACCCGGCTGATGCCTACGCCGCCGCACTCGATCACTGGCTGGCGTCCGGCGCGGCGGATCTCGACGAACGCATGCCCGCCGTACTGGCCGACCTCGGACTGGATTCCGATGCGGTGCAACCGGATTCGACCCCGATGACAGCGCTGTCGGGCGGCCAGGCGGCACGGGTCGGACTGGCGGCTCTGATGCTGTCGCGCTTCGACATCGTCCTGCTCGACGAGCCCACCAACGACCTCGACCTCGATGGCCTGGACCGGCTGGAGTCCTTCGTCCGCGACCTGCGCGGCGGCGTCGTGCTGGTGAGTCACGACCGGGAGTTCCTGGCCCGCAGCGTCACCCGGGTGCTCGAACTCGACCTGGCCCAGAACACCAACACCGTGTACGGCGGCGGGTACGACAGCTATCTGGAGGAGCGCGAGGTCGGCCGCCGGCACCGGCGCGAACAGTACGAGGAGTTCGCGGAGAAGAAGGCCGATCTGGTGGCCCGCTCACGCACGATGCGGGAGTGGTCGAGCCAGGGTGTGCGCAATGCGATGAAGAAGTCTCCGGACAACGACAAGATCCGCCGCCGAGCGGCCACCGAGTCCAGCGAGAAGCAGGCGCAGAAGGTGCGTCAGATGGAGAGCCGGATCGCCCGTCTCGACGAGGTCGCCGAACCCCGCAAGGAGTGGAGTCTCCAGTTCACCATCGGTGCCGCGCCGCGGTCGAGTTCGGTGGTCGCCACCCTCGACAACGCCGTTGTGCGGCAGGGGGACTTCGTCCTGGGGCCGGTCTCGATCCAGGTCGACGCCGGAGAACGGATCGGCATCACCGGACCCAACGGCGCCGGCAAATCGACGCTGCTGCGGTTGCTCCTCGGCCGGTTGCAGCCCGACGAGGGCCGCGCGAGTCTGGGCAGCAACGTCGCGATCGGCGAGATCGACCAGGCCCGGGCCGATTTCACCGGTTCGGATCGGCTGGTCGACCGTTTCGAGCAGCGGGTGCCGGACTGGTCGACAGCTGACGTACGGACCCTGCTGGCGAAATTCGGGCTGCGCGCCGATCACGTCGAACGCACGGTGGACGAACTCTCACCCGGGGAGCGGACCCGGGCGGGCCTGGCACTGCTGCAGGCGGCCGGCACCAACGTCCTCGTCCTCGACGAGCCGACGAACCATCTCGACCTGCCCGCCATCGAGCAACTCGAGCAGGCGCTGGAGAGCTACGACGGGGCCCTGTTGCTGGTGACCCACGACCGGCGGATGCTGCAGAACATCCGGTTGGACCGGTCCTGGTCGGTGGACAACGGACGGGTGAGTGAAATCTAGTTTTCGCCCGCTGCCACAAGGGAACTCAGCCGCACCTTCGGGTTGTCCTGCTGGAACCCCTGCAGCCGCCACTTGGTGGTGAACAGCGCCAGCATGACACCGTCGCTGCGGGTGAGCACCTCGACCGAAACCTGTCGCTGGACGAAATCCGCGTCCTCGGGGTCAACCGCGCGGGCGACGGTGTAGGGCAGGGACTCCAGGGTGATCGGGGAGCTGAACTCCGTCGCCATCCGGTGGCTGGCCACCTCGAACTGCATCGGGCCCACGGCGGCGAACACCGGCGCCTGATCGCCACGCTTATCAGAGCGCAGCACCTGCACCACGCCTTCCTGATCGAGCTGCTCGATGCCCTTGCGGAACTGCTTGTGCTTACTGGGATCGGTGCCGCGGGCGACGGCGAAGTGCTCGGGGGAGAAGCTCGGAATCGGCGGAAACGCAACGGGCACATCGCGGAACAGGGTGTCGCCGGGCCGCAGTGCCGCCGCGTTGGCCAGGCCGATCACATCTCCCGGCCAGGCGCTGTCCAGCGTCGAGCGCTGCTGACCGAACACCGACTGGGCGTACTTGGTGACGAACGGCTTACCGGTGGAGGCGTGGGTCAGCACGTCGCCGCGCTCGAAGGTGCCCGAGCAGACCCGCGCATAGGCGATGCGGTCCCGGTGAGCGGAGTCCATGCCGGCCTGAACCTTGAACACGAATGCGCTGAAAGGGGAGTCGACCGTGCGAAGGTTGCCGTCGACATCCACCTGACCGTGCGGCGGCGGCGCCAGCCGAACCAGGTTGTCCAGCAACTGATTCACCCCGAAGTTCAGCGCCGCGGAGGTGAACAGCACCGGTGTGGTCTCGCCCGCCAGGAACGCCGCCTGATCGTGGTCACCGCCGTCGGCCGAGAGCAGTTCGCATTCCTCGACCGCGTTGACCCAGTCGTCGCCGGCGGCCTCTTCGGCACGGTCCGGCGGGATGTGTTCCTCCGGTGCCACGGTGGCGCCGCCGGCGGTTCGGGTGAACCGGATGAAGTTGCCGGTGCGGCGATCCAGCACACCCTTGAAGTCGCCGGCGATACCCACCGGCCAGGTCAGCGGCGTCGGTTTCAGGCCGATGCGCTCGGAGATCTCGTCGAGCAGTTCCAGAGGGTGCCGGCCCGGGCGGTCCCACTTGTTGATCACGGTGAGGATCGGGATGCCGCGATGGCGGCACACCTGAAAGAGTTTGAGGGTCTGTGGTTCCAGACCCTTGGCCGCGTCGATCAGCATGACCGCGCAGTCGACTGCGCTGAGCACCCGGTAGGTGTCCTCGGAGAAGTCGGCGTGCCCGGGGGTGTCGAGCAGATTGATGACGCAGTCCTGCCCGTCCGGGGAGGTGTAGGGGAACTGCAGCGCCGTCGAGGTGATCGAGATGCCGCGGGCCTGCTCCATCTCCATCCAGTCCGACACCGTGGCGCGGCGACCGGACTTGCCGTGAATGGCGCCGGCCTCGGTGATCACCCGGGCGTGCAGGACCAGGGCCTCGGTCAGCGTCGACTTGCCGGCGTCGGGGTGGCTGATGACGGCGAAGGTCCGCCGGCGGCCGGTCTCGGTCGCCAGCTTGCTGGCCGCTGCGGTGTTCGGGCGTACATCGCTCGGTCGTACATCAAGGTCATCCATCGCCGTTGATGTTAGTCGGGCCGGCCGAACCGGAAGATCGCCAAGCTTGCCGCCACCGTCAGCGCGGCCAGGGCGATGACCGGGGCGACAACGTGCCTGGACAGCGTCGCGCCGACCACCGCTCCGCTGCACATGCTGAGCACCACCGCGTAGCGCAACTTCTCGCGTTCGCCGGCGCCGCCGGCCAGCCGGCTGTCCATCCCGATTCCGACGATGGTGGCGGTCAGCACCGTGGTGGTCAGTTCCGGAATGCCGAACTGGCGGGCGGCAACGGATTGGGAGCCGAAGATCGTCGCCAGGCAGACGATCAGGATCAGCCTCCCGCTGCCGTGATAGCCGAGCACTCCTGTTCCGGCGAGCGCGGACAGCGTCAGCAGCGCCACCACCTCGGCGCCGAGTGCGACGGTGAGCCACCGCCGTACCTGGTGACTCAGATGCCGGACGAACCGGCCGCCGATGATCGCGCCGAGCACGAAGCCGACGAACGCGACGGCGGCCGCGGTGAGATCGACGCCGGAATTCGGGACGAACCAGAAGCCGAGGAAGATCACGTTGCCGGTCATGTTGGCGACGAACACATGCCCCAGCACCAGAACACTGATCGCGTCCACCAGTCCGGTGGCGAAGGTCAGCAGCAGCAACCCGGCGACTGTCAGTCGTTCGGACACGGGTGAGGCGACGGCCATGAGCTTCAGTATCGCCGCATCACCTTCGAGGAGGCGGAGTGTTCGCCGACGGGTGCTAATGTCCTGCTCTCGTGACCTCGCGAACTGTCGGCAGCCACGTCCTGGCTGATATCAGCGGCTCCACGTCGCCGTTGCTCGATGACAGTGTCGGCCTTGAAGAGCTTCTCGTACGGTCCGCCGAGGCGGTCGGTGCGACGGTCCTCTCCCGCCACCACCATTCCTTCATGCCGCAGGGTGCCACCGCCGTCGTCGTGCTGGCGGAGTCGCATGTGTCGATCCACACCTGGCCGGAATGGGGCGGGGCAACCCTGGACGCGTACACCTGTGGCGCCGCCGACCCCGAACGGCTGGTCGACCTGATCATCGAGGGGTTGGCTCCCACCAACGTGCGGCGCGCCACCGTGCCACGCGTCGTCCCCGGCGGGCCCGACGAACCGGCCTTCCGGTTCGCCGAGTTCATCACCCCGGCAGACCGTTACGAACATGACCTCGCCGAGGTCTACACCAGCGGGACGAGCGAATTCCAGGACTACCTCATCGGCCGCTCCGAGGCCTGGGGCCGGATGCTCGTCCTCGACGGTGTGGTGCAGAGCACCGAGGCCGACGAGTTCATCTATCACGAGGGAATCGTCCATCCGGCCTGTTATGCCGCGGCCGCCGCGGCGCCTTTGCGCGATGCGCTGATCCTCGGCGGGGGCGAAGGCGCATGCCTGCGCGAGGCGCTGCGCTGGCGCTCGCTGGAGCGCGTGACGATGGTCGACATCGACGCGGAGGTCGTCGCCGCCTGCCGCGAGTTCCTGCCGGCCCATCACAAGGGAGCATTCGACGACCCGCGGGTGACGCTGGTCCACGACGATGCCGTGGGATTCCTGCGCTCGCTGCCCGACGCAAGCCTCGACATCATCGTCTCCGACATGACCGACCCGGTGGAGGGCGGACCGTCGACGTTCTGCTTCACCGTCGAATACTTCACCGAGATCTCGCGGGTTTTGCGTCCGAACGGCGTGGTCGCCGTCCAGGCGGGGCCGGCATCCCCGATCGAAGTCGCGTTGCACGCCAAGGTCATTCGCACGATGCGGGCAGTGTTCCCGTCGGTGATCCCGTACGCGGTCGACGCCCCCTGCTACGGCCGGGACCTGGGCTTCGTCATCGCCTCCAAGCAGGATCTGCTCAGCCGCCTCGATGTCGCCACCATCGCGGGCCTGGCCGGTGAGATCTCCGGCGAGCATCGCTGGCTGACCCCGGAACTCCTGCGCGGCAAGCTCAGCATTCCGCCCTACCTCGAGCAGGAGATCGACGCGCGCAGCGACGTCTATCTCGACGACGCCCCGCCGGCCACCGCCGGCGCGGCCGGCTGGGAGGCCTGAGCGCCCCTGCGCGATGGCTTTCGCAGCGTCGCCCGCGACGCCGCCGGGATGGTGGTCGCCGATGACCCGCAGACCAGTCGCCCATGCGAGAAGTACGGGCCGGCATCCGGGGTCAGTCGCGAATAGCCCGCGTCCACAACGGGTTTGAGCGTCGAGTTCAGCCAGTCGACGGTTTGGGTGGGGAAGCCGAGCTGTCGTAGCGGCTCCAGAAGTGGCAGCGTCGGCGACGGGATCATGGAGGTGGTCACGGTTCCGCCCAGGGCATTGGTCACCTCGGAGACCGTGACAGTCTCGGATGGCGAGGCCAACGCTGAGTTGTTGTGGAAGTAAAGAGTCCCCATGAGGGCGTTCAGATCCGCCAGCAGATTCCACGGCCGGTCGGGCGGATCAGCCCAGGCGTCGTACTGGTGGAACACGATCGAGACGTCGTATTGGCTGTCGGCCAGACCACGCACGGTGTAGCCGACGATGGGGACGGTCAGTCCTGTCGGCAGGTAGATGTCGGCCAGCCCCAATTCCGGACTCGCGAACATGGCGAACGAGAGCTGGTCGGATCGCGGTGCGTCGGGACTGGTTGCCAGATGGGCCAATTCGCTGTTGATGACCAGCGTTCCCTCGGAGAGTGCAGCGATCACCACGTGTTCGCCACCGGCACTCGCATTGCGGATCTGGTCGTCGAGTGAGATGCGCCCCATGGCCACAGCCTGATTGGCGCCCGGTGCGGCCAGGCTGCCGCTGATCAGACCGATGCTGGCCGGGTAGTTCACCACCTGCGGCGAACTGTCGGGGAACCAGTTCTCCCCGATCATGTGGTTGAGCAGGTCGTACCCCTCGAGGATGGAGATGGGCGGGCCACCGGCTTCGTCGGTGCCCCACAGGTAGAACCGTCCCAACGGCAGATTGGTGAGGATGTTCGGGTAGTACAGCGGCCCCGCGCCCCCGATGGTGATCCGGGTCTGCGCCGAAGCCGATGCGACGGGAACGCCGGCGAACAGCGTCGCGCAGACGATGGCCGCCAGCGCTGACGCCCGAGTCGATCGCGATCCGGTAACCGGCACAATGCCGATAATTGCACAGGGTGTTGCGCGTCAAGCGAGTTTCCGGAGCGAGCGACGAGCGACCCTCAGGCGGCCAGTGCCGCGGTGTTGACCCACGCTTCGGCATCACCGAAGAAGCCGCCCGCGTAGGCGTACTCGATGCTGTCGAACAGCGTCCCCACCGCTGCGTCGTCGAGGACGACGTCGATGCGGTAGTTCGGGCTGAATCGCCTGGGGTTGCAGAACCCGCGGAACTCCTCGGTCGAGACGCTGTCCCGGCCGGCCGCGGGACCCTCGGTGACGGTGACCGAGGCGATTCCGGTGCCGGGCAGGATCGCGGTCAGGGACTTGTCGGACATCTGCTCGGTGATGATGGTGATCGTTTTCATGATTTCAGTCTCGGTCGCTCCGGCGTCCCGCAGCGTCCGCCGGTCGGGCCCCGAACCGGCTGATCGCCCTGTCCTCCGATCGGTGGACGCCGTCAACGGCGCCCGGCGCGCCAACTCCGGTAACCGCGGTGCGCGGCGAGCGCCCCGATGATCGCGGTGACGCACCAGACCCCGACCGCCGCGAAGGCCAACGGCGAGTGCAGATCTGAGATCGACGCCCCCAGCGCGGTGTAGACGAACGCGCGCGGCGCCGATCCGATGAAGGCTCCGATCGCCATCTGCCACAACGGCATTCCGAACGCGCCGAATACGTAGGAGGCCAGCGCATCGGAGATGCCCGGTACGAACCGTTGACCGACGACCGCCCACAGACCCCGCCGCCGGATCTGCGAGTCGATCCGTTCGGCCCACTCCGCGCCGACCAGTGCCCGCGCGCTGTCCCGGCCGGCCCGCCTGCCGAAGAAGGCGGCGATAGTCGCCGTCAGCGCCGCGGAACACAAGGTCACCGCCGTTCCGAGCACCGGTCCGAACAGCAGTCCGCTGCCGGCCGCCAGCAGCGGTCCGGGGACGAAGACCGAGGCCAGGATCGCCGACATCGGGATGTAGACCAGGGGGGCCAGCGGACCGGTCCGAGTGATCGCCGCACGGACCGCTTCGATGTCGATCACGTGCTTGACCGCGACGAGATAGAACATCGCGAACAGGAACGCGGCGAACAAGGCAAGTCGCAGAATGTGTTTCCGCCGGCCGCCGGCCGCGGCCTCCGTGCTGTCAGTGACCGTGGACATGTTTTACGGCGGGTCCCAGCGCACCCAGTCGACGGTCATCGATGCCGGGAATACGGTGGAGGAGTCCGGGGCTCCGGCCCAGGGGCCGCCGACCGCCAGGTTGAGGATCGCGAACAGGGGCTGGTCGTACACCCACTGCGAATCGGGGGCCAGCGACGCCGGTGTGAGCGTTCCCAGTGTCTGATCGTCGACACCGAAGGTGATCTCGTCGGGCAGGTGACGGACCCAGAAGTTGTGATACCCGGTCGACAGATCTGGCACCGTGCTGATGATCTGGGCCTGCTGCGTGGCTGTGCTTCCCGAGATCGGCCCGTGCAACGTCGAATAGATGGTGGTGGTCGTACTGGGTAGTTCCAGGACGTCGACCTCGCCGGACTGCGGCCACGGCACGGTGTCCTCATTGGCGCCCTTGAGCCAGAAGGCCGGCCAAAGTCCTTGTCCGCTGGGCACTTTGATGCGCGCGGTGATCGTTCCGTAGCCGAAACTGATCTTGTTCTTGGTCTCCACCCACCCGGACGAGTAGCCGCTCTTGCTGCGGGTGGCCTTGAGGATCAGGTTGCCCGCGCCGTCCAGGGACACGTTGCCGGCCCGGTAGTTCTCCAGGCCGGGGTCCCACCCGGTGCCGGTCTTGATCGACCAGCTCGCAGTGTTCGGAGCCGACCCCGAGTTTCCGGTGAAGTCCTCGAGTAACGGACCGGCGCTCACCCGCAGCGTGTCGATGTAGAGACTGCGCCGGTTGGTCGAGTTGGACGACGAGATGCTCAGCACATGTGCTCCCGCCGGGATCACACCGGTCAGGGTGTAGTCGGCCCAGGACGTCGAAGCGACGACGACGGTGGTGATAGGGACTCCGTCGAGTGAAACCGTCATCGTCGGCGACCCGGAGTTCACGGTGGCTTTCGCGCGGATCACCAGAGCGGTCGAGTCCGGCAGCAGCACCGTGGTCGTCGCGGTGGTGCTGGAGGTGAGGACAAGGGCCGACCCACTCGACGCGGTGCGATCGGTGACAACGCGCCCGCCGCCGGAGGAGGTCAGCACCAGCTTCTCGCCCTCCACCGATGTGACCGGCGAGGCGGCCGAAATGATCGAGGCGCCGGATTTGTAGGACATGCGGACCGGAGTGATCGGTTCCCGCCGTGCCGCGGCCAGCAGTCCGGCGATCGCGGCATCCGTCGGCACGGCCGGCGCGTTGCCGGTCAGCTCATCGGCTGATGACGCCAGTTTGCCCGGCAGGGCCACCGCGACGGTCTGATCCGTTTCCTGCACGGCGATGCGGCGGGCCGTCGCCCCACGCGCCGTGGCGCCTGCCTGGCTCGTGGCGACCTTGGCCGACCCGGCGGTGCGGACCGGCCCCGCCGACTGAGAGGTCGTCGGCGCTGCGGGCCCCGCTGAGGCGGTAGTCGAATTCCCGGTGTCGGCGTAGGCGCAGGCAGCGCAGAACCCTGCGCCGGCCGCCGTGCCCACCCCCATAGCGACGGCGAGGGTGCCGATTCTTCCCACGTGTGCCCCGGCGGTCGTAGTCCCGGGATGATGCCAATGCGGGTGCGGTAGGTGCGGCAGGTGTGGGTGCGGCAGGTGGAAATGCGGCAGGTGAGGATGGGGCGCAAAGAGATTCAGCGAATGGGGGTGCTGGCTCGAATTCATTCCTGCACCTCCACACCGGGTTAGCTGCGAACCTTCGTCACCCTCAGCATGGCACCAACCGAGTGTTTGCTCAACGCTCGGTCAGCAATCAGCGGAAACGGATATCCAGTGTCGCGAGGCCGAAGATCTTCTTCCCGTCGGACTTCGCGCCGACGATGATGACGCCGGTTCGGGTTTCGGGGTTCAACGACTTGATCTTGCCGCTGAATTCGATGTCCGCGCCCACCATCGCCGGCACGATCGCCGGTTGGGACAGCCGCACCGCGTAGCGGGTGACGGCGCCGGGATCACCTGTCCAGTCCGAGACGAATCCGGCGCCCAGGCCCATGGTGAGCATTCCGTGGGCTATCACGTCGGGCAGGCCGGCAAGTTTGGCGATGGCCTCGTCCCAGTGGATCGGGTTGGCGTCACCGGCCACCCCGGCGTAGTTCACCAGATCGCCGCGGGACAGCCGGGTGTGGTGGGCGGGCAGTTCGTCGCCGACCTTCAAGTCGTCGAAGGAGACTGTGCCGGGCGTGCGCGCGCTGTCGTCGGCGAGGCGGAAGTCACCGTCGGGGCGCACCGCCTTCTCGTAGTGATGATTGCCGACTCCCATGATGTCGACGTCGTGCATCATCGCCTTCTGCACGGCCACTTTGACTTCCGGATTGATGTCATCGGAGGTGACGCCGACGACGGTGGTGTGCAGGGTGTGCACCCGTTCCCCGGCGGCGTCGGTGAAGGTATTGGTCACCGTGATGAAATCGCGGCCGGCGGTCCGGCGCACCGAGGTCAGTTCGACGTCGATCCGCAACTCGTCGCCGGCCACGATCGGGCGGTGCTGCTCGAAGACCTCTTCGGTCTGCAGGTAGGTGTCGTAGCCGACGACCACCGACTCGAACATCTCCCGGTTGCAGGACATGCCCGGGGTCGAGGTGAAGGTGAGCGGCGCCACCAGACCCGAATAGCCGAGCTCGGCGGCGGCGTCGACGTCCCAGTGCACCGGGTTGTAGTCCTGGACTGCACGGGCGTATTCACGCACCTTCTCGCGGCCGACGAGGTAGGTGCCGTCCATCTGGTACCAGTGGCCGACCCTGGCCTCGAGTGCCGGTGCGTCTGATGTTGCTTCGGTCATGAATCCGCCCAGCCGTTGGCAGCGAGAAGTCGTCGCAGCGAGAAATGATCAAGGTGAGGATAGTCGCGAATCCCGGCGTCGCCGCCCAAAGGGTAAGCTTAGGGCCGTTCTAGCTGGTGCCGCGAGAGACGCGTTGCCGAGAGGGAAACCATGGCGCGCCGCTTTACCGATGTCGAATTGCTCAAGGAACTCGAGCAGACCGCCGAAGAGTATCTCAACCGCCACCTGGCGGCGTCCGTTGAATGGCATCCGCACGATTACGTGCCGTGGGACGACGGCCGCAACTTCGCCGCGATGGGTGGCGACGACTGGTCCCCGGAGCAGTCGCAACTCGGTGAGGTCGCCAAGGCGGCGATGATCACCAACCTGCTCACCGAGGACAACCTGCCGTCCTACCACCGCCAGGCGGCGGCGTACTTCTCCAAGGACGGGGCATGGGGCCATTGGGTCGGCCGGTGGACCGCCGAGGAGGCCCGGCACAGCATCGTGCTGCGCGACTACCTCGTGGTCACCCGCGCGGTCGATCCGGTCGAGTTGGAACGCGCCCGGATGGCACACATGACCCACGGATTCGATCAGACGCCCGAGGAGGAGGAGCGGCACAAGACCGACTTCCTGTTGTCGGTCGCCTACGTGTCGTTCCAGGAACTGGCGACCCGGGTGAGCCACCGCAACACCGGCAAGGCGTGCGCCGAACCCATCGCGGAGCGGATGCTCCAACGCGTGGCCGCTGACGAGAACCTGCACATGATCTTCTACCGGGACGTGTGCGGTGCGGCCCTGGACGTCGCACCGGATCAGGCTCTTGAGGCCATCTGCGATGTGGTGGAGCACTTCCGGATGCCCGGCCAGGGCATGCCCAACTTCCGGCGCAACGGTGTGCTGATGGCCAAGCACGGCATCTACGACCCGCAGCAGCACCGCGACGAGGTCGTGCTGCCGAATCTGCGGAAGTGGCAGATCTTCGAGCGCAATGACTTCACCTCGGTCGGCGAGCAGCGCCGCGACCAGTTGGCGGACTACCTCACCAAGCTCGACGGCCAGGTGTCGAAGTTCGAGGAGCAGCGCGACCGCCTGCTGGCCCGGGAAGCTGCGAAGAACACCCTGGTCTCCAGCTAGCGAAGGTAACGCCGGACTGGTGTTGTGCGACGATGCCAGCAAAGGGAGGACCGCTGGACTCATGAGACGACACCACCGCACAGTGCCCATCTCTGGGGCTATCGCGGGTGCGACGATCGCTGCCGCATTGGCGTGGGCGGCACCGGCACCGGCCGACCCGGCGGATCCGGTGACGCCGACGACCATCGCCCCGGTTCCTGCGCCACCCAACCCGATGACCCCGAACCAGCCCGTGGTTCCGGCCGGTGACCCGGTGGCGGCGCCGGCGCCGGCGAGTCCGTTCCAGCCGTACGTGCCGCCGGTCCAGAACCAGACGTACGGATCCGGCAACAACGGCGGCGGCGTCTTCGGCACGCTCATGGATCTGTGGGACCAGGTGAAGAACCCGACCCTCGACGGTTCCGCCGACACCGGACGGCCGACACCGCCGCCCGGGGCCGGCCCGGCGCCGGCGTTGCCGCCGGGATATGTCTCGATCAACGCGCCGGGTTCTGAAACCGCCTCGACGACCCCCGCCGGCGGGCCCGCCACCGGGCGACCGGCGCTGCCGCCCGGCTACTACTCGATCGACGGCCCCCCGCCGCCCGGTTATCAATACGGAAAACCGGCGGCCCCGGTGACCACCGTCCCAGTTATGCCCCCGGCGTCATGAGGAAGCCGGTTCTCGTCGTCGCGGCGCTCATCGCGGCGGCCGTGGCACTGGGCGTGGCTTTCGCCGTCATCCGACGCGGTGACGTGCAGACCCAACCGCCGCCGGCGAAGAATCTCGTCGTCACCATCGGTGAGCAGAGTTTCACCCTGGTCGACGGGATCGCGGAGAAGGAGATCGTACCCGGCAGCACGGAGACGGTTCGGGTCGTGGGCGAGGGCGTGAGCGGCGACGTCGACGGCGACGGCAAGCCCGAAGCCGCATTGCTGCTCGCCGATGACCCCGGCGGCAGCGGCACCTTCTATTACGCGGTGCTGGCCGTCAACGAGGGCAAGTCGTGGCGGGCCACCAACACGCTCCCGTTGGGCGACCGCATCAAGCCGGAGGGCATCGACTTCACCAACGGCCAGTTCGTCTACCGGTTCCTTGAGCGCAACCCCGACGAGCCCATGTCGGCCCCCCCGACCGTGGAGAACGCCGTCCCGGTCCGCCTGGATGCGGAAACCGGGCGGATCTCGGCCTGGGGCTGATCCCGGGGAGGTCGATCCCTGGGAGGCCGATCCCGACTTTCGCCAATGATTGGCGGTTGATGACGGGCCGAACTATTTTCTGGGAGTGATTTCCTCCGCTTTCAGCGCACTCGCACGGTGGGCCACCCCGATCCTGGCGGTCGCGTCGGTCGTCGGCGCCGGCCTGCACCCCGGCCTCCCCAACGTCGCGTCGCCGGCCGTGCGCCTGGTCGACGAGTCCAACCCGCTGGCGGGAAAGCCGTTCTACGTCGATCCCATCTCGGCCGCCGTGCGCGCCGCCAAGGGCAATCCCGAGCTCGCCGCGATCGCCAACACCCCGGCGGCCTACTGGCTCGACGAGGCATTCCCGGCCGGCCGGGCGACCAGCACGGTCGCCCGCGTCGCCGGTGCGGCTCAGGCGGCGGGTTCCATGCCGGTGTTCGCGCTGTACGCGATCCCGCACCGGGACTGCGGCAGCTTCGCCGCCGGCGGGTTCGCTTCGGCGGCCGGCTACAAGCAGTGGATCGACGCGATCGCCGCGGGCCTGGGCTCGATGCCCGCCGCGATCATCCTGGAACCCGATGCCCTGGACATGGCCGACTGCCTCTCGGCGGATCAGCGCCAGGAGCGCTTCGGGCTGATCCGGTACGCCGTCGACACCCTCACCGCAAACCCGGCCGTCGCTCTCTACATCGACGGCGGGCACTCCCGCTGGCTGCCCGCCGAGGAGATCGCCAATCGTCTCAACCAGGTGGGTGTCAGCAAGGCTCGCGGCTTCAGCCTGAACACCTCGAACTTCTACACCACCGCCGAGGAGATCGGTTACGGCGAAGCCGTCTCCGCGCTGACGGGCGGGGCGCACTACGTGATCGACACCGGGCGCAACGGCGCCGGCCCGGCACCGGAGAGCCCACTGAACTGGTGCAACCCCAGCGGACGGGCCCTGGGTTCCGCGCCCACCACCAACACCGCCGGCGCGCATGCCGATGCCTACCTCTGGGTCAAGCGGCCCGGGGAGTCCGACGGATCGTGTGATCGCGGGGAACCGTACGCCGGAGCCTTCGTCAACAGCTACGCCGTCGAACTGGTGCACAACGCCGGACGGTGATAAGGGGCCGGACGGTGATCGAGAGCCGGACGGGGATCTAGCCGGATTCCTTGTGCTGCTTGGGGATTCCGCCGCGCAGGAGTTCCTGCGTGGTGGGCATGGTGGTCTTGAGCCAGAGCCGAAGCAGGTGACGCCGGGCCGCGGGATCCTCGTCGTCGACGTAGCCCTCGCGTGAATGCAGCACCGTCGTGTTGTTGAGCAGTTGGACGTCGCCGGGTTCGAAGACCATCTCGATGTGGAAGGCCGGATCGTTGGCGATGGTTTCGACGAGGTCGAGGGCCGCCCGCTGATCGTCGGTCAGTCGGGGAGCGCCGGTGTGACGCTGTGAGTCGCGGATGTACCAGGCGATGAAGAACAGCCGTGGCGTGCCGTCGATGTCCATGATGGGCGGCAACTCGAAGAACGGCGTTTCACCGGGGCTCTGCTCCTCGTTGCGGTCCCAGGGCATCGGCTGGTACATCACATCGACGAGATGCTCTGCCCGGGTGAGCATCTCGTTGTACACGGCGTGTGCGCTGACGATTCTCGATTCGCCGCCGGATCGGGCCGGGTGCAGGCACAGCAATCCGACCAGATCGGCGCCGTCGGAGTGGAAGTCCTGCCGGAGGTTGGTGCGGTACTTGCGCACGCCCGGCCCGGGTGCCAGACGCTCGTCGCGGATATGGGTCAGGATGTTGGCGTCCCGGTCCTGTCCGACGGGATCGCCCAGCATCCGGCCCAGTGCAAGGAAGGCCCGTTCGATCTCCGCGTCGGAGAGTTCGTCGATCGGAAACCGGCGCAGCCGCACGAAGCCCGCACCTCGGGTGAGGATCTCAGTCCAGTTCCGCGCCGCGGTGCTCAACTGCTCGGCCAACGGTGCGATGTCGCCACCGCGGGCGTAGCCGATCAGCGCCTGCCGGTCGGCCTCCGAGAAGTCGAAGGACCAGTTCGACTCCTCGGGGAAGTCGCCCCGCGTCCACACCGAGGGCGCCTGCGCGGGGACCGCCGTCCTCACTGCGGTGCCAACTCCTCGATCAGCGCGCGCACGAGGCCGGCGATGTCGTCGCGGATCCGGCGGACCACCTCGATCGGTTGGCCGGCCGGATCGTCGAGTTTCCAGTCGCGATAGGAGACCCCCGGGAAGTAGGGGCAGGTGTCACCGCAGCCCATGGTGATCACCACGTCGCTGGACTCGACGGCCGTACCGGTGAGCACCTTGGGCGTGGCCGCCGTGATGTCGATGCCGATCTCGTTCATCGCCGCCACGGCCGCCGGGTTGATCCGGTCGGCGGGTTGGGTACCCGCCGACCGAACCTCGATGCGGTCACCGGCCAGATGCTGCAGCAGTCCGGCCGCCATCTGGGACCGGCCGGCGTTGTGCACGCAGACGAACAGCACGCTGGGGGTCCCCGTGATCGGAGCCGGTGTCATCGGAAGTACTTCCTCAGCGCGAGTGAGACGTACACCAGTCCGACCAGGACGGGCACTTCGATGAGCGGGCCGACCACGCCGGCCAGCGCCTGACCCGAGGTCGCCCCGAAGGTTGCGATCGCGACGGCGATGGCGAGTTCGAAGTTGTTGCCCGCCGCGGTGAAGGCCAGTGTGGTGGTGCGCGGGTAGCCCAATTTCAGCGCCGCACCCAGCAGGAAGCCGCTGGTCCACATGATCGCGAAATAGGCGAGCAACGGAGCGGCGATACGCACCACGTCCAGCGGCCGCGAGGTGATCTGGTCGCCCTGCAGTGCGAAGAGGATCACGATGGTGAACAGCAAACCGTACAGCGCCCACGGGCCGATCCTCGGCAGGAAAGTCTGCTCGTACCACTCTCTGCCCCTTGCCCTTTCGCCGTAGCGACGGGTCAGGTAACCGGCCACCAGCGGGATGCCCAGGAAGATCAGCACCGACTTGGCGATCTGCCATGTCGAGGCGGCGATCGCAGTCTGGTTCATGCCGAGCCAGCCCGGTAGCACCGACAGGTAGAACCAGCCCAGCACCGCGAAGATCAGCACCTGGATCACCGAGTTGATCGCTACCAGCACCGCGGCGGCCTCGCGATCGCCGCGGGCCAGGTCGTTCCAGATGATCACCATGGCGATGCACGGCGCGAGGCCGACGATGATGATGCCGGTGCGGTATGCGGGCAGATCCGGCAGGAACAGCCAGGCCAGTGTGAACATCAGCGCCGGACCGACGATCCACACCAGGAACAACGACGCCAGCAGTATCTTGCGGTCACCGGTGACGGTTTCCAGGCGGTCGTAGCGGACCTTCGCCAGCACCGGGTACATCATCACCAGCAGACCCAGGGCGATGGGCAGCGAGACGCCGTCAACCTGCACCGCGCTGATGGCGCTGCCCAGTCCGGGGATCAGCCGGCCGAGCAGCAACCCCAGTGCCATCGCGGCGCCGATCCATACCGGCAGTAGCCGGTCGAGGGTGGAAAGCCTTGCTGCGACGTGTGTTTCGTCCTGTGTGGTGTCGGTCATCAGCCGCAGCACCCGCCCTGAGCGGCTACGGGCTCGACCGGGATCGTTCCGGAGCCGGTCCCGAAGAACGTCTCCGAATCGGACAGCACCGTGTAGACCTCCCAGCGCTCTCCGTCTGGGGCGGTCACCCACACCTTGTCCTGGGTGGCGAAGCAGCACGTCGTGCCGATCTCCTCCTCGGTGAACAGCTTCTCCTCGGTCAGCCGGGCGATCTCGGCGTGCACCTTCTCGCTGGACTCCACCTCGACCCCGAGATGGTTGAGGGTGCCGCCCTGGCCGGGGTTCTCCAGCAGCACCAGCTTCAGGGCCGGCTCGGCGATGGCGAAGTTGGCGTAGCCGGGCTTGACCTTCGCAGGTTCGGTTCCGAACAGCTTCGAGTAGAACGCGATCGCGGTGTCGAGGTCATCGACGTTGAGCGCGAGTTGCACACGGGACATGGGGGCCTCCCTGGAGAAAGTAAGACATATATCGAACTACCGACGACGCCAGCATGCCACCTTTTTGATATATGTCAATATGCATGGCAGAGTGGAGTCATGCCCAAAGCATTGCCGGTGATCGACACCACCGCACCCGTGTGTTGCGCCCCGGTGGCCGCAGGGCCGATGAACGACGACGACGCTCTGCAGATCGCGGTGCGACTCAAGGCGCTCGCCGACCCGGTCCGGGTGAAGATCGTGTCGTATCTGTTCAGTTCGAAGTCCGGTGAGCAGGCCTCCGGTGAACTGGCGTCAGTGCTCAAGCTGACCGACGCGACGGTCAGCCACCACCTGACTCAACTCCGCAAGGCCGGACTGGTCGTCTCGGAGCGGCGCGGCATGAACGTCTTCCACCGGATCCGGCCCGAGGCCCTGCAGGCGCTGTGCGCCGCATTGGACCCGAACTGCTGTAGCTGAAACCGCTCCGAAACCGGCTATCCGTGTCGTAGTTTCACGACACGGTGGTGGGAAGGAGCGACATGGGGGCTTCCAGGTATATCGGCCGGGTCGGCGGGTTGGCGGTGGCTCTGGGAATCGGAGCGGCCCTGGCCGCAAGCCAGGCGGGGACCGCGTCGGCGGACAGCGCGACCACTGCACCGGGTGCATCCGGCAAGCCGCGCCCGGTTGCCGGCCGGGCGCCGGCGGCCAGGCCCGCGGCCACGGTGCGCAAGGTTTCCCCTCGGCCACCCCGTTCCGCGGCGTCCGTGCCCCCGGTGGCCACCGCGCGGGCGGCCGCCAACGCAGTGCCCAACCGGCCTGCGGAAGCCGCGGCGGGCTGGGGGATCCTGGCCGCGCTGCGCCGGGAGTTCTTCAACTCCTCACCCACCATCACGCCGGTCATCTACGGCCAGACCACCAGCGTGACAGGGCAGGCCGTGATCACCGGCAACGTCGGCGCCGCCGACGCCGACGGGGACACCCTGCGCTACACCTACATCGGTGCCCCGCAGAATGGCGGGACGCTGGACGTCGACCAGGCCACCGGCGACTTCAGCTACACCGCGCCCTCGGCGATGAACTCTCTCGGCGGTTTCGATCAGTTCAACATCGTGGTCAGTGATCAGACACCCGGCCAGTTCCCCACCTTCCACGGCATCGTCGACATGCTCTCCTACGTCCCCGTCCTCGGGCCGCAACTCGTCAACAACCTGCAGCTGCTCGGACTGGCCACGCCGTACACCGGCTCGGTGCCCGCGCGCGTGGCGATCAACGTCGCACCCACTCAACCGGCGCCGGTGCTGACCGGCGACCCGCAGGCCCTGTCGGCGAGTCCGGTTGCCGCCCAAAACGATTGGCAGCGCTACGTCCTCACCCCGCAAGGCTGCTCAACAGGACAACCCTGCCAAGTGTCGCCGGTGAGCGTCTACTACAAGAACGACGGCGTCACCATCGGCGACAACGGCGAGATCACCCTCACCTACGGTCTGGGCGCGCAGGCGCCGATGGTGATCCTCGACTACGGCCAGGACGTCGGCGGCTACACCCGGTTCAGCTACTACGGCGCGACGCCGAACCTTCTGCAGGCCTCCTACAGCGAATCACTGAACAACCTGAGCGCCATCGGTGACGGAGCGTTCAGTTCGGCACTGCTGGCCAACTCCGGCGATCCGCTCACCTTCCAGATGGTCCCGGTCATCGGCAACGGGTCGTATCAGGGCAGTCAACTGCAGGGTGGTTTCCGCTTCCAGCGGATCGTGCTGAATCTCCCGGGCACCATCACCCTGACCAACATCGCCACCGAACTGACCGCGCCGTTGCGCTCGCCGGAGGAGTACGCCGGTAACTTCCTGTCCAACGCCGACCAGATCAACCGAATCTGGTACGCCGGGGCCTACACGGTCAACCTCGACGAGATTCCCGCCGGCACACCGGGATTCGCAGGACCATACCCGCTGTCCATCCTGGGGGAGGCTGCCAAACGAGACCGCGCAGTCTGGGCCGGGGACCTCCTCAGCGCGGGGGCGACCGCACACGACGTGCTCGGCGCCGCGGGAGACGCCCTGCTGCGCAACAATCTGCAGATCATCAGCGACAACCCGGTCAAGGCGTTTGTTCTGGAACCCCTCAGCCTTCCCTTCGCCGTACCCACGACCCTGTCCGATCCCGGGCCGGCGGCGGGTGTGTGCAGTGGCGTGTCCAGCGGGGGATGCGAATTCTGGGGTGCGAGCTATTCGATGGCGCTCGCGCAGAACATGGGCAACTACTACAAGATCACCGGCGACACCGAATTCGTTCGCGACAACTGGGCTGCGGTGCAGCGCGCGGTCACCTACGGCAACTCGCTGATCAATCCGGCGACCGGTCTGGTCGACGTCCCGCAGATGGCCAGTCTGGACTGGAGTGTGGTCGGCCGCGCGGTGGGACAAGTGGCTTCCACCAACATGATTCAGTACAACAGCCTCACCAGTGCGGCGGTGCTTGCGGAGGCCATCGGTGACACGGCCTCCGCCGCGCAGTACGCCGACCAGGCCGCCGCGCTGAAGACGGCGATCAACGTCAACCTGTGGAATCCGGATCTCGGAGCCTATGACGCGTCGACGGACCGGCGCGGTTTCGTTGTGCAGGACGCCAACTCATGGGCGGTGCTCTACGGTGTCGCCGATGCCGGCCAGGCCGCGCAGATCGTCCAGACCCTGTCGGATTCACTGAGTACCGGCTACGGTTTGCGTGCCGCAGAGGAGGGCATCAGCGGGTACCCGCAGATCGTCTCCCCGTACATCGGCAGCTTCACGTTGCCGTCGAATTACCTTGCCGGGCGGCCCGATCTGGCGATGCAGCAGATGCTCGCCACTTGGGGCTACATGGCCGATAACGTCCCCGGCACCACCTGGGAGCGGATCAACCTGCCCAACGGAGACCTGTCCGCCAGCCAGCTGCGGTATCTGTTCGGTGACTCAGCCTCACACGCGTGGAGCACCGGGGCGACCTCATCGCTGTCCGACTACGTCGTCGGCATCACCCCGTCGTCCGTCGCCTACCGCACCTGGCAGGTCAAGCCCTTCCCGCAGGGCCTCGCCTGGGCGCAGGGTCAGACACCGACCGCGCAGGGAACGATCAGATCACGGTGGCAGTTGGGCGACAACGTCTTTCGCTTGACCGTCGAGGCGCCGGACGGGACGTCGGGAACCGTCGCCGTCCCGACCCTGGGTTCGACCCGGGTCATCTACCTGGACGGCGTCGAAGTCTGGAACGGCACCGCGGCGGTCAACGGCGCAACCGCCTCCGCGACTGCCGACGGCTTCGTCGCATTCACCGACGTCACCGGAACGCACACGTGGGCCTGGTAGTTCAGTCCTGCAACTGAACGACGGTGCGCACCTGCAGGTTCGGCAGGATCATCTCGCTGAGGATCCGCTGATGCTCCGGATGGTCGCGGTACGCGACGAAGCTCTGCTGATCCTCGAAGGTGGCCACGACTGCGAAGTCATAGGCGCCCGGGGTGACGCCGGCGTCGGCGCCGCACCGGTAACCGATCAGGCCGTCGAACCCTGACACCAGTTCGCGCAGCGAGGTGGCGATCTCGCTCGAGTCGAAGCCGCCGTCGTTCCACTTGAACGTCACGACGTGGGTGAACGCCATGGCTGAGGTCAGCAGGTCTGCGTCAGCGACGACGGCCCGGCTGCCCGAGCCACGGGATGTGCGGCTGGTTGGCCGGCGGCGCCACCGTTCCGGGCCGCGCCTTGATCGACACGCTGCCATTGGTCTGGCAGACGGTCTGGAAGTCCGAACTCTGGCAGCTCGGGCGGGCGTCGGCGGCGGGAACCGCGACGCCGGCGGCCACGGCCAGACCGGCAATCACGAGAGCGGACATTCTGCGATCTGCCCAAGACTTCTTCAAGAGCATGTGCTGCTTCACCTTTCCGGTGTAACTCCGAGCGCTCATCACGGGCAGTCCGAAATCACGACGGGGGCGTCCGCGGCGATCGGCGTGTTGTTGCCGGCTGCCCTGGCGAGTGCGTCGATGCGGGCCGCCTCGACATTCACGCCGGCGCCGCCGGCCACCACGTCGGAGTCGTCATCGGCGACCGACACGATGCACAGATTGTCATTGGTCGCCTCGTCGGCGGTGCACTCCGAACCACCGGCGGCCTGGCAGGCCGCGATGACGTTCGCCGACGCCTGCTCAACGGTGGCGCCGGTGGCCAGGAAGCCGACCAGTTCACCGTCGAACACGCCGGTGCCGACCGCCTCGGCGATGTCTTCCTGGACGGTGCCGCCCGGGCCGCCCGCCCATGCTGTACCGATCGAAACGCCCGCGGCGACAACTCCCGCAGCCACGATCGCCGATACCAAACGTTTGTTGGCCATCCCGGTCCTCTCCTGAATTGAAACTCGGGATGAACCTAACATCCGCAGCCTGTTTCGCGCGCTACGCGGGCACCCGGATGCTCTTGGGAACAGTGCAGGCGACCGTCTTGTCCTGGGCAGCCTTGTCCTGGGCGGTCTTGTCCCCGGCGGTCCAGCGGTCGATCCGGCAGTCGAGCACCATGGTGGCGAGGTGGTAGGCGTCGTTGCGGGTGATGTCGAGATTGGCGGCCATCTTGTCCAGTGCCGCGGAGGCCGCGATCTTCATGGCGTCCAGCGCTTTTGGCGCGGTGGCGGTGGACACCCATGCGTCGGCGGTGTCGGCGGTCGGCAGGTTCGCCGCCCGCGGCGCGTCCGGGTTCTTCGGGATGACGCAGTAGGTGCCGAGCACCTGATCGACCACCTCCGAGATCCGGCAGTCCCAGGTCTTGTCCAGCACGGCCTTCGCGTCAGCCTCCGAGAGTCGCTGCTTGGCCATGATCAGCTTGACCGCCTCGGCGGTGTTGATGTCGAGGGCCTTGTCGAGGTCTTCGTCGTAACCGACCGCGACCCATCCGGTCGCCGTCTCGACGGTCGGCCAGTCCTGCTTCTGGTTCTTGATGACCTCGACGGTGATGTTGAGTTCGGGAAACCAGGTCTCCAGGGCGTCGAGGTCGATCTCCCCGTTGCCCTGCTTGGCGTGGGAGTCGCCGGTCCAGATCAGGCCGCCCTTCACCTGCACCGGTAGGTAGGTGGTCGACCCCACCTGCATCTCGGGCAGATCCATGTTGCCGCCCCACGGGCCGGGCTGTTCGGTGCTGCACTTGCCGTCGGTGCACCACGCGCCGGTGGTGTCGGATCGGCCTACGGCCAGCACGCCCGGAAACGGCTCGAGCGGCACCAGGACATTGGGGGAGAAGCGCATCGTCATGGTGTCGGTGTCGAGGTAGTAACTGGTCACCTGCTCCGGAAACTCGTCGGGAAACAGGCCCTTGCCCTTGGCGGTGTTGTTGGTGGCGTACATCGGCAACTGGATCTTGTTGATGTGGATCGCCAGGACGTCGCCGGGTTCGGCGCCGTTGACGTAGATGGGTCCGGTCATGGTGTGCGGCCCGCGGTTCTTGACGGCGCCGTTGATCTTCTCGATCTGACCCTCGTTGATGCCGGGGGCCACCTGACCGCCGCCGGCCGGAACGGTCTGGATCGCGACGGTGTCGCCGGAGTCGATGTGCAGCACCGGTGCGATGTTGTTGTCGTAGACGCCCCACTGGGTGGTCTGCGGGGTCGCCGGCAGCATCCAGAACCGGTGGCCGTCCTTGGACAGCGGCTTGGCCTCCATGTAGTCCTGGTTGGGCGGACCCTGCAGGAAGGTCGCGGTGAAGTCCGGATACGGGCTGTCCGGGTTCTGCGAGGCGGTGTTCTTCGATCCGCACCCGGTGAACAGTGCCGAAACCGTCATAACGGCCACCGCGCCGGCGGCGGCCCTGCGTACGCTCTTGACCATCAGAGCATCTAATCCTGTCCGATCCCGCCGCGGAGGAATGTTGAACGGTTCTCAGTCCCTGATCCGCAGCCTGGTCTCGGCCGGGGTGGACATTTGCTTCATGAACCCGGGCACCTCGGAGATGCACTTCGTGCACGCTCTCGATGACGTGCCCCAGATGCGCGGCGTGCTGGGCCTGTTCGAGGGTGTGGCCACCGGTGCGGCCGACGGGTACGCCCGAATCGCCGGCAAGCCCGCCGCGGTGCTGTTGCATCTGGGGCCGGGACTGGGCAACGGCCTGGCCAATCTGCACAACGCGCGTCGCGCCCGCACCCCGATGGTGTGCATCGTCGGCGCGCACGCCACCGGCCACGTCCGCTACGACGCCCCACTGCAGTCCGATATCGAAGCGGTGGCACGCACGGTGTCGGGATGGGTGCACACCAGCGGAACCTCACGCGATGTCGCCGACGACGCGATGCGTGCCTTGGAGGCGGCCAACCGCGGTCAGGTGGCGACTCTGGTTCTGCCCGCGGACGTTTCGTGGGATGAGGGCGGCGTGCTCGCACACCCGCGGCCGGCCCCCGTCGCGCCGCCGGTCGCCGACGCCGCGATCGAGGCGGCCGCGGTAGCGACCGCCGCCGGTGACAAGACACTGCTACTCCTCGGCGGAACCGCCCTGAGTGAGGCCGGCCTGCGGGCCGCGGGCCGGATCGCGGCGGGCACCGGGGCGCGACTGCTCGTCGAAACCTTTCCGGCCCGGTTGGAGGAGGGCGCCGGACTGCCGGCCATCGAACGTCTCGGATACATCGCCGAGGCCGCCCAGCACCAACTCAACAGCGTCGAGACACTGGTGCTCGTCGGGGCCGCCGCGCCGGTGTCGTTCTTCGGCTACCCGGGCAAGGCGAGCGATCTGGTCCCGGCTGGTTGTGCCGTTGCGCGCCTTGCGGATCCGGATCAGGACGTCGCTGACGCTCTCGTGCGGCTGGCCGAGCGGGTGGCCCCCGGCGTCGAACCGGTCCTGGCCGCACCGCGGACCGATATCGAGGTTCCGGCGGCGACGCTCGACGTCAACAACATGGCGATGGCGGTCGCGGCCACCCTGCCGGAAGGCGCGATCATCTCCGATGAGGCCAACACCTCCGGGATCGGACTGCCCGCCGTTCTGGCGACCGCACCGCGACACACCCTGCTGACGCTGACCGGCGGGGCCATCGGTCAGGGACTACCGGTGGCGACGGGTGCGGCGTTGGCCGCGCCCGACCGTCCGGTGCTGTCCCTGCAGGCCGATGGCAGTGCCATGTACACCATCCAGTCGCTGTGGACGCAGGTGCGCGAGAACCTCAACGTCACCACGGTGATCTTCAACAATGCGGCCTATGCCATCCTGCGGATGGAACTCATGCGCACCGGTGCAGGTGCGGCGGGGGAGAAGTCCGCGGCCATGCTCGACTTGTCGGATCCCACCATGGATTTCGTGTCGCTGGCACAGGGAATGGGGATGCCCGCGCAACGGGTGAGCACCGCCGACGGCCTCGCCGACGCGCTGCGTCAGGCCTACGCCGAGCCCGGGCCGCACCTGATCGAGGCGATCATTCCCCCGATCATGTGATGGCCCCCATCACGTGAGTCGGGTCAGTTCCTCGAGCAGGAACACGAACGACTCGTACGGCCGGCCGGTGGCCTGCCTCATGCCCATCTCGCAGGTGCGGTTCGCCGACAGGTAGGCGATGGCAGGAATTTGGTCGAGTGCCGCCTTCTCCTCGCGGGTGGCCGAGACCACCAGTTCCGGGTGCAGCAGGCCGCGGTCACCGGCCGTGCCGCAGCACGTCGTGCCGACCGGGATCAGGACGTCCTCGGCGAGCGTGGACGCCAGTCGCTGGAAGGCCCGGTTCAGTCCCAGGTGGGTCGTCGAACAGGTCGGATGCAGGGCGACTCGCGAAACCTTCTGCCGCACGGTCAGATTCGGCAGCAACTGCTCGCACCAGGCGATCGAGTCGAGCAGGGTGATCTGCTCCAACCGGGCGCGGCGTTCGTCGTCGAGATGGTTCTTGACGTCGTCGAGCAGACCGTTGGTGCACGAGGCCGCGTCGATCACCACCGGAATTTCGCCGTGACCGCTCCACTGCCACAACGCATCGCACATCGCCGCAGCCATCCACTCGTGGCCCTCGGTGTACCCCTTGCTGCTCCACGGAGTGGAACAGCACTTGCCCGCCACGTCGCCGGGGATCCACAGCGGCCGTCCGGCCCGTGCCGACACATCGACCAGGGCCTGCGGCAGCGACGGGTAGCGCGGCCGGTCCGGGTCGCGTCCGAAGATGCGGTTGATGCACGCCGGGAAATACACCGCCGCCGCGCCGGCCCGCCTGGTGACCGGGAGCGCCGACGGTGCGGGGTGGGGCATCGGTCCGGCGACCGCCGGAACGAGATCGGTGCTGACCGCGGAACGGATCGCACCGGTCAGCCCGGTCAGCGCCTTCACCCCGAGCGTGCGTTGGACTGCGTCGGCGACACCCATCGCGGCGCGGGCCACCTTCTCCACCATCGCCCACCGCCGCGCCACCGCCAGGGCGACCCTCTCCCGTCGCGGCGTCGACTCCGCGCGCCGGAAGCCCTTCGTCAGCGCGCCGGTGTTGATGTGCATCGGGCACGGGATCTCACACATGCCGTCCACGGCGCAGGTCTCGGTGCCGTCGTAGGCGTACTCGGCCTGCAGTCGGGCCAGCAGCGGTGACCCCTCGGGTTGGCGGGCCATCTCCCGGCGCAGCACGATCCGCTGGCGGGGCGTGGTGGTGATGTTGCGGCTCGGGCAGACGGCTTCGCAGAATCCGCACTCGATGCAACGGGTGGCCACCTCCTCGATGGCCGGTATGGATTTGAACCCGCGCAGGTGAACGTCGGCATCACGGGTCAGCACCACGTTGGGTCCGAGCACACCGTGCGGATCGGCCAGTTCCTTGATCCGCCACATCATCGCGGTGGCCTTCTCGCCCCACTCGTGAACGACGAACGGCGCCATGTTGATTCCGGTGCCGTGCTCGGCTTTCAGTGAGCCGTCGTACTTGTCGATCACCAGCTCGACGAGGTCGGACATGAAGGCGCCGTAGCGATCCCGGTCTGCCGGGTCGGACAGCTTCGGCGTGAGGCTGAAGTGCAGGTTGCCGTACGCGGCGTGACCGGCGACGCCGGGCAGGAAGCCGTGTTCGGCCAGCAGCGCCATCAGATCGGTGGCGCCCTCGGCGATCCGGTCCGGCGGGAAGCAGACGTCCTCGTTGACCACCGCGGCGCCCTCGGGGCGCAGCAGACCGACGATGCCCAGCAGGCCTTCCCGGACCCGCCAGCTGAGTTCGATGAACTCCTCGTCGCGGGCGAACTCGATCGGGCGCAACAGGTTCGCGCCCGCTACCGCCGCGGCGACCTGCTCCTCGGCCTTGCCGAGCTCTTCGGTTGTGGCAGCGCCGAATTCGACCAGCAGCGCCGCCGAGGTGGGCTCGAGGGTCTTCCAATACTCCGGGGTGCCGGCTACCGAGTAGCCTGCGGCGATCAGTGCCGGGGCGACCATCAACTCGACGGCTTCGGCGCCCAGCGCCACCAGATCCGGGACCAGCGCGGTGGCTTCGGTGATCGACGGCAGCACCAGCCAGGTGATGGTGGTGGTGGCCGGCGCCGGCAGGGTGTCGAACACCGCTTCCGCCAGGAACGCGAGGGTGCCTTCGGACCCGACGATCAACCGCCGGAAGATCTCCAGCGGGGTGTCCGCGTCGAGCAGCGCCGAGAGCGAATAGCCCGTGGTGTTGCGGATGCTGAACTTGCGCCGTACCCGGGCGGCGAGCGGTTCGTCGGCCAGCAGTTCCGCGCGCAGCGCCAGCAGTCCGGCGGCCAGGTCCGGTTCGGCGGCGGCGAAGGCCGCCTCGGCATCCGGTGCGGCGGTGTCGATCACGGTGCCGGACGGCAACACGAACGTCATCGCCGACACCGTGTGGTACGAGTTGCGTTCGATCGTGCACCGCATACCCGCGGCGTTGTTGGCGATCACCCCGCCGATGGTCGCGACGTCCGATGACGCCGGGTCGGGGCCGAGCCGGCGGCCCTGCCGGCGCAACACCGTCTGGGCGTGGCCGAGGATGACGCCGCACCGCGCGCGCAGGCTTTCCCCGCCGTCCTCGACGACCAGACCACCCCAGTGCCGGCGCACGTCGATGAGGACGTCGTCGGATTGGGACTGGCCGTTGAGACTGGTGCCGCCGGCCCGGAAGGTGGCGTTGCGCCCGGTGCCCGCGCAGTACGTCAGCAGTGCCGCGACGTCCTCGATGGTGCGCGGCAGCACGACCACCTGCGGCAGGTACCGGTACGGGCTGGCATCGGAGGCGTAGCGGATCAGGTCGCTGATCCGGGTCAGCACCTGGTCCCGGCCGACCAGTGCGGCCAGGTCCTCGGCGAGGTCCAGGGGTGTTCCCGTCATCCTCGAGATGTCCACGGCGTCGGAGGCACCCGGCCCCACGGGCCGTCCGATGGCGGACGGATCGGGAACGGCGAACTTCTTCATCCGCCGACGTTAACTCAGCTTCGATGGCAGTGTTCACCCCGCGGTTCACCTCCCGTTCCTGCTATGTTTCCCGGGCGTTCACCGAAGGGAAGAGTCAATGGAAGTCGGGCTGATCATCGCCATCGGCTTCGCGCTCGCCTTCGCCCTCACCAACGGCTTCCACGACGCCTCCAACGCGATCGCCACCCTGGTGGCGACGAAGGGCGCGACCCCCGGTCAGGCCGTGCTGCTGTCGGCGGTGTTCAACATGGCCGGCGCGGTCTTCCTCGGCACGGCGGTGGCCGACACCATCGGCAAGATCGTCACCGTCCCGCAGGGACAGATGGTCGCCGTCGTCGGTGCGGGCCTGGCCGGCGCGACGGCGTGGAATCTGCTCACCTGGTGGCTGGGACTTCCCTCGTCGTCGGGCCACAGTCTGGTCGGCGGTCTGGTCGGAGCGGCGGTGGCCGACGGCATGCTGTCCGGCTACGGCGGGCTGAAGTCGGTGCAGTGGGGCGGTCTGGAGGGGTGGCATCCCACCGGGGTCTTCGGTGTTCTCATCGCGCTGTTCATCTCGCCGCCACTGGGATTCGCGTTCGCCTTCGTGCTGCTGCGTTTCCTCCGGCTGATCTCGCGCCGGTGGACCACGCGCTGGAACGGTCCGGTGCGCGGCGGCGGCTGGGTCGCGGCCGCGGGCCTGTCCTTCAGTCACGGCGGCAACGACGCCCAGAAGTCCATGGGCGTCATCGCGGTGCTGCTGCTGGCCGCCGGCCAGACCGAAACCATGTCGGTGCCGTTGTGGGCCAAGATCGCCACCGGCATCGCGCTCACGATGGGCACCGCCCTGGGCGGCTGGCGCATCGTCAGGACCATCGGCCGGCGCATCTTCAGCCTCACCCCCATCGATTCCTTCACCAGCCAGACCTCGTCCACCGCGGTGATCCTCGGCGCCTCCCTGATCGGGGCGCCGGTGAGCACCACCCAGGTGGTGGCCTCATCGGTGGTCGGCGTCGGCGCGGGCCGCCGGCGCTGGCAGCACGTCCGCTGGCAGATCGTCCGGGAGATGGGCATCGCCTGGCTGACCACGATTCCGGCGGCCGCCGCGTTGGCGGTCGTCGTCCTTCTCGGATGGAGAGCACTGACATGAGTGGTAAGGGCACCCGCTGGTTCCTTCCGGACACTCCCGACGTCATCGGCATGCTGCAGTCGCAGGCCGAGATCACCACCAAGGGGATGGACGCGTTCGCGGCCTGGGCTGCCGGCGACACCGCCAAGGCCGACGAGGTGCGTGACGCCGAACACGACTGCGACGAGGTGCGCCGCCGCCTCGTCGACGCCGTCAGCGAGGCCTTCACCACGCCGCTCGAACCGGAGGACCTGTTCCAGTTGTCCCGCGATCTCGACAAGGTGATCAACGGCGCCAAGAACACCGTGCGCGAGGCCGAGGCGATGGAGGTGCCGCCGGATCAGGCCACCGCCGAGATGGCAGTCCTGCTCGCCGAGGGAGTCGGACACCTGCGCACCGCGTTCGCGTTTCTGGACGGCAGCGGCAAGTCGGCCGTGTCGGCCACCGAGGCCGCCGACGCCGCGGTGAAGTCCCAGCGCAGCCTCGAGCGAATCTACCGGCAGGCGGCCGGGGACCTGCTTCAGTTCACCGACGTCCGGGTCGTCACAGCCCGCCGCGAGTTCTACCGGCGGATCTCGGCCATCTCCGATGACATCGTCTCGGTCGCCGACCGGATCTGGTACTCACGCGTCAAGGAGTCCTGAGCCCAGACTCCCGCGCACCTACACTCGATTCGTGACGCAGGAGTCGGAGTCCGGCTGCCCGGTGAGCAGCGGGTATGAAGCCGTTCCCCTGGGTCCGGACTCGCTGACCTGGAAGCTCTTCGGCGACTGGCGCGGGGTGCTTCAGGGCCCGTGGGCCGGGTCCATGCAGAACATGCATCCGCAACTGGGCGCGGCGGTCAAGGACCATTCGATCTTCTTCACCGAGCGGCTGCCCCGGCTGTTCCGGTCGCTGTACCCGATCGGCGGGGTGGTCTTCGACGGCGATCGCGCGCCGCAGACCGGTGCCGAAGTGCGCGACTACCACGTCGGGATCAACGGCGTCGACGAGCAGGGCCGGCGCTACAGCGCGCTGAACCCGGACGTCTTCTACTGGGCGCACGCCACCTTCTTCATGGGCACCATCCTCACCGCCGAGTACTTCGGGGGCGGCATCACCGAGGACGAGAAGCGCCAGCTGTTCGACGAGCATGTGCAGTGGTACCGGATGTACGGCATGAGCATGCGTCCGGTCCCGCAGTCCTGGGAGGACTTCCAGCTCTACTGGGATCGCATGTGCCGCGAGGAGTTGGAGAACACCTGGGCCGCACGCGCGGTTCTGGACCTGTCCACCATGCCCAAGCATCCTTCGCTGCAGTGGATTCCGGACCGGTTGTGGGCCGCCCAACTCAAGCTCCTCGAGCCACTGGTGGTGTGGGTGACCGTCGGCCTCTACGACCAACCGGTCCGGGAGCTCATGGGCTATTCCTGGTCGCCGCGTGACGCCCGGCTGCACCGGTTGTTCGGCCGCGCGGTGAACGTGGTGTTCAAGGTGGTGCCGAGACGGCGCCGGATGCACCCTCGCGCACGGGCCGGATGGGACCGGGCCGACGGCCGCATCGCCGCCGACAGCCCACTGGCGCACACCCCGGCCAGAAACCTGCCACCGGTCTCAGAACGGGACAGCGGCCGGCATTACTCGCCGCTGATCGGCTAGGTAGCCCAACCTGACCGCGGCCGCTATTGACCCCTGGGCAACAATTGAGGAATGGCCGTTCCCCGTCGTGTCCTCGAAGAAGAAGAGCTCAAGCCCTACCAGGTTGAGCTCCTGAAACTGCAGCGCTATCTCGAAGCCGAGAACCGCCGGATGATCGTGCTGTTCGAGGGCCGCGACGCGGCGGGCAAGGGCGGCACCATCCGTCGGGTGACCCGCTACATGAACGAGAAGCACTACCGCGTCGTCGCGCTGGGCCGGCCCACCGAGGAGCAGCGCAGCCAGTGGTACTTCCAGCGCTACGTCGCGCAGTTCCCCACCGGCGGCGAGATGGTGCTGTTCGACCGGTCCTGGTACAACCGCGCCATGGTGGAGCCGGTATTCGGCTTCTGCACCGATGAGGAGTACCGCAACTTCCTCAAGGGTGTTGTGGGCTTCGAGAAGGACTTGGTCCGGCAGGGCACCATCCTGGTGAAGTTGTACTTCAGCGTCACCAAGGATGAGCAGGCCCGCCGCTTCGACCGGCGTCGCGATGATCCCCTGCGGCAGTGGAAGCTCAGTGAGATCGACGTCCAGGCCCAGGAACACTGGGACGACTTCACCGCGGCCAAGTACCAGATGCTGCGCCGCACCAGCACTCCGGATGCGCCCTGGACCATCATCCGTTCGGAGAACAAGCACAAGGCCCGGCTCAACGCGATGAAGGTGATCCTCGATGCGGTGCCTTACACCGGCCGGGCCACCGATATCGACTTCGTGCCGGACCCTGAGATCGTGGTTCCCGGTGCCCACGAACTGCACCTGATGGAAGCCGACCGCATCCGCAGCGGCAAGTTCAGCGAGTAAAACCCATGTCCGCCAACCTTTCCCGACGCGACGCGCTCAAATACGCCGCGGTGACGGGCGGAGCCGCGCTGGGTCTGACGGCAGTTGCGCCGATTGCGGCGGCGGCGCCGGGAATGCGGCTGATCGACTTCGCCACCCGACAGGTCTCGCCGGAACAGATCAAGGCCGCCGGGTATGACGGTGCGCTGGTCTACGTCTCCGAGCTGCGCCCCGGTGCCACCTTCGACTTCAAACCCGTCACGCGGGAATTCACCGACGGGATGCGGGCCAACGGCCTGCATGTGGTCAGCATCTACCAGTACGGGAAGCCCGGCTGGGTCAACAGCCCGTCGGACTTCACCCGCGGATTCGACGGCGGAGTCGCCGACGCCCAGACCGCGCTTCGATTGCACGGCGCGGCCGGCGGTCCGGCAACCGCACCGATTTACTTCAGCGTCGACGAACCTCTGGACTACAGCCGCTGGAAGAACGTTGCGCTGCAATGGTTCCGTGGCCTCAACTCGGTGATGGGGGTTGAGCGCACCGGAATCTACGGCGGCGTGAACGAATTGGGCTGGGCCATCGCCGACGGCGTGGTCGGGCACTCCACCACGCCGGGATACCGGTGGGCGTGGCAGACCAAGGCATGGTCGGGCGGCAAGCTCAACCCGGCGGCGGCACTCTTCCAGCGTGAGGTCGTCACGGCATCGGATCCCGGGGCGCTGATCGACGGCGTCAGCGTGGACGTCGACGATGTGTTCGCCGCCGACTTCGGACAGTGGGACCTACCGAGATGATCCGGCGCGGGGGAATCCTGGCGGGAGTTACGGCCGCACTCGGTGTGGGAGCGGCGATCGTGTGGGGCTGCGGCGAGGCTGCCGCGGCGCCGGACGCTTCCGCATCAGATTCCCGATCAGCAACCCACGCCACCCGATCACCGGCGCGCCAACATGTTTCGCCCACCAAGCAGACCAAGCGAGCCAGGCCGACCGCCCGCGTCTCGACGGCTGCGCCGGGCGTCTCGGTGCGCCTTCCGCAGTTGCCGGTCGCCAGTGGTGCGTCCTTCACCATCTCCACCGACGCCATCGCCGGGGTGGCCGCCGACTATGTCGCGGCCGGCGGAGACCCGGCCGACAGCGCCCGGTTCTTCTTCGGCGACCTCGCGGTCTCGAGTCTGCAGACTCTCGCGAACCCGGACATCACGTCCGGGCAGGTGCGTACCCAACTCGGCAACCTCGCGGTGTCGGGCTACTTCGGCGGCATCTGGCTACGGGACAACCTGCGGGACAACGGGACCGCCCCTGATCCCAACGCCGACACCGCGACCGTCGACCTCACCGTCTCCTCGATCGGCATACACCTCTTCGACGCACTCGCCGCCGGACTGACCGGTGCGGCCGGCGCCGGGAATCCGTGGATCACGACGACGGTGGCGCACGCCTCGGTTCCGGTGCTGCTGGCCCTGTACGGCTACAACCGCGGGTACCTCGACGTCATCCTGCAGAATCCGCCCGCGGGTGTGCCCTCCATGGCAGACACCCTGACCTGCCGCGGGTTCCTGGACTGCTCTTCCAGTGCCTTCCCGTTGCAGATCGCCACCAGCTACGACACCGCGCTGACCAACCTCGCGGACCCGCCGAACCTGCCCTGGCTGGAGATGACCGCCTGGGCCAAACTGCTTGAAACCGCCACCGGTGCAGGGCGATTCGTCTGGGAGAACATCGCCAGAGCCGGTGCGTTCTCGCCGACCTCCTACGCGGCGCTGGTCGAACTGAGCTCGGACTACCTGATGGTCAGCAAGGCCGCGGTGCTCTCCAGCATGATCGGGGCGGCCGAGGGCAACGGCGACATCGCCGCCGCCGCGCTGCGACTGCAGGCCGGCCTGTGGATGTGGTCGGGCGCCTACTTCTCCGGCCTGGCATCCAATGCGCCGGTTGGGACTCTGCCCGCCATCGTCACGGCATAGACCGGGTCAGGGCTGAGCGGACAGGAACAGGAAGGTCGCCAGCAGCACCAGGTGCACCAGGCCCTGCAGTGCGATGGCGCGGCCCTCGGCCAGGGTCAGGATCGAGACGATGACCGACAGTGTCAGCAGGACGATCTGCATGGGCTCCAGGCCCAGCGTGAGCGGCCCCGGCAACCAGATCATCGCCAGCGCGATCACCGGGATGGTCAGCCCGATCGAGGCCATCGCCGAGCCGTAGGCGAGGTTGAGACTGATCTGCACCTGGTCGCGCCTGGCGTTGGTGAGGGCGGCCAGGGTCTCGGGCGCCAGCACCACGAGCGCGATCACCACACCGACCACCGCGTACGGCAGTCCCAATCCGGTGACGGTGGCCTCGATGGCGGGCGAGAGGAGTTTGGCCAAGCCGACGACCGAGACCAGTGCGGCCATCAGCAGCCCGAGACTGATTGCGGCTTCCCGCTTCGAGGGTGGGTCGGCATGGCCGTCGCCGTCGATGTCGGGGACGTACTCCGGCACGAAGAAGTCGCGGTGCCGCACGGTCTGGGTGACCACGAAGGCCGCATACAGCGCCAGCGCCGCCACCCCGGCGAACGCCAATTGTGAAGTGGAGTACTGCAATCCGGCCGCGCTCACGGTGAACCCGGGCAGCACCATCGTGACTCCGGCGAGGGTCACCACGGTGGCCAGCGCCGAGCCGGAGCCCGCGGCGTTGAACGTCGCCACTCGGCCGCGTCCGGCGGCGGCCAGCAGGCTCACCCCGACGATGCCGTTGAGCGTGATCATCACCGCCGCGAACACGGTGTTGCGCGCGTAGGTCGCCGCACCAGGACCGCCGCCGGCCATCAGCATCACGATCAGCCCGACTTCGATGACCGTCACCGCGACGGCCAGCACCAGCGAGCCGGCCGGCTCGCCGACGCGGTGCGCCACCACCTCCGCGTGATGCACGGACGCGAGCACCGCGCCGATCAGGAAGGCGGCGATCACCGCCAGGGTCACCGGGTGCTGGTGATGGGACCAGGTTGCGCCGAGCACGACAAGGGCGAGCACGGGCGCGATGACGGTCCACTGCAGTGGTCCCCGTCTGGCGGTGATGTCCATCCGGTCACCCTTTCACGGAGTCGGGTGAATCCTCTCCGCTGACCGGCGCTACCGCTCAGCCCGCAGGCGCGGCCGGATCGAAGATCGGAACCGCCGGCGGAGCGTCACCCGGCGCACCGGGCGGCACGTAATACTGCTCCAGGCCCGCCGGAACATTGGTCCCCGGCAGGGGAGCGGTCCCCGGCAGGGGGGCACCGAGCTCGCTGCCGGGCATCCGGCCCATCCCGCCGTGCGCGATGGCGTGTTGGCCCTTGAAGGCGTCGACGCGGGCGAACGGCCCCGGCGCCACTCCGGACTCCAGGACGTAGGGGTTGTCACCCGCCGGCATGCGGTAGTTGTTCGGCAGCAGGAGGTTCCACCCGGCGGCCAGCGGATCGACCGGGGAGGCGGCGGTCAGACCGATCCCCGCATTTGCGGCAAGCCCGCCGGGTCCCATCAGCCCCGACAGGAACCCGGTGGGATTGGACTTGGTCTGCTCGGACGCCGCCGCGAAGGTGTCCACCGGCGCGGGTGGCGGCGCCTCACCGCCGGCTGCCGGACCGATCAGCGCCGGGTCCGGCGGCGGCGGGTCCGCATGGGCCGCCGGAACTCCGGAACCAGACCACACGGCCGCGGTGGCGCAGACCAGTGCGGCCGACAGGCGGTGTCGCATCGGGATCAGAACTGCTTGGAGACGCCGTAGTAGGCGACGATGTCGTCGTCGTCGGTGGACGAACTCGTCAGGACCGCGTAGGACCGGATCGACGAAGCGCCCACGCAACCGTCGACCTTGATGTGGATGTCCTTGAGGGTGACGCGCGCCGATGTCGCCTTGAACGTCTTCTTGTCGACGACCACGTTGGTCACTGTGCCGGGCTTCGGGTACACCTCGACGCCGCCGATGATGGGCAGGGAGATGGTGCCGGGGGCATTGAAGCCGGCGATTCCCAGCGTGCTGTTGCCGAAGGTGCCTGAGATCGAGCCGGCGAGCTTCATGTTGTTCAACTCGATCCCGCAGCCGATCTGGTAGCCGACCTCGAGCGTGCCGCCGGCCGTCGAGCCGGTGGTGGCGCCGGTGAACGTGCCACCGGCCAGCCAGTCGCGTGAGGACAGCGCCGTCGTCAGGGGTGCGATCGGCAGCAGCGTCTCGTTCTTGCCGGCCACCGTCAGGGTGCGGCCGTCAGGTGTCTTGGCGATACCGGGGTCGCTCGAAGCCCAGATGCCGTTGTCCGCGGGGGCTGCGGCGGGTTCGGCCGCAGGTGCGGTGTTGGCGGCCGGAACGACCTCCGCCGCGCCCGGCGCCGGAATCGGAGCCGGGGCGGGGGCCGGGTCGGCTGCGGCGATCGGAGTGACTCCGGCGCCGAGCACGAGGCAGGTTGCGGCCGCGATGGCCAACCGGTTCAACATGTCCTTGGGGGCCCTCTCGGCGGTGTGGGATGGGACGCTCAAGCGCTTGCGGGAGATCACACTGCCCTCGTCACGCCGTAGTAGGTCACGACATCGTCGGTGTTGTCGGTCGAACCGGTGAAGGTCGCGTAGGAGCGGATGAAGGACTGGCCGGCGCAGCCGTCGATCTTCACCCGGAAGCCGGTGATGGACACCCGCGACTTGCTGCCCTTGAAGGTCTTCTTGCCGACCGACACGATGTTCACCGTGCCCGGCTTCAGGTTGACCTTCAGCTGCTGGGAGGCGGTCAGGCCGAGGAAGATCGGGAAGATCGTGCCCGAGATGAACGGGATGCCGATACCGGGAGTGATGCCGGCCTGGGTGTACGACTCGACGGTGTCCTGGACGATGCCGCAGCCGATCTGGTAACCGGCCTCAAGCGTGCCGCCGGTCAGCTTTGTCTTGCCGCCACCGGTGATCGCACCCACGAAGGTTCCGTCGACCAGGTACTCCCGCGACACCGCAGAACCCGTCAGGGTGGAGACCGGTTCGAGGGACTCGTCCTTGCCGGACACCGTGAGGGTCCAACCGTCCGGCGTCGTCAGCGTTCCCGGCGCGGCGGACGCGATCGGAGCGACGCCGGGGCCGCCCGGCGCGGGAGCCGGCGCGGGAGCGACGTCGGCGACCGGGGTCACGTTGGGGTCGGCCGGCGGATCCGCCAGAACCTGGGGCGCTGTCGCGGTTGCGGCCAGCAGGCAAACACCCAGCAGGGTGGAAAGGCGGTGCATCATCGGAGTTTGACGCCCTCTCGGTTTGAGATGTGATCGTGTCGCGAGCGAGATATTAATGAGTCCTGCGCGCGGATGATATTTGACTACACAGATTGCCCGTTACGAAATGGAAAGTTAACTGCGGGTGGCCGGTTTATTTTTTATTTGCGACGAACGGGGCCTAACCTGCGGCGAGTGGCATCGGTGGCGGTCGCAAACTTCGGATCGGGCCCCATGGAGCGGTAATCTCGGCCGCAGCCGGAACGGACCACTTAAACGGGAGAGCACCCAAATGAATCGCGTTGGAGCGACGATCGGCAGTGCCGCACTGGTCATGGCACTCTCGGTCGCGGGGCCGGCCCAGGCCGATCCGACTCCGGCTCCGACACCGGCTCCCAGTCCGGGTGCTCCGGCTCCTGTGACGCCCGGTCCGCTTCCCGGTCCCGTGCCCGGGCCGGCTGATCCCGCCGATCCGGCGGATCCGGCCGACCAGCAGTCCGACGCATTTCCCCCGCTCGCGGGCACCGGAGACCCGGTCAAGGACGCCTGCGACCAGTTCGCCCAGGCCGTTAACCTGGGGGCGACGACCTACGAGGAATTCGCGGACGCCAGCGAAGGTCCTGACAATAACGTCAATTATGCTGATCCGGAGGTACAGCGCACGTCCCTGATCAGCCGGGCGGCCTTGCGCTCAGCGGCCGGAGCCGCACTCGATGCGGCCAACGTTCCCGGGCTGCCCCCGGAGATCTCCGATCCGATGCGGTCCTGGTCGATGCACGCCACCAAGCTGATCGTCATCCTCGGACTGCACGCCGGCCGTGACACCATGAACAACGCGGTCAACCAGTTGAACGACGACTACGGAAAAGCCAACCAGGCGTGCGCGGTGACGATGGTCCATCGCGGCTGACGGAATTTGAATCACGGCCAACGAAATGGGCCCCTCCGCCAGGCGGAGGGGCCCATTTCGTTGTGCTGCTATGTCGCGGCGCCGCCACTGCCGCCCGCGCCGCCCGCGCCGCCGCGGATGCTGGGGCCGGTGCCGCTCTTGCCCGGCTGACCGTCAACGCCGGGGTTCCCGCCACCGTTGCCCCTGCCGCCGTTGCCGCCGTTGCCGCCGTTCTGCGAGATCAGAATCGACCCGCCACCGGTACCGCCTCCACCGCCGTTACCGCCGGCGTAGCCGGTGCCGCCCTGGCCTCCCGTGCCGCCAGCGCCGCCCATACCGCCGGAGAACGGGCCGAAGCCGCCGTTACCGCCGGTGCCGCCGATGCCGCCCGCTCCACCCGTCCCGCTGCCGCCAACGCCGCCTGCGCCGCCGTTACCGCCGAGGTTGCCGAGGTCGAGTCCACCGTCGCCGCCGGCGCCGCCGTTGCCTCCGGCTCCCGCGGTTCCGGCGCCGCCGGAACCGCCGGCGCCGCCGGCACCAGCCCTGTTGCCGAGAAGGCCGCCGATCCCGCCGTTACCGCCGTTGCCGCCCTTGGTGCCGGTCGGACCCGCGCCGCCGGAACCGCCGTTGCCGGCCCTCCCGCCGCCGCCCGCCACAAAACTGCCGTTGCCGCCGTTGCCGCCGTTGCCCGCGGTGCCGGCAGTCACGGTGCCGGCACCGGCGTTGCCGCCGTTGCCGCCGAGGCCGCCGGGCTCCGCGCCCCAGATGCCGCCGCTGCCGCCGTTGCCGCCGTTGCCGCCGTTGCCGCCGACCGCACCGCCGCCGTAGCCGTTGCCGCCGTTTCCGCCGCCGTGTGTCGCGCCGGATGCGTCACCGGGGTACAAGAGTGGGAACAGCGGTTCCTGGCCGCCGTTGCCGCCGTTGCCGCCGTTCGGTTTGGCAGCGTTTCCGTTGCCGCCGTTGCCGCCCTTGCCGCCGCTGCCGCCGATTGCGATGCCGAAGAATCCAGCGTCACCGCCGTTGCCGCCCTTGCCGCCGTTGACGCCGTTGCCGCCGTTTCCGCCGCCCGCGTAGAACAGGTTGCCTGCGGCGTCGATACCACCGAGGAACCCGCCCCGGCCGCCGTTACCGCCGTCGTTGTTCTCACCGGCGAGGCCGAAGTCGACCGCGTTGCCGCCGTTGCCGCCCTTGCCGAACAGGAACGCATCGCCGCCGCTGCCGCCGTCGTACCCGTTGCCGCCGTTGCCGAAGATCAGGCCGGCGTTGCCGCCGTTGCAGGGCGAGCCCGCAACGCAGTTCGTGGTCCTACCGACATCGTCAGCGGTGAAGCTGTAGCCGTCACCGACCAGCAGCCCTGCGTTGGGGCTGTCCGCAGTGCCGTTGCCGACGAAGAAACCGAACACGTCCGGACCTGCGGCGGCGGCGGCGGTGGCGCTGGCCGTCGGGGCGGCGGTCAGGACGTCGCCGGCGCACAGGGCGTCGGTCAGGTCACACTGCACCGAGGCGAGCGTGAAGGTGGGGCTGAACTGCTGCGGAGCCGCGTGGCCGGCGGCCATGAAGAGCCCGGTGCCGATCAGTGCTGCTCCCGCAACGTTGCTGGAGACCAGGGGCATGATCTTGCGGGCGGATGATGTGCGGTGCTTGGCCACGGTGGGTTCCCTTCGCTGAGGCCGTTTGATCTCGGGGGTGTGTTCTCGGTGAATGCAACGTCAACCGGGTTGCGTTCGACTTCCTAGATGTTAGCCAGAAGCTGAAGTTCAGGTAAATAAAGACTGAAAATAACCTGAGTCCCAGGCTCCGGGTTCGTTTGCGCGACGCTCAGCCGGCCCCCGCTCGCAACGGAATGCCGGCCGCGGTTCGCGGCTCGTTGCTGACCGTCATCGGCGTGGGAGGTCCTTCCCGCTGGCGCTGATTCCCCGAAGTGGGGTGCGATCGGGATGCTAATGGCGAAGTAGTTGGTCGACAACCGAAATTGCCGCCAGTGGTCTATTAAATGCGCCCAGCGGTAGCGGCCGTTCATAACGCCGGCCGATATTCGAGGTTGTCAATTTCTTGATATCGGCAATTAATTCACGCTGAGCGTTATTCCGCGGAGATAGGCGACCGGATCAGGAGGATTTCGAGTGCGACGGCGAGTGCAGGCTGATCGCCGTCGGACGCACCACGAAGATCACCCGTTGCGGGGCGTCGGCGGGGGTTCCGGTCAGCGGGCCGTCATAGCGGTCGTTGAGGTGCAGGTAGAACTTCGCCTCCGGGTCGCGCTCGATGTCCTCGACCACGCCGCGGACCTCCAGGTAGCGGTACGGGTTGTCCGGGTCGATGATCGACATCGCCACCGCGGGGTTGTGCGCGATATTGCGGTACTTCTGCCGCTGGTCGGTGTGGGTGAACCGGATCCGCTCGCCGTCCCATTCGAACCACATCGGGTTCACCTGGACGGTGCCGTCAGGCCGGCTGGTGGCCAGATGCCCGTACAGCGGGCGGGTCAACAGGTCTTCCAACTCGGCCGGAATCGCAACCACTGCCGTTCCTTTCATCGTGCGCCCGGGGGGCCTCTAACTCCACAGCGTCACGTGAACCTTAGGCCGGAAGCGGGTGACCCCGACGCCGGTGCCGCGGACCATCGCCTGGTCTGGCTGAACCCCCCCGGAGCGCCACCCGGATTCCCGCCCGTTCACTGCAGTCTGCGCGAACTGCTCGCGGAAATCGGGGACCTGAACTGAGTTTCGCTGTCCCGGCTGCCCCAGCGTCGGTTACTGTCCGTTTCAGTTTCGTCTCAGGTTGCCGGGAGGGCCCGTTATGAGTGCATGCCGTTATGTCGGACGCGTCGGGGGGCTGGCCATCGCCCTCGGTATCGGGGCTGCTGTCTACACCGGTGCCGCGGTGGCCTCGGCGGATTCTTCTTCGCCGACCGGTTCGGTGTCGGCCGGCCCGGCGACGGGCCGGGCTTCCCATTCCGCACCCGCTCGCGCCCAGGCCCCCCGTGCCGGCAAGCCGGCCGCCGCGCAGGCAACCCGGCGGGCCGCGGCGGCGCCGCGCGCTCTTTCAGTCGCGGCAGTCAAGTCGGCAGCGCCGGCGACCACCGCAGTGTCCTCGGCCGCGGCGCTGACCCAGCCCGAGATCATGGGGCCCAGCGGTGTTCCGATCCCGTCTCAGAACTATGTGGACAAGGTGATGGAGTACTACGTGCGTCCGGGTGGCGATCCGACCGCAGCGCCGTTGCCCCAGGTCATCTTCACCCCGGAAGGTCTGTACCCGATCACCGGCGTGAAGAGCCTTCCGTTGAACACGTCGGTGAACCAGGGGATAGAGATCCTGTCCGACACGTTGAAGGCTCTTCCGGATGGAACTGAGACCACGGTGTTCGGGTACTCCCAGAGCGCCATCATCTCGGGACTTCTACAGTCCGGATACACGGTCGGGACCGGAGCCACCGCGGTCACCTACACCGTCCCCGACAACATCAAGTCCACTGTCGACTTCGTGCTCGTCGGCAACGAGTTGAACCCCAACGGCGGTTTCCTGTCCCGATTCACCACCACCGCCTACGCGCCGGCACTGGATCTTCCCAGCCTGGGCATTCCGTTCTACGAGGCGACTCCCGCGGACGCCTATCCCACGACCAACTACACATTGGAATACGACGGCTTCGCCGACTTCCCCCGGTACCCGTTGAACCTCCTGGCCGATCTCAACGCGGGTCTGGGACTCGCCCTGGTCCACACCAAGTACGCCCCGGGTCCCAATTGCCGGACCTACTGCACGACGATCTTCCAGGTCGCGTCTGCAATCCCGCTCCCGGTGTCGCAGACCTCGACGGCCCAGAGCTACTACTTCATGCCGACCGAGGACCTGCCGCTGCTGGCGCCGCTGCGGGCGATTCCGATCATCGGCAACCCGATCGCTGATCTGGTCCAGCCGGTCCTCAAAGCCATCGTGGACCTCGGCTACGGCGACGCGGCGCACGGATATGTGTCCGGCGGCCAGCCCGATGCCAACGTCCTGGTGCCGTTCGGGCTGTTCCCGCAAGTCGATCCGCTCGAGGTGGCCACCCGGATCTTCAACGGGATCGGCCAGGGAATCACCGACTTCATCAATGACTTCGGCCCCAGCGGATCGATCGTTCAGGAACTGTCCAGCATCCAACTGCCGAACCCGGCATCGCTCACCCTGCCGACCCCCGACCAGATCATCCCCACGTTGCAGAGACTCGTCACCGGCGTCGCCAATGCGATCTCCTACAGTGCGGCCAGCTTCTATTCGGGACTGCTGCCGACCGCCGACGTCGTCAACGCGATGCTGACTGCGCTTCCCGGCTACAGCGTGAGCCTGTTCCTCGGTGGTGTGAACCAGATGATCAACGGCGATCTGATCGGTGGTCTGGTCAACGCCATCGGACTGCCGATCGCCGCCAACGTGGGTCTGGTGACCACGGCGAGCCTGGTGGTGGCGCTGTCGTGGGCCCAGGCGATCGCAGGCATCGTCGGCATCAACCTCAGCGCGTAGTTAGGAAATGGCGATGACCGAACGCGGATCGCAGCGTCATTGGCTTCAGGCCGGCGTCTTGGCTGCCGGTGTCGGTGCGGCCCTGGTCGGCGGTGCCGGAGTGGCCGCCGCAGCGCCCGACGACGCCGCTGATGCTCCTGCTGTCAGTTCAGGGCGCTCAGCCAATGCCGGGCCAGCTGCCCGAAAGACGTTGCGGGCCAATCCGAATCGCGGTGTCGCCAAGGCTGCCGCTGCGCGCGGCATGAAGGCTCCCGCCGCGGCGGCCGCGGTCCGTCCGGCGCGGGGCGTTCAGGCCGCCGTGCAACGCGGCGCCTCTGCCCAGGCTGCTACCGCACAGACCGTCACCGGAGCGGTCGCCGCGCCCGCCGCACCAGTGGCCCAGGCGTCGACTCAGGCCGCGAGCCTCGGCTTCAACCTTCCGGTCGGTCCGATCCGTGCGGCGCTGTACGCCGCCCAGGCCTACATCTACGGCTACCCCCTGATGGAGTACGAGCGGGTCCGCTCGGTGGTGGGCGACAATCTCAACGCCCTCTACAACCTCACCACGTTCGCCAACCCCGATGTGGACCCGATCTGGATCGCCATCGGCGGCGGCAAGCGGCCCAACGTCGACACCTTCTACTCGGTTGCCGAACTCGACCTCTCAGGCGGCCCGGTCGTGCTGTCTATCCCGGACATGGGCGACCGCTACTACAGTTGGCAGCTGACCGATCCCTACACCAACGTCTCGGGCTACATCGGTTCCAACACAACGGGTTCCGGCCCGGGTCAGTACGCGATCACCTGGACCGGCGGCCCGACGGTCGACGTCCCGGGCGCGACGGTCGTCGAGGTCCCCTATTCCAGCATGCTGATCCTCGGTCGCACGCTGGCCGGTGATGCCGCCGACCAGAACATCGCGCGCGAACTCATCAGGCAGTACACCCTGACCCCCACCGGGGCCACCGGACCCAACAACGCGGTGCTGCCGGCGAACAATTCGGGTATCGCCTACCTCAACGGCATCAGTGACGCGATCACCCTGAATCCGCCGCCCGCCGAGGACGACCCGATCCTGGCCACGCTGGCGAAAATCGGTGTGGGACCGAATCTTCAGGTCTCCGACGCCCACCTCGGACCGCTGGCCACGCTGGCCGCCGACATCGCGGTCAAGGTGACCGCGGCCCTGCTGCCGCCGCTGACCCAGGTGATCCAGTTCGTCTCGGCCGTGCAGAACCGTGGCTGGGCCATCCCGAGTGCCGACATCGGGAACTACGGGACCAACTACCTCCTTCGGGCCGGTGTGGCCGAGGTCGGCCTGGTGGCCAACACCCAGGACGAGGCGATGTACGAGGCCGGCATCCTGGGCCGCTGGTACCTGCCGTTGATGGCGTACCTGCCGGGCAAGACCTACACCCTGCATTTCGACGCCGGTCAGTTGCCGCCCGCCGAGGCGTTCTGGTCGGTCACCGTCTACGACCGCAACGGAAACCTGGTGCCCAACTCCGAGGGTCGGTACAGCGTGAGCAGCAGTCGCCCCGCGGAACTGGTCTACGAACCGGACGGGTCGATCAACATCATCTTCTCCCGGACCGATCCGGCGGATCCGAACTCCAACTGGTTGGCCCTACCGTTCGGCGGGTTCAGCGCGTACCTGCGGATGTACGTCCCGGATCAGGCCGCCCAGGACCGTACCTGGACTCCGCCGCCGATACGGTTCGCCAGTTTCTTCTGAGTCGCTCAGACGTTGGGGGACGCTCAGACGTTGGGGGACGCTCAGACGTTGAGGGACGCTCAGACGTTGAGGGACGCTCAGACGTTGAGGGACGTGGCGGCGTCACGCAGCGTCTTCGCCGAGCCCTGCAGGCCGAGCAGTTCGTGCACGGCCAGTGGGACCTCCAGCACCTCCCCGGCGCCGCGGGCCGACACCAGCGTCGGCAATGACAGTGCGACGTCGGTGATTTCGTACGCGCCGCGCTGCACCGATGAGATCGGCAGCACCCGGTTCTGATCGCCGAGCACGGCCTCGATGATCCGGGCGGTGGCCAAGCCGATCGCCAGGTTCGTCGCGCCCTTGCCTTCGATGATGTGGTACGCGGCGTTGACCACGTCCTTGCCGATCTGCGTCCGGGTGGCCTCGTCGAACACCTGTTGCCCGCCTGCCCGGAACTGGTCGGCGGGCATCCCGCCGATCGACACGCTGGACCACAAAGGGATCTCGGAATCGCCGTGCTCACCGACGATGAATCCGTGCACGTTGCCCACGTCGACCCCGGCGCGCCGGCCGATGAGATACCGGAAGCGGCTGGAGTCCAGCACCGTTCCGGAACCGAAGATGCGTCCCGGCGGCAGGTCCACGGACTTGGCGGCGGCGTAGGTGACCAGATCGACCGGGTTGGTGACGAAGATGATCACCGCATCGGGTGAGTGCTCCAGCAGTTGCGGCGTGAGTTGTTGCGCCATGGCCACATTCGTGGCCGCCAGATCCAGCCGGGTCTGGCCCGGCTGCTGTTTGGCGCCGGCGGTCACGATCACGATCGACGAACCGGCGGTGACGCCGATGTCGTCGGATCCGGTGATCGTGCAGTTGGGTACGAACTGGCTGCCGTGGTTGAGGTCGAGGACCTCGGCGTGGACCTTCTTGGCGTTGGTGTCGAAGAGCGCGATCGCACCGGCCGATCCACGGATCAGGCAGGCGTAGGCGATAGCCGTCCCGACGCTGCCGACCCCGACGACGGAAACCTTGGTACCGGATTGCTCATGCACCACGTCAGTATTGCTCAGGGGTGTCCGTCAGCGACAGCGTCAGGGCCGGTCCGAGCAAGGCCTAACGACCAGATGAGGTGCTGCCCCCGGCCTCGGCGGGCAGCGGAGGCGGGAGCGGAACAGCCGAACTCGGCGCGGTGGTCGCAGCCGGTGTGGACAGGCCCGGCGTCGACAGACCAGGCGTTGAGGACGGGGCTGCGGTCGCGGCCGTGCTCGGCGTGGCGGTGCCCGACGTCGTCGGTGTCGCCGCCGATGTGGTGGCCGATGACGACGTGCTCGGTTTGGAACTCGTGGTGCCCGAGGCCGCCGGGGCGGGGGCGCCGTGGAAGTCGACCCAGGACTCGGTGCGGAGGGTGTTGCCGCCGATGGTCACGCTGAGCGCAGTCGGTGTGACCATGTAGGTCACACCGTCGTTCTTGGCGACGAATGTGTCGGTGGTCGACTGCGTCGCGGTGACGATCAGCTTGGCGCCGTCACTGACACGAACGCCGCGGTACTCGAAGGCGCCGGCCGGGGTCTTGCAGATCGCGACACGCGAGGTGCCGGTGGTCCCGAAGAGCACTGCGGAATCCGGCGCGGTGCATCGTGCGGTGGAGTTGATATAGCCCTGGCCGTCGGAAGGGGGCGCAGCGGTGGGGGCGGCGATCGCCAGCGGCACTCCGATGGCAACAATCGCCGACGCGGCCGCCGCTCCGACGGCCAGGGCGAAGTTCCGGGATGTGGGTTTCATTTGCTCAACGAGATCACACCTCTATTGCGGGAGGCCAGTGGAGTTGCCGAGCTTTCACTCAATTGTTAAGTGTCTGAGACCCATTCGCCGCGGCACAAGACGGCCTCAACACCGAGGTCCGCATCGAGAACCACCAGATCGGCGGTGGCGCCGGGGGTCAGCGTCGGGTCGGGGAGACCCAGTGCGCGGGCCGGATTGACCGACGACTGCCGCACCGCCTGACGCAGCGCTTCGTCGCGCGGCAGTTCGCTGTTGGCGACGGCGAACCGGAACAGCCGGTCCATCGTCGCGGTGCTGCCGGCGATGGTCTGGGTACCGGCCAGGTGTGCTACACCGTCGGTGACGTCGACGGCCAGCGGGCCGATCCGGTAGGCACCGTCGGACATTCCCGCCGCCGCCATCGCATCGGTCACCAGATCGACGCGGTCGGCACCGGCAGTGCGGCTCACATGGCGGTAGAGCGCAGCATCGACGTGCACTCCGTCGGTGATCAACTCGACGGTCACCCGCGGATCCTCCAGCAGGGCGATGACCGGACCCGGCTCGCGGTGGTGGATCGGTCGCATCGCGTTGAACAGATGCGTCGCCACCGTCGCCCCGGCCTCGATCGCGGCCCGGGTCTGGGCGTAGGTCGCCTCGGTGTGGCCAACGGCCGCAACCACATTCGCATCAACCAGGGTGGCGATCGCATCCAGTGCGCCGCTGCGTTCCGGAGCCAGCGTCACCATCCGGATCGTCCCGCCGCCGGCGTCGAGCACCCGTCGTAGTTCCCCGGGTTCGGGATCGCGCAGCAGCGCCGGATCGTGTGCGCCGCAGCGTTCGGCGGCCAGCCACGGGCCTTCCAGATGGATGCCTGCGATCACCCCGGCCCGCACCTCGCCGGCCAGTTCGGTGACCTGGCGCAGCAGGTCGGCCGGACTCTCGGTCACCAGCGAGGCCACCAATGTGGTGGTGCCATGCCGCCGGTGCAGGGCAACCGCCGTCGCCGTCCCGGTCGGGCCGCCGGAAAAACTGGCGCCGCCGCCGCCGTGCACATGGGTGTCGACGAACCCGGGCACCACCGTCGCATCACCGAGGTCGTGATCGGCCGGACGGTCCGGGACTCCCGCGCCGATGTCGGTGATCGTCGATCCCGTCACCTCAATCCAGCCGGGCCGCAACAGATCTGAGCCGGTCAGTACCGTGCCGGCGGTCAGCAGCACGTCAGATGCCCTGCCATCCGGGCTTGGTCTGGTAGGTCTCCCGGTAGTAGTCGGCGAGTTGCAGACGGCGTGCGGCGGCGTCGTCGATCAGCACGGTCGCGTGCGGATGGTGCTGCATGATCGTGGCCGGCCACATCGCGCTGACCGCGCCCTCCACCAGATGGTGCACGGCCTCGGCCTTGTTACGTCCGGTGGCGACCAGCACCAGATGCCGGGCTTCCATGATCGTGCCCAGGCCCTGGGTGAGGCAGTGCGTGGGGACCGCGTCGATGTCGTCACCGAAGAAGCGCGCGTTGTCCATCCGGGTCTGGTGGGTGAGCGTTTTGATCCTGGTGCGTGAGGCCAGCGAGGAGCCCGGTTCGTTGAAGGCGATGTGCCCGTCGGTGCCGATTCCGAGGATCTGCAGGTCGATGCCGCCCACCGCACGGATCGCCGCCTCGTACTGCGCGCAGGCGTCCGGGATGTCGTCGGCCAGACCGTTCGGACCGTGCACCGCGCCCGGGGCGAAGTCCACCCGTGAGACGAAGACCGAGTCGATGACGTTGCGGTAGCGCTCCGGATGGTCGGGCGGCAGGCCGACGTACTCGTCGAGGGTGAACCCGCGTGCCTTCTTGAAAGAGATCCGCCCGGCGTCGCATCGCGTGGCCAGTTCGTCGTAGATCGCCAGCGGCGATGATCCGGTGGCCAGACCCAGCACCGCATCGGGCTTGCTCTTCAGCAGCGACTCGATCGAGTCGGCCGCCACCGAGCCGATCTCAGCCGAGTCCTTCAGGATGACGACTTCCATCGCCGCTACTTGCTCGCCGTGAAAAGGGTTGCGCCGGTGGTGATGTCCGCGGCGGCAGCCACCGCGTCGCTCACCGCGACGTTCGACGGGTCGCGCTCGTCCATGACCACCACCGGGACGATGGGACTCATTCCGGCGGCGACGATGGCGGGAACGTCGTAGATGATCACCGGCTGGCCGGCCGTGACGGTATCGCCCTGGGCGGCAAGCGCGGTGAAACCGGCGCCGTTGAGCTGCACGGTGTCCAATCCCAGATGCACCAGGACCCCGACGTTGTCGGGGGTCATGATCACGTAGGCGTGCGGTAGCAGCTTGAGGATCTTGCCGCTCACCGGCGCCACGGCATCGACAACCTCGCGTGGCGGGTCGATCGCCGCCCCGTAGCCCACCATGCCTCCGGAGAAGACCGGATCGGGGACATCGGCGAGGGCGACGGCGCGTCCCTGCACGGGAGCCAGGACGGTTGTGGTGCTCAAGAGGGTCTCCTTACCTCGGCTGCCCAAAGGATAGAGAGCCGAGGGCGTCGTTGCGGCAAAAACCGCCCTCGACGTGGAGGGATTGTGGTCTAAGCTTCCGCACCATGAGCAAAGCCACAGGCGCGCAATCGAAATCAGGGCTGAGCATCCCGGGCTTCGCCCAACTGCAACGCCTGGGCAAGAGCCTGATGCTGCCGATCGCCGTGCTGCCGGCGGCCGGCATCCTGTTGCGCCTGGGTCAGGACGATCTGCTGGGCAAGATCAAGGCCCCGGTGATCGGCCCGTTCTTCCAGGCGATGAGTGCGGCCGGCGGCGCGCTGTTCGAGAATCTCGCCCTGCTGTTCGCCGTCGGTGTGGCGATCGGCTTCGCCCGCAAGGCCGACGGGTCCACCGCACTCTCGGCGGTGGTGGGCTACCTGGTGATGCAGGCGGTGTTCAAGACCATGTCGCCGTTCGTGCTCAAGGGTGTGCTCGACCAATCCGGCGAGCAGGCGCAGATCAACTACAGCGTGCTGGGCGGCATCGTGGTCGGTCTGATCACCGCGGTGTTGTTCGACCGGTACCACACCATCCAGTTGCCGCCCTATCTCGGATTCTTCGGCGGCCGCCGCTTCGTGCCGATCGCGGTCTCGATGGCCAGCCTGATCGTCGCGTTCGCGATGAGCTACTTCTACCCGATCTTCGACGCCGGCCTGACCGGCCTCGGCAGGTTCATCGGCGGTGCCGGCGCACTGGGTGCGTTCGTCTTCGGCTTCGCCAACCGGATGCTGATTCCCGTTGGGCTGCACCACATCCTGAACTCATACGTCTACTTCATCTACGGCAGCTACACCGGCCCGAACGGCGGAGCGACGGTCACCGGCGAGCTGAGCCGGTTCGCCGCCGGCGATCCCACCTCGGGTCGGCTCACGGCCGGCTTCTACCCGATCCTGATGTTCGGACTGCCCGCCGCGGCACTGGCGATGATCCACGTGGCCAACGCCAAGCAGAAGAAGGTCGCCTTCGGCATCCTCTCGGCGGCGGCGCTGACCGCCTTCCTCACCGGCGTGACCGAACCGCTGGAGTTCTCCTTCATGTTCGTGGCGTTCCCGCTCTACATCGTGCACGCACTGCTGACCGGACTGTCGCTGGCGATCGCCTACCTGCTCGACATCCATCTCGGGTACTCGTTCTCCGCCGGGCTGATCGACCTGTTGCTGTGGGGCAACGCCCCGGCGGCCAAGAACGTCCCGATTCTGATCGGCATGGGAGTGGCGTTCTTCGCGCTCTACTACGTGCTGTTCCGGTTCGTCATCACCCGGTGGAACATGCGCACGCCGGGCCGTGAACTCGAGTCGGACTTCGAGGAGGAGCAGAAGGCCAACCTCAGCGAGGGTTCCGACGCGGCCACCGCGATCCCGGCGGCAGGTGGCGTCGCGACCGCCGCGCCCAAGACCGACAGCAAGGCCGAGCAGCTCATCGCGGCGTTCGGCGGCCGGGAGAACCTGGTCAACGTCGACGCCTGCATCACCCGGCTGCGGATGGACGTCGCCGACACCTCCAAGGTCGACCACGCCCGGCTCAAGGCACTCGGCGCGGCCGGCGTGATCGAGGTCGGCAGCAGCGTCCAGGCGGTGTTCGGAACTCAGGCCGAGGCGCTGAAGAACGACATCACCGACGTGCTCTAGCCGCCAGCACGCGGTCGGGGTAGTCGGAGATGATTCCGTCGACGCCCATGGCGATCATGGCGTCGATCTCGCTGGGCTCATTGACCGTCCACGGCACGACCGTCAGGCCGCGGGCGTGCGCGTCACGAACCGCCTCGGCGGTCAGGCCCTCCGAATCGGGTGACCATACGTCGGCACCCAGCGCGGCCACCATGGCCGGGACCGAACCGGCGTAGTCGCCCAACCGCAGCCCGGCAGTCCACACGCCGTCGGTGAGCAGAGCCGGGTCGGCCTCGGTCAACGCGACGGTGGTGATCTCGGGTGCGATCCGCTGAACTTCGAGCAGCGTGCGCCAGTCGAAACTCTGGATCATCGCCCGCTTCTCGAGGCCGGCGGCCCGTATCTCGTCGACCAGCAGCCGGGCGAACTCGGCCGGGACGGGGGAGAGGGTGGGGGCGTCGGGCTCGATCTTGGTCTCGATGTTGAACCGCAGATCGGACCGGTCCCGGAACGTGTCGAGCACCTGTTTGAGTGTCGGCATCCGGGTGCCGTCGATCGGCACCTGCAGCGGGAAGCGTTGCGCGTAGGCACTTCCCGGGCGCAGCCGTCCCACGTCGAGGAGCTCCACCTCGTCGAGCGTCAGTGAGTTGAACGGAATGCCGGCAGCCACCCACCGACCGGATGCATCCCGGACCAGGTCGGGGTTGAGGATGCTGTCGTGGGTGACCACCAGCACACCGTCGGCGGTCACCTTGGTGTCCATCTCCAGGGTCGTCACACCGAGCTCGTCGGCGAAGGTGAAGGCGGGCAGCGTGTTCTCCGGCCGATACCCGCGTGCGCCGCGGTGGCCCTCGACGTCGAGCCCCGGTGTTTCAGCCTGCGCCGGGCCTGCCGGCAGCACCATCCCCGCCGCGACGGACGTCACGCCCAGCAAGATGCCCATGACGCGGGTGATTGCCCGTAGACCCTGTGATGCCACTGGTTGCCTCGCTGTCGGCCGTGTCCGTTGCGACGCATGGTTTCACAACCTGGACAATGGGTGCCGTGCGGACCGGAGAGATCAAAGCCTTGACCGGGCTTCGCATCGTCGCCGCACTGTGGGTGGTGCTCTTCCACTTCCGGCCGCTGCTGTGGGCGTCCTCGCCGCGTCTGCACGACGACTTCGCGCCGTTGTTCGACGCCGGCGCCCAGGGCGTCGACCTGTTCTTCATCCTCAGCGGATTCGTCCTGACGTGGAACTACCTCGAACGGATGGGCCCGTCGTTCTCGATGCGCGCCACCTGGCACTTCCTGTGGCTGCGGCTGTCCCGGGTGTTCCCGATCTATCTGGTGACCATGCACATCGCCGCACTGTGGATCATCTTCACCCTGCACGTCGGGAACACCCCATCCCCGGACGTCGACAAGCTCACCGCGATCAGTTACCTGCGCCAGTTCTTCCTCGTTCAACTGTGGTTCGCACCGTTCTTCGACGAGACGAGTTGGGACGGCCCGGCCTGGTCGATCAGCGCGGAATGGTTGGCCTACCTGCTGTTCGCGGCGCTGATCCTGCTGATCTTCCGGATCGCGCACGTTTCCCGAGCCCGGACGCTGCTGATGCTGGCCTTCGTCGCGGCCCTGCCGCCGACGCTGTTGCTGCTGGCCAGCGGGATGCTCTACACGCCGTGGAGTTGGGTGCCGCGGATCGTGGCGCAGTTCGCCGCCGGTGCGCTGGCGTGTGCCGCCGTGCGACGCCTGCAGGTCTCCGAGCGCGGCGGCCGGGTGGCCGGGCTGGTCTCGCTGCTGATTCTCGCCGCGATCGTCGGCGGGCTGTACTGGTTCGACGCCCATCCGATCACCGGCATGATCGACTCCGGCGGCATCCTGGCGGTGTTGTTCATGCCGCTGGTGGTGGCGCTCTCGATGGGGACGGGCAGCCTGCCCGCGCTGTTGTCCACCCGGCCGTTCATCTACGGCGGGCAGATCTCGTTCAGCCTCTACATGATTCACGAGCCGGTGCACACCGCCTGGGATTGGGCGGTGCAGGAGTACACGATCGCGCTGCCGATGTGGGGCGCGAAGCTGGCGGCCGTCGGACTGATCGCCGCGGCGCTGGCGTTGTCGGCGGTGCTGTTCCGTTTCGTCGAGGAGCCGGCGCGACGCTGGATGCGCAGCATGGTCGACGTCCGCGACGTCAAGGGCGGCCGGCTCCAAGCCGTCGGGGACAGCGCCGCTGGGGATAGCGGCACGTCGCGCGCCTCCGCCTGATCTGCGCTGACCCGGTCTACCCTCGATTCAAACCATAAAGGTGAGGGTGAGCTTGAGGCAGATCATCGCACGTACCGGCGCCGTGGCCGTCCTGGCTTGGGGCGTCCTGGCTTCGGGCACCCCGGCGGCGCATGCCGGGGAGTCCGCCCGCATCGCGGTCATCGGCGACTCCTACACCGCCGGATCCACCGAGGGCGGCAACGGCCCGCGGTCGTGGCCGCAGCTGGCCTGGCAACAGCTGGCCCGCCAGGGCGTGCAGGTCGACGCCGACGTCGCAGCCGAGGGCGGTGCCGGCTACGGCCAGCGCGGCAACAGCGGCAACATCTTCGAGGACCTGACCGCGCAGGCGGTCCGGCACAACGACGCCCTCGTGGTCTTCTTCGGCTCCCGCAACGATCAGCCGGTGGACCCGCAGAAGTTCAACGGTTTCGCCTCCGAGACGCTGCACCTGGCGCGCTACGCGGCGCCGGCCGCCAAGTTCCTGGTGATCGGTCCGGCGTGGCCGACTGCCAGCCCGCCGGCTGCCGTGCTCAAGATCCGGGACAGCCTGCGTGATCAGGCCGCCCAGATCGGCGCGGTGTTCGTCGACCCGATCACCGACGGATGGTTCGTCGGCCGTCCCGAACTCATCGGGCAGGACGGCGTGCATCCCAACGACGCCGGGCACGCGTACATGGCCGACAAGATCGCCCCGCTGATCTTCCGTCAGTTGACCATCGCGATCTGAACCTGCTGCGGGAACCCATCCTCGGTGCTGGGTGAATACGATCTGCAGAAGTGAGATGTTCCCGGGCCGCGCTGGCCGCGTCGTTGACCGCAGTGGTCGCCGTCGCGGCGCTGGCCACCGCCGACCGGCCCCGGGCTGACCGGCCGGCCGGCGACATCGAGGGTCCGTACGCCCGGCTGTTGGCGGAGGCCACCGACCTCGGTCCGGCCCGCGATCCGCGAATCCAACTCACCGCCGCGTTGCGCGATAGCGGTGAACCGGTGCGGCTGGCCCGGTGGGCGGACCTGCACGGCCTTTCGGTGCGCTGGCGCGAGGGCGACGCCTGGGCGATCGTCGAGGGTTCGCCGGATGCTGTCGCCGACGCACTCGGCATCGCCGTGCACGACTATCGCGACCGGCAGGGAACCGTCTTCTACGCCTCGCCGCAGCAGCCTCCGATCCCGTCCGTCGCCCGCGCCGAGGTCGCCGAGTTCGGCCGCATCCTCAGCCGCACCCCGTACCGGGAGGGCCTGCCGCCGACGCCGCCGCGCGACGTCCCCGACGGCGGACTTCTGCCCACCCAGCTGTGGAAGGCCTACGACGCCAACGAACTGACCGACTCCGGCTACACGGGCAAGGGCCAGACCGTGGTGGTGTTCAGCTTCGACGGGTTCAAGCAGCAGGACATGGACACCTTCGCCGAGTGGTTCGACGTGCCGAAGTTCACCCCCGAGGTGGTCGGCGGCATGCCCAGCCAGATCACCGGCGAATCCACCATGGACCTGCAGGTGATTCACGCCGTCGCGCCTGACGCCAGGCTGGTGATGGTCAACGCCCGCTCGACTGTCGAGTCCGGTGGAACCTTCGAGAAGCTCGGCCGGCTGATGGAGTCGGTGGACCGTGAGTTCCCCGGCGCGATCTGGAGCCTGTCCATCGGCTGGGGTTGTGACCGGCTGTTCACAGCCGCCGATCTCGCACCCGTGCGCGCGGCGGTGGCCGCCGCGCACAAGCACGGGACGACCGCCTTCGACGCGACCGGAGATCTCGCCGGCCTGGAATGCAAAGGGGGACATGACTGGTCGGACCCGCCGACCCCGGACGACTACGGGGTGGATGCGGTCGCGTCGCTGCCGGAGATGACCTCCGTCGGCGGCACCACGCTGTCCACCGACGCCAGTGGCGGCTTCCTCGCCGAACAGGGTTGGTATGACGTGCCGCTGACCCAGGGCAGCGCCGGCGGCGCTTCGGCGTTGTACGGCCGGCCGTCCTGGCAGATCACCGGTTCCGGCGGCGGCGCGTCCAAAGCCCGCCGGCTGGTGCCCGATGTGGCCGCGGTCGCCGATCCGTTCACCGGCGTGAAATTCGTTCTCGGGCAACAGGTTGCGGTCGGCGGCGGCACCTCGCAGTCCGCCCCGATCTGGGCCGGGCTGGCCGCGCTGATGAACCAACTGCTCAAGGATCAGGGCGCCGACCCGCTCGGTGATCTCAACCCGGTGCTGTACGCCGTCGCCAAGGGCTCGGCCGCCCCCGGCTTCCGCGACATCCAACTCGGCGGCAACGCCGTCACCGTCCCGCATCCCGGCTACGACATGGTGACCGGGCTGGGCAGTCCGAGCGTCCTGAACCTCATCAGGGGCATCCTGCTGAACAGGTCGGCGAACCGATGAAGTCTGCGGCGCAACAGGATTCGCCTGAAGGCGTGTCGTTCGAGGGTTACGCCGTCGCGCCAGGCCGCTACCGCGCGCAACGTACCCGCGGGCCGCGCTACCTGGTGACGCTGGGCCTGTGGGTGCTGACTCTGGTGGCGGTGATGATGACCCTGGCGCTCGTGGATCAGAGAGTGCCTGACGTTCCGACCCGTTACGTCTGCCCGCCGGACTGCGGACGGCCGCCGACCGGTCAGCCGGTGGCCACCAATCCACGCTTCACCGCCGCCGACGGTTCGTTCTCGGTGTCCTATCCGGCGCCGGGCGCCGCCTATCAGGTCACCACCGGAGCAGACGGGGTGACTGCGGAGTGGACCGGCGGCGACGGCGGCACGATTCGGTTGCTCAGCCAGCCTGCCGCCGGCCGGGACGCCAGGACGATCGCCGAGGCACTGCTGGAGGACGCGTTCCCCGGCGCCAGCAAGGCCTATGAGCTGCCCAATGCCACCGTCGGTTACCAACTCGGCTACGGCGAGGTCGCCGACTTCCGCCCGATGTCCGGCGGGGGTGAGACGGAACGGGTTCGGATCATCATCATCGTCGCGATCAAGAACGACCTCGCACTGGTCGCCGCGGCGGCGGGGCCGTTTCGGGAGTTCACCCCGAACTTCGGCCCCGGACCGCCGTCACCGGCCAACCTGCAGGTCGCCCAGGACATGGGTAAGTACGTCAACAGCTTCGCCTGGCGCGGCGACCCGCCTCGCTAGTCGCCCCGCCCCTTGCCCCGTGCGTTGAGTGAGGAACCTTGCAGACATCTACTAGCACTTTGTCTGCATGGTTCCTCACTCAACGGGAGGGAGTGGGGGATCGGGGTTGGGGGGCTCAGGGGGCACGTCCTGATCGGGCTCGACGGGCGGCTGTCGGTTCAGCCAGTCCTTGAGCCGGAACAGCTGACTGGCCACCAGGCCGAGTGCGACCAGCAGCAGCCCGCCCACGATCACCGCAGTCGTCATGGGCACCCCTTCCGTGGTCACTACCCTGGTTCCAGTGTCCCAGGCCTCCCGCGATGACGTGCGCGCGTTGCGTGCACGGCTCGACCTGCTGAGCCTGCGTGACGCCGCCCGGCTGGGCCGGCGGCTGAAGTCCTTCCGCGGCCCGGTCAGCGCCGAGCAGATGAAGAGTCTGGCCGCCCAGTTCGACGCCGGGGAGAAGCTCGTCGCGGCGCGTGCTGCGGCGGTGCCGGCCATCACCTACCCCGACCTGCCGGTCAGCCAGTGCCGCGACGAGTTGGCCGCCGCCATCCGGGGCAACCAGGTGGTGGTGGTCGCCGGCGAGACCGGCTCCGGCAAGACAACCCAGCTGCCGAAGATCTGCCTGGAGTTGGGCCGCGGCGTCCGCGGCACCATCGGGCACACCCAGCCGCGCCGGCTGGCCGCGCGCACCGTCGCTGAGCGGATCGCCGAGGAACTCGGCGCCCCTCTCGGCGGCGTCGTCGGCTACACCGTGCGTTTCACCGATCAGGCCAGCGATCGCACCATGATCAAGCTGATGACCGACGGCATCCTGCTGGCGGAGATGCAACGCGACCGGCGGTTGTTGCGCTACGACACCCTGATCATCGACGAAGCACACGAACGCAGCCTCAACATCGACTTCCTGATGGGCTATCTGCGCGAGTTGCTGCCGCGGCGGCCCGACCTCAAAGTCATCGTCACCTCCGCCACCATCGAACCGCAGCGCTTCGCCGCCCACTTCGGCACCGCATCCGGGGGACCGGCTCCGATCGTCGAGGTGTCCGGTCGCACCTACCCGGTCGAGATCCGCTACCGCCCATTGGAATTGCCGCCGGAGGACGACGAGAGCGAGGACCCCGACGATCCCGACCACGAAGTGGTCCGGATCGAACCCCGGGATCAGACCGAGGCCATTATCGACGCGCTGCACGAGCTCTCCTCCGAGCCACCCGGCGACGTGCTGGTGTTCCTCTCCGGCGAACGGGAGATTCGCGACACCGCGGAGGCGGTCCGCGCCGCACTGCCCAATGTCCAGGTGCTGCCGCTGTACGCCCGCCTTCCGACCGCCGAGCAGCACAAGGTGTTCACCCCCAACACCAGCAACATCAACCGGCGAATCGTTTTGGCAACCAACGTCGCCGAGACGTCGCTGACCGTGCCGGGCATCCGTTACGTCATCGACCCGGGCACCGCCCGGATCTCCCGCTTCAGCCGCCGCACCAAGGTGCAACGGCTGCCGATCGAACCGATCTCGCAGGCCTCCGCCGCGCAACGGGCCGGCCGGTCGGGCCGCACCGCGCCGGGTGTCTGCATCCGGTTGTACTCGGAAGCTGACTTCGACGGCCGACCGCGCTACACCGATCCGGAGATCCTGCGCACCAACCTGGCCGCGGTCATCCTGCAGATGGCCGCATTGCACCTCGGCGATGTGGAGAGCTTCCCGTTTCTGGACCCTCCGGAGCAGCGCAGCATCCGCGACGGCGTGCAGTTGCTCCAGGAACTCGGGGCCTTCGACAGCATCGGTGCCATCACCGACATCGGCCGGCGACTGGCCCAGTTGCCCGTCGATCCGCGGTTGGGCCGGATGATCCTGCAGGCCGACACCGAAGGATGCGTACGCGAGGTGCTGGTGCTCGCCGCCGCACTGTCCATCCCCGACCCCCGGGAGCGTCCCGTGGACCGCGAGGAGGCGGCCCGGCAGAAGCACGCCCGGTTCGCCGACGAACAATCCGACTTCATGTCCTACCTCAACCTCTGGGAATATCTGCGGGGGCAGCGGAAGGCGCTGTCCGGCAGCGCATTCCGGCGGATGTGCCGTGAGGAGTTCCTGCACTACCTGCGAATCCGGGAATGGCAGGATCTGGCCGGCCAGTTGCGCAGCATCGCCCGCGACATCGGGATCCGGGAGTCCGGTGAGCGTGAGCCGGCCGAACCGGCCCGGGTGCATGCGGCGCTGATCGCGGGTCTGCTGTCGCACATCGGCTTGCGTGAAGGCGAGACCCGCGAGTACACCGGGGCCCGCAACGCGCGGTTCGTCCTGGCTCCCGGATCGGTGCTGACCCGCAAGCCGCCTCGTTGGATCGTGGTGGCCGACCTGGTGGAGACCAGCCGGCTGTACGGGCGGACGGCGGCGCGGATCGAGCCGGAGACCGTCGAACGGGTCGCCGGTCATCTGATTCAGCGCAGCTACAGCGAACCGCACTGGGACGCCGAGCGCGGGTCGGCGGTGGCCTTCGAGAAGGTGACCCTTTACGGGTTGCCGTTGGTGGCCCGTCGCAAGGTGGGTTACGCCGCGGTCGATCCGGTGGAGGCCCGGGAGATGTTCATCCGGCACGCCCTGGTGGACGGCGAGTGGCGGACCCGGCATCACTTCTTCGCCGACAACGCCCGGATGCGGTCCGAAGTGGCCGAACTCGAGGAGCGTGCGCGGCGACGCGACCTGCTGGTCGGTGACACCGAGATCTACAAGTACTACGACGCTCGGATCCCGGCCGAGGTGGTCTCGACCCGGCATTTCGACGGCTGGTGGAAGAAGCAACGGCACCGTACTCCGGACCTGCTGACCATGACGCGCGCAGACCTGATGCGGGTCGCCGACGCCGATTCGGACCGGCCGGACCACTGGAACTCCGAGGATCTGGCGCTGCCGCTGAGTTACCGCTTCGATCCGGCCGCCGCCGATGACGGTGTCACCGTCCACATTCCGGTCGGCGTGCTGGCCCGCCTCGGTGGCGATCAGTTCGGCTGGCAGGTGCCGGCACTGCGGGAGGAGTTGGTCACCGCGCTGATCAAGTCGCTGCCCAAGGACCTGCGCCGCAACTTCGTCCCCGCCCCGGACACCGCCCGGCTGGTGCTCGGCTCTCTGAACCCGGGCCAGGAGCCCCTGCTGGAGGCACTGCAGCGCGAATTGCACCGGCGCAGTGGGATTCTGGTGCCGATCACCGCGTTCGATCTGGACAAGCTCCCGGCCCACCTCCGGGTGACCTTCGCCGTCGAGACGCCGGACGGCAAAGAGGTCGCGCGGGGTAAGGACCTCGGCGCGCTGCAGACCAAGCTTGCCGGCAAGACCCAGCGCGCGGTCACCGACGCGGTGGCCGGCGACTGGGAACGGCGCGGAATCCGTTCCTGGCCGGAGGATCTCGACGAGTTGCCGCGCAGCGTGCAGCGGGTGGTCGACGGCCACGCCGTCCGCGGCTTTCCCGGTCTGGCCGATGCCGGCGCGGCCGTTGACATCCGGGTGTTCGCCACCGAGGCCGATCGCGATGCCGCGATGCGGCCCGGCCTGCGTCGGTTGCTGCGCCTGGCGATCCCGTCACCGGTGAAGGCGCTGGAGAAGAAGTTGGACGTGCGCACCCGGCTGATGCTGGGCTCCAATCCGGACGGATCCCTGGCGGCTCTGCTGGAGGACTGCGCGGACGCCGCGATCGACGCCCTGGCGCCGGCACCGGTGTGGACCCGCGCTGACTTCGCCGCGCTGCGGCAGAAGGTTGTCAGCGGGGTGCCGTCGACGACGGCCGAGATCGTCGCCCGGGTGGAGAAGGTGTTGGACGCGCTGCGTGAGGTCGAGATGGCGCTGCCGGCCAAGCCGCCCGCGGCCCAGGCCGAGGGAGTCGCCGATATCCGGTCGCAACTGGCGGCGCTGGTGCCGAAGGGCTTCGTCGCGCGGACCGGAGCCGCCCGCCTCAACGATCTGGCCCGCTACCTCACCGCGGTCTCCCGGCGCCTGGAGCGGCTCCCGCACGCGGTGGCCGCCGACCGGGAACGGATGGACCGGGTCGCTGCCGTTCAGGGCGCCTATGACGAACTGCTGCAAGCACTTTCGCCGGCCCGGGCGACCGGTGAGGACGTTCGCGAGATCGCCTGGATGATCCAGGAGTTCCGGGTCAGCCTGTGGGCCCAGCAGTTGGGCACCGCGCGACCGGTCAGCGAACAGCGCATCTACCGCGCGATCGACGACGTGCTGGCGTAGCCGTCGTCGCCGAGTGTGAACTCACCGCGAATTTTCAGCCCCTTTTTCGCAGTGGGTTCACATTCGGTGATCGAGGTGGGCGCCTAGCCGGTCGCGACCGGCGCCGCGTTGCTCTGCGCGACCGCGGTGTCGAGCACCATCTCGGCCACCCGGGACCGGTGCTGCTCGGCGCTGCCCAGGAGTGCGGCGTCGGTGGCTGCCCGCTTGAAGTACAAGTGCGCCTGGTGTTCCCAGGTGAACCCGATGCCGCCGTGCACCTGGATCGCGTCGGCGGCGATCCGGCTGAACGCCGCCGAACTGATCGCCTGGGCGATGCTCGCCGCCAGCGCCGGATCGTCCGAGCCGTCGGCCAGCGCCCACACCGCGTGGTACGCCGCGGACCGGGCGTGCTCGAGATCGACGAGCATGTCGGCCAGTTTGTGCTTGATCGCCTGGAACGAACCGATCTGGCGGCCGAACTGCAGCCGCGACTTGGCGTAGTCCACTGCGAGGTCGAGAAGATGCTGCGCTGCCCCGACCTGCTCGACGGCCAGCAGTGCCGAACCCACCTGCAACGCGTGGTCGATCACCCGCTGCGCCTCGGCCGGTCCGGCCAGCAGGCCGGCGGGCGCACCGTCGAGGACGATCCGGGCCTGTGGACGGGTCAGGTCCATGGTGACCAGTGAATCGCGCTGTACCCCAGGGCCGTTGAGGTCGACGGCGTAGAGGCCGAGCCCGTCGGCTCCGGTGGCCGCGATCAGCAGCACGTCGGCGGCGCCGGCGTCGACGACCTGCGCGGCGGTGCCGGTCAACGCCCCGCCGGCCTCGGTGACCGGGTCCGGTGCGAACGCCGCGGTGCGTTCGCCCTCGACGAGCGCGCCGAGCAGTTCGTCGCGGGCGGTCCCGGCCGGGCAGGCCACCAGGGCCGGGATGGCCAGGTACACGGTGCCGAACAGCGGCCCGCACGCCAGCGTCGCGCCGAACTCCTCGACGGCGACGGCCTGATCCACCAGTGAGCCGCCCACACCGCCGTCGGCCTCCGGCACCGACATGCCGAGCACGCCGAGTTCGGAGCCCAGCCGGCGCCACACCGCCGGGTCGAACCGGGGCTCGGACTCCATCAGCCGGCGCACCGTCGCCTCGTCGAAGTTCTCGGCGCAGAACTTGCGCACCGCGGTGCGCAACGCCTGCTGCTCCTCGGTGAAAACCCATTCAGCCACGAGGGACCTCCTTCCACGGCATGCCGGCGTCGGCACGCAGGTCCCCGGGCAGGCCCAGCACCCGCTCGCCGAGGATGTTGCGCATGACCTCCGAGGTGCCGCCCTCGATGGTGTTGGCACGGCTGCGCAGGTACCGCTGCTGGAGCGGTCCACGCCAGTCGCCGGTTCCGGCGTTTTGGCCGTACATCGCGTAGCTGTGGTACAGGATCCCTTCCGGCCCAAGCAGATCCATGCAGAATTCGTAGATCTTCTGATTCAGCTCGGCGCCCACCATCTTGCCGATCGAGGCCTCCGGACCGGGACCGCCGACGGTGGCCGAGGCCCGGGAGCGCTCGGAGGTCAGCCGCTGCGCCTCGGCGCGCAGCCACAGTTGGGTCAGCCGGTCGCGTAACACCGGGGTGTGCAGATCCGGTCGCGCGGCCCACAGGTCCACCGCGTCGGCGATGGCACCGCCGCCGCGGCGGCTGCCACTGGCGCCCAGCGCGCTGCGCTCGTTCATCAGCGTGGTCATCGCCACCCGCCAGCCGTCGCCCACCCCGCCGAGGCGGTGGGCGTCCGGGATCCGTGCGTCGGTGATGTAAACCTCGTTGAACTCGGCCTGGCCGGTCATCTGACGCAACGGCCGGCACTCGACGCCGGGGGCGTGCATGTCGAGCACGAAGTAGGTCAGGCCCTTGTGTTTGGGCGCATCGGGATTGGTGCGGGCCAGCAGCAGACCCCAGCGGGCCTTGTGCGCCAGGCTGGTCCACACCTTCTGACCGTTGATCACCCACTCGTCCCCGTCGGGCACCGCCGAGGTGGCCAGCCCGGCCAGATCCGATCCCGCACCGGGTTCGGAGAACAACTGACACCAGATGTCCTCGGTGGTGGCCAGCGGCCGCAGCAGGGCCTTCTTGACCTCCTCGGTCTGCGCATGCTCCCGCACGGTGGGGGCGGCCATCCCGTATCCCATCGGGTTCAGTCCGAGCGGAACCGGCCCGCCCGCGCCCTGCAGGATCTCGTCGGCGACCGCCTGCAGTCCGCGGGACAACCCGAGACCGCCGAGTCCCTCCGGAAAATTCACCCAGGACAACCCGGCGTCGTAGCATGCGCCGAGGAACTCGGGCAGCGGAACCTGTTTGGGATCGTGTTCGGCGACGACCTTGTGCGCCAGTGCGGCGACCCGGTCGGCGTCAGCGACGGTACTCATTCAGCCACGATAGAACGTCGGGCCCGTCGGTCGGCCGACTCGGCCCCCGTTGGAGGGCTCGCGTGCTAGAGATAGGGGCATGCCCGTTGCTCCGGCCCGGTCTTTCAGTTGTTTGCTGATGGCGACCGCGCTGCTGGCCGGGTGTTCCGGGCAGGCTCCTGAACTCAGCGCCTGGGGGCCGTGCCCGTCCGCGAATCCGTCATCAGACTCCGCGAATCCGTCATCAGACTCCGCGAATCCGTCATCAGACGATGTGCAGTGCGCGACGATCGAGGTGCCGTTCGACTACACCCGGCCCGACGGGAAGACGTTCACCATTGCGGTGAGCCGGATCCCGTCGAAATCCGCCAAGCCGCAGCTGCTGATGATGAATCCCGGCGGCCCCGGCATCAGCGGTGTCACTGACCTGCGATCTGGACGCGAGTACTACGAGAAGTTCACCGACGTCTTCACCGTCGTGTCGTTCGACCCGCGGGGCGTGGGTGCGTCCACACCTGCGGCGTCCTGTCTGGATGATGAGCAGAAGACGGCGATCTTCAACCAGCCCAGCGTGCCGCGGTCGGAGTCCGACGACCGGCGTCGACAGCAGCTGGCCGCCGGCATCGGAGCATCCTGTGAACGCCGGCTCGGCTCGGCTCTCGGTCATCTCGGCACCGAGAACGTCGTTCGCGACATGGACGTCATCCGTGCGGCGATGGGATTCGACAAGACCAGCTATCTGGGCTATTCGTACGGGACTTTCGTGGGGGCGCTCTACACCCAGATGTTCCCGGAGCGGACCGGCCGCGTCGTGCTGGATTCGGTGATGGCACCCGAACTGGACTACCGCGCCGTGCGGTACGGACAGGCGAAAGGTATGCAGGCCAGTGTGGTGGCTTTCACCGCAGACTGCCTGCGCCGCAACGATTGTCCGTTGCCGGGCCCCACGCAGTACGCCGTGCAGACGATCGTCGACGTCATCGGGCGACTCGATGCGGAGCCCTATCGGGCACCCGACGGACGCGAGCTGTCGGGATCGCGGATGCTGGCCTTGGTCGAGTCGTCGCAGTACATGCCCAAGTCGGGCTGGCCGGCGTTGCGGGCCGCCCTCGGTGACGCCCTGGCGGGACGCTGGCCGGCGGTGGTCGAAGCGGCCTATTCCCCGGACCTGATGGTGAACCCGGCGGATTCGGAGTACCTGTCGGTGGTGTGCACCGACTTCGCCACGGAGCGCGACCCGCAGGCCCCCGGCCGGCTGACTCCGGTGTGGGCGCAGGAGTTCCCGATCAGCGGCGGCAACCGGGCGTGGTCGTTGGCCCCGTGTGAGTCCTGGCCGGTCGCTCCGGTTCGTAGGCCCGGCCCGGTGAATCCGCACGGTGCCGGTCCGGTGCTGATCCTCAACACGACCGGCGATCCCGCCACCCCGTTGGAGTGGGCGCAGTCGCTGCACCGGCAGATCGACGGCTCGTCGATGGTGGTCGTACCCGGTCCCGGGCACCTGGCGAGTTCCCAGAACGCCTGTGCTGACGAGATTCTCATGGCGTTCCTTCTGGCCGGCACACCACCACCGGAACCTGACTTCACCTGTCCGGCGAATCCTTAAGGGGCGCAATGCTCATGTCCAGAGGTCGCGCGCGATGGGCGACGGCGGTGCTGGCCGGGGCGAGGACGTCCGGTCCGGCCGATGCGTCAAGCCCAATGCGACGCTCCATGGTCTGCTGTTCTATCTCGGGCCGTGACGTGGCCAAGCCGGCCGTCCGAGATGCCCCACCGTGTTAGGTTCCGGCAGATGAGTAGGGGCCGTTCACTGGTCTTGGTCGCGGTGGCGTACGCCGCCGCGATCGCCGTTGCGGTGGCGTGGCTGTCCTGGGCCCACAGCGAGGGTGGACCGGCCACCGGTCGGTTATGGCTGGACACCCTGATCGCCGACGTGCTCGCCACCGTGGTGATCTTCGTGTTCAGCAGGGTCTATCGGAACTCGAGCTTCTACGACGCCTACTGGAGCGTGGTCCCGCCGCTGCTGCTGGCTTACTGGTGGTCGCAGGGTCCGATCGGGCTCAGCGGTACCGGTGCGCTGCGCAGCTGGCTGATGGCCGTGGTGGTCGGCTACTGGGCGGTGCGGCTGACGGCCAACTGGGTGATCGGGTTTCCTGGTCTGCATCACGAGGACTGGCGCTACCCGTTGCTGCGGGAGGGCGCCGGGCGCTTCGAGTTCCTCGCCGACTTCTTCGGCATCCATCTCTTTCCCACCGTGCAGGTGTTCGTCGGCATGCTGCCGGTCTACGTCGCGCTCACCCGGCCCGGCGCCGGCCTCGTCTGGCTGGCCTGGCTGGCGTTCGTCGTCGGACTCGCCGCGGTCACCCTGGAACTGGCCGCCGACACCCAGATGCGCCGGTTCGTCGCGGCCCGGCAGCCCGGGGTCGCGATGGATCAGGGCCTGTGGGGCTGGTCGCGCCACCCCAACTATCTGGGCGAGCTCGGGTTCTGGCTTTCCTTGGCGCTGTTCGGGATTGCGGCCGCACCGGCCGACTGGTGGTGGCTGTTCGCCGGGGTGGTGTTGATGGTGGTGATGTTCCTCGGCGCCAGCATCCCGCTGATGGAGAAGCGCAGTCTGGAGCGACGCCCGCAGTACCAGGACGTGATCGACCGGGTCCCCATGTTGCTGCCCCGCCCGCCGCGCAAAGCTCGGCGATGACCCGTCCCCCCAAGGTCCGGCCCCGGGTGGTGATCGCAGGCCTCGGTGACAGCGGGCTTCTGACCGCGCTGCGGGTGGCCCGGTTCGCCGACGTGGTGGGCATCTCGGTCAATCCTGGTCTGCTCAGCGGGCAGGAACTCGGGGTTCGCCTGACCAGGCCCGCGGAGTGGGCCCGGGACTACTGGGTGCCGTTCCACCGTTACCGCGGTCTCGACGGTGTCCGGATGGTCCAGGCCCGGCTGACCGGGGTGGATCTGCACGGCCGGATCGTGCACGCCGAACGCGCCGACGGAACCGCCGTCGCGGAACCCTATGACTCCCTGGTCATTTCGACCGGTGTGAGCAACGGGTTCTGGCGCCGTCCGCAGTTGCAGTCGGCGATCGACATCGCCGCCGATCTCACCGGCACCCACCACCGCCTCGCCGACGCCGGATCGGTGATCGTGATCGGCGGCGGGGCGGCGGCGGTGAGTGCGGCGGCCAACGTGGCCGCACATTGGCCGGGTAAACGGGTCGACCTCTATTTCCCCGGGGACCGGCCATTGCCGCAGCATCATCCCGCGACTTGGGATCACTTGCGGCGCAGGCTGATCCGCTCCGGTGTCGGATTACATCCGGGTCACCGCGCGGTGGTTCCCGACGGGTTCGGCTGCGACCAGATCACCAGTGGCCCGGTGCAGTGGAGCACCGGTCAGCCGCCGGCGGAGGCCGACGCCGTGCTGTGGACCATCGGACGGGTGCACCCCAACACCGACTGGCTCCCGCGGGAACTGCTGGACGCCGACGGATTCGTCAAGGTCACCCCGGAGTTACGGGTTCCCGGATATCGCGGGGTGTTCGCCGTCGGCGACGTCGCGGCCACCGACCCGTTGCGTTCCTCGGCACGCAACCGGGCGGACGCCGTGCTGGCACACAACATCCGGGCCGAACCGGTGGCCCGGCCGTTGCGCGCCTACAAGCCGCCGCGCCGCCGGTGGGGATCGGTGATCGGAATCCAGTCCGACGGTGTGGAGGTGTTCGCGCCCAACGGCCGGCCCTTCCGGATTCCGGCGCGCGCCGTCGAACGGGTGCTGATGCCGTGGATCGTGCGCCGCGGCATCTATCGCGGCGTCCGCGAGAACCGGCCTCTGGGATAGGAGCGCGATGACAGCTGGGATCCCCGGAACCCCGGACCAGGTGACGCCCGCGTGGCTCACCGAAGTGCTCGGCGCCCCGGTCGACGCGGCGGAGGTCACTCCGATCGGCACCGGTCAGACCGGGGCCACCTACCGGATCGCCGTGACCTACAGTGGCGCAACGGATCTGAGGGGCGCAACGGATCTGAGGGGCGCAACGGATCTCCCCGGTTCGTTCGTGGTCAAGCTGCCCGCCCAGGATGATGCGGTCCGCGGGCGCGTCGCGCTGAGTTACCGGTCCGAGCACGCGTTCTACACCGAACTGGCCGGCACTCTGGACGTTCCGTTGCCGCGGTGCTACCACTGCGCGATGACCGGTGACGGGGAGCAGTTCGTCCTGTTGCTGGCCGACATGGCACCCGCCGAGCAGGCCGACCAGATCCGCGGTTGCACCACCGAGGAAGCCCGCTTGGCGGTCACCGCCCTGGCCGGGTTGCACGGTCCGCGCTGGTGCGACCCGGCCTTGCTGACGCTGGCGGCGACCGTCATGCCCAAGCCCGATGAGCCGACGGCCCGCGGACTCGGCGACATCACGGTGCTGGCCGCGCAGACCACGCTGGACAAACTCGGGTCCCGGATGTCGGCAGAGGACATCGACACGGTGCTGGAGTCGGCGGGACTGGTCGGTGATTGGTTGTTGAGGGCGCCGGAGCGGTTCAGTCTGTTGCACGGCGATTACCGCGCCGACAATCTGCTCTTCGATCCGCAGCGCACCCGGGTGACGGTGGTCGACTGGCAGACGCTGGCGGTCGGGTTGCCGGCCCGCGACCTTGCGTACTTCGTGGCGACCAGCTTGGCGCCCGAGGACCGCGCCGCCGCAGAACGCGAACTCGTCGCCCGCTACCACGGCGCCCTGGGCGGCTATCTGGGCGACTACGACCCCGAAAGCTGTTGGAACGATTACCGATTCGGGATGCTGCAGGTGCCGATGATCACCACGCTGGGGTTCGCCTTCTCCGCCGCAACCGATCGCGGCGACGACATGTCGCTGGCGATGCTGCAGCGCGGCGCCCGCGCGATCCGGGAACTGGGGACCTTAGAGCTGATCCGCGATATCGGGTGACAACTCGTCAGCGGTGAGCGGGTCAACGCCCGGCTCGGCGATGGTGCCGAGGGAGTCGCTCGCCTGTTCCGCGGCGTCGGGCTCGGCACGCCAGTCCCGAACCAGCAGAACGATGCCCGCCAGCGCCAGCATGACGACCAGGATCGCGGCCAGGGTGCTACCGCTGACCAGGGCCACGATCAGAGCCGCGAGCGCTGCCAGTGCCAACACCACGACAACCCGCATGCCTCCAGTCTTGCACTCAGGCCGCGTCGCGCGATCGTCCCGAGCCACTGAGGTGTACGACGGTGGTCACCTGGGCCGGGATGCTCTCACCCCGGGAGAGCAACTCGATGCTTTCGGGGAGCTCCCGCGGATTGATCAGTCCGGCCGCGATCTCCCGCAGGATTCGGTGCGCGCGCGCCAACTGGTGGCGCTTGCGGTACTGGCCGCCGGGCAGTTTCATCCCCGCCCACACGCCGTACTCCTCGCCGGCCTCGACGGCCCGGGCTGCGCACTGCCGTTGCTGAGCCAACGGGCAGCGGCGCAGGCAGATCATCCGGGCCTTGGTGGCGGATTGCTCGTAGACCCGGGCCTTGGCGGCGCCGTCGCTGGTGTCGTCGTCGGAGTAGCCGAACCACAGGTCCGGATCGCTCGAACACGGTCGGTAGTCCATCCCCGCCTCCTCAATGTTCAGTACAGATATCCAATACGGTGACGGAATCGTATATACGAACAGTGAGACACGCAAGTGGAATGTGGATAAAAACATAGATACGTAGAACGCTGTGTACGATCCGATTGTGTCTGGAGTCCGACCGTGAGCCGGGAGTCCGCCGGGGCGGCGATCCGCGCCCTGCGGGAGTCGCGTGACTGGTCGCTGGCGGATCTCGCCGCCGCCTCCGGGGTCAGCGTGATGGGGCTGAGCTACCTTGAGCGCGGCACCCGTAAACCCCACAAAGGCACACTCCAGAAGGTTGAGAACGCCTTCGGACTGCCGCCGGGGACCTATGCCCGGTTGCTCGTGACCGAGGACCCGCAGGCTGAATTGGCCCAGCTGCTGGCGTCTGTCCCAGGGACGGCCGGACGCCCGGATCCGGTGCCGGTGCACCGGCACGCCGACACCGAGGTGCTCGAGGCACACGCCCAGGCGCACCTGGATTCGTTGAACTCGTTGATAGCCCGACTGCCGGCGGAGACGTCAAACGAATACGAGTCCTATATTCATTCGGTGATCGCACAGTGTGTGAAGGCCGAAGTGCTGGCGGCAAACTCCTGGCGGGTCGCGGTCAATGCCGGTGCCCCGTCGACCGCCTCGCTGATGACGCATCTCAAGCAACTGGAGTCCATTCGGACCGGACTGCTGGCCCGGATGCCGGCCGGCATCGGAGCTCGGTTCGACTCCGCCTGCGCCCGGTCGGGACTGCCGGACGCGGTGATCGCCGCACTGTTGGGCGTCGGCCCTGACGAGGTGTGGGACATCCGCAACCGCGGCGTCGTCGCTCCTGGTGTGCTGCCCCGGGTGCGGGCCTTCGTCGAGTCGCAGCAGTGACAGCCGAAGCAATGATGGCCGACGACCTCGAGGTGCTCACCCGGGCACATGGCTTGTTCGCCGCCGACGTTCCCTCTCCGGGATTGCGATCAGATGGTCAGGGGCCCGCGGTTCCGGGTTCGGCCGGTGAGCTGGCCGCCGCCTATCGCAACGCCGCCGCCATGCGAACCGATGCGCACAACGCCGCCCGCGGTGTCGACGCGGAGTTCGCCCGGATTCTCGCCGATGCCGTCCGTGGGCATGAGCGCGCGCGTCTGGACACCGCCGCCGTGCTGGCCGCCGCTCGAGCCGACCGTCCCGTACCCGACAACCCGATCGCCGCTCGGGAACTCCTGCGCCGCAGGATGAATCGTCTCCACGCGCAACGCGGCCATGTGCTCGCGGCGCGCCGCCGTGCGCGCCGCCGCCGCTCGGCACTGGCGGCATTGCGCTACCGGATGACACACAGCCGCGGCGCAACGGGTGATGCCCGGGCCGACAGCGCGGTGCGGACCGCACTCAGCAGGCTGGGCTGCCCCTACGTGTGGGGCGCCACCGGTCCGGACCGCTTCGACTGTTCGGGCCTGGTGCAGTGGTCCTATGCGAAGGCCGGCGTGCCGTTGCCGCGCACCACCTATGACCAGATCAACGTCGGGCTGCCCGTCGCCCGCGCCGACGTCCGGCCCGGAGACCTGGTGTTCCCACACACCGGCCACGTCCAGATGGCCATCGGGAACAACCTCGTCGTCGAGGCGCCCTACTCCGGAGCCCCGGTGCGGATCGCTCAGCTGGGGTCCGCGATCGCGATCCGCCGTCCGGGGTGAATTGTCGCCCCCCGGGTGTGTGCGTAGCGTCGCCGTCATGGCATCAGGATCGGGGTCATCGGGATCGGGGGAGCTGCAGCGGGGCTTCGCCGCGGCCGAAGACGCCCTGGCAGCGCGCGACGATGCGCTGGCCGATGCCGATCGGAGGCTGACCGACGTCGTCGTCGGTGCATACCGGATTGCGACCGAGTCGATCCGACGGATCGAGGGGATTCAGGCCGAGATCGACGCGACCGGTGCGGGCCCTGAGGCCGGCGAGTGCGCCCGTCTGCTGATCGAGCGCAACCGCGACCTCATCGACGCCGTTCGCTCGGCCAGCTCCGCGGCAAGAGCCAAAACCGTTGAACTGCAACGCCTCAGCGAAAACTACTGCGCCTGACGAAGGTGAATTGTCGGCCCTCGATGTGCTGAATACAGTCACCTCCCATGGAGGGTTTGGCAGCGGAGGCGATCCGTGACGCGGAGGCGTCACTGGCTCGACAGCAGACGGTCGCCGCCCAGATCGACCTCCAGGTGGTGACCGCGGTGCTCAACGCCCACACCGACCGGGATCGCGGTACCGGCGCGCTGGAACGTCTGCAACACGATGTCGAGACCGCTGTCGCGGGCCGTCCCGATCTGGGAACTCCCGCCGGGGCGAGGTCCTTCCAGCGCTACCTGATCGGAAAGTTGCGCGACATCCGCACCGTGGTCGATGACGCCGGCCTCGACGCCACCTCCCAGGCTGCACTCGCCGCGGCGCTGTCCGCGCTCTACGCATCCTCGGTCGAGGAGGGCGGGGAGAAGGCGCCGGAGTCCCCGATCGCAGATCTGGGCACCGCCGACCCGAACCCGTTGCCGCCGGAGCCACTCCCGGCAGACGCCGCCGTTCCGGCCGCCGCGGCGCAGTCACCGGCCATGCCGGCCTGGGGTTCGGCCGCTCCGGCCTCGGGCGGATTCCCGGCGATGCCGCCACCGTCGGTTCCCGACCTGCCGTCGGGCACCGATGCGACGCCGCCCGGCGACCGCGTCGGCCGTGATGAGGTCTCTGATGCCGCCGAACCGGACGCCCCGGTGCCCGACCTCACCGCCGCCGCTCCGGACCTGACGAACGTGATCACCGCCGCGGTGGCCGGCACGCCGATCCCGGAAGCCTTCGCCCGGCAGGGCATCACCGTCCCGGCCGCGGGGTCCCCGGTGGCCGATCCGGTAGAGCCCGATCAACTGATCGCCGGGGATATCGGCATCTTCACCGACCGGCACGCCCTGGCGTTGGGCAACGGTAAGGCACTCCTGGACAACCAGATTCAGCCCATCACCGCGATCGGTGGACCGGGCTTCATCGGATGGCAACATCCGCCGGATCCGATGATTGAGAAGCCATGATTGAGAGGAGTCAGGCATGACGGAGCACCTCGATGTGGCGCCGGAGGAACTGCGCCAGGCCGCACGCCGGCACCGGCTGGCCGCCGAACAACTGCGCGCCGCCCCGGCCGGCAACGCCGCCATCACGGCCAGCCTGGAGTCGCTCGGACCGGTCTTCGCCGAGTTCCGCGACGCCGGATCCGAACTGCTCGAACAGCGTCGGGTCTGCTACGAACAACAGGCCGCCGCACACGAGGACCTCGCCGACCGACTCGACCATGCCGCCCTGGCCTGGGAGCAGCACGACACCGACGCCGCCACCCGGTTGCGCACCGTCACCGAGGATCTCCGATGACCGGACACGATCCGGCGTTCGACGCCGTCCACCCCAGCGGTCACGTGATGTTCCGCTCGGCTCCGGGTGGGTACCTGCACAGCGTCCTGCTCGGCGAGGCGGCCTTGCGCACCGACGCCGAAACCCTCGCCCGGGCTGTGCTCCTGGCCGCCGAGGTGTCCCACCTGAAGGCGGTCATGCAGATCCGAGAGGAGATCACCGCGGCCGGGCTCACCCCGTCGGCCGAACTCGCCGGCCCGGCCGATGTCGAGCGGGCACAGGAGCGGCTAGCCGGCCACCGGCTGTGTCCGGACCTCTAGTGCAGGCGGTTCAACGGGGTTGTGCCCGAACAGATTCCGGGCCCGGCGGGCCAGTTCACGCAACTCGTCGAGTTGTTGCTGCAGCATCGACTCAGTCATGCCCACACGCTAACGACGGCCGTGGACGACGGCAATTCACCCGCGGGGGATCTCGGCGTTGATGCGGTCCAGGAGGTCGGTGTAGCGCCGGGCTTCGGGATGGCCGCCGGGTTTGCCGCTGGAAATCAGACCGACGGACAACCGCCGCTCCGGATCGGCCCAGATCGCCACATTTGTCAGTCCGGTATGCCCGAACGCCGCCGGCGCATTGCGGCCGAACGGGCCGAATCGCTTGGAGCCCAGCATGTATCCGGTGCCCCACCGCATCGGCGCCAGTCCGGTTGCGACGTCGGGCCGCAGCCGCCGGCACGGATGGACCGCTGCGGCCAGGGTCTCGGGGCTCAGCACCCGGACGCCGTCGAGTTCGCCTCCGCGGCGCAGCAGTTCGGCGAAACGGGACAACTCCTCGGCGGTGGACACCGTGCTCGACGAGGGCACCACGCTGGTGAGGAACAGCGACGTGTTGGAGAACGGGATGATCTGCTGCATCGAACCGCCCAACGCGGCACGCAGTGCGGCGGCCATCGGAGCCGGCAGCGGCTTGCCGGTCACATGGCTGGGCGCCACCAACGACACGTCGGACTCGGCCACACCGTAGTTGGTCCACCGGAAGCCCAGCGGATCGAGGATCTCGGTGGCCAGGATCTCCCGGATGTTGCGTCCAGTGGCGGCGGAGACGATCTCCCGGACCAGCGGTCCCCAGGTCAGCCCGTGATAGATGTGCACCAGGCCGGGCCGGTGGATGGGCCTGAGTTCGGACAGTTTCTCCCGGGCGTAGTCGCTGTCGTTCATCCGCTTGAGGTTGGGCCGGGTTCCCGCCGTGAAAGGCAGTCCGGCGAACGGCACGCCGGCACTGTGCGTCATGACGTGCCGGATCGTGGTGCGGTCCTTGCCGTGGCTGGTGTAGCCCGGCAGGTAGTCGCACACCCGGTCATCGAGTGAGAAGGCCCCGCGTTCGACGAGCATGTGCACCACCGTGGTGGTGATGGCCTTGGCGGCCGAATACACGCAGAACGGAGTCGCGATGCTGACCGGAATCTGCTTGGTCTCGAGCGGATCAGCGGGACCGTTGCCCCAGGCGTGACCGATGGCACGGTTGAGCACCACCTCGCCGTCGTAGCGCAGGCACAGCTGGATGGCCGGTTGCATCCCCGCGGCGTACCAATGCCGGGTGGCGGCCCAGATCCGTTCCACCGCTGCGACGTTCAGGACGTCCGGGTTCTCGGGGCCGACCGCCGTGACGGCATCGAGGTCGACCGGAACCCGGATTCTGCCGTCGGTCACGGCTGCCGGTGCAGAGTGGCGGTCAGGTGATGCTGGAGCGGCAGGCCCATCGCACCCATCAGCAGGGTGTAGGTCAGCTCGTCACCCTCAACGCGGATCGAACGGGCCACTGCGGCAACCTCTTTGGCGGTGCTGGTCAAACCGATCGTCGTGGACGCCAGTTCGATCACCAGGATGTCGCCGTCGGTGCTGACGGTGCCCTCGTCGATCTCGGCGACACCGCTGGGCTGGGCCAGCACCAGTTCGGCGCGACCGGCGACCGGCACCCGCAGATAGCCGGCCTCGGCGTGCATGGGGGCGCCGTCCTCGGACCGGGTCCGCTGGCTGTAGCTCAGGAACGGTTTGCCGACGTGCCCGAAGGTCACTTCCTCCAGATAGCCGAAGTCGTCGATGGTGGGGTAGTCCCCGGACCCGCGTCCCGCCCAGGTGCCGAGCAGTGGAGCCAGGATCGCGATACCGGGATGAAGGTCGGCCACCGTCTCAGGCTAGCGGGGTCCCAGGCTGACGGGGTCTCAGGCCAGCGGGCCGACCAGTTCGATCCAGTTGCCATCCGGGTCGGCGACGAACATCCAGCCCATGCCGGGGACCGGGGCGAATTCGGCGGCGGGCTGGACGATGTCGTACCCGGCGGCGGCGATGTGCTTCTCGGCGGCCTTGACGTTCTTCACCACCACGGTGACGTAGCGGATGCCGGCCTGGGCCGGACCGCCGCCCGGTGCCGCCGGGGCGGCCGGAGGATTGTCGAGGGTCACCAGTTTGAGCACGTTGGTGCCCAGGGTGTACCGCTTCATGGTGCCGCCGGGGAAGTCGAGTTCACCCTGGGCCGGCAGTCCGAGGCAACCTTCGTAGAACGCCACCATGGCGTCCAGATTGGTGGTCACGATGCCGATTTCGACGGCGGGGGCGAGCAGTTCGATGGCCATCGTCCGAGGATAACGGTCAGTCTTTGACACCGACGGTGAGCAGGTCCCACACCGCGCGGGTCCACAGCGGCCGGTCAGGGCGGCGCTGCTCGGTCACCCGGAAGCCGGCCGCGGTGAACAGCGTCCGCATCTCGTCGGGGGACGGGTTGTGCGCCGGACTCGCCGGCCCGGTCAGCGTGCGCAGTAGCTTCGGCAGCGGTGGGCTGATCGTTGCCACCGCCACCAGACCGCCGGTCGTCAGCACCCGATGGAACTCGCGCAGCGCGGCGGGCTGATCGAAGAAGTGAAATGCCGAGGTGCTCACCACCGCATCCAGCGAGCCGTCCGCGAACGGCAGCCGTTCGGCGGGGGCCTTGTGCCAGTGCACTGCGCTGGAACGTGTCCTGGCCTGCTCCAGCATGCCGTCGGACATGTCGACGCCGTGGACCTCGTCGGGATGCAGCTCTGCCTGGATCCGTGTCGCGAGAATTCCTGTGCCGCAGGCGATGTCGGCGACCCGCCGGGCGCCGTGGGCGCGAAGCTGGCCGATCACCGCGTCCTGCGGCGGACGGTAGACGCTCTCCTGAAGGAACGGAAGGTCGTAATGCGGGGCGGCCCACGTCCAGAACCGGGTCACGGCATCGTTGAACCGTCGGCCGCTGTCGGTCATGTGATGCAGTCTAGGAGGGTTACCGAACTACCCTGCGCAGCTGGGCGATCCGATGCGACGTGCGGGTCAGCGAGGCGACGGCCGAGACGATGTTGGCCGCCGTGGGCAGTATCCCGTCCGGGTCGCAGACCCGCAGCAGTCGCTGCACCTCGGCCCCCGGCACCAGAACCCAGTCCACGGCCGCGCGAACGCAGCGCGCGTGTAGTCGGTGCAGCAGCGAATAGCCGGCGGTGCCGAAAAAATCGACGTCGGAGAGATCCAGGATCAGCTGTCGATAGCCGGCCGCGTACCACTCGATCTTGTCGCAGAGGTCGGTGGCGCTGGAGGCGTCGATCTCGCCGGATGCGGTGACCAGAACGGTGCCGGCGCTCAACTCGCGGGCTCGAACCGGTGTCGTCCCGACTCGAGTGCCCGGCAGCGGCGGGACTTCAACCGAGCGGATGTGGTTTGCGATGACCATGATGCCTCCATCGGTCGATCCGCGGATCGGGTTGGGGTACCTGTGGGGGGCATCCGAGATTCGGCTGGGGAGCCCGACCCGCGAGGGTGCGCTTGTGGTTCAGGAAGGCTGTGATCTCAACCTGATGCCGAATCTACTACGGATTCCGTCGTCACGCCATGGGCCTCAGCAAACTCCTATATTCCCTTTTCGGCGATAGTTTATCGACCTGGCTCCAGATAATTTGTGGCAGACGGTGACAGAAGTGACGATGGGATCCGCAGCACCGTGTCGGCGGCCCGACCGGTGGCCATCCGTGCCCAACTGGAGGCCTGGGAGCATCGTCTGGGCAGTATCGTCGTGCCGGAGATGAGTAATCCCTATCCGCCGCCGATGCCCCAGCGTGCGCCGTCGTGCTACCGCCACCCCGACCGCGTGACGTTCGTCAGTTGCAACCGGTGCGGCCGTCCGGTCTGCCCGGAGTGCATGGTCAGCGCCTCGGTCGGTCAGCAGTGCGTGGACTGCGTGCACCAGTCCGCCCAGACCGTGATCACCCCGGCCCGCACCTGGCGGAGGTCGGGCCCGGTCCCGGTGCTCAGCTACACCCTGATCGCGATCAACGTCGCGGTCTTCCTGCTCCAGGCCGTGAATCCCATCCTGAAATTCCAGTTGGCCCTGGTTCCCGTTCTGGTGGCCGACGGCGAGTACTACCGCCTGATCACCTCGGCCTTCGTGCACTACGGCCTCGCGCACATCCTGTTCAACATGTACGCCCTGTACGTGCTGGGGCCGGAGTTGGAACGGCACCTCGGGAGATGGCGGTTCGCCGCGCTGTACGGCTTGAGCCTGCTCGGCGGTTCCGTTCTGGTGTATCTGCTCTCCGAGGTCAACGCCCCCACCGCCGGCGCCTCGGGCGCGATCTTCGGGCTCTTCGCGGCGACGTTCGTCGCCTCCAAGCGGCTCAACCTCGACGTCCGCTGGCTGGTCGGGCTCATCGCGATCAACCTGGTGATCACCTTCATGTTCCCGGGAGTCAGCTGGCAGGGCCACATCGGCGGGCTGATCACCGGCGGGGTGCTCACCGCGGCCTACCTCTATGCGCCGCAGGACCGTCGCACCCTGGTACAGGCCGGCGCGACGATCGGCCTCCTGGTGCTGTTCCTCGTGCTGATCGCCTGGCGCACAACCAGTCTGGTCGGCTGAGCTACAGCCGAACCAGGCGCAGCGGGTAGCTCAGCATGCCGCCCGGCGCGTTGTCGCAACCGGTGTCGAAGAACGACTGCAACTGACCGGTCAGGGTGACCGCGTTGAACGTGTAGACGTCGTGGGTGGGGATGATCGGGCCGTAGTAGACGTTGCCGCACCGCAGTCCGTCGGGCACGTCGACGATCAGGGTGTAGGTGCCGCCCGACTGGTGCGCCTGGGCGTACCACTGGAACGCCTTGGCGATCGGCATCGGATTCGCCGACACATTGGCGCACTGCTCCAGTCCGCCGGGCGGATTGCAGGAACTGAACGACCAGATCCAGGTGTGGAAGTCGTAGCGGCCGTCGACGTAGGCGTTGTAGTGGCCGATCTGCAGGGCGGCGTTCGCCACCGGCGCCAAGCCCATCGCGGCCGCGACCGTCATCGCCCCGGCCAGGGCCACCCGCAGTGCTCGCATCGTCGACCTCCTTCGTGCCTCGAATCTAAGTGCTCGGCCCCACCGGCTCACCCTGATTCCGCAGATCGAAACCGCCGGATGGTCCGGGAAGCCGGGATAGCATCACCGGCTGTGCTGACTGACGCGGCGGTGGGGACTCACACGCCTACGCGGTCGATCCGGCCTGCGGTGGTGCTGGCCGCACTCGGCGTGGTGTTCGGCGATATCGGCACCAGCCCGCTCTACAGCGTCCAGACGTTGTTCCATCCGAGCGGGCCGCACCCTGTCGAGATCGACCGGATGAACGTCTACGGCGTGGTGTCGCTGGTCTTCTGGTCGGTGATGGCCATCGTCACGCTCACCTACGTGACGCTGGTGATGCGGGTCGACAACGACGGCGAAGGCGGGGTGATGGCACTCGTCGCACTGCTGCGTCGATACGGCGAGGAGGGCAATCCGCGCACCGTGGCCGCGCTGACCGCCCTCGGCGTCCTCGGCGCCGCCCTGTTCTTCGGCGACAGCATGATCACCCCGGCCATCTCGGTGCTCTCCGCGGTGGAGGGGATGAAGGTCCTCGGCCCCGACTTCGCGGACTTCGTCATCCCAATCACGATGGCTGTGATCGCCGGCCTGTTCGCCATGCAGCGCAAGGGAACCGAGATGGTGGGCCGGTTCTTCGGGCCGGTGATGGTGGTGTGGTTCGCCGCAATCGCCGTACTCGGTGTGCGGGGCATCACCATGCACCCGCAGATCCTGCGCGCGCTCTCGCCCACCTACGCCTTCCACTTCGTCGTGGCTCACCCGTCGAGCGCCTTCTTCTCACTCGCCGCCGTCATATTGGCCGTCACCGGGGCCGAGGCGCTGTATGCCGACATGGGCCACTTCGGCAGGCCGGCGATCAGCTTGGCCTGGTTCGGCGGGGTGCTTCCGGCGTTGACGCTGAACTACTTCGGACAGGGTGCCGAGTTGCTCGACGACCGCGCCATGGTGGAAGCGCCGTTTTTCCTGCTGGTCCCGCAGTGGGCGCAGTGGCCGATAATCATCCTCGCCACGGCGGCCACGGTGATCGCCTCGCAGGCGGTGATCACCGGGGCCTTCTCGATGGTTTCGCAGGCGGTGCAACTGGGGTACCTACCGCGCCTGCGGGTCCGGCACACCTCCGAGTCGGAGATCGGCCAGATCTACGTGCCGTGGATCAACGGTGTGCTGGTCGTCGCGGTGCTCGTGCTGGTGGTCTCGTTCCGCAGTTCCGCGGCACTGGCCTACACCTACGGGATGGCGGTGGCGGGCACCATCGCGATCACCACGTTGCTGTTCCTCTACATCGCGCGGACGCACTGGCGGGCGCCGATGTGGCTGGTGGTCGCCGGCGGCGGAGCACTGCTGACGATCGACGTCGCATTCCTGGCGGCCAACGTCGTCAAGGTGCCCTACGGTGCCTGGTTTCCGTTGCTGATCGGGGTCCTCGCGTTCATCGTGCTGATGACCTGGCGGCGCGGGAGCGAGATCGCGATGGCGGAACGCAATCGGGTTGAGGGTCCGCTGAGCGAATTCCTCGCCGGTCTCGTGCATCGCAGGCCGGCGCTGGCACGCGTTCCAGGAACCGCGGTCTTCCTCAACCGTGCGGCCGAGACTGCACCGATGGCGTTGCGCGCCAACGTCGAACACAATCAGGTGCTCCATGATCGGGTCATCGTGTTGTCGATCGAGACGCCGCCGGTGCCGAGGGTGGACGAGGCCGATCGGATCACCGTCGACGACCTCGGCTATCCGGACGGCCGGATCCTGTTCGTGGTCGCGCGCTTCGGCTACATGGAGGACCCTGATGTGCCGGTTGCGCTCACCCGGCTCGCCCCACCGGTCGATCCCGCGACGGTGTCCTACTTCCTGTCCCGTGTCGAACTGGTACCCGGACCGGCGCCGACCATGGCGCGCTGGCGCAAGCGTCTGTTCATCGCGACCTCCCGGATCGCCACCGACTCGGCCGCGTACTTCGGTCTGCCACTGGACCGCACGGTCATCATCGGTGCGCGCATCGAGGTCTAGGCTCGACTGATGGCTGAGAGCACCACCTGCGCCATCGTCGGAGGCGGCCCCGCCGGAATGGTGCTGGGCCTGCTGCTTGCCCGAGCCGGCGTCGAGGTCACGCTGCTGGAGAAGCACGCCGACTTCCTGCGCGACTTCCGCGGTGACACAGTGCATCCCAGCACCATGCGACTGCTCGATGACCTCGGGTTGTGGGACGAGTTCTCCCGGCTGCCGCAGAGCAGGATCGACCACCTGGGCTTCGACGTCGACGGCCGGGAGGTGACACTGGTCGACTTCCGCCGGCTACGGAATCAGCCGCATCCCTACATCGCGATGGTGCCGCAGTGGGACCTGCTGAACCTGCTCGCCGAGGCGGCCGCGGCGGAGCCGACCTTCACCCTGCGCCTTCAGCATGAGGTCACCGGCCTGCTGCACAGCGGCGACCGGGTGAGCGGGGTGCGGTACCTCAGCCCCGACGGCGAGGGCGAGTTGACCGCGGACCTGACGGTGGCCTGCGACGGCCGCACCTCGACGGTGCGCCGCGAGTCCGGCCTGCCGATCCAGGAGTGGCCGGTGCCCTTCGACGTCTGGTGGTTCCGGCTGCCCCGCGACGCCGACGCCGAATACTCGCTGATCCCGCGTACCGCGCCGGGGCGGGTGCTGATCATGATCCCGCGCGAGGGCTACTTCCAGATCGCCTACCTGATACCCAAGGGCAGCGACGCATCCCTGCGGGCGCGCGGACTCGAGGCGTTCCGCGATGAGGTCGCCGCCCTGACGCCGGAGGCTGAGACCTCGAACCTGACGTCGTGGGATGACGTGAAACTCCTTGACGTCAAACTCAATCGGCTCAAGCATTGGCACACCGACGGACTGCTGTGCATCGGCGACGCCGCACACGCGATGTCACCGATGGGCGGAGTGGGGATCAACATCGCGGTCCAGGATGCGGTCGGCGCCGCTACTCTGCTGGCCGACCCGTTGCGCCGCCGCGATGTGACCGAGGCGAACCTGGCCGCCGTCCGGCGACGCCGTCTGCCGGCGGCCGCCATCACCCAGGCCCTCCAGCGCGTCATGCAACAACGGTTGGTGGTTCCGGTGTTCGCCGGCGCGGACGGCAGGCCGCCGGCGGCCTTCGCCGCACTGCTGCAGAAGATGCCTTGGCTCTCGGCGATCCCGGCCCGGGTCCTCGGTGTCGGCATCCGGCCCGAGCGGGCACCGGACTGGGCTCGCCGCTAGCGGATTTTGGGCTCGCCGCTAGTCGAATTCGGCTGCCAGAGTTCGCTTGTCGAGCATCTCGGTGCCGACGGTGGGTAGCGGCTGTTCGCGGATCCACCACCGGGTCGGGATCTCGAAGTAGGCCACCTCAGCAGCCATGTGTGCGGTGAGTTCGTCCACGGTGGGCACCGTGCCGCCGGGGCGGTGCACGACGACGGCGGCGAGTTCCTCGCCGAGTTCGGGATGCGGCAGGCCGAGGGCGGCGGCCTCCACCACGTCCGGGTGGCGCAGCAGTGCCGCCTCGACATGCGGGCAGGCGATGTTCTCCCCGCCCCGGATCACCATGTCCTTGCTGCGGCCGTCGATGAACAGATACCCCTCGTCGTTGAGGTGGCCGAGATCGCCGGTGCGCAGCCAGCCCTCGGAATCGACTGTCTCGTCATGCATTCCGAGGTAGCCGAGCATCACCGTCGGGGCCCGGGCGATGATCTCGCCGGTTCCGGCGGCGTCGGGGTCGGCGATCCGGATCTCGACGGTGGGTAACGCCCGGCCGACGGTGCGGGGGAAGCGTTGCAGATCGGGCCCGGCGGCCACGGTGAAGAATCCGCCGCCCTCCGTTATCCCCCACATGTTGACCAGGCCGCGTCCCTGCAGTTGCGGAAGGCGGTTGATCAGCCGTTCCAGGAGCACCGGCGGTACCGGGGCGCCGCCGAGCGGGAAGGACCGCAGGGTGGACAGGTCGTGGGACTCGAACTCGGGATGCTCAAGTAGCCGGATCGCCATGGTGGGCACCGCACCCCAGCGCTCCACCCGTTCGGAGTCGATGAGACTGAGCACCTGCACCGGGTCGAACCGGCCGAGGTTGAAGACGATCCGCCCGCCGGTGATGGTCTGGGTGATCAGGGTGGCGAACGCGCCGATGTGGAACAGCGGGGTGGAGATCAGGTTCACCGGCTGCGGGGCGTCCGCCGGAAGGTTCTGCGGCAGTTGGCGTGAGCGGGCCAGCACGTTCTGCTGGTTGGCCACCACCGAGCGGAACGGCAGTTCGACCGCCTTGGGCATGCCGGTGCTGCCGGAGGTGAACAGAATGACCGTCGGGTCCTCCTCGTCGCCCGGGCCGGGGATCGCCGGCGGCTGCGCCGAACCGCCGCCGAAACAGGCCCGCAGCCCGGCGATGTCGACCACCGGGCCGTCGATGAGCTCCGGCGCGTCGGTGATCACCGCCCGCGGGGCGGTCAACTCGAGGCAGTAGGCCGCCTCGGCTGCGCTCCACCATCGGTTGCCGAGCACCGGCACCCCACCGAGCGACCAGATGGCCCACAGCGCCAGCACCCAGTCGGGGCTGTTGTAGCCGAGCAGTACCACCCGGTCGCTGGTCGATATTCCCAACGGCGCCAACCGTTCCCGTGCCCGGTCGACGGCGGCGAAGAACTCGCCGAAGGTGATCCGCCGGTCGCCGTGGCCCAGGAACTCCCGGGGCGCCCAGCGTTGCACGCCGTACAACAGGTCGGCGAAGGTCCGGGGACGGGTGCGGTAGACCAGGCCGTCATGGCCGCCGTACCGCCCGGCGACGACGTCCTCACCCCAGGGTGGCTCCACGGGCCGATTCTGTCAGGCGGACACCGCTTCGATCCGGGCGGGCACGTGCTTGTGCCAGGGGGTGCCGGCGTAGGCGTCGCGCCACTCGGTGGAGGTCAGTTCGTTGGGCGCCACACCGGGAACCCGGCGCCCGCCGTCGGCGTCGATGAAGTCAACCCCGTAGCCGTTGGGCAGGGCGGCGTGCCCGGCCAGCATGGCCTCGCTGACCTCGACGGTGGCCTCGGCGCTGCCCGCCGCGGTGGTGATGCGTGCCCGGCCGCCGTCGACCAGACCGAGCGCTTCGGCGTCGGCCGCACTCACCCGCAGTGCGCCGTCGGCGTCGCGCTTGCGCCAATCCGGGTTGCGCAGAATGTCGTTCGCGGTGAAGGCGCGCCGCTCCCCGGCCGACAGCACGATCGGGAACTCGTCGGTGGTGAGCCCGGGCCGGGCGTCCTTGAGGGCGCGCAGATCGTCGAGCAGATCCGGGATCGCCAGTTCGAACTTGCGGTCTGGGTGGCCGATCAATGCCCAGTCGTCGGCGTACTCGTGCTCGGTGAAGGTCACCCCGGACCGGCCGTTGAGGATCGCGGTGAACAGTGCGTTGCCGTCGGCGTGCCCGGCCCGCTGCACCGCCTTGGGGTAGGTCATCAGCGCCTTCTGCGCCAGTCCCCACAGCGCGGCCGCACCGGCCAGGCCTTCCGGCAGAGTGGGCCCGAGCGTCTCGTAGAGCACGAAGGGCAGCGTCTTGTTCAGCCCCGGGTTGGTCCCCACCGCGACGAAGAACGCCTGCAGGTAGGCATCCAATCCCTTCTCGGCGGCCTCCCGCAGCGGCTGCAACTCCTCCTCGGTGACCACCCCGAGTTCGCGGACCAGCCGGGCCCAGATCTCCGGCTCGGGCAGGGTGCCCTCCAGCGGATCGAACAGCCGGTGCCGGAGGTGAAAGGTGTTGTGCGGGAACTCCAGATTGAAGAAGGTGGCTTCGCACTTCTCGAACTGGTTGGCCGCCGGCAGCACGTAGTGCGCCAGCCGCGCCGTCTCGGTCATCGTCACGTCGATGACGACGAGGAGTTCCAGCGCCTCGAACGCTTCCCGGCAGGCCGCCGAGTCGGCGATCGAATGCGCCGGGTTGGAACTCTCCACGATCATCGCCCGGAACCGGTTCGGGTGATCGGTGAGGATCTCCTGGGGGATGGCGTTGGACGGCACCAGGCCGGCGACGATCGGCGCCCCGGTGACCGGCGTGCGGCCCACCCCGGAACTGCTCGCCGAGATCAGCGGGCCGAACATCGAATGCAGATGCTGGCTGCCCTTCTTGGCGAAGCTGCCGGTGAGGATCCACAGCATCTTGTTGAGGTAGGAGCACAGCGTGCTGTTGGGTGCCTGCTGGATGCCGAGGTCCTCGAACACCGAGACCGACTCGGCGGCCGCGATGCGCCGAACGGCACTGCGCAGCAGGTCCTCCTGGACCCCGCAACGCTGCGCGTAGTCGCCGACCGGCACCTCCCGCAGGGCCGCGCGCACATCCTCCTCGCCGTGGGTGTGCTCAGCGAGAAATGTTTCGTCGCAGAGGTTCTCCTGCACCAGCACCGCGGCCATCGCCGCCAGACACCAGGCGTCGGTGCCGGGTTTGACCCGCAGGTGGAAGTCGGCCATCGACGCGGTGTCGGTGAGCACCGGGTCGATGACGATCATCGACCGGTCCGGGTCCTTGGCGATGTCGTTGAGGACGGTGCGGGCCCGCGGGAAACTCTGCGACATCCACGGGTTCTTGCCGATGAACACCGACACCTCGGCGTGCTCGAACTCCCCGCGGGTGTGCCCGCCGTAGAGGTGGGCGTCCACCCAGAACTCGCCGGTCTTCTCCTGCGCCAGCGCATTCGACCGGTAGCGCGACCCGATGGTCTTGAGGAAGGCGCCACTGTAGGCGCCGCCGAGGTGGTTCCCCTGCCCGCCGCCGCCGTAGTAGAAGATCTTGTCCCCGCCGTGGTCGTCGGCGATCCTGCGGAACCCCTCGGCCACCTCGGAAATGGCGGTGTCCCAGTCGATCTCCTCGTAGCTGCCGTCCGGGCGGCGGCGCAGTGGAGAGGTGAGGCGGTTGGGGTTGCTCTGGTAGTAGTCCAGCCGCAGGGCCTTGTTACAGGTGTAGCCCTGGCTGGCGGGGTGGTCCTTGTCGCCGCGGATCTTGGCGAGCGTGGTGCCTTCAGTCTGGACGACGATGCCGCAGTTGCACTCGCACAGGATGCACGCGGTCGGTTGCCATTCGGCGGACATGGTCAGTTCCCTTCGACTTCGGACTTCAGCAGGCTGCGCAGCCGCCGGTGGGTGGCGTCCAACGGGGCGACGTCGCGTTGGGTGCGGGCCAGCACGAGGGCGCCCTCCAGAGCGGCGATCACCAGGGTCGCGAGGTCGGCGGACTTGCCCCGGCTCACCCCGTCGGCGATCAGGCGTTGGGCGATCAGGTCGTTCCACCGGCCGAACGCCGCGGCGGCATGCTGCACCGCGGCGGCGGTCCGGGGATCCGGGTCGCCCGCCTCCACGGCCACCGCCATCACCGGGCAACCGGCCCGGAAGTCGGTGTCCAGCAGGCCCTTCCGATAGAAGCGCACCGCAGCGTCGAGCATCGCGGCCGCGCTGGGAGCGCCGCCGATGGCGTCGGCGACATAGCCGGCGGCATAGTCGACCGCCTCGCAGAGCAGTTGGCCGCGGCCGCCGGGGAAGTGGTGATACGCCGACCCGCGCGGGGCGCCACTGTGTTCGAGCACGTCGGCGATCGCGGTCGACCGCGCACCCCGTTCCCGCATCAGCAGTGCGGCGGAGACGACCATCCGTTCACGGGGTCCGGTCATCTAAGTATGTAACCATACATAATCAGGCCACGTCGAGAGGGTTCCCGAGATTCCGGGAGAGGATCAGCCAGCCGTGGCGATCGCCTTGGCCCAGCGGTAGTCCGCCTTGCCGGCCGGGGAGCGCACGATCTTCTCGCTGCGGATGAACGCCTTGGGAATCTTGTAGTCGGCGATGTGCTCGCGGCAGGCCTCGGCGAGTTCCTCATCGGTGGCGCTGCGGTTCTCGGAGAACTGGACGATGGCGACCACCTCGTTGCCCCACCGCTCCGACGGTCGCCCGGTCACCACCACGTCGTAGACCGACGGATGGCTGGCCACCGCGCGCTCGACCTCCTCGGCGAAGATCTTCTCCCCGCCGGAGTTGATCGTCACCGAGTCGCGGCCGAGCAGTTCGATGCGACCGTCGGCGAGCAGGCGGGCCTTGTCGCCCGGGATCGACCAGCGCACGCCGTTGATGGTGGGGAAGGTGCGGGCGGTCTTCTCGGCGTCGCCGAGGTAGCCCAGCGGCACGAACTCCCGCCGCGCCAGCCAGCCGTCCCCCTCGCCGGGTTCGAGCACCCGGCTGAAGTCTGCCGAGACCACGGTGGTGTCGGCCAGTGGGGTGAACGTCGCGGCGTCCACCGCGGCGCCCTTGGTGGCGACGGTGGTCATCTGCGCGCCGGACTCCGAGGCGCCGACGGCGTCCATGATCATCAGACTGGGCAGCGCATTGAGCAGCCGGTCGCGCACCGTCGGGGACAGCGGCGCCCCGCCGTTGGTCATCGCCAGCAGTCCGGACAGGTCGTAGTCGCCCTTCTCGATCTGGTCCACCAGGGGCCGGGCCATCGCGTCGCCCACCACCGGGATGCCGATCACCCGTTCCCGGGCGGCCAACCGCAGAATCGCGTCGGCGTCGAATTTCACGACGTCGTCGGGGACGGCGATCCAGCCGCCGGTGGTGATGGTGTTGAACACCCCCCACTGGGCGGCGCCGTGCATCAGCGGCGGGATCAGCAGCAGGGAGCGGAAGCCCGCCTGCGCGCGGGCCTGCGCCGCCAGATCGGCGTAGGAGGTGAGTTCCGCGCCGCCGGCCAGGAAAGGTCGTCCGCCCATCGCCGACATGAAGATGTCGTTCTGGCGCCACAGCACGCCCTTGGGCATACCGGTGGTGCCACCGGTGTAGAGGATGTAGAGGTCGTCGGGTGTGGGCGTGGGCATACCGCCGGCGGGAGCCGTTGTGGCGGTGATGGATTCGTAGTCGACCGCCCCGGGCAGTAGTTCGTTGCCGGAGCCGTCGTCGACCTGGATGAGCACCGTGAGGTCGGGAAGGCTGCCGAGGATCGCGTGCACATTGGGGGCGAACTCCCCGGCGTACACCAGGGCGCGGGCCTTCGAATCGCCGAGCAGGTAGAGCAGCTCCTCCTCGACGTAGCGGAAGTTGACGTTGAACGGGGCGACCCGGGCGCGGTAACCGGCCACCATCGCCTCGAGGTACTCATTGCCGTTGCGCACGTAGATGCCGATGTGGTCCTGGCCGGACTGGTGGCCCTCCAACTGGTCACGCTCGGTGTGACAGCCCAGACCCTGGGAGGTCAGGTAGTGCGCGACGCCGTCGATGCGGGCGTCCATCTGCGCGTAGGTCATCCGGCGGTCCCGCCAGATGAAGAACTGCTGATCGGGGACGGTCGCCGCGACGGTGCGGAAGACGGTGGACAGATCGAAGCCGACGCTCATCGCCTCACTCTAAAGTGTCAGACATGACAGACCGGGCCCGTATCGACTTCCCCTCCCGCATCGGCGTCTGGTGGGCCAGCGACACCTGGCCGATGCCGGCCGCCCAGGAGGTGGCCCGCGACATCGAGGCGATGGGGTACGGATCGCTGTTCATGCCGGAGATCGGCTTCAAGGACGCACTGGTCGAGTCGGCCGCCTTCCTGGACGCCACCGAACGACTGGTGGTGGGCACCGGCATCGCCAACATCCACGCCCGCATCCCGGAGACCGCCGAGGGCGCCGGCCGCACGCTGACCGCGTTGTATCCCGGCCGCTTCGTGTACGGCCTCGGTGTCAGCCACGGGCCACTGGTGGCGCGGTTGGGCGTGACCTACGACAAGCCGCTGGCCACCATGCGCGACTACCTGGCCCGGATGGCGGCGCTGCCGGAGATCATCGAGCCGGGCTCAGGCCGGCCGACGCGACTGCTGGCGGCGTTGGGCCCCAAGATGATTGAGCTGTCCGGCAGCGCGGCCGACGGCGCCCATCCGTACCTGGCCACCCCCGCGCACACCGCGATCGCCCGCGAGATCCTCGGGCCGGACAAGTGGGTGGTGCCCGAACAGGCCGTCGTCGTCGGCGGTGACGACGGCCAATTGGATGACGCCGAGCAGATGCGTCGCGCGCATCTGCATCTGCAGATCTATTCGGGACTGCCGAACTACCGCAACTCCTGGAAGCGGCTGGGCTTCGACGAATCCGACTTCGTGCCCGGCGGTTCGGAGAAACTGGCCCGCGGGGTGGTCGGAATGGGTTCGGTCGAGCAGGCCGCCGCGACGGTCACCGCGCACCTGGACGCCGGCGCCGACCACGTCCTGGTTCAGGTCCTCGGTGACGGCAATCCGGCCTGGGACCCGCGCCCGGCCCTGCGTGAACTGGCCGGGGTGTTCGGACTCGGGGCCTGAAACCCGATCAGCGCCTGAAACCCGATCAGCGCCTGAAACCCGATCAGCGCCTGAAACAGACTCAGCGCTTGAGCCAGCTCTGCACCTTCGGCAGTTCGCGGCTGTAGTTCTCGTACATATCGTCTTCGAAGTACACCGCGCCGTTGATCTTCTCGGTGTCGTGCCAGATCACCCGGACACGGAGGTTTCCGCGGCCGAACGAGTCGGTGGTCTCGCTCTTGACCAGGTGCTTCCAGCCGTGCTCCGCACCGAGCTTCGCCAGCGCCTGCCGTTCGTCGGTACCAGCCATGACTTCCTCTTCTCCGCTAGTTCTGCGATTGAGGCTACTTCATACTGACCACCGTGCCGCGGACTCGCGAGGACCTTCGTATCCCTTCCCATGGCGAGCAGCTGGCCGCCTACCTCTACCTGCCGGACGCCGCGGGACCGGTCCCGTGTGTGGTGATGGCGCACGGCTTCTCGGGCACCCGGGACGACGGTCTGCCGGCCTACGCCGAGGCCTTCCAGCAGGCCGGCTTCGCCGTCGTGCTCTTCGACTACCGGCACTTCGGCGCCTCAACCGGCGAGCCGCGCCAATTGCTCGACATCGGCCGCCAGCAGGACGATTACCGCGCCGTCATCGACTGGGCCCGGCACGCCCCGGGCATCGACCCGGACCGGATCGTGCTGTGGGGGTCGTCGTTCAGCGGTGGCCACGTGATCGCGGTCGCGGCCGCCGACCGGCGGATCGCCGCGGTCATCTCGCAGGCCCCCTTCACCGACAGTCTGCCCATCCTGCGGCGCACCCCGATCCGTAAGGCGTTGGGCGCGCTGTGGGTGGCGCTACGCGACGCCGGCGGTGCGGTGCTCGGCAAAGCTCCCAGGCTGATCCCGGCTGCCGGAAAGCCCGGCACTCTTGCGGTCATGACGGATCCTGACGTGGAGTCGGAATTCACGGCGATCGTCGGCCCGGAATCCTTGTGGCGCAACGAGGTCGCCGCTCGGCTGATGCTGAAGGTTCCGTTCTACCGGCCGATTCGGTCAGCTTCCCGGCTGGCCATGCCGGTGCTGTTCTGCGTCTGCGACCTTGACACCACGACACCGCCGTCGTCGACGATCGCTGCCGCGCGCAGGGCGCCGCAGGGGGAGTTGCGTCGCTATCCCTACACGCACTTCTCGATCTACACCGACCCTCAGGTCAAGATCGACCAGGTGGAGTTCCTCAGCCGCGTGCTCGACGGGTGAGATCGACTGTGGCCGAACGCAGTTCGTCCACCGAATCCAGCCGTCCGCTGAACCCGACCCGGGTGTAGGCCGGGGCACCACGCGGTGTCGTCACCTTCAGATCCAGCCCGTACCGGTCGATGCCGGTGCACACCGCGGTCTCGGCGTCCGGGTAACCGCCCAGCGCGCGGGCCATCTCGACCAGCGCGACGTGGTGGTCGGCGTTGAGGTGCTCGACGGCCCCGGCCGCGTGCGGGCGGATCGGATCCGGTGTGGCGGCGGCGTAGTCGGCGGCGGTGGCCGAGTCCATCCGCCCGTAGCCGCCCACCCAGCGGACCCGGGCAACCCGCAGCACCCAGACCGCGAAGTCGCTGTAGTCGATGTAGTACTTCGCGGCCGGGACGGCGGCGATATGCGCGGCCCGGGCGGCGTCGAGTTCCGCGCCGGCCGGTTGCTCGACGATCCCGGCCAGGGTGATCCGCGCGCTGGCCAGCGGGTCGGGTTCGGCGTTCGGCGCCACGATGGACAGGCTGGCCCGCGGATCGGCGGCGAGGTTGCGGCCGTGCTCGGCCAGTTGCGAGACGCACAGCACCGGCGCCCCGTCGAGCAGGCCGTAGGTGACGAACGACGCCCACGGATCCCCGGCGGCGGTGAGGCTGGCCAGTGTGGCCGCATTGGTGGACGCGGCGATGGTGCGCGCCTCCTCGGCCGCCGACGGCCGCGCCGGGTCGACGATCTCGGTCAGCGGTGGGGGAATGGTGGGGGCGTCACCTGGGTCGCCATGATCGCGGGAAGCCATGTGATGGACGCTACCCGTGCGCATTGCCCGCGTTGAGTGAGGACGTGCGCGTCAGCGCATCAGCAGCCAGCCCATGAAGATGCCGACGCTCAGCGCCACGATCGTGACCGGGATGCCGAAGCGCACGAACGTCTTCGTCGAATACCCGCCCGGCCCCATCACCATCAGGTTGGTCTGGTGGGCGATCGGGTTGAGGAACGTCAGCGAGATGCAGGTGCCGATCAGCGTCAGCAGGACCACCGGATCCAGGCCGGCGCTGTTGGCCACCTTGATCGCGACCGGGGTGAGGATGGCGGCCGCGGCGGCGTTGGTGACGACATTGGTCACCAGCGTGGTCACCACCGCGAAGACCACGGCCACCAGCACCGCCTCACCCTTGGACAGGTCCACGATCCAGCGCGAAATGATCTCGCCCAGGCCACTTTTCACCACGATGGTGCCCAGCCCGATCGAGCCCGCGATGATCGCCAGGATGTTCCAGTTCAGCGCGCGCGCCGCAGACCGCGGCGTCAGCACCCGGGTCAGCACCATCAGGACTGCACCGGCGGTGGCGATCAGTTCGACCGGGGCCAGTCCGAACGAGCTGGCCAGGATGACGCCCAGCAGGATGATTAGCGCGGCGGTGGTCTTGCCGGTCTGCGGCGCCTTGCCCGCGACCTTCTGCCACAGGCCCACCAGCGGGTGATCGGCGAGGATCTCCGCCGACGGCGCGGTCACCAGACACATGTCGCCGGGCTTGGCCTCGGCCTTGCGCAACGACTTGGTGGTCTCGGCGGCCACCACCATGATGTCCTCGTCGTCATCGAGGTCCTGAATGGCGGTGACCTCGTCGCTGGAGACCGACACCAGGAACAGGTCCTGGCGGGCCAGCCCGAACCGGGGGCTGCCCCACAGCATCCGCACCCCGTCCTCGGTGGCGCGGTAGACCAGGACGTCGCCGGCCTCAAGTCGGGCGTCGGTGCGGACCTTCTCGCCCGGCCGCTTGATCTTGACCAGTTCGAACTCCGGCGTGTGGCCGATGCCGATCTCAGCGGCGCTGCGCCCGATGCTGTTGGCGACGTCGGACAGCGGGATCTCGGCCCGCCAGTTCAGCTCCCGCACCGGGGCCTCGGTCTCGCGGCGATTGAGTAGGGGGGCGTTGAGGAGCAGCACCGCCCAGCCCGCGATCGCCACCGGCACTGCCACCGGAACGAAGGAGAACATCGACAGGCTGACCCCGTAGGTCTTGGCGATGCCGGCGATGAGCAGGTTGGAACTGGTGCCGATCAGGGTGGCCGACCCGGCCAGCGTGGTGGCGTGCGCGATCGGCAGCAGCACGCCGCGGGCCGGGACGCCGTTGGTCTGCTCGAGTTCCTTGGTGGCCGGGATCAGCATCGCCATGATCGGGGTGGTGTTGATCAGCGCCGAGAGCACCCCGACCGGCGGGATCAGCCGGGCCAGGGCGCGTCGCACCGACGTCACCCCGGACAGCAGCCGGAAGGTCACCCGGGAGACCACGCCGGTGTAGAAGACACCCTTGGCGATCACCAGCATCGCCGCGATGGTGATGACGCCGCCGTTGCTCAGGCCGGCGAACAACTCCGACGGCTTGGCGATCCCGATGAACCCGGCCACCAGCAGCGCGCAGGTGAGGGCCAGCACCGTGGGTGCCTTCCCGCTGACGATGACGGCGAGGGTCACCAGCACGATGACGGCGGCGACCACGGGCATGGCGTGATTATCGGCAAGCGGTACTTAGCTGTATGCGGATTTCAACGACCCGGTACTTTGTCGTGCATGAGTCCGAACACGGGATCCAAGAAGTTCGTCGAGCAGGAGCACGCCCGCCTGGAGTCGGAGCTGGCCGACCTGCGCCGCCGCCGTGAGCAGCTGCACTCCGAGTTGCAGGCCGACGCCGAGAGCGTCGGCGATCGAGGCGACGCCGCCGACGCCCTGCAGCGCGCGGAGGACCTGGGCGGACTCGACGAGCAGATCAGCCGGTTGACCTGGCTGTTGGCCGGCGGCAACGCCACCGTCGAGGGCCAGCTGCCCAACGGCACCCAGGTCAAGCTGCGCTGGGCCGACGGCGAGGAGTCCACCATGCGGGTGGTCAACTTCATCGAGGAGACCCCGGCCGGCGAAGAGGACACCACGCTGACCGCCGACAGCCCGCTCGGCCTGGCGCTGCACGGACACAAGGCCGGCGCCACCATCACCTACCGCACCCCCCGCGGCGAGCAGCAGGTCACCCTGCTGTCCATCAAGCTGCCCTGATGCGCGCGGTCCGGGTCAGCGCGCTCGGTGGTCCCGAGTCGCTCGAGGTCGTCGAGATCGACGAGCCGGCGGCCGACGGCGGCATCGTCGTCGACGTGCACGCGGCCGGGGTCGCCTTCCCCGACGCGCTGCTGACCCGCGGCCTCTACCAGTACCGCCCGGAGCTCCCGTTCACGCTGGGCGCGGAACTGGCCGGGGTGGTCCGTGCGGCGCCGGCCGGCGCGAAGGTCAAGGCCGGCGACCGGGTGCTCGGGCTGACGATGATCGGCGGCGCGATGGCCGAGACCGCGGTGCTCAACCCCGACAACGTCTTCCCACTGCCCGACAACGTGTCCTTCGAGGCCGGCGCGGGCCTGCTGTTCAACGACCTCACCGTGTACTTCGCGCTGACCGTGCGCGGCCGGCTGGCCAAGGGCGAGACCGTGCTGGTGCACGGCGCGGCCGGCGGGATCGGCACCTCGACTCTGCGGATCGCCCCGGCGCTGGGCGCCTCCCGGGTGATCGCGGTGGTCAGTTCCGAGGACAAGGCCGACGTCGCGCGCGCCGCCGGGGCCACCGACGTGGTGCTGGCCGACGGGTTCAAGGACTCCGTCGCCGAACTCACCGGCGGCAAGGGTGTCGACATCGTGATGGACCCGGTCGGCGGTGACCGGTTCACCGACTCGCTGCGCTCGCTGGCGCCGGCCGGCCGGCTGCTGGTGGTCGGTTTCACCGGCGGGGAGATCCCGACGGTCAAGGTGAATCGCTTGCTGCTCAACAACATCGACGTGGTCGGGGTCGGCTGGGGAGCCTGGACGATGACGCACCCGAATTCCCTGCGGGAGCAGTGGGAAGGCCTGGCCGGGCTGCTGTCCTCCGGTGCGCTGGCCGCCCCGCAACCCGACGTCTTCCCGCTGGAGCGGGCCGCCGAGGCGGTCGCCTCGCTGGAGAACCGCACTGCCAGAGGCAAAGTCGTCGTCCGCGTCCGCTGACCCGTCGCGAATCGCCTGGGCACAGTGGCTGCCCGGGCAGCGTTGGTATGCCGGGCGCGACCGGACGCTGGAGTCCGCGTCGGTGCACACGGTGATCCCGTTGAGCGGGGACCTGGACGTCGTCCTGGTGGACGCCCGCTACGCCGACGGATCCAGCGATCGCTATCAGGTCCTGCTCGGCGAACCCGTCAGGTATGGCGCGCTGCTCTCGCATGTTGAGACGGAGCACGGTGCCGTCCTGCCGCGCGGAACCGGGTCGCGGGTCCTCGGCGGCGAACAGAGCAACACCAGCGTGGTGTTCGACGATCAGGTGATCCTCAAGGTGTTCCGCCGGGTCGTCGCCGGGATCAACCCGGATATCGAACTGACCCGAGCGCTGGGCCGGGTGGGAAATCCGCACATCGCACCACTGCTGGGAACCTTCGGAATCGTCGAGGACGGCCAGGAGTTTTCGCTGGCGATGGTGAGCGCCTTTGCGGCCGACGCGGTCAACGGCTGGGAGATGGCCACCGGCGGTCAATTCGACGGGGAGTCCCACCGGTTGGGGCAGGCGGTCGCCTCGGTGCACGCCGGCCTCGCCGAGGCGCTGGGCACTTCGCCTTCCGCGATGACGGTGGATCGGATGATGCAACGGTTGGACGCGGCGGTTGCGGCGGTGCCGGAACTGGCCGGGTACCGGGACGCCGCCGCGCAGCGCTTCACCAGCCTGGCCGGTGAGCCGCTCATCATGCAGAGGGTGCACGGCGATCTGCACCTGGGGCAGGCACTGCGGACGCCGGCGGCCTGGTTGCTGATCGACTTCGAAGGCGAGCCGGGCCAGCCGTTGAACCAACGGCGCCAACCGGATTCGCCGCTGCGTGACGTCGCCGGCATGCTGCGCTCGTTCGACTACGCCGGCTGCGGCGATCGCGGCGAGTTCTGCGACGGATACGCGGTCGGGTCCGGTGTGGACCCGCGGGAACACGCCGAGGTGCTGGCGGCCTATGAACTGGACAAGGCGTTGTACGAAGCGGCGTATGAGGCGCGTTACCGGCCGGGGTGGCTGCACATCCCACTGGCGGCGATCGCGCGGTTGGTCGGTTGAACATCCGGGGCGCGCCTAAACTCGCCCGCATGAGGCGCCTTCCCACCGTCGCGAGCGCCTTGGCGATCGCACTGGCTGCTGCGGCCCCGGCCGCCCCCGCCCACGCCGCGCGGGAGGTACCCGGCTACGCCCACGTCGTCGTCGTGGTCGAGGAGAACCATGCCGCCGGATCCATCGTCGGCAACAAGGACGCCCCGTTCATCAACGCCCTCGCCGCCGGCGGCGCGCTGATGACGCAGTCGTTCGGCGTCACCCATCCCAGCCAGCCGAACTATCTGGCGCTGTTCGCCGGGGACACCTTCGGCGTCGGCTCCAACGCCTGCCCGCTGGATCTCGGCAACGCCCCGAATCTGGCCGCCGGCCTGCTCGCCGCCGGCCACACCTTCGGCGGCTACGCAGAGGGCCTGCCGGCGGTCGGATCACCGGTCTGCTCGAACGGCGCCTATGCGCGCAAGCACGTGCCGTGGGCGAACTTCGCCAACGTGCCGCCGTCGGCGTCAATGCCGTTGAGCGCCTTCGCCATCGGCAATTTGCCCACCGTGTCCTTCGTCGTCCCCGACCTCAGCGACGATATGCACGACGGCAGCATCGCCTCGGCCGACAACTGGCTGTCGGCCCATCTGGCCGGCTACGCGAACTGGGCCCGGGCCAACAACAGCCTGCTGATCGTCACCTGGGACGAGGACGACGACAGCGCCGACAACCGGATCCCGACGATCTTCTACGGCGCCGGGGTCAAGCCCGGCCGCTACAGCCAGACGATCAGCCACTACGACGTGCTCTCGACCATCCAGGAGATCTACGGCCTGCCCAGGACCGGCCTGGCGGCCTCCGCCCCGCCGGTCACCGGGATCTGGCTGACCTGACCCGAACTTGTCGGTGGCCGGGTCTAGGTTGTCAGTCGATGGCCTTGCATATTCACCGCGCGGAACGTACCGACATCCTCGCGGACGGGTTGGGAAAGCTACTGGCCACGCCACCTTCCGACCCGTTCGCCGAGGATCTCGTCGTCGTGCCCGCCCGCGGGGTGGAGCGCTGGCTGTCCCAGCGGCTCTCGCACATCCTGGGCCGCGGAGCGGGCAGCGACGGCGTGTGCGCCGGCGTGGCGTTCCGCTCACCGGCCTCGCTCATCAGTGAGATCGCCGGCACCCGCGAGGACGACCCGTGGTCGCCGGAGGCCATGACCTGGCCACTGCTGGAGGTCATCGACGCCCACCTCGACGAACCCTGGTGCAAGACCCTGGCCACCCACCTCGGGCACTTCAGCGTGCGCGAGGACGAGCGGGAACTGCGCCTGGGACGCCGCTACGCGGTGGCCCGCCGGCTGGCCGGGCTGTTCGACTCCTACGCCCGGCAGCGCCCGCAACTGCTCGCCGCCTGGCTGGACGGTGACAACCCCTCTGATGAAGGGGGCCTCGACGACGATCTGGCCTGGCAGCCCGAACTCTGGCGTCGCCTGGTCGGGGTCATGGGCATCGACCCGCCGCACATCCGGCACGCCAAAACCATTGCCCAACTGCAGAGTTCGGGCGCCGGTCAGCTGCCGCAGCGGATCTCGCTGTTCGGCTACACCAGGCTGTCGTGCACCGACATCGAATTGCTCGACGCCCTGGCCGCCCATCACGAGGTGCACCTGTGGCTGCCGCACCCGAGCAACGATCTGTGGACCACCCTGTCCGATCTGCACGGGGTCATCCCGCGCAGCGAGGACATCGGCCACCGTGTCGTCGGACACCCGTTGCTGGCCACCCTGGGCCGCGATCTGCGGGAGTTACAGCGCGCCCTGCCCCAGGCGACCGACGAGTTCCTGCCCGGTGTCACTCACCCGGACACCCTGCTGGGCTGGCTGCAGGCCGACATCGCCGCCAATACCGTTGCACCGCAGGGCCGTTCACATTCGGAACAGGACCGATCGGTGCAGGTGCACAGCTGTCACGGTCCGGCCCGCCAGGTCGACGTGCTGCGCGAGGTGCTGCTCGGCCTGCTCGCCGACGACCCGACCCTGGAACCCCGCGACATCCTGGTGATGTGCCCCGACATCGAGACCTACGCCCCGCTGATCGTCGCCGGATTCGGCCTCGGTGAGGTGGTCCCCGGCGCGCATCCCGCCCACAAGCTGAGGGTGCGGCTGGCAGACCGTTCGCTGCTGCAGACCAACCCGTTGCTCGGGGTGGCCGCCCAGTTGCTGACCCTGGCCGGCGGCCGGGCGACGGCCACCGAGGTGCTCAACCTCGCGCACGCCGAACCGGTGCGGTCCCGGTTCAACTTCACCGACGACGACATCGAGAACATCACCGGCTGGGTGCGCGAGGCCAACATCCGCTGGGGATTCGATCAGCAGCACCGCAAGCCCTACGGCGTCGACTTCATCCACAACACCTGGCGGTTCGGCCTGGACCGCATCCTGGCCGGGGTGGCGCTGTCCGACGACTCGGAGAACTGGTTCGAGACCACGCTGCCGTTGGACGACGTCGGCAGCAACAGCGTCGAACTGGCCGGCCGGCTCACCGAGTTCTGCGACCGGCTGCACCGGGTGATCGAGTCGCTCAGCGGCGCCCGCCCGCTGCGTGAGTGGCTGGCGACTCTGACCGACGGCATCCGGCTCATCACCCGGGTGGGCGACGACGACGCCTGGCAGTTCAGCCAGTTGCAGCGTGAGTTCAACGGAATCCTCGCTAGGGCGGGCGCCCGTGCCGAGACCCCGATGCGGCTCCCCGACATCGACTCGATGCTCTACCGGCAGTTGGCCGGCCGGCCGACCCGAGCCAACTTCCGCACCGGCACGCTGACCGTCTGCACCATGGTGCCGATGCGTTCGGTGCCGCACCGGGTGGTGTGCCTGGTCGGGATCGACGACAACGTCTTCCCGCGCAACGGCGCGGTCGACGGCGACGACGCGCTGGCCCGCGCTCCGCGGACCGGTGAGCGTGACGTGCGCTCCGAGGACCGCCAGCTCCTGCTCGACGCGATCAACGCGGCCACCGAGACGCTGGTGGTCACCTACACCGGCGCCAACGAGTACACCGGCCAGGAACGGCCGCCGGCGGTCCCGCTGGCCGAACTCCTCGACGCCCTGGACGCCACCACCGGCCAACCGGTCCGCGAGCAGGTGCTGGTCCGACACCCGTTGCAGCCCTTCGACGCCCGCAATGTCGAACCGGGTGCACTGGTGCCCGGTGCGTCGTTCAGCTTCGATCCGACCGTGCTGCACGCGGCGCAGGCCGCCATCAGTGAGCGCGGCGAGCGCCCGAACTTCGTCGGCGGACCGGTGGATCTGATCGACGCCGATGCCGACGTATCGCTGGCCGACCTGACTGGCTTCTTCCGGGACCCCGTGCGGGGGTTCTTCCGCGCGCTGGACTACACCTTCCCCGCGGAGGTGGAAGGCGTCGACGACGCGATGCCGGTGGAGATCGACAACCTGCAGGAGTGGACCGTCGGCGAGCGGATGCTGACCGACATCCTGCGCGGCATGCACCCGGACCGGGCGCTCAAGGCCGAATGGTGCCGCGGCACCCTGCCGCCGGGTCAGCTGGGCTGGCGCAAGGCCAAGGACATTCTCGATCAGGCCAAGGAACTGGCCCTGGAGGCGCTGCCGCTGCGGTCGGAACCGCCGGGTGCGGTCGACGTCGACATCGACCTCGGCGGTGGACGGCGGCTCACCGGGACGGTCTCCCCGATCTTCGGCAGTCGCCTGGTCACGGCGACCTACTCCCGGTTGGACGGCAAGCACCTGCTGGCCTCGTGGATACCGCTGCTGGCGCTCAACGCCTTTGCGCCGGAACGGGAATGGGAGGCGGTCTGCATCGGCCGGGCCAAGCGCGGTTCGCAGGCCCGCGCGGTCCACCTCGGCTGTCCGCAGGCCCCCGCGCTGGACCTGTTGCGCGACCTGGTCGCGATTTACGACCAGGGCCGCCGGGAACCGCTTCCGTTGCCGCTGAAGGCCTCCTTCGCCTGGATCGACGCCTGGCAGCAGGGCAAGAGCACCGAGTGGGCAGCCGGAAACCGTTGGAGCTCAGGCAATTTCCCGGGTGAGGACGTCCACCCGCCGCATGCGCGGGCCTGGGGCGCCGGTGCGCCGCTGAAGAAACTGATGGAACCGCTGCGGCCGGGCGAGGAGTCGGCCGGCCAGGACAACCGTTTCGCCGCCTACGCCGTGCGGCTGTGGCTGCCGCTGCTCAAGGCGATCAGGGAGGGGCGCTGATGAGCACCGAGGAACCGCGCCGCTTCGATCTGGTCGGCGCACTGCCCGGGCCCGGAACCACCACGGTGCTGGAGGCCAGTGCCGGCACCGGCAAGACCTTCGCCCTGGCTGCGCTGGTCACCCGCTACGTCGCCGAGGGCGTCGCCACCCTGGACCAGATGCTGCTGGTCACCTTCAGCCGGGCCGCGACTCAGGAACTGCGCGACCGGGTTCGCCGCCAGATCGCCGACGCCGTCGCGGCGTTCGACGGCCGCAAGCCCGTCGGCGAGAACGAGGTGCTCGCGCACCTGCTGACCGGAACCCCCGAGGAACTCAGCGCACGGCGCACCCGGTTGGCCGACGCGCTGGCCGGCTTCGACGCGGCCACCATCGCCACCATCCACCAGTTCTGCAACATCGTGCTGACGTCGCTGGGCGTGGCCGGTGACACCGACGCCGGCGTCAAGGTGGTCGAGAGCCTCGAGGAACTGGTGACCGAGATCGTCGACGACCTGTACCTGTCCCGGTTCGGCCGCGAGCGTGACGAGCCGATGCTGACCTACGACGACGCGCACAAGCTCGCCACCGCGGTGGTGGAGAACCCGTCGGCCGATCTGCGCCCGGTGGAACCCGAGCCGGGCACCCCCGCCGCACTGCGGGTGGAGTTCGCCAACGATGTTCTGGCCGAACTGGAGATCCGCAAACGCCGGCGCGGAATCCTCAGCTACGACGATCTGCTCAGCCGGCTGGCCGACGCGTTGGAGGCGCAGGACTCCCCGGCGCGCGTCCGGATGAGCCGCCGCTGGCCGATCGTCATGGTCGACGAGTTCCAGGACACCGACCCGGTGCAGTGGCAGGTGCTCGACCGGGCGTTCAGCGGCGTCTCGACGCTGGTGCTGATCGGCGATCCCAAGCAGGCGATCTACGCATTCCGTGGCGGCGACATCGTCACCTATCTGCAGGCCGCCGAGACCGCGGGGGAGAAGCAGACCCTCGGCAAGAACTGGCGCAGCGACGCCGACCTGGTCACCCGGCTGCAGACGGCGCTGCGCGGGGCGCAGTTGGGCCACCCGCGCATCGTCGTGCACGACGTCGAACCTCAGCATCCGGGCAGCAGGCTGGCCGGGGCGCCGCACAACGATCCGTTCCGGCTGCGGGTGGTGCCGCGCGAGCCCTTCGGCTGCAGCGGGACCAAGATCATCAAGATCGGCGATCTGCGCGACCACATCGGCCGCGACCTGGCCGCCGACATCGGCGCTCTGCTCGCCAGCGGGGCCACCTTCGACGGCAAGCCGGTCAAGGCCCGCGACATCGCGGTGATCGTCGAGAAGCACAAGGACGGCCGCGCCTGCTTCGACGCCCTGGCCGAGGCCGGCATCCCGGCGGTCTACACCGGCGACTCCGACATCTTCGACTCTGACGCCTGCGACGACTGGCTGGCACTGCTGGAGGCGTTCGACCAGCCGCACCGCTCCGGCGTGGTCCGGGCCGCGGCGTCGACGATGTTCTTCGGCAAATCGGCCGAAGAGCTTGCCGCCGGCGGTGATTCGCTCACCGACAGCGTGGCCGAGACCATCCGGGAGTGGGCCGACCACGCCCGCGAGGTCGGCATCTCGGCGGTGCTGGAAGCCGCGCAACTGGGCGGAATGAGCGACCGCGTGCTGTCCTGGGACGGCGGCGAGCGCTACCTGACCGACATGGCACATGTGACGCAGCTGATGCAGGACGTCGCCCACCGCGAGCACTTCACCCTGCCCGCACTGCGGGACTGGCTGCGCAACCGCCGCGAGGAACGCGGCAGCGTCGAGCGTTACCGCCGCCTCGACAGTGATGCCGAGGCCGTGCAGATCATGACGGTGTGGGGCAGCAAGGGCCTGCAGTACCCGATCGTCTACCTGCCGTTCGCCTTCAACCGCAATGTGCAGGACCGCGATCTGATCCTGTTCCACGACAACGGAGTTCGCTGCCTCTACGTCGGCGGCAAGGACACCCCGGACTACGACCGGGTCGAGGTGCTCGGCCGTACCGAATCCGCCAGCGACGACAGCCGGCTGATGTACGTGGCGCTGACCCGTGCGCAGGCACAGGTGGTCACCTGGTGGGCGCCGTCGCGCGACGAGTACAACGGCGGACTGTCCCGTCTGCTGCGCGATCGCCGCCCGGGGGAGACCACGGTGCGGGAACGCTGCGATCCCAAGGCGATCACCGACGACGACGCCCTGGCGCGTTTCCGCGAGTGGGAGGCCGCCGGCGGTCCGGTGATCGAGGAGTCGCGGATCGCGATGGTGCCGGAACTGCCCGTGCCACCGCCGCCGAAAGATCTGTCCGCCAGGCATTTCCACCGTTCCATCGACACCACCTGGCGGCGTACCTCCTACTCGGGCCTGGTGCGCGCGGCTCAGGAGAAGGCCGGCGTGAGCAGCGAACCGGAGGTCATCGAACTCGACGACGAGGTCGGCGACATCCCACTGCTGACACCTGCCGGCCCGAGTGAATCAGCGGAGCCCGACGTCCCGTCCCCGATGGCCGAGCTCCCGACCGGGGCCAAGTTCGGCAGCCTGGTGCACGCCGTGCTGGAGAACGCCGACCCGTTGGCCGCCGACCTGACCCGCGAACTGCGTGACCGGGTCGACGAGCATTCGGTGTGGTGGCCGGTGGACGTTCCGGCCGGTGTGCTGGCCGAGGCCCTGGTGCCGATGCACGACACCCCGTTGGGCCCGCTTGCCGACAACCTGACCCTGCGCCAGATCGGTATGCGGGACCGGTTGTGCGAGATGGACTTCGAATTCCCTTTGGGCGGTGGCTATCTGCGCGACCTCGGCCGGTTGCTCGGTGAGCACCTGCCCGCCGGTGACCTGCTGATCGACTACGTCGGCCGGCTCACCGACGATGCGCTGGGCCGGCAGTCGCTGCGTGGGTATCTGAGTGGTTCCATCGACGTGGTGCTGCGCATCCCTGATCAGGACGGCGCCGCGGACGGGCACCGCTACGTCGTCGTCGACTACAAGACCAACTGGCTGGGGGAGTCCGACCGTCCGTTGACCGCCGGCGACTACACCCCGGCCCGGATGGCCGAGGCGATGCTGCACTCCGACTATCCCTTGCAGGCGCTGCTGTACAGCGTTGTGCTGCATCGGTTCCTGCGGTGGCGTCAGCCCGGCTACGACCCGGAGCGTCATCTCGGCGGTGTGCTGTACCTGTTCGTGCGCGGCATGTGCGGCCCCGACACCCCGGTGACCGACGGCACCCCCGCCGGGGTGTTCAGCTGGCGCCCGCCGGCCGCACTGGTGGTCGCGCTGTCGGATCTGATCGATGGTCGAGAGGTGGCGGCGTGACCGTCCCAGCCGGTGGCGCCACGGCGACCACCGATTCAGCGGACTGGCGGCGCAGCGTCGGCGCCGAGGGACTGCTGCGCGAGTTCAACGAGGCCGGCGTCATCGAGGCCGCCGATGTGCTGGTGGCCCAACGGCTGACCGGCCTGGCGAAGGAGACCGACGAGAGCGTCGCCCTGGCGGTGGCCCTGGTGGTCCGCGCGGTTCGCGGCGGTTCGGTGTGCGTGGACCTCACCGCATTGCCCGGGCAGATCGGCAATCCGGCGCTGCCCTGGCCGGAGGCCGCGGCCTGGACGGCGGCGGTGTCGGCGAGCCCGCTGACCGGCGACCCGCCGGTGCTGCACCTCGAGGACGGCCTGCTCTATCTCGACCGCTATTGGATCGAGGAATGCCGGGTCGCCGATGACGTCCTCGCACTGGCCGCGGCGCGGCGGGCCGGGCCGATGCCGGATGTCGAACGGCTCTTCCCGGACAGCTACGCCGAGCAGCGCGCGGCCGCCCGGGTGGCGCTGTCCCGGGCGCTGACCGTGCTGACCGGCGGCCCGGGAACCGGCAAGACCACCACCGTCGCCAGGCTGCTGGCGCTGCTGGCCGAGCAGGCCGAGATGGCCGGCAAGACCAGGCTGCGGATCGCGCTGGCCGCCCCGACCGGCAAGGCCGCCGCCCGCCTGCTCGAGGCGGTGCAGATCGAGGTCGACAAACTCGAGCAGGCCGACAGGGACCGGTTGCCGGAGTTGACCGCGACCACCATGCACCGGCTGCTGGGCAGCCGGCCGGACACCTCGTCGCGGTTCCGGCACAACCGGGACAACCGGCTTCCGCATGACGTGATCGTCGTCGACGAGACCTCGATGGTGTCGCTGACCATGATGGCCAGGCTGCTGGAGGCGGTGCGCCCGGACTCCCGTCTGGTCCTGGTGGGCGATCCCGACCAGTTGGCCTCGGTGGAGGCCGGCGCGGTGCTGGCCGATCTGGTCGACGGCCTGGCCGCCGCGCCGGACAGCCCGATCGCCAGCCTGGTCACCTCGCACCGCTTCGGCGCGTCCATCGGTGCGCTGGCCAGTGCCATCCGGGACGGCGACACCGACGCCGCGATCGAGGTGCTGCGCCTCGGCGGTGAGCACATCGAATGGGTGGACACCCAACAACCGGGCGACACCTTGCGCAAAGTCCTTGTCCCGCATGCCCTGCGGCTGCGGGAGGCAGCGGTCCTCGGCGACGCCGGTGCGGCGCTGGAGATCCTCGAGCAGCACCGGATGCTGTGCGCGCATCGCAACGGGCTGTACGGCGTGACCTACTGGAACCGGCAGATCGAACGGTGGCTGTCCGAGCAGACCGATATGCCGCTGTGGTCCCAGTGGTACGTCGGGCGGCCGGTGCTGGTGACCGCCAACGACTACGGGTTGGGCCTGTACAACGGCGACACCGGGGTGGCGGTGTTGCGCGACGGCACACTGCGCGCCGCGATGGCCGGTTCGGGTGGCGCGACGGAGATCGCCCCCGGGCGGCTCTCCGACATCGAGACCATGCACGCCATGACGATCCACAAGAGCCAGGGCAGCCAGGCCGCCGAGGTGACCGTGCTGCTGCCGCCGGTGGACTCCCGGCTGCTGACCCGCGAACTGCTCTACACCGCGGTCACCCGGGCGCGCTCCAAGGTGCGCCTCATCGGCTCCCCGGATCAGTTGCGGGCTGCGGTGGAACGCCGCGCCGTGCGCGCGACCGGTCTCAGCCGGCGGTTGGGCTCACCACCACGCTGACGGTGGTGGCGCCGTCTCCGGAGGCGATCACCAGCCGCGGCGCGTTCGGCGCCGAGACCACCTGTCCGCCGGTGACGCTGACCTGGTAGCCGTTGGGGAATTCGACGGCCGGCGTCGAGATCGTCGTCAGCGACCCGGGCGCGAAAGTGCCTGTCGAATAACTGAACCGGAACGTGCCGGCGCTGAACGACCACGCGCCCGGGGTGCCCGAGATCACCTGGGGATACGGCGATGCCAGCACGGCGAGGTTGCCGGTGTTGACGTTGTCGCCGACCGGCGGCAGCGCCGGGTCGTACACCAGCGCCTCCCAGTTGGGGTTCACGTGCGTGGTGACATCGCCGACGCCGCTGTAGGCCCACTCCGACCAACTGAGCAGCCGGGTGTCGGCGGCGGCCATCTGGTCGGCCAGTCGGGCGAGGTCACTGGTCGCGCCGAACTCACTGATCGCCGCCGGGATGCCGTGCTCGGTGGCGAAGCGCTGACCGTTGGCCGCCAGCGTGCCGGCGATCTGCGAACAGCTGATGCCGAAGTTGGCATCCGAGCAGTAGTCGTGGAAGGCGAACACGGTGATCGGATCGTCGATCATGCCCATCGGGTCGGGCAGGCCGAGCAGTTGGGAGATCTCCGCCACCGCGGGGGAGGTCGGCTCGAAGTAGATCGGGGTGGCGGGGTCGACCGCGCGGATCGCGGCCGCCATCTGGTTGTACATCGGGATCAGCATCTGGTAGGCGAAGAACGGACTGCCGAGAAGCGTTGCGCCCCAGCTTGATCCGGGCCACGGCTCGTTCATCAGTTCGTAGCCGATCACCGCGGGATTGCCGGCGAAGTAGGAGGCGACGTTCTCCCAGGTCTGCGCGTAGTGGTCCTCGAGTCCGACCTCGTCGGGGGCATTGCTGTTGGCCCAGAACGCATCCCAGGCGTGGTTCTCCGCCGGGTTGAAGCGGTGGCCGACCTGGTCGGCCGGGCCGGGCTCGTGTCGGTGTCGGCCTGGGCCGTCGCCGCCGAGGCGATCGCCGCTCCGATGCCCAGCGCAAGCAGGGGTGGACTCAGCGCAAGCAGAAGTGCTGCCCTCATGTGTCTTCTATACGCCGTGAAGGTGCACCTCGGTGAGCGAACCGCCCATCAACGTCGCCGTCATATACGTGCACTTCGGCTGACGGCGGCGGTCGGTCGGCGATCCCGGATTCAGCAGTCGCAGGCCCGTCTCAGTGGTGCTGTCCCACGGAATGTGGCTGTGCCCGAACACCAGAACGTCGGTGTCGGGGTATCGCTTGGCCATCCGGGCGTCGCGCCCGGCGGCCGCGCCGGTCTCGTGCACGACGGTGAACCGCGCCCCATCGAGGATGACGTCGGCGCGTTCGGGAAGCCGGGCGCGCAATTCTGGGCCGTCGTTGTTGCCCCAGCAGGCCACCAGTCGCTGCGATCGCGCCTCGAGTTCGTCCAGCAGGTCCGGGACCACCCAGTCCCCGGCGTGGATCACCACATCGGCCACCTCGACCGACGCCCACACCGCGGCCGGCAGGTCGCGGGCCCGGTGGGGGAGGTGGGTGTCGCTGAGCAGGAGCAACCGCATGCCTCACCGTACGGGACTAGGCTGGTGGCGAGAGGCAGCTGATGACGAACTTTGATGCGGCGCAACGCAGGGATGTCGAAAAGCGTTGGCATGACCCGGAGACGTTCCGGGCCGCGGCCCGCTACGTCGTTTCGGTGGTCGTACTGGCTGCACTGGCCTTCGCCGCGATGGCCGCCTGGCACTCGCTGCTCGCCGCGATCCTGGTGCCGGTGATCCTCTTCGTCGGCTCGATGGGTGCGTTACTGCGCACCTACCAGTTGTGGAAGTCCGGCGGGGTGTGGGCGATCTGGCACGGCGCCAGTTGGATCCTGCTGGTGCTGCTGATGTTCTTCTTCGACCTGCCGCTGGCGCTGCGGTAGCGCCGGTGCAGCACTGGGTGGACCGCGAATTCGCCGGCCACGACTTCACCGACTCCGATCTCGCCGACCTGCGCACCGAGCGCGTGGTCTTCACCGACTGCGACTTCGGCGGCGCCGACCTGGCCAACTCGGTGCACTCCGGCTCGGCGTTCCGGAACTGTCGGTTCCGCCGCACCACGCTGTGGCACAGCACCTTTCGCTACTGCAGCTTCCTGGGTTCGACGTTCGAGGATGCTCGGATGCGCCCGCTGGTCTGCGAGGAGGTGGACTTCAGCCTGGCGGTGCTGGCCGGGGCCGACCTGCGCGGGCTGGACCTCTCCGGCTGCCGGTTCCGGGAGGCCTCTCTGGTGCGCACCGATCTGCGCAAGGCAGTGCTGGCGGAAGCGGATCTGACCGGGGCGCGAACCGAGGGGTTGCGTCTGGAGGAGGCCGATCTGCGTGGGGCGCGCATCGATCCGACGGGGTGGACGACGGCCGCCTGCCGCGGAGCGAAGATCGACGTCGAGCAGGCGCTGGCGTTCGCCGTCGCGCATGGTCTACTCGTCGGGTGAACTCGCGCCCATCCCTTGGCCGCCTCCCACTGGCCGGCGTTCGCATCGTCGAGATCTCCAGTTTCGTGGCGGTGCCACTGGCCGGGATGACGCTGGCTCAACTTGGTGCCGAGGTGGTCCGCATCGACCCTCTCGGCGGGGCGGCTGACTACCACCGCTGGCCGGTGAATGATGCGGGGGAGAGCATCTACTGGGCCGGGCTGAACAAGGGCAAGCGCTCCATGGAGGTCGACATGCGGTCGGCCGAGGGCCAGGCGTTGGTGCAACGTCTGATCGCCGCCGCCGGGGTCTTCATCACCAATGTGTCCGGGCGACAGTGGCATTCCTACTCCGAGTTGAGTGCGTTGCGGCCGGACCTGATCCATCTGGAGGTGGCCGGCCGCGGCGACGGTTCGACCGGGGTCGACTACACCGTCAACGCCGCCACCGGATTCCCGTTGGTGACAGGGCCGTCCGATCACGTCGGGCCGGTCAACCATGTGATGCCGGCCTGGGACGTCAGTTGCGGGCTGTACGCGGTGGTGTCGGTGCTGGCCGCGCTTCGCCGCCGGGATGCCAGCGGCGAGGGCAGCGCGATCCGGCTTCCCTTGGACGACGTCGCCCTTGCCACCGCGGCAAATCTCGGTTTCCTCACCGAGGTGATGGTCAACGGCGTGCAGCGGCCGCGGTTGGGCAATGCGATCTTCGGCCAGTACGGCCGCGACTTCACCAGCAGTGATGGGGTGTCGTTCATGGTGGTGGCGCTGACCCCGCGGCATTTCCGCGACCTGTGCGAACTGACCGGCACCACCGACTCGGCTGCGGCCATCGGCGTCGATCTCACCGATGAGGGGATCCGGTACGAACATCGTGCAGAACTCGATGAACTCTTCGCGCCGTGGTTCGCCGCGAACACTTCCAGTGCGATCAGTGCCGCACTGGCCGCCAGTTCGGTCCTGTGGGAGCGCTACCAGGACTTCGCCGAGGTGGCGAAAAGCCCACGGGTGGAGGGCAATCCACTGTTCTCCGCACTGGACCAGCCGCGGATCGGCAGCTATCTGGCGCCCGGTCTGCCGATGTCGGTGGACGGCGCGCACACCGTGCCCGCCGCCGCGCCGGCGCTGGGCCAGGACAACGACACCCTGCCCGCCGAATGGCTCGGCGCGTGATCGCCGATCTGCTGGCGCTGACCCTGTCCGGCCCGGATGCCTTCACCGGTCCGGCCAACGGTCCGGTCGGCAAGCGGGCCTACGGCGGGCATCTGGCCGGCCAGGCACTGGCCGCCGCCTGCCGCACCGTCGACGACGACCGCACGCCCACCGCCTTCCATGCTCAGTTCCTGCGCGGCGGCGATGCCGGGACTCCGGTGCGCTACGACGTCGAACGCGTCCACGACGGCCGCACCACCTCGTCACGTCGGGTGCTGGCCCGCGAGGGCGATCGGCTGTTGGTCACCGCCACCGCGCTGTTCGCCGTCCCGGCACCCGGACCGCAGCACGCCGATAGGCCCTCTCCCGTCGAGGATCCCGAGACACTGGAGCGCACCGGGCCGATCGGACCCGCGCCGTCGCTGCCCCTCGACGAGATCGACATCCGCATCCGCGACCACCGTGGCGACGATTTCGTCCGCAACCTGTGGTGGAGGGTCACCGCGGCACTGCCCGATGATCCGGTGCTGCACGCCTGCATTGCGCTGTACGTCACCGACATCTACGGTGTCGACCCGGTGCTGGCCGTGCACGGGCACTCGATGACCGACCGCAGCCACCACGCCGCCACCACCGACGCCTCGACCTGGTTTCACGACCGCATCCACGCAGACCGGTGGAACCTGCTGCAGTGCCGGTCGCCGGCGGCCGGCCGTGGCCGGGGTGTGATGACGGCCGGACTCTTCGGCGCCGATGGCGCGCGGGTGGCGACGATGGTGCACGAGGGTCAGGCCATGACCCGCGCCTGACCCCCGCCGAACACCCGTCGAGCGTCACGCCAGCGTGGCGGTGGACGCCCGATGTCACGCTGGCGTGACGCTCGGCGAGAGGGGGGTGTCAGTGTTCCGCGATCTCATGCTCCAGCAACGACGCCAACCGCTCCCGCGCCGCCTCCTTACGGGTCGGCAGATGCGCCGACGGGAACAGCGTGGAAACCGGTTCGTACTCGCGCAGGGTGCGCCGCGCGACCGTCAGCTTGTGCACCTCGGTGGGACCGTCGGCGATCGCCAGTGACTGCGAGGCCACCAGCATCTTGACGAACGGCATCTCATCGGACACCCCGAGTGAGCCGTGCAGCTGCATGGCCCGCATCACCACGTCGTGCAGTACCCCGGGCATCGCCACCTTCACCGCGGCGATGTCGCGGCGCACCTTCTGGTAGTCGTGGTACTTGTCGATCTTCCACGCGGTCCGCAGCACCAGCAGCCGGAACTGTTCGATCTGGATCCAGCTGTCGGCGACCTTCTCCTGGGTCATCTGAAAATCGCCCAGCGGCCCCTGACGGGTCTGCCGCGACACCGCCCGCTCGCACATCATGTCGAAAGCCTTGCGAGCCAACGCGATCGTGCGCATCGCGTGGTGGACCCGGCCGCCGCCCAGGCGGGTCTGCGCGATCGCGAACGCCTGCCCCTCACCGCCCAGGACATGGTCGGCCGGCACCCGCACGTCGTTGTAGCGGACGTAGCCGTGCGATGCGTGCGACGAGGATTCCCCGCCCACCCCGACGTTGCGGATGATCTCGATGCCCGGCGTCTCGGCGGGCACGATGAACAGTGACATCTTCTGGTGCGTGCGGGCTTCGGGATTGGTGACCGCCATGACGATGTAGAACGAGGCGTAGCGGGCGTTGGAGGAGAACCACTTCTCCCCGTTGATCACCCAGTCGTCGCCGTCGCGCGCCGCGCGGGTGGTGAACAGTCCGGGATCGGAACCGCCCTGCGGTTCGGTCATCGAGTAGCAGGACGAGATCTCCCCGTTGAGCAGCGGCTTGAGGTAGCGGGCCTTCTGCTCCTCGGTGCCGAACATCGCGATGATCTCCGCGTTGCCGGAGTCCGGGGCCTGGGAGCCGAAAACGGAAGGCGCCCAGCGGGACCGGCCGACGATCTCGTTGAGCAACGCCAGCTGGACCTGGCCGTATCCCTGACCGCCCAGCGACGGCGAAAGGTGCGCAGCCCACAGGCCCTGATCCTTGACCTTCTGCTGCAGCGGCCGCAGCACCTTCATCAGAGCGGGGTTCTTCTTGTCGTACGGGTCCAGCGGCGCGAGGTCCAGTGGCTCGAGTTCGGTGCGCATGAACTCCTCGACCCAGTCGAGCTTCGACTGGTATTCGGGGTCGGTTTCGAAATCCCACATCAGGGCACCACCACGGCCCGGCCGGTCACCAGACCGGCGTGCAGATCGGCGTAGGCCTTGGCCCCGTCCGCCAGCGAGTAGCGCGACGTCTCCGTGGTGATCTGCCCGCTGGCCGCCAGCGCGAGCAGTTCGGCCAACTCCGGTCTGCTGCCCCAGTAGGTGGTGGCGATGCTCACCTCGTAGGGCTGGGTGAAGAACCCAAGAGGGACCTCGCCTCCGCCGATGCCGACGATCGTCACGTCGGCCAGCATCCGGGCCACCGATCGGGCCAGATCCAAAGTGGCTGTGCTGCCGACGAAGTCGATCACCACGTCGGCGCCGCGCCCGCCGGTCAGATCCCGGATGACCGAAGCGGCGGACGAGTCGGAGAGCACCGCGTGATGTGCGCCCACCTTGCGTGCCAACTCCAGAGCTTCCGGTTTGACGTCGACGGCGATCACCTGCGCGGCGGTGGTGGCCCGGGCGATCTGGATGCCGACGTGCCCCAGGCCGCCGGCGCCGATCATCACGCAGGTGGCATCCGGGGTGAGCTTGGGCCAGGACCGCCGGATCGCGTGATACGGCGTCAGCCCGGCGTCGGTCAACGGTGCCGCGGTCACCGGATCGAGCCCGTCGGGCAGCGGAACCAGATGACGCTGATGCGGCACCAGCAGGTAGTCGGCCATCCCGCCGTCGGCCCCCAGTCCGCCACCGCCGACCAGTGACGGCCGCTCGCAGTAGTTCTCCATGCCGACCGCGCACCGCGCGCACACCCCGCACCCCCATGCGCCGTAGACCGCCACCGGGTCACCGAGCGACAGACCGGTCACGCCCGCACCGAGAGCGTGCACCCACCCGGCGGTCTCGTGGCCGAGCGTCATCGGCAACGGCCACACCGCCGAGACGTCCATCTCGTGCAGGATGTGCAGATCCGAATGGCAGGCCCCGGCGGCGCCGACCTTGATCACCACCTCGCCGGGACCCGGCACCGGATCGGGGATCTCCATCAACTCCGGCTCACGCTGAAACCCGACCAACCGCAATGCCCGCATAACTCCCATTACAACGGGTCGCCCGGGCAGGCGGGGTCGAATGCGGCATGCTGTCACCCGTGCTGTTGCTCAGCAGGGTCACTGGGCGCGACGTCGTGGGCCCCGACGGCCGCGGGGTGGGCCGGCTCGCCGACCTGACCGTGCGCGTGGACGGCGATCACCCCGTGGTCAACCGGCTTCTGGTCACCCGGCGCGGCGGCCCGACACTGCTGGTGCCGTGGGCGGCGGTCGGCGACTTCGACGGACCCGTCGTACTCGAGGACGCCACCGGGTTCGAGGTGCCCGCCCTGGCCGAGGCGTTGGGGCCCGACGAACTGCTCCTGGTGCGCGACGTGCTCGACACCCAGGTGGTCGACGTGGTGGGCCAGCGGCTGGCCCGGGTGGCCGACGTCCTGCTGTCTCGCGACGGCGACGGACCACTGGTGCTGGCCGGGGTGGAGGTCGGCTTCGGCGGGGTGATCCGCCGCTTGGGACTGGGGACGGGACTGGTGGCCCGGGACGTCGTCGACTGGTCGGATCTGCACCTGGCCTCCGACCGCGGGCACTCGGTCCAACTGTCGGCGCCACGCTCGGCGGTGCACCGCCTCGACCCACACGGCCTGGCCGCCGTGATCAGCCGGGTCGACGTCGACGCCGCCACCGAGATCCTGGCCTCCGCCGACCCGCAGACCGCCGCCGAGGCGGTCCGGGTGGTTCATCCCGAGGTGGCCGAACGTCTGCACCGGCGCGAACCGTTGCTCGGCCGTCGGTTCTTCCGCTCGGGAGTCTGGCCGCATCGCCGTCGTCTCAGCCGCAGAGCACGCCGATGAAGCTCAAGAGCCCGAAGCTGGCAGCGCTGTTCGCCGTCGTCGGCCCCGGCCTGCTGGCCGGACTCTCCGACGACGATCCGGCCGGCATCACCACCTACTCGGTGCTCGGCGCCGACCACGGCTATCAACTGCTGTGGGTGCTGCTGCTGTCCACCATCGCGCTGGTGGTGTTCCACGGCCTGGCCGCGCGGATGGGTGTGGTCACCGGGCAGGGGCTCATCGGTCTGGTGCGGCACCGCTACGGGGTGAAGGTCGGCGGGGCGGTGCTGGCCGCACTGGTGGTCGCCAACATCGGCACCACCTGTGCCGAATTCGCCGGTATCGCAGCGGGTTTCGAGATCTTCGGCATCAGCCGCTACGTCAGCGTCCCGGTCGCCGCGGTGGCGGTTTCACTGCTGGTGCTGCGCGGCAGCTTCCGCCGGGTCGAACGTTTCCTGCTGCTGCTGTCGACGGTGTTCCTGGCCTACATCGCGTCGGGCTTCATGGCGCACCCGGACTGGGGTGCGGCACTGCGCGGCACCGTCGTGCCGACCATGCCGATGACCGGGGCGGCCGTCGCGATCGTCACCGCGACCCTGGGCACCACGCTGGCGCCGTGGGGGCTGTCGTTCATGCAGTCCTACGCCGTCGACAAGAAACTGCGCACCGAGGACCTGCCGCTGGAGCGCGTCGACGTGATCACCGGCGCGGTGCTGACCGGGGTGATCGGCTTCTTCGTCGTCGTCGCCTGCGCGGCCACCCTGCACCGCGACGGGCTGTCCATCAACGACGCCGCCGACGCCGCGGTCGCCCTGCAACCACTGGCCGGCGACGCAGCGTCCACGCTGTTCGCCGTCGGGCTGATCGGCGCCTCGATCCTGGCCGCCTCGATCCTGCCGCTGTCGACCGCGTATTCGGTGTGCGAGTTCGCCGGCCTGGAGGCCGCCATCGACGACCCGTACCGCGAGGCGCGGACGTTCTACATGACCTACGGCATCATCACGATCATCGGCACCGCGATCGTGCTGACCCCGAACGCCCCACTGGTGACGATCCTGGTGGGCACCCAGGTGCTCAACGCCGTGCTGCTGGTGCCGTTGCTGATCGCGATGGTGGGGCTGGGCCGCGACCGCGACCTGATGGGCGACTTCGCCACCGGGAAGGCCGGCACCCTGGTCTACGGGTTGACGACGGTGGCGGTGGTGCTCTGCGTTCTGACTCTCGGCGCGACCGAGATCTTCTGACGTAGCCTGACGGCGATGGGCATCGAGGTGCGTTCGGCACGCAGGTCCGACGTTCCCGCGCTGGCGCGGGTGCTCGGCCGCGCGTTCCAGAACGACCCGGTGATGATGTGGATGCAACCCGACGCCACCCGCCGTGCGGCCGCCCTGGCCGGGTTCTTCGGCGCGGTGACCCGCCATCACTATCTGGCCGGCGGCGGGGTCGAAGTGGCCGAGTCCGAGTCCGGCGTCGGTGCCGCGGCGTTGTGGGACCCACCCGGCCGGTGGGCGGTCTCCTCGCGTGAGCAACTGGCCATGCTGCCCGCAGTGATCCGGGCCTTCCGCGGCCGTTTGGGTGAGGGCCGGGCGCTCACCGAGCAGATGAAGGCCGTGCACCCGGAGGAGCCGCACTGGTATCTCGGCATCATCGGCAGTGACCCGGAGGCGCGCGGCGGGGGCTTCGGCCACGCGCTGATGCGCTCCCGGCTGGACCGCTGCGATGCCGAGGGTGCGCCGGCCTATCTGGAGTCGAGCAACCGCGACAACATCGCGTACTACAACCGGTTCGGCTTCGACGTGACCGGCGAGATCGTCATCCCGGATGGGCCGTCGCTGTGGCCGATGTGGCGGCCACCCTGCCTCCCCCGGTGATTTCGGCGCGCTAATCGTCGCTGAGCGACGAAAACCGCGCCGAAGTTGGCGAGGGGGAGGGGGAGAGCGTCACCCGGAATTGCATCACCCGGTACGGCCAGCCGTGCGCGGTGTTCCATTGCGAGACCACCAGACCGACGCCGCCGGGAACACCCAGCCGGCTGCCCGGCAGCACGTACCCGCCGTAGAGCTGCGCGACCTGGCAGCCGTCATGGTCCTCGTCGTCCCAGCTGCAGCCCAGCACCGGCTTCTGCACCGGCGCCTGCGAAAGGTCGTCGGTCGGATGGGTGAAGGTCCGGTAGCCCAGGCAGTACTCCGAGGACAGGAAGCCGCCGAGAACCCAAGTGCCGCTGCCCAATCGGCGCAGTGACAGCTCCCCCCAGGTTTCCCCGGGCGGGGTGATCACGGTGGCCTGCCGGCCCCACGATCCGTGGCTCCAGCCGAGATAGCGGGACCGGTCGCCGATGTCGGAGGGTCGCACCCGGCGCAGGATCAGACCCTTGTCGCGCTGGAAGCCGGTCGACACGATGTAGACCCAACCGTCGTGCGCGTCGTAGTCCCACGTCCAGCACTGCGCATGCCCGCCGTAGGTCCCGGCCGGGAACTTCGCCGCCTCGCCGAGGTTGCGCCAGGACTCGCCGTTGTCGTCGGAGCGCCAGATCTCGGTCCACACCACGTTGCCGAATCCGCGGTTGACGATCGCGTGCAGGTACAGCGAATCGCCCACCCGCAGAAGGTCGGACGGGATCACCGTGCTGATGCCGCGGCGCAGCAGTCCCGGGTTGGGCCGGTGCTTGTAATGCCAGAGCTGGCGGGCGTAGCGGGCGTCGCCGCCGCCGGCGTGGGTGTAGGTGATCGGGTGGGTGGCATCGCCGGTGCCGATCAGGATCACCGGCGAGCGCCAGTCGCCGACGCCCACCCGGCTGCCGGAGAAGGTGTCGCCGAACACCGACACCAGGTTCCCGTTCGGGGCGAGCACCGAGGCGCCCAGGTCTGTGCAGGCCGCACCGAACCGGTCGGTGATGCCCGGGCCGGTGAGATCCTTGACCTTGCCGGTGACGTTGGCCCTCAACGGATCACGAAGTCCGCGGGATCCGCTGACCGTGTCCACGTCCAGTAGTCCACCAGCCGCCACGGACTCAGCGAATTCACCACCCCGTCGGCGTTCTTGTAGAAGCTGTGCGCGATGCTCGACTGCGACCACACCATGGTCTTCAACTCCGCCTGGGTGCGGGCGTACCAGTCATCGCAGCGTTCGGCGCGCGGTTCCAGCGACGTCTTCCCCGACGAGAGCAGCAGGTCCAGGGCGCTCATGATGTAGCGCATCTGGCACTCGGAATGGAAGATCAGGCTGCCGCCGCTGGCCAGGTTGGTGCCCGGTCCGTACATGCAGAAGAAGTTCGGGAAGCCCGGGACGGTGATGCCCAGATACGCCGCCGGACGATTAGCCCACACCGCGTGCAGGTCGGCCCCGTCCCGGCCTTTCACGCGCAGCGAGGACAGGAAGTCGTTGACCCGAAAACCGGTGGCGTATATCAGGATATCTGCCGGATACCGGACGCCGTCGTTGTCGACGACGGCGTCGGGTTCGATGCGCGCGATGCCGCAGCGCACCAGGTCGACGTTGTCGCGGCGCAGCGTCGCCAGCCAACTGCCGTTGTCCTGCAGGGTGCGCTTGCCGGTGGCCGGATAGTCCGGCACCACCTTGGCGATCAGGTCCTCGTCGCCGGCGCACTGGCTGGTGATCCACTCGGTGAACATCATCCGCGCCATATCGTTGACGGCGCTGACCGAGCGCTGCTGATCCGGCCAGTCGGGGTCGACCTTCGCCGCGGCCAATCCGCTGTCGCAGCCCGGCCAGAAGATCAGGAACCGGTACCAACGGCCGTAGAACGGCAGGTGTTTGAGCGCCCACTGCACGCCGGGGCCGACGGCCGCGTGGTAGTTCGGGTTGGGGAACATCCACTGCGCGGTGCGCTGGAAGATCGTGAGCCTGCCGACCGTCTCCGCGATCGTCGGTGCCACCTGGAAGCCACTGGCACCCGCGCCGATCATCACCACATTGCGTCCGGTGAGGTCGACGGAGTGGTCCCAGCGGGCGGTGTGGAAGGCCGGTCCGGCGAAGGTTTCCGCGCCGGGGATGACCGGGATGTACGGCGAATTGAGTTGTCCCACAGCGCTGATCACCGCGTGGGCCCGCAGGGTCTCGACGCCATGAGGCCCCCGCACGGTGACCGCCCAGGCGTCGTCCTCCCACGCTGCCGAGATCACTTCGGTGCTGAACCGGACGTTCTTCTCGACGCCGTGCCGGTGCATCACATCGGCGAAGTAGGCCTGCAACTCGGGTTGGCGGGCGAAGTACTCGCTCCAGTGATCGGAGGGCTCGAAGCTGTAGCAGTAGAAGTGGTTGCCCACGTCCACCCGGGCGCCGGGATAGCTGTTCTCCCACCAGGTTCCACCCGGGCCGGCGTTCTTCTCGATCACGGTGTAGGGGATGCCGGCCTGCTGTAGCCGGATCGCGGCCAGCAGTCCTGACTCGCCGCAGCCGATCACCAGGACGGGGAAGTCGGCTCGCGCGGCGGCCGAGGAGCGCAACGTGTCCTCGCGGGCGTCGCGCCCGTCGAGTTCCATCTCCTCGAGCATCATCGGCACGTACTCGTCGGGCACCTCGGTGGCGACGATCCAGTCCATCATCCGTTTGAGCAGAGCCGGGTCGACGGGCGCAGGGTCGGGGCAGCCACGGTCGCGGTAGTCGCGGATCACGTCGAGGGCCAAGGCGCGGGCGGCGGCCTGGTCCTCATCGGACATGAAGCCCTGCACCTCGTTGAGGAAGACCCCGGCCGGCCCCAGCGAGCCGTCGAGGATCGACCGGCGGAAGGCGTCGTCGTCGGCCATGTGCACACACGACATCAGCAGCGCCGGCACCGAAACGTCCTCAAGTGCGGCGGCGATCTCGGCGTCGGAGTCGGTGAACGGCTCCCCGGCGTGCCGATTGCGCATGGGGTGAGGCTATTGCGGAGCGGGGCTCAGCGGAGCCGGTTGGCGCACCCGCGTTCCGAGCGACACCATCTCTGCCCGCCTCTGCGCGACAACGTGTCGCTCAAAGGCGGGCACACGGACACCCGTTCCGGCGCGGCTAGCAACCGGTTGCCGCCCGCAGGGTATGGCAGGCCTGATGGAGTCGGGCCGGCGAAAGCTGGCCGATCTTCCGGCGAAAGGCGTCTCGCGAAAGGGCGTGAATGTTGTCGAAGTTGACGACACAATCCGTCGGTACGCGGTCGTCGGCGGCGGTCAGTTCCAGTTCCGAGACCAAACCGCGGCGGGTGCGGGTGAGGGCCGCGACGACCACCGCACCGATGCGGTCAGCAACGGGATCCCTTGTGAGGATGAGAACGGGTCGATCGCCGCCCGGCGTCGCTGCGAACCACAGTTCACCCCTTTGCATCAGCCCAGTCCGCCCAGTCTTCGGCGGGACCCCAGTCCGCGACTTCCGAGAGTGCCTTCTCGTCGTCGGTCACCGGATGAATCTCATAGGCGTGAACCTCCAAGGCGGCAGCCAACTCGGAGAGGTGTCGGCGCAGTGCTTCGCGGAGTAGCTCAGAGCGGTCCATGTGCAGCCGCCGCGCCCACTCTTCAACCGCCGCCGCGTCGTCGTCGGTGACCCGAAAACTCAGCATTGTCATACACGGATTCTAGAACGTATGACAGACAGAAATCAGGGCTGAACCAGAATCCGGATCGGATTGCCGTCCCCGCGCTCCAGCATCTCGATGCCGGCGTGGATCTCCTCCAACGGCACGATCCGGCTGATCGACCGGGACAGGTCCAGCCGGCCCAGCGACACCAGCCTGGCCAGGATCTCGACATCGCCGTTGTCGCAGCCGAGGTGGCCCAGCACCTGCTTCTGGGTCAAGCCGAACTCGGACGTCGGGCCGACGGTGGGGGACTCGTCGCTCATCCCGACCGCGACCAGCCGCCCGCCGACCGTCAGACAGTCCAACGCCTGCTCGAAGGTGACCTTCCGACCGACCGCGTCGAAGGCGACGTCGAGACCGCGGCCGCCGGTGACGTCGTCGATCTTGGATTTGAGGTCCGGGTCGCGGGAGTCGAAGGCGTAGTCGGCGCCGAGTTCCAGCGCGCGGTCGCGCACCACCGGATTGATGTCGAGGGCGATGATCGGGGCCGCGCCCACCAACCGGGCCAGTTGCACGACGTGGGTGCCGACCCCACCGACACCCCACACCCCGACCGATTCGCCGACGGCGACCTTCCCGGTGCGCACCACTGCGCCGAACGGGGTGGACACCGCGTCGGCCAGGATCGCCGCCTGCTCCAGTGACACGTTGTCGGGCACCCGGGTCAGGCCCATCGCGATGGCGACGGTGTACTCCGCCCAGGCGCCGTCGTAGGCGAAGGCCATGATCTGCACCTGCTGGCAGTTGCCGAAGTCGCCGCGCCGGCAGTTCGGGCAGTCCGTGCAGGGTCGGCCCGCGGGGACGATCACCCGGTCGCCCACCGACCAGCCGGTCACCCCAGCGCCGAGTTCGGCGATGGTGCCGGAGGCCTCGTGGCCCTGGATCACCACCGGGCGCTGCGGCGGGAAGGTGCCGTTGATGAGGCTGAGGTCGGAGTGGCAGATACCGCAGAACGCCACCTTGACCAGAACCTCACCCGGCCCGGGTGACGGGATCGGAACATCCTCGAGAACAACCGTTTTGGTGTCGGCGTAGAACCGCTCCGCGCGCATCGTCTTGGGCATCACCCCATCAAACCGCATTACCCTGGCAGGCATGTGGCTGCGCCAGCGCGACGGGGTGACCTGCGGCCCCAGCGTGGCCGTGATGGCCGGGGCACTGCTGGACGACGAATACGGCGCGCCACTGAAGAAGGAAAAGGCCCAGCAGTGGTTCGCCGCCGAGCAGGGCCGCGTTCACCGGGCGACCAACCGGGTGTGGCCGCGGGCGCTGGGCACCACCCCGGCCGGGATGGCGCGGGCTCTGACAGCGCACGGCCGGCGTTACCGATGGCGCACGGCCACTCCGAGGGGCGGCCTAGACGACGTGTGCGCGGCCGTCAAAGAGGGATTCCCGGTGGCCATGCTGATCGGTAACGCCCTGCCGCGGCACTGGGTGCTGCTGACCGAGGTCGACGGTCTAACCGTGCGCTGTTACGAGCCGGGGCGCGGGCAGTTGGTCGACGTGACCGTGCGCGACATCAGAGAAGCCCGGCTGAAACGATTGGGGTTCCCGCGGGCGTACGCGTTCGTGCTGCCGCGCTAGTTTCCCAGTGGTACACCGACGGAACGCAGCCGTGCAGAAGAGCAAGGTCGAGGGCGTCGATCACGGCTTGGCGCGGGCCCGGATTGGCTAGTTGTTTGGCCGCCACTGCTAGTCGCACCGTCTTTCCGTGGCGGGCCGCGCGGGCGGTGGACTGCACCAGCACCTTGCACCACCACGGCTCGGCGACGAACCCCGCTCCGATGCCGACGAGCCTGCTCTCGGAGACGGTGCCGGACGTCAGTTCGGTGACTCCGTACATGCCGATCAGGAGACGGAAGCCGTTGTGCGGCAGAGCGTTTAAAGATCCCTTGGAGCACTTCCACCGCGGCGGGGCGAACAACCGGGTGCGCAGCCCGGTCTGCTCGAGGATGCGGTCGGCGGCGATCAGCCGCAGGTTCGCCTCATGGGCCTCCATGGCGGCGAACTCGCCGCGGCGGCGCTTGGTGGCGGCCTCGTCGAACCCGTGCAGGACGATCGCGTCGCCGACATCGCGCTGCCGAGCAAGCCACGAGACGGTATCGGGGTCCTTCTCCAGCCGGTAGTGATGCTTGAGCCGCGGAGCGACGAAGAGCGACAGCGGCACCCCGCGGGCGTCGAGGTCGCGACGGAACTCGTCGACGTGCGCCAGCGTGCGGTCATTGATTCCGGATACCGAGACGATCAGCTCAGACACATCCGCAGTGTGCGCCGGGAAGGTGTACGGACGGTGACGCCGGGATGGATGTCGCGCGGCGGAGGACTGACTTGATCTGTGTGCCCATCAGGCACACAATCGGTTCATGGTCAAGACCGAGCGATTCGCGGTGCGTCTCACTGCTGAGCAGGATGCGCTGATCCGCCGCGCCGCCGAGGTGGAAGGCACCGACCTCACCACCTTCACCCTGACGGCGACCTTGGCGCACGCGCGAGACGTGCTGGCGGATCGCCGGCTCTTCGAACTCGGCGACGTGGCGTGGGCGGAGTTCGTGGCGGTGCTGGACCGCCCGGTGTCGACGAACGCCCGGCTGGCGAAGCTGTTCGCCGAGCAGTCGCCGTTCGACGCCGAGGAGTGAGCGGCTACAGCGCACCGCGGCCCATCCGTGAAGACGACGACGTTTCGGGCTTCGACAGCGGCGAACCGACTCTCGACGACTACCTCCGCACGAGGGCGCTCGCCAACCACCTGGAGGGCGCGTCGCGCTGCTACGTGACATGCCGGGACGGCCGAGTCGTCGGGTTCTATGCGCTGGCCTCGGGATCGGTCCAGCGACGACTGATGGCCGGCCCGGTCCGGCGCAACATGCCGGATCCGATTCCGGTGATCCTGTTGTCGCGCTTGGCCGTTGATTCCGCACATCAGGGCAACAGAGTCGGAAGCAATCTCGTCAAGGATGCGGTTGTCCGGAGCGTGCGGGCGGCCGATCTGATAGGGGCGCGCGCGATCCTGGTGCACGCGATCAACGACGGAGCGAGGGATTTCTACTCGAACGTCGGCTTCGACCCGTCACCGACGGATCCCTTGCATCTGATCCTGTCGATGAAGGACGCGCGGCAGTTCGTCCCGAACCCCTAACCACCCACCAACGCCGTCGCCGCCGCCACCGCCGGTTCGATCATCTCCGCGACGGGCCCGCCGTCCTCCACCGTCTGAGCGGTCAACTCGCGCAGGCCGCCGACGAGGATGAGGGCCGCAGCCGGGGACATCGGCTGGAGACCGGCACGCAGAAAGCCGGGGGTTCCACTGAGTGCGACGAGCACCGCGGACAACTGGCTGAAGCCCCGGCGCACCGTCGGCCGGGCGGCGTCGCCGAGCGCCGGCAGATCCCGGATCCAACTCAGCGCGATCGCCGGGCTGGCCTCGATGGTGCCGACATAGGCGGTCACGGCCTGGCGCACCTGCTGCTGCCACGGGGCTTCGGGGTCGACGGCCTCGGTGAGGGTGACGACGAGGTCGTCGTTCTTGGCCGACACCAGTTCGATGAAGCACTCCTCCTTGCCGGCGAAGTGGTCATAGAAGGTGCGCTTGGAGGTGCGGGCGCAGCGGACGATGTCGGCGACGGTGCTCTCCCGGTAGCCGCGCTCCTCGATCGAGGCTGCCAGGCCGTCGAGCAGCCGTCGGCGGAAGTCCTGAACCACCGGTGCGGACACGCGTCCTCCCTTGTCAGCGTCTGGTACCGCACGGTACCGTAGCCGCAACACTTTTGGTACGCCGCAGTACCGCCACGTCTGGAGGCCCCGTGACCGAAGCGCCCGCCCTCGATCGCGCGACGCAGCCCGATCTGCCGCCGACGCCGGCCATCCCGCGGGCGCTCGAGGCGGCCGCTTTCGTGCTCGCGCGGCGGCAGAACGTCGCATGGCTCACCCGCACCGTCGGGCGCGCGGCGACCGTCAAGATCCCGGTGTTCGGCGACACCGTCGTCGTCTCCGATCCCGTGCTGGCCAAGCAGATCTTCACCACCAGTCCCGAGGTGCTCTACGACATCCAGCCCAACCTCAGCCGCCTGCTCGGCCCCGGTTCGGTGTTCGCCCTCGACGGGGCCGCGCACCGCAGAAGACGCAAGCTGCTCACCCCGCCGTTCCACGGCAAGAGCATCGCCGCCTACGAGCGCATCGTCGAGGAGGAGACGATGCGCGAGATGGCCACCTGGCCGGAGGGAAAGGAGTTCGAGACCCTCGAGCCGATGATGCGCATCACCCTCAACGTGATCCTGCGCGCGGTGTTCGGGGCCGACGGCGCCGAGATGCAGCAACTCCGGGAGCTGATGCCCAAGTGGGTGACGCTGGGTTCCCGGCTGGCGGTGCTGCCCTCCCCGAAGCGGACGTGGGGTCCATGGGCGCTGCTGGCGCGCTACCGGCGCACCTATGAGGGCCTGATCGACCGGCTGATCGACAAGGCCCGCAAAGACCCGCATTTCGAGGACCGCACCGACATCCTCGCGTTGTTCCTGCGGGCCACCTATGACGACGGCGCGTCGATGACGCGCGGTGAGATCGGCGACGAACTGCTCACCCTGCTGGCCGCCGGGCATGAGACTACGGCCTCCACTCTCGGCTGGGCGTTCGAGCGGATCTCCCGCCACCCCGACGTGCTCCAGAAACTGACACAAGAAGCCGACACCGACGACAACGCCTACCGGCAGGCGACCATCTTCGAGATCCAGCGCAACCGCACGGTAATCGACTTCGCCGGCCGTCACGTCCACGCCCCGGTCTACGAACTCGGCGATTACCGCCTGCCGCAGGGCTTTTCGATCGTGATCGGCCTGGGCGAACTGCATATGGACCCGGCCGTCTACCCGGATCCGGAGCGTTTCGACCCGCAGCGGTTCCTCGACGACAAGCCCAACACCTTCTCCTGGGTGCCCTTCGGCGGCGGCACCCGCCGCTGCGTCGGCGCGGCCTTCGCCAACATGGAGATGGACGTCGTGCTGCGCACCGTCCTGCGGCACGTCACCATCCAAACCACCGACGCGCCCGGGGAGAAGAAGCACAACCGCGGTGTGGCCTACACCCCGAAAAAGGGCGCCCGGGTGACGGTCTACCGCCGCCCGTAGCCAAGGGACTTTCGTACCTAATGTCTGAATTTGTTTAGTTTTGCTTGCTAAGTCCTGGCAAACTCCTCCTGTGGAGGAGCAGTGGCCGGGGCAGTAGGACAACATCGTCGGATCGCCAAGGGTCGGGTGCGGTCGATCGAGTACACCCGGCGGACCGTCACTGCGTTAGAACCCGGAGTTTCCGGCTACGCGCACTGTGTCGGCCGGGTAGGGCTGTTGGCCGTCGCCCTGGGAATCGGATCGGTGGCGTCGTTGCCGCTGGCGTATGCCGACAACACCGGGTCGCCCGGCGCGACCGGTTCGGATTCCGCAGCGGCCCCCTCCACCCAGTCAGCCCAGGTGCCGCAGCGCCGCCGGCCGCCGTCGGCAACGAGTTCCGCCCCGCAGCGCCCCACCGGCAACGACCCCGGACCGGAGAAGGTCACGCCCCGACTGCCCGCCGCTACGTGGCAGCCGACGCTTCCCGTCGACACGCACACCCCGACAGTTCCCGGGGCGACTGACCCCGCCGTCGTTGCGAAGCCTGAGCCTGCGACCACCGGGCCCGACCGGGTCACCGACTCAGCGGCTCACGTGGTGGCTCCCCGGCCGGCCGCCGCGGACCCGCCGGTGGCCGCGGCGGTAAGGCCCGTGGTGCTCAGCTCCGGTGTGCGGTCCTGGCTTCGTCCGGGCGCCGACGACAGCGACGCCCCGGTGGTGGAACCTCTGGTTTGGACGGCCTACGCCTACACCCGCCGTGAGCTCGCGCCGGTATCCAGTCCCATCAACGACATCATCCGGTACTTCATCGGCAACGGCACCGCCGATCACCCCGACGCCGGAATCCTGGTCGGCGATGGCTACTCCTGGACCGGGTACGCCGGGGTGTGCACCAGCGGCGCCTGTCAGGGCGGTAAGGCCGGGCTGATCGGCAACGGCGGCAACGGTTACAACGGCGGAAACGGCGGCGCCGCAGGCTGGTTCGGCAGCGGCGGCAACGGCGGCGACGGCCAGGTGGGTATGCCGGGCGGTGACGGTGGCCGGGGCGGACTGCTCGTCGGCGCGGGCGGCAACGGCGGCGCAGGAGGCGTGCAGGACGGCGGCACAGCAGCGGGTAACGGTGGCAACGGAGGCGACGCCGGACTGCTGTCGGTTTGGGGTCTGGGCGGGCACGGCGGAGCCGGCGGTGACGGACAGTCCGGCGGCGGTGACGGTGGTAGCGGCGGCCGGGGAGGCACGTTCGTCGGCAGTGCCGGCAATGGCGGCCGGGGCGGGGCGGCGACCGATCTCGGGACCGGCGGCCGTGGCGGGGACGGCGGCGATGCGAGCCGTATTGCGTTGTGGGGCAACGGCGGCAATGGCGGCGCAGGCGGTACGGGCCGGGCCGGAACCGATGGAACCGACGGCGTGGATCCGGGCCAGTCCGGCGGTAGCGGCGGCAATGGCGGATCGGGCGGATCAGGTGGCAACGGCGGCGACGGCAGTTGGGTGTTCGGCGCCGGTGGCAATGCCGGAAACGGCGGCATCGGCGGCAACGGAGGCAATGGAGGGTCCGGGGCCACGGGTGTGCAGGGATTGCTGCCCGGCGCCGACGGCGGAACCGGCGGCAACGGTGGCGGGGGTGGCGCCGGCGGCAACGGCGGAACCGCCGGACAGGCCGGCAACGGCCGAATCCTGTTGATTGTCAACAGATCTGGCAACGCCGGCAGCACCGGGGCCACCGGCGGCGGAGGATCCGGTGGAAACGGTGGGCGGGGAGGCGCCGCCGCCGACGGCGCCAACGGGATCCTGCCCGGTACCGCCGGTGGTGACGGCGGCAACGGCGGCGCCGGTGGACTGGGCGGCAGTGGCGGCCTGGCCGGACTCGGCTACACCATGGGCGCCCAGGGCGCAGGCGGCAACGGTGGCGGTGGCGGCCAGGCCGGCAACGGCGGGCGCGGCGCCTCCGGCCTCGAGGGGATTCTGCCCGGCGCATCCGGAACCGACGGCGGCGACGGCGGTCATGGCGGCAACGGCGGCACGGGCGGACTCGGCGGCGCCGGATCCACGGCTGGCACCGACGGCGCCGGCGGCCGCGGCGGAGACGGGGGCGCTGCCGGCAACGGCGGCGGAGGCGGGGACGGACGCGACGGAACCGCCGGGTCCGACCCCCTGACCGTCGGCACCGACGGCACAACGGGTGGTGCGGGCGGCAACGGCGGAATCGGCGGCCGCGGCGGGTTCGGAGGTTCAGGCGCCGGGAACGCTGCCGCGGGACTCGACGGTGACGGCGGCGCCGGAGGCCGCGGCGGTGCCGGCGGCAATGGCGGTGCGGCAGGTGTTGGCTACGTCGGAGCCCCCGGCTCCAACGACATCGGCGGAGACGGCGGTAATGGCGGTGACGGCGGGCTCGGAGGTCAGGGCGGTGCGGGTGGCACGGGTGTCGTCCACGGCGCCGGCGGTGCGGGCGGTGACGGCGGACGCGGCGGCGGTGGAGGCGTCGGCGGTGACGGCGCGGCCGGCGCAGGAGGTACGGACGGAACGGCACTCAGCCCCAACGGCACATCCGGAGGCGCCGGGGTCCACGGCGGCAACGGCGGCCATGGCGGTAACGGCGGTGTCGGTGGAACCGGCCCTGGCGGAACAGGATCCGACGGCGCCGGCGGCGACGGCGGACTGGGCGGCAACGGCGGACGGGGCGGTCGCGGCGGGATCGGCTGGAACGCCGCCGGCAACCCCGGGGCAACCGGAGGCAACGCTGGGGCCGGAGGAGACGGCGGGGATGGTGGCCACGGTGGAACAGGCGGATCCGGATCATCGAGAGGCGCCGACGGCCCCGGCGGCGCGGGCGGGGACGGCGGCTCGGCAGGCGTGGCGGGCAACGGCGGCAACGGCCAGTCGGGGACCAACGGCACAGCGCTCAACCCCGACGGGACCGACGGTACTTCCGGCGGTAAGGGCGGAAACGGCGCCGACGGCGGTCACGCCGGCGCGGCCGGGTCAGGCCCCGGCGGCAACGGCCGCCAGGGTGTGGACGGCAGCGCATCATCAGGTGGCGCAGGCGGTTTCGGCGGTAACGGCGGTTCGGGTTACGACGCCGCTCTGAAGGCTGACGGCTCGCGCGGCGGCAACGCCGGCAGTGGCGGCAATGGCGGCGCCGGTGGCGTCGGTGGCGCCGGGAGCCGCGGAGGAAACGGCGGTGCCGGCGGCAGCGCAGGGATAGCCGGCACCGGGGCCGCCGGAATCAGCGGAACCAACGGCACCGCTCTGGTCCGCGATGCCACCAGCGGGCAGGACGGCGGTGCGGGCGGTAACGGCGCAACGGGCGGTAGCGGAGGCGCGGCCGGAACGGGCCCGGGCGGCTCGGGATCCCAAGGCGCCAGCGGCAGCGGATCATCCGGTGGCACAGGCGGTCTCGGCGGAAAGGGCGGCGCGGGATACGACGCAGCCGCCGATGCCGATAGCAGCCGCGGCGGCCACGCCGGCAGCGGCGGTAAGGGCGGATCCGGCGGGGCAGGCGGTGGCGGCTACCGGGGCGGCAACGGCGGCGCCGGCGGCGATGCGGGTACGGCGGGCCGTGGCGCTGCGGGTGTCAACGGCACCTCGGGCAGCGTGGGCACGCCGGATGCCACCGATGGTCAGGACGGCGGCACCGGCGGCAACGGCGCCACGGGTGGCAGCGGCGGTGCAGCCGGAACGGGCCCGGCTGGCTCAGGAACTCAGGGAACCGGCGGCAACGGATCATCCGGTGGCACAGGCGGTCTCGGCGGTAGCGGCGGATCCGGCTACGACGCCGCGTCCAAGGCTGACGGTTCTCGCGGCGGCAACGCCGGATCTGGCGGAAAGGGCGGTCAGGGCGGAACCGGCGGCGCCGGTGGAACGGGATCGTCAAAGGGTTCCGATGGCCGCGGCGGCGACGGTGGCGCCGGCGGTAGCGCCGGGACAGCAGGTGGCGGTGCCGCGGGTATCGCAGGCACCACCGGGACGAGCGGAACCCGTAATGCCACCAATGGGCAGGACGGCGGCAATGGCGGCAACGGCGGCAGTGGCGGGGCCGGTGGCACCGCGGGAACCGGAGCTGGCGGCAACGGAAGCCAGGGATCCACCGGAAGCGGATCATCCGGTGGCACAGGGGGTATCGGCGGCAAGGGTGGAGCCGGATATGACGCCGCCACCGACGCCGATGGCAGCCGAGGGGGAAACGCGGGTGCTGGCGGTAAAGGCGGCGCCGGGGGATCGGGCGGTAGTGGCAGCCGCGGCGGTAGCGGCGGCGCGGGCGGTGATGCGGGCACGGCCGGTCGCGGCGCGTCAGGCACCAACGGCACTAATGGCAGCGTGGGATCCCCGGATGCCACCAGCGGACAGGACGGCGGAACCGGCGGCAACGGTGCGATAGGCGGAACCGGCGGCGCCGCTGGCACCGGCCCGGCAGGTTCAGGTTTGCAGGGCGCAGGCGGCAACGGATCATCAGGTGGCGCAGGCGGTTCCGGTGGTAAGGGCGGGTCGGGTTATGACAACACCAACTCCGGCAACGGTTTTCGCGGCGGCAACGCCGGAAGCGGTGGAAGCGGCGGTACCGGCGGACTCGGCGGCGCCGGGGGCGCCGGATCGTCTCGAGGCATCGATGGCCGCGGCGGCGACGGCGGTTCGGGTGCCAGTGCCGGCACGGCCGGCGGCGGGGCGGCGGGCCTAGCAGGCACCGACGGCACGTCGTTGGTGCGTGATGCCACCAGTGGCCAGGACGGCGGCGGCGGTGGCAACGGCGGTAGCGGCGGCAGCGGCGGTTCAGCTGGAACAGGGCCGGGTGGTGCCGGAAATCAAGGCACAGACGGCAGCGGATCCTCCGGTGGCACAGGCGGTCTCGGCGGTAAGGGCGGCGCAGGATACGACGCTGCTTCCGATGGCGATGGCGGCCTGGGCGGTAATGCGGGCAGCGGCGGCAAGGGTGGTGCCGGTGGGGTGGGGGGCCTCGGCAAGAGCGGTGGCAATGGTGGTGCGGGTGGCACCGCCGGCACGGCCGGCAATGGTGCCGCGGGTGGCAACGGCACCGCGGGCAGTGCGGGGACCCCGGATGCCACCAGTGGTCTGGACGGCGGCGCCGGCGGTAACGGTGCGACAGGCGGTACCGGAGGTGCGGGCGGAGCGGGGCCGGCCGGTTCGGGCATCCAGGGAGCCACCGGTGCCGGATCCTCCGGCGGTGCGGGTGGCCGCGGTGGCAACGGCGGGTCGGGCTACGACGCTGCACTGAAGGCTGACGGCTCCCGCGGCGGCAACGCCGGATCAGGCGGCAAGGGCGGTTCCGGTGGGGCGGGGGGCCTCGGCAAGAGCGGTGGCAATGGTGGTGCGGGTGGCACCGCCGGCACGGCCGGCAACGGCGCCGCGGGCGGTACCGGGACCAACGGCAGTGTGGGCTCACCGGATGCGATCGACGGCACGGCAGGTGGCGATGGCGGCAACGGCGGGGCGGGTGGTGCCGGCGGTACGGCCGGAACGGGTCCGGCCGGTTCGGGGACTCGAGGCGCGGGCGGTGATGGTTCTTCGGGTGGAACCGGCGGTCTGGGTGGCAGTGGTGGGTCGGGCTACAACGCCGCACTGAAGGGCGACGGTTCCCGTGGCGGCAACGCCGGCAATGGCGGCCGGGGTGGATCCGGCGGTGTGGGCGGCGCCGGTGGCGCGGGATCGTCCACCGGTACTGACGGCCGCGGCGGCAACGGCGGAACCGGCGGAACTGCCGGGACTGCCGGTAACGGCGCCAGTGGTGCGGCGGGCAATAACGGAACGAGCGGAACCCGCGACGCCACCAGCGGTCAGGCCGGCGGCGCGGGCGGAAACGGTGGCAACGGCGGAACCGGAGGAACCGCCGGAACGGGCCCGGCCGGCAGCGGCACACAAGGTGCTGGCGGCAACGGATCATCCGGTGCCGCAGGCGGTCTCGGCGGCAAGGGCGGCGCCGGATACAACGCCACCGCGGATGCCGACGGATCCCGCGGCGGCAATGGCGGCAGCGGCGGCAATGGCGGCCGCGGCGGCAATGGCGGCACCGGCGGCACCGGATCCTCAACGGGCACAGCAGGTAAGGGCGGCGACGGCGCCAATGCCGGCGACGCCGGGCACGGCGGAAACGGGGCCACCGGAGCCGCCGGCGTCGCGGCCGGTTCCAACGGTCAGGGCGGCGGAGACGGCGGCACCGGCGGCACCGGCGGCGTCGGTGGGACCGGCGGAACCGGTAGCACCTCCGGCGCCGACGGCAAGGGTGGTAACGGAGGTAACGCCGGTGCCGGCGCGCTCGGCGGCAAAGGCGCCACCGGCGATGCCGTCACGACCACCGGCGGTAAGGGCGGCCAGGGCGGCACGGCCGGCACCGCGGGGATCGGCGGCACCGGATCGTCGAAGGGAACCGATGGAACCGCCGCCACTGCCGGTGACGGTGGAACGGGTGGAAATGGCTGGAGCTCAACCACTTTGGGCACCGCCGGCGGCATCGGCGGGGCCGGGGGCACCGGCGGAGCGGCGACCACCGGAACGGCAGGTAACGGTGGTGTCGGAGGAATCGGCGGCGACGGCTACGTCGGCCTTACCGAGAACGGCGGCAGCGTGCTGGCCGCCCAGGCGGGTTCGGCCGGCGGTAAGGGCGGCGCGGGTGGCGCCGGCGGCGCGGCCACCTCGGGTACGGCGGGTCGCGGCGGCACCGGCGGGCAGGGCGGCAAGGGCGGCGACGGCGGGGACAGCATCACCGGCATCGGGGCCAACGGTGCGGTCGGCGGAAACGGCGGCGATGGCGGTGTCGGCGGTGCGGTCACCCAGTCCGGCGGCACCGCGGGCAAGGGCGGAACCGGCGGGCACTCCGGAAACGGCGGCAACGGCGGCGCCGGCGCACTGGGAGCACGAGGTGGGGCCGGAGCGGCCGGCGGCACCGCGGGAGCGGGCGGAACCGGCGGCGCCGCGGTCGCCGGAGCGACCAACGGCGACGGTGGCGACGGTGGCGTCGGAAGCCTCGGCGGCCTCGGCGGCAGCGGAGGCGACGGCGTCATCACCGCACATAACGGCGGAGCCGGCGGGACCGGCGGGAACTGGGGTGTGGCCGGCGCCCTGGGCCTGGCCGGAACCGGCGGAACCGGCGGGGTCGCGGGCAGCAAGGGCGCTCCGGGTACCGGCGGCAATGGGGGTACCGGGGGCAATGGCTGGGACTCGACAGTGGCCGGTGACAAAGGCGGCAACGGCGGCGACGGTGGGGCCGGCGGCGCGGCCAACCGCGGAGTCGCCGGCAACGGCGGCAGTGGCGGCGAGGGCGGCGACGGATACGTCGGCATCAGCGGCGCCGTCGCGACCGCAGGGACCGACGGCGGCAGGGGCGGTGCCGGTGGAACAGGCGGCGCCACCAACTCCGGCACACCGGCGCCCACCCCGATCACCCCCACCGGAGGCAACGGCGGCACCGGAGGAAAGGGTGGCAAGGGCGGATCCGGCGGCACCAGCACCACCGGCGTGGGCAAGATCGGCGGCGACGGCGGAGCAGGCGGTGCAGGCGGAAAAGGCGGCGCCGCAAACCTTTCCGGCGCCATCGCCGGGAACGGCGGAACCGGCGGCAACTCCGGCAACGGCGGCAACGGCGGTGACGGCTACAACGGATTCAACGGCGGTGCAGCCGGAAAAGGCGGCAGTGGCGGCGCCGGCGGTACGGGCGGCAATGCGGTGTCCGGCGCCGTCAACGGCAACGGCGGCAACTCCGGCAACGGCAGCCTGGCGGGCAACGGCGGCGCCGGCGGCGACGGTGACGTCAGCAACCACTCCGGTGGCAGCGGCGGCGCCGGCGGGGACTGGGGCCCGGCGGGCACTCCCGGCGCGGCCGGCACCGGCGGCACCGGCGGTGTGGTCGGCACCAAGGGGACGGCCGGCCTGGGTGGCCGTGGCGGTGCCGGCGGGGACGGTTGGAACTCGACGCTGGCCGGCACTGCCGGCGGCGCCGGTGGCGCCGGCGGGCGGGGCGGTGATTCCAACCGTGGTCTCGGCGGAGCAGGCGGTGCGGGCGGAAACGGCGGGAACGGGTTCACCGGTGGGGTGGATCAAGTAGGCACCAATGGTGGCGCGGGCGGCGCGGGCGGCGCGGGCGGCGACGCCGGCGCGGGCGTCGACTGGCCCGGTGGCAGTGGAACCGGGGGCGCCGGGGGCACCGGCGGCAACGGTGGCATCGGCGGTGGGGGCGGGAACGGCAGTGGATCCAATGCCGGCAGGGCCGGCGGCCAGGGCGGCGGCGGTGGCGTGGGCGGTCACGGCGGTGACGCCAAGCTCGACGGCGGTGTCGGCGGGACCGGTGGTGTCGGCGGCAATTCCGGTGTCGGCGGCAATGGTGGTGATGGCGGTATCGGTGCGCTGGCCGGTGCCGGTGGTGCGGGCGGCGGCGGCGGCAACGGCGGCGGGGGCGGCAATGTGCTCGTCGGCGGGGTCAACGGCAATGGCGGCAACAGCGGGAACGGCAGCGGCGCAGGCCATGGCGGCGCCGGCGGCGATGGTGACGCCACCAACCGCAACGGCGGAAACGGTGGTGCGGGCGGACACTGGGGTGCCGCAGGTACTCCCGGCGCTGCGGGCACCGGCGGCACCGGCGGTGTTGTCGGCACCAAGGGCGCGGCTGGACTCGGCGGCTACGGCGGTGCCGGCGGGGACGGCTGGAACTCCATCGTCGCCGGGTTGGCCGGCGGTAACGGTGGCGCCGGCGGCCGCGGTGGTGACTCCAACCGCGGTCTCGGCGGTGCGGGCGGTGCGGGTGGCAACGGCGGTAACGGGTTCACCGGCGGGGTGGACCAGGCCGGCACCAATGCGGGCAAGGGCGGGGCCGGCGGTGCCGGTGGAGATGCCGGTGCGGGCGTCGACTGGCCGGGTGGCAGTGGAACCGGCGGCGCCGGGGGCACCGGCGGCAACGGTGGCATCGGCGGCGCCGGCGGCAACGGCACCGGCACCAATGTCGGCAAGGCCGGCGGCCAGGGCGGCGACGGCGGCGTGGGCGGTCTCGGCGGTGATGCGAAACTCAGCGGAGGTGTCGGCGGGGCCGGTGGCGTCGGCGGCAATTCCGGCGGAGGCGGCAACGGTGGCGACGGCGGCATCGGGGCGCTGGCCGGTGCCGGTGGCGGGGGCGGCGGTGGCGGCAACGGTGGCGGCGGCGGCGACGTGCTCGTCAGCGGAACCAACGGCAACGGTGGCAACAGCGGCAACGGCAGCGCCGCGGGCCACGGCGGTCGCGGGGGCAATGCCGACATCACCAACCGCAACGGCGGCGACGGCGGCGCGGGCGGACACTGGGGTCCTGCGGGGACTCCCGGTGCGGCCGGGACCGGCGGCACCGGCGGTGTGGTCGGCACCAAGGGAACGGCCGGGCTCGGCGGTTTCGGCGGTGCCGGCGGGGACGGCTGGAACTCCACGGTGGCCGGGGCGGCGGGCGGCCACGGTGGTAACGGCGGGCGGGGTGGTGACTCCAACCGCGGTCTCGGCGGTGCCGGAGGTGCGGGCGGCCACGGCGGCAACGGGTTCACCGGCGGGGTCGATCAAGCAGGCACCGACGGGGGTCGGGGCGGTGGCGGCGGCAGGGGCGGCGACGCCGGCGCCGGCATCGACTGGCCCGGCGGCAGCGGAACCGGCGGAGCGGGCGGCACCGGCGGCATCGGCGGCATGGGTGGTGGCGGCGGCAGCGGTAGTGGCACCAACGTCGGCAAGGCCGGTGGCCAGGGCGGCAACGGTGGTGGGGGCGGTCGCGGCGGCGACGCGAAACTCGACGGTGGCGTCGGCGGTGCCGGAGGCTACGGCGGCATATCGGGAACAGGCGGCGACGGCGGCACCGGCGGTTCAGCCGCCAACGGCGGTGTAGGCGGTCAGGCGGGCACCGGCGGCGACGGCGGCAACGGCGGCAACGTGCTCGTCGGCGGCGTCACCGGCAACGGCGGCAACAGCGGCGCCGGCAACACCGGCGGCAACGGCGGCCAGGGCGGTGCCGGCATCAGCACCAGTCGCACCGGGGGCGACGGCGGCAACGGCGCGAGGTGGGGTGCGGCGGGCAGTCCCGGCAGCGCGGGCACCGGCGGAACCGGGGGCACGGCCGGCACCAAGGGCGCACCGGGCGACGGCGGCAACGGCGGAAACGGCGGCGCCGGGTGGGATTCCACCATCGCCGGAGAGATCGGCGGCAACGGCGGATCCGGCGGGCAAGGGGGAATCTCCAACCGCGGGCACGCCGGTCACGGTGGTGACGGCGGCACCGGCGGCGCCGGGTTCAGTGGCGGAGCTGATCAGGCCGGCACCAACGGCGGCAACGGCGGGATCGGCGGCGAAGGCGGTGCGGCCAACGCCGGCGTGCGCTGGCCCGACGGTCCGTCCGGCGCCGGTGGCGGCGGCGGTTCCGGGGGCGGTGGCGGGACGGGCGGTAACGGCGGCAGCAGTGCCACCGGTGCAGGTCAGTCCGCCGGAAACGGTGGAACCGGCGGGGCCGGGGGTGCTGGCGGCCTGGTCGCGGTGTCGGGCGGCACGGCCGGAACCGGTGGAACCGGCGGCAACGGCGGTGGCGCCGGAACCGGTGGAACCGGCGGTACCGCGGCGATCACCGGTCTCGGTGCTCTCGGCGGAAGCGGTGGGACAGGGGGCACGGGCGGCCAGGGCGGCGTCGGCGGCAACGCGGTGGCCGGTGCCCTCAACGGCAGCGGCGGCAACGGAGGCAATGCCGGATCACCCGGCGATGGAGGCACCGGCGGGGCCGGCGGCACTGCGGCAACGCCGGGCGACGGAGGCACCGGCGGGACCGGCGGTAACCCGGGCTCAGTGGGCGCCGGTGGGCTGAAGGGCACCGGTGGCACCGACGGGACCAACGGGACCAGTGGCGCCGCGGTGACCAGTGGCGGCGACGGCGGCACCGGTGGTGACGGCTACTCGAACCCGCTCGGGGACGGTGGCGACGGCGGCAACGGCGGCACCGCCGGATCGGTTGGCGACGGCGGTGCCGGAGGTAAGGGCGGCAATGGGACCGCGACCGGCGCCGGGGTCGTCGTTGCCGCCGGAAGCGGCGGCCACGGCGGACTCGCGACGGCCGGAACTGGGGGTGCCGGCGGCGTGGGAGGTATCGCGACCTCCACCGGCATCGGGTCCACCGCGCGCGGCGGTGGTGGTGGAGACGCCGGAAACGGCACCCATGGCGGCCGCGGCGGCACCGGCGGGGCTGCCAACGCCACCGGAACCGGTGCGACGACGGCACTCGGCGGCGCCGGCGGACGCGGCGGCAATGGATCCATCGACCAGAACGCCGGAAGCGGCGGCGACGGCGGAGCCGCCACTGTCAACGGAGACGCCGGCGGAGTCGCCACCGGAGGACACGGCGGCGACGGTGGGAACGCCGGAAACGGCGGAGTCGGGGGCTACGGCGGGAAAGCCACCGCCATCGGCGGCGGCACTCCCACCGACGGAAGCAGCGGAAACCCGCCGCCTCCGTAAGTCAGCGAAAAACCCTAAACCCCAGCGGGATTCGGGTTCCGGAACACCGCGAGCGGGAAGGTGTGCTCGGTCTCGGTGGCGTCCGGCCCGTCGTACAGACCCAGGGTGTAGACGCCCTCGGTCTCCAGATAGATCGGCAGGTACTGCAGGAAGGACCGGAACTTCACCGGAATCTCGGGGCTGTCCTCCCACTCCCATGCCATCTGCATGGTGACCAGACGCCGGCCCTGGGGCGAGTTGACGCCCAGGTACAGCGCCGAGTTGTGCTCCTCGCCGGCCAGTCCGACCACCGCGATGATCACGCACACGGTGATCTCCACCGGCATCGCGTCCACGAAGGCGCTCGTCATCGGGAAGCCCCGCATATCGACTCCGCCGTCGCGGTTCTCCTCGGCGGTCAGTGACGGTGCGAATGCGACTACGCGCATGGGTTTACCCCTCGGGTTGAAGTTCGATCCGGACCGGTGCCGGAATCAGGGACGAAGAACGCGATCAGGATTCGCGGGTCTGCAGCAGTGGGTTGCGGCGCAGGACCGGGAGGGGGAAGAGGTGGTCGGTTTCGGTCTGGTCGAGGCTTTCGTACAGCCCGATGCTGTAGACGCCGGCGGCTTCGACGCGCATGGGGAGGTATTGGGCGAAGACGCGGAATTTGACCGGGGTGGGGGGGTTGTCGTGCCAGTGCCAGCCGAATTCGAGGCTGCCGACGCGTTCGCCGTCGGGGCTGGTGGCGATGATGACGCGGGTGGGGTCGTAGTCCTGGCCGCCGAGGGCGCAGACCGAGACGACCATGGGGACGGTGATCTGGGCGGGGAAGCTCTCGACGTAGCAGGCGGTCATGGGGAAGCCGGTGATGTTGACGCCGCCGGCGTCTTCTTCTACTGCACTCAGTGACGGCGCGAACGCGACAACCCGCATTTTGAAACCCCTCGATTCGAAGTCCCGGATGGGACACATTGCTTAGCTGATCTGGCCGAGCCGCCGCTGAGCGTTGCCTTGGTCAAGTTAGCCAAGGACGAGCGGGTGGCTGCGGAACGCCAGCGTAGCCGAAGGTTGTCAGGCCGGTGACCAGCGGGTGACGGTTTACACCGCTATAGCCCGACACGCCGCGAGTTTTGCCACGGCTCCGAACTGTGGTTTTGCCGGAATCTGAGAAAAAGTTAGAAAAAAGATGACAACGGGCTTGCGACCATGCATACTCACGGGGCACGCATACCCACAAGGGGTGGCTTGTATGGCGCGGAGTAGGGGCTTCGCGTGTCTTCAGCGTTTAAGGAGCAACATGTCCGCAGCAGATTCGTCTCAGCCCGCCGGTAACGGTCGGCGCAACTCGAAGGCCCTTATCAAGGCCATTGAGTTCGGCCGGCGCCCGGTCAAGGTCTCCGAGGCACTGACTCCCAGCTATTCCAAGTACATCGGCCGCGTGGGTGCGCTCGCGGTGGCGCTGGGCATCGGCTCAGCGATCTCCGCGATGCCGATGGCCTACGCGGACACCACCGGTTCGGCCGGTGCGACCTCCGATCAGGCCTCCAACGGTGCCTCGTCCTCGGCGACCAAGGCGACCTCGCCGCGTCGCGGTGGCCGTGGTGGCGCCGCCAGCGACACCAGCTCGGCGGACAACAACAACGCTCCGCGTAGCGGTGCATCGTCGGCCGCGGCTACGACCGCCCGCCGGCACAACGATGCTCCGGCCGTCACGGTTCCGTCGGCTGGCAACGCCGGTTCGGTCAGTGACGCCGTTGCGGAGACTCCGCGCGCTGTCGTCGCCTCGACCCCTTCCGAGGCTGTGACTCCGGTTGCTAACAACGACGCTCCCGCTGCGGCTGCTCCTGCCGCGGCGGTTGAGTCCGTTTCGGCTGCGGCTCCGGCTGCTGCGGCTCCGCGCGCGGCGGCGGCCTCCACCTCGGTTGCGGGTGTGGGCTCCAACCTGCTGTCGTGGCTGGCCAACGGTGGCACCGGTGACGGCTCCGCGCTGGCTCCGCTGGCCTGGACCGCGCTCGCGGCCTCGCGTCGTGAGCTCAGTGGCTCGCGCACCGCTGCGGCGGCTGCGGCCACCACCTCCAGCACCGAGCCGCTCCTCGGTTCGGCTGCTGCTCCGACCGCTGCCGCGACCGCGGCCGCCTCGGGCAACATCTTCAGCTTCTTCTTCGGTAACGGCACCGCCGACAACCCGAACGGCGGCATCATCTGGGGCAACGGCTTCAGCTACGACGCCACCACCTGCCCCACCGGCTCCTGCACCGGCGGTAACGGCGGCCTGATCGGCAACGGCGGCAACGGTTACAACGGCGGCAACGGCGGCTCGGCCGGCTGGTTCGGCTACGGCGGCAACGGCGGCGCCGGTGTCAATGCCGGAATCAACGGCGGCAAGGGCGGTTCCGGTGGTCTGATCACCGGTAACGGCGGCAACGGCGGCAACGGCGCGGCCACCAGCGGCGCGCTGGTGACCAACGGTGGCGACGGTGGTTCCACCGGTCTGCTCTCGATCTTCGGCAACGGCGGCAACGGCGGTAACGGTGGCGCCGGTGTGACCGGCACCGCGGGTGCGGCTGGTAACGACGGCACCGCCGGCTCGGTCAATGGCACCGACGGCGCGGCTGGCAACGCCGGCTCCGCGGGTGGCAAGGGCGGCAACGGTGGCGCCGGTTCGTGGATCTTCGGCAAGGGCGGCAACGGCGGCGCCGGTGGCGTCGGCGGCTCCGGTGGCGTCGGTGGCGCTGGTGGTAAGGGCTTCACCCCGCTGGTGACCGAGGCCGATGGCGGCAACGGTGGTAACGGTGGCGCCGGTGGCGCCGCGGGTGCCGCGGGCACCGGTGGTTCGGCCGGCACCGGCCGCATTCTGTTCCTCTTCGCCCAGCAGGGCACCGCCGGTAACAGCGGCACCGCGGGTGTCGAGGGCAACGGCGGCGCGGGCGGTAACGCCGGTAACGGTGGCGCGGGCGACGCGGCCCTGACCGGCAACGGTGGTAACGGCGGCACGGGCGGTAACGGCGGCAACGGTTTGGTCGACGGCGTCGGCGGCAACGGCGGTAACGGTGGCGCTGGCGTGGACGGCGCGGCTGGCGTTGACGGAACCCTGGGCTCCGACGGCACCGACGGCGGCAACGCCGGTAACGGTGGCAATGGCGGCGTCGGTGGCACCGGTTCGACCAAGGGTGCGTTCGGCGTCGGCGGCGTCGGCGGCACCGGCGGCCAGGGCGGCAACGGCGGCCAGGGCACGACCGGCATTGCTGGCAGCGCCGGCACGCTGGGTGTCGATGGTGGCGACGGCGGTAACGGCGGCGCCGGTGGCAACGCCGGCAACGGCGGCAACGGCGGCCAGGGCGGCCTCAGTGGCGACGGTGTGACCGTCGCCGCCGATGGCGCCGGCGGCGAAGGCGGCACCGGCGGCGCCGGTGGCGACGGCGGCCTGGGCGGTGCCGGCTTCACCGGCACGGCCGGTTCCGGTGTCAACGGCACCAGCGCCGGCGACGGCGGCAACGGTGGCCTCGGCGGCAATGGCGGTACCGGTGGCCTGAGTGGCGACGGTGTGACCGTCGCCGCCAACGGTAACGGCGGTAACGGTGGCGTCGGTGGCTTCGGTGGTGCCGGTGGTTCGGGCGCGACCGGCAAGGCCGGCACCGATAGCACCGTCGTCGGTACTGATGGCACTGCGGGCCTGACCGGTGGCAACGCCGGCAACGGCGGCAACGGCGGCATCGGCGGCTTCGGCGGCAAGGCCGGCGGCGCGGGTGCGACCGACGGCGTGCGCGGCGTGGGTGGTAACGGCGGCGCCGGCGGCACCGGCGGCAGTGGCGGCACGGGTGGCGCGGGCTTCGCTGGCACCAACGCCACTAAGGGTGCGGTTGCAGTGGCTGGCAGCAACGGCGGCAGCGGCGGTAGCGGTGGTACCGGCGGTAACGGTGGCACCGGTGGTGCTGGCCTGACCAAGGGCACCGCGGGCGCTGGTGGCGTCGGCGGCAACTCTGGCAACGGCGGCGTGGGCGGCGCGGGTGGCTCCGGCTACCTGGGCGCGGACGCCGGCAGTGACACTTATCTCGATGGCAAGGCCGGCGGTAACGGCGGCGATGCCGGACTGGTCGTGGGCACCGGTGGTACTGGTGGCGACGGTGTGGTTGCGGCCGATGGCACGGGCGGTAACGGCGGTAACGGCGGCGCCGGTGGTACTGGTGCTGCAGCTTTGGTGGCCGGCTACGTCGGTGGCGACGGCGGCAAGGGCGGCACCGGTGGCGAAGCCACGACTGGTAACGGTGGTACGGGCGGCCTCGGCGGCAACGCCGGTAACGGACTCTCAGGCACCAACGGCACCGCGTTCGTGAACGCAACAGATGGCTCCGCCGGTGGTAGCGGCGGCGCCGGTGGTGCCGGCGGTGGCACCGAGTCGGGCACTGCGGGCTCCGGCGGCAACGGCGGAACCGCCGGTGCTGGCGGCAACGGCGGTTCGGGTACTGACACGGCCAAGGCAGCTGGTAAGGCCGGCGGCGCTGGCGGCACCGGTGGTGCCGGCGGCGCAGGCGGCGACGCCACCACCGGCACGGCTGGTGACGGCGGCAACGCCGGTGCCGGTGGCAACGGCGGCAACGCTGGCAATGCGGCCAATACCGGTGTCGCTGGTGCCGCTGGTGCAGGTGGTACCGGCGGAGCCGGTGGCCAGGGCGGTACTGCGACCGACTTGACCCTTGGTCAGGGCGGTGACGGCGGCAACGGTGCCGCTGGCGGCCTCGGCGGCAACGGCGGGTCCTCGATCGACGGCACCTCGACCGTTGGCGCGGCCGGTGGCGGCGGTGGTAACCGCGGCGCGGCTGGAGTCGGCGGCGCGGCCGACGGCAAGGCGGGCAACGGCGGCAACGGCGGCAACGGCGGCAATGGCGGCGACGCGGTCGGCGTCGGTGCCAGTGCCACCGGCAAGGCCGGTGGTGACGGCGGTGCGGCTGGCGCTGGTGGCCTGACCGGTGGCAACGGCGGTAACGGTGGCGCTGCCACCGTTACCGGTGCCTCTGCCCTGAACGCGACTGGCGGTGCGGGTGGTGCCGGTAAGGCAGGTGCGGTGACCGCAGGCAACGGTGGCAATGGCGGTAACGCTTCGGCCACCCTCACGGCCAACGTGGCTGCCTCGGCTGTTCTTGCGGGCGCAGGTGGTACCGGCGGTACGTCCACCACGGGCACTGGCGGCAATGGCGGTTCCGGCGGTGTCGGAACCCTGACCTTCACTACCGCCGCTAACACCGCGGCTTCGACTGTCGAAGGCGGGCAGGGTGGCGCCGGTGGCGCTGGTCTGTTGAACGCTGGGTCTGCTGGTGCTGGCGGTAATGCCGTCGGTGCGGGTGCCGGCCTCATTGGCGGTGACCTGATCACCGCTAAGGGTGGTGCGGGCAATACCGGTGGTGCCAACACCGGCACGGGCAATGGTGCGGCCGGTTCTGCCGGTGGCGATGCGGCCGTGACTGGTGTTGACGGGATTGCAACCGGCGGCCTGGGTGGCAATGGCGGCGCGTCCGCGAAGGCTACTGGCGGTGCTGGCGGCGGCGGCGGCGACGCAATCGTGACCGGGGATGCTGCGACCCGCCAGGGTAAGGCGACGGCTGGTCAGGGCGGTGACGGTGGCGCGACCACCGGCACCGGTTCCGGCGCCGTTGGCGGCAGTGGTGGAGCTGGCGGTGTGGCCACCGCAAACGGCGACGGCGTGACTGCCGAGGGCGGTAAGGGTGGCGCCGGCGCGGCAGGTGGTACCAGTGGCACCGGTGGTTCCGGTGGTGCCGGTGGCGGCGCGACCTCCACGGGTGACTCCAATGTCTTCAACGTCGGGGCTAAGGGCGGCCTGGGCGGCGTGGGCGCCGCTGCTGCCGCTGGCACTGGTGGCAATGGTGGCGCCGGTGGCAACGCGGTGAGCGTTGGCAGCGTCGTCGGTGCGGGCACCGCTATCACCAAGGGTGGCGAGGGCGGTGCCGGTGGCACCGCTGGCAACAGCGCGATCGGCGGTAAGGGCGGTGCCGGTGGCACTGCCTCGGGTACTGGCGTGGATGTCGAGGTTACGGGCGGTAAGGGTGGCGCCGGTGGTAGTGCTGCCGTGAACGGTGGCGCCGGTGGCGCTGGCGGCACGGCTGACAGCGACACCGGCGATGTGACCCTGGCCGGTGGCACGTCCACTGGCGGCGAGGGTGGCGCCGGTGGTGCGGGCGTGTCGGGCACCGGTGGTGCTGCAGGCATCGGTGGCGACGCCACAGGCCTCGGCACCGGCGTTGCAGTCGAGGGCGGCAAGGGTGGCGCCGGTAAGTCCGGCGGCGCCTCTGGTTCCGCGGGCGCTACAGGCGGCGACGCGGTCGCGTTCGGTGTCGACGCCACTTCCAAGGGTGGCCAGGGCGGTGCCGGCGGTGGTTCGGCCAGTGGCGCCGCTGGCGCCGGTGGCGCCGGTGGCGACGCGACGACGGACGCCGTCGACTACCTCACGGCCTCCACTGGCACCGCCACGGGCGGTGTTGGCGGTCTCGGTGGCAACGGTGCGACCACCGGCGGTGTCGGTGGCGCGGGCGGCTCGGCCACGTTGACTGCTGCGTACGCAGCTGGCAACGGTGCGGTCGGCGGTCTCGGCGGCTCTGCCGGTACCGGCGGTAGCGGCAACGGCGGCACCGGCGGTGCTGGCGGCAACGCGACTGCAACGGGCGTCGGTCAGGTCGCGACTGCCGGTCAGGGCGGCGACGGAAACACCTCGACCACGGCGACGGGTGGCTCCGGCGGTGCCGGCGGCAATGCCACAGTGACCGGCTCGGGTGCAACCGTCAGCGTTGCCACCGGCGGCAAGGGCGGTGCCGGCTTCGGCGGCGCGGTCGGCGGCTCCGGCGGTAACGGCGGCACTGCCACGGTGACCGGCACCACTACCAGCACGGGCACTATCGGTGGCGCTGGCGGTGCCGGTGCTGCCGGCACCGTTGGCGCTGGCGGTAACGGTGGTAGCGGTGGTAACGCCACTGGTACCTCGGCTGCTACCGGCGGTGCGGCTGCGGCTTCCGCAGGTGGCCAGACCAACGGTGGCGCTGGTGGATCTGGTGGCAGCGCCACCACCACTGGGGCTGCCAGCACCGCGATCGGTGGTGTCGCCACTATCGGTTCGAACGGTACGACCGGTACCGGTGGGGCTGGCGGCGTCGGCGGCAGCGCCACGGCTGGCGCTGGCGGTACTGCGACTGCCAAGAACGGCGGCAAGGGCGGCAACGGCCTTACCAAGGGCGGCGCTGGCGGTGCCGGCGGTGTGGCTGTCGCCCCGGGTGGCACTGTCACCCAGGGCCAGGCCGGAACCAACGGCACGCCGTAGTTTCATCCGGCATTAGCCGGCTTGAGTTAGGAATCGGCCCCCTCCTTCGGGAGGGGGCCGATTTCGTTGTGCGGCAGAAGTGGCTGTGGTTGCCGTGCATCGAATATGAACAATTGCATTGCGGTTTACGGGCTTGACGCGATACCCGCTGGGGAGGGAATGATGTCGATATCAAAGGCACCGGTGGGAGGCGTATCCCGCTCCCAACCGATGGCGCAGTATTAAGAACACGCCCACCAATGCCAATCGGGGCCGGCCGAGGGCTCGGTTGCCGCCGCGGCTGGTGTGGAACGGTGATCGGCGCGAGCGCGGGCGTTCAGGCTCGTAACTCGTCGAATGCCGTAGGCGCTGATGACGCGGACGGTTACGGCAGAGCCGGCCAATAGTGGGATCGAAACCGCGTTGACGAGACGCTGATCGGCCCACTTAGCTCTGGTCAGACGAGTCGCGGTTCCGTATGAGATCGGCCCCCCTAAGGGAGGGGGCCATCTTCATGTTCCGAGGCGCCACGGTTCTGGGCGCCGGCTGGTCAGATCTTGCGGTAGGCCAGCCACCGCATGTCGATCGGGCACTCGCCGTGTTCGAGGCCGAAGACATCACGGCCGCTGATCCAGCCCACGTACCAGGCCGTCGGCGGCCAGGTGCCGTCAGGCAGATTTGCCTGCTCGTACTCGTACACGCAATCGTCGGCTAGGAGTTCAAGAGGGAGACCTGCGACCGCGGTTGCCAATTCGGGGCGGGTGAAGAAGCCGGAATACGCCTGCTGTGCGAACTGCCGGGCAGCGTCATCCGGCGTGTAGCCGGCGTCGGCGAGAAACACGTTGAAGATCAGGACTCCGCCGGGTGCCAGGCACCGGGCGGCCAGTTCGAAAAGATGGCGAAGCTTCTCCGGGGTGCGGAACTCCGGGACGACCTCCGACAGCAGGATCAGCGAGTAGTCCTGCCGCAACTCGTTCTCAGCCTCGAAGACGTCGCTCTGAATCACCCGGACGTCCAATGACTCGATCCCGGCGTCCGTCCGGATGGACTCTGCGAACTTCTCGGTGAGTTCCACGACATCGACTGGGTGGCCTCGTCGGGCAAGGGCCAGTGCGTTACGGCCGGTCCCGCCGCCGATGTCAAGAATCCGGAACGTCTTAGTATCCGGTGCGGCTCCGGCCAGAGCGCAAACCCGAGCATCGGGTTCGGTGCCGAACAAGGGTGGTTCGCGGGTCGCGATCCAGTCGTGGTACGCCTCTTCGAGTGTCCAGCACCGGTTGACCACTTGGTAATTCAGACCTTGCGATACGTAGGCCTGATATGAAATCTCTATTGACGAGCGTTGCGAGCGAGAATAGGCCTCGGCCAATTGGCCCGCTAGAGCAGCTCTCAGATGCGCTACTTCGGGATCGGTGAATGTGCGACCCAACTCGGCAAAGATGCGTACACACTTCTCGGTATACCGGTCAAGCATGGCGGGCACCGCCGGAAAGGTGATCTTGCCCTCGGTCGTGATGCGCGTATCAGCACGTCGATCGAGAGCAACCTTCGCTCGAGAAGCGTCCGCCACTGGTGGATGCTCCATCAACAAACCCCCCGATTTCGAACCATTGGTTTCAGATACAGACGATAGCGCAAACCCTACCTAATCAAGGCAAAGGCAAACAATTTGCGTGTTCACACAAATGCGGCGGCACGGCACTTCTACTTGCGGGATAGCATCGCGAATGGCAAGGTCGAACTGTGTTAGACGGATTTCGCGTTGACGACATTGAACAATGGCGATCGCTTTGCCCAGAACTTCACGTCGAGGGCAACCTTGCTCGGCCCGAGTTCAACCTCGGCGACGTCGATGAACTCGTGCGCGAAATCCGCGTCGAGGGCTATGTGAACGTCCCGGACGTGTTGCCCGAGTCGCTGTTCGGGCCATTGCGTCGCGGCGTTGAAATGCTCTACGCCTCAGGGATCCTGTTGCCGTTCACCTTCGTCTACGACGAATTCTGGCACGCCTACCAAGGCGCATCGCGATTTCTCTCCGCAGTTCTCGGCACGGAATATCGTGCGCTCCCGGATTTCTGGACCTGGCGGGTTCCCGCCGAGGACACCGGGGCGGGCTGGGGGCCGCACCGCGACCGCGTGCAGGCGACTATCGAACCCGACAACTCGCCGCATACGCTGACTGTCTGGCTGCCGTTCTCGGACGCCACGCCGCTCAACGGGTGCATGTATGTCCTGCCCGCCCACCATGACGAGCGTTTCCGCGACCGGGTCTTCGACGGTCCTGGCAACAATCAGGTGACTGATCCGCACAGCATCCGCGCGCTGCCCGCGACGGCCGGCAGCTTCCTGGCGTGGAATCAGGCTCTGCTGCATTGGGGCGGTCGCGGGAGCCGGCTCGGCGCCGCACCGCGGATCAGTGCCGCCTTCGAATTTCAGCGCGGCGACCGGCAGCCGTACAATGAGCCTCTGCTCGACCCTGCGCGTATCCCATCGTTCCAGGAACGGCTCGGGCTGATCGGTAAGCAGGTCCTGCAGTATCAGCACATGTACCCGCTGGCGCCCGAGATGGAGCGCATCGCCACCGACTTGCGCGATCGGTACCTTCCGATGGTCGCCGCCAATGCACCGACCACATTCGGACTCGTCGGCGGGATGCCAGGCCGCTGAGCCGGACTGGAGGCGCTTAGACGTTCGCGCGGCTGAGGTCGATGGCGATGAAGTCGAACCGCCAGAGGCCCTCGAACAACTCCAGGGCGATCAGCTCCAACTCGGACTGGTTGGCGTTCAGCAGGCCGCTCTGGGACACCTTCCGGGCGATCTCCCGGATGGACTGCTCCCCGTTGATGTACTGGGCGAAGGCCAGGTGGGTCGGGTCCAGCCGGATACTCCAACCGTGGCGATAGATGTCCTGACCGCCGACGCCGGCGCGCAGCCGGAACAACGGCACGAAGTCCAGCGCATTGGGCGCCGAGAAGTCGATCCGATAGGAGGTCGTCGGCCGGTCCGGGTGGGTGGCGGTGAAGAAGTGGCAGCCGTTGATGGTGTTGATCCGCTCCATCACCGACCACATCTTCTCGTCGGACAATTGGTTGACCGCGGCGTAGAACTCGTTGCCGGGCTCGGTCAGCGTCGGCGGGTAGTAGGGGGACTTCAGGAACCAGTCCTGGAACACCAGCCCGGCCGAGGCCACCAGGTCGATGCAGTCGTCGACGGTGAAGCTCTTGTCGCGTCCGTGCAGGAAGGTGTCGACCACGCCGGCGTCGAAGTTGAGGTCGGGAGCGATCGAGATGTAGCTCTGCAGCGGATGATTCGGGCCCAGCGAGGCGACCGCGGCCTTGACCATCTGCAGTGACTCCTCGTCCTGCTTGAGCCCCATCTCGCGGAACACCGCCTGCATGAGTTCCACTCCGGCGCGGCCGTAGCGGGCGTAGAGCATGATCGCCGCCACCGCTTCCGGGCGCATGACCTCGGCCAGTGCCTTGATCCCGGCCTTCGGGCTGTCCATGTGGTGCAGCACGCCGGTCGACATCACCAGGTCGAACTTCTCGTTGAGGCTGGGCACCTCCTCGATCGGCAGGAGATGCAACTCGAGGTTCTTCAGCGAGTACTTGTCCTTCAGAAACTTCTCGTGATCCAGCGAGGGCTGGCTCACGTCGACCGCGACCACCTTGGCCGCCCGGTTCATATAGGCGATCTGCGCGGCCTGGTTGGTGCCGCAGCCGGCGATCAGGATGTCCAGATCGGGCTGGAGCGCCCGGTCCGGCCACAGGATGCGGTGCGCATGGCTGGGATCGAACCACTGCCAGCTGTTCGCCAGGAACGTCTCGAGGTTCTGGATCGGCTCGGGGTAGGTCCACTTCTGGTACTGCTGGGCAACCACATCTTCGCGTGGGCTCTCGGTCATGACGGAACTTCTCCCCTGGGCGATCGGAACGCAACCAACTAATTATGCCGTTGCGATCGAGCCTGCGGAAATCGGCCCGTTTCAGTCCTGGTAGTTACGCCGCCACGCCCGCCGACGTCATCGAGTGAGGAACGTTGCAGACGTCCACTCGCACTTCGTCTGCAAGGTTCCTCACTCAACGGGGGAGTGAGTCAGGCCGCGCCGCTCAGATCCATGGTGATGAAGTCGCTGCGCCACAGCCCCTCGAACAGTTCCAGGGCGAGGTCCTCCAACTCCGCCTGCCCGGCGTTCACCAGACCGCCCTGCGCCACCCGCGCGGCGATCTCGCGGATCGAGCGCTCGCCGTCGAGGTGCTGGACGAACGCCAGGTGCGTCGGGTCCAGCCGGATCTGCCAGCCCGGGCGGAACACCTGCTGTCCGTTGACGCCGGCGCGGTACCGGAACAACGGGACGTAGTCGAGCGCGTTCGTTGCCGAGAATTCGATCTGGTAACTCGAGGCCGGCCGTTGAGCGGGGGTGGCCAGGAAGAAGTGGCAGGCGTTGAGCGTGTTGATCCGCTCCATCACCGACCACATCTTCTCGTTCGGCAATTCGCTGACCGCCGTGTAGAACTCGTTGCCCGGCTCGGTCAGCGTCGGCGGGTAGTAGGACTTGTTGAGGAACCAGTCCTGGAACTCCAGACCCGCCGACTGAACGAGATCCAGGCAGTCGTCGACGGTGTAGCTGCGATCCCGGCCGTGCAGGAACGTGTCCACCATGCCGGCGTCGAAGTTGAGATCCGGCGCGATCGTCATATAGCTGCGAAGCGGATGGTGGGGTCCCAGCGAGGCGACCGCGGCCTTGACCATCTCCAGCGACTGCTCGTCCTGGCGCAGGCCCATCTCGCGGAACACCGCCTGCATGAGTTCTACCCCGGCGCGGCCGTAGCGGGCGTAGAGCATGATCGCGGCGACGCCGTCGGGGCGCAGCACGTCGGCGATCGCCTTCATGCCGGCCTTCGGCTCGTCCATGTGGTGCAGCACGCCGGTCGAGACCACCAGGTCGAAGTCCTTGCCCAGCGTGGGCAGCTCCTCGATCGGAAGCAGGTGCAGCTCAAGGTTTTTCAGCGAGTACTTGTCCTTGAGGAACTTCTGGTGATCCAGCGACGGCTGGCTCACATCGACTGCCACCACCTTGGCCGCCGGATTGGTGTAGGCGAAAACCGCTGCCTGGTTGGTGCCGCAGCCGGCGATCAGAATGTCCAGATCGCCGCGCGGCGTCCGATCCGGCCACAGCACCCGGTGGGCATGGGCGGGGTCGAACCATTGCCAGTTGTTGGTCAGCCAGGTCTCGAGGTTCTGGATCGGCTCGGGGTACGTCCACTTCTGGTACTGCTGGGCCACCAGATCGGCGCGCGGGCTCTCCGACATCAGGATTCCCGGGTCTGCAGCAGTGGGTTGCGGCGCAGGACGGGGAGGGGGAAGAGGTGGTCGGTTTCGGTCTGGTCGAGGCTTTCGTAGAGCCCGATGCTGTAGACGCCGGCGGCTTCGACGCGCATGGGGAGGTATTGGGCGAAGACGCGGAATTTGACCGGGGTGGGGGGGTTGTCGTGCCAGTGCCAGCCGAATTCGAGGCTGCCGACGCGTTCGCCGTCGGGGCTGGTGGCGATGATGACGCGGGTGGGGTCGTAGTCCTGGCCGCCGAGGGCGCAGACCGAGACGACCATGGGGACGGTGATCTGGGCGGGGAAGCTCTCGACGTAGCAGGCGGTCATGGGGAAGCCGGTGATGTTGACGCCGCCGGCGTCTTCTTCTACTGCACTCAGTGACGGCGCGAACGCGACAACCCGCATGATGACTCCTTACAGACCCTGGGAACGAACCAGCTAACGGTAGTCGGCCGGGCAAGCCGTTCTCCAGACAGGCTCTCCTTCAGCGACGGCGACTGACGAGGAGGATAATTCCGGCGGAGCCGGTATCGGCTCAGTGAATCCTGGTCGTGAGGAGCGAGAATGCCCGCCGTAACGAAGTCATTTTCCGCACATCGGTACGTGGGCCGCGTCGGCGCACTCGCGGTCCTGCTGGGCGTCGGCTCCGTAATCGGTGTGCTGCCAACCGCATTCGCCGACAGCACCGGCTCGACGGGTTCGGCCGGTGACGCGGCCACCGCCTCGAGTGCGTCCCCGAACCGGCCCACGACCAGGGTGCGCCGCGGCGGCCAGTCTGGCAGCACGCCCGCGGCCCCGCGCCGCCACAACGACGCGCCCGCGTCGGCCGCCCGCGCCGTCGTCGCCCCCACCGCGTCCACCGACCTCACCCGCGCTGTCCTCGCCACACCGCCGGCCGAGACTGCCGCACCGTCCACCGACGCACCCGTCGCAACTCCCACGACAGTCACCCCGGTCGCCGCGCCCGCGCGCGCAGCGGCATCCACCGGCGCGGTCCGCGCGATGGGCGCCAACCTGGCGTCCTGGCTGGCCGCCGGCGGCAACGGTGACGCCCCCGCCCTGGCCCCGCTGGCCTGGACCGCACTGGCCGCCTCGCGCCGCGAACTGGGCGCTGCCAAGACCGCCACCGCGGCCGCGACGACGTCGGCCTCGCTGACCGCGAACCCGATCGGCGACATCTTCCGGTTCTTCATCGGCAACGGCACCGCCGCCAATCCCAACGGCGGCATCATCTGGGGCGACGGCTACTCCTGGACCGAGGCGACCTGCCCGGACACCTCCTGCAACGGCGGCAACGCGGGCATCTTCGGCAACGGCGGGTCCGGCTACAACGGCGGCAACGGCGGTTCGGCCGGCGTCTTCGGCAACGGCGGGTCGGGCGGGTCCGGCGTCGACGCCGGCGTCGTGGGCGGTAACGGCGGCCGGGGCGGCCTGATCATCGGCACCGGCGGCAACGGCGGCACCGGTGGCGGCAGCGCCGACGGCGGCGACGGTGGCTCCACCGGCCTGCTGTCGGTCTTCGGTAACGGCGGCAACGGCGGCGCCGGCGGAACCGGGGTGGCCGGTGCGGCCGGGATCAACGGCGGTGCGGGCACCGGCGCGAACGGCACCACCGGCGGCAACGGCGGGCAGGGCGGCAACGGCGGTTCCGGCGGCGCCGGTTCCTGGATCCTGGGCCGCGGCGGTAACGCGGGGGCCGGCGGCGTGGGTGGCGCCGGCGGGGCCGGCGGTGTGGGCGGCACCGGCACCACCGGGACGGCCGGCACTCCTGCCGGTGACGGCGGCAACGGCGCCATCGGAGGCAACGGTGGCGCCGCGGGCAACGCGGGCACGGCCGGCACCGGACGCATCCTGTTCCTGTTCGCCCAGACCGGGTCGGCCGGCGCCGACGGCGTCCAGGGCGCAGGCGGCGACGGCGGCGACGGCGGCGCGGGTGGCGTCGGAACCGCCGGGACCAACGGCGCCAATGGCGGCAACGGCATCGCCACCGACGTCAACGGTGACGACGGCGGCAACGGCACCAACGGCGGCGACGGTGGCAAGGGCGGTCACGGCGCACTCGGCGGCCAGGGTTCCAACCCCGGCGCCAACGGCTTCGGCGGCCTCGGTGGCGCCGGCGGCGTCGGCGGTAACGGGGGCAGTGGCGGCGAGGGCTTCAGCGCCGCCGGCGCGGTGGCGGCCGGTAACGGTGGCGCCGGTGGTTCGGGCGGCAACGGCGGCGTCGGTGGCTATGGCGGCATCGACGCCACCGACAGCATCAAGGCGGCAGACGGTCGCGGCGGTAACGCCGGCATCGGCGGCACGGGCGGAAACGGTGGCGCCGGTGGCGGACAGAATCTGGCTGGCGGCAACGGCGGCAAGGGCGGCAATTCCGGCCGGGGTGGCAGCGGCAGCACTTCCGGCTTCGTCGCGGCCGGCGGCGCCGGCGGCGCGGGTGGCGCCGGTGGCGACAGCACGACCGCAGGGGTGACCGGCGGCGCCGGTGGCAACGGCGGTGACGGCGGAACCGCGACCGGTGGTGCCAGTGGTGTCGGCGGCGCCGGGGGTAACGGTGGCGCCGGCTACGACGGAGTGACCGGGAGTGCGGACGGCACCAGCGGCGGCAGTGGTGGTGCCGGCGGCAGCGGTGGCGCCACGCTGAACGGCACGTCCGGCGCCGGTGGTGTCGGCGGCGCCGGCGGTAAGGGCGGCAGCGGATTCGACGCCACCGCCGTCGGCGGTGCCGGTGGCAACGCGGGCGCCGGCGGTGCCGGCGGTCTCGGCGGTGTCGGTGGCGCCACGACCAGCGGTACGGCGGGCCTCGGCGGTGTCGGCGGTGCGGGCGGTGCCGGCGGCGCGGCGGGTAAGGGTGGCGCCGGCGGTCTCGGCGGTGTCGGCGGGGCCGGCGGCAATGGCGGTCTGGGCGGCGCCGGGGGTGCCAGCAAGGGCGGTACCCAAGGAACCGGCGGCGCCGGTGGTGCGGGTGCCGCCGGCGGTGCGGGTGGCGCCGGCGGCGACGGCGTGGTCTCGGCCCGCAACGGCGGCACCGGCGGCAACGGCGGCAGAGCCGGATCGGGCGGCGCCGGAGGCGGCGGCGGAACCGACGGAGCGGTGGGCACCGGCGGTGTCGGCGGTGCCGGTGGAGACGGCGGCATCGGCGGGGACTCGAGCACCGTCGGCGTCGCAGCCGGCAACGGTGGTGGCGGCGGCAAGGGCGGTGACTCCTCGTCCGGTACCGGCGGTGCCGGGGGCGCGGGCGGTGCCGGTGGTGCCGGCTACGTGGGAGGCGATGGATCGGCGACCGATGCCGCAGAGGCCGGCACCGCGGGTGGATCCGGCGGCAACGGTGGTGCCGGCGGCCTCACCGACAACGGCACCGGTGGTGTCGGCGGTGTGGGCGGCGCGGGCGGTGTGGGTGGCGGCGGTGGCGTCGGCACCGATGCCGCCCAGCCCGGCGGTGCGACGGGCGGTGCCGGCGGCAAGGGCGGCACGGGCGGCGCCGGCGGATCGGCATCGGGTCCGGGTATCGGTGGTATCGGCGGTCAGGGCGGTGCCGGGGCCAAGGGCGGTGCCGGCGGATCCAGCGTCGCCGGCGCGGCGGGTGCCGCCGCGGGCAACGGTGGCGACGGCGGTGAGGGCGGCGCCGGTGGTGCCGCGGCGGCCGGCGGGCAGAACGGTGACGGAGGTAAGGGCGGAGCGGCCGGTAGCGGCGGTGCGGGTGGTGCCGGCGGTCAGGCGGCCACCCCGAGCGGGAACGGCGGCAACGGTGGTGCCGGCGGTGCCGGTGGTCTCACCTCCGATGGTGGCGCCGCCGGAAACGGAGCGGGCACCAAAGCCACCAATGGCGACGTCGGCAGCAGCAGCAACGGCGGCCGGGGCGGCAACGGCGGTGCGGCGGCCTCGGATTCGAGTGCCCAACCCGGCGGAAGCGGCGGCAACGGCGGCACCGGCGGTTCGGCCAACACCGGTATCGGCGGCGCCGGTGGCAGTGGCGGCGGCGGCGGCAAGTACGGCAACGGCGGCGCCGGCGGTGCAGGTGGGTCCGCCGAGGTCTCCGACGCTGAGGAGACCGGCACCGGCGGTAGGGGCGGTATCGGCGGGGACGGCGGTACCCTCGGCGGCAACGGTGGCGCCGGCGGTGCCGGCGGCAGCGCCACGGCGTCCGGCAAGGACACGACGGCGGCTGCCGGTGCCGGCGGCGCCGGCGGACTCGCGAACGTCACCGGAGCGGTGGGCGGGACCGGCGGCGCCGGTGGAACGGCGACGGCGACCGGCGTGAACAGCAAGGCGGTCGGCGGCCGCGGCGGCGTAGGCGGCGATTCGACAGCCGGCCAGGCGGGTACCGGTGGTGCCGGCGGCGCCGCTTCCTCGACCGGCACGGGCGATGTGTCGGCAACCGGAGGGAACGGCGGCGCCGGCGGGGCCGGCCCGTCGAACCTCGGTGGAGCCGGCGGCCGCGGCGGCAACGCCCAGGTGAGCGGGAGCACCGGCGGACAGGCCTACGGCGGAAACGGCGGTGACGGCGGCGAACTCAGCGGCGGCACCGGCGGCGCCGCCGGTATCGCTACCGCCATCGGTGGCGGCAAGGCCGTCAACGGCGCGACCGGCGCCTCGACCTAGTTATGCCGTCGCGCGCCGGGGCAGCGTCCACCCCGGTCGCGGGAAGTGGCAGGTGTAGCCGTTCGGGTAGTGCACCAGGTAGTCCTGATGCTCAGGCTCGGCCTCCCAGAACATCGCTGCCGGGGTCACCTCGGTGACGACCTTGCCCGGCCACAGCCCGGAGGCGTCGACGTCGGCGATGGTGTCCAGCGCGACCGCCTTCTGCTCGTCGTCGAGATAGAAGATCGCCGACCGGTAACTGGAGCCGACGTCGTTGCCCTGCCGGTCCTTGGTGCTCGGGTCGTGGATCTGGAAGAAGAACTCCAGCAGCGCCCGGTAGTCGGTCTGGCTCGGGTCGTAGACGATCTCGAGGGCCTCGGCGTGACCCGGATGGTTGCGGTAGGTCGGGTGGTCGTTCTTGCCGCCGGTGTAGCCGACCCGGGTGGACACCACGCCGGGCTGGCGGCGGATCAGGTCCTGCATGCCCCAGAAGCAGCCGCCGGCCAGGATCGCCGTCTTGTTCTCGCTCACATTTCCTCCTTCTGCCGGGCCGGCGAACAGGCGCACGTACTCGCCGTAACCCGCCGACTCGAGATCGTCACGGTGGATGAATCTCAGCGAAGCTGAGTTGATGCAGTAGCGCAACCCGCCCGCCTCGCGCGGGCCGTCCTTGAACACGTGCCCGAGGTGGCTGTCGCCGTGCGCCGAGCGCGCCTCGGTGCGTGGCAGCAGCATCCGGAAGTCGCGCTTGGTCTTCACGTTGGCCGGGTCGATCGGTTTGGTGAAACTCGGCCAGCCGGTCTTGCTGTCGAACTTGTCCAGCGAGGAGAACAGCGGCTCGCCGGAGACCACGTCGACGTAGATGCCGGGCTCGTGATTGGCCCAGTACTCGCCGGTGAACGCCATCTCGGTGCCGTTGCGCTGGGTGACCCTGCGCTGCAGGGGTGTCAGGGCCGCGAGTGCGGCCGGGTCTTTGACGTAACGATGTTCCATCTCGCCCTCCAGTGTGTGCCTGGTTCAACCGGATTGGGCGCCCGGATAGTCCGCCGTTACAGACTCGTCAGCACGTCCGGCCGACCGCTACGGAAAGCGCCGCGCAGACCTGCCGCATGCCGCCTGCCGCCACGAAGCCAAGTCGCCCCATTCGTCGGGTTGGTCGGCCGGTTGAACGTCGTATGCGGCGTAACTGGCGTCGATCTCCGCTGCCCGATCCATGCCATGAGTGTGCCAAGCCTCGACAATGTTCGCTAGAACGTGTTCTAGTTCCTGCTGTGACAGCAGCACGCTTCACCCGCGCCGAACTCGCCGACGCGTTCGCCACCTTCGAGGCCACCGTCGACGCCGCCGCCCGCACCCGCGACTGGGACGCCTGGGTGGCGCACTACACCCGCGATGTCGACTACATCGAGCACGCGATGGGCACCATGAAGGGTCGCGATCAGGTGCGTGACTGGATCTACCGCACCATGACGACCTTCCCGGGCAGTCACATGACGGCGTTCCCGTCGCTGTGGTCGGTGATCGACGAGGAGCGCGGCCGGGTGATCGTCGAACTGGACAACCCGATGCGCGACCCGGGCGACGGCACCATCATCAGCGCCACCAACATCTCGATCGTCACCTACGCCGGCGACGGGCTGTGGAGTCGCCAGGAGGACATCTACAACCCGCTGCGCTTCCTGGCGGCCTCGATGAAGTGGTGCCGCAAGGCTGCCGAACTCGGCACCCTCGACGACGAGGCCGCCGCATGGATGGCGCGCCAGTGACGGTTCTCGTCATCGGGGCCAACGGTTTCCTCGGCTCGCATGTCACCCGCCAACTCGTCGACGCCGGCGAGGATGTGCGAATCATGGTGCGGCCCAACGCATCCACCGTCGGCATCGACGACCTGCACCTCACCCGCTTCGAAGGCGACATCTTCGACGACGACGTCCTGCGCCAGGCGATGACCGGATGCCGGGACGTCTACTACTGCGTCGTCGACACCCGCGGCTGGCTGTCCGACCCGGCGCCGCTGTACCGCACCAACGTCGAGGGCACCCGCAACGTGCTCGACGTCGCCACGGCAGTGCACCGCGAGCATCCGTTCCGGCGCTTCGTGTTCACGAGCAGTTACGCCACCGTCGGGCGCCGGCGCGGGCGCACCGCCACCGAGGCCGACGAGATCGTCGACGCCGGCCTCACCGACTACGTGCGCTCCCGGGTGCAGGCCGAGAAGATGGTGCTGGCGAGTGAACTGCCCGCGGTGGCGATGTGCGTGTCCACCACCTACGGGCCCGGCGACTGGGGTCGCACCCCGCACGGCGCGATCATCGCCGGGGCGGCGTTCGGCAAGTTGCCGTTCGTGCTTGACGGCATCGAGTTGGAGGTCGTCGGGGTCGACGACGCGGCGCGGGCGATGATCCTGGCCGCCGAGCACGGCCGGGTGGGGGAGCGCTACCTGATCTCGGAGAAGATGATCTCCAACGCCGAGGTGGTGCGGATCGCCGCCGAGGCCGCCGGGGTGCCCGCCCCGACCAAGCGGCTGCCGCTGCCGGTGGCCTACGCGCTGGCCTTCCTCGGCACTGCCAAACAGCGGTTGCGCGGCACCGACGAGCGGTTGACGCTGAACGCGCTGCGGCTGATGCGGGCCGAGGCCCCGGTGGACTGCTCCAAGGCCGAACGCGAATTGGGTTGGCGGCCGGCGCCGGTCGAGGAGTCGATCCGGGCGGCGGCGCGGTTCTGGGTGGGGTTGAAAAGGGCTAGAAAGTCGACTAGTGGGTAGCTAGTTTTCGGATTAGAGTGGTGCGATGAAGTCCGTTCCGCTGACCGAGGCCAAAGAAAAGCTGTCCGCCCTCGTCGAAGAGGCGGACACCACGCACGAGATCATCCAGATCACTCGGCATGGGCGAGTTGCGGCGGTGATCATGTCGGCGGACGATCTCGAATCGTTGAATGAAACTCTGCATGCGCTTCGAACGCCCGGCGCCGTCGAGGAACTCGCACAAGCCGACGCCGACTACGCCGCGGGCAAGACAGTCACCGGGGACGATCTCCGTCGCCGCTACGGGTTGTCTTGACCGACGGCGTTGACTGGGCCGTCCACCTTTCGCCTTCGGCGGACCGCGCTCTCGGCCGGCTGCCGCACAAGGCGGCTGCGGCCATTGCTGAATTCATCACCGCCACATTGCCGGGTAACCCGCAGCGTTTGTCGAAACCTCTGCGATTCGAGTTGGCGGGTTGGCGGGTCGCACGTCGGGGCGACTATCGGGTGACCTTCAGGCTGATTGAGGACGACGGGATCCTTTACGTCGGCCGCATCGAGCATCGCGCCCACGCGTACAGGCATCAATAACTTCCGCCACTCCCGCAACATGTCGCTCAGAGTCGGGCACACCGACACTCGGTCTGCCGCCGCGACGCATGTGACAGAAGTGAGTACCGTACGGGAATGGCCAAGAACGGCGTGGTGTCGCACTGGTTCTCCAGCCTTCCGGCCCCCCGCCGCGCCCTGCCCGGCGACCGCGAGGCCGACGTCTGCATCGTCGGCGCCGGCTACACCGGGCTGTGGACGGCCTACTACCTCAAGCAGCTCGACCCGGCCCTGCGCATCACCGTGCTGGAGGCCCGCTTCGCCGGGTTCGGCGCCTCCGGGCGCAACGGCGGCTGGCTGTCCGGCCTGCCGCCCGGCCACCGCGGACTGCTGGCCGCCGAGCACGGCCGCGACGCCGTGATCACCTGGCAGCGGATGCTCAACGAGGCGGTCGACGAAGTGATCGAGGTCGCCCGCCGCGAGGGCATCGCCGCCGACATCGTCAAGGGCGGCAACCTCGAGGTCGCCCGCAACTCCGCCCAGGCCGAACGGCTGCGCGAGGAGTTCGACGAGGACCGCCGCTGGGGTGTCGACGACGTCGAACTGCTCACGGCCCACGAGGCCGCCGCCCGGGTCAACGTCGACTCCCTGGTGCTGGGAAGTTTCAACCCGCACTGCGCCCGGGTGCAGCCGGCCAAGCTCGCCCGCGGCCTGGCCGACGTCGTCGAACGCCTCGGCGTCACCGTCTACGAGCAGACCCGCGTCACCGCGATCGGACCCGGCCGCGCCGACACCCCACTCGGTTCGGTGAGGGCGCCGGTGATCCTGCGGGCCACCGAAGGCTTCACCGCCCGGATGCGCGGACTGCGACGCCGATGGCTGCCGATGAACAGTGCCATGATCGCGACCGAGCCTCTGCCGCAACATGTTTGGGACGACATCGGCTGGGCCGGCTGCGAACTGCTGGGCGATCTGGCGCACGGCTTCTTCTACGCCCAGCGCACCGCCGACGGCCGCATCGCCATCGGCGGACGTGCCAACCCGTACCGCTTCGGATCCCGCATCGATCGCGACGGCGTCGTCGGCCAGGACACCATCGACTACCTCACCGGCAACCTCAACACCGTGCTGCCGCAGACCCGCGGCGTGCCGATCGCGCACGGGTGGTGCGGCGTGCTGGCCGTGCCGCGGGACTGGACGGCCGGTGTCGAGTACGACCCCAAGACCGGACTCGGCGAGGCCGGCGGCTACGTCGGCCATGGCGTCACCGCCACCAACCTGGCCGGGCGCACCCTGGCCGACCTGGTGCTCAAGCGGCACACCGATCTGACCGTGCTGCCGTGGGTGGGCCACCACTCCCGCACCTGGGAGCCTGAACCGTTGCGCTGGCTGGGCGTTCGCGGCCTCTACACCGCTTACAAGGCCGCCGACCGGCACGAGGGCGGCGCCCGGAAATCCACCTCGCCGATCGCGAAACTGGCCGACCGCATCACCGGCCGACCCTAAAATCTTCGACGTGCTCGAGCGCACGATCAGCTTTCCGGGCCCGGTCAGTCCGGGGCACACCCTGGCCCCGCACCGTCGCGGGCCCGGTGACCCGTGCTTCCAGATCGACGCCGACGGCGCCATCTGGCGCACCAGCCTCGCGCGCACCGGTCCGGTGACCGCGCGTATCACCCGCACTGCGCCCGACACCGTGAGTTGCGAGGCCTGGGGCGAGGGCGCCGAGGAGTTCCTGGCCGGCCTGCCCGCCCTGCTCGGCGCCGACGACGACGCGTCCGGGTTCCGGCCTGACAACCCGACCGTCGTCGTCGCCCACGCCCGCGTCCCGCATCTGCGGATCGGCCGTACCGGCCGGGTGCTCGAGGCGCTTATCCCGGCGATCCTCGAACAACGGGTGCAGGGCGTCGACGCATTCCGGTCCTGGCGGCTGCTGGTCGGCAAGTACGGCACCCCGGCACCGGGCCCCGCGCCGGACCGGATGCGGGTGCCGCCGCCGGCGCAGGTGTGGCGGGCCATCCCGTCGTGGGAGTTCCACCGCGCCAACGTCGATCCCGGCCGCGCCCGCACCATCGTCGGCGTCGCCGGGCGCGCCGACTCGCTGGAACGCCTCACCACGCCGGCGCCGCTGACGTCGCTGCCCGGCGTCGGGACCTGGACCGCCGCGGAGACCGCGCAACGCGCCTTCGGTGACGCCGATGCCCTCTCGGTCGGCGACTACCACCTGTCGACGATGATCGGCTGGACGTTGCTCGGACACCCCATCGACGACGACGCGATGCAGGACCTGTTGGAGCCGATGCGTCCGCACCGCTACCGCGCGGTGCGACTGCTGGAGGTCAGCGGGCTGGCCTACCTGCCGCGCCGGGGTGCGCGGATGCCGGTGCAGCAGATCAGCGGGCTGTGAGTTCGGCCGGCTCGCTCTTGGAGTCGAACAACGCCGGGTAGGTCCACCCGGCGACGGTCGCGCCCACCAACGGTGCGATCCAGAACGCCCACAGTTGTCCGGGTGCGCCCGCGCCGTTGAAGAACGCGACGCCGGTCGAGGCCGCCGGGTTGATCAGCGTGTTCGACACCGGCAGTGCGATCAGGTGGACCAGGGTGTAGGTCAGGCCGATCGAGAGTCCGCCGAACCACTTGGGGGCCCGGTCGCCGGTGGAGGCGAGCACCACCAGAACGAACAGGAAGCTCAGCACCGTCTCGGCGATCAGCACCGAGGTCAGTGAGTAGTGGAACGGCGAATTGGCGCCGTAGCCACTGGCCGACATATTGCTGTTGGCGTTGAACTTCGGCCGGCCGCTGGCGATCAGGTAGATCGCACCACCGGCGAGAAGGCCGCCGAGTACTTGGACTATCCAGTACTTCAGCAGGGCCTCGCCCTCGATCCGTTTGGCCAGTGCCGCGCCCAGGGTGACCGCCGGGTTGAAGTGCGCTCCGGAGATGGATCCGAACGCGTAGACCCCGGCCAGCAGGCTCAGGCCGAAGGCCAGTGCGACGCCGACGTAGCCGATGCCCACCGTGCGGTCACCGGCCGGATTGGCGGCCAGCACCGCCGCGCCGCAACCGCCGAAGACCAGCAGGAACGTGCCGACGAACTCAGCGGTCAACCGGTGGCCCATGGACGGTGCAGTCATGGCTGCACACTACGTTCGCGGAACCGTTGCATATACCACCGGGGGTATGCCATCATGGAGTTCAGAGATACCCCCTGAGGTATCGAAAACAGGAGGGAGGCGGCGCGATGATGGGAGATCCCACCGACGTCGCAGAGGTGCTCAACCGGCTGCGCCGGGCACAGGGCCAACTCGCCGGAGTCATCGCCATGGTGGAGGACAGCCGCGAATGCCGCGACATCGTCATCCAACTCGCGGCGGTGTCCAAGGCGCTGGACCGGGCCGGCTTCAAGATCGTCGCCACCGGTCTGCGGGAGTGCGCCTCCGGGGCCGGCGACAGCGCCGACGGCACCTGCCTCACCGAAGCCGAACTCGAAAAACTTTTCCTCGCACTCGCCTGATCTAAGAAGGAGCCCCCTCATGAAGTTCAACCAGTACTACCTGGAATGCCTCTCGCACGCGTCCTACCTGATCGGTGACGAGAGCACCGGCCGCGCCGTCGTGGTGGACCCGCAGCGCGACATCAGCGAATACATCGCCGACGCCAAGGCGGCGGGTATGACGATCGAGCTGATCATCGAGACCCACTTCCACGCCGACTTCATCTCCGGGCACCTGGAACTGGCCGAGGCCACCGGCGCCAAGATCGTCTACTCCTCGGTGGCCAAGCCGGAGTACGACTACATGCCCGTCGCCGACGGCGAGCGCTACTCCCTCGGCCAGGTGCAGTTGGAGTTCCTGCACACCCCGGGCCACACCCCGGAGTCGATGAGCATCGTCGTCTACGAGCACGCCGGCGACGCGGTTCCGTTCGGCGTGCTGACCGGCGACACCCTGTTCATCGGCGACGTCGGCCGCCCCGACCTGCTCAGCTCGATCGGGTTCACCCGCGAGGAACTGGCCGACAAGCTGTACGACTCGCTGCACAACAAGCTGATGCCGCTGCCGGATGCCACCAAGGTCTACCCGTCGCACGGCGCGGGTTCGTCCTGCGGCAAGAACCTGTCCACCGAGCTGTGGTCCACCATGGGCGAGCAGCGGCTGAGCAACTACGCGCTGCGCGCCCCCGACAAGCCGACCTTCATGGAACTGGTCACCGAGGGTCAGCCGCCGGCGCCGGGCTACTTCGTCTACAACGCGATCCTCAACCGCCAGGGCCGCGAACTGCTCGACGAGACCGAGATGCCGACCGCGATGAGCTACGCCGAGGTGCGTGCCGCGATGGCCAAGGGCGCGGTGCTGGTCGACGGCCGCACCCCCGAGGAGTACGCGTCGGGCCACCTGCGCGGGTCGATCAACATCGGCCTGGAGGGCCGCTACGCGGAGTTCGCCGGATCGGTGATCAAGCCCGACGTCGACATGATCCTGATGACCGAGCCCGGCCGCGAACTGGAGGGCAAGAACCGGTTGGGCCGCATCGGTTTCGATCGGGTCATCGGCTATCTCGCCGAGCCGTACCGGGTGATGTTGGACAACCAGGGCGACACCCAGGTCGCCTCCCGGCTGACCGCGTACGCGATGGACGAGCGGATGCGCGCGGTTCCGGATCTGCAGATCGTCGACGTCCGTAACCCCGGTGAGGTCGCCGAGGGCACCATCCCGGGCGCGGTGAGCATCCCGGTCGGCCAACTGCCCGACCGCACCGGGGAGCTGGACCCGAGCCTGCCCACCGTCGTCTACTGCGCGGGCGGCTACCGGTCCTCGGTGGCGGCCAGCCTGCTCCGGGCGCGCGGCTTCGGAGACGTCAGCGATATTCTGGGCGGATACGGCGCCTGGATGGAAACCGTCCAGAACGCCTGATCGCTGAAAATTCTTTTGGGGTAGGAGAACACAGGTCATGGCAACCACTGCCAAGCATCAGGTCTTGATCGTCGGCGGCGGCACCGCCGGCATCACGGTGGCGTCGCGACTGCTGCGTAAGGGCTACACCGACGTCGCGGTGATCGAGCCGTCCGACAAGCACTACTACCAGCCGTTGTGGACGCTCGTCGGTGGCGGGCAGGCCACGGCGGCGCAGTCCGAGCGCGCCGAGTCCTCGGTGATGCCGAAGAAGGCGACCTGGATCCGCAAGTCCGCCAGCGCTTTCGACCCGGACAACAACACCGTGACGTGTTCGGACGGGTCGACCTACGGCTACGACGCGCTGGTGGTCTGCCCCGGTATCCAGTTGGACTGGGACAAGACCGAGGGCCTTGCTGCGGCGGTGGACGGGCCGGGGGTTTCGTCCAACTTCCGTTACGACCTCGCGCCCAAGACCTGGGACCTGATCCGCTCGACCACGTCGGGGTCGGCGGTGTTCATGATGCCGATGTTCCCGATGAAGTGTGCCGGCGCGCCGCAGAAGATCGCCTACCTGGCCGCCGATCACTGGCAGCGGCAGGGCGTGCTGAACAAGATGGACATCCATCTGGTGGTGCCCACGCCGCGGGCTTTCGGCATTCCGGCGATCGCCGACAACCTCGACAAGGTGATCGCCGGCTATGGCATCCACCTGCACACGCTGTCCGAGATCACCGCGATCGACCCGGATTCGCGCAAGGTGACCGTAAGCGCGGCCGCCGAGGGCGGCTCCGACATGGTGCTGGACTACGACATGCTGCACGCGGTTCCGCGGATGTCTGCCCCGGACTGGATCAAGAGCAGCCCGCTGTCCACCGGTGATCACCTGGGCTACGTCGAGGTGGACAAGTTCACCATGCAGCACGTGCGGTACCCGAACGTCTTCGCCCTCGGTGACGCCGGTTCGACGCCGAACTCCAAAACCGGTGCGGCCGTTCGCAAGCAGGCCCCCGCGGTGGTGGAGAACATCGACGCTCTCTTCAAGGGCCGTCCGCTGACCGGACACTACGACGGCTACGCGTCCTGCCCGATCACCACCTCGTCGCACGAGATGCTGCTGGCGGAGTTCGACTACGACTTCAACCTCAAGCCGTCGTTCCCCCTGCTCGATCCGGTCGCCCCGCACCGGGTGTACTGGTACGTCAAGAAGTACGGCCTGCCGTGGCTGTACTGGAACTTGATGCTCAAGGGTCTGGCTTAACCCCTCGCCTCTGCCGCGAAACCGACACCAGGCCTGCTGCTTTGCGGGTTCCACGACCCTGGTGTCGATTTCGCGGGGTTAGCGGAACTGCACGTGCTTCTCAGCGCACGCCTCGGTGACCGCAGTGACGATGTCCTGGGGCCGCAGCGTCTCCAGGTCAACGACCGTCACGGATCCTGGATCGGTGCGGTTCTGAGCCGCCACCCGCGAATCCCGTAGTCGCTCAGCGCGTTCGACGACGTTGCGGGCGAACCGGCCGTTCTGCATGAGGTCGATGCCGTGTGTGCCGTCCGGTGCGAGGTGCGCCCGCAGGCTCCGGCAGGCGCTGTTGAGGGCGGTCTGGGCGTCCGTGTCGATCAGGGTGGCCCGCGGCCGGCCGTACCGGATCGCGATCTCGACGAGTTCGTCGGGGGCGTAGGACGCGAAGCGCAGTTTTCGGTTGAACCGTCCGGCCAGACCAGGGTTGACCGCGATGAACTCGTCGACCTCGCGTTCGTAGCCGGCGCCGATGAAGACGAAGTCGAACCGGTGCACTTCGAGTGCGACGAGGAGTTGCGCCACCGCCTCCATGCCGATCATGTCCGGCCGGCCATCGTGGTGCCGTTCGACAAGGGAGTAGAGCTCATCCATGAAGAGGATGCGGCCGAGCGATCGCTTGATCAGTTCATTGGTCTTGGGCCCGGACGATCCGATGTGCTCGCCGCAGAAGTCGGAGCGTTTCACCTCGATGATCTCCGGGTGCCGGACGATGCCCAGTCCGGCGTAGATCATGCCCAAAGCCTCTGCGGTGGTGGTCTTTCCGGTCCCCGGCGGCCCTACCAGCAGCATGTGATTGGTCTGGTTCGTCACCGGCAGTCCGTGGGCCAACCGCAGTGCCCGCACCTCGATCTGATCCTCGAGTTCGGCCACCGCCTGCTTCACCTCGGCCAGGCCCACCTGGTTGTGCAGTAGTGCACGACCCTGCGCGAGCAGTTCGGTGCGACGATCCAGGTGCTCATCATCAGGCTGTTCGGTGCTGGCGTCCCACCTGTTGGTCCGGGTGTTGATCAAGGACTCGTCGGTGGTGACCAGTCGCAGCCCGGATTCGGCCAGTGCCCGCTTGGCCGGTTCGGTCAGGACGCCGTTGATGGTGGCCTTCGAGAGCCAGATCTGGGCGGTCGGCTCGTCGTCGAGTTGCCGGTGCGCCATCCCACGGAGGTAGGCGAGATCTGCTGCGATCAGGGGGAATTCGGCCGGATCGATCGCCACGGTCGTCGTCTCGATCAGACTTCGCCGGGTGGCGGAGTTCACGCAGTCCGACCGCACGTCGACGCGGTCGGCCCAATCCAGCGCCACCCGCGTCTGTCCGAGATGGGCGGCCGCATGCGCGCCCAGTGCGGCGGTGGCCGCCGTCAACGGTGACATCACGATGGCCTGGGCGGGCAGGACCCGCGCCGCCTCGGCGATCACGTCAGGCCACCGCTGGGTCGCGTACATCAGGTACGCCTTGATGTACTGGCACCACTGGTGGTTCTCCCAGGCATCCAGCAGTGCCGGATCGCCGAGTAGCGCAGCCGCCCTCTCGAATTGGCCGTCATCGACTAACGCACTGGCCAGTGCGATCCCGGCGTGCGATGCCTCCGTCACGGTGATCGACAGATGCGGTCCGGCCTTGATCGACGCCGACAGTTCGACTCCAAGGCGATTGGACTCCCGGTGCAGTCTGGCCCCGCAGTCGTGGAGTTGCTCCAGCGTGGCGAGGTCGTCGTCGCCGGCGGCGATCCGGCCCAACCAGGCGTCGGCCATCGCCGGGTCGGCCCGGGTCGCCTCGGTGAACAGTGTGCGGGCGGCGCCGATGTCGGTGCCCATCGCCGCGATGGCCTGATCGAACTGCCGGCGGGCAGCCACCGTCGTCACGGTGCTCACCGGGCCGGCACCGGTTCGGCAGGGGCGTAACGGTTCTCGGCGCGGAAGAACTCCATCTCGACGTCGTGCACCCGACCGGCCGCGCTGATCTCGACCGTGGCGGGCCCGGTCTGGGTGATCACCACGTCCGCGGGACCCGGGGCAACCGACAGAACGGTTGCCGGCCGCGGCGACGGCGCCACCGTCCCGTCGATCACACTGATCGTGGTTCCGGTCGCCGGTCGGGTCAGGTCCGTCACCACGACGTTCGGCATCCGCACACTGCTCCACCGATTCGGGTCGGTGGTGTGCACCGTCACCTGACCGCCGGCCGCCGCCGCCCGGATCAGGATTCGTTTCGCGATGCTGTCGTCGACGGCGAGATGAACGTGGCTGTGCCCGAACGGATCATCGAGGGGAAGCAGCAGCCGGTCGCCGATGGACACCTTCCCCAACAGCACCCCGGAGGATCCGATGGGGATCGACAGTGCCGACGGGAGTTGTGCCCTGGACAACCCCCGCACCCGCGGCAGTGGCTCGCACAGCTGGCCGCGCAGCAGGGGATCCTGTTGACCCGCGAACGTCTGCAGGGCCGTGTTCGGCGCCACCGTCGGTGGCTGCGGAGTGCGAATGGTGACCGTCGCCGTGACGGTGGCGTCCGGGAAGAGGGTCACGTTCTGGACGACGCCGTCGACTCGTAGCGACCACGGCATCATGAGCGCATCGGTGCTCAATCTCGCCGCGTCATACCCGTAACTGGTGAGCCAACCGTCCTCGCCCCGAAGGGAATGCCAACGGCTGCCTGGCGTTTCGAGGGCGGAACTCCCCAACTGCCGGTCCAGGTCGACGATCTCGGTCGCGGTCGCGACCCGCGCGCGGATGCCGGCGCAGGACATCGCCGCGGCGACGCGTTGGGTGGCCGCGAGCGCGGCGGTCCCCGCCGTGGCGCGCCACTGCAGGGATTCGGCGCTGTCGCAGGCGTTGATGCGCAGCACCAGCCACGTCTCGCGCTGTCCCGCATACGGCGATGTCCCGATGAAGGTGTCGTAGACGCGCGGGAAGTCGCCGTTGCACCGGCGCCGCGATCCGGCACTGACCACGCTCACCGATTGGAACGGCATCCCGAGGTTGTGTTTCAGGATCGTCAGCAGTCCGGGAATCTCGAGTGTGTTGTCGGTCTGGGACATCGTCGATCCGATGAGCAGGGTCGCCCGGTGTGCTCTGCCCAGCACCTGGATTGCGGTGATGACGACGCCGTCCTGGTACCGGACTCCGCCGCCGGACCGGTCATTGGCGACGGTCGTCGGAACGGCGCGTTCGGCGTGCCGATATCGCTTGGCCCGCAGCATCGCCCAGACCCAGGCGGGTTGGCCCCGCCAGGGCACGGCAAACAGGGCCAGTCCGATGCCGGTGCCGATCGCGGCACCGCCGTATCCGCCGGTGGCCCAACCGATCACGGCGAGCGTCAAGACGGATGCACTGGCGCCCAGAACTCCGAGATCGGTCACCGTGACCTCCTGGCCAGCGACAGCAAGGGGACGATCATTGCGCCGAGGATCGCGATGACGGCGAGGATGACGCCGATGTTCCGGGCCCGGTGATCCGGCGCGGGCGGCGCCGACGGGATGGTGAGCACCCTGCTCTGGGGGCTGGCTGGTGCGAACTCGCCGGGCGGAATGTCGAAGGTGAGCGCGGCGACCGGGTCCACCACGCCATGGCCGATCGTGTTGTCGACGCCGCGGGCCGGACTGTGCGCGGTCTGCAGGATGCGGTTGACGACCTGATGTGCGGACAGGTGCGGGAACCTGGCTCGCACCAGCGCAGCGACGCCGCTGACGTACGCCGCGGAGAAACTGGTGCCCCAGAGTGGAATTGCCTTCTCGCCGGGCCGCGCCGGCGGGTGGGCGTTGACCGGTCCGGGGGACAGCCCGGTCACCCCCGCGCCTGGTGCCGCGACGCCCACCCATGGACCGGCCAGGCTTTTGTCGATGGGCGATCCGGCGGCAGTGACCGCGCCGACGGACAGCACGTAGTCGGAGAACCACGACGGCGAGGAGATGGTCCGGACATTCGACCAGTCGCGGGGATCACCGGGGTGCGACGGGTGGAGGGTGGCGTTCTGCGCGCAGCCCTCCTCGCCGACGTTGCCGGCGGCGGCGACGATCACCGCGTCCTTGACTGTGGCCGCGTACCAGGCGGCTGCGCCGATCGTGCGCTGATCGAGTGGCTCGGCCGACGAGACGCAGGCGGTGACACTGACATTGATGACGCGCGCGCCGAGGTTGGCGGCGTGCACGATCGCCCGCGCCAGGGTGCTGACGGTGCCGGCCTTCTTTCTCGCCTCGATATCGCCCGAGCCGAAACTGGTCGGTTCGAATGCGCGCGAGGACTGCCGGATCGAGATCACCGACGCGTCCGGCGCCACCCCGACGACGCCGTCGGTGCGGCTCGCCTTCGCGGCGATCACCGAGGCGACGATCGTTCCGTGGGCGTCGCAGTCGGAGAGGCCGTCGCCACCGGTGATGTAGTCCCCGCCGGGCAGTGCGGGCAGCCGTGGACCCGGTGTGACCCCGGTGTCGATGACGGCGACCGAGACGCCCGCGCCGGTGGAGTACTTCCAGGCGTCGGCGATGTTCAGCATGGTGAATCCGGCCGCCGGCAGGGACACGTCCGGTTCCTCGGCGGCGATGGCCGTCGCGCACACATTGCTCTGTCTCATCGGCTGGTCGGGCGACGGTGAACCGTCGGCCGGCACCGACAGCCGGTCCACCTGCGGTGGTGTGATGGCCAGTGCGGCAGCAGGATTGGACAGCCCGACCGTCAGCAGTGTCACGGCGGTGACCGCGATGATCCTCATCGCATCCGAACCCAGGCGAACAGACCCACCAGCCATGCGGCCAGCGGCAGGGCCGAAACCACCGCGATGAGTTCCAGCCACTCGACGGTCATCCGGACCAGCGGGGTGAACCGGGTGGCCGGCACCGCCAGGGCTGCGGCCAGGGCCGCACCGCCGAACGCCAGAAGTGCGACGGCCGCGACGGCCAGCGGAATTTCCAGTTGCACCACTCCCGCGCAGAAGCCCGCAACGGCGCCGCATACCAGCGCCACCGCCTGCCGCCGGTCGGAGAAGACCCGCGCCCTGCTGATGAAGATGAGCATGAACAGCAGAGCGAGGATTGCCGTCGCGACGCCGTGTGCCTGCCCCGGCGTCACCGTGGCCCAGATCGCGGTGGGAAGTGCGATTGCGCTGCCCGCACAGATTCCGGTCAGGACTCCGTTCGCCCGCCGTGCTGCATCGGCTATCCGTGCGCCGCTCGGAGTGCGGTCGGGTTCGGTGTCCTCGTCGCTGTCGTCATCCACCGGCACCACGACGTCGATCGGCATGCCGTCGCTGCGCCGGAACAGATCCCGGCCGGTGATCGAGCCGAAATGCGGTGGGCGGATGCGGGCGGACCACAAAGCGATCGTCGGACTGATGGTGAGTAGGACCAGGAGGGCGACGAGTGCGACGATGCCGAGTCGTTGGGCGGGTGCATCGGTGAACATGCGGATACCGGCGATCAGGCCACCGACGGCGCTGAGGGTCACGGTCGTGGCGGCGAGCATGACGGGGCCCTGAGTCACCATGACGGCGATGCCCGTGAGTGCGGCCGTCACCAGTGCGGCGACGAAGAGATGCGCCGCGCCGAGCCTTCCCGGTATCCCCAGGGCCGTTCCGCCGACGAGCAGTGGGACGGCGAACCACACCAGGGCGGTCATCAGGTCCCGCCGTCGCGGCCACCACCGCCACACCGCGAATCCGCCCCCGGCGAGAAGAAGCCCTGTCACTCCCGCGACGATCCCGGGAAGGATGGAATCGGTCCGCATCCGCTCGAATGCGGCCAGTCCCAGCACCGTCGAGACGACACCGCCGAGGATCGCCAGCGCCGTCTGGGCTGCGGTCTCCGCGGTCACCGGCGTGAAGAGTCTCTTGCCGACGCCGGCCAGTGCGCTCGACAGCGATTCGCACTGCGGTTCGAACGCCTCGCCCTCTCCGGCCGGAGCCAGCACCAGCGTCATGCCGTCCTCGACGCCGAGATCGTCGAGGGACCGGGTGAGATCGAGGCGGTTGCCGTTGGCCCGGTGCAGTTCGTAGGCGGTCCCGGGTTCCAGGCCGGGAACGCCTCTGCGCCGCAGGTCCTCGCTGAGGAGTTCGACGACGTTGTCGAAGTAGACCTCGACCGGCACCGCGGCCGGATACACCTGGGAGACCAGGTGCTCGCCGCAGACAACCGCGACGGCGCACCTGGCCGGTAAGGACACCGTCGTCATCAGTGCGGCCGTTCGGCTTCCGGAACGTACTTGTCGACGATCGCGGCGGTGATCTCGAAGAGCCGCAACCGGGTCTGCTTCCGGATCTCGTCGCGGGTGTCGATGATGCCGCCCTTGGCGAGGTGCGGGTCGTACGGCATGAACTCGACATCGGCACCGCTGCTGCTGAACCGTTCTGCCAGATAGGCTTTCGCGTCCTTGTCGAAGCCGTTGCGGCTGTCATTGAGGATCACCAGGCTTCGCGACACCAGTTCGTGGTATCCCATCGACCGGAGCAGGTCGATGGCGCGGGTGACGGGCAGCGATGTGTCGGCGGTCAGCCCCGACACGAAGACCAGTGCGTCGCAGGAGTCCAGGACGGCCTTCATCACCGGATGCTCGAGATCATCGGAGGTGTCCACCAGAATCACGTTGTGGGTCCGGCGAAGTCGCGCCAGCACGCCGGCGAACATCGCGGGCAGCAGTGGGCGGGCCTGGTCGGAGGCACGGTTGCCGGCCAGCACGTCGAGTCCCACCGCGTTCTGCCCGAGATGTTCGCGGATATCGGCATAGCCGTGGACATCCGGATCGTCCAGCACCGCCGCGTAGTCGCCGGGGGGCGACTCGTCGATACGCCCGGCGAGGGTGCCGAACCCGGGCGCCGCGTCGATGGCCACCACGTTGTCGGGTCGGCATTCGCGCAGAATCCCGCCGATGCAGGCCGTCATCGTGGTCTTACCGACGCCGCCCTTACCGGACACGACGGCGATCACATACTGCTTGCGGATGTGCCGGCGAATGCGTTCGCGCAGTTGGCGATAGTGCCGTTCGGCGGGGGACTCCCCGGGGTTGACGGTCTTGAAGGAGGCGGTGTGGACGAGTTTGCGCCAGCCGGAGTCCGGCGCGATCTTGCGCGGCGTGACCAGATCGGAGATGCGGAGCCTCTCCGATACCGACTCGACCTTTGTTGCGTTCGGCACTAGACGGCCTTTCTGTGCGAATACCAGTTGTGCTGGGCCGGCAGACGGCGCATCAACTTCTGCACCGCCGCCGTGATTGCCTCGGCTGATCCGGGTGTGACGACCATCCATGCCGCCCCGTCATGGTTGAGGTGCTCGGCCAGTAACCGGCCGTCGGGGGTGTCGATCACTGTCAGTGCCCCGCCGTCGATGTGCGACCGCCCGGACGTGCCTCCGACGCCGGACTGGATCGCCACGATGGACGTCTGATCGGACCGGTCGGCATCGGAAGCCAGCGTCAGGAGGCGGATCTGCTCATGATCGAATCGGTTCGCCCGCAGGAACTTCCGAAGCGACTCCCCATCGCCGACGGCGCCGAGCATCTCATCGGCATTGATGCTGACCGGCCGCATCGCGGCCGCCGGCCGCTGACCGCACAGTTCGTCGATCTGATCGCAGATCACCGTGCCGGCCGACTGCTCGCTCGTCGCGGTGCTGACACCGCTGAGCCGGACCAGATCTGCGGACCGCTCGATCGCCACCCACCAGTGGGCGAAACGGGCCAACAGCATTCTCGGGCCGCCGCGGTGCAGCAGCAGTGCGACGTCGCGCCTGGAGAGCACCGTCAACCACTCCAGGACGGCGGAATCGACTTCCCCCGCGGAATTGATGACCCCCGCGTCAAGGAGGTCCCAGGCGACCGGGTGAGCCAGTGCGGACTCTCTGGTCTCGACACTCGGCAGATGGGGCCGCAGACCCAATTCCGGTGCCAGGCATTCGATCCCGGAGAGCACCTGCAGTGCCCAGAGACCGTCAAGCGTCGTCGTCAACATCATTTCCCCCTGATTCCCCCTTCTCGGGCGGTGGGAGCACGTCAGCGCACGCCCACCGCCTGAGTCGAGCTAGAACAGATTGCCCATCATCACGTCGGTCTGGTGTGCGCTCTCGTTGACACTGCTGATGGTCCGGCCGTGCTGATTGAGCGTGTCGATCAGTCCACGCAGCCCTTGCAGCATCTGCAGCTGCGCCTCGTGGAACGAGGTCGCGGCCGCGCCCTGGAAGAAGTCCGCGATCGCGTTGGTGCGCTGCAGCACGTCGTCGTGGATCTCCATCAACTGGCTCGACCGCGCTCCGACGTCGGAGGCGAAGTCGCCGACCGCGCCGTGGTTGTAGGTGATGTTCTCGGACATGACAGTTCCTCTTTCTGTTCGGGGGATCAGGCGCCGGCGGCGAAACTGGTCAGGCTGTTGGCGGAGTCGGCCTCGTGCTGTTCCATCATCGAAGCGGCCTGGCCCAGTCCGTGGGCCAGTCGCGTACCGCCGGTGATGGCCTGCTGGAGGTCCTGGTTGATCTGGACGGCGGTGTTGACCGAGGCGAGTTGGGCCTGGCCGCCCCAGACCGCGGAACCCAGGCCCTCGTGGCTGCTGAGGTACCCGTTCGCGATCGCCGTGGCGTGCTCGAGTGCCGATTCGATCGCCTGCTGAGTCGTGCGAAGCACGTCTGGTGTGACTACGAGGGACATCTGAACTCCTTGTCGTGGTGGTTCGGTGGGTCGAAGTATTGAAGGCTGCGAGTGGGCTGTCACTTCACCCGTGGCAAACGTTGTTAACCGGGCCTCGGGGTGGTTGCGACCCGAGCCCGTGCCACTTCGGAGTCCTCCTTGGAATCTTTGCTGGAGCGAAGGTTCGCCGGCGACATCGGCATCGGCCCCACCGCCGTCGGGCCGCGGAGTTCGGCGGAGTTCAGTGGCACGGACTTCAGACCTATCGGGCGCGCGCTGTTCTCGGCCGGGAAACTGGTCGCCGGACGGGTGTAGGAGGTGAGGCCGCCGGTCGGCAGGGCGCCTGCTGCGCCGGCACCTGCCGATCCCCCCGCGGATCCCCCGGCGAGTCCGGTTGCGGGGACACCGCCGGCGCCGATCATCGGAAGCTCGGCGTCGAAGCCGTCGGCCGGCGGGATCGACTGCGCCAGCCCGCCCATTTGCGTCAGGCTGCCCAGTCCCTGCAGCGACTGCAGCGGAGCCTGGAACATGCCGAGCGCCGGTTGCGCTGCGCCCATCGCTGCCTGGAGTGGCTGCGTCAGCATCGCAGCGGCCTGCCCGGTCATTTCAACCGGCGCGGCCGAATCCTTCGCCGTCAGTGCCGCCGTCTGCTTCATCGCCTGGCCGGCGGCCACCTGGGCGCCCTCCTGTGCCATCGCGGCCGCCGCAGCAGCGGGTGCGGAGGCGGCGCTCGGCGGTGGAAGTGGCGGCGGGATCGTCAGTGCTGCGATGAGTGCGGTGAGCGTCGCTCCGTAGGCGGCGCCCGCGCTGGCGTTGTGCGGCCAGTGCTCGCCGAAGTACTCAGCGTCCAGAGCGACGATTGCCGGGGTAAGCGCCCCCAGCACAACGGGATTCATCGCGACATCGGCGGCCTGGTCGGCGCGATTCGCGAGCGAGACGACGGCGGGGATCATCGACGTCAGCGCGGTCTCGTAGGCGGACACCGCGCTGCCGACCACCGGCGGCTTCTCCTGGGTCCAGCCGGCGAACAGTTGCAGCGAGGTGTTGAGTTCGGTCGTCGCGGTGGACGAACTCAGACCACCGACGCCGGTGAAATCGGCGGCGGTGACGGCGGAATTGACACTCGATAACGAGAAGGCGACCTCATTGCTCGCCGCCAGGGCCTGCCATGCGGCGACACTCGCCAGTGTCGATGCCGTGCCGGCCGCGCCGGTGCCCGCCAGCCTCAGGTAGTTGACCTCAGGGGGTGACGACGGCCATGCGGGATCGGGCATGTCACGTCCTACAGGGCCAGTGCGGTGTTGTTGACGACGTCGGCCGCGGTGTAGGTGACAGCGGCCACGTCCTGGGAGCCGGCCAGCGTTGCGCGGTTCGTCAGGTGCTCGATTGCGGTCCCGATGTAGGCGGCGCCCGCGGCATTGAGGGCGGCCGCGAACTCGATGGAGTCCAGATCGGCGCCCATCGGCAGGACTGCGGTCAAAGCCGCGGCGGCAGCCGAGGTTGCGGCCGCCATCTCGGCGCTGATGCCCGTCTCGGTTGCCGCCGACGCCGCGATGATCGCTGAGTTGACGTTGAGTTCCATGCCGTGCCTCCCGGGGTTTGCTGTGGGTGTCCGCGAACGTAGGCCTGCCGATCAGGTCTGTCGAGTCAGGTATTCCCGTTGTCAGCAAATTTCAGCGGGGCGTTGGTGGGCCTGCCTGCGGATGTGGGTTTGCGGTGCGGTCCGAACAACAAACGTGTGAGAACCGCGGTCGCCGGGTGACTTGACGAGTTGCCTGCCCCCGCGCGACTTTCGCCCAGGGGCAGCCCTCGTTGTCGCGCAGAGGAGGGCACTTCGGTGGGCGGGTCCGCG
>MTBK01060872.1_pt1 | contig 205552 bp, 172 predicted proteins | sample 1535981 | NCBI WGS metagenome assembly MTBK01 (sample SAMN06109225, study PRJNA356200) | anaerobic digester metagenome | isolation source: biogas reactors fed with pig manure or primary and secondary sludge | place: Spain | collected 2016-06-30
TGGGTTTCTACTAGTATCCCAGCATATTCCTCTCTCTGTGACATTTGAACTCCCCGATGTTGTGACTCTTCCACTACAAATTGCAGAGTTATGAGTAATATTAGATATACTTCCTGTAGTAACAGATGGTTTATAACTTTCTTCTTCTGTATAGAAAGACATTACATTACCATAACTTGTGCCCATAGTATTGGTTGCAAAAGCACATACATAGTATCTTGTGTCTTGTGATAGTCCTGTAAGATTAAAGGAATACACACCTGTTCCGGCGCTAGTTGATGAGACTTTCCTACCAGAACTTATTGGATTTGAAGAGGTACTCCAATATATCCCTTTTTCAGACAGTTTAAGTCCTCCGTCATCAGTTACATTACCACCTACTGTAGCTTTATCTGTTGTAATATTACTTGGTGCCAGAGTACTTACTGTTGGAGCTTTCGCATTTTGCGAAAGATTCATACACAACATTGGATCTATTCTTTTATCAGATTGCACTATCTCTCCGTAAGGGACGTATTCAAAGTGTAAGTGCGGTCCTGTAGTTGTACCGGTATTTCCAGATAGAGCAATTGTTTGTCCCTTTTTAACCCAAGCCCCTCTTTTGACAATTATGTCTGACAAGTGTGCATACAAAGTTGAAGAACCATTAGTGTGCTTTATGAATAAATATTTGCCATATCCTATAACACGCCCTGTTCCCTCTTCTACCTGTGTTTTTACATCAACAACATAACCGTCATCAACTGCGTAAACTAACGTTCCTACTGAACATCTTAGGTCAACTCCTAAATGAGGTTTAGCCACACCATCTAAAATTCTCATAGGTGAATATGGACTTGTTACTTCTACTATTTCTAATGGCTTACCAATTGGCCCTATACATAATCCTCCTGCTTTTGTTTTTGTTGAAGTGCGTTTTGGAATAGCTGCGATAACAAAATTTGCATCATAAAATGTAGTTGCTCGCTTGTTGGTAAATACACTTCTAGGTATACTTGTTGAAATAGTCTTTGTTTTTTCATCAAAAGATGCTGTTAGTTGTTCAAAGACATCAAGTATTTCTTCTCCTGAATCTTGATAAACTTGTGCATACAATGCAATCCCATGATTAGAAGGAATTTTTGAAAGAAAGTCTGATGGAACTTTTACCGTTATTGTCATTGCATCATTTGACGGTAAAGTTTCACTTGAGATTTTAATAAAAGAAGACATCCTATCAGAAGCCTGATACAGTCCGGTTAATTCATCAAAACTACTTAGTATCTGAGGGTCTGTTGATGTTGTTACGTTTATGATTTCTGAGTCTGATAATGTTCCTTCAGGTATATACACAGATACAACATCTTTAATTGTAACAGTTCTTCCTCTTGAATCATTTAGCGAATCTTGAGGTGTACACCTAAAAACTGCTAGTATGATTAACAATTTTAGAAATATTTTTTTCTTCATTGTGAGTTTGTATTTAGTAATTTGTCTAAATAAAATTACTAAATAAATGCTCTGTTTTTGGAGCAATTTTGAATTCGGCTGGTTTGAGTTTGAATTCGGTTAGTTTGGCTTTGAATTCGGGGAAATGACTTTGTGAAGGGGAGGGTGGGATTTGCTCCACCCAGTGGGTGTCGCACATCCCTTGCGCTGCCGCGGGGCATCTAACAAGTAGCAGCCCCGGTCGCTAACGCGCCCTGCGGGCTTTTTTCTGTCCCTGCTCAAGCGAGCTTGGCCGGGACAAATAAAAATTGAAATATTTTTGGGGAAAAGAACTTTTTCTGATCCCTGTTAGCAAAAGTACTATGTTATGTATAACACTTACTCTGTGATAGTTTGATTTTGTTTTGAAGCAAGCAAATCCTGGACATCAATTGCATAAAACGAATAGGGACCCCAAGGAAATGAAGTAGTATGATTAGCGATAAATGCACGCAAGTTTGTAATACAAATGCTTAGACCTGAAGTGCTCAACAACTGTAGTTTTTGTTCATTGTTAAGTTCTGTTTTTTCGTCAAATTTGAAAAAAGCTATTCCTACAACATGTATCGAATAACCTGGTATGTTCTCATCTTTTGAATTGTGATCGTTAATACGAACCGATACAACAATTCGGAACATGTCATGTTCATCGTTATATTCAACATTGAAATCTAAATCAACAAGGTATTGATCGAAATAGTTGGCGGGTATAATTTCCTCTGCATCGTTAAGATCAGGTATAAACGTTATGTGACTATTGATAACGCTGAATTTTGTTAAAATGAGGTCAGATTTTTTTGCTATCATGATGCCATTGAAAAGAAGTTGTTATCAGATGTTGTATCAATGTTAGACCAATCTTCCGATGGGGTATCATGATAAATGTATTCATTCACAGGTTTTTCTGATAACAAATACCCTGCGTCTCTTACAATTTGTTTGCTTTTTTTGATATCCATAAGAAGTGCACTTCTGTCAGACTGCAGATCACGTTGTATGAAATCATCAATACTTTCAAAAGAGATAGTAGGTACTAAACCAATTGCTAAGGACAGTTCAATGAATTTTGACATACGATGGTCAGCATTGCCATTCAAAATTTGGCTCACATATCCCTTAGAAACACCTAATTGTTTAGCAAACTTATCACGGTTAAGGTTGTTCTTTTTAATATAATCGTTTACTTTGTTGAAAAGCTTTATTTGAAATTTTGTAAGCCAATATTCAACAGAACGAATTAATTCTTCACGTTTCATAGTTTGTTTAATTGGTTAGATTCGATAATGTCTTTTAAAATGGATTTTAATTGTCGTATGTCTTTTACTTGATTGGATTTATTACCTCCAAGAACAATTACTTTACCACCGGTAATAGAAAAAGCGTATACTCGAAGGTTTTTTGATTTAAACTCGTAGCATTTCTGTTTTCCATAACACTTCTTAATTACGTTAAGCTTTGTTCGCGGTAAAAGAGTATTATTTGCCACAAATTCCATATAAGTATAAATTGAACGCATTTCTGACTCATACGGCGTACCCTTTATGCTTTCTTCAAATTGATCTAACAGGCATTTTTCATTAATTAGCAACTTTTTAAATACTAGTCTTCCTCTAATTGCTTTTATTGTTTCCGATGTAAAAGTACGCATAAAGTTTAGTAATAGCTAAACTTAACTGTGAAATTAAGATAAATTCATGTAAATTTTTTACCTATAATCAGGGTAATGCCTGTAGGTTTCTATCAAAACTAATGAAAAAAATTGTCATTTCTGCTATACATTATAATATCCTTACAAAATATGAGGTCTATTGTGTTTATGGTTCATAAACCATTATCGGCTATAAAAATGAAGCTACTGAAACAGGGTTGAGTGGGGAGACTAGAATGATCCGGAAGGGATTTGCTCCACCCGGTGGGTGTCGCACATCCCTTGCGCTGCCGCGGGGCATCTAACAAGTAGCAGCCCCGGTCGCTAACGCGCCCTGCGGGCTTTTTTACTGATGCCTTCGCTCAAGCGAGCTTGGCTCGGCCGACATTAAAAAAAGCCCTACAATCTGCGATCGCGGGGCTTTTGCTTTTTGCTTGTGATCCGGGCGGGAGTCGAACCCACGACCCACAGCTTAGAAGGCTGTTGCTCTATCCAACTGAGCTACCGGACCGGGGGCTGCAAAAGTACGGTATTTTTTTTAAAAAACCATACACTATGTGCCGGATTGGACTTCGCGTTGTGTGGTGACGGTACCTGTGGAGTAGTCGTATTGGGAGCCGGCGGTGCTGTGGGGGATGGAATAGACTACCAGGGTGATGAGGGCGGCGGCCAGGTACAGGTAGCGTCGCCAGTCGGCGGTAGGAGGTTGAGTAGCAGGGGCGACACTAGGTGTTTGGGCAGTAGTGGCCTCAGTAGTGGTTTGAGTACCAGGATCGTCAGCTGTGGTTTGAGCGGCAGCAGGGGTGGCGGAGGGTTTCCAGCGGGGGAGTCGGTTGATGATGTAGGCTATAAGCCAGGCGAGGAAGGCTACGAGGGTTTTGTTGTCGGTCATGTCGCGTCCCAGGGGCCAGCCGGCCCACCAGACGTTAAAGGCGTATTTCTGGACTATGGGGCCTAAAATAAAGCCTCCGGCCAGGATTAGCAGCAGGGCGGTGAGGGCATAGTAGCGGGTCTTTGCCTGTTTGTTCAGGGCGTGGAGGCCTGTGAAGTTAGAGAACAGGTAGGCAAAAAACATGAGCAGAATGTGCAATATGAGGACGGCCGGGGGGACGTAGTTTCTAAAGCGTAGTACGGAGCTATTGGACTGTATTATGGTGCCGTCTTTAGCTATCAGTTGTATGTAGTATTCCACCTTACCTGCGGCCGGTTGTACGGGCAGGGTGCTGTTCATGAACAGCGTGTTTTTATCTGTGGTAAAAGAGGGGATGACCGTGGTGAAGTCGTCTGTGCCGGGGGTTCTTCTGTAATGGAGCAAGGCGCCCATCAGGGGGTCCCAGCCCGTTTCTTTTGCCTTGAGCGTAACGGTTAGTTGTGTTTCCGGGGATCCGCTACGGGGGCGAACCAGGCTTTGTGGAAAGGAGGCTTTGTAAGAGGACTCTAAAACGTTTAAAGATTCTTTACGGGCGTGGCCGGGACCTGTGCTTCTTTGAAGAAACACGGCGCCCAATGTTATGAGTACGGCAAGGGCCCACGCATAGACGGTTCTCATAGTTGTACTTCCAGTTCCAGCAATCGGTCTTTTCTGCGTACGGTAACCCATATGATTTCTCCGGCAGTCAGTTCTCCAAGAACTTCCATATACTCTTCTATAGTGGCTATGAGACGGTCGTTGATTTGTACTACCACGTCTCCGTCTTCCATGCCGGCTTTATGGCCCGGTCTGCCTTTGATGACGGTGCCGGCACAAAAGCCTTCTCCTTCGTAGATAAAATCGGGGATCACCCCCAGGCTGGCTTTAAAGGTGACTTTATCCGGCATGGGTTGTTCATCGTACGTTTCTTGGTAAACAGGTTCAAATCCTTCTACGGCTACGGCAGTAGCTATGGAGGTGGCATAACGCACTATGTGAGCCAGGCCATCAAAATCGATTTTGTCCGGGGTGTCAAAAGGGGTGTGGTAGTCGGTATGCGGGCCGGTAGTAAAGAAAAGGACGGGAACTTCTGCCCGGTAAAAAGTGCTGTGGTCTGACGGACCGTATCCGCTTGCCGAGGTTCTCAGCAGCAAAGGCATGGTGCTGTCCAGGCGGGCTTGGAGCAGAGAATCGGCACCGGTAAAGGTTCCCGTTCCGCTCACTTGCAATGTGCTGTCCTTGAGCCTTCCCACCATATCCAGGTTGATCATCAAAGAGGGGAGCACACCGTCTTTTTCCAGGGTGTCTGCCAGAAAAGCCGAGCCTACGGTCCCTTGTTCTTCAGCTCCAAAGGCTGCAAAGATGATGTCTTTTTGCAAGCCGCTGTGTTTTCCCGCCTCTTTCAGCAGGCGGGCTGTTTCCATAGCGGCCGCTACGCCCGAAGCGTTGTCGTCTGCTCCCGGGTGCATGGCCACGGTATCGGGGCGGAGGCTTCCCGAGCCGGGACCGCCCAGCCCCAAGTGGTCGTAATGCGCTCCAATCAAAACAGATCCGTTAGTTGCTTTTCCTTTATACACCATAACTACGTTCCACGACGTAACGTTTCTGTAGCTGAACCGGTGTAAGGGGCCGTCGTCAAAGTAAGGGGTAAACCCGTGTTGGGCCATTTCATGGGCAATGTAAACGGCTATGGTTGAATCGTGTGGGCTGCCTGCCCTACGGCCTTTAAAACCGGGGTCTGTGAGCTTATAAACGATTTCCTCCAGCGTTTGCCGGTTTGGGGTTTGTGTAAAGCTTTGGCAGTGGGAGAGAAACAACACGGTGGCCGTTAGGACCACCGTGCCGGTTATAAAAAAACGATTTTTCATTATTTTTCTACTTCTTCTTCTACTTCTTCCGGTTCCATGATTTCAGCAATCTTTGCTTTCATACCTTCGCCTCGCAATCCGCGGGCAACGATGGTACCGTCCGGTCCAAAAAGAATGATGTGCGGAATACCGCTAATACCGTAAATGTCTGTGGGAATGCTTTGTGCATTAATAATGCTGGGCCAAATTACTCCCAGTTCTTCCATGGCTTTTTTAGTAGCTTCCGGCTCTTCCCATACGGCTACTCCTAAAACGGTAAAGTCTTCTCCGTTGTATTGGTCGTACACTTCCCTTATGTGAGGGATTTCGCGTTTGCAAGGGCCGCACCATCCTGCCCAGAAATCAACCAGAACGTACTTGCCTTGTCCAATGTAATCAGAGAAAGAGACTGTTTCACCATCGGAGTCTTCAATGGTAAAGTCTACGAAAGGCATTCCCTCTGCCGTTTCTTTAAGGGCGGTACGTTGTTTAATGATTTTTTGAATGGGACCGCGTGACGTTACCACTTTACCGGCTTTATCAAAATATTCGTCCAGCAGTTCCTCGTCTCCGTAATTAGAGAGGTACATCAGTGCCAGAGTACCTATGTCGTTGTTGGAGTTGGCTTTGAAAACAGCTCCAATTTCTTCTGTGAGTTTAGGAACCCATACCGTACGGTAATACCCTTCGCTGTCGCCTCCCTGGTAGCTCATAATTTCATCCATTAGGCCGTTGTATTTTGTGATGAGGCCTGCCAGCTCTGTGTTCAGTTGTGTGCCTTCACCGTATGCCGGTGTTCCTGGTTCTTGCAGGTCTATAGTAATGGTACCGCCTTCCAGGATCAGTTGTCCCCGGCTGCGTCCGCTACCTATCAGGCATAATGTAGGTGTTTTTATAGTACCGGTAAAAACAGCCGTTTGCTCTTCAATAAGGGTGCTGTCCAGAACGCTTCCGTCATGCGTAGCTGTTATGCGTGCCCATTCCCCGTCAAAAGTATCGTCGGGGAAAGTAGCTGTCACCGTGTATTGGTTTGTTGTGCAAGAACCTAAAAAGGCAATGCCCAAAAGAGAAACCAAAAGATAAACAGATTTTTTCATAATTGATGTTTTAATATTTAAAATGATGTAAATACAAAGATAGGGGAATATTCTTTATCTAATGCACATCCAGTCCCATTTGCATGTAAATCATATGTTTTAGAGAGCGTGCAATTTCTGTAAAGTATTCTTTTATGGCACGTACGCTGCCGGGAAGTGTAAAAATAAGCGTCTTTCCGGCTACTCCCGCTACGGCAGCACTCAACAGTGCATTTGGATTCTCTTTCCCGTACGTAACGCGTATGTATTCCATAAGGCCTGGAATTTCTTTATCAAAAAACGGTTTCACAACGTAAGGGGTCATATCCGAGGGGCCAATCCCGGTGCCTCCCGTAGTGAAAATCATGTCATACCCTTCTTGTATCACGTTTTCAAGAACCAAACGTAAGCGGTCCGGATCATCCGGAAGTAAAGTGCGGGATACAGTTACGGGCCAATGGTTTTGCTTGCAAAATTCTTGGAGCAGGCGTTCCAGCTGCGGACCGCTGCAGTCCTCATACACACCCTCATATGCCCGGTCGCTTACAGTGATGACAGAAACCCGGTACTCTTTGCGTTCATAATGCAGCCGGTCACCGGGTTTAAGCGTTCCTCCGGCCAGTACACGTGCAAAGATTCCTTCGCGTGGCATCACGCAATCTCCGGCTTTCTTAAAGATAGCACATTCCGGGCCGTGGCATTTTTTGCCAATCTGCGTAACTTCCAGCAATATGTCTCCGCTGTGGAAACGGTCTCCCGGTTGGCAATGCTTCAGGTCTGGAATTTCTTGGGAAGGAGAACCTGTTGTAGTAATGTTTTCTGCAAAAGAACCGTAAGGAAATTCCACCAAATCTAAGTTCATCATTTGGTACGCTTCTTCCCCCAGCAGGCTTACCTGGCGGTGCCAGGGGCCGGCGTGTGCATCTTCTGTAACACCCGATGCATCCAATGTAATGAATTCGTAGGGTGTTTTGACAGTCCCTTTTTCCTTGGAAATATTAACGGAGCGTATGGTTAACATGGTCAGTCTGTTTTAGTTTTTGTTTTTTCAATAAGGCGGATGTTGTTAATTTCCATTTCTTTATCTACGGCTTTGCACATATCGTATATGGTAAGGAGTGCTACGCTTACGGCGGTCAACGCTTCCATTTCCACTCCCGTGGGGCCTATGCAGCTGACAACAGCGGATACCTCTATACCGTTGGGATGCCACGTAAAAGAAACGTCTGCCTGCGAGAGAGGGATATTGTGGCACAGGGGAATGAGGGTACTGCATTGTTTGGCGGCCTGAATGCCGGCCAGGGAAGCTGTGGTTAGTACAGAGCCTTTTTTTATTTTGTCTTCCCGAATAAGCTCCAGCGTATGGGTGTTCAGCGCAATGAACCCTTGGGCCCGGGCCGTGCGCAGGCTCTTTTCCTTAGGTAAAACATTTACCATATGTACCTTTCCTTCGTGGTTTACATGAGTTAACTTACTGTTTTTCATTTGCTTATCATTTATCCTCCAATATAACTGAAAGTGTCGCATGTATTGCTTGTTCCTGCTTGTGGTTTGTTCTGCAGAGCCGCTTCCAGTGCTTTTTCGTAACCCAACTTGCGGATGTCGTAGCCCAGGTTGCTGAACAGGCAAGGTTTCAAGATTCCGGTGGAGGTCAGCCGCAGGCGGTTGCAACGTGCGCAGTCTCCACCGTCTCCGCCTTCTACCTTGGTGAAAGTGCCGTTTTGCAGGTCCATGTGGTGAATCAAACGTAGTTCCAGTCCTTCTTCCTGTGCAAAAGTTCGCAGGGCTTCCACATCTTCCTCTGTTGTGTAGGACATAAGAACGCAGTTGATCTTTATGGGATCTTGTCCCGAGCCAAAGCCGGCTTCCTTAGCTGCCCGTATTCCTCGTAACACGTGGTTCAAATCTCCTCCTCGGGTAAGTTCTTTATAGGTATGGGGATTGAGTGTGTCCAGGCTCACGTTGAGCCGATGCAATCCGGCTTCTTTCAGCTCTTTGGCCATTTCTTCCAGCAGGATTCCGTTTGTAGTCATACACAGGTCTTTTATCCCTTCTATAGCGGCCAAAGAGCGTACCAGGGAGGTAATGCCTTTACGTACCAAAGGTTCTCCTCCCGTAAGGCGCACTTTACGTATTCCTATGCTTACGGCATAGCGGGTAAAAGATACCATGTCTTCAAAGGAGAGCATTTGATCGTGCGGGATAAAAGGAACGCCTTCTTCCGGCATACAGTAAATACACCTTAAGTTGCACCTGTCTGTAACGGAAATGCGCAAGTAATCAATGGTTCTTCCAAAAGAGTCTGTTAAGGTAGTATGGGGCATGGCAGCGTTAATAAAAAAGAAGTACCTGCATGGGGTCGCCTGCTTTTATAGTATCTGTACCCACGGGAATCCTGCCCAATCCATGGGCTTCTGAAAGAGCCGCCTGGTGTGCAGAGCCGTTGTAGGGGACAGGCGAGCACGTTCCGTCCGGGTTTATACGTACAGGAATGTGGCCCATGCGAACGCTCCTGCGTCTTTTGTAATCTTCTTTTAGTGGAAAATATGTGGTAAGGGGTTCCCAGTGGGCACCTTGCATGGCAGCTAAAAAGGGGAACACCATAAGCAGGCATTGTACAAAAGAGGATACAGGGTTTCCGGGCAGACCAAATATGAATTGTCCCGTAGAGCGAGATATGGCAAAGGTAGTGGGTTTTCCGGGCTGGATGCGTACCCTGTCAAAAAGTATTTCAAAGCCTAAATCTTGTATAACAACGGGAACACAATCGAAGTCTCCTTCAGAAACGCCGCCTGTTAGCAGTATTACATGATTGGCCTCTAAGGCTTCCATAAGCAGGTCTTGTGTTTTCAGCAGGCTGTCTTTGGCAATGCCGTAATACGTAGGAATGCCTCCCATTTGCTGTACCATGGCCATCAGTTGCCAGGAATTGCTGTTGAATACCTTGCCCGGAGACATGGAATGTCCCGGTTCCACCAGTTCGTCTCCTGTGGAAAGGATGCCCACAGTAATCTTTTTGCTTACCGTTACTTGCGTAATGCCGCAAGAGGCCAGCAAAGACAAATGCTGCGGCCGTAACAGGGTGCCTGCAGTAAGTACCGGTTCTCCTTTTTTTAAATCTTCTCCGCGAAGTATGATGTTGTCTGTAGCGGGAGGCGGACCAAAAACAAGTTCGTCACGCAACGTAGCATTTTCAACTATTAAGACGCAATCGGCTCCTTGGGGGACAAGGGCACCGGTCATGATCTTACTGCACGTTCCCGGAGTAATTTCATGTTTTGGAATATCACCGGCTGCAATCACTTCCAGCTTTTTCATGCCGCGTTCCGTGTCTTCTCTGCGGCATGCGTATCCGTCCATGGCCGATTTGGAAAAAGGAGGCATATCGGTAGGAGCGGCTACGCCCAAGGCCAGTATGCGGTCGCAAGCGTTTTCAAGGGGTATGTCTTCTGTTTTGGTACGTGTTGCGTTGTCTAGTACCGTTTGTAAAGCAATGTGAAAATCAATCATACAACAAAGATACAATGGTTTTTCTTATATTTGCTTTCAATAATAAGATCATGCAGTTCAAGCATAAGTATACTACCATACGTCTTGTTTTTCTGTTTCTCTCTGGGATCATGCTGATGTTCATTGTGGCACCTCTGCTGGGGCTTTTCTTTTCTACGTCCCTTCCGGGGTTGTTTGAAACCATGAAAGATCCGCAGGTAAAGGGGAGTATTGGCCTTACGTTGGGCGTGTCGGCACTCTTTACCGTTTTGGCAGGCTTTTTTGCCCTTCCGCTGGCCTATATTATGGCACGGAAAGAGTTCAGGGGGAAAGCGTTTGTTCAGGGGTTGATAGATATTCCCATTGTATTGCCACATTCTGCTGCCGGTATTGCCGTGCTGGGGCTTATAGCCCGGGACTCGGCTTTGGGAAGGCTGGCAGAGGCGTTAGGGTTGAATCTGGTAGGGAGTCCCTTTGCCATTGGGGTGGCCATGGCTTTTGTAAGCGTTCCTTTCTTGATCAATGCAGCCAGGGATGGATTCCAGGCTGTTCCGGAAAGGCTGGAACAGGCAGCCCGCTCGTTGGGAGCCTCGCCTTTTAGGGTGTTTCGGCAAATTTCGCTGCCGTTGGCCAGACCTTCTGTAATTACAGGCTTGGTGCTGATGTTTGCCAGGGGAATGAGCGAGTTTGGGGCCGTAGTCATTGTGGCTTACCATCCCATGACTACTCCTGTGCTTATTTTTGACAGGTTCAATTCCTACGGATTGGAATACGCCCGGCCGGTAGCCGTTCTTTTTGTTATTATTTGCATTGCCGTATTTATGGTGCTACGGTTGTTGGGACGTAAGAAAAACAAGGTGTAATATGCTGGTATGTAAAGATTTGGAATATAAAGTAGGCAATTTTCACCTGAAAGATTTTTCATTGGCATTGGAAAAAGGCGATTATTGTGCCTTGTTGGGGCCTTCAGGTTCGGGTAAGACGGTGCTTTTGGAATTGATTGCAGGGCTGAGGACTTTGAAAAAAGGTTCTGTGAGTATTGATGGAATGGATTGTACGCATATGCCACCGCAGCACAGGCCTGTAGGGATTCTTTTTCAAGATTATGCGCTCTTCCCGCATATGAGCGTTTTTGACAACATAGCTTGGCCATTGGTTATACGAGGCAGAAAGAAACAGGAAATCAAAGAGGCAGTAGTGGATTTTGCCACAGATTTAGATATAGAGCGCCATTTGGCGCGGATGCCGGAATCGCTGTCGGGCGGGGAAAAACAACGGGTGGCTCTGGCACGAACGCTGGTGATTCATCCCAAAGTGCTGTTACTGGACGAGCCGTTGTCTGCCCTGGATGCGCCGTTGCGCGATCAGTCTGCGCTTTTGTTAAAGAAAGTGTCCCTTACGGGCATTACTATTCTGCACGTGACTCACGATCCGGCAGAAGTGCGTATCTTGGCCAACCGCCGAGTTACCATTACGTTGTAGTATTTTATTGGCCCATAGAGCGGAGGATTTTCTGTCCTCCCCGGGGATCTGTTAAAAAAGTGGCAAATTTTTGAGCCAGCTTAGGATTTTCCGCATTGTGAGGAATGGTAAAGCTGTACACTATGGGTGTGCCCGTTACTATAATGGAGTCTGTAGGACTGCTTCCCCTGATTTTTAGTTGGGCCCGGGCATACTGCTCTGCCAGGGCGCTATCTCCCAGATTGATTTCCGGGGGTAGTTCTATATAACGAAGGCCGTGTTGCAAGGCAACAGATTTGTATATAAACATATAGTCTATGGCCCGGCTTCCCAGCAGAGCCAGTAAATCCACTTCTTTGGGACGGATAAACCGTTGGTCTTTTTCAGTAAAATCATGTACTGTAAAAGGTGTTTTCCCTGCTGCATCTGCATAATATTTCTCTGCCAGTTGCAAAACAAAGACGGTGCGGTAGCCGCACGGATCGGCATGGGGGTCTGACCGTCCGTAGAAAATGTGTGGCAAGAGCAATATTTCGTACCAGTTATCAGCGGTGATGTTGTCTGCTTCACGCGATTTATCAGTAAAAGCAATGACTATGCTGTTGGTGGCAAAATATTGGTTTTCCGATGCGTATTCCGGGATAAGCAATTGATCAATGACCAAGTAATCTGCAGAAGCCATGATGTCGCACGATCGTCCCAATTCTGTGATTTTACGGGCACAATCAACACTTCCGGCCGCTTCCATTTTAAATACGGTACCCGGGTGCATGGTAGTAAAGCTGTCTGCCAGCGCCTTCAGGGGCATGGCTAGGCTTCCGGCGTGAAAAATAACAAGCTCTTTGCTACTTTTCTGCTTACAACCTGTAATGGAAAGGAAGGCAAAAAACAGGAATAGGGCACATACTTTTATTTTTTTATTCATATTCTTTGGGATTTGTCAGTCGGATTTCGCTCAGCCCTTTGATGCTTCTGTCTGCAAAAGCGTCACAGGCCGTATAAATAGAGAAAGATTTGCCTTGCCTCCGTAGCAGGATTTCCCGGTGGTCGTTGCGGTTAACTACTTCCGATACGGAAAAAGCGGCACGAAAGCCGTCCACACCGGCAATGCTCAACATACCTGTTTGTGCGGTTTTGTAATCGTTGGCAGGAAACCAGGGAGCCAGTACGCGACTGAGCATGATTCCCGAATACTCCCTCATGCCTTTGTAACCTGTACTGTTTCCATAAAAAAGTACGGGGTACGTGATCACGGGAAGGTCTTCCGGGAGTGCTGTTATTAGGGCTACGGTATCTTCCAACGAGGTCTGGATGGCTAAGCGTCCGGGGTCGTTTTCCAATACTTCCGGAGCCCTGTTAACTATGTAGTTTCCTTTGAGCGAGCGAATGGTAATATGTGTGGGAGACGGAATGTTTCTGACAGAGAGCAGGTCTGTTGCTGCTATCAGTTTCATTTCTGTAGGCAGATCCCACAATTCGCCTGTTTTTCCCGGGATTACGCGCGTGACCCTTTTGGCAATGACAATGCTGTACATGTTGGCTGTATAGTAAATCTCGCCCCAAGAAAAGACGGCTATGTCTCCGGAATCATTGCGTACTTCTATAAACAGGTCTATGGGAGGCCACAAGTCTTCTTTGCTTTCTTTGTCTACTTTAAGAGCACTTAGAATATCGCACAAGGCATACCCTTCGTACCGGAAGGCTCCCAGAAAAGCTATGGAATCGCCTTCTTCACAATAGACGGCTTCTTTAGCGATTACCGTTCGTAAAGGGAACTTTGACAATTTTACTTCTGTTACTTTCTCTACTTCTCCATCAATGACCAGCCTTTTAGGGCCCGGTAACGTAGTGTAGGCTTCCCGGTTAAAGTAATTGTTGGAACCGGAATTCCATACAAGGGTAGATCCGCTCACGGCATCCAGTCCTACGGTAATGCACGAGGGGGTTACAAAGGCGGTCAGGGCCAATAAGGCTACTGTCCAAAGTGTTAGTATGTTTTTTTTCATAGTTCATCCTCCACTGATCAGGTGAATAATATCAAGATTATCTCCCTCTTTAACCGGGGTAGAAGGATAGTTTTCTTTAGGAATAAGCTCTCCGTTTAGCTTAACTACCAGCATCTTAAACCGGAAAGATTTTCTGTCCAGAATCTCCGAAACGGTAAGAGGGCCTGTGTCAAACGTTTCTTTTCTGTTGTTTAAGGTAATTTTCATGGAATACGAGGTAACTCTTTTAATAAAATTTCCAGCACCAGGTCTGCCTGCATCATGGCAACCTGCGTTACGCGCGGTGCCAGCATAGGGGTGTTTGTTGTGTCGGTTTCCTTTTGGTGCCCGCAAACATACAGGTTTCCTGCACGTTGTATGCGCAAAACGTCTTGCTGTCCCCAGCCGGCAATGCCGGATGCCATAATCAGGGGTATATGGGGAAGGTGTTGCGTCATCCAGTTGGCAAACCATTCTTTTTCAGTAGCCTTATCAAAGGCTTCTACTACTACGTGGCACGTATTAAAGAAGTCTTTTGCATTGCCTGGCGTTACTCTTTCTTTGTATGGTTGTAGCTTTATCTTGGGATTAATACGTAACAGGTTTTCTTGCAACGCATGTACTTTAGGACGTCCTTGCTGGTCTGCAAAGTAAAATTGCCTGTTTATGTTTTCCGGTGTAACGGTGTCAAAATCTGCAATTACCAGATGTCCTATACCGCTTCTGACAAGCGCTGCTGCTGCGTTTGAACCTAATCCGCCGGCTCCTGCAATGCCTACACATTTTGTTTCCAACAGCGAAGTTATGTTTTGGAATACCGTCAATTTCCCTATTTTTGTGGAGCAAATATACAACTAAAAGACTTTATCTATGAATGCAATAATTAAAAACAGAGAAGTTTTGGCCAGGATCCCTTACGAGTGGAAACCGCTTGACAAGGGCTATTCAGACCAGAGCCTTCATATTGACCTGAGTAACTACAGTACAGAGGTGCGTCCCGTACCGCCCCAGGTAAGGGAAAAATTTGTAGGAGGTAAAGGATATGGTCTGCGTATGTTGTGGGATGCTGTTACACCGAACACCAAATGGAGCGATCCGGAAAATGCCCTTGTGGTCTCCGGAGGGCCCGTTTGTGGTATTACGCAATACGCCGGGGCAGGTAAAAGCATTTGTGTGGGGCTGTCTCCTTTGACAGAAGGGGTGGTAGATTCCAACGTGGGAGGCCATTTTGGACCGCATCTAAAATTTGCCGGTTTTGACGCTCTGGACGTGCATGGGATATCTCCTCGCGAGGTAATTGTGTATATCAACGGAATAGATCACGAAATAGAATTCTTTGTTCCTCCGGCAGAAATGCATATAGACTCACACCTGCTGGCCGAGGAATTGCATGAAATGTTTGCAGACAGTGAGAAAGACAAGCTGAACGTATCTGTAATTTCTTCCGGGAAAGCAGCCGATCATTCCCTTATAGGTATGCTCAATTTTTCTTTTTACGATGTGAAACGTCAGAAAATCCGCTTAAAACAAGCCGGAAGAGGAGGGCTGGGTACTTTGTTACGCCATAAGAACGTGCGTGCCATTGTGGCCAAAATCCCAAAAGTATCGGGGAAATTGGTGAACGTAGTGGATATGCCGGCCATACTGGAGCGCGGCAAGCGTTTTACCAGAGAAATGGTAGAGCTGGATGACGAGCAATGCCAAATGAGAAAGGTAGGAACGGCGCACCTTATGGGGGTTATGGAAAAATACGACCTGCTTCCCGTTATGAACTTTAAATACGGTGACCATAAAGATTGTCACAAGATTGACTTGGAAGTCTGGAAAACACATTTTACACAAGGGGTGCCCGACGGCTGCTGGCTGGGGTGTTCCATGATGTGTGCCAAAGGTGTAGATGATTTTCTGTTGCGTACAGGCCCGTACAAAGGAACCCGAGTGCTTGTGGACGGGCCGGAATACGAGACGGCTGCTGCCGTAGGCTCTAACCTGGCTATTTTTGATCCGCTCTACGTGATAGAGCAGAACTTCTATTGCGATACGTACGGTATTTGTACCATATCTTGGGGTAACATTGTGGCTTTCATCATGGAGTGTTGGGAAGAGGGCATCTTGGATAAAGAAAAAACGGGAGGCCTGGACTTTACGTGGGGTAATGCAGAAGACGCTTTGGAATGTATGCACCAGCTGGCGCGCGGCGAAGATTTTGGGTTGATAGCCGGTTTGGGAGTACGTAAAATGAAAGAGTTGTTTATAGAAAAAGGATGGGGAGATGCCCATTTTCTTAACGATATAGCCATGGAGAACAAAGGCATGGAATACTCTATGTACATCTCTAAAGAATCACTGGCTCAGCAGGGCGGGTATGCCATGACAAACAAAGGACCTCAGCACGACGAGGCCTGGCTCATTTTCATGGATATGGTCAACAACCAAATTCCTACGTTTGAAGACAAGGCTGAAGCGTTGCACTATTTCCCCATGTTCCGTACTTGGTTTGGACTGGCCGGATTTTGTAAGCTCTGCTGGAACGACGTAGAACCGGCAGACAATGCCCAAACGGATGAACCGCACAAGGTGCCGGAACACGTTGACAACTATGTGACTGTATTCAAGGCCGTAACGGGACTTCCGTTCGATAAGGAAGAACTTATTCGCATGTCTGAACGTGTGTACAATTTCCAACGCGTATTTAATATCAGGATGGGATACGGCTTGCGTAAGCACGATGCGCAACCTTACCGTGCCTGCGGTCCCGTAACGGCGGAAGAGTACCTCTCCAGGGAGGAAAGGTATGACAAGCAGCTGAAAGAAGAAGTGGGTGTGGACCCCGCAACCATGACGCTGGATGAAAAACGCAAGGCATTACGAACCTTCCGCGAAGACAGGTACGAGAAATTGCTGGATGCCGTTTACAAACGCCGCGGATGGAACAGCAACGGGGTTCCCCGCGTTGAGTTCCTGAAAGGTATTGGTATGGACCTGCCGGAACTCATAGAGGTTGTTGCCCCGTTGCAGTAGTCACTTGATGATATCCACACTTCTTTTTATAAACGTGTTCAGGGCTTCTCCTTTTAACAGGTTGTTGGCCAGCAGGGCCAGATCACATACCTGATGTACCAGGTCTTTGTCTTTGGATTCCCTTATGCGTTCTACCAAAGGATGTTGTACGTTTACGGCCAGGTTGTAGGATTCCGGCATAGTGCCCATAAAATTCATTCCGCCACCCAGGGCCGACATTTCACGGTAGCGGCGCATCCATTCACCTTGTGTAATGATAACGGGCAATTGTTGTTCTCCCATGTTTTCAAAGGTTACGGTAAACGTAACGTCTTTGGGCAGGGCCTCTGTGAATAAGGCTTGCAATTCTTTTTCTTCCTCTTCCTGCATTTCCGGTTTGTCGGCTTCTTCCTTCAGGATAAGCTTTTCCGGTATGTCTGAGTCAACGCGTACAAAGCGTACGTCTTTCATCTTGGATTCCAAGAGGTTGACAAAATGAGCCGAGAGGGGAGAGTCCAGTAGAAGTACGTCGTAGCCTTTGTCTTTTGCCGCGCTTATGTAGGCAAACTGTTCTTCTGCATGGGTCGCATACAGGTAGATCAGGTTGTTGTCTTTGTCTTTCTGGTTGGGTTCTATGAATGTGGCGTATTCGTCAAAACTCAGGTATTTTTCGTCGGTATTTTTTAACAAGGCAAATTTTACGGCTCTATCGTAGAATTTGTCTTCCGTCATCATGCCGTATTCAATGAAAAGCTTCAGGTTGTCCCATTTTTCTTCCAGGGCAGGTCGGTCGTTTTTAAAGATTTCTTCCAACCGGTCAGCCACCTTGCGTGTGATGTGTGACGAAATCTTCTTTACGTTGGAATCGCTTTGCAGGTAACTGCGCGATACGTTCAGCGGAATATCCGGAGAATCAATTACTCCGTGCAGTAAAGTCAGAAAATCCGGGACAATATGTTCGATATTGTCGGTGACAAACACCTGATTGCAATAGAGTTGAATTTTGTTGCGTGTTACTTCCAGACGGTCTTTAATCTTGGGGAAATAAAGTATCCCGGTGAGCTTGAACGGGTAGTCTACGTTCAAGTGAATCCAGAAAAGCGGCTCTTCTGCCATGGGGTACAGTTTGCTGTAAAAAGCCTTGTAATCCTCGTCTTTCAGCTCGGCAGGCTTGCGGGTCCACAGGGGATTGGTATCGTTTACTATCCTGTCTTTGTCCAGCTCAATTTCTTTTCCGTCTTTCCATTCTTTTTCTTTTCCAAAGGCAATTTCAACGGGCAGAAAACTGCAGTATTTGTGCAGCAACATGTTGATGCTGTCTTCTTCTGCATACGATTTATGCTCGGCATACAAATACAGGATAATATCTGTTCCCCGGCTTTCCTTTTTCGTAGGTTCCATGGTATATTCCGGCGTACCTTTGCACGTCCACTTGACGGCCTCTGCTCCTTCCTGCCAGGATTGGGTGATGATTTCCACCTTTTTGGCTACCATAAAACTGGAATAAAATCCCAGACCAAAATGACCTATAATGTTGTTTTCCTGGTCTTTGTATTTTTCCAGGAATTCACCGGCACTGGAGAATGCAATCTGGTTGATGTATTTGTCCACCTCTTCTGCCGTCATGCCAATCCCTTTGTCAGAGATGGTCAGGGTAGCATTGTCTTTATCTGCACTTACGCGAATGGTCAGATCTCCCAGTTCTTCTTTAAATTCTCCTTTGGCAGCCAGGGCCTTGATCTTTTGTGTAGCATCTACTGCGTTGGAAATCAATTCCCTCAAGAAAATTTCATGGTCTGAATACAGGAATTTCTTGATTACAGGAAAAATGTCGTGGGTGGTTACCCCAATAGTACCTTTATTTTTCATGATGATTGTTTTAATGGTTTTCAACAGGAAATGTCAAAAACCATTCCAACCGGGTATAGGCTGACTATTTGTCAGTTTGAAAGAAATCCAGACATTGTTTCACCAACTGAAACCGTTCTTTGTGAGTGCGTATGGTCTCTAGAGGAAAACCTAGTGTAATGACCTTATAGTCACCTTCCCAGGCAACTCCTGCACTCAGGCGGTTCTCGCGGTAACGTAAAATGGTGTAGGCATCTTCCGCTGCCGGCTCAAAAGCATCGGGAGATTCAGCCGGGTAGGAATGTGTGTTCAATCGTGTATAAAAGGTAAAGTCTGCCTTATCGGCTGCAATTCCTTTGTAGAAAGCAGGAAAAGGGCAGGGCGAGGCTATGACTTCTCCCGTACTGGCGGCTTGGTTGCTTCTGTGACGAATTTTTAACACTTCTTTAGCAAATTGCTGCGATAGGGTATCGCAGTTGGGACCTTCCCAAAGGTCCGAGGTAACGTAGGAACCGCTCAGTAACAAGTTGCCTCCACTTGCTGTATACTCCTTTAATTTTTGCTGCAGAGAAGGGGGAAAAGCAGCAAAATCTGTCTGTCCGGCCTCTGTTCCACCACGCAATACCTGCTTTTGTTTGCCCAATATCAAATCTATGGCAAAATATCCATGGTGGTTTTCACAAGCACTAAAAGCTTCTACACTGGAGGTGACGTAACTGTATCCGGCCCGGGCAAAGCACAGGCCGTGCAATATGGCAAAATCGAAAGTGTTTCCCGGCAAAACCGATGTTTCCCAGTCTGCATGGCTGGCTCCAAAACCGGGGGCATCGTCGTCTGCCCAAGGAACGGTGCGGCGGAATTCAAATTGCGAACCTGTATAAGAGAGGTCGCGCAGGTAAGGTACACCGTAGTCTGATTTGTCCAGAAAACCTGCAAAGAGCGTGTCTTCAGAGGCAAAGCTGTCGGGAGCAGATACTCGTGTAAAACCGTTCACAATGAGCACGTTCCCTTTTTCTTCCCCCTCGGGCACCCGGAAAAGGCTTACCGTTTCTGAAGGGAAACTTTCCCCTCCCGCGTTCAAGGCAGTAATCTTGAAACTGTAATGTTCTCCCGGTGTTATAGGGATTTCCATACGATTTTCTGCAACATAGCGGCCTTTATCAAAAGGTTGGGAAAGGTCTCCTTTTCTGGTGTACACAACGTATCCGTCAGGGGAGGCTGTAGGCTCCAAAGGATCTTCTACGGGCTTCCAGGTAAGCAGAGCTGTTCCGGAACCTGAAAAAATTACTCCGGGGGCGCTGACCGGGAGCGGTTGGACTACGTAATCAAATCCTTGCGTATGGCTTAGGTAGCGCAGCATGCCTTTGTAAATGGCTCGACTGGCCGTAAAGCGAAAGCGCGGATCGAGCCCGTACCGCATGTCTGCAAAGTTCTGATGCGAGAGCAGCTCCAGGAGCATGGAAGGGACTTGTGCCGAGCGACTTTCTGCGTAAGAACGGTTCCAAATAGCCCGTCGGGTCCAATCGGGATTCCAGGTGCTGCGTATATCATTCACAATCTGTGTCTGGACCAGATCTGTAAGGTCACGTGAAGTCAGACGGGTGTGTCCTGTAGGTAGCAGTTCTGTACCGTCGCTGTCGCGTGTGTAGATGGCCAGGGTACCAATGATGCTGTCGTTCTTAGTCACTCCGGCGTCTGTATGGAACGCCAAAGACAGGTCAACGGGTATGTTTAAGCCCGGATTATGCGGGTATTTTTCCGAACCGCCGGCCAAGGCGTTCACCCAACGCCCACGCGAAGAGAAATCGTCGTTGTAATCGTTTTCACCCTCGTAAAAGGTATATACAGAGTCTGCAAAACCGGCCCACTGCAACCAGTATCGAGCACCCTCCGTAAAACGTGGGTAGCGGCTTGTTTGCGGTGGTATCTCTATGTTACCGTACGAGGCCAAAACAGAAGTGTCTTGTATAAAACGTCCTATATTACCCATTCCTCCGCCAAACTTAACGGCGTCTGCCGTTACTATGGCGTTCACTTCCTTGCTTTCGTTGGAAAGCACCACTTTTCCTTCCATGTTCCTGCCTTCCTCAAAAAAGAAAGTCCCTAGGTAGATCCACGTACCTCCTCCCATTTGTTGGTTTACACGAAATACATCTGTTCCTCCCTTGTGGTAAACGGTGTAGCGGGCATCGCGCGTACTTTCCGGAAGGCTTATATATGAAACGTATACCGCGTACTCACCGGCTTGCGGAAGCTTGGGAATCCACTGGGCATAGGCCGGCTGCATAGAGGCTCTTATGTTCAAACCGGGGTTGTGTGTGGTAATCCTGCGGTAGGTACCCATTCGGAAAGGGTTGTCTGTATGGGTATAAACTTCTTTTTTATGGGCAAAGCCTCGGGGGTCTTTTTCGTCTGTTCTCCAATGGTATGTGCCGGATTGTTCACTATAGCCTCCGGAAGGATCATCGTTGTCCACAACGACCTCGTTCCGTTGCACATCTCGTTCCCTGGGGAGAAGTACGTTTGCTCCTGCATTTTCTAACATAGGTACTAGAAAAGGCAACACGTAAGACATGGTATAAAGGTCTTCAACCGTCTGGAACAGGCGTGCGCGCTGCCATTCCCAACGGGCTAGTTTTTGTTCGTAATACAGACCGTGGCTGTGCCAAAGGGCTATGTGTTTGTTTTGTAAGCCGTGCGTAATGTGGTACGGTTTTCCTTCCTTAGTGACCAAAGGGGTAGGTCCTAAAGGGGGCCATTGGTGTCTGTTGCGTTTGCGAACGTCTTTTTTCTGTTGGCTGAGCGCCTCCAATTTTTTCAGGTTCACAGATGCTTGACGGTCTTCCAGCTTTTGCTGCAAGACCCTTTCTTCCGGTGTTCCTCTTTTTGGTTTTCGTTTTACCGGGTTTCTTTTGCTTATGGCTACCGCAGCTTCATGGTCTTTTTTGTTTTTTTCTATCCGGCTCTTTGTTAGTGGCTTAAAGCTATTATTGAAATAACCGGGTATAAGTTCCTCCAGCTCTTTGCCGTCTGTTTTTATTTTTATGGTATATTTCTTATATCTTTCAGGAAGGAAGTGTAAGATGGTTTGACGGACAAGGGATATCTTGTCCTGCCTTATGGGGTATTCTGCCATTCCGTTAGAAAAATGGAAAGTCAGCACCCTGTGCCTGTCGTTAGAATGTATGCGTCTGATGCTTATAGTAGAGATGCGCATCACACCGTCAGAGAGGATGGTTTGAAGAGAATCTGTAAGCTCTTTGGCAGATGTACTGTCGGGAAGGGGATAATAAGAACGGTTCTGTGCTTGAGATGCAAGGGTGAAGCAGGTGAAAATGAGTAGTAATAATGTACGATTTTTCATGGTAAATTAGGTAAACAAACCACAAATATAATAACTTTGCTTTCATGAAAATACGTAGGGCTTTACCGTTACTTGGCTTCAGTTTGTTGATTCTGTTGCTTTTTAAGCTGTTTCCGGTTTTTATGGATACCGTTTACAGTAGTTTTATATACAGATACATAGCACAGGCTGTATCTGTGTTCATGGGCTTTTTCCCCTTTTCCCTTGCCGAGGTTGTTCTCTTTCTAACCATCATTTTCCTGCTCTTTTTTCTAGTGAAAGCACTAGTTTTGCTCTTCAGCCGTCCTTTTGTACAAGTTTGGGGTCGATGGAAAGTGTGGTTGCGTAGCTTGTTGGTGGTTTCTATCTATGGCGTTTCTGTTTTCCTTCTTACTTGTGGCGTACATTACCACCGCGTTCCTTTGGAAGACCACTTGGGGTACTCGTTAGACCAAACTTCTGCAGAGGAGTTGGCTGAGCTGGCCTATGATCTGATCCGTGAGGTGAATCTGGCGGCTTCTTATACGCGACGTAACCTGGACGGAGAAATGATTCCCGATCATACCTTTGACGGATATAAAAAAGAAATAGCTCTGGCTTATGATTCATTGGCTATTACGTCGGGTTTGGCAGTAAACGGTCGCTTTCCCGCGACCAAACCTATAATGGTTTCACGGGCTATGTCTTACGCTTTTTTAAGTGGATTTTTCTTTCCCTGGACTTTGGAAGCCAATGTAAACAAAGACATTCCATATTTTCGTTTACCGGCTATAATGGCTCACGAACAAGCTCATGTACGTGGGTTTATGCGTGAAAACGAAGCTAATTTTCTGACGTACTTGCTAGCGCGCCATACAAAAAGCGGGGATCTAAAATACTCCTGTCTTTTGATGTCTTTCAATTATGTAATGAACGCCATGTCTAAGGCTTCCAGAGAGCAACATAGAGAATTGATAGGCAATTTATCGCCTCGGGTTTTACACGATTTACGACAAGAACAGGCCTATTGGGACAAATACCGCACGCCTGTTGCTGTTGCTTCACAAAAAATCAACAATGCCTATCTGAAGGCCAATGCTCAAAGTGACGGGGTAGCCAGTTATGGAAGGGTAGTGGATTTAATGATTGTGGATTTCAAAATATACAAGGAAAAAATGCAACAAAACCATAACGGATCCGTTCATATAATAGAAGGCATCTTATAACGGAACAAATATGGATCACGCAGCCCTTTATAGGGAGTACCATAAAACCATCTATTATACTTGTTTGCGAATCATAGGCTCTCCCATGGATGCCGAAGAATGCATGCACAATGCTTTTATTAAATTGTTTACCACAAGTAAGATGCAGTATATCAACAAGAAAGCTTGCTATGGGTGGTTAAAAAAAGTAGCTGTAAGAGAGGCCATTGACCGTTTGCGTTCCCTGGATTTCAGGATGAATACAGATAGCTTAAGCATAGACAGTCACCGGGCAGCTAATGTAGAAACGTCTTACCGGGAAACAGACAGGGAGGAAAAAAATGGCAGATTGGAAGCGGCTGTATCATTGATAAAGGAGCTGATTTTTTCTTTCCCTTCCGGGTATCGGACCGTTTTAAGTTTACACCTTTTTGAAGGGTATGACTTTGACGAGATTGCAGAAATTACAAAACGTAAGCCGGCCTCTGTCAGGAGTGCATACAGCCGTGGCAGAAAAAAGCTTCAACAAGAACTACGTAAACATGGATGCTTTAAAGACCTTTATTCAGAATAATAAAATAGCCTTTGAACAGGAACCGCTCCCTGCAGGACATGAAATCCGTTTTACGGAACGGCTGAAAAGAAGAAAGAGGAGAAGGGCTAAGGTTTTGATTTATAGTTCTGTGGCAGCTTCAATTCTACTAATGCTTTCGGTGGTTACTCATCTGAGCGGACCATGCCCCGTAGGCTCGGGAAGCTGTTATTATGAACAAATCACCAAACTATCGGACCAGATTGAGCTTAGTACAAGGGAACTTCCGGAGTACCAACGCAGGGAAATACTGGTAAATATGGCTTCTATCATGCCGCACTCAGAAGAAGAATTCTCAGAAATGTTGCCTTTAGAGGTAAATAAAAAAGATGCAAAGCGTTTAAACAAAGAGTATTATCAACAGTTATATGAAGGAATGAAAGAGATAGCAACATTAACAAAAAAATCTACTGACTTATGAAAAAATATGCACTATTAACAGTAACCTTTCTCTATAGCACGCTGCTGTGGGGACAGGGAACGGTTACTAAGCAGTACAGCTTGGAACCCTTTACTTCCATTGAAGCTTCTTTTCTGTACCGGATAGAGGTAACTAAAGGCACTGCTTATGAAATGGAACTGGACATTCCTGAAGATTTGGCAGATGATTTGACCATCCGCGTATCTAAAGGCACGCTGTATCTGGGAATTACCAGAAAATGGTGGCGTATAACAAAGAATGTCTTTCACAACAAGTACCCGGTTACGGCACGTATTACCATGCCAGAGTTGGAAGGTGTTTCTTTGTCCAATGCAGCCCGGCTTTTTGCTAAAGACGGCTTTATGCCGGATAATTTTCGGATCAAACTGACAGGGGCGTCCGAGGCTTACATTCATGTAATCACACATACAGTGAACCTTGATATAAGTGGTGCTTCTAGATTAGAGATGAATGGATTGGCAACTCAAACAAAAGCTTATGTCAGTGGCGCCTCTTCTTTAAAGTATTACCAGGAAACAAACAAAATTGCTATACAGGCAAGCGCGGCATCGGCTGTGGTTCTTTCCGGAAGTACTGTATCTGCTAATTTTAAAATTTCAGGTGCCAGCAACGTACGGGCGTTTGATTTTGAGACGGAAGAGTTGACTGTAAGGTGTAGCGGGGCATCAAAAGCAGCAGTTTTCACAACAAACACCATCCATGTAACGGCTAGTGGTGCATCAATTGTGCAGGTTAAAGGCGATCCCCGGTACCTTAAATCAACCTCTACCGGTGCCTCTGTTATTAAACCTTATTAAAAATATGCCATGAAAAAAATAACTACACTACTTATTATCCTTACTCTTGCTTGTGTTCCGGCCTTTGCGCAAAAATGGGACATGGAAAAAAGGGAATTTCAACCGGGGTCTTTCACTGGGGTAGATTTATCGGGGATAGTACATGTAGTCATAGAAAAAGCAGAAACGCATACCTTGTCTGTTGAAACGTATGCAGATGTGTTCCAATACTTGGAGGTTACCAACCGGAACGGTATACTCCATATTGGACTTAAAAACGGAAAGCTTCCCAGGTCGATTGAGCGGAAATACAGGGGCTTACAGATTTTATGTAAAGTAACGCTTCCGGAACTAAAATGGGTTCATACCAGTGGGGTGGTCCGTCTTTCTGTTGGGGATGCCTTCCGGACGGACAGTATGAAAATAGAGTTGTCAGGGGTCACCAAAATAGATGTGAAGTATCTGGAATGTAATGAGCTGGACATTGAGGCTTCCGGAGTATCTGAAATTAGTATGTACGGTCAAACAGATCAATTGAACGTGGAACTGAGTGGAGCTTCCAAAGGGTATTTTTCTCTAGAAGGAAAAACGCTTACCTTTGCAGACGTTATACTAAGCGGCAGTGCGAAAGTAACCCTTGAAGGGACAGCTATACGGGCGGCTTTGGATGCCTCGGGAACAGCTTTGTTTGAAGGGGTAAGGTTTGAAGTGGAGTCTATGAAAGCGGCCGTTAGCGGAGTGTCAAAAGCTCGAGTCCGGGTGCTTGGATCATTGGAACCTACACTTTCCGGTGCCTCAAAAATTCATTACAACAGGAAAGCTCAGCTAAGGAACGTAAGTACGAGCGGAGCATCACAACTAACGTATTATTAACACAAAGAACACCATGACGGCAAAACAGCTCCATGAAAAAATCTTAGTACTTGATTCACATTGTGATACCCCAATACTGTTGCGTCGCAAAGGCCTGGATATTGGGCAAAGATTGCAGACAGGACACGTGGATCTTATAAGAATGAAGGAAGGAGGGGTAGATGCTTCTTTTTTTGCCGTTTACGTTTCTAACCGGTGGGAGCCCTATGAGTGTACGTTCAAAGCATTAGAAGCTTTTGCGTCTGTTTACGATGTGTTGGATCGTCACCCGGATAAGGTGGGATTGGCTACTACAGCCCTAGAGGCCAAGGCATTGAAAAAAGAAGGGCGGATTGCACTTTTTCTGGGTATGGAAAATGCCGGACCCATACATAAGGATTTGTCCTTGTTGCGTTTGTTCCATAAACTGGGGGTCCGTTACATCACCCTTACGCATGCCGGCAATAACGAAGTCTGCGACAGCTCTGCTACTAGAGAAAAACGTTGGAACGGAGTAAGTCCCTTTGGTAGAGAATTGATTGTAGAAATGAATAGACTGGGCATATTGGTTGACGTTGCTCATATTTCTGACCAGGCTTTTTATGATGTTCTAAAGTATTCCACCCGGCCTGTAGTATCTACTCACTCTTGTTGCAGAGCTTTATGTGACGTGCCCAGAAACCTTACAGACCAGATGATTAAAGATCTGGCTGCCCAAGGAGGTGTGCTGCAAATCACTTTTTATCCGCCTTTCCTTGATAAAAAATATTCAGTAGCTGCAGGGCCTTTGCTTGATGCCTACGAAGAAGCACAAGAGCTGTATGACCAAGATCCCGTTGCTCATGAAAAACGCTTTAAAGAGGCTGAAAAAGCCCTTTATGCCCTTCCCAGGCCTTCTTACAAAAAGGTAGTAGATCACATAGACCATGCTGTGGGACTGGTTGGCGTTGACCATGTGGGGTTTGGATCTGATTTTGACGGCATTGACGTATGTCCTGCCGGGTTGGAAGACGTATCGTACATTCCTGTACTTACGCAAGAGCTTCTGCTCCGCGGGTATTCCCCTGAAGGTGTTGAAAAAATTATGGGTGGAAACTTCCTGCGCCTGCTTGAGAGTAAGCTGTAGGCGCTATGGCTAAGTATTATTGATCTATGTGTTTCAATACATTACGAACAAACTTGGGCCCTTCGTATATAAAGCCTGTGTAAATCTGTACTAGAGAAGCGCCTGCATTCAGCATCTCTCTGGCGTCTTGTGGAGACATAATACCGCCCACTCCAATAATAGGGAGGTTCCCTTCTGTTTTTTTATGAATGTATCGGATGGCAAAGAGTGCTTTCTCTTTTAAAGGAGCTCCGCTAAGACCTCCGTCACCAATGGCTTTTATTTTCTCTTTATCCGTCACAAGGCCTTCTCTGGATGTGGTTGTGTTACAGGCTATAACACCATCCAAGCCGGAAAGCATGATCAAGTCAATCATTTCATCCATCATTTCTGTAGAAAGGTCGGGAGAAATTTTTAGCAAAATGGGTCTGTACACGTCACAATACCTACGAATGTCTGTCAAGTGCCTGATAATGACCTTTAACTCCTGTACCGATTGCAAGTTGCGCAAATCTTTAACATTGGGACAACTTACGTTTACAACAAAGTAATCTACGTAGTCATACAATTGAGCAAAAGCTTTTTCAAAATCTTTGTATGCCAGCTCATTAGGAGTTGTTGTATTTTTGGAAATATTTCCTCCAATAAGGACATTAGGCTTTGTGTTGCGTAAATTTTTAATGGTGTTCTTTACCCCCAGATTGTTGATTCCCATTCTGTTAACAAGTGCTCTGTCTTTAACAAGGCGAAAACTCCTGGGTTTGGGATTGCCTTTCTGGGGAAGAGGAGTAACTGATCCAATCTCAATAAAACCAAATCCTAAGGCACCTAACTGATTGTAAACTTGTGCGTCTTTATCCAGGCCGGCAGCCAATCCCACAGGATTTGGGAAATCCAATCCCATGACCCTGCGGTGTAAAGAAGGGGAAGAGTACGTGAAGAACCATTGGAGCAGCCTTGTTCCAAAAGGGATGTACTTCAATAATCTTAAGGCTTTAAAGGTAAGGCTATGAGCTGTTTCTGGTGGAAAAAGGAACAACAACGGCCTGATCAATTTGTACATAAGCAAATGGGTAACGGTTTATTGATTACCGCAACAAAGATAGGTGTTAAATCCTTATGGTCAACCCTTGATACTGCATCATTATTCCTCGGGAGAAAGTTCTGTAAACGTATTGTCTGAATAAAAAAGGAGTGCTTTTACCAGCTTACGTTCCTGAGTAATGGGTTTTTCAGGTACCGTCTTTACCTGGGGGTCAACGATTTCTTCAGTAAACACCCTGCTTTTCTCCGGTATTTTTTCATAGGCTTCAGCCTCTCTTTGCGGTATGGCTTCCTCAGAGTCAAAGAGTGAGGCTGTTTTCAGCTCTTTGTACATCTTTCCTTTTCCTGTAATTAACCACTCGGCATTAAGAGAAGGGTAGGAAAGCAACATACTTTCAATAAAATCAAATCCCGGATTGTTCCTTCCCGATAAAACATGAGAAACACTGGAGCGTTGTATGCCAATTTGATCTGCAAATCTAGAAGGGGTTAGGTTTTCTGCTTGTAAAAAATGTTGTAAACGTGTTCTCATAATTGTAAATACATTTTTACAAATGTAACATAAAATTTGTTTACAAATGTAACAGATAAGAGGCATACATATGTAAACAAGAGAAATTGGAATTCTGTTATGTTCATGTATTGATCAAAGGATTGCTCATTGTTTTCCTTTTCTTTATATTTATAAAGTATCGCTATAAATAATATCTTTAATATATTGGGTCTAAGGCGTATATACTCTAACAATATACGTTTACCTGTCAAAACAACACGAAACCGGTAAATATGATTATATGAATGCTATAGATAAAGAGTGTATTTAGCTGGTTTTCAGTAATTAAAGTAAGTTGATTTTTTGAAATTCATAAATGTAAACAGTTTGATAATGAGAAATACAAATCAAGCTTATTCTATTTGTATTTAGTTTACAAAAGTAATCTTTTAGTGTAGAAATGTAAATTACAAATGTAAATTGATAAATATACTACCTTGTAGAATTCTTATTCCTGCAAATTACCCTACCTTTGCACGGATATGAAAATTGACTCATATACCTATGCGCTTCCTGAAGATAGGATCGCAAAATACCCACAGCCGATCAGGCATGATTCTAAACTTTTGGTATATAAAGACGAAAAAACAGAGGATCGTGCATTTAAAGAAATCCCCGAACTATTTCCTGAAAACAGCTTTGTTATTTTCAATCATTCCAAAGTAGTGCCTGCTCGTTTCATATTTCAAAAGGAAACCGGTGCTTTGATAGAGATCTTTTGCTTAACACCGGCCACTCCTCCCGAGTATAACAGGGCTTTTTTGGAAGAAGAATCTACCGTATGGTATTGTGAGGTTGGGAATGTGAAAAAATGGAAATCAGGACCTTTACATTTGCATAATCCACAGAAAGATCGGGTTATACGTGAAATGCAATTGCAAGCTTTCCTACTAGGTAAAGAAGCAGGGCAATTCCTGGTTAAGTTTGTATGGCTAAACGGGTACCCTTTCTCTGCCGTGATGGAAACGGCGGGAAAAATGCCCATTCCTCCCTATTTAAAGCGTAAAGCAGAGCCATCCGATACAGATAGGTACCAAACCATATATGCGTGCGAGAGAGGCTCTGTAGCGGCTCCTACGGCAGGACTTCATTTTTCAGACCAAGTGATGGAAGTCATGAAAAATAAAGGGATCAAAACCGGTTTTTTGAACCTTCATGTAGGTGCAGGCACTTTCAGGCCTGTAAAAGAAGTAGAGGTAAAGCGACACACTATGCATAGTGAGCCATTTTCTGTCACTCTCTCTCTTTTACGGCAGCTCATTTCTCATTCAGGACCTTTTGTACCGGTAGGGACTACTACATGTAGGTGTTTGGAAAGCTTGTACTACCTAGGGTGCCGGGTTGCATCGGGAAAAGAACCTCTTTTCGTAGGTCAGTGGGAGCCGTACCGAACAAAGGTGAAAATACCGTACAGAGAATCTTTGGAACACCTTCTTTCGTATCTGGAAAAGAACGGAGAAAAACATTGCAATGCTACTACACAAATGATCATTGCTCCCGGTTTTTTGTTTCGCGCAACCGACGTTTTGATTACAAATTTTCACCAGCCAAACTCCACCTTACTGTTGCTTGTAGCAGCCCTTGCAGGGGATGGGTGGAAAGAAATATATGAACATGCCTTACAAGAAAATTACCGTTTCCTCAGTTACGGAGACTCCTGTATGATATTTAATCATAGTTGATTGAAATGCAGAGAATTTATGCAAAAATAAAACAACTGTGTTTTATTATGCAACAATATAGTTATATAACAGTGTAATTTTTACGTAATCAGGTGTTTGTCTATTAGATATAAGAATCAACTCCTAAGTCTTCATACGTTTGTTTCAACGCCTTCTCATCATCAGATATAATGAGCAATTTGTCCTTCTCTTTAATCTTTGTATTGCCTCTTGGAATGAAAAAAGATTCTCCTCTTTTAACCATGATGACCAACGTTTTATCCGGCAATGGGATGTCCATCATTCGGTTTCCAAACCTAAGGGTTTCCTGAGTGACAATTACTTCATTCATGGCAGATTTTATATCTTCAGAGAATGCCAACTCAAAGGCTGACCTTCCCACTTTTTTATGTGGAAATGCTACATGCAATTTTCTGGCAATCCAAGGTATGGAAGTACCTTGTACCAAAAGCGAAAGGATGGTAATAAAGAAAACAATATTAAAAAGTACATTGGCTCCCGGAACTCCGTGCAGCAAAGGATACGTTGCAAATATGATAGGTACGGCTCCGCGTAATCCTACCCAACAAGTAAATACACGGGAAGGAAAATTCAATTTTCTGAAAGGCCATAAAGAAAGCAAGACGGCCACAGGTCTTGCTAAGACGATCATAAACACACCAATCAAGAGTCCGATGCCTGCTACCGGCCACAGTTCAGATGGGTTTACCAATAGGCCCAAAGCCAGGAACATGACAATTTGGGAGAGCCAGGAAAGTCCGTCAAAAAAGTTTCTGACCATTCGTTTGTGAGGAAATCGTGAGTTTCCAATGACCAGGCCTCCAATGTATACAGCCAAGAATCCGTTCCCCTGAATAAGGTCTGTGAGTGAAAAAATAAACAAGCAAAACGCAAAAATAAGGATGGGGTACAAGGCCTCGTTTATGATGTTCATTTTACGCAAAATGAAAGCACAAAGCTTACCCAGCAAGTATCCGGCTATACCCCCAATAATCATTTGGTAGAAGAACATAAGGGCCACCAACCAAAGCTTTGCCTCTCCCTTTGCCATAATAACTTGTATGAGCGTTATGGTAAGCATGTAAGCCATGGGGTCGTTGCTTCCGCTTTCCAGCTCCAGGAGTGGCCGTAAGTTGTGTTTAAGCTTAAGTTCTTTAGATCGGAGGATGGCAAAAACAGAAGCCGAGTCTGTAGAAGACATCAGGCTCCCCAGCAGCAGGCATACGGGAAGAGACATTTCAAACCCGGGCAATATTCGGGCTAGAAGGTAAATGAAAAAACCTGTAAGTATGGCTGTCAATAAGACTCCCAGAGTGGCCAGAATGATTCCTTCTTTTGCCACCGGTTTGATTTCCTCGTACCGGGTGTCCATACCTCCGGAAAACAAAATAATGCTCAGGGCAACTACTCCAATGAATTGCGCTGTTTTCTGGCTTGAGAATTGCAAACCAATGCCATCACTACCAAAACCCATGCCCACAAGAAGAAAGAGCAATAGTGTGGGTACACCAAATTTGTAACTTGTTTTTCCTGCCAGTAAACTAAAAAAAAGAAGAATGGACCCTATTAAAAGGATATTTTCAGCGGTAATCGTCATGGTATTGCTGTAAAGAGGCAAAATTACATTTTTTTTTAAAAAAATTCTAACCATTCGCTATCTTTGTAGTATAATTTTAAATATTCAAATATGAGCAAGTTGATACCATTACAAGAAGCGATTTCAAAGATTAAATCCGGCATGACCGTTATGGTCGGAGGTTTCCTAACAGTAGGAGGACCCAACCGTTTGATGGAGGCTCTCGTGGAAACAGAGGTGAAGGATCTCACCCTCATAGTCAACGATACGGCTTTTGAAGACAAAGGGTTAGGAAAACTGATAACGGCCTGCAAAGTCTCCAAGGTCATTACCAGTCATATTGGCACCAATGTATCAACAGGACAACAGTACCATGCCGGAGAACTGGAGGTAGAATTTGTGCCTCAGGGAACGCTTATAGAAAGAATTCGTTGTGCAGGGGCAGGATTGGGTGGTGTGCTTACGCCAACAGGTCTTGGAACCGTTGTTGAAGAAGGAAAAAAAGTATTGAGTATTGACGGGAAAGATTTTTTATTGGAAAAACCCTTGAAAGCAGATATAGCACTTATTGGAGCTTCTGTTGCAGACGAAGAAGGTAACTTGTTTCATCGCGGCACAACCAGGAATTTTAATTCACTAATGGCCATGGCAGCAGAGGTAGTTATCGCAGAGGCGGAAAAGGTTGTGAAACCGGGAGAAATTCAGCCGGAACACGTTCATACACAGGCTATATTTGTTGATTATCTGGTCAAATAATAACATCTTAAATACAATACAACTATGTCAAAAAAATTGAAGCTTGAGTTATCCAACCAAATGTACGAAGATGCCCTCAAAATTATTCCCGGGGCTATTGCCGGCATTCGCCGTCCTTACAACTTTGTACCTGGGGAATACCCCATTTACTTTGATCATGCCAAAGGAGGTAGGGTAATCGATGTTGATGGAAATGAATATATTGATATGCTCTGTGCCTACGGTCCTATTATCATAGGGCACAGAGAAGAAGAGATAGATAATGCTGTGATTGAACAAATGCAAAGCAAAGGTTTCTGCTTTTCACTCACACAACCTATACAGAACAAACTGGCAGAAAAACTGATTGAATTGATCCCTTCTGCAGAAATGGCCGTTTTCGTTAAAACGGGTTCCGATGCTACCACAGTAGCCGTGCGCGTGGCCAGGGCCAGCACAGGCAGAGTAAAGGTAATGCGTTGCGGCTACCACGGTTGGCACGACTGGTGTGTGGAAGTGAAAGGCGGCATTCCTAAAAAATTGTGGGAAGACATTTATGAATTCGAGTATAATAACTTGGAACAGTTGGAAGATCTGCTTAAAGAACACGGGGACCAGACGGCAGCCATCATGATTACCCCCATAGGCCACCCCTTGGCAGCAAACGTAGAAATGCCCAAACCCGGTTTCTTGGAAGGCGTTCGTGCGTTGGCAGACAAATACGGAATCGTTCTTGTATTTGATGAAATCCGTACCGGTTTCCGTTACGATTTGGGTGGCGCCCAAAACATCCTGGGTGTGACTCCTGATCTTTCCACTTTTGGAAAAGCTATGGCCAACGGATATCCCATTGGTGCAGTTGTAGGAAAAGAAGAACATATGAAAGTGTTGGCAGACAACGTATTCTTGTCTTCTACTTTCTTCCCCAACAGCTTGGAGCAAGTAGCCGCACTCAAGACCATCGAAATCTTGGAAAGAGACAACATCATTGAAAAAGTAAAAGAAAAAGGAGAATTGTTTGGCAACCGCTTGAAAGAAGTAATGAAAGACCTTCCTTACGATGTAGAAGTGTCCGGAATTCCCTTGATGCCGTTTATTACCTTTAACAGAGACAAAGACGGTCTGTATAAGAAATTGCGTCCGGGATTCTACACGGAATTGATTCGCCGCGGCGTATTCTTGCAACCGTACCATCACGGTTACGTAGCGTATCGTCATACAGATGAAGATATGATTTACGCAGCCGACATGGTTGGAGAATCTTTTGCAGCATTGAAAAAATATATTTAACAAACGTTTATGGAAAAATTGATCATTACAGCCGCTATTTGTGGCGCAGAAGTACTGAAAGAGCACAACCCTGCTGTTCCTTATACAGTGGAAGAATGTGTGCGGGAAGCACGTTCGGCCTACAATGCCGGTGCAAGTGTCATTCACCTTCACGTTCGTTATGACGACGGAACGCCTACACAGGACAAAGAACGTTTCCGCGTAATCATGGAAGGCATTGCAGAAGCATGTCCCGGTATTATCATCCAACCTTCAACAGGAGGTGCCGTAGGTATGACCAACGACGAAAGGTTGCAACCTACGGAACTCAACCCGGAAATGGCAACTTTGGATTGCGGTACGCTCAACTTTGGTGGTGACGAAATTTTTGAAAACACAGAAAACACCATCATATATTTTGGAAAACGCATGATTGAGAGAGGTATTAAGCCGGAACTGGAGGTGTTTGACAAGAGTATGATTGAAATGGCACTGCGTATACACAAGCAAGGTCATATACTCAAGCCGCTTCATTTTGATTTTGTTATGGGAGTCAACGGAGGCATTGGCGGTTCACTCAGAGACTTTGTCTTCTTGCGTGGAAGTATTCCTTCCGACGCCACCTACACGGTAGCAGGCATGGGAAGGTACGAAATGCCTTTGGCAGCCGCTGCCATCATTGACGGAGGACATGTAAGGGTGGGCTTTGAGGACAACGTTTACCTCTCCCGCGGAGTATTGGCCAAATCAAACGGTGAGCTGGTAGAGAAGGTGGTACGTCTTGCCCGTGAGTTTGGGAGAGAGATCGCCAACCCGGATGAAGCAAGGGAAATCCTGAGCCTTCCCAAAAGAAAATAACATGAAAAAAGGTAATAAATACGGCTTACACCGTGTAATTGATCCGGAAGGTGTATTGCCACAACCGGCCAATAAGCTGGATAACAACATGGATGAGATTTATGACAACGAAATCCTCATTGATGTTAAAACACTCAATATAGACTCGGCCAGCTTCACACAAATTCAGGAACAGGCCAACGGCGACAAAGCCAAAATAGCAGAAATTATGCTCGATATAGTGGCCAAGCAGGGAAAACACAGAAACCCTGTAACGGGATCGGGCGGTATGCTTTTGGGTGTTGTAGAAAGAATAGGCAGTGCGTTGGAAGGTAAAATGGACCTCAAACCCGGTGACAGGATTGCTACGCTCGTCTCTTTGTCATTAACTCCGTTGCGTATAGATAAGATCAAGGACATACGTCCCGATATAGATCAAGTAGATATAGACGGTAAAGCCATTTTGTTTGAAAGTGGTATTTATGCAAAAATCCCTACCGACATGCCGGAAACCCTAGCCCTTTCTGCCCTTGACGTAGCAGGAGCTCCTGCTCAGACAGCCAAGTTGGTAAAGCCGGGTGATACGGTTTTGATTATTGGAGCCGGTGGAAAATCGGGTATGCTATGCAGTTACGAGGCAAAGAAAAGAGCAGGTGTTACCGGAAAGGTGATTGGCCTGTGCCACAGTCAACGTTCTACCCAGCGTATGATAGATCTGGATATCTGCGACCACGTTTTTTCTGCCAATGCAACACAACCTGTTGCCGTTCTGGAAAAGATTGAAGAGCTCACCGGAGGACAGTTGTGCGATGTTACCATTAACAACGTAAATATCCCCGATACAGAAATGGCCTCTATTCTATGTACCAAGGATTCCGGAGTGGTCTATTTCTTTTCTATGGCAACCAATTTTACAAAAGCAGCCTTGGGAGCAGAAGGAGTGGGTTCTGATGTGACTATGATTGTTGGCAATGGATATACTAAGGGCCACGCAGAAATTACACTTCAAATACTCAGAGAAAGTGAAAAACTGCGCAAGGTGTTCACAGAATTGTATGCATCGTAAGAGAATAGATATGAAAGAAAATAGACGAAAGCAACTGTTTCCCGAGGTAACAGATAGGGAGTGGAACGACTGGAAGTGGCAGGTGCGAAACAGGATAGTAACACTGGAACAATTGAAAAAACACATTACTCTTACTCCCCAAGAGGAAGAAGGAGTAAAACAATCCCTTCAGTTGCTTCGTATGGCCATTACTCCTTATTACCTGAGTCTGATAGATTCGGACAATCCGGAGTGCCCCGTGAGGAAACAGGCCATTCCTACTGCAAAAGAAATGTATCAGTCTCCTGCAGACCTGGTAGATCCGCTTCACGAAGATGAGGATTCACCCGTTCCGGGACTTACCCACAGGTACCCCGACCGTGTTCTTTTTCTGATTACAGACCAGTGCTCTATGTATTGCAGGCATTGCACGCGCAGGCGTTTTGCCGGTCAGAAAGACCACGAGGCGTCCGGCGACAGGATTCAAGGTGCGATTGACTACATTGCTCGAACCCCCCAAGTGAGGGATGTTTTGCTTTCCGGCGGTGATCCGTTTACCATGAGCGATAACAAACTGGAATCCATCATTAAACGACTTAGGGATATTCCTCACGTAGAGATTATCAGGATTGGATCGCGTATACCTGTAGTATGTCCGCAAAGGATTACTCCGGAACTTATGCAAATGCTCAAGAAATACCAGCCCTTATGGATCAACACACACTTTAATCATCCCAATGAAATTACGGAAACCTCAAAGACCGCTTGTGAAATGATGGCGGATGCCGGGTTCCCGCTGGGAAATCAAAGCGTATTGTTGCGTGGTGTGAACGATTGCGTTCACATTATGCGAGATTTGGTCAGAAAATTAGTCATGATACGGGTTCGCCCATATTACATTTACCAATGCGATCTGTCCATGGGATTGGAACACTTCAGAACGCCTGTTTCTAAGGGAATAGAGATTATTGAGGGGTTGAGGGGACATACCTCGGGATATTCAGTACCTACGTTTGTTGTGGACGCCCCGGGCGGTGGCGGTAAAATTCCGGTAATGCCTACGTATGTTATCAGTCAGGCACCCGGACGGATGGTTTTACGTAATTACGAAGGTGTGATTACAACATACACAGAGCCTACTGATTACGAAAATATTTGTCTTTGCGAAACTTGCAAAGATTTGGAATCGCTGGAAGGGGTATCGGGTATTTTACAGGGACAGCAATTGTCTTTGGAACCTTCTTACCTGCCAAGAAAGGAACGCAATCACAAGAAGTGACTGAATGCCTTTTATTGATCAAATAATCCGCTACAGCAGCCTGTCGGTAGTAGGGCTGGGAAAAAATACCGGTAAGACTGAATGTTTGCGGTATATAACAAGGCGGTTGTTTACACTCAATAAGGTTATGGCCATCACATCGGTTGGCATTGACGGCGAGGCGATAGACCGTGTGACAGCTACGTCCAAACCAGAGGTTCTTATAGAGAAAGGCATGTATTTTACTACCGTAGGGTCTTTTTATTTACAAAAGCGTTTTACTGCAGAAATCTGCCACGTTGAAAAATCACAGACTGTTTTAGGGAAAATGATAACAGCCAGAGCGTTGGAAAGAGGAACTTTGGTCTTAGCCGGTCCTTCCGATACCTTATCTCTGCAACGTTGGATTCATAACACATCGGCAAAATATCCCGTAGACATCTGTCTGGTAGACGGTGCCGTATCACGTTTAAGTCCCGCTTCGCCGGCAGTAACAGAGTCGATGGTGTTGACAACGGGAGCAGCCTTTTCAGCCAACATAAAAACTTTGGTTGCCGGAACACGCTTTGTTTACGATACCATACAGCTTCCGGCCGTACCAGAAGAAATCAGAAAGCCCTTGGAAAACATTACCAAAGGCATTCGTACCATTACAGAAGACGGGCAAATAGAAGACCCCGGTATTGACTCGGCCTTAACACCGGATCAAATAAGACAAGTGCTGGATACTTGCGGAAACAGGATCTACATACCGGGGGTACTAAGCAACGGGTTGCTTAAGGCCTTAACAGAAAGAAAGGAAGCAGGCAAAATTTGTCTTTATGTAAGGGATTTTTCACGTATTTTTGCAGAACCCGCCACCTTTTACGCTTTTTTACGCAAAGGAGGAAGGATGGCTCAACTCCTAAGGCCCAATTTGTTAGCCGTATGTGTAAATCCCGTATCTCCGGAAGGATACTGTTTGCGTTCAGAAGAATTGGTAAGCCATATGCAAGATGCATTGAACATATCTGTATATGATATTAAAAATATAAAAACATGACTTTTGCACGTTTTGCCCAAAGAATAGACGGTCTAAACTACCTGGCTGAACAAATGGAATTGTCGGGATCCCGTGTACGCAGGTACCTTATGCAAATACCGTTTTGTGATAAGGCAGAAGTGCTTGAGAAACATTTTGACATACTGCAAAAGGCATATGAGATACACTCTTTGCCGGAAAATGAGCCTGCTCTTATGCAACTCCGTCATCTGTTTACAACGGTTCATGATATTAAGGGCACTTTGGAAGCGCTAAAACAAAAACAGGTTTTAGATGAAATTGAACTTTTTGAGCTCAAGTACTTTGCTTCTTTGTGTAGGGACTTTAGGTTGTTGTGTAAGAGAATTGATTTTATGAGCCAAGCCCCCATGTGTCTACAGCACGTTTTTGATTGGCTGGATCCAGATAAGACAGGAACATCCGGTTTTTATATGTACGACTCATACAGCCCATCCCTGGCACAGGCACGGAAAGCTGTTTTGGCTACAGATCCTGAAAAAGAACCTGAGTCATGGAACCGTGCTACAGACCTTGTGCAGCAAGAAGAGTGGAGTGTTAGAAAAACATTATCAGAAGAATTAAGCAAGCGGTACGAGGTTTTACAAAACAATTTTGATCAACTGGCCCGGCTGGAAATATGGCTGGCTAAAGCAGCGCTGGCCGTAAAATACGGAATGGTACGTCCGCAAGTGGCACCTGTTTTGTCTATAGAAGGGATGGTGAATCCCATGATAGCTGATATTCTGGTAAAAAGCAAAGGAACTTTTCAACCGGTATCGGTTACGTTGCATCAAGGACCTTGCCTGTTAACAGGAGCCAACATGAGTGGAAAGACCGTTGTATTGAAAACGTTAGCCTTAATACAGGCTCTTACGCAGTTTTCCTTCTTTGTTCCTGCCCGGACGGCTCAGATTCCGCTTGTAAAGGACGTTTTTCTTGTCGTAGGCGATAAACAAGACTACTACAAGGGGTTGTCATCATTTGCAGCAGAAATGCTTGCCCTGGACCGTATAATGGACAAAATTAAAAAAGGGAATCGTTTTTTTGTGTTGGTAGACGAGCCGGCAAGAACTACCAATCCTTACGAAGGGACTGCTATTTTGTGCGCTCTGCTTGCTTTTATGGAACAGTACCGTGTAATGTCCTTGATCAGTACTCATTACGGAGAACTTAACACCGCTGTACGTAAGCTAAGGGTGGTAGGCTTTGAAGGAGAGAAGGCGGTCGGCCGTATAGACCCGACCTCTATAAATCAGTATATGAACTACAGCTTAGTAGAAGACAAAAGAACTTCTGTGCCAAAAGAAGCCCTTCAAATAGCTCGTTTGCTTGGGGTGGACGATTCTTTTATAAAGAGAGCACAGGAATTTTTGAAAAAGAACAATCATGAATAAATCAAAACTGGGACTTGATTTTAAAAAAGTAAAAGAGGCCAGAACTAAAGCAGAGGAAATTGGCAGCCAAGTGCAAAGCTTTGTAGAAAATTATACTACTGTATCTGTTGAAAGAACACTTTGCCGCCTGATGGGTATTGACGGTACCGGTAAAGACGGTGTCCCTTTACCTAATGTGGTTGTGGATTTTTTAAAAGAAAGAGGATCCCTGGGGGACGGCGCCCTTTATTTTCTTGGTAATGCTCTATACCATACAAGAAAAACTCCGGTACAGATGGCACAGGAAATAGCAGAGGGAAAAGAAGATTTTTGGAACGAAAAAACCGTTTCGTCCCAAGAACTGCTAAAAGTATTGAGTCCATACATAGACAAGAGCATAGAAAGGATACAAGAGAAAAAACAAAGGCGCAAGTCCAATCTGGATAGGCTTGGTGAAGGCCCAAGGCCTTATTTGTATGTGATTGTGGCTACCGGAAACATCTATGAAGATGCCATACAGGCGGTCGCAGCGGCCAAGCAAGGGGCAGACGTTATTGCCGTTATCAGAACTACGGGGCAGTCGTTGCTTGATTACGTGCCTTACGGAGCTACTACCGAGGGTTTTGGAGGAACGTATGCCACGCAGGAAAACTTTAAAATCATGCGGCAGGCCCTTGACAAAGTAGGGGAGGAAACGGGAAGGTACATCAGGCTTTGTAACTATTGCTCGGGCTTGTGCATGCCGGAAATTGCCGTTATGGGAGCTTATGAAGGCTTAGACATGATGCTGAACGACGCCCTCTACGGCATCCTTTTCCGTGACATCAATATGCAGAGAACGCTTGTAGATCAGTACTTTTCCAGAATGATCAACGGTTATGCCGGGGTCATCATCAACACGGGAGAAGACAACTACTTGACTACAGCAGATGCAGTTGAAGAGGCACATACCGTACTGGCTTCGGATTTTATCAACGAGCAGTTAGCAAAAATAGCAGGAATCCCGGAAGAGCAAATGGGACTGGGGCATGCTTTTGAAATTGATCCGGACCTGGAAAATTCGTTTCTCTACGAACTGGCACAAGCTCAAATGATCCGGGAAATTTTTCCTAACGCGCCGCTAAAATATATGCCCCCTACAAAATTTATGACAGGCAACATTTTTAAAGGACATATACAGGATGCCCTCTTTAACCTGGCAGGTATTTGGACAGGACAGGGAATTCAATTGTTAGGCATGCCTACAGAAGCCATCCATACGCCTTTTATGAGTGACAGGTACTTGGCCATAGAAAATGCGAGGTATATTTTTTCTGCATTTCGCAACATAAAAGACGAGGTAGAATTTGTCAAAGACGGTTTTGTACGCAAAAGAGCAGCACAAGTGCTGGAAGATGCTTGTCAGTTACTGGATAAAGTACAAAAAGAAGGTCTGTTCACGGCTTTGGAGAAAGGGTATTTTGCCAATGTGCGACGTCCGCGTGAAGGAGGGAAGGGATTGGAAGGAGTATCACGCAAATCACCGGTATATATGAACCCTTACATGGAAGTGTTTAAAGGAGGAAAATAATATGCTAGAGAAGGTACTGGATTTAACACAAGTAAAACCTTACGGAGATACCATGAACGATGGTAAGGTTCAACTTAGTTTTACATTGCCCGTTCCGGAAGGTCCGGAAGCCGTAGAGGCGGCTAAACAATTGATGCGCACTATGGGCATGGACAATCCACAAATAGTATATACTAAGGAGCTTACTCCGGGATTTACTTTTTTTAATGGTTATGGTAATTTGCAGCATACGGTCAATTATTCCGCTATCACTGTCCCAAAAGTAGATTCCGTTGTGATGGGTATGACAGAAACAGACGGCTATATAAAAGAAAATGTGGGTCGTAAACTGGTTATGGTAGGAGCCAGCACAGGAACTGATGCGCATACCGTGGGTATAGATGCCATTATGAACATGAAAGGATATGCAGGCCGTTTTGGCCTGGAACGCTATACTATGATAGAAGCGCACAACTTGGGTTCTCAGGTGGCCAATGAAGAACTTATTGCAAAGTCTATTGAATTAAAGGCAGATGCCATTCTTGTGTCGCAAACGGTAACACAAAAAGACATTCATATTGAAAACTGTGCACAATTTATAGAAATGGCCGAGGCAGAAGGGATAAGAGATCGGATGATCCTCGTTTGCGGCGGACCAAGAATTACTCACGAACTGGCTAGAGAATTAGGTTTTGATGCCGGCTTTGGAGTCAATTCCTATGCCACAGACGTAGCCTCTTATGTGGTTCAGGAACATGTAAAAAGAAGTAAAATATAAAAATAACCAAAATTAAGAAACGAATTATGGATAAGAATCAAATCAGGGAAACCATTGCACGTCGTGCAGCAAAAGAAGTGAAAGAAGGTGACGTTGTAAACCTGGGCATTGGGCTGCCTACACAAGTTTTAAGGTACATACCTTCTGATATTAAAGTGACCATGCAATCTGAAAACGGTTGTTTGGGTATGGGTAATCCACCGGAGGCCGGTCAGGAAGATCCCGATTTGATAGATGCAGGAGGAGGTCCCATTACTCTTAAAGAGGGAGCCTCTTGTTTTGATACGGCTACTTCTTTTTCTATCATCCGCGGAGGCCATGTGGATATAACTATGCTTGGTTCCTTACAGGTAGACGAAAAAGGAAACATTGCCAACTGGTCTATTCCGGGAAAAATGACACCGGGTATGGGGGGAGCCATGGATTTAATAGTAGGAGCTAAAAAAGTAATTGTCACTATGGAGCACACGGCAAAAGGAAGGCATAAAATATTGGAAAATTGCACGTTGCCATTGACAGCAGCTGGCCAGGTTGACCGTATCATTACAGAAATGGGAGTTATGGATGTTACTCCGGAAGGATTGGTACTTATAGAAATCAACGAAGTGTTTACCTTTGAACAGGTACAAGCGGCTACAGGATGCACGTTGATTCCTGCAAAAGAATTAAAACCAATGAATTAATTATAAAAAAATACATAATGGAGAAAGTATATATTGTTGCAGCAAAACGCACAGCTATTGGGAAAATGCTAGGTTCTTTGACCGGAGTATCTCCCGCTCATATGGCTACAGTAGTCATTAAAAACATTCTGGAAGAAACAAAAATTGATCCATCCCGGATAGATGAAGTCATTGTTGGTAACATACTTATGGCAGGACAAAAGCAAGGGATTGCACGTCAGGCAGCCGTTAATGCCGGTATTCCTCATCACGTTCCGGCGTACGGAGTGAATATGATTTGTGGAAGTGGAATGAAATCCATCATGAATGGATACGAATCTATAGTAAGTGGTCATGCCTCTCTTATATTGGCCGGTGGCGTAGAAAATATGTCCGACGCAGGGTTTATTATGCAAGGAATCAGACAAGGCATTAAAATGGGTGATTTCAAAGCCATTGACCATATGGTGTGTGACGGTCTTACCGATGCTTTCAGTGGTTATCATATGGGCATTACGGCTGAAAACATCGCAGAAAAATACAGCATAAGCAGAGAGAACCAAGATGCTTTTGCCTATAAATCACAACAAAAAGCCATTCAAGCTATTGATACAGGAAAATTTAAAGACGAAATTGTTCCCATTGAAATTGTACGCAGGAGGGATACTTTTGTATTTGATACCGATGAATATCCCAACAGAACAACCACCCCGGAAAGAATGTCGGGGTTAAGGCCTGCCTTCAAAAAAGACGGAACCGTTACGGCGGCTAATTCGTCGGGAATTAATGACGGAGCTTCTTTCGTTCTTTTGGCCTCGGAAAGTGCCGTTAAAGAACTGGAACTTAACCCATTGGTAGAAATAGTGGCTATGGGTCAAGCCGGAGTAGATCCTGCTTATATGGGCATGGGACCCGTTCCTGCCATAAAGAAAGCATTGGAAAGAGCAGGCATGGAATTGAAGCAGATGGATTTGGTAGAGCTGAACGAGGCTTTTGCCTCACAGTCGCTTGGAGTAATACATGAACTTAAAGAGCAGCACGGAGTAGATGATGCATGGTTTGAAACCCACTGCAATGTAAACGGAGGTGCCATTGCTTTGGGCCATCCCATTGGAGCTTCCGGAAACAGGATTACCGTTACGTTGATTTATGAAATGAAACGCAGAAAATCAACCTATGGTTTGGCTTCGCTGTGCATTGGTGGAGGAATGGGTACTGCGCTGATAGTTAAGAATGTATAATAGTTTAGCAACCTTTCGTATAAGAGTTTCTTAAAAATGTATATTTTTGCGCAGTAAACTTTTAATTTTTGGATTATGAAAACACATTATCTTGATTACATCAGAGACAGCATACTTAAGGCATGGGATTCGCCTGCCATGACCAATTACAACAAAAATTCCTATACGTATGGAGAAGTAGCTCGGAATATAGCACGTTTTCATATTTTATTTGAAGAATTGGGATTAAAAAAAGGTGATAAAACAGCCCTGTGCGGTCCTAACAGCGCAGAATGGGGAATTGCTTTTTTAGCGACTACCGGATATGAATCTGTAGCTGTACCCTTGCTGAATGATTTTCTACCGGACAGCATTATGTCACTTACAGATCATTCAGAAGCACGTATATTATTTATTAGCAATGAACTATGGGGCAAGCTGGATATCGCTCGGATGCCTTTGCTGGAACTGGTCATTTGTCTGGAAGACAGCACTGTTCTTTTTTCAAAAAATCCTGCCATTATAGAGACTCATGCCAGGCTGGACGAGTTGTTCCTCCAAAAATACCCGGAAGGATACGGGCCGGAAAACGTAGTTTTCCCTACAGACAATTTAGATGAACTGGCGCTTATCAATTATACTTCAGGTACTACCAGTGCTCCCAAAGGAGTAATGCTCACCAACCGTAACATTACCTCTAACATACAATTTGGACAAAGTGAAATACCTAACGGTCCGGGAGACACTTTGGTTTCTATGCTGCCTATGGCTCATATGTACGGAATGGCTTTTGAATTCTTATATCAGCTGGCCGGTGGAACACAAGTGTTCTTTCTGGGGAAAGTACCTTCCCCTAAAGTCTTGCTGAATGCACTGGCTACGGTAAAGCCGTACATGCTCATTACCGTTCCTCTTGTGGTAGAAAAAATCTTTAAAAGCTCTGTTTTTCCCACCATAGAAAAACCGATAATCAAGGCCTTGATGAAAATTCCCGGATTGGCTTCGGTGCTTTATGGACAAATAAGAAAAAAATTACTGTATGCCTTTGGAGGACAGATGCGTACTTTAATTATAGGAGGAGCGGCCATCAATCAGGAAGTAGAAGATTTGATGAAAGCCATTAAACTACCTTATACGGTGGGATACGGTATGACGGAGTGTGCTCCTTTGTTGTCCTACGAAGATGCATCAAAATTTGTGAAGAACTCGTGCGGAAAGCCAGTACACCGTATGTTTTTGAGGGTAGACTCACCCGATCCGCGCAACGTAGTTGGTGAACTGCAAGCACGCGGAGACAATGTCATGTTGGGCTATTATAAAAACCCGGAAGCTACTGCAGCTACTTTTACTAAGGACGGGTGGTTGCGGACAGGAGACCTGGGGATTATAGATAAGGAAAACAACGTATTTATAAAAGGCCGTAGCAAGAACCTGATTGTAGGAGCTAACGGTCAAAACATATATCCGGAAGAAATAGAGGACAAACTGAACAACCAACCTTACGTGATTGAATCCATTGTTGTAGAACGTGATAAAAAATTGGTAGCTCTTGTATTCCCGGACTATGACCGCGTGTCTCAAGAATCTTTAGACAATATGGGACTTGCCAAATTGATGGAAGAAAACAGAATGAAATTGAACATGCTTCTTCCCGGTTTCAGCAGGATTACAAAAATCGAATTACAGAATCAAGAGTTTGAGAAAACCCCCAAACGCAGTATAAAAAGATTTTTATATAAATAATCTACAGAGAAAAAATACACCCGCAATACGTTTGTCTGTATAAATCTTGTTCTTTAGCCAATTCCACGGAACGTCGGAATCCGTCTTTCTTTTTGAAGTCAGAAGGGAAGTAAGTTACATTTCTTATAGAAGAGGCAATTTCTTCTCCCAGCTGATTGATTAATTTTGCGTTTTTGTGCGGGCTGAGCGTTAGGGTAGTACAAAAGCCGGAGAAACCGTTTTTTTTGGCATAGCGAGCTGTTTCTTCAAGCCTCAGCCGAAAGCAAAGAGAACATCGTTCTCCTCCTTCCGGCTCGTTTTCGTACCCATGTACGGATTTAAAGAAAAGATTGGGGTTTGAATCTCCTTCTATAAAAGGAACCTTTAGACCGTATGTATTCTGTACATATCGTTGCGTTTCCTTCTTTCTTTTTACGTATTCTTCATTTGGATAAATGTTTGGGTTGAAGAAAAATACCGAAACTTCATGGTTCTCCACCAAACGTTCCAGAGCTGTTGTTACACAAGGACCACAGCAAGCATGAAGCAGCAAACGAGAATATTTGTTTTCCATAGATGATCATGCAAATATAATGATTTTGATTACTTTTGTAGCCGTTAAAAAACACACAATGAAATCATACTGTAATCATATCTTTTTACTTATATTTTTCTTCTTTCTTTCTGCTTCCTGCAAATCTGTTTCTTCAAATTCCAAATCAACTCCCCAAATGATAAAAGTTACTGTTTATACGGTCAGTGAGCACAGTTCACTAACGGAAAGGGAGTACATAGGGGTAGTAGAAGAAGCAAACAACCTACTGTTAAGCTTTCCGGCACCCGGCAAAGTGAAAAAAGTATACGTATCTGTAGGACAGCATGTAAAAGAAGGTCAAATGTTGGCCAAAACAGATTCTGAGACGTTAGAAAACATGCATGCCACTTCTCTGGCAACGCTTCGTCAAGCAGAAGATGCGTGGGAAAGAATGACACTCCTTTACCAATCGGGTACTTTACCTGAGATCCAATATGTGGAAATCCAAACAAAATTGGAACAGGCAAGGGCTTCGGAACGGATAGCTGCCAGAGCGTTGGCAGAAACAGAACTAAGAGCTCCACAGTCGGGGGTGGTAGGAAAACGAATGATGGAAGAAGGGATGAACGTATTGCCGGATCAACCGGTATTAACTTTGTTAAATACGCAAAAATCAGTCATTAAGGTATCTATTCCGGAAAATGAGATTTTTGATACTAAAATGGGACAATTTTCTCGTGTGAAGGTAGGTGCCTTAAAACACCTTGAGGTAACGGGTAAGGTAACAGAAAAAGGAGTACAGGCACATCCCTATACCCATGGATACGAAGTAAAGATCACTCTGGATAAGGAAATTCCCGGCTTGCTACCGGGAATGGTTTGCAAGGTTTTTTTGTGCAACCTTCCGGTAGAAAACATAGTTGTAATTCCTTCTAGAGCTGTGATTCCTGAAGCCTTTAAAAAAGGACATTTTGTTTGGGTGCTGGATAAAGAAAATAAAGCACATAAAAGAGCAGTACGCCTTGGAGGCATTGTACAGGGAGGTATTAAGGTTACAGAAGGCTTATCACCGCAAGACAGAGTGATTGAAAAGGGACATCAGAGAGTTAGTCAAAATAGTAAGGTAACGGTAGTTAATGAATAAAAAAAGAAAAGGCGTTGTTGAATGGACAATGCACCATTATAAAATAGTCTTACTGTTGTTTGCCTTCCTGGTAGGTTTGGGGATTTTCGCTTTACCCAACATGCCAAAAAAGGAATACCCGGATTTTACCATAAGAAATGCTCTTGTGCTGGGTATCTATCCGGGAGCTTCGTCTGAACAAGTAGAAGAGCAACTTACCGTACCTCTGGAAGATCTTTTGTTAAGTTATAAAGGAGTAGATCGCAACAAAACGTACTCATTAACCAGGGACGGTCTTGTATACTTTATATTAGATTTGGATGAAAGCGAAGATTCTCCTCGTAATTTCTATGCTAACCTTAGGATGGATCTGGAAGAATTCAAAGTGAATTTGCCTTCCGGTGTTTTGCCTTTGATGGTACTTAGTGAGTTTGGAGAGACTTCTGCCATACTCATTACCTTAGAGAGTGAATCTTTATCTTACAAGAGTCTGGAGGATCTTTTAGCTACCCTGGAAGGAAAATTGCGTCCCCTGTCTATAGTAACCAACATCAAAAGTTACGGACATCAAAAAGAACAAGCTAATTTGTATCTGGATAAAGAAAAGATGGCCGCTTATGCCATCAATGCTCAGCAAGTAATGACACAACTTTATTCGGGAGGGTTGGTAACTTCTGCCGGCTCGTTACATTCTACCGACGGCTTCATTCCCATTCACATGAACAATTCGTTTGAAAGTGAATTAGAGATACTAGAGCAACCTATTTATTTTGATGAGTCAGGCAATGTGTTGCGAGTAAGGGATTTGGGGTATATAGTTCGAGAATATCCGGAACCCATGAGCTATATAACCAATAATGGCCGAAAATGTTTGCTTCTGTCTGTGGAAATGACCAGTGGCTACAATATGGTTGAGCTTGGGAAAGAGGTAGATAAAGTGTTGAAAGAATTTCAAGAAGAATTACCCCCCGATGTGCATATCTTTCGTATTTCTGATCAACCGCATGTTGTTTCAGACTCGGTTTATTCTTTTCTCAGAGACATGCTCATTTCCATTTTGTCTGTGATTGCTGTAATGATTATTATGCTGCCCATGAGGGTGGCCTCTGTGGCAGCCACGTCCATACCCATCACCATATTCATCTCTATCGGCATAATGTATGTGTTCGGTTTTGAGATAAATACGGTAACATTAGCGTCTTTGTTGGTGGTACTTGGAATGGTAGTGGATGATAGTATTGTGGTCATTGATAATTATTTGAATTACCTGGATCATGGAATGAGTCGGTGGAAAGCTTCTATAACTGCTGCCAATTCGTATTTTCGCTCCATATTTTCGGCTACTATGGCCATAAGTATCACTTTCTTCCCTTTTCTTTTCACGTTGCCGGAAGTTTTTGTTGAATTTATGTTTATGGCTCCTTGGGCTATATTCATTTCCCTTATGGTCTCTATGGGAGTGGCCATGCTTTATATACCTTATTTTCAGTATTTCACAATACGAAAAGGAATTCAACACGTAGTTGAAAAACAACGGAAAAAAAGTAAAAGAGGCATTTCTGTTCTGGAGCTGTTTGGTGTTTTTTACGAAAAAACCTTACAAAAAGCTTTTGCTCACCCTACCATAGTGGTTATAGTCATTATTTTATTTTTGATACTTCCGTTTTTTGTATATCAAAAACTTCCCAAACGTCTGATGCCTATGGCAGACAGAAACCAGTTTGTGATAGAAATATATTTGCCTTACGGGTCGTCATTAAAGGAAACAGAATGTATTGCAGATTCGCTGCGCATGATGATTCAAGACGATGAGCGCATTCATGCCATCACTTCTTTTATAGGAACGAGTGCTCCCAGATTTCAAGCGTCTTATACACCGCAAATACCGGGACCTCACTTTGCTCAATTTATTGTCAATACACCTTCTTATAGAATAACAGAGGAATTGGTTAAGGAATTTCAGCAACAATATAAATATTATTTTCCGGGAACGTATGTGCGTGTAAGACAACTGGATTATTCCATGTTAACAGACAATGAAGTGGAAGTAAGGCTGATAGGAGAAAATAAAGAAGCACTTATGCTGTTTGCAGATTCTTTACAACATGAGTTTGTCAAAATTCCATACATAGCCAGTGTTCGCTCAGATTTTGGCGGTTATCAATACGGTATGAATTTACAAACAGATCCGGTAAGTAGCTCACGAGTGGGAATCAATCCCGGTTTATTGTCACTACATATGGCATCCCGTTTTTCAGGAATACCTGTGACTTCCATTATAGAAGGGGGGCAAAGCATTCCTGTAGTTGTTCATATAGAAGGTCAAGAAGGAACCATTACTGCGGAAGAGGTAGGCAATGAATATTTTCACGGGGTTATTCCGGGCGCCGCTGTGCCTTTACGACAAGTGGCAACCTTGGAGCCGGAGTGGAACATTTCTCAGATTGTTCGTAGAAACGGATATCCGACCCTCACGCTTATGATGGATTTGGATTACGGTAAAATATCTACCGACGTATTCCACAAGGTAAAGGCAGTTATGGACAACACTACCATGCCGGAAGGGATCAGGTATGAATATGCGGGGACGTACAAAGCAGACAAAACCATGATGCCCGGTATTATTAAGGGAGTTGTTACGGCTGTCTTGCTTATATTTCTTATTCTTCTGTTTCACTTTAAAAAAGTTTCTCTTGCAGCTCTGGTACTGGGATCTACTGCATTAAGTATCCTGGGGGCTTTATTTGGTACGTGGTTGCTAAACCTCCCGATAAGTCTTACCACTTATTTAGGAATCGTAACGCTTGTTGGCTTAGTGGTACGTAACGGGATTATAATGTTTGATTATGCAGAATTATTGAGAGGGCAGGGGTATTCCGTAAAAGAAGCCTCGTTTATGGCGGGATGCAGGCGTATCAGGCCTATTTTCCAGACTTCCTCATCAACGGCTGTTGCCGTTATACCCATGTTGATTACAAAAGACTCTTTGTGGGCTCCCATGGCTGCCACCATCTTCTTTGGAGTATTTACCTCCATGTTTTTCGTCTCTGTTTTTATGCCGGTAATTTACTGGATTGTCTATAGAAAAAAATGATGTTGCCATGAGGAAAACACTTTACTTACTATTTATTCTTTGTCTACCGGCTTTACAGAACCTTAATGCTCAGTCTTTCACCCTGGAAGATTGCCTGCACATGACTCTGGAAAAGAATGCACAGGTAAAAGAAGCAAAACTAGGGGAGGAGGTAGCGCTGCAGATAAAGAAGCAGGCCCTAACTTATTTTTTTCCAAACGTATCCTTACTGGGATTTGGTTTTCAAGCCTCTAATCCTATGATGAATATAGATCTGGGTATGTTGGGAAATATGGCATTATTGAAGAACGGGATCTTGGCAAGTGCTGTAGCTGTACAACCGATTTTCTACGGAGGCAAAATATTGTATGGCAACAAACTAGCCAAAACAGGCATCTTGGCGAGCAAACTGTTTACTGCCATGAAAGAGGAAGAAGTATTGCTGCAAACCGAAGAATATTACTGGCTACTTTATTCATTGTATGAAAAACGAAATACCGTTTTGAGTATGAAGCAGGTACTTGATACGCTATCCAAAGATGTGCAACAAGCTTATAAAGCAGGTTTGCTGGGACAGAATGAAGTATGGAAGGTACAGCTTCAGAAAAATACGCTGGAGACCAAAGGTGTTGAATTGGAACACGGCATTTTTCTGGCAACCATGGCTTTGGGACGTCAAATTGGGTTGCCGGTAGATTCTTTAGAACATATCCGGGTTATGTTCCCGGAAGGCCTGACAGTCACAAATCCTATGGAGCTGTACATAGAGCCGGCTTCTGTAATTCCTCTTAGGACCGAGTATAAACTTTTGCAGGTAGGAGTACACGCGGCTAAACTGGAAAGAAAAATGGAAACATCTTCTTATTTGCCTTCCTTGGGGGTGGGTGCTGTCTATTATTACGAGAATTTCTTGGATAAAGACCAATGGAACGGCGCTGTTATGGCTTCTGTTAATGTTCCTATAACTGATTGGGCACGCGGTTCTTTTACCATAAAACAGAAGAAAATTGAAGAAGACCGTGCTCGTATCCGGGAAGAAGACGGACGTCAACAATTACTCATGCAAATACAACAGGCCTGGGGGTCTTATGTAGAAGCTTACCAAAAGTATGAGTTGGCGGAACTGGCCGTTTTGGCCTCTGAAGAAAATGTAAGAACCAGCGAACAATACTTTAAAGCAGGAACGGTTAATCTTACAGAGTTATTGGCTGCACGGGGAGGACTTCAACAAAGCCGAGATACCAAGACAGATGCCTTGAAAGATTACCAATTGGCCAAAAGTACTTATTTACAAGTAACCGGGCGCTACTTTATCAAGGATCTACCCGGAACTCAGCAGACGTTCTAAAAGGCGTACCCTCGCTACTCAACCCTTCTGCAACAACCTTGAAAGTACCGGTTGTTTCAGCGGTTTGAAAGCGCAACGTAAGAGACTCGTTGTCTTTGATTTCTACCTTGGGATTCCAATACAAGGTGTGACGCAAGTCCGGAAAACGGCTGTCTTTAGGAACTATTCCAAAACTACTTGGATGCTGTACTCCCTTATAATCGTGTATGCGCATAGACTCTTCCAACTCTAGTTCCGGATAATCCCCACGATACGTTTTGAAAAAAACGATCCCGTTATAATAAATGGGACCAAAAGCATATTTGTGAGGGTATATAATAATTTCCTCAACAAAAGAAGGAGGATAATTATAAATTTTCTCATGATCGGGTACAGGTATTCCGTCTAATAAGACCAATGGGGGCGTAGGATCCTCTATTTCATAAGTTACGCCGTTAATATACTTAAGCCTTACCTGAAGCTTTCTCTCTCCTCTAACCGTACGAAAACGTGCTTCCTGAATAAATTCAATCATCACTTCTGCCATGGTTGGGAAACGAGTATATTCGTCTAGCTTGTAGCTTATTCCGGAGCTTTCGAAAAGCAAATTGTTTCCGTATGTTTTTAATACAGACAACGTATCCAGTCGGAATTCCCGATAGAGTTGAACTGCCAGGCTTCTTTCAAGCAACACGTCTTCTTGTTTCTTGTCAAGGACTAAAGCAGGCAGATTTGCCACAGTAGGAAACAGGTAAATGGGGTCGAGTATTAAGTGGTGTTTTTTGTCATTGGCCGAAGGAATGTAACTTACCAAGGTACCGTCTCCATATAGATTAGAAGTAAAGAACCTTATCTTTCCATTATCTTGTATTTCCCCGGTTATGTATTGGATATCACTACCTGCAATGGATAAGTAGGCACCAAAACCCTCTATGTGGTTTACCCGTTCATTGTCTTGGTCCACAACATATCCATGAATTACCTCTCCTGAGTAGTCAATGGTTCCCAGCTGAAAAGGCGTTTTTTCTTCTTGAAACGTTTTGGAAACGACCTCTGTTATGGAAGGATTTTGGAAATGATTTAAACCATCTACTCTAAAAACAGAAACAGAAGCAGACACATTCTCCGGTAACAAGTTCTTAAGCGTTAATTCCACTTCTTGTTTTACGTTATAGTTTTTCTTGTTTGCAGAAATACCAAAACGTGTCTCTTCTTTAGGCTCTTTATAAACCGGAAAGCTCTCTTCCTCTTTTGCTGTTGTTGTAGCCACATTGTCTGAACGCAGAGGAGATAGCGGATTGTATACCGTAATATACCTTGCATGAAAGTTATCTTCACTTTCCAAATGCATATACCGTGTATACCCGGTCAATCTGTAAATTCCTGTTGGAAGTGATAAAGGAAGATCAATTACGCCGCTTCCCCGTCCGTATTTTAGTGCAATCTTTGTCTGCACATGTGAACCGCCGGTATTTTGAATTTCCAAATAAGCTACGGCACTTACAGGGGAGGATTTCCCTGAACTTATATCGTAACAAAATACAGATACCCACACAGGTTCACCGGCAAGGTAACACTCTTTATCTGTGCTTAGGTACAGACGCTCATGAGGCTGTACTGTTTGAGCTAATAGGAATAAACCGTGAAATGCAAAAAAACAAGTTATAAGGATCCGTTTCATATCATTCTTTTAATATCTTGGCCATTCCGGGGGCCAAAAGGGTGGTACTTCTGGTGTTCCTCCTTTACTCCTGCAATCAATACATTTTGTAAGATTCCAGTAACTCACTTCCATTTGATTGTCTACCAGATAAGGAGAAAAACCCATTTGTTTCAGGCGTTGTAAGCCATAGATGTTGGCACTAAGTGACATCAAAGTATCGTCAGGCAATCGGGTACGAACGTAACCAGGCAAAGAGGTACAATCTACAAAAAGTCTTTTGCTAACAGAATTACATACAGATACAAAACCAACTGCACGAACAGAAGGGTCTGAAACACAGTTGATGTTTCCTGAAATTTCATTCGGTTGGGGAGAAAAAAGGCCTCCAATTTCGGTGGAGTTTTTTCTCATGTTTTGCCAATAGTCATATGCATCTTTGTCCAGCACTGTTTGCACCACTTCAATGGAATAGTGTTGTGTAATTCGAATGTTCCTATATTCAATGGTTTGCAAAAGAAAATCCTTGATTTTATCTTCGGAAAGAGAAGTGGTTTCCAGCAAAAGTATATTGGATGATTTGCTACTGTTCCAACATCTGTACATCCATGGGTTGCTATCGTCTGTCTCTACTACTTTTGATCCGTCAAAAAAAGCGCGAGCCCTAATCTGAGAAACGTAATCCCACGTTTCTTCATACTGCCAGTGATAATATGTTGAGCCACCGGTAAGATCATATGTATCCACAAAGATGCTAACTTTCTCTTCTAACGTATCAATCTTATAATGCAGTTCCATATCGCTGCTGTACTTTGCTTTTCTAAGATCAGATTCATAAATTTTTCCGTCAGGTGACTCAATAACAAGCTGATAAGAAGCGTTTAGATCCGGGAGCCTATCAGAAAAATCAAAAATATACTCTCCCAGATGAGAGACAGAATCGGGGAGAAAAATTTTTCCTACCTCGTCTCTTACGTAAACAAGAGCATGATTTTCATAAAATAGATTGTTGGCTCCCGGCCTACCTGCTGAAATGGGAGCGCTACGTGTAATTTTTATTGAAAAGGGTCCTGTTATGGAAATATTTCCTTCCACTACAAGAGTACCTTCCCGATGGAGTAATTCTGCAGGCTCGTAAGGAACTATGCAAGAAACAGCTACAAAAGCTGCAGCCAGAACACCAATTATTTTAACGAAATATTTTGAGCGCATAAATATCAAAACTTAATATTATAAGTAATATAAGGGATAGGACATCCAAAAATTGAAAGCATATACGATTTAACAGTATTTCCTTCTGTTTGAAAAAATACAGAATATGGATTTTTCCGTCCTGTCACATTATATACTCCAATAGTGAAAGAACTGTGAGTGAGTAATGTAAGCTTATGAGAAGGCTCTACATTAAAAGATATATCCAAACGGAAATAGTCCGGTATACGGTGGGAGTTTCTATCTCCGTACAGAAGCCTCCATCCTCCGGCATAATGGTACGTTCCAATGGGCATGGTTATAGGTCTTCCCGTACTGTAATCCAAGTTCATGGATAGGCTAAAACGGTGAGTAAACTTAAAGTTTCCTACGAACTTCAAGTCGTGCGGTTTATCGTAAGGAGCAGGATACCAGTTGCCTTGGTTTATTGGATCTTTCACAATGGGATCGTTCTGACACAATTGAGTTCGGGAAAAAGTATACGACAACCAACCGTTAAGCCTTCCGGCAGATCGCTTTAACATCAGTTCCACACCATAGGCCCTGCCTTGTGTTTCAATAACATCAGTTTCAATGTGCTTGTTCATTAACAATTTGGCAGAAGGTGCGTAATCCAAGTACCGGTCCATGTGCTTGTAATAGCCTTCTATAGACAGTTCTATGGTATTATTAAACAGGTTTTTATATATACCCACCGCTGTTTGCCATCCTTTTTGCGGGCGAATATTGGCATCTGATAATTTCCAGATATCGGTAGGAGAAATAACAGTGGTGTTGGAAAGCATGTGAATATTCTGCCTCATGCTGTTGAATCCTGCTTTTACAGAAAAATCGCTCGTAAAGGCATATCGGGCAGAGATACGAAACTCGGGTGCATGGTAAGGAGATATCATTTTCCCACTTCCCGCAGAAAGACTGTCTGCCCGGGTTTCTTCAGATTTAGGGAGACCGGGAGTATACGTATAGTATTCTTTGGGACCCATAGCCGTGTAAAAACCATAACGGATTCCGGCTTCCATAGAAAACTGAGGCGTTACCTCCCAGGTGTCTCCAACGTATAGAGCTGTTTCAACAGCTTGTTCCCGTTGCAATATATCCGGAACTACAAGGGATCTGTTATCAAAGGGCATAAAGGAGCCGGGGTCAAGGAAATAATACAGTGCATTGATCCCGTAATTGATCGTATGACTTCCGCCCGGTCTGGTTGTGAAGTCTGCTTTCAAGCTCGTTTGTTGTAACAAAAAGGACATGTCGTATGCCATGCCGGCATTGGTGCTGTCCCTGGTGTTGTAATTGTACCTGTCATAAGTACCTGAAATGACCATATTTGTATGGTCAAAAAGAACACTCTGATACCTTGCAGAAGTATTTACATTTTGATATCGGTACGATACCTCGGGCTGGAATGAAAAATTATCTCTTGAAAAGTATCCGTTTACAAACAATTGTCTTTTGTTGTCAAACCTATGGGAGAGCCCCAGGTTTATATCGTAAAAATTAGCCGTACCGTTGTTATAGCCGCTTTCTTCCGGAATCAAACGCATGAGCCAGTCAGAATAGGTGGTTCTGCCTGCAAGCAAAATTGAGGTTTTATCCTTTACCAGAGGACCCTCCAATGTAAACTTTGTGGTAAGTAAACCAATGCCTGCCGATCCGGTGAATCGATTCTTGTTACCTTCACGTGTATTGACTTCAAGGACAGAGGATATACGTCCTCCGTACTTTACCGGTATGGAGCTTTTGTATAACTCCAGGTTGCTTATTACATCGTTATTAAAGAGTGAAAACAGACCAAAAAGATGAGAAGAGTTGTAAATAGTACCTTGGTTGTACAGTACCAGGTTTTGGTCTGTAGCACCTCCACGTACATTGAATCCTCCTGAAGCTTCTCCTACGGTTTTCACTCCCGGTAACGTAAGGACTGCCTTAATGACATCTGCCTCACCAAAAGCCATGGGAATGTGTCTGATTCTATCTGCTCGTACGCGTTCCAGTCCCAATTTTACATTGCGAACGTTTTCCATTTTTTCTGCAGATATGACAATGCCTTGCAAAGAAAAAATTTCTTCGGCAATATTCATATCTAATGTGCCTTCAGAAAAAATACGTACGTAGCGATGGGAATCTTTATACCCAAATCCTCTGATTTGCAGTGTGTGGTACCCTCTGGGCAAAATGAGGGAATAGAATCCATAGGTGTCTGACATGCCATAATGGGTTTTATCTTCTGTCATAACAGTAATATCGGGAACCGGTTCTCCGCTCGTGTGGTTACGGATGTATCCTGTTATTCTAACCCTTCCCCCTGCGCCTGAAAGCTCGGGGTTTCCTATGGTATACAAACGGTTCTCAGAATCCGCCGTTTGCTGTTCTTGTCCGGTAAGTTGCAGGATCTCTTTTTCCTGGTGTTTTCCATTTTCCAGAGAATCCATATAAAATGCTGTGTGCAATTCTTCTGTTATCTTTCCCTTTGTGATTACCCAGCGGTTATCACCAATAGAATGAAAAGAGAAGCCGTTTTGTTGCAATTGCTTTCCAAGGGCATTCAAAACCTCGGATGGGTCTGCACGCAAGCTTAAAAGCAATGTATCTGTTTGTGAAGATGCAAAATAGAAACGCAAGGACGTTTGTTCCTCCAGTGTATTTACAATGGAGTCTAAAGTAGCATATCTGAAATTGTATAATTCCTGTGAACGTACCTGATGAGCAAAGAACCAGGATAGGGTCAACAAAGCAAGTGTTAAGACAATGGTTTTCTTTCGTGTCATTGCGTCAAAATTTTTTCATACTTCTCTGCACACAGTGTAATGGATGCATCTTTTACCTCTTTGGAAAATTTCAATTTGTTTTCTCGTATATAACGATTTAAAACAGATCGTTTGTCGCGTAATATTCTTAAAAAGGAAAGTTTTCCTTTAAACGGATAGAAAATCCCGTCACGCAGAACGTAATAGTCAATGCTTTCAGAAAAATAATGACTGGCTTTTGCTTCGATTTCGGCAGCCTTACTCTTCATTTTCTTTTCATTTTTTTTGAGGATGCTAATCTCTTTGCCGGAATACAGTATTTGGTAATAACCTTCTTCCGGAGCCCCGGGCCATTCTTCTTTAGTGATGTGAATGAATTCCATACCTTCCAGAGAAAACGAGCTTACGTGGTTTTTCAAAAGAATGGAACTGGTATAGTATTGTGGCATCCTAATGTACAACTCATCTAGATGAGCATTAAGATTCAGAAGGACATCTGTATAGAATTTACCGTTGTACCTTACCGTACCTTTATAAAAAACATCGGACGTCAAATAATAAGTCCCCTCATAAATTTGTTTGTATGCAGGAGGGATTTTCCCATTGTATAATGGGGCATAACCGCCACTCTGTTCCAGATAATGCGTTGCTACAAGATGCCCATTTTGTGCTGCTAACGGTATGGAAAAAGTGATTGCTATGAAAAAAATAAATGTAACGGGTTTTAAACAAATACGGATCATTTTCACTTTTCTTTGGAAAAAACAAAAGTAGGTAAAAAGATTGTACATTTGCAGGAATAACAGAAAAATATATAATAAATCCATAACTTATGAAAAGAATTGACTGTTTTATACCTGCTGCTTCTTACCATCAGATAGCAGGTACATTGGCCAATCTTACCCCATTGCATCCGGTAAACAAAATTTTTCTTTTGGCAACCCATCAGGAAGGTGATTTTTCAGATACAGGACACGAGGTAATCCGTATTGACAGTATTAACTCTTGGTCAACGGTAAAAAAGATTGCAGACGTTGTTACTGCTGATTATGCCTTAATTTACACCAAGTATACTCAATTGAAACCGGGCTATTTGTCTTTAGAGCGGTTAGTTCAGCTTGCTGACGATACAAGAGCAGGTATGCTGTATTCAGACCATTTCCAGGTTATTGAAGAAAAACGAAGAAAAATGCCTTTGATTGAATGTCAGGAAGGAGCTTTACGAGATGACTTTAATTTTGGATCTGTACTGTTTTATAATGCATTGTATTTGAAAAAAGCAGTTTCCATGGTTTCGTCGGATTACGTCCATGCAGGTTTATACTCCCTGCGCTTGGCCGTTAGCCGCTTAGCCCCGCTTGTTCATATTAATGAATATCTGTATACAGAGATAGAAACAGACACACGTAAATCCGGCGAAAAATTATTTGATTACGTGGATCCAAAAAACAGAGAAGTTCAAATAGATATGGAAAAAGCTTGTACGGAACACTTAAAAGCCGTAGGGGCTTACTTACCTCCTGTATTTACTCCTGTCAATCTGGAAGAAGGTCATTTTGAATTTGAAGCTACCGTAATGATTCCTGTGTTTAATAGGGAGCGTACCATAGAAGATGCAGTAAAATCAGCTTTGGAGCAAAAAACGAGTTTCCCTTACAATGTGATTATAGTAAACCATCATAGTACCGATAACACAGTTCCCATCATCGAAAAATACTCCGGAGATCCCAAGCTCATACTCGTCACTCCTTCAAGAGATGATTTGTTTGTAGGAGGGCTATGGAATACGGCACTGAACCATCCTAAATGCGGAAAGTTTCTTGTACAGCTGGATAGCGACGATATGTATTCGGGAACAGACTCACTGGAAACCATAGTCAAAGCTTTCTATGAGCAGCAATGTGCTATGGTTGTGGGAACGTATCGTATGACAGACTTTGATTTGAACACCATCCCTCCGGGAATTATCGATCACCGGGAATGGACTCCGGAAAACGGAAGAAACAATGCATTACGTATTAATGGATTGGGAGCTCCGCGAGCATTCTATACCCCCATTCTTCGTACCATTTTGTTGCCCAATACCAATTATGGAGAAGATTATGGACTGGGTCTTCGTTTTTCAAGAAATTACCAGATTGGACGTATTTATGAGGTTGTATACAACTGCCGCCGTTGGGAGGGCAATTCAGATGCAGCCCTGGAACCGGAAAAAGTGAATGCAAATAACCTTTATAAAGACCGATTGCGTACATGGGAACTTCAGGCCAGAAAACAATTGAGGTAGGTATTCTTCTTGCTCCCCGTATAGCCTTTCAGTTGGAAGGAAGTTACGCCCCCTATATCGGTGCATTTGAAGCCACCCTACAGAATGGGAAGGTATGTATAACAGGCAAAGAAGGCAGCAGCCATCCCGGGCAACAAATAATAAAAGCAGATCGGTGCATTTTTGAACCTTCAGATAAGAAAGCTTCTTTTCTTTTAAAAGAGGTAATTATAGGTATAGAATTCCATTGGGAACGGAAAGAAGACCAGCGTTTTAAAGGAACGCTGGCTTTTGTACCGGAAGACGGTAAGGTACGAGCCATCAATATACTTGAGGCAGAAGATTACCTGATAAGCGTTATTGCCTCAGAAATGAGCGCCACCAGCATGCCTGAATACTTGAAGGCACATGCCGTCATTTCGCGCAGTTGGGTTCTTTCCCAAATGGAAAAAAGAGCACCGGCAGGTGCTTCTGCCTCGGCTCAAAAAATGACTTCCCTTACGCCTGCCGAGGTACGTACAGATTCTGAATGGATCACATGGTGGGATAGGGAAGATCATACCTTATTTGACGTATGTGCAGATGACCACTGCCAAAGGTACCAGGGAATTACCCGGCCTTCACAATCGCTGGAAAATGTAAGCGGGGCTGTTGAACAAACGGCTGGAGAAGTACTTACTTTTGATGGGGTAATATGTGACGCCCGTTTTTCCAAATGCTGCGGAGGGATCATGGAATTGTTTTCTACTTGCTGGGAACCTGTAGATCCGCCTTATTTACAAGGAAAGTACGACGGTGAGGAGTTTCCTGCCGAGATTCCGCTTCCCGACCTTACAGAGCACACACAGGCAGAGGTGTGGATACAAAGTACACCTCCTGCTTTTTGTAACACAGACGATGCAGCCGTTCTTTCTCAGGTTTTGAATGATTACGATCAGGAAACAAAGAGTTTCTATCGTTGGGAAGTTTCTTATACAAAGGAAGAATTGGGAGCGCTTATTAAAAGCAGAATTGGTGAGGATTTGGGTATGGTAGAAGATTTGATCCCTTTGGAAAGAGGTACTTCGGGACGCATTTCGCGCCTGAAAATTGTAGGATCTAAAAAAACTCTTGTCATAGGAAAAGAACTTCTCATAAGAAAAGCATTGTCACCATCGCATCTTTACTCCTCGGCTTTTGTCCCCGTAAAACGCTCAGACGGCTTTGTTCTCTACGGAGCCGGCTGGGGTCACGGAGTGGGTCTGTGCCAGATTGGTGGGGCTGTTATGGCAAAGCAGGGGTACTCTTATAAAGAAATTTTAGCACATTATTATCCCGGTTCGCGAATAGAAAAATTGTATTGATGAACGAATTTGCCAAAACAAAAGGCAAAAATGCCTGGTCGTGGATTCCCACCTTGTATTTTGCACAAGGGTTGCCTTATGTAGCTGTGATGACCATAGCTGTAATCATGTATAAGCGCCTTGGTCTTTCCAACACAGACATTGCTTTATACACCAGCTGGCTCTACCTGCCCTGGGTTATCAAGCCTCTTTGGAGCCCTTTTGTGGACCTTGTCAAAACAAAAAGGCTGTGGGTGATTCTCATGCAAAGTACAATAGCTGTGGGCTTTGCGGGAGTGGCATTTTTTTTGCCGACTACTTTTTTTATAAAATCCACTTTGGCTTTTTTCTGGCTTATTGCCTTTAGCTCTGCTACACACGATATTGCAGCCGACGGATTTTATATGTTAGCCCTTACGCAAGGGGAACAATCTTTTTTTGTAGGCATCAGGAACACCTTCTACCGTTTTGCCACCATTTTTGGACAAGGAGTACTTGTTATGTTGGCAGGTTTGCTGGAAGAGGGGAAGATCATCCCCAAGGCAGGTGGAAACATCCCTTTGGCCTGGAGCTTATCCTTTTATTTGTTGGCCGCTATCTTTCTTATCCTAACCCTTTATCACAGAGCCATACTTCCCAGACCGGCTACAGACGTATCCAGAGACAACATTACGCCGTTGGGTCTTTTGAAAGATTTTTTTAACACGTTTGGTTCGTTCTTCAAAAAGAACAACCTGGCACTTGCCTTATTCTTTATTCTCACCTACCGTTTGGGAGAATCACAGCTTGTAAAGATTGCCACTCCTTTTTTATTGGATTCTGCAGAAGCAGGAGGATTGGGATTACCCACGGCTACCGTGGGTATGGTATACGGTACCATAGGAGTCATTGCCTTGCTCTTGGGAGGAGTCATTGGCGGTATTGCCGTTTCTAGGGGAGGTCTAAAAAAATGGATCATCCCCATGGCATTGGCCATCAACCTGCCCGACCTGTTATATGTCTATATGGCTTCTGCTCTGCCGGAGAAGGTACACGTAATTGCGTTCTATATAGGCAGTGGTTCTTCAGCTTTGTTCTTAACTTTAGACAAGTTGTACGTAATTATTTTCTCTGTGGCTATGGAACAATTGGGGTACGGCTTTGGCTTTACAGCTTTTATGTTGTATTTGATATACGTAGCAGAAGGGATGCACAAAACGTCGCACTATGCCATTGGAACAGGATTTATGGCCTTGGGAATGATGCTTCCGGGCATGGCGGCAGGTGCCATTCAGGAAGCTATGGGCTATGAACGCTTTTTCTGGTTTGTGTGTTTGTGCACATTACCGGGAATATTGGCCTCTGTTCTTGTTAAGAAAAAATTGCCTGCCGAATACGGAAAAAAATAAAGAAAACCATGAAAAATATACGTAGAATTCTTTCGCTTCTATTGGTCTTGTTTTTTGTTCTTTCCTGCCAATCACGCGATTTGACCGTAAAAACAGGAGTGGATGTCCTTCAGCAAACAGGATTTGCCCTGCTGGAAGGAAAACGGGTAGGGCTTATTACCAATCCTACCGGTGTAGACAGGAAGCTGAGATCCACCATAGATATTCTATTTGAAGCGCCTAATGTAGAGCTGGTGGCTTTGTACGGTCCGGAACACGGAGTACGCGGCGAAATACATGCCGGAGACCGCATTGCATCGCAAACTGATCCTGTTACGGGACTTCCCGAGTACTCTTTGTATGGAAGTACCAGAAAACCAACGCCGGAAATGCTAAAGGGGCTGGATGTGTTGGTTTACGATATTCAAGATATAGGTTCCCGTTCTTTTACCTACATCTCTACCATGGGTTTGGCTATGGAAGCTTGTGCAGAACAGGGGATAGAGTTTGTGGTGCTAGACAGGCCTAACCCCATTGGAGGTCTTAAAGTGGAAGGATGCTATGTGGAAGACGGCTGTTTTACGTTTGTGAGTCAGTACAGAATCCCTTACGTGTACGGACTCACTTGTGGTGAACTGGCTTTGCTCCTTAACGGGGAACGTATGCTGGGATCGGGAGCACGTCCCGGTGAAAGTACCCGATGTAACCTTACGGTAGTTCCCATGGAAGGGTGGAAAAGAGATATGTTTTACGACCAAACCGGACTGCAATGGATCGCTTCTTCACCTCATATTCCACAAGCCGTAACTTCGTTCTTTTATCCGCTGAGCGGTATTGCCGGAGACCTTGCCGAGGTATCCATAGGAGTAGGCTACACGTTGCCTTTCCAATTGTTTGCGCCCGTGGAAGGGAATATAAACCCGCAAGAACTGGCTGCTAATTTAAACGCTCTGGACCTGCCTGGTCTGTATTTCAGGCCCATATACTTCAGGCCTTTTTACAGTAGGGGGCAAGGGACTACTTTAGGAGGGGTACAAGTACACCTGACAGACCCTGCAGTAGCTCCGTTGACCGATGTGAACTTTTACGTAATGCAGGAAATGCATGCACTTAATCCTGACCTGGTTTTCAATCTGAACAGAATTACAAAAGTAGTAGGCAGCCCTTTTATAACCGCCAAATTTTCAGAAAAATACCAATTCCATGACATCAAAGAATATTGGTATAAAGACGTAGAGGCCTTCCGGGAACTTTCCAGGCATTACTACCTTTATTAAACCTCCGAGCTTTCCTTTCTGTTTAAAATTTTTACTAATTTTACGGCCTCATGAAGCAACTTCAATCTCTATTTAAAAACTATACGGGTTCTACGGCACATACCATTACCGAGCTTCCTTCCTCTGGAAGTAACAGAAGGTATTTCAGGATGGAAGGAGCAAAAGGAACAACCCTTATTGGTACACTGGGCGCTTGTAAAGAAGAAAACAAGGCTTTTATAGGAATTGCAGAGCATTTTAGAAAACAAGGCTTACCGGTTCCACAAGTATATTGTCACAGCAAAGATTTGTCTTGTTATCTGCAAGAAGACTTGGGTGACATTACTTTGTACCATGCCGTTACTTTGGGACGGAGCAAAGGCTCCTATGATAAGGTAGAAAGAGAATTGTTAAACAAGACCATGAAAGCGTTGCCTTTACTGCAATTTAAAGGAGCGCAGGGTTTGGACTTTAACATATGTTATCCTCAACCTTCTTTTGATGAAAGAATGGTTTCGTTTGACCTCAATTACTTTAAATATTGTTTTCTAAAAGCAACAGGACTGGAGTTTAGCGAGATTAAACTTGAAAATGATTTTCAGGAGATTTCAAAAATTTTATTGGGAAATGCTTCGGAAACTTTCCTTTACAGAGATTTTCAAGCAAGAAATGTAATGTTAGTAAAGGATGAGCCTTATTTCATAGATTTTCAAGGCGGGCGCCGAGGTCCCATTTACTATGACGTTGCTTCTTTTGTTTGGCAAGCGCGTGCCAATTACTCAGAAGAGCTAAAAGCAGAACTCATTCATACGTACTTACAGGCGCTTAAAGAGTTCGTTTCCATAGAAGAAGAGGAATTTTATAAACAATTGCGTCATTTTGTTTTATTCCGTACCCTTCAAGTGTTGGGAGCGTATGGCTTTCGCGGATACTTTGAAAAGAAACCGCACTTTCTTAAAAGTGTACCGTTTGCTATAGATAATCTAAGAAAGCTGCTCAAAGAACCTTTTGACGAGTACCCTTATCTATCTTCCTTGTTATTGGAACTCACACAAATGCGTGAGTACTCAGAAATGGATAAAGAAAGGAAATTGAAGGTAACCGTATGCAGCTTTGCTTACAAAAAAGGCATTCCAAATGACCAAAGTGGCAACGGAGGAGGATATGTATTTGATTGCCGAGGTTTGGAAAATCCGGGAAAATTTGAACACTATAAGCACTTTAATGGCGAAGATCCTCAGGTCATTCGTTTTATGGAAGAAGAAGGCGGTGTAATTCGTTTTCTAGACCATGCTTACTCTCTTATGGATACTCATGTACAAAGGTATATTGAACGAAAGTTTACACACCTGATGTGCTGTTTTGGTTGTACAGGAGGACAGCATCGTTCTGTATACTGTGCCGGGCATATGGCCGAATATTTATCTAAAAAATACGATATAAACGTTCATTTGTATCATCGTGAACTGGAAATAGAAAGAGATTTATAGAAAGAATATGCAGGCAATGATTCTGGCAGCCGGCTTGGGGACCCGCTTAAGACCCATTACAGACACCCTTCCAAAAGCTTTGCTTCCCGTAAAGCAAAAAGACGGGGGAGAAAAACCGGCATTGGAGGGATTACTAGACAAGATGATAGAAGAGGGCTTCTCCTGTATAATTATAAACCTACACCATTTGGGAGGCCAAATTCGCACCTTTGTAAGCCATTATCTGGAAAAGAAAAACCTGCCCGTTAAAATTTGTTTGTCAGACGAAAGCAAACAGTTGCTTGGAACAGGAGGAGCCATAAAGCATGCTTGTCCTTATTTAGATTCTAAAAAACCTCTTCTGGTGCATAATGCAGATATTTTATCAGATCTGCATTTACGTTCTTTTATGGAAAAGCACCAACTCGGGGACACAGCTACTCTGTTAGTCAGTAAAAGAGATTCACCGCGTCAACTTTTGTTTACTAAACAAAGAGAGCTGGTAGGATGGATCAACAAAGAAACGGAACAGTTGCGGTTGGTTAAATCCAAAATTAATCTTGAAGATTGTATAGAAAGGGCATTTTCCGGAATCTATATTTTGGGACCACAGGCAACAAAGCTGATGGAAAACCAGCCGCACGTATTTTCAATCATTGACTTTTTTTTGGAACAAGCTTCCACACAAGCTATAATAGGAGTTGAAATGCCTGATGTTCAGGTAGTTGATATAGGAAAACCGGAAACCATGAGAAACACTTTATTATGAGATTTAATTTTGATACCCTTATTGACAGAAGAGGAACAGATGCCGTTAAATTAAGGCAGTTAAAAAACCTTTTTGGAAAGGAAGATTTAATACCGCTCTGGGTAGCAGATATGGAATTTGAAACGCCGCCATTCATTAGAGAAGCACTTGAAGAGCGGTTAAAACACCCCATCTACGGTTATACTATGCTTCCTGAAGATTACTGGCAGACTGTTATAAATTGGCAACAATACGTTCACGGATGGGAGATACGTGAGGAATGGCTAACGTTCATTTCAGGTATAGTCAAAGGCATAGGTTTGGCATTGCTGCATTTTACCGGGAAAGGTGACTCTGTGATCATCCAGCCACCCGTTTACCATCCTTTCAGAAAAGTCATTGAAAATAACGGAAGGGTAGTGCTCAACAACCCGCTGATCTGGGACGGTACCAGGTATCATATGGATTTTGACCATTTGGAAGACCTCCTCAAACGTCGTAGGTGTCCACTCCTTATACTAGCCAGTCCTCATAATCCGGGAGGTTGCATTTGGAGCAGAGAAACGCTGGAAACGTTGGCAAAAATCTGTTACAAATACAATGTTACCGTTGTTTCTGACGAGATTCATGCCGATATGCCTCTTTACGGCAATAAGCACACTCCTTTTACTACGGTATCACAAGAAGCAGCACAAATTGGCGTTGTATTCAATGCTCCTTCCAAAACATTTAATATTGCCGGTTTAGTGAGCTCATATGCAATCGTTCCTAACCCGCAGCTAAGAAAAGGTTTTTATGACTTTCTCTCTGCCAGCGACCTGAACGATGCTACGTTTGTAGCAGCCGTTGCTACTCGTGCAGCCTATACGCAAGGGAAAGAGTGGCACAAGCAGATGCTAGCCTACGTGCAAAACAACGTTGACTATGTAGCTGAGCAGTTGCCGCGCTATATACCTTTAATTCGAGTGCCGCGCCCCGATGCTTCTTTCTTGGTATGGTTGGATGGCAGGGAGTTAAAAAATGCAGGTGCAGAAAGCGTTTCCGGTTTTTTCATTGAGTCGGGATTGGCCCTAAACGATGGAGCCATGTTTGGTCAGGGGGGAGAAGGTTTTATGCGTTTAAATGTGGGCTGTCCGCGCGTACTACTGGAGAAAGCGCTTGAACAACTGTATAACCGCTACAGAGAACTTACTTCTTAGCGAAAGACAACAAGTTTATTCGTTCCCAAAGCACACCGGGAATCAGATGCCACACGAAAACCAAGCATCTGTAACGCCAATCAACAATAATTTTTCTTCTTTTTTTGGAAAGGCCTTTTACAATTTTACGGGCTACGTAATCAACCTCCATTTGCATAGGATACGAATAGTTGATAAAGTCCGTTTTTACAAAACCCGGTTGAATATCAGAAACACTAATGTTGTACTTGTTGTTGTTTGCTAATTGAGCCAGAGAGCTCAGATAGGTCATTTGAAAACGCTTGGTAGCTGAGTAAGAGGCGTTCATTCCTATGCCTCTTCTGCCTGCAACAGAAGTGATGGCAGCAATATGTCCGTATTTTTGTTTCTGAAAAAAGTGAAATGCAGTATGGATCAACGTCACAAAGCCCATGACATTTGTTTTAACAGTATCTGTTTCCAGGGTAAGGTCCAAAGAAGGATTTAACCTTCCATACCCGGCACTGTACAAATACAAATCCATGCCTCCCAATTTGAAAATCAGTTTTTTTAACTGTTGCGGAGCGTCCTTTGCATTGACATCCATTACTTCATACACTACTGAATTGCTGTTGGTCTGTTGAATTTCTTTTAAAAGTTCTTCCCTCCTGCCTGCAATGCCCAGCTTCCATCCTTTTTCCAACAGGGTATGAGCAATGGCTTTTCCTATGCCGGAGGTTGCTCCAATAATCACGGCACGTTTAGTATTTTCCCTCACTCTATGAATTTCTTTTTTCTGAGCAATCCGTACCCAATACGCTTGTTATTCCTTCGCTTTCTTATCTCTTCCAGTGTTTTCAAATCACCACGTACCGGCATTTCGTTCAATGCAGCATTTTCCAGGAACTTCCAGGCATATTCCGAGGCTATGGCTGCATCTTCTACCTTGGGAAGGGAAGCGTTGCGTTTTCCTTCTGCTAAGGAACGAGCAAACAAATCAAGCAGTATATCCAAGTTTTTATCTCCAAAAGGTTTCTTGATCACTTTTGTTTTTGTGACTCCATGCAGTTCAACGGTTGCGGTAACGTAATTATGGTGCATCCTTGCAATCCCTTTGGTCCCTATAAGGTCTACATATCCGTTGTGTGTAAGGTCCTTAGCAAGTTGACCATAGACATGGCCTTGTGTTACGTCAAATACAATTCCATTTTGAAAGGTTCCGTTAGCCTGTAGCCACCAAGGTTCTTCATAATTCCACATCCGTATGGCTTGCGCATTCCATGTTTTAAACTCACTTTGTGCATACCAGCGGGCAATATCTACATAATGCATCCCACAGTCATGGAAAAGGGGGCCTTCTGCCCAATGGCCTTCTCCCGGGGCAAGTCCCGGGGTCATATGACATACCCTGATGATGGCCAAGTCTCCAATCTCACCGGAATCAATAAATTCCTTGATGACTTTATGATACCATGCGTTTCTTAGGGGCAGGTTCACGGTCACAAAGAGGGAACTATCCTTCAGTTTTTCCAGGACTGCATGTTCTTCTTCAATAGTAGCTCCAACGGGTTTTTCTGCTATGGCATGTTTATTATAAATGACCGCTTTAAAAAGATGTTTTTTTCTGGCATCTGCTAAAGTAGAAAGTACAACAACGTCTATACTTTCGTCCTCAAATATCTCCGTCTCGTCTTTTGTCAATTTTGTTCCTACCGGAGCCAGCTGAGAAGCTATTTCAAGCGCTTCCGGGTCAATATCACAAATGGCACTAATTTTCCAAAGCGGGTTTTTCATAATTTCCTTTAGGTACATTTCTCCCATACGTCCGAAACCAATGATACCGGCTTTGATTTTTGGATAAACTTTCATACAGTCAGATAAATTCAATACTCTGCAAAGATACGCATCTTTTTTATGCATTTCTTGTTATTTTTGCAAACAAAAACAAGGCTATGTTCAAACGTTTCCTAATTTATACATTCGTAATAACATTCTCTTACCCTGTACTCGCCTCGCAAAAAGATTCTTTGGTTTTTGCAGAGGCAAATTGGGATACAAAATCTTACCATGCAGGAGGAATAAAACTAAGGCAATTTGCCTTTACAGACAGCTCTCTGTTTCGCTCCAATCAATTTGTATCTATACTTGAGATAAGCAGTTCTTTTAATTTTGATGTCGTGGCCGATACTGTATTGGTATTCACTAGTGATTTTGTAGCTTATGCAGGAGCTTTGGCTGGAATAAACGGTTCTTTTTTTACATGGTACGCTCCTTGGAATTCAGATAATTACCTTCGTATTGACGGAAAAGAATTGGCTCCCAATCAAACGAATACAGTCGGTTTGCGTTCGTTCCGGCAATCCGGTTGCGTAGGAGTTTCCAAAAAAGGCAAATTGTTTATAAGCAGTACACCTAGTGAGTTTATGGAAAGGGAAGACAATGATTTTTGGGAAAAGAACATAGAGGCCAGAGACCTGTTGTCTTCGGGGCCTGTTTTAAGAACCCGTGGGAAAGACGTTCCCATTCTGTTTCGTGCTTTTAATAATATAAGGCATCCCAGATCTGCCATAGGAATAAGAAAAAATGGGAAAGTATTAATGGTTGTAGTAGATGGCAGGCATAAAGAAGCGGCCGGAATGACCATGAGCGAATTGCAAAAAGTCATGCGCTGGTTACATGCGTGGGACGCTTTAAACCTTGATGGAGGCGGTTCTTCTACACTATGTGTTCGTAAAAGAATTAGCGATAGCGTGCAGGTAGTAAATCATCCGTCGGATAACAAATTGTTTAATAAGGGTGGGGAGAGAAAAGTAGCCAATGCCATTGTGGTTAAATAGCAAAACTGTGTTTTTAAAACGAGTACATTTATTTTCTTTCGTCTACCAGCTTTACGGCTTTGCGCGCTTTATCACTATAGACTTCTGCTTTTAAGAGTTCGTCCGATACAATGTCTACTTCCGGTGCTACACGAACTTTAGCTCTGAATTTATCTTTAACGGCTTTAGAGACGTCTTCCGGCAGATCACTCTCTCCTTTTTTTAGAGAGATCCTTACCACAATGTCATCTGTTCCCAAGAGGTTGTTGCGCAAAATGACCTGATAACAACTTACAAAAGGAATGTCTTCCAGTACATCAAAAAGAGAAGGAGGATATAAGGTAGTTCCTTTAAATTTAACCATCTGGTTTTTTCTGCCCAGAAGAGGACTGATTCGCATTGTTTTTCTACCACATTCGCAAGGCTCGTAATGAAAACGTACCAGGTCACTTGTTCGGAATCGCAACAAAGGCATACCTTCCAGTCCAATGTTTGTAATGACCAGTTCTCCCACTTCACCTTCAGGAACTATGCGGTCATGATCATCCACCACTTCACAAATGACCAATTCCGGTAAATGATGACCTCCTTTGCCATAAGGGCATTCACAGAAGGTAGCACCCAGCTCTGTTGATGCATACGTAGAAAAAAGTCCTATATCCCATTTTTCTCGGATGTGTTTTCCCAATATGTTCAGAGAAAAATCTTGATTTCTAAGGTTTTCGCCAATGCAAACTGCCTTTTTAACGCTTGAGTTTTTGTAATTAATTCCGTTGGCCTCTGCGTATTCTATCAACTTAAGAATGAAAGACGGAACACATATTATGGTATCGGGTTTCATTCTCTCTATAGTATCCCACTGCAATTCCGGGATTCCGTTTCCCACACGGATGATGCCTGCTCCCAACATTCTTATCCCCAGAAAATAAGCAAGTCCTGCTACAAAACGCTTATCCATAGTAGTCATCAACTGAAGCAAGTCTCCCCGCTTTGTTCCTGTGCATTCAAAAGATACCTTTTCATTGTAGGCCAGCCTGTCCAGGTCTTTATCTGTAAAAGCATACGTTGCCGGATCGCTTAACGTCCCCGAGGTAGTAACATAATCTACAAGCTGGCTTTTTGGAACACAGAGAAAATCTTCATTGTATTGCTGCAAATCACTCTTCTTTGTGAAGGGAATGTACTGTAAATCTTCTATGGTTCTAATTTTTCTAATATCTATACCTTCGTTTTGAAACTTTCTTTTATAAAAAGGAGATTTTTCGTTCAGGTACGATAACTCTTTGCGCAGTAAACTGTCTTGAAATTGTTTGATTTCTTTTGTAGAAGTATATTTTATATCCATAACAGCATTTTAATTAGAAATTATGTTCTTTTAACCATTGCAAGAATTCTGCTATCCAGATTTTTGCTGTCTTATTCTTGCCTTCGGGACGGTATCCGAAACCATGTCCTCCTTCTTCATAAACAAGGTATTTGTGAGGCACTCCTTTCTTAACAAGGGCTTCTTTATACCTGTCGCTATTTTCCGGATTTACTACAGGATCGTCCAAACAGGTCATTAAAAATACCGGGGGCATATCTTCCCGTACATTTTGCTCTAATGACATATATTGTCTGAGGCTTAGTGGCAGGTCCCACGGCAACAGGTTGTCCCTTGATTTTTTGTGTACGATATCGTCTGCCATAGTAACTACCGGATAAATCATTCCTACAAATGCAGGTCTGAGCGACAAGGCAGGAACCAGTTCGTATTTTTTCAGGTGATCGTCATCAAAGTACGTTCCCATCCATCCGGACAGGTGTCCTCCGGCTGAAAAGCCCAGTATGCCTACTTTATGGGGGTCAATTCCGTATGTTTCTGCACGTTCTTTTACCCACATAACAGCACGTTGAATGTCTTCCATCATCACAGGATAGGAATGACCGTACATTCCTGTGCTGTATCTAAGCACAAAAGCAGCATAGCCGTGTTGTGCAAGCATACACGCTACAGCATGGCCTTCTTGACGGATACCCAAGTAGCGGTAACTTCCTCCCGGAAGGATAATAATTGCAGTATTCTTTACAGTATCGCTCTGCGGTGTGTAATGCCAGAGCCGCACCCTGCTTACAGGCCGAATGCCTTTCCAGGGCTTTATTTTATTTTGTGCTCCTGCTGTAAGAAATAGACAAAACAAGAACAGGAACAATAGAAAACGCTTACTTTTCATTAAAAATCAGGTCTCTGATTTGGTCGTCCGTTAATTTTTTATAAGTTGGATTACTTAGTTTTCCATCTTTATTTTCAAACGTTACATGAAAGTATTCCTCTTGATAAAAGGAAAGTCTTGATTTTGTATCGGGGTTGCATTCAATATACATTACGTTGTCAACGTTAAGTCCCTTGGCTTCACATATCTGCTGCAACAAGAGTCCTCCTGCATAGGTGACTGAAGAGCCGGGGTTATGTTGATACAGTTCCGTAGCTATTACTATCGGTATTCCACGGCGGTTTAGAATCCGTAATCCGCATTTGGAAGGAACTTCCCATTTTCCTTTAAATTCAAATATTTCGTCAAAATGTTTATCTCTTTGAATTTCCATACCGTCAATTATTTCCCAGGGTACGTACCACTTCTTTTCCAAAAGATTTGTGCATAAGGTTGCGGTCACGAGGTTTCCACGTACCGTCTTCCATTTCTCGCTTCATTACTCTGGTAAATAGTTTGGTCATTTTTAATTCTTGTGACTCGTCTTTATAGAAAGAATCCCAGGCATATTCATACAGTTCCTGCAATTTTTCTGGCGTTACTTGTGCCGGTTTATATACAACCTGTCCTGCGTTGTAGTGATCCCAATTGTAATCTGTAATTCTGCCTTTGCGCATTAGGTCATCATAAGCTTTAGTATGAGGGAAGGGGGTAAGGATGGTAAACTCGGCAAGATCCAGATCAATTTCAAGCAAAAAATCAATCAGACGGCGCATATCATCTTCCGATTGGTTATCAAGCCCAAGCAAGACCGTTCCCTCTACGCCAATGCCATAGTCGTGATACCTTTTTATTCTTTCTTTGATGTAATCCGAGGTATCAAAAACGGCTTGGTAAACATACCAGGCGCCTGCTTGTGCAGCCAAATCCAGAATTTTGGGATCATCTTCTATGGTATGGCTAATCCATTTTTTCTTTAAAGGGATGATTTCTTTAAACAATTGCATTTCCCACTCTTTGTCCTGGGCCAGCGAATTATCTACTATAAACAACCTGTTGTTGTCTATTTGTGCCATTTCTTCTATGACTTTATCAAACGGACGCGGCCTAAAAACGCGACCTCCCAGATAGGCTACAGCACAAGGATAGCAATTGAAACGACATCCGCGTGAAGCATGGAAGAGGTCTACCATTTGTACTCCTTTGTGATTGTAAAGTTCCCTCTTGTACAAATCCCTGCGGGCCGGTCCTACTGTTTCTATAGGCGGATACTGTCCCATATAGTTATATACTTTCTTCAATTTGCCTTTTTCCCAATCAGAAATAAGCTCTTCCATACGTCCTTCTGCCTCTCCCAGAAAGACAGCATCTGCATGCTCAATAGTTTCTTCTGCATGCAGCATAGCAGAAATGCCTCCAAAAATAACTTTAATACCCTTTTTTCTGTATTTGGCAGCAATGGCCCATCCTCTTTTTACCTGAGTAGATAACATCATGGATATGGCCACCAGATCGCAACCTTCATCAAAATCAATGGTTTCAACGTTTTCATCTGTGAATGACACGTCTACACGTTCCGGTAACGCAGCAGCGAACACAACAGGACCGTGGGGAGGAAGGTTAAAGGTAGTTTGCCCTTTCAGTTTCTCCCAACGCGGGTAAATGATCTTCATCCTGATTCTTTTAGCCATAGGTTCTATACATTAAGCGTTTTTAATTTCTTTTGTCAATTTATCAATCCCTAGTATATCCCCACAAGTAAGCACAGACCCAATAATGACCCCCATGATTCCATGCGCATTAATGTTTTGTCCTGCCAGTAACAGATTGGGTACTTTTGTACGATGAGAGATAAACGTTTCTGTAAGGGCGTTTTTATCCCTCAGAATACCGTACATAGACCCGTTAAGGGTTCCGGTATAATCTCTGTAAGTTAATGGGGTAGAGGTCCAATAGTCTTCAATATGAGTAATGGTTCCCGGAAACTGCCTTTCCAGATTCATCAACATTTTCTGGGCTTTTCTAGCCTTAAAGTCCTCATATTCTGCTCCCCGGTTACCGCGCGGTAATTTTTGCCATCGTTCCACTTCTTTCCATTCCATGCTTTCAAAAAGTACGGCACTTTTTACAAACTTCTGACAAGGCTCGTTACACATGTGCATATAAAAGAAATGGCCGTCCCAAACAGAAGCTCCCGGGTAATGGTAATAGTTGTAGTTTAGATAGGGTACGGTATTCTTTTTAAATTTTATATATACCGTGAAATTAGAGTTTGTTTGCTCTATGTTTCGTATCCTTTGCTTGTATGCTTTTCTGATCAGAGGCGTATCCACCATATCCATTAAAAGGGCCGGATGAATATCAGAAATAATCTTAGAAGCGTCTATACGCCTATTGTCCAGTAGCGTAACCCCCGTAGCTTTCTCGTGGTCAAAATTGACCTTGGTTACCAGAGCATTGGTAATGATCTCTCCTCCAAAATTAAGAATGGATTCACTTAAAAGCTGTACAATTATATCACTTCCCCCAATAAAGCGGTAGGCGCTTTTATTATAAAAATCGGTAATAAGTGCGTGGTAATAAAGGGGTGTTTTTTCTGCCATACCTCCGTACAAAGGCATGATACCGGCCAATACGTTTTGTAGTTTGTTGTTAGAAGTAAGCGAACGGATGTATTCTACAACTCCTATTTGCATGTTCGATTGATCCATCCAGTAGGGATTGTCCATATTCTTGAACGAGTACAGTGGAGAGCGCTCGGCAATGTTTTCCATTCTGTTTATATACAAAGCAAGGGAGTTTTTTTCTTTTGGAAAATGTCTGGCCAGTGTATCTGCAAAAGGTTTTTTATCGTTGGCATACGCATAACGATCTCCCTGAAAGGAGACCACATCGTAACCCGATGTGTCCAGACGGCTCAACTCCAATCTGTCTGCTATGGACAGGTATTTGAAAAAACGGTGCAAAGGCTGCCCCTCTTTCATGCTGCCAATGTAATGCATTCCCGTCTCGAATTTCGCTCCTTTTCTAACGAATGTTTGCAGACACCCTCCCGGAATGTTATTCTTTTCAACGATGGCTATTTTAAGACCGTTTTTAGACAAAATATATCCACAGACCAACCCTCCCAGTCCGCTGCCAATGATTACTACATCGTATTTATTGTTCATGGATTTCAGGTTTGTCAATAAAACTTAAGTTTGATGGTACGGAAACACAATAAGCTGCCAGCTCTCTTTTGCTCTCATCAGCAATATACGCTTTTATATTTAAATGTTTACGGACCAAAGCTGCTGTCAAGGCAAATTCACCTAGGTTACTATCGTGAAGAACGTACGTACCTTTTTCTGGCAAGGCGTTGATGTGTTCTGCAAAGTTTTCGTTCTCTTTCATAGACTGTTTTACAGACTTGTATACCTCTTTACCCTTGTACATATAGTTATGAAGCACCTGTGATGCATAGTAATCTGCATTTTCCAACCTTTCACTCAGAAGCTCATATTCCTTAATAAACAGCTGTCTTATCGCTTTTGCGCGTTCCTGGTAAGTATTTCCATAAGAAAGGTCGTTGTGTGCAATGCGGGGCAAAATTTTAGCCGTCATAACCCCTTGTCGCAAAAGCATATTTTCCTTGGGCAGTACGTATCCAAAACCATGAAGTAACACGGGGGTGATGTCTAGTTGTAAATCTTGTGCCAAATGGAAAGCCCCTTTGCGAAAACGAAGGATAGAACTGTCTGCAGATCGAGTTCCTTCTGGGAAGATCATTACGGAGTATCCGTTTTTTATCCGGTCTGTTATCCTATCTTTATGTGTAGCCAGGTATTCTATGGGCAGGAAATCTGCAAAACGTAAAACCATCCTGTAGAACGGAGAGTTCCATTCCCTTTGATTTGTCATGATGATGATCTTGGGGTGGAGCATAATAATGGCCATCAAATCTAGGTACGATTGATGATTGGCTACAATTACAGAAGGTTTATCAAAATTGACCGATGCATCCTTGAGCAGCTGCATGGTAGTACCGGGCACACGGTATATAACATAGCGACAAACCCACTGAAACCTTTTATGAAAACGCTTTTTGTTTTTTTCATTTCGCTTCCCAATTCCCAACCATACTATAGCGGAAAATGTAAGGTAAGCTACCCCAATAAGAAAGGCTGTAAATGCATACGTTGTGTAGACCATGTTCTTAACAGTCAAGGGTGCAGTGCGGTATTTACCTCTCTTGGTAACCAATTTTTTAAACAGATAGGGAGGTATAATATAGGCGGTAACAACAACAGAAACCATACCTACAATCGTGATTTCTGCCAGAGAGCGCATGGCCGGATGCTTTGCCAGAATCAAAGAACCAATTCCTGTAAGCATGATAAGAGAAGATAAAGCGACTGTATTTTTATACGTACGCAACATTTTCTTACCATAGGCATACTCATACATCATACCCTCTGTAATAAATATGGTATAATCGTCTCCCAATCCAAAAATAAAAGTAGCTAGAATGATATTGACAATGTTGAATTCCAGACCAAACAAGCTCATGATTCCAAGAATCCAGACCCAACTGATAGCCAATGGAAGAAAAGTAATGGTGCTCAACTCTATGCGCCCAAAAGATAACGTTAGAAACAAAAAGACAATAAAGCCACAGATATACAAGACATAGTCAAAATCTGCAGATAATGAATCGATCATCATACGAGTAACGGATTCAACATCAAAAGCAAAGGTATTAGGACCTGTTTTATTGAGTTCTTTTTCCGTTTTTGCCGCTTCTTCTGGTTTAATATGTAACATAGTATACACCATATTACGTTCAGGCTGTATAGAAAGATAAGAGCCTGCCAGGTTTTCTGTAACAAGAGCAAAATCAGTCAATTCACCTATAGGGAAATCTTTGGCCAGGATTTCTTCAAAACCACGGAAAGAACCTTCTTTAAACGCACTGTTGGCCACTTCTGCTCTGAAGTCTTTCAAAAACGTTTCTTTACGTGTCTCCCAAAAGGCATTCCAAGTGGCAATTCTTTCCTCCCTCATAGTACGTGAGGGCAGAAAAACTCCAATTCCGGAGGTGTGAAACGTATCAATTTTTGGCCATGCATTTTCATAACGTTCAAGAGCTAAATCCAATGTTTCTCCTTCTGCTACAAAGTACATGACATGTTGTGATCCCTGTGTTCTGTCTAGCAATTTTTGCATACCTTCCTGCTGGTCTTCAGTCATGTAGTTGACTGCTTGCAAACTGGCATTGAACTTAACTCCCTTGTTGCTAAAATAAAAGAAAAGGGTTAGCACAACCAGTGCTCCCACTATCCATTTGTTTTGTTCAGGCGCCGAGTCTGCTAACCTTCCAAAATGGAGCGTACGGGAAACAGTCCGTGACGTACCTACCATATGGGGTAGAAACAACAGTACAAAAAGGATGGCTCCCAGCAGCAACAAAGAAGCGAAGAGCCCAAAGCTGCGCATAGCCCCTGAACTTATAAACAACAAGCTTAAAAAAGCCCCAATGGTGGTTATGTTTCCGGTAGTCAGTGGGGGAACAATATCAATAAGGGTCTGCCGTGGGCTGTATCCTTCCCTTATGTGAGACATAAAATGAAGCGGATAGTTAACAGCAATCCCTAGTATAACAGAACTGGCACCAATGGCAATCAGAGAGACAGAAGGGGTTAGGAAACCAGCCATAGCCAATGCGAAAAACAATCCCACAAGGATGGAAACACCAATGAGGATGATTTGCTTTGTATTCCTGAAATATAGTGTCAGCAAAATGCCAATGACCAGCAAAGCAATGCCTACAGATACCAAAGTGTCTTTCTTAATTTGCGTAGCGTTGGTCAATGCAATGTAGGCCGCTCCAAAAGGCATAGCCTTAACGCGGTGATCAAAAAAGGCTTCTGTCTCTTTAATGGCTTTATCAATGGCTCGCAGCAGTTTTTTATTGTTTCCTGTATCTGCGGTAGGGTATCGAGAGTCAATGGTAAGCACCAGATCTTTCCCGTCATCGGAAAAAATATAATCTGAATACAAAACAAAGTGGTCTCCCAAACGGAATCCCTCCAATTTTTGTAGTAAAGGACCTGAAAAAAACAACGGATCAGAAAGCAGCGTATTTCTTATGACCATTCCGGAAGGAGAGAGCAACAAGTCCTTAACAGCTTGTATCCTTTGTTTTAAAACAACAGGTTGCAGTAAGGAGTCTATTCTTAGGTAGTCCTTTTCTTCAAGGAAGTAAGCCATGTTTTCTGTAACAAAATTACTTACTTCCAAGGTGGTTAAAGGGTCTACCTGGAACCTCATGTCTTGGATATGCTCCCACGCTGGCCCTTCTTGAAGCAACTTTGCCAAACGATCTGCCACATCCATAAGCAGGTATCGATCAGTTTCTGCCTGTTCTTCTGCCATAGAGATATTGACAATGATCTTGCTGGCTCCACCAATATTCTGGTAGGCATAGCTTATACGTTCATGTTCCTCATTTGTAGTAAGAAAACCAGATACGTCTTCATCAAACCTAAGGAGAAAAAAACCACCGGATAACAGTACCAGAAACAACCCAAGGAAAAGGTACATTCGGGTGGTATTCTTTTTAAAGTAATCAAATATTTTTAAAAACGTTTGTACCATGTTCTTAAAAGCATTGACGGGTATCCATAAATAATGGCCAAGAAAGTAAAAATAGTGTTAAGTAAACTGATACGCAAGAAATCCCTGCCTTTTCTAAAGTGTGTGATTCTCTCACCTTCGGGTGCATAAAACACTTTTACAGGCAGAGGGATGATGGGGACGTTTTTCCAAGCCAGTCTTACAAGAATTTCTAGTTCCGTCTCGTAACGGGACGTTACTAATCGCATGTTTGATATACGGTAAAGAGGGTACAGCCTGTAGCCGGTTTGTGTGTCTGGTAAACGTTTGAGCGTATGTACGGTAAACCAAAAATTTGAAAAACGATTGGCAAATGTATTCTTTTTTGGCATATGTTTTTGTCGTAACTGCCTGCTGCCCACAATAACAGCTCCGGGATTTGCTTCATTGGTTTTTATAAAACCGGGTATATCGTCTGGGTAATGCTGACCGTCACTGTCCAGAGTAATCGCATACCGGTATTCTTCCAAATGAGCATAAGAAAAAGCACGACTTAGCGCGTAGCCTTTTCCTTTATTTACCGGATAAGATATGAGTTGGATTTTTGACGTTAGTCCGTTAAGAAGCTCTTCTGTATTGTCTGTAGAGCCATCGTTAACAACTATTATATTTTTACAATACTTCAGGGTTTCCTCAATAACTGCGGGTAACGTAGACGCATTATTGTAAGTGGGTATAATTACACAGAGGTCACTTCTTTCAGCCATAAAATCATTTTAGTCATCTGTTCGTTCCCGTCTGCAACATCAATACGAACCTTCCATACCTCCTCGTCTTTCAAATATTCCGGATACAAAAGGTAATCAATGGCAGGAGTAATGTTAGGATGGATTCCTTTTAGAAATTTGATATGGTTTGCTTTCTCAAGTAAAAATTTTTTTTCCAAGACAATTGCACTCAACTCTCTGCCTATTTCCACTAAACAGGCTCCCGGAGTTATAGGATTGCCCGGAAAATGAGCTTCGTAAATTTGGCTGTTGTCATTCAGCCGTATCTTGACCCTTATTGCCTCCTTATCACGGACGGTTTCTTCAATACTATACAGGTTATTTAAAAACATTATTTCTCAAACAACTTATTATCTATGGTATGATTGATTCTGTAATTTCCCAGCCGCACTGTTGTTTTATCCCCAAATGCTTCATGAATGACTACGGCTTGTATCATATAGTCTACCTTGTTGAAAAACAGGTCCAGCTGTGTAAACAATCGTTTTAACTCACGCTGTACCGGGATTAGTTTTATATGTATATAATCTTTTGAATCCACAAATTCAGGAGAAAAATCTTCTGTTTTCTCCAATAAATCACCACTCATACCCATAAGTATGATTTTGCCAATGTTGTCAAAGAGACCTCCCGGTCCCGGATTCGGTATGGCTTGTCCTGTTCTGTCTAATATAGTTAGTTTATCTTTTTGCAGCAAAAACCCGGAATGGTCTGGCATATTATATTGCCATAAAAGGAACTCTCCTTGTACATAATGAAGTTTTCCTCTGGAAATTCCCTTTTCTGTGAGGACAGAAACTTCCCTTTCTTGTTGAAACTCACATTCCATAGTTTGGATTTGATTGAGCGTAACCTTCATTTGCTCTGGAAGAGTCAGGTTGTTTGTATTGGTTCCTGATTGCAGGAAAGACAATAAGAAGATATAGAAGATCTTCATAAGTTTATTTTTTTAAAAGGAAAAACACACCGGCAACTATCAAAAACACACCAATCCATCGTGTAATAGGCACGGTTTCTTTAAAAAGAAATACAGCAGCCAACATGCCAAATACATAGGCAAAACTAGTAATGGGGTAGGCAACGGAAAATTCGTAATTCTTTAGAATATGCATCCATAAGATGCTGGCAGAAAGAATGAATATCCCGGTCAAGATAAAGTAAAGATTAAAGAACAAACTCTTAAAATATGACCAGCTAAAAGAAAAGGCTTTCATACCTTCCATGGTCAATTTCAGGCAGATTTGGCCCGTAGCCAACAATATCGTCTGTACAAGGGATAATAGTATGAATTTCAACATTTTGATAAAAATATTAAAGAGGTTTCCATACCTCTGTAATTATTAATCAGTAACACATGTTCATTCAGGAGTCCCCGTTGCAGTTTTACAGCAGCTGCATATACTTCGTATGCATGGTTAGTAAATGATTCACCAAAAAGCGGCTTTACGGTGGGAGGGATTACCCATTTTTCCACAGGAATTCCCAAACGCAACGAAGTCTGCTCAATAGCTTGTCTAACTCGCTCTTCTGAAGGTCTGTGTAAAAGGATGACCTCTCTGATTTCTGCCATCGCTCTCTCGGTAAGGGTATCACTTAACATAAAACTCACCGCTGTCTCAGTGGCTGTTTTTCCTTCCCAAAAACCTGCTTTTTCCATAATAGAAAAATACAAGGGAACCATTTCATCATGCGCTCCAACAAGAGCAGACCGGATACGTCCCAATTGAAATTGCATAAATGCATCTAACAAAGCACTTTCAAAGGAAATGCCCAAATGTACATACGTACTGTTGTATGCATTGCATTTCAGGTGTATGGCAATGTGTGAACTGATGGTATTATGGGTAGAGTTAATGAAATTAGCGGGTGAAAGAAGGGCTTCCCCTTCTCTAAGCATGGCCAGTAAGAATTTCTCGGTACTTTCAATACAACCCAATCCTGTTCCCACTATGATGGCTTCCGGTTGCTCAATACCTGAATCTTCAACCACTGTAACAGCTGTAGCGATGGCGCGTTTTAAGATTTTACCCATACGTCTGGAAGCTATCGGATCCAAGTATCGTCTGTAATCGGCTTCTCTGATACGTTGTAAAGGGGCCTGTAAGGCAACGGGATCTGTCAGCCAGTCATCACACAGTGGATTCTGTACGGAAATTTGTGCAGCAGACTGAATGTAAACGGGCATAATCTAGATTTTTGAAAACAGTGTTGTTGTATCATTACCACCAAATCCAAAAGAATTGGTCATCACGTGCTTTAGGGGGCGGATGGGCTTATCGTTTGTCACAGGTAAGAAAGAAAGTTCTTTCATAGGATACTTAAAATGTAAATTTACAGGCAAGAAATTGTGTTGCAAAGCCAATATAGAAATAACAGACTCAACACTTCCGGCAGCACTTGTAGTATGTCCGGTATACGATTTAGTAGAGGAAACGGGGGGAACATTATCTGCGCCAAACACCTTCATAAGTGCCAGACCTTCGCTTTCGTCGTTGTTAGGAGTGCCGGTACCATGAGCGTTAATATAGTCTATGTCCCGGGGCCGTAAACCTGCATCTTTTAATGCTTTTTCCATAGACAAGACGGCTCCTATTCCTTCCGGTGACGAGGCTGTTTGATGGTATGCATCACAGGCGTTTCCGTAACCGGACAACAAACAAATGGGGGTAACGCCTCTGGCTTTGACAGAGGCTTCAGATTCCAACACCAGGTATGCAGCACCTTCTCCTAAATTTAATCCGGCACGCGTGGCATCAAAAGGCCTGCAAGGGTCCTTATCTAAGATTTTAAGGGTATGAAAACCATTTAGGTGAAATTTTGAAAGACATTCACTACCTCCGGCAACCGCTATGTCTGTCCTTCCCGTACGAATCATATCGGCTGCCATGATCATAGCATTGGCTGCAGAAGAACAAGCGGTAGACAAGGTAGAAAGCGTGTCAAATTTACCAAAATGACTGGCAATCATTTGTGTACAAACACCGCAATCGTGAGCGAGTATGTATTCGTTTTTGCTATCATTTTCAATAAAATCCAGAAAAAATGCTTCCGTGTTTTCCATACCTCCTACCGTAGTACCGGAAATCAACACAGGGGGTAAAGGATTTCCTTTGCTCCACCCGCTTGCTCTAAGCGCCTCTTCCAGGGCAATGATCCCCATAAGTGCAGTACGCGTGGTAACAGGACCTTTAGGTACACCGGCTATCTCTCTTAATTGTTCTGTACTGTATCCGACCTCGGCACAGGGCAGGTGAGAATGCAAGGTGTTTAGCCACCGGAGTGGACCAATTCCGCTACGTTGGGTTTTAAGGGCCTCCAGAGTAGGAGTTATACCAATTCCCAAGGCAGAAACGATCCCGTATCCTGTCACATAAATCTTTGTCATTTGTTCTTACTGTGTACCGTTTTCTTGTATAAATTGGGCCATTGTAGCAATAGACCTGAAGATTTCTTTGCTCTTACCCGGATCTTCCAGTTTAATGCTGTATTGCTTTTCCATAAGGACAATCAACTCTAAAGCGTCAATGGAATCAAGTCCCAGTCCTTCCACAAAAAGAGGGGCGTTGTCGTCAATATCCTCAGGTGTCATATCTTCTAGGTTCAATACTTCAATAATCTGCTTTTTCAGATCTAAAATCATGTGTTCCATAGGGGTCAAAGTAAAGTTTATTAATGTTTGAAATGTTAAAATCAAATCCTTTGGCAGCGTCTTTTCTTACCATCATTACAAGAACGTCACAATGTCCGTTCAGGTATTCTGTCCATCCACACAAGACCTGCGTTATCTTTTTACAGGCAAATGCACATTCTACAAAGATGTGCATTTTTTCTGCATTAAAAGATTTCATAATAAAAAAAGAAGTTTCCCCGTGAATTTTGTTACGGATGGCTATTTCACCGGTAACTATATTTGGCAGGGTATAAACGAATACTGCCGGGCTGGGAAAATAATTTTCTTTATCCAATGTTGCCTGAAAACGCATATCGTTATCCAGGGAAGAACTGCTGTTTGCAAAAACAAGAGCTGTTGACTCATCCAGTGTTTCTGTATCGTATGACAATGATTTCAGAACCATTTCAGAGGCCAGAAAACCGGCTTTAGACAAATTGTCCATTTTATGAAACTTAGGATATTTCAGTTCCATAGCACGATAGATAGCCGTTAACCGCTCCGTTCCGGCACCTTGTACCGGACCCACAGGATCGGGAGTTCCGTTAAGGAGTAAAGAATCGTTTGTAATGCGGCAATATGCTAGAATTTTCATCATACCTGTTTTTCAAATAACAGTACAGCATTCCCACCTCCAAAGCCAGACAATGTTTTGATACAGTGTCGGTTGTCTGTTTTTGTCTTTTCTGTAGAAATGTATATATCTCCTTCTATACCCGGTTGTTCATAACCAAGCGACGGTAAAATGGTACCTTCTTCCAGAGCTTTCATAGAAACAATGCTTTCCAGCAAACCTGCCGCTCCCATAGTATGCCCAAAATGGGCTTTCAAACTAAAGACAGGAACTCGGTCAAGGCCTGCTCTTTGAAAGGCTATGGCTTCCATTTGGTCGTTATAGGGAGTAGCTGTTCCGTGTGCACAGATAAAAGCTATTTCTTGTGTGGTAAAAGTTATGTCTTCTGTAGAAAGTGTTTCTGTAAGGGCTCTGAAAAGTCCTTCTCCTGTTCTGGAAGGACCTGAAATATGGTTGGCATCGTTGCGCACACATCCTCCTTTAAGAAACATTCCGGAATGGTTTTTTTTTGGTTTTGTATAGACTATGGTAGCTGCTGCTTCTCCAATATTTAAACCTATGCGCCGTGCATCAAAGGGGCGGCATCTTTCCGGATCCAGTGATTTAAAAGATTGAAAACCTGCCACAATAAAATCGGGAGCCATATCCACTCCTGTTACTAGTACATGCTCAATTCCCGGTTGCTGTAACAAACAATAAGCAGACAATTGTGCACAAGCCCCTGAAATGCATGCATTGGAAACCGTTATGGGAGTGTTGGGGTTGTTGAAGTGGGCTGCCAGCAGGTTGGCCATATACCATAAATGAATACGATCTTTTTCAAAGCCGTGGTCAGGGCAGGAGAGCAACTCTATGTTGCCTTTAGTACTAGAGAGAATAAAAATTGTTTCTTGTGCCGAGGCATCTATGCCGGCTTCTTTCACGGCCAGATGAGCAGACAGAAGCATGGCTTGCTCCGGAGAGGTAAAAGCACCTTTAGGTTTACAAGTGTCCGTAAAAGCCTTGAAAAGCATTTCTCTGTCTATCCGTGAAAGCGAAATGTGGGCTCCGGCAGGATCTGTCCAAGGTATTACTCCGCTTTCTCCACGGCATACGCGACCGTAGTTTTCAGCAGTAGAAAACCCAAGGGGAGAAACAATGTTGTCTGCCAATTTTTGTATCATAGGACGTTGTTTTTTTTCTTCCAATCCCTATAGAAATCGGGATTGTACAGTACCAGACGGTATTGTTTGTCAAGAAATACTTGTGTTGTTCTTCCGGTAGCTATCAAAAGATTGTCTTTCTCACGAAAAATTTTATACTTGAACACCACTTTGGCAGCCTGCACAGGTACGTACTCAATTTCAATGCTTGCCGTATCGCCGTAGATCAAGGGATGTTTGAACTCAAACTGCATATCTACCAGCGGGGCATAGTATCCGTTATTAAAATAGGTAAGATAGGTCAATCCGTATTTTTCCCCAAAAGATTCACGTGCATCTTCAAAGTAAAGCACATAGGAACCATGCCATACAATATTCATGGAATCTACTTCACTAAAGCGTACTATGATTTGCTTTGTATCTTTAAGAACATTACTCATGCTTCTGGCTATCAATGTCTGTCAAAAACAACTTCATATGACACGAAGCTGCTGTTTTTCCGTTGCAGTGCACTTCTGCTTGCAGTAAAATGGCATTCAGTACTTCGTGGTTTATTTCAATGTGGGTGGTAAGGATATCACCGGGTCGAGGGCGAAAAAAAACACGAAAATTTTTCACAGCCCCAATAATACCAATTTTTACCGGTAACTTGTTAATTATACTCTTATATCCCAGACGAGCAGCACACGTTTGTGCCATATTCTCCATCAGTCCCGCTTCTGAGAAATAACCGTCTCTGCAAAAGAGGTTGTCTGCAGAAAGGGTGGTTTCTGTAGTAGCCAGATACCCGCTGCATGAGATCAATTTATCTACCATAACAAACGGGCGTTTATGAGGCAGTAATTCTTCTATTTCAAAAGGTTGTATCATTTTCATCAATATTCCAAAAATGAAAAAAATTGAACCACTGGTGGGGATACTTGTTAACCATCTCTTCCAGCTGCGTCACGTAGGTATGGCAGAGTGCCCGAGCCACTTCGCGTGAACTTTTGTATTGAGAACGATCTACTTCTACCGGCATACAGTAAATGTGGTACTTCATTTTTCTTTCTCTCATTACAAAAAGAGAAATCATGGGTACCTCCAGTTGGGCAGCCAACATAAACCCACCCATTGGGAATTGGGCAGGGTATCCTAAAAAGGGAAATGTGAAAGCTTTCTTACTGCCAAACAACCGATCGCAAGGCATACTCACTATATCTTTATTGTCCAAAGCTGTTTTTATAGTAAAAAGATGGGACATATTACTAGAAATAGAGATAAAAGAAGCTGAGTTACCAGCCAATGCTTTAGCTCTGTTGGTTAGGAGAAATTCCGATTCGCCCCCATAAACTACAGCATGCAGTTTCTTTATTTTTTGCTTCATAAAATAGCCGCAGATTTCAAAATTACCCATGTGTGCTCCGGAAATGATAAATCCGCTGTCTCCTTCAAGCAGTTGTGTAAAGGAGTCCCAGTTGGTGATTTCCGATGTAAAGGTATTTTTTCCCCTTGCAAACAGATAAAAACGGTCCATCATCATTTGCCCAAACAAGAAGTGATTCTTGTATATCTGACGGTTTATATGTTTTGTATAACCTATTCGTTTAAAGTAATCTTTAATGGCTAAATAGTCCCTTCTGTTAAATATCATATAGAAAGGCACTACCAAAGCCAACAGTACGTATCCTATACGAATGTTTACTAAACGGAATAGAATAAACAAGGCTTTTTGCCCTATAGTACCTCCACCCGTAGTCCCTTTCCAGTCCTGATTTTCACCCGACATCAACCCTCCTTTATCTTATTTTCTATATAATCGTAAAATTGTAATAAAGTCTTTACTTTTGACATCTCTTCCGGTTTTATTTTAAAACCAAATTTTTGTTCAACCACTACAACAATATCAACAAAATCAAGGCTGTCAATTCCTAAATCTTCTTTTAAGAAGGCTTTTTCCTTCAAGCTTTCCTGCTCTATTTCAATATCTTCAATTAGGAAATTATTGATGATTTCTACGATTTCTTCTCTGTTCATCTTGCTCATCTTCATATATATATCTATAATTTTTTTAATATCAATGCACTGTTGGTTCCTCCAAATCCAAAGGAGTTGGAAAGACAAATATCTAAATTTTTATCTGTTGTTTTAGCAATAATATTCAATTTTTTTGAAATGTCATCAGGTTCTTCCAGATTGATGTTTGGAGCCATAAAGGAATCCTTCATCATAAGCAAGGTATAAACCACTTCGCTGGCTCCAGCCATCCAACATTCGTGACCTGTCATACCTTTGGTAGAGCTTACGGGAGTTTTAGAGGCTCCAAAAACTTCGTCAATGGCCATAGCTTCGTATGTGTCGCCAAGAACAGTAGACGTAGCATGAGCATTTATGTAGTCAATATCAGAGGGTTTTAGGCGAGCGTCTTGTAGGGCTCGTGTCATGGCTAAGGCAGACCCTTCGTTGCTGGGTTGCGAAATGTGTACTCCATTGGAAGAAAAACCGTACCCAACTATCTCGGCATATATTTTTGCCCCTCGTTTTACCGCGTGTTCGTATTCTTCCAATATAACGGTGGCTGCTCCTCCGCTGGGTACCAGGCCGTCTCTGTTTTTATCAAAGGGGCGAGAAGCTTTTTGCGGGTTGTCAACTCTTGTAGAAAAAGCACTTAGCCCGTCAAAACTGGCCATACTCAAGTAGTTTGTTTCTTGCGCACCACCACATACAATCATGTCTTGCAGACCCAAGCGGATAAAAAGAGCTCCCAAACCCAAGGTATGGGAACCGCTGGCACAAGCTGCACTTATAGTAAAGTTAATACCACGGAGTTTGTATATGGTAGACAAATTCATGGTAACCGTGGAATTCATAGACTGGAAAATGGCTCCGGACCCCATTAAGGTGGTGTCTTTCTTTTCAAGACAGGCTTCATGCGATTCAATCACTGCCTTACTTGAAGAATCGTTACCGTATAAGATCCCTGCTTCGTTCTTCTCAAAATAATCGACACCTAAGCCGGCATCTTTCAATGCCTCTTCTGTAGCCATAAAGGCATATTCTCCTTCTTCCGGCAAGCATACACGCTGCCTTCGGCTGAGCTTTCCTTTCAAATCCGGTAAAGGAACTATGCCTGTAAGCGGAGAACGGTATCCGTATTCTGTCCTTTTTGGATCTATTCCAATGCCACTTTTCCCTTTATGCAGACTGTCGCGCACTTCATCCATGTTGGTACCTATGCACGAATAAATCCCTATTCCTGTAATAACAACCCTTTTCATAGTAGTGTATTTAAGTGTGTAAACCACCATTCACAGACAAAACTTGTCCCGTTATGTACGAGGCATCGTCGCTGGCCAGAAAACGAACTGCTGCTGCTACTTCATGAGGTTTACCAAAACGTCTGGCCGGTATGCGGTCTTTATGTTCTGCAGGATCTATGTCTTGTGTCATATCGGTTTCAATAAATCCGGGGGCTACACAATTTACAGTAACTTTTCTGGGAGCCACCTCCAGAGCAAGTGATTTAGATGCCCCAATCAGTCCGGCTTTAGAGGCTGAGTAATTGGTTTGTCCTGCCATGCCTGCCAGGCCCGACAAAGAAGTGATGTTTATAATGCGACCGTTTCGCTTAACCAACATATTCTTAAGAACACGTCTTGTTATGTAGAAAAAACCATAAAGATTGGTTTCCAGTACACGGTTCCAGGCATCATCTTCCATGAAAATCATTAGATTATCTTCCCTAATACCGGCGTTATTTACCAGAACGCTAATGTATTCCTGCGGGTGTGCTTGCTCCCAGGCATCTAACGCCTTGTCAATTTCTGATTTATCGTTTACATGGAAAGGCATCAGCTCTGCAGTCCCTTTCACTTCTTGTATTAGTTGAAGCGTTTCTTCCGCAGCCTTGTGGTTTCTAGCATAGTTCACCAGAACAGAATACCCTTCCTTGGCAAGTGCAATGCATACAGCACGTCCAATACCACGGGATCCCCCCGTTACCAAAGCGTATTTCATGATGTTAGATTTATATAGGTTTATTATGGGTTATGTATTCAACAGTTTTCTGTATATAGGGGTACAGGGGAACGTCTTCTTTACCGGGTGAGAAAACAGTGCGTAAGTTATTACAAACCTTGGCCATGGCCGGAGAAAGTTTCTCATCTGCCTGTAAACATGTTATGGCCTGAACAAGAGACATCAAGTGTATGGCCGTAACCTGGAAGGCATTTTCAATAACCTTTTCCGTAATCAGTGCCGAGTTGGTTCCCATGCTTACTACATCCTGGTTGTCATTGTTATTAGGAATGGAATGAACATAGTTTGGCATACTCAAAGTTTGGCATTCGGCCGTAGTGGAAGTAGCTGTAAATTGAGCAGCTTGCATCCCGTAGTTCAAACCGGGAGTACCCAAGTTAACAAAAGCTGGTAATATCTGATTCACTTTATCATGGCAAATATAGTTTAATTGTCTTTCCATGAGCATAGCTATCCGGGTAACAACGGTTTTCATTTTATCCATTTCCAGAGATACGTAATCTCCATGGAAATTGCCGCCGTGGTATACATCTTGGCTGATGGGATCTACTACCGGATTGTCACTACTTGAATTGAGTTCGTTCAAAAGTATTTTTTCTGTAACCTCCAATGTATCTGCTACAGGCCCTAAGATTTGTGGAATGCAGCGCAAAGAATAAAAGGGCTGTACCTTGTCACGGAATACTTTTTCTTTTATCTGCTCACCTTCATATAAAACAGATTTTCTTTTTTTCAACAAATGGCTACCCTGCATCAATGTAAGCATCTTAGCAGCTATGGCTTTCTGGCCGTTGTGTAGTTTCTTCTCGTTGAGTTCCCTGGCCAGAAAGTCATCAAAAGAACCGGCTACCTCATTAACCAGGGAACCTGCTACCACGGCCCAATCTAGTAACCTTCTGGCACTTATTAGGTTCAAAAGTGCAATACCTGTCATTACAGAGGTGCCGTTTGTGATAGCAAGTCCTTCTCTGATTTTAATCCGGATAGGCTCCAGATGATGTTCCTTCAACACTTCGGAAGCTTCTCTTTCTTGCCCTTGGTAACGTACTTTACCTTCTCCTATTAGAGCCAATCCCATGTGAGCTAATTGCACCAAATCTCCACTGGCACCTACACCGCCGTGCTTTGGAATAAGCGGATAAATTCCTCTGTTGATAAACTCAACAAGCAAAGAGGGGAGAGAGGGATCTACTCCTGACCATCCCTTTGCAAAAGTAACCAAGCGTGCAATCATAGCTGCCTTAACCTGCGTGTCCGATAAGTGATCTCCTACGCCTGCAGCATGGGAGCGAATTAGGTTTAACTGCAATTGGATCACATCTTTATCGTCTATATGGTATTGGGACATAGGCCCAAAGCCTGTGTTGATTCCGTAGATCACTTTATCTTTTGAAAAGCTCTTAAGGAAATCAAATGACTGTTGTATTTTTAATTCAGCATCACTGCCAAGCGCAATGTTGGATGCTCCTTGTATAAGATCCTCTATATTGTTTATACTCAGGTCTTTACTACACATTATCATAGGAAAGTACATTAGGAATAAATTAGACAAATATAATTTAATTTGTATTACAAAGGTAATTGACTTTCAAAACAAACCCTTACTTGCTTAGAATAAGCCTATTAGAAAAAAATCGATAAGGTGAATATTCCACAATATACGTGGCATAAGGATTGCTTACAAGTAAAATATGAGCAAAAGAATATGCACACGAATAGATCGTGGGAAGGATGCTGTTGATGGAGCCGGGGTAAAGCTCCGTCGTGTACTTGGTCTTAGGACAGTACGTGAGTACGACCCTTTTTTAATGCTAGACGGCTTTGATTCAACAGATCCTAACGATTATATCAAAGGATTTCCCTGGCATCCACATCGGGGAATAGAGACGGTAACTTATTTAGTTCAAGGAATTATAGATCATAAAGACAGCTTGGGAAATGAGGGTTCCATAGGCGCGTTGCAATGCCAATGGATGACGGCCGGATCCGGTATCATTCATCAGGAAATGCCCAAAGCCTCTGACCGTATGTTAGGTTGTCAGCTTTGGATCAATCTGCCTGCAAAAGATAAAATGACATCTCCTGCGTATAAAGATATACGACAGGAAGACGTACCTGTCATTACATCAGACACAGCTGTAGTGAGGGTACTGGCCGGAACGTATAACGGTAGGGCAGGAGCTTTTGATGCCGGCTCTCGCCGGGTAAATTACCTGGATATTGAACTGCAACCGAATACAGAATGGAGGTATGATCAGACACCAAACGACCATACTTTATTCCTGTACTTACTGGAAGGAACCCTCCTTACACACGGGCTGGAGCAGCCGGAAACAAAAGGGTGTGCTCTGTTAATGACATCGCCGGACCAAAAACAGAATGCACAGGTGGTGGTACAGTCCGGGCCGGAAGGCGCCCGCTTCTTGCTTATTTCAGGAAAGCCATTACACGAACCCATCTCTTGGGGAGGTCCTATTGTCATGAATACAAAAGAAGAGTTGGACTTGGCTTTTCAGCAACTGGACAACGGAACGTTCATCAATGGTGGTTAGTAGTAGTCTATAGTATAGACCTTTACCCCTTGGTTAATTGTGTTTACCTTAATTTTTAGTCCTTTAACACCTTCTGCTCTACAATCACCTTCTAGTATAAAAGAAACCCGGGTTGTGTAATCTACGAACGGAGGATCCTGTCTTCCATTATGATGTAGCTCCAGCGGATAGTATCCATCTTCCAAAGAAGATTCTTCAGTTATGTCATATGACAAATCAAAGGTATGATTTGTGGGTTCCATGGCAGGCATGAACAATTGCATATTCAGGTAATGCTTTGTGCCAAATACTCCGCCTGTAACCCATATGTGTTGGGCATCTACCTTGTCTGTACCTAAAGTGTCTGTCTTGTCGGAATAAACAATGTCTTTTGTTACCACCAGCAGTATTTGTACAATATCAATGTAGTGTTTGACTTCGGCAGAGGAAGTGCCGGCTCCTTCGTCGGAACCTTTCTTTGCAGAAAAATACAGGATTAATCTCTGACCTTCAGTAGGTTTAAACTCCTGACTAATAGTCTTGTGGTTCATAGGACAGAGGACCAACGTATCGTCTGTTATAAAATAATAAGGAAGGTCAGGAAGTCCCAACATGGGAGGATCTATGGTTAGAGTGGCCCATGTGACAAAAGTTTCATCTCCTTTATCCAGCCATCTGTTGCAGGAAGTAAAAGAAAGAACCAGCACCATGGCACCTATTAAAAGGGGGATTGTTATTTTTCGTTTCATATTTTTGTAATATTACCTATTTACTACTGTTTGCTATTATAGTAATTGCAGCAAACTCGTTTTTACTGCATCTATACATATAAATATTCAAAGTTAAGCAGTATTTTGTGATTCTTTGCATTTATATTATTGATTAGTACCCTAAATGGCAGATAAAGAGCTTTGGAAAGAGATCTACGAAAAGTATGCAAGGCGTATGTTTTTCATTTGCCGTAGGTATGCTTCAGATAAAGAAGAAGCGGAAGATATGATGCACGATGGTTTTTTACAGGTCTTTTCCTCGTTGCATACGTTTACAGACAGAGGGGAAGGATCGCTAAGGGCATGGATGGAACGGGTTATGATCAACACTTGCTTACAACGCCTTAGAAAAAGAGACTTGTTGCGTGAGAGTACTTCCTTGGAGTATACGGCAGAACCTTCTGTAGATTCCGGCATACAGGAAGAGCTGGAACGAGCAACAGAAAGAATACCGGTACCTGTACTGCAAAAATTCATTTCAGAATTGCCGGTAGGATACCGCACTGTTTTTAATTTATATGTATTTGAAGGTTTGTCACACAAGGAAATTGGACAACAGCTGGGAATTAAAGAAAGAAGCTCCTCTTCGCAGTACCATAGGGCAAAAAGCAGCTTGGCCCGGCAAATAAAAGAGTATGAAAGAAAACAAAGATAAGTGGATACAGAAAATCCGCCAACGGATAGAGGAAGCACCTCCTCTTTACGACCCTGTATCAACGTGGGAACGTATGGAGCAAAAAATACGCGACCATGAAAGAGTAATGTTGCGCAGAAGGAGAGCTTTTTTATGGACAGGCGGTTGGGTCATAGCAGCAGCAGTGACGTTACTTTTCTTTATACTTAGGACAGAACAGGAGGTTACCCCTAAAATCATTACCATTGTTCCGTCAGACAGCCACGTCAAAGTCGAAGACCACATTATAAATAAAGCCGAGGATCACAGCACAGCCACAACAACCGATGTAGCCCTTACGGCACACATACAGCCAAAGGGACAACCAAAACAGCAACAGCAACAACTGCCACTACCAGAACAACATATACCAGAACAACATATACCAGAACAACATATACAAGAAGAAGAGCGACAAACACAACAACAACAAACACAAGAACAACAAGCACGTCAAGATACTACAAAGTCAAGCGTCCGCAAGAAAACGCCAAGTGACCTTCTATTTCCCGAAGATCAAAAAGACACACGGCGCACCACCGATAACAACAACAAGGTTACGCTGTCTGCATCCGGTCTTTTATCATGGCAAGGAAGCGAATTGGCAAAGGCAATGAACTTGAGTCAAGCATTTTTTAAGGAAAATCCGGCTTTTAGTTATGTCACAACACAAAAAGTCCACAGTGAGGGGTTTAAAGACGAATTGGGATTTGCCGCTTCTGCGTTCACTCACTATGAATATAAACACAAACTCCCCGTTTCTTTTGGTATATATGCAGCATTTCCTATACAAAATAACGTATACTTGGAAAGTGGGCTATTTGCCACGAGACTGGTCACCTCTGTATACTCTGTGGGTCAACAGACATCCTCCGTTTTTCTGACAGACCAAGAATTGTGGTTTCTTGGCGTTCCGGCAAGAATCCGGTGGAATTTTATAAACAGCAGATACATAGCAGCTTATGTGTCTACAGGAGGAGCTGCAGAAAAGTGTATATCCTTTGTATACACCTCTGTTTTTGATAGAGAAGGTATGTCTTTTTCTTCCCGCGACATTCCTATACAATGGTCTGTAAATGCGGCTTTAGGGCTTCAGTACAGCATAACAAGAACGGTTGGAATTTTTCTTGAACCGGGTGTCTCTTTCTTTTTTGACAATCATTCCCCCGTAAAGACTTACTGGCAAGATAAGCCTCTGAATTTTCGTCTAAATGCAGGAGTTCGTTTTGGTTTTTAAGAAAATGTCATACCTTTGTAGTTGATCATTTTATTTTATTTTTATTTTCAATGAATAACGGAATCGTTAAATTTTTCGATGAGGTCAAAGGTTTTGGCTTCATTAAGGACACACAAACGTCCAAAGAGTATTTTGTACATTCATCGGGTCTGATAGACCGTATCAGTGATAACGATGAGGTAACTTTCGACTTGCAAGAAGGACGAAGAGGGTTAAACGCTGTAAATGTCAGACGTACCTAACCCTGCAACATACTTATTACTTTTAATTGATCCCGCTGCTTAAGGCGGGATTTTTTTATACATTTGCACTATGAAAAACCACAACCCTTGGCATAGTGTAGACCCGCAAGCTGACAATTGTGAAGTCAATGCCCTTATAGAAATCAGTAACGGAAGCCGTGCCAAATACGAATTGGATAAAGACACGGGCCTTCTTAAACTGGACCGTGTGTTGTTTTCTGCTGTTTACTATCCGGCCAATTACGGGTTTATTCCGCGTACTTACGCCAAAGATGACGATCCGTTAGATGTGCTTGTTCTGTCACAGATAGCTATACAGCCTCTGTGTATTGTCCGCGTTAAGATTATTGGAATGATGGAGATGATTGATCAAGGAAAACCGGATGACAAGCTCATTGCCGTGGCCTGTTACGATAAAAGCGTTAGTCACATTGAAGAGATCAAAGAGTTACCACCCATTTTCGACTCTGAACTTAAACAGTTTTTTCAGGAATACAAACGCCTGGAACAGAAAACAGTAAGGGTGGAGCATTTCACAGGAAGAGATCAGGCACGTGAAACCTTGCAGGATGCACTTATGCGTTACAAAGAATTGTATCCCTAAATCTGTTGGACGAGTCCCGGAATTTCATCGGGACGTTCTGCCAGCCCTTCCGGTTCTAAAGTCAAAAGGATTTCCCTGTTGTTCATGCCCCAAGTCACTGCAATGATAGGAATCCCTGTCTTTTTGCAGGCTTCAATGTCTCTTGTCTCGTCACCCACATAAATCACCTCTTCTGCAGAAAGTCCTTTTTGTCGGAAAAGCCGTTTGAACACCTTGTCTTTTCCGAACATGCTTTTTCCCGAGTATATAAATTGAAAATAATCTTCCAACCCGTTGTTTTTCAGAAACAACTGCACGTTTTTTCTGGCGTTGGAAGTTACAATGCCCATAGCATAACCTTCTTTATACAAGTGGTGTAATGTTTCCTTCATTCCCTTAATGGGCTTTAGCTCGCTTATGGAATGGCGCATTTCTTTTCTTATGCGCAAAATTAGCGAGGTTAACTTTCGAGGCGATACACCGTATTTCTTCAACAGCTCTTGCGGTCTACTGCTGGCTAAAACCTTGTGCCCTTTCTCGTCAATTTGTATACAATCGTATTCAGGAGCAATTTGGTTATATACTTCAAGGGCCAGCATTATGCTGTTGGCTATGGTACCGTCAAAATCAAAAAGGATCATAAGGCTTTAGATATACATACAGCTTCATATATACATACAGTATTAGATTCCCCGGCTCAGAAATACAGCCAGTAGGCCCGGCAGGTTACCTGCCATATGCACCAATGCCGCATAAGCAAAATTATCGTGTTTCTCTTGGTAGTATCCGGCAATCAGTCCCAAGACGGTAGTAAAGAGCACAACACGAATAACAAATAAAACACTTACGCCGGAAGTCAGTAAAATCAAATGTAGCAGACCAAACACCAGAGCACCTATGATTACAGGCAAGCTCAGTCTGCGTTTGAAAACCACAACTCCCCGGGTCTGCAACGGAGCTAACAAATTCTGCAAGAATCCCCGCACCAGCATCTCCTCGGCAAGGCTTGCGTAAATAAAAACAAATAGGAAAACTTGTAGGGGAGTGCTGCTTTCCAATACCGGATGGGCTTCCATACCTACTCCAGTCACTTTGATGGCAAAAGCCAGCAGGACGTTTATCCCAATAGTGGCCAACAGAGCAATAAGAACAGCCCTTCCAGAGCTGCGTATATCCGGCAGGGCCACCTTGAAAACAAAATGTTTCTTAAAGGCCAGAATTACTACAATAGATAATACCAGCATAATGGAATGAGTAACAAACGATTGTGGGAAAAAGCCCGTTCCGGAAGCATAAAGCCTTGTTGCTATAGTAGCAATGGCAAATATAACGGCTGTGGCAGCCAAGCCTAAAAAGAGTCTTTGTGTATTTTTCATAGCTGTTTGTTTGGTTTCTGAAAGTTAGTACTTTTGAGCATACAAACCATAGACACTCGTCAAAAACCATTTGTAAACTTATTGGAAAATGAAAGCATGCCACGTACAACAAGCTTTGGTTGCTCAAGGCTCGGCTGAAAAACAGCAACACTTGCAGCGTTATTTTAAAACAGGACCGGGCCAATACGGTGAAGGTGATCGCTTTATAGGCGTGACCGTTCCTCAGATCCGGCAAATTGCGCAGTTATACCGTGAACTTCCTTTTTCCGAGCTAAAAAAGCTTATCACCTCTGCCATTCATGAAGAACGAAGTACTGCCCTTATCATTCTGGAGTGTAAAAATAAAAAAGCAACCATAGGGGAGAGGCGCAAGATCCTTTCTTTTTACCTAGAGAATCTCCAATATGTAAACAATTGGGACTTGGTTGATTTGACTTGCCGAGACCTGCTGGGACGAGCCATTGCAGACGGGTTGCAGGACAGCAGCATGTTGGACCGCTTAGCTGCATCTGACAATATGTGGGAACGCAGAATCGCCATCGTCTCTACCTGGTATTTTATAAAGCACAGACAGCTTGAACACACATTGCGCATAGCCCACACCCTTTTATCAGACCGGGAAGACCTCATGCATAAAGCTGTCGGTTGGATGTTGCGTGAAGCCTGGAAAAAAGACCCTGCTGTAATAGAACAATTTCTGCAAACCCACTACCGCCATCTTCCTCGAACCACCTTGCGCTACGCCATAGAACGCATGGAAGAACCCAAAAGACAACAATACCTGAAAGGCTCATTCTAGCTTGCCGCTTGCAGCAACTTTGGCGCACTTTAGATTCAATCCAGCGTGCCATTACTAGCAACATTAGTGCGTCGCACTAAGCACTTAATTCACTGTGTTGCAATAGGTTACTGAAAACGTCCCCCTAGGGCACGTTTTTGACAATGTGCAGTGGCTCAGCTAGTTAACCTCCGAGTGCGACGCACTCCAGTGGCAGTGGCAGCGACCTGCAAACCTGCAGAAAGATTTTTGTAACTTTACCAAACACCAAAAACAATCCTTTCATGAAACAATTGGTTTTTAAGTATAAGTTCTGGCTGGAAGATCAGAATGGAACTAGCATATTTGGTGATGGAAAATATAGGTTGTTACAAGCCATTGAAGAAACAGGTTCATTCAAGTATGCTGTTGATAAATTGAAACTCAGCTACAGAAAAACTTGGGATAACCTGCGGAAAATTGAAGAAAGACTGGGATATCCCATTATTGAGACACAACAGGGTGGTGCTTTGGGAGGTGCAACACGTATTACTCCCAAAGGCAAAAAACTAATGGAAGCCTTTGAAACGTTGCATGCGCAATGCGATCCTGCATTTCAGGAAATACTTAAGAAGCTACCTGATTGAAGAGCAATTCTGCTACCTGCCTGATTGGAGATCTGTTCTACTGATTTAGCTTGAAGAAGTAGTATGTAATGTTAGATTATTTCAATCGAATTGTGTAATTTTGCAAGTCGCTTTAGCCACTACAATTAATTAGTCACTATAAAAAAACCATACAATATGAACAATGCCATTTACAATTTCCAACTACCGGAAAACGAACCCATTCTAGATTATTTTAAAGGTAGTAGGGAAAGGATTCTTTTGGACAAAGAAATAGAAAAACAATCAAATGAAGTACTGGAAATCCCCCTTATTATTGGAGGTAAGGAAGTGCATACAGGAGATTTTGGAGAAATCAGACTGCCGCACGACCATAATAAAGTGGTAGCCAGGTACCATAAGGCCGGAAAAGCAGAGGTGGAAATGGCCATCAAAGCAGCTATGGAAGCCCATAGCGAATGGTCTAATATGACATGGACCATAAGAGCTTCTATTTTGCTGAAGGCTGCAGAGTTGCTCTCTACCGTGTACCGTCCCGTGATCAGTACTTCTACCATGCTGGGACAAAGCAAAAATATATACCAATCAGAAATTGACGCCGTATGCGAGACTATAGATTTCTTGAAATACAATGTCAGTTTTGCAGGACGTATTTACGAACTTCAACCCAAATCCACCTACAACCAGTTAAACAGGCTGGAATACAGGTCTTTGGAAGGATTTGTTATGGCTGTAAGTCCGTTTAATTTTACTTCTATTGCTGCCAACCTCAATATGGCTCCCGTAATGATGGGCAATACTACCGTCTGGAAACCTGCCTCTACGGCTATTCTTTCCAACTACTATTTAATGCAAGTCTTTACACGTGCAGGCCTTCCTGCCGGGGTCATCAACTTCTTGCCGGGACAAGGATCTATTATTGGCAACACGTGTCTGGCATCTAAAGACTTGGGAGGAATTCACTTTACCGGTTCCAACGGTACGTTCAACAACCTTTGGTCACAAATAAGCCAAAACCTGTCCCGGTATAAATCTTACCCCAGGCTGGTAGGGGAGACAGGAGGTAAAGACTTTATTTTTGTACATCCCTCGGCAAACATTCAGGATGTGGTGATCAATACCATCCGTGGCGCATTTGAGTACCAAGGACAGAAATGCAGTGCAGCTTCTCGCATGTACGTTCCGTGTTCGCTGTGGCCCAAGATCAAAGAAGGCCTTTGTACGTTGGCAGAAGATATTAAAATGGGTGATATCAAGGATGTAACCAACTTTATGAACGCCGTGATTGATGAAAAATCTTTTGACAACATTAGCTCGTATATAGATTATGCCAAACAATCTGCGGATGCCCGGATTATTGCCGGAGGGCAATACGACAAATCCAAAGGATACTTCATTCGTCCTACCATTGTGGAAACTACAAATCCGCACTTGAAACTTATGGAAGAAGAGATTTTTGGTCCCGTTCTTACCGTGTTTGTATACGAAGACAAAGAGTTGGACAAAGCCCTTGAATTGTGCGACACTACCTCGCCATACGCCTTGACGGGAGCTGTTTTTGCCGAAGATCGCAAAGCAGTTGCGGATGCCTGTGAAAAACTGAGGTATGCAGCCGGAAACTTTTATATCAACGACAAACCCACCGGAGCCATCGTAGGTATGCAACCTTTTGGCGGGTCACGCGCTTCTGGTACGAACGACAAGGCCGGCGGGGAATTCAACTTGGTACGCTGGACCAATCCCCGCACCATCAAAGAAACGTTTGTTAGCCCAGAGGATTACCGCTACCCGTACATGGCAGAGTCTGAATAAGTGATTTTGCCGAGTAGTACGCGCCGTAAACTTTCACAAGTTTAGCTGCAAATCCTGCTGATTGCAGTTGGTGGACATGGACGTGAACGTGAAAGGGGAGTGGTAGCTTTACTTGCCTATGCAAAAGCGGGAGAAGATTTCTCCTAGGATATCTTCCGTAGATATTTCACCTGTGATGCTGCCAATATGGTGAAGGGCTATACGCAAATCGGGCGTTAATAAATCAGTGGATAAAGAGGCATCCAGTCCCTCGCGTACGCGAAGGAGGGCTTGGCCGGCAGTATACAATTCCTGGTAGTGACGCACGTTGGTAAGGGTAATGGAATAGGTATCTAATACGGGACGTATTTCCTGAATCAGCCAATTTTTAACAGCCTCCAACCCCGTTTTGTCACGTGCAGATACCGGAAGTATGGAAAGCTTGTTGGTCAGGGATTTAGAGTCATTAGTAACAGACATGTTACACAATGTTCGGGATACGTAATCTAATGCAACATCTTTGTTACTTGTGGAATCTATTTTATTAACAATCAGCACTGTATGTTCTTTTCTATGCGTTTTTAACAACTGTAGGCTTTGTTCGTACGTTTCCGGTTGTGAAACGTCTAAAACAAGCAGCAGTACAGGAGCCATACGGATGGTTTCCAGAGAACGTTCTACCCCCAGCTTTTCAATATATTGCTGAGAGTCCGTATCTACTTCTCCCAAGGACCGTAATCCTGCCGTATCTATAAAACGAAAAGGGATGCCTTCCAGTACCAGTACGTCTTCAATGGTGTCGCGTGTGGTGCCGGCTATTGGCGTTACCAAGGCTTTTTCTTCGCCAAGAAGCGCATTTAACAAAGTGGATTTCCCTGCATTTACTACACCGGCAATGGCTACAGGCACTCCTTTCTTTAAGGTATTGCCCATCCGAAACGATTCGCACAGTCCGTCCATATGCTCCAGCAGCTTGTCCATCAGGCTCCTTAACGTGTCTCGGTTTGCAAACTCTACGTCTTCCTCGGCAAAGTCAAGCTCCAGTTCCATAAGCGAGGCCACATTCAGCAGTTGCTCTCGCAGCTCTGCCAATTCCTTTGAAAAGGTTCCGCGCATCTGATCCAGGGCCAGTTTGTGGGTGGTGCGGTTTTCAGAGGCAATCAGGTCGGCTACGGCCTCGGCTTGTGTCAAGTCCATTTTCCCGTTCATGAAAGCACGCTGTGTGAATTCCCCAGGACCGGCCAGTACAGCACCGTTATCAATCAATACACGCAATAGCGTTTCCCGAATGTAGAGCGATCCGTGGCAAGAAAACTCCACGCTGTCTTCTCCGGTATACGAATGAGGTGCTCGAAAAACACTCAACAATACCTGATCCAAAAACTCCCCGTCGGGTCCCTTTACCGTGCCAAACCACGTACGGTAGCCCTCACTTTTGGTCAAATCACCGCAAGCTTGGGAACGAAACACTTTCCCGGCTATCTCCAGCGCCCGGGGACCGCTCATACGAATGACAGCCAACGCACTCACTGCTTGTGGTGTGGCCGGCGCACAGATGGTAGGAAATTCACCGGGCCTGATGATGGGATCATTCATACGATCATTCATGTTTTTCAGCTACTACAATGTTTTCAATATGATGTGTATGCGGGAACATATCTATGGGTTGTACATGTACAATGTTGTAATGGGGCATCAACAAGTTCAGGTCACGTGCCTGAGTAGCGGGGTTGCAGCTAACGTATACTATACGCTGCGGTGCCACGTCTTTTAATACTTGCAGCACATCGGAATGAACTCCGGCCCGCGGAGGATCCAGCACTACAACGTCCGGCTTTCCCTGGCGTTCTATAAAGTCGGGAGTAAGTACGTCCTTAATGTCTCCTGTAAAGAAAGCCGAGTTTTTAATGTCGTTGGCCTGCGCATTGGCTTTGGCATCTTCAATGGCCTCGGGAACGTATTCAATGCCTGTCACATGACGGCAGTGACCTGCCAGGTAAAGAGCAATGGTGCCTGTTCCGGTGTACAAATCATACACCGTTTCGTCCCCCTGTAGAGCGGCAAACTCTCTTACCTTTCTGTACAGCCGTGCTGCTTGGTGCGTATTTGTTTGGTAGAAAGACTTGGGACCAATGGTAAATTGCAATCCGTCCATGGCTTCTGTAAGGTACGGATTTTCCCCATAATGGATGGCTTCTAAATCAAACAGACTGTCGTTCTTTTTAGTATTGATCATGTAATAAAGGGAACTGATTTGAGAAAACGCAGCCTGCAGCTTGTCAAGAAGTCCGGTACGAGCCGTATGGTCTTCTCCTTGGTCGGGGTTATCGTGGGCAAAAACTACCACAACCATCACCAGGCCGTCGGAAGTGTTGCGGATCATTAATGTGCGAAGGAATCCCGTCTGTTGCCTTAAATCAAAGAAAGAAAGGTTGTTTTCCAATGCATAATTCCTTACAAAACGTCTAATTTCATTAGAAGGGGAGGGTTGAAGATAGCAATTGTTTATACCCAGCACCCTGTCAAACCTTCCTCGTACATGAAAGCCCAGAGCTGGAAAACGGGAAATGACAGGAGCTTCTCCTGCTTGTACAGCCACTTGTTGAGATTCCTTCAGTTCTTCAAAGGGAATCCATCCTTTATTGGAAAACGTAAACTCCAGTTTATTCCGGTACGCTTGTGTGTTTTCCGAGCCCAAAATGGGCAGTAGGGGAGGAAGATCCAGTTTTCCTACTCGGGACAATTGATCAAACACTTGCTGTTGTTTGAATTCCAGCTGCTTTTCGTAGGGTACATGCTGCCATCTGCACCCTCCGCATATACCAAAGTGTTCACAAAATGGATCTACGCGCAGGGGAGAAGGAGTTATCAATTGATCTATGACCCCTTCTTCGTAATGCTTTCTTTTTCGCAGCACTCGTACGTTTGCCACATCGCCCGGAACGGCCATAGATACAAAGAGTACTTTACCGTTTACATGTGTAAGAGCGTTTCCTTCTGCAGCAAAAGATTCGATGTGTACACCTTCCCTGATATTGCCTTTTTTCTTTCTCATAAACTCGTTTTCAAAGAGCAAAAATGCGAAAAAAAAAGCGTATTTTAGTAGAATAAATTAAACAGCCCAATTATGAAAACGGATTTTTTAAAGAAAACAACAGTTAAGGTGCTTACAATAAGTGTGTTAGCGCTTATAACGACCGTATTTTCACTTCAGGCTCAAGAAAATACGCTCAGCATTTCGGGAACGGTAGTGGATTCAGAGACTAGGCGTCCCATGGTTTTTGCATCGGTAAGTATTCAGGATATAGGTATAAGTATTGTAACGAACGGAGAAGGTTTTTTCACCCTAAAATTCCCACGTGAATATGAGAATAAATCAATATCCATAAGTTACTTGGGGTATCATACCGGTGTTATGCCTATTTCGCATTTTTTATCCTCTTCCAGACCTCTTACTATTGGCCTGATACAGGCTGCCTTACCTATACCTATGACTACGGTAAGGCCCTTAGATCCTCTATCTTTGGTCAAACAAGCTTTTCACAGCATTCCCAAAAATTTTCCGCAAGAAAAAATGCAAATGACAGGGTTCTACAGAGAGATGATTCGTAAGGGAAATACGTATGTAACTCTTTCAGAGGCAGTTATTGATGTTCAAAAACCGCCTTATTCACCGTCCTTTGCGGTTGACCAAGTAGGTATATACAAGGGACGAGGGAGCATTGACTGGACCAGAATAGATACAGTATTTGTAAAATTTCAGGGAGGAATACGTTCTGCTTTAGACATTGACGTTGCAAAAAACCTATTTATGGGAGTTAAAGAACCCGAAGTTGAGCAATACTATGATTTTAACTTGGAACATCCCGTCCAAATGAATGACAGGATTAATTACGTAATATCTTTTGTTCAAAAACCTTATGCAGAAGACATCCTGTTCCGCGGTAAAGTATATATAGATGTAGAAACGATGGCCATTGCCCGTGTTGAATTCAACATGAATGTAGAAAACAAAGAACAAGCAGCCGGAATATTCATTAGGCGAAAACCAGCCGGATTAAGAGCAAGGGTTGAATACGCAGCATACCTGGTGCAGTACAGACAACTTGCAGATGGCGATTGGGTCTTTGATTACTCCAGAACAGATTTGAAGTTCAACGCCAAATGGGATCGCAGACTGTTTAGTCAGAATTATACCATTACTTCAGAAATGGCCATGACAGAGTACAGTAGAGATGCTTATCGCATCCCGCAACAAAGCCGGGTTAAAACCTCAGACATTACACTGTACAGAGTTGCCGATTTTGAAGACCCCGGTTTCTGGGAAGATTACAACATCATAGAGCCTGAATCTTCTATAGAAAGTGTTATATCACGGATAATCAGACAGCTTAGGCGTAGAAAGCGCTAATAACCAAGAAAACGAAAATTCAGACGTAAAAGGAACACAATTTATATTATGTTAAATAGCTTTGTAAAAGCACAACGTATATGATAAGCAGCATTCCCCTGGCTGAACGTATGCGTCCTACTACCCTAGATCGCTTTGTGGGTCAGCAACACCTGGTAGGCCCAAACGCAGTCTTGCGCAAGATGATTGAAAGCAAAAACATAGCTTCCTTCATTCTCTGGGGACCACCGGGTGTTGGAAAGACCACCCTGGCTCGAATCCTTGCCACAGATCTGGAACGCACCTTCTACAGCCTCTCAGCCGTCAGTTCAGGAGTCAAGGACGTGCGCGAGGTTATAGAGCGTTCGCGTTCCAATAGAATGTTCCAAAAGAACAGGCCTATTCTGTTTATTGACGAGATTCACCGTTTTAGCAAATCTCAGCAAGACGCCCTGTTAGGGGCTGTTGAGGACGGCACCTTGGTTTTGATAGGTGCTACCACAGAAAATCCTTCTTTCGAGGTGATTGCTCCCCTGCTCTCCCGTTGTCAAGTGTATACGCTTAACCCACTGTCAGTCACAGATTTAAACGTGTTACTTACACGGGCCATTGAAGAGGATCAATACTTAAAAGACGTCGCATTTCAAATAGATGAAACAGAGGCCCTCTTCCGTTTTTCTGGTGGCGACGCACGTAAGCTGCTCAATATTTTAGAGTTAGTGGTTTCCACCTACGATCAAGGGCAAACTGTTGTCATCAATAATAAAGAAGTGCAGGACCGCTTGCAGGAAAATAGGTTGATGTACGATAAAGACGGAGAAATGCACTACGACATTATCTCGGCTTTTATCAAAAGCATTCGTGGTAGCGACCCCAATGCCGCCCTTTATTGGATGGCTCGCATGATTACAGCCGGTGAAGATCCCCTTTTTATAGCCAGACGCTTGGTAGTGCTGGCATCGGAAGACATAGGACTGGCCAACCCTAACGCTTTCTTGATGGCCAACGCCTGTTTTGATGCCGTTCACCGTATAGGCATGCCCGAGGCTCGAATCCCTATGGCTCAGACGGTCATTTACCTGGCTACCAGTCCCAAAAGCAACTCGGCTTATGCAGCTATTGAGAAAGCTATGGAAACCGTTCGTAAAACCGGAAATCTGAGCGTTCCGCTCCATCTGCGCAACGCTCCAACAGAACTTATGAAAGAACTGGGATACGCAAAAGATTATAAATATGCTCACCATTTTAAAGACCGCTTTATAGAACAAGAGTTTATGCCTGAGAAACTTTCAGGCAAGCGTTTCTTTGATCCCCTACCCGATAATCCCAGAGAAGCTGAAATTGCACGGTTTCTGGAACAGTGGGGAGAGAAATATTCGTATGGTTCAAAAAAATAGTACCTTTAACACAACTATGGAAAAGAACGATTTTTTTCTGATAGCGGGGCCCTGTGTAGTAGAGTCCAAAGAACTTTGTATGCTCATAGCAGAAAAGCTGTGCCGACTAGCGGAAAAATACAAAATCCCGTTCCTTTTCAAAGCCTCGTTCCGTAAAGACAATCGCACACGTTTTCATTCTTTTACCGGTATTGGAGATCAAGAGGGATTGGAAATAATCCGTTCCGTAAAAGAACATTTTCAGATACCGGTTACTACAGACATACATACGCCAGACCAGGCCCAAATGGTTTCCGATTATGGAATTGATTTGATTCAAATCCCCGCTTTTCTTTGCAGGCAAACCTCCCTGCTGAAAGCAGCAGCACAGACGGGCCGCGCTGTAAATGTTAAAAAAGGGCAATTTCTGGCACCGGAACAAATGTCCTTTGTGGTAGAAAAACTGATGCAGTTTGGAACGTCCAAAGAAAAAATAATGGTTACGGAAAGAGGCACACAATTTGGATACAAAGACTTAGTATTTGATGTTAGGAGTATTCCTGCCATGAAAAATCTAGGAGTTCCCGTAGTCATGGACGTTACCCACTCTGTGCAAGCTCCTAATCAAGAAGCGGGTGTTGCAGGAGGATGTCCGGATATGATTTTCACTATGGCTGCAACGGCTCTGGCTGCCGGTGCAGACGCTTTGTTTATAGAAACACATCCTGCTCCGCAAGAAGCATTGTCTGATGGTAGCAATATGCTTTTACTCAGCAAAATGGATGAATTATTGCAGCAAGCTCTGGCCTTTCGCAATACCTACTTAAAATTATACTCATAATGACAGTCAATCACGAATTCAGCAAACGATACGAAAAACTTCCCGTATTCATTTACGACGATCAGCAAGAAGCTTCATCGTACTTGGTTCATACCATACTTACCCAACTGACACAAAAAGAAGCAGAAGGGAAAAAACTGGTAATGGGACTCACTTCCGGACCGGCAGCCATACCGGTATATGAACTTTTTGCAAAAGCTCATAAAGAGGGAAGAAGTTTTAAAAATGTAGTTGTTTTTGGTATCAATGAGTATTATCCCATACAAAGAAATCGCTTACAATCTCATTATCGCTTTTTAGAAGAGTACGTATTTGATGTTCTGGACATTCCAAAGAACCAAGTCCACTTTCTTGACGGAGAAGTAGAGCGTTCCCATGTGGTGGAACACTGTCAGGATTATGAGAAGAAAATAGCTGCCTACGGAGGCATAGACATACTTATAACCTCGGGAATGGGGTCTAATGAACCGGGTTCTCCTTACAACTCGCGTACACGTCTGATTACACTTAACACCAATACGCGTATAGCAGCAGCCAGTGAATTTTTTGGAGTAGATTACGTACCAAATTACTCACTCACCATGGGTATCCGTACCCTTCTGGACAGCAAAACCATTTATTATCTGGCATGGGGAGAAGGAGCTTCAAAATCCGTTAAAAACTTGGTGGAAGGAGAAATTTCAGAATCATACCCCGCCAATTTTCTGCAAAACCACACTCAAATTGAGGTACTTGTAGACAGAGCTGCTTCGGCCCATCTAACGCGCATTGCTACCCCTTGGCTAACAGGACCTTGCACATGGACAGAGGAGTTAACAAGAAAAGGAGTTTACTGGCTTTGTCGTCACTTGGACAAACCCATCTTAAAATTAACTGCCAGAGACTACAACGATAACGGGATGAGTGACTTAATCACAGAGCGCGGTCCTTTTAGCAAGATCAACATAGACATGTTTAACACCTTGCAACATACCATTACAGGATGGCCCGGAGGAAAACCCAATGCAGACGATTCTACACGTCCGGAAAGAGCAGCGCCCTACCCCAAACGTGTGATTGTTTTCAGTCCCCACCCAGACGATGATGTTATTTCTATGGGAGGTACCGTAGCCCGGCTATCACAACAAGGCCACATACTTCACGTAGCTTACCAGACCTCCGGGAACATAGCTGTATTTGACCATGAAGTACTCCGTTTTCTTGATTTTCTTCAGGAAGTTTCTTCCGTTTACGGTCTGGACCAAGAAAAAACACGTACTATCTTTGTTCAAGCTCGTAAAGACCTAGAGAAAAAGAGCCCGGGTGAACCCGATACAGATGCCATCCGCAAGGTCAAAGGAATGATTCGGCGAGGCGAGGCCAAATCTGCCTGTGATTACTTGGGGATTAAAGAAGATCACGTCCATTTCCTAGACATGCCCTTCTACGAAACGGGCGGTGTAAAGAAAAACCCCCTTTCAAAAACAGACATCGACCTCTTATGCAATCTCATAGACAGCATTGAGCCCCACCAGATTTTTGCTGCGGGCGACCTGAGTGACCCGCATGGCACACACAGAATCTGTTACGCTGCCATTTTGCAAGCCATGGAAAAGTTAAGTACCAGGCCTTGGTACAAAGACTGCAGGCTATGGCTTTACCGTGGCGCATGGCAAGAATGGGACGTAGCCGATGTAGATATGGCCGTCCCCCTAAGCCCGGAAGAAGTCATCATCAAAAGGAACGCCATTTTCCGCCACCAGAGCCAAAAAGACCCCGCTATGTTCCCTGGAAATGATCCCCGCGAATTCTGGAAACGGGCCGAGGAACGGAACCACAAAACAGCCGATCTTTACGACAAGCTGGGCATGGCAGAATACCAGGCCATCGAAATGTTCCGCCTGTACCGCAAAGGCTTAAAACTATAGATTCTATAGCAAGTTGCTGCTGCCATTGGAGTGCGTCGCACTCGGAGGTTAACTTACTGACTCACTGCATATTATCAAAAACGTGCCCTGGGGGGACGTTTTTAGTAACCTGCTGCTGCGCAATGGGTTAAGTCATTAGTGCGACGCACTAATATTGGTGGCTAAAGAATCTAATATGCGTTGCTAGAAGGGATACCCTACGCCAAATTGGAAAGAATAGTTGTTTCTTCTAAGCCATTGGGAAGGTGGGTTCCAGGCCTGTTTTACGGGGTCTCTGACAATCATGCCTAAATCCAGTCTGAGGATTACGAAGTCCAAGTTTAGTCTTATACCTGCTCCTACGTCCATGGCAATACTCTTGTAGAAAGTTTTGAATCGGAAGACTCCTGCTTCCACGGCTTGTGGCTTAGGTAAATTCCAGATGTTTCCGGCATCGGCAAAGAGGGCGCCTTCCAGATTCCAGAACATAGGGAATCTGTACTCCAGGTTGATTTCCAGACGCATGTCTCCTGCTTGGTTAGGGATGGTAAAGGTAGAGTCTACCGGCATAGATCCGGGGCCTACCGTTCTGGCTTGCCAGGCACGGAGGCTGTTGGCACCACCGGCATAGAACATTTGTTCCAGAGGAAGAGAGGTGGCATTTCCGTAAGGAATACCTATACCTGCATACAGACGTCCGGCCAGCTGATGACGTTCCCTGATGAAAGTGCCCCCCATATTCAAATCTGTTTTGATATACCGGGAATAAGCAATGCCTCCAATCGTGTGACTGCCGGTAGTATCTGATGGCATATACCTGTTAAAGAGGCTTAGGAAATTTCCGGCAGATTCCACACCCAGCCGCACATAGTGCCAGGACCTTCTGTGGACAGGAGAGTTGTCAGTCGTATAATAAAAAATGGTAGACAGACCCAAATCCAGATGATCTCGGTACGTATCTATCAAGAAAGGGTCGTTTAGTGATTCCAGAAACCCGGGACTCATATTATGCAATTTTACGAGCTTTAATTTGATGGGGTTTACCGTATAATGGAACGCATCTCCTATACTCCAGGTGTAACCAAAAGTCCCCGATGCAATATTCCTAAGGTACTCAGGCCTGGATTGGTAACTGTAACTGGCAGCTATATCTGTTCTGGGAACTCTGTTTTTAAAAGCTTTGTGACTAATGGGAAACAGCATTTTTGGAAAAGAGAGCGATAGCGATGCACCCAGCTCTGTAGAACGTATGGGATCGTTCATTTTAAACTGAAAATTACCCATAAATCCAAGGGTCAGCCACTCTCCTCCCCTGAAAATATTTTTGTGGTAGTAAGACAATGCCGGAGAAACACCAATAAGTCCGTTAGAGTTGCTGGAGGCTTCCAGATTCACTTTATAACCCTGTGAATTTCCCGGACTCAAACGTATGGTACAGTCTACCAGCGCCGTATCTGCAGGCATGTGTTCCGCCAGCTCGTTGGCAGGTACTTCATCAAACAAGAGGGTAACGCTGTTCAGCAAACGGATATTGGAAAACCTGTTATACGTTGTCTTTACCTTAGATTCATCGTACAAATCACCTTCTCTCAAGAAAATCATATTGCGAATAACGCGACTTCTAAGGTTGCTTTTGCCCTCATGATAAAAAGTAAACCCCTGATCACGGTGAGCTTTCATAGAAGAAAGGTAAACGGAATCCATAACGGCCCGAATGGGGTCATAACCCGGATAGATGTGAATGTTTCTTATGCGGTAGGCTTTTTGTTCTCCATCATCCGGCAGTCGTACTTCCAGCGAGGCTGTATTATGTTTTTCTAAGGTATCGGCCAAAAAAGTAACGTGGGTACGGTTAAAATTGTAATACCCGTTATTTCTCATCACAGAGGTAATGCGGGCAGCCTCGTCTTCTAAAACGGCAGAAGCCAAACGGTTCCCCGGAGCCAATAAAGATTCATTGCTAGTTTTATGGTAGAGTTTTTCCAGAGAGGGATCCGACGGCGCCAAAAATATGGAATCTAAAGCATACGTTTTCCCGGGACGTATATTATAATGTACGGTAGCTTTTTTATTCTTGTAGATTACACTGTCTGTGATCACATTGGAGTAGTACCCCAGCGAGGTCAGGTAATTGTCTATATTTGTTTTACTGTATTCTATGAGCAGCGGATCAAAAACTACCGGAGGCTCTCCCATTTTACGAAGGAATCGGTTAAATCCCGTGTCTTTCCGGGAACTCATACTGTACAGGTTTAGAAAAGCTTTCCACCCAAAAATGATGGTGGTATTTGGCTTTTGCCTAATATACGCATCCAGTATAGAAACAGAAATTGCTTTATCTTTAGAAATCTCTTTAGCTTTAGCCTTATCTTTATCCTTCTGTGGCTTCTCTATTTGTACCACATTCTTTCGTAACAAATACTCCTCATCGGGGATATACCTTGTAGCTGAACAACCGTGCAGTACCAGAATAAACAGTACAACTAACGGAATCCATAGGTAGGCGAGTCGTTTGCGCATAATACAAATGTAGAAAAAAAGGCCCAATGATATATACAACAAATGATTATTCGTTTATATTTGCAATTGTTATGAAGAACAAGTACATAGATTTGATTCAGCAAAGTTTTGACTTTCCGCAAGAAGAATTTACCGTGAAAGATGGGGAATTGATATTTAATAACATCCCGGTAATGGACCTCATCCAGCAATACGGCACCCCTCTTAAGTTTTATTACCTTCCCAAGATCAGTAAGCAGATACAAAAATCTAAAAGGTGGTTCAACGTAGCCATGGCAAAAGTAGATTACGATGGCGAATACCATTACAGCTACTGTACCAAGTCTTCACATTTTTCTTTTGTATTGGAAGAAGCCCTAAAGAACGACATACATATTGAAACATCTTCTGCTTTTGATATCAACCTTATTGAATCTCTCTACGAAAAGAAAGTGGTTGACAAAAACCTTTACATCATATGTAACGGCTATAAAAAGCAGCAATACATTGACAACATTGCCGGTCTGGTAAATTCAGGATGGGAGAACACCATTTCCATTCTTGACAACATGCCCGAGATTGACGCCCTGGATAAGGTCGTAAACACTACTTGTAAAATTGGAATTCGTATTGCGGCAGAAGAAGAACCCAAGTTTGAATTTTACACCAGCCGCCTTGGAATCCGTTACAGTGACATAGTACCTTATTACCACAAGTACATCAAGATCAACCCCAAGTTTAAACTGAAAATGCTTCATTTCTTTATTAATACAGGCATTCAGGACAACGCATATTACTGGAACGAGTTATCCAAATGTGTAAATGTATATTGTGATCTCAAAAACTTTTGCCCAGATCTGGACTCACTTAACCTTGGCGGGGGCTTCCCCATACGTAACTCTCTGTCTTTTGATTACGATTATGAATACATGACAGAAGAGATCATCGCACAAATAAAAAGCATATGCAACAGTCGCGGAATCAAAGAACCGGACATATTCACAGAGTTTGGATCCTTTACTGTTGGCGAAAGCGGAGTGAACATATACCAAATACTAGGTCAGAAACAACAAAACGACCGGGAAAGATGGTATATGATCGACTCTTCCTTCATGACTACCCTACCCGATACGTGGGGAATCAAGCGTCGTTTTATTTTGCTACCCATCAATAAATGGAATGAACCTTACCAACGTGTTTTTTTAGGAGGCCTAACCTGTGACTCGCAAGATTATTACAATGCCGAGGCTCATGCCAACGCCGTTTTCCTTCCTAAGAACGACAACGACGAACCGCTCTATATAGGTTTTTTCAACACCGGTGCCTACCAAGAATCCATATCGGGTTTTGGAGGCCTTCAGCATTGCCTGATGCCGGCCCCCAAAATGGTTATTATAGGGGAAGAAGATGGCGAATATTATACCAAGCTGTTTTCCAAAGAACAAACGTACAAGTCTATGCTTAAGGTTCTTGGCTACTAGATCACACCATGCTTAGCAATAAAGAAATAAAATACGTTAAGGAACTTCAACAGAAAAAATTCCGTAAAGAAAGACAGGAATTCATCATAGAAGGAAAAAAAATGGTAACGGAACTTTTGTCGGAAAAAAGTCCCTTCCCTTTGCGTGCCCTGTATGTGCAAGAAGAGGCCTTGGACGTTTCCCTCCCTGCAGAGGCCAAAATAATAACGCCGGCTCAGATGAAAAGAATATCCGGTCAATCTACTCCCTCAGGAGCGCTTGCTGTAGTAAGTATCCCTTCTGTACAGGCCGAGACTCCTTCCAAAGGCAACCTTTACCTGGCGTTGGACGGAATTCAAGACCCGGGAAATTTTGGTACCTTGTTACGTATTGCAGACTGGTTTAACGTAAAAGCCATTTATGCCTCGTACACTTGTGTAGAACTGTACAACCCCAAAACGGTACAAGCTACCATGGGAGCCGTCCTGCGTGTTCCTGTTTATTATATCCCGTTGGCTCCCCTGTTGCAAAAGAGCATAGTACCGGTATTGGGATCTGTTTTGCAAGGAGGAGAGAATATCTACACCCTTACACTTCCGGAAGAAGGTATTGTTGTACTGGGGAACGAGTCACAGGGCATTAGTCCGGAATTGATGGACCGCATACAAACCCAACTATATGTTCCCTCTTACAGAAAAGGCTCCGAATCTTTGAATGTGGCTACGGCCGCTGCCGTAATTTGCGCAATTTTCCGAAAAGACCTTCCACCCACGCCCAGATCATAACGTATAACAACAGAACACCTGTATTGACAGCTAATTTCTTGTACAGAGTCAGCTCAGAAAACAGCAGAGAAAACATATAAAGCCCTATACCTGCCATCATATAAAAACCGTTTCTTCCCCAACGGTACGGTACCGGATAATGCTTACGGCCCATCCATACGCAAATAACAGTCATTACCAAGTAGCTTGCCAAATGCCCCCAGGCAGCTGCCATGTATCCGTAAGTGGGCATAAACAACACATTCACAAGCAAGGTAATCACAAGCCCTGCCGATGTAATCAATACGGCATACCCCGTCTTTTCAGACAATTTAAACCAAATGCTGATGTTAAAGTAAATCCCCAGTAGCACATAAGCCAGAGCCATAATGGGAACCACTACCAGTCCTTCGCGGTAATTGGACCCTAAAATAAGCCCAAACAAGTCTATATACAACAAAATGAACAAGTAAATGAGCATGGAAAAGCCTGTGAAAATTTCAAGAACTCTGGCATAAGTAGCCGGTGCGTTTTTATGGGCAGATTCACCAAAGAAAAACGGTTCTGCCGCATAACGGAACATCTGAATAAACAGATTGATAAGCACAGCCAATTTAATTCCTGCCTGATAGATTCCCATTTGCGCTCGCCAAGAAACATCCTCAGGAATAAGGAAACGAAAAAGCAGACGATCGCTAAAATCATTTAGAATTCCCGGAAGTCCTGCCACCATCAAAGGCAAAGAATACACCATAAGCTTACGCCACAGCTTGCGATCAAAAGCAAAACTATTTTTTTTCAACACCTCGGGCAGAAACAGTAACAAAGCTACTATGCAGGAAAGGAAAATAGAGAACAAAACGTAATTATAATCGGGTATAGCCGGTATAAAACGCCCAATCAAAGCTTGTGGATTTGCCGAAAGAAAACGTGGAACCCACAAGAAGAAGAGCAAGTTCAGTCCCAGTTCACAAGCGATTTTTATGGTTTTAAAGACGGCAAACCGAATAGCCTTATGTTCAAAACGTAATTTGGCAAACAATATGGCCGTTACACTGTCTAAGAAAAGAATTCCGGCTACGTAAAACACAGCTTGCGGACTATGAGCATAACCCAGTGTAGCGGCTACAGGTTGCCTCCAAAAAACCACAGCTGCAAAAAACAGTCCGGCTACCAGCGTAACGGTTGTCAAAGCCGTTGAAAACACCCTACCCGCTCCTACCTTATCTTTTTTATGTTCTGCAAAAGACGCATACCTAAAACAACCCGTCTCCAGGCCCATAATAAGAACTACCTGTAACACGGCAATATAGGCCATAAATTCTGCCACTACTCCATAGGCTGCCTGGTCTGTGAGCACACGCGTATAAAGGGGAACCAATAGAAAATTCAAGACCCTGGCCAGGATGGTGCTCGTCCCGTAGATGGCTGTTTCACCGGCCAGCTTCTTTATGGCAGAACGCTTCACAATTGTTTTCATACGGTACTTCTTTACTTGCTTGCCTACTGGCTTTTTGTTTACTTACATTGCTCACTCTTCACTTCTCACTTGTCTTTCGCTAGGCGCTGTCTTAAGGCTTCGTACAGCACCACGGCGGTGGCTGCAGAAACGTTCAAAGACCCTATTTCTCCCAGTTGCGGAATAGATACCAGAGAGTCACACAAGCCCAAGACACCACGCGAAATACCCGTACCTTCTGCTCCCATAACAAGAGCTACGCGCTTGGTAAATTGTGTTTCGTAAAGAGATTGTTTTCCCTTGGCATCTGTTCCTATAATGGTGTAATCTAAATCTTTTAAATAGTATATGGCCGTCCTTAAATTGGGGACCCTACAGGCGGGTATACGCAACAAGGCTCCTGCAGAGGTTTTTATGGCATCTTCGTTTACAGCTGCTCCTCCTTTAGCCGGCAATATCAAGGCTGCTACTCCTGCACATTCGGCAGTTCTGGCAATGGCTCCAAAGTTCCGTACATCACTAACTCCATCCAACAGCAGCACCAAAGGCCATTCAGATATTTTTTCTGCCCTATCTATTGCCTCTTCTAAAGAAACGTATTCAATTTCCGGAAGCAGTGCTACTATGCCCCTATGGTTTCCTTCCGGAACCAGACGGTTCAGTTTTTCCAAAGGTACAAACTGTACGGAAATATTATGGGTACGTGCCAACTGCAAAATTTCCGCAAACGATCTATTGTCGGAACCTTTCCTTAAAAAAATGCGTTCCGGTTTCTTTTCACCCAACAAAGCTTCCCTTACCGGGTGAAATCCATATATTTTTTTCTCATCCATTTTTTATTTTCTTTAAAAAAGCATCTAATTTATTATGAGCCGTTTCCCAGGCTTTCATAGACATATCCAATCCTTTCTTTTCTTTTTCATACCCCTCATAAAAAGCTATAGTAAAACCTCCTTCGGGTGGATGGTGTAGTTGTTCGTCCAGCTGCAACAGTTTTTCCTCCTGTTTTTCAATACGGGTTTCGATCTTCTTTACAGCAGATTGTAATTTCCTAAGCTTTCTCTCCTGTTCTTTTTTCTTTTGGTATTGCTGCGCTGCTTCACTTATTTCTTTGGTAGCCGACAAACCTTTCTCCTCCACTCGCTGTCTTGTTTCCTGTTCTTGCAAAGTTTCCAGTTTCCTTCTTTCTAAAAACACCTCAATCCCTCCCAAATGCTCTTTTACTTTTCCATAACTAAACTCGTACACTTTATTTACCAAACCATCCAAAAATGTTCTGTCGTGTGAAACTACCACCATCGTACCTTTATAAGCGATCAAAGCCTCTTTCAAAACCTCTTTTGACTGAATGTCCATATGATTGGTTGGCTCATCCAGCAACAATACATTGTAAGGCTGTAACATAAGCACGGCCATAGCCAATCGCGACCGTTCTCCTCCACTCAATACGGCTGTTGTCTTGTCAACCTCGTCTCCACTAAATAAAAACGATCCCAGTATTTCACGTAACCGAGTCCTTACGTCCCCAGTGGCAATCCTATCTACTGTTTCATATACAGTCAACTCTTTATCAATCAATTCGTCTTGATTCTGTGCATAGTAACCGGCTTCTACGTTATGCCCTATTTGAACGGAGCCTTCAAGCACTTGCAGCTCTCCCCTCTGTGCGGCCAACAATCGGAGCATCGTCGTTTTCCCCTCTCCGTTTCTTCCCACAAAGGCAATTTTCTGGCCACGTTCCACAGTTATGGAAGTATTCGTAAAAACAGGTTTGCCGTTATATCCTGCCGCCAGGTCTTTACACGTATAAACTACCGTTCCACTCCTGGGCGGATCGGGAAAACGAACCCTTATTTTCGTATGATCAACGGGATCTATTTCTACCAACTCCATCTTTTCCAATTGCTTTATCCGGCTTTGTACCTGATTGGATTTAGTAGGCTTGTACCTGAACCTCTCTATAAATTCTTTCGTTTTTTCTATAGTTTTCTGCTGGTTTTCATAAGCAGCTGTTTGCTGTTCTATCCTTTCCCTTCTTAGTTCCATAAAATGGGAGTATGAGGCCTTGTAATCATATATCCTCCCCAGTGAAAGCTCTATAGTGCGTTCTGTAACGGTATCCAGAAACGTCCTATCGTGCGAAACCACAAGTAAGGCCCCTGTGTATGAAATCAAATATTCTTCCAGCCACCGCAAGCTTTCAATATCCAAGTGGTTAGTAGGTTCATCCAATAGCAACACATCGGGATTGGCAAGTAAAAGTTTGGCCAACTCAATACGCATATTCCATCCTTCAGAAAAAGTAGCCGTAGGTCTATCAAACTCTTCTTGTTTAAATCCTAATCCCCTCAATACCCTTTCTGCTTTTCCACTATGGTTTTCAGAGGCAATCAGACGGTATCGGTCGCTATGATCAGCCAATTCTCTAATAAGTTTATCATAGGCTTCTGAGTGATAATCTTCCCTCCGGGCCAGTTCCTTATTGATTTGCTCCATCTGTTGAGTGAGGACAGTTATGTGCGAAAAAACTTGTAACGTCTCTTCCAAGACAGATTTGTCTTTAGCATGATTCATTTGCTGAGGAAGGTAACCGCTTTTCAATCTCATGTCCCTTACTACGGCACCGGAAGTGGGCTCCTGTAAGCCGGTAATGATTTTCATAAGGGTGGACTTGCCTGTTCCGTTTTTCCCAACGAGTGCTATCCTGTCCCTTGGATTTATATGAAAAGAAACATCAGAAAACAGTTCCTTATGAGCAAAGGAAACGTGAATATTTGAAAGAGAAATCATTGCACGGTAGTCCCTTGTGTATTTAACTTCAACGGTTGGCCATTGTAAATAGCAAAAGCCTGTCCATGGGAAAACATGGCAACTGTATCGTAGATAAAAGGAATCACACGTTCTCCTTTTTTATTAATGAACCCCCATTTTCCTCCCAGCTTCATAGCTGCCAGTCCGTTAGAAAAAGCCGGATGCCCCCCTTCGTATTGAAATGGCACCACAGTATTGCCTTTTTTATCAACAAAGCCGTATTGTTTTTGTATCCTAGAAGTCATCAGGTTAAAGCGGGCTGCCAAAGCCACCTCTTCATGAAAATCATAAAGCTCCACAAGGCTTAATGATAAAGGCAAAGTAAAAGAACCGGTCTTGTCAATCACACCATACTGTTTGTTATGGCATACAACGGCCACTTCGCAGCTAAAATCATGAATAATATCATACTGCGGAGGGAGTACTACCTTCCCTTTTTTTGACAATACACCATACCCATTTTCGTTTCTTATTACAGTCATTTCTTCTCGGTACGGACCAATCCAATTGTAAAACTCAGACGGGTATTCCAGTTTTTTAGTATTTCGTAAGGCATAAAACCCCAACCTGCCTGTCACTATCCACTCGGGAGAATGATGAAAGTAAAGGGTATCGTAAACCGGTTCAATAAGAACGGCAGCCTTTTTATCCAACAATCCGTAATGCTCGTTTAACAACACCCTGAACGTACCGGGGGTGCACACCTCTACCTCTTCGTACATGACAGGAACCAGAGCGTGTTTATCTCCTCTTTTGTGAAGTCCCTCAAGACTGCCTTTTCTTACTTTAAAATAAACATTATCGGCGGCCTCTATCCAATCATATTCCGGAGCTATTAAAGGTTTTCCTCTTTTGTCTGTTACGCCCCATTTTTTGTTACGGCAAACCAATACAAACTCTTCATAAACCTCTACGCTGTCGTAGAAGTTGGTTTTTTGATAGTTTCCTTTCGGATCTATCAGATGAAAAGAACCGTCGGGATATACAGATCTTAGAAAAGGCAACCTCTCTTCATAGTATTTCTCGGTTACCACATTGCCGGTCACATAGGACCTCAATCTCCCCCGCCTGTCCCAAACACGGTATTCTTTGTCCTTTATAGTAACATACACATTACGGAACGCATATAACGTATCAAACCCCGGGCGCAAAACCCAGCGACCTTTATCGTTTAACAGTCCGTAATAAGAGTCCATACGAGCAATTGCCCTTCTGTTTTGCAACGGGACAACGTGATCTAAATATCTTTTAGACAGAAGCAAGCCTAAAGAATCCTGCAAGTTCATGCCTTTTCCGGGCACAAACACAGGACCGGGCCTAAAATGTTGTGGTCTGTATCCACCGTTGAACAAATGCACTTCTTCTCTTAAGGTTTCAACAGGCATAGGACGGTACATTCGTACTAGAGCTGCCTTACTGTGACCGTTCAGCATCCTGCCTTTTAACAATAAGATCACCGGTTTTTTCCAAAAGAAAGGGATTAGAAAAAGCAGCAAACACAGAAGCAAGACTCCGGCCGGGAGATACCATCGGCGTTTAAAGCGCAACTTCTTCATTTCCTTCTGCCTTTTTGTTGAAACTAACCAAAATGCTTATCTCATAAAGCATATACAAAGGTAAAGTTACAATAAACAATGTGAAAGCATCACCGCTGGGTGTAATGACGGCTGCCACAATTAACAAAATAGTAAAGGCATACTTGCGGTGTTTTTTTAGCAGTTGTTTTGAAATAATGCCCAATCTGGATAAAACGCGGAACAAAATGGGCATTTCAAAAACAATCCCCATGATGATGATCAGCCAGGTAAACATATGAATGTAGGACTGGAGCGTAATTTGGTTTTCCACCCAATCGGTTACCTTATAATTACCCAGAAAGTTAATAGTTAACGGAAATACAAAAAAGTATCCTACCAAAACCCCTATGAAAAAAAGAATAGAACACCAACCAAAAGCCCTTACCACTGATTTTCTCTCCTTTTCATACAATGCAGGCTTAACAAAAAGCCATAGCTGATATAGTATAAACGGAGTTCCTAACACTAAGGCCAGGCTAAGGGAAATATTTATATGAGTAAAAAATTGAGCAGCCAGTTCAATGTTTTGCAGTTCCAGTTTAAAAGGAGCCGGCGCCATAGCCGGTATTTTTAGTAAAAGAGCCAAGGAGTCCATCCATTGGTATAGGATGAAATCTGAGCTTCTGGGTGCAAAAATAATTTTTTCAAATACCAATTCCTTGTTCAAGAACACAACCACCATAAGTATCAGCAAAACAATCACAGAGCGTATGAGTACTTTGCGAAACTCATCTAGATGTTCCCAGAAGGTCATCCTGGAATTGTCCTGTTGGATATGGGTAGCCACTACTTGTTAAGGGTCTTTTCCAGATCTTCTTTCTCGTCCTTTAATTCTTCTTCTACGCCTTTCATCCCGTCTTTAAAGCTTTTCACGCCTTTGCCCAACCCTTTCATAAGCTCAGGTATTTTTTTACCTCCAAAAAGAAGGAGAATAACCAATGCAATAATGATTATCTCGGTGGCACCAATCGTACCAAACAATAATAATTTGATCATATTCTTGTACTTTAATGATTACAAATCTATATATTTTTCCAATACTTTTGTTAGGAAATCGGGAGCTCTTACAGGAATACCACGTGCCTCATCTACAAAAGCCAGTGTTACGTAGCCTTTTGCCAACAATACACCGGACGGATTCAGAATGTGGTATGTAAACGTAATGCGTGAACGAGGCATTTCTTTTAATTGCGTGACAACGGTAAGTATCTCTCCATACCTGGCCGGCTGAATGTAATCACATTGCAAAGAATGTACGGGCATAATGATTCCCCTGGCCTCTGTCTCTCTATAAGGAACCCCGTAGTGTTCCATCATCTCTTCGCGTGCTATTTCAAAATAACGGATGTAATTGGAGTGATGGACCACTCCCATTTGATCCGTTTCATAATACCTGACTTTAATTTCTGTAGTATGTTCCATAATACTTAGTTAAGAATCTTAGCATGGGTGCTTGGAAGATAGTAAATTAGCTTAAAGTTATCCAACAACAAGGAACTGCCGTGAGCCCCCTTGAATTCATCGCCTTGCCAGGAAGAAGAGCAGCGTACTACCAAGTGGGTCATGGTAAGATTTTCTTTGCCTTCTACCGACTCAAACAAGTAACGCTCTTGAATCCAGCCGTCAGTTCCTTCTGAATACAGATCATATCCGGCAATCATATTTACTCTGTTTTTAGGGTCATAAGCCCACTTATTTCCGGTAAAACGATGCAGTTCTACAATTATGGAAGCCCTGTCGCGCCCTTCAATTTTTTTAGGAGCTTTGAAATCCGGTGTGCCAAAGGCTGTTTTAAACGGTTCTGTATGCACCCTCTGTTCTCCTGCTTTGTAATTGTATTCCACTTCAAATCCTACCGGATTTACATCCACCCCAAAAACAATCCCAAAATCGGGCATACTGGATGGATTCATGACTGCATCTGCGCTCATACTAAAATTGAAATTACCCAAAAGAAGAGCACCAGCCGTTAAACTGGTTACTTTCATAACAATCAGGTTCACTGTTTTAAGCTGAGTCAACAGTTGAACGGCGTGGGTACCATCTCTGCCTGTGCTTTTTAAACACCCCGAAACCTGCACGTTATTGCCTGATATCCACCCCTTTCCATTAGAAGGCCATATGTTAAAAACACCGTCTATGGTTGTCCATTGCTCAAACGAGCTGTTAGCTACTTGAGGAGCATACAGCATCTGTACCTTCCACTCCCTTTCTGTTTCATCTTCTGACATTACATAAAAAGTACAAGGGGTATTAAAAGATACTTCCAGAGGAGCTCCCGGAATAAGCCCTTGATGAATACGTGCCCCCTCACTCAATACCACGGTAGGTCTAATGGTTAAAACGGCTTCCCGGGAAGGCCTGGCAGACACTAAAAGCGTAATGGAAGCTTTGTCGCGCTCCAAGTATTTTTGATCAAAAACAAATCCCGAAGAAGGGTTTCCTGTAATGAAATCAATAACGTCGGCTTCTGAATTCCTTGGACAGGATCGATCCTCCAGTTGTAAGGTCCATTCCGTACGGTTGGTACCGCTTTCAGATGTTACGCTAAAATGGAATTTCTGTTCCGGATTTTCAAAAACTAACGTATGTTCTAAAGCAGTAATGTCTCCATCCGCCGTGGCATTTTTTGAAAGCTCCAGCACGCCGTTGACCGTTACAGGCATTTTAACAGACCAGTCGTTAATAACCAGTGTTACTGTGTGAGCAAGTGTATCTACCCTACCCGTTTCCTGTAACTCTATGTTATTTTGTGTTTGACTTGTTCCGCTATAACTGTCTATTTTGTATCCCAGAACAAGAGCTTCTGTAACTTCTATACGCTCATCTTCCAAGATCAGGAGCCATTCTTTACAGTCGCCACTTTCTGCCATAACCGTCAAAGGAACAACTTGTTCTATAGTTTGGAAAACAATGCCTTCCTTAAACGTTTCCAGTAACACAGCCCCGGACGAAAGCTCCAGGTGGAATTTTTCAATAACAAAAGGGAAATCGTAGCCCGCTTTCAACGTAAGCGAAACAGTCTGTTCTTTCTTATCTATAGAGGCGGAAGTACTTTTCAACTGTACTAAGTTCTCGGCAGATTGGTATGAACTTACTTCCAAAGCCAGAATTTCTGCTTCTGTTTCAAACCACGGCAGTAACCTCAGCTCCCAGGGCCGGCAAGTACCGGCTTCCGAGGTTATACTAAAAGGCACTTTGTCTTTATAACTTTCAAACAGAAATGTGCTAGGAAGATCGCTAGTGGCATCTTCAGAAACGCTCATAACGTATTCTTTGATCTCCAGTGGGAAATCTTTGCCTTCTGTAAACGGAATTTCAACAACTCCGGAAAGCGTATCCACTACAGGAGTCCCCAAAACCATTTCATGCAGTTCAGACTCGTACTCTACCACCAGAAAAGAGAGTACATCGTTTGCCGTATTAAGCCATTTCTTCCATGAAAAAATCCAGGGACGAGCCACTCGGCTTATCATATCGGTAAGGTAGAAAGTCTCTTCTTGCTCCCAACTGACAACCGTAAAATCCTGCGCTTTATTTTCTCCAATAACCAACACATAAGGGGCAAGATCAAAACTAAGACTAGCCTCCCAGGGAAAAGGAATTCCTGCGTCCTTTACAGTAGCCACTCCCCGGCTATGTGTGTAATCCGTTTCCAAATCTACTACCTTGGGACCTTCTGTTCGGAAAATAAGAGCCATAGGTCCGTTGGGTTGCAAACGTTCCCAAACGCCGGGATCTGCCTGTGAACTTTCATGTATCGGAAGCACTTCTGCCAGTTGCACAGACCATGTTTCTTTTTTACCGCTTTCTGCAATTACTGTAAATGGCACAGAGGTATTGTAAGACTCCAGAGAAAGAGACAAAAAACCCTCCCCCACGTTTTCCAAGGCGGTCTCTCCCATGCTATCCAGGATGGCACCGGGGCTTAATTCCAGGTACAACTCTGCTTGCAACGGAAGGACCTGTCCGCTCAAAGCGTAAATGCATACTTGCGACTCTACCACATCAATCTCTAACTCCGAAGAAAGAAGAAAACCTTTTGGAGCAAAGCTTTCCAATTGAGCGCTAAGTACAGAAGCTTGATCACTTAAAGGGGCTACTTCTATAATAACCTCATAAGAATGAGGAACGCCACTTAGGGCTATCAAATGAATTCTACGGACCGTATCTTCCGTTTCAAAGGTAAGGGTATTCTCTGTATCCCATCCCAAGATTTTATCAATGGTTTGGGCTGTGCCTATGTTGAGTGTTACGGTTACCGGAAACTCGTATTTTCCGTACTCCATGGGTAACACAATGCCTCCTTCTTTTACAGAAGGATCTCCAAACCGAACGGTCTGTGGAACCACATCCGTTATGGAACACTCTGTAACGGATGCGTGGTCATTCAGGTCGGTTACTTTATCGCAGTTAAAAAAAAGCGTAAAGAGAAGAAGCATAAGGAACCCATGCCTAAATCTCATTGCAAATCCTTTTATGTTATTACAACAGTTCAAGTTGTTTTTCCAGCGCTTTTATTTTGCTCTTGGCATCTGATTGCTTTTTACGCTCTATATCTACTACCTTCCGGGGCGCTCTCTGCAAGAAAGACTCGTTGGCTAATTTTTTTTCTACAGAAGAAAGAAACTTACGGTAATAAGTCAACTCTGCATGCAATTTGGACTTTTCTTCCTCTATGTCCAGTAACGTACCCAAAGGAACAAAGCACTCTGTAGTTCCTATGAGAAAGGTATATACATTGACTTCAGAGGGAGCTTCATGTACTTGTTGTACCGTTTTTAATCCGGCCATACGCATGGCTATACCATGCCATTTGGAAGGAAAAGAACCTTTAAAGAGCAAGTCCAGTTCTTCTTTTCTTGGGATTTGTTTGCTCTGACGCAGCCCCCTTATATGCACAACCATTTCTTGCAAACGAACAAATTCATCCAATGCTGATTTATCAAAAGAACCTGTCTGGGGGACAGCAGATACCATAATACTTTCTCCCGAGGTGCGTTCGCTTAGGTTTTGCCATAATTCTTCTGTTATGAAAGGAATAAACGGGTGCAATAAATGCAGCTGGATGTTAAAAAACTGTAAAGTCATGTCATACGTTTGCGCATCCAACCTTCTTTCCTCCTCTGTAAAAGGCTTAATGATTTCCAAATACCAGGAACAGAAATCGTCCCAAAAACGTTTGTAAAGGAGCATAAGGGCTTCCGAAAGCCTGTACTTGCTCAAAAGGTCATCTACCTCATAGCGGGTAGCTGCAAGCAATTGAGAGAACCAACGGACTGCTTCCTGTAGCGTATCCGACGGTACCATGGTTTCTTCCCTTTTCCAGGAACGAACCAGGCGGTATGCATTCCAAACTTTGTTACAGAAGTTCCTCCCCTGCTCTACTTGAGACTCGTCAAATAAGATGTCGTTTCCTGCAGAAGTACACAACATCAATCCCATCCTTACTCCGTCTGCTCCGTATTGGTCCATCAACTCAATAGGATCGGGTGAATTGCCCAGCGACTTGGACATCTTTCGTCCCAGTTTGTCTCTTACCATACCGGTAAGATAGACGTTAGAAAAAGGCTTTTGGTTGCAAAACAAATCTCCGGCCATAACCATTCGGGCCACCCAGAAAAACAAAATATCGGGTGCCGTAACTAAATCGTCGGTGGGATAGTAATACGCTAGTTCCTTGTTGCTCTCTTTTTCCGGATGACCCGGTTTATCGGGATCAAATACAGAGATGGGCCACAACCAGGAAGAAAACCAGGTGTCTACCACGTCCGGATCTTGCACCAGGTCCTCTGCTTGTAAATTAGGATCGTTTTTCCGAGCCAATTCCAAAGCTTCTTCCGCTGTAGAAGCTACTACTACCTCTCCGTTGGGGAGGGTCCATGCCGGGATTTGCTGCCCCCACCATAGTTGGCGTGAAATACACCAATCTCGAGCCGTTTCCATCCAATGACGGTATGTATTTCTGTATTTATTCGGGATCAGCTTTACGTTTCCATCTTCTACGTAAGCGAGGGCTCTTTTGGCCAGGATCTCTAACTTTACAAACCACTGAAGGGAAAGCCTCGGCTCAATGACGGCATCTGTCCGCTCAGAAAAACCTACTTGCGTGATGTACGGTTCTTCTTTCTCCAGACATCCATTTTCTTCCAACATATGACGAATCTTCCTTCTGGCCTCAAAACGATCTTCTCCTACCAGGACTTGCGCCTGTTCGTTCAAAGTTCCATCGGGATTCAGAATGTCAATCACGGGTAATTTGTGTCGCAATCCTATTTCGTAGTCGTTTAGATCGTGAGCCGGAGTGATTTTTAAGCAGCCTGTACCAAAGTCCATAGTCACGTAATCGTCTGCCAGCACAGGAATCTCTTTGTTTATCAAAGGGATAAGAACCTTTTTACCCACCATGCCTACATACCGTTCGTCTTGCGGGTTTACACAAACGGCTACATCGGCCATAATGGTTTCGGGACGTGTGGTAGCTATAGACAAATATTCTTTCCCGGCTTTACCATTCTCACTAAAGAAATACTTCAGGTAGTACAGTTTCTCATTTACTTCACGATGAATGACTTCCTCGTCACTAACGGCCGTTTGACCTTCAGGATCCCAGTTTACCATACGTATACCGCGATAAATCAATCCTTTATTGTAAAGGTAAACGAATGACTCTATCACGGAACGGCTCATATCCGGGTCCATGGTAAAAGAAGTTCGTTCCCAGTCACAAGAGGCTCCCAGTTTTTTGAGCTGTTCCAGAATAATGTTCCCGTGTTTTTCTTTCCAAGCCCAGGCATATTTCAGAAATGTTTCCCGGGTCATATCCGACTTTTCCAGCCCTTGTTCTTTTAACAGGGCTACTACCTTGGCTTCTGTAGCTATAGAAGCATGATCGGTTCCGGGAACCCAACACGTATTCTTTCCTTGCATCCGCGCTCGCCTTACCAATACATCCTGTATGGTATTGTTGAGCATATGTCCCATATGGAGCACTCCGGTAACGTTGGGAGGCGGGATGACCATACTGTATTTGGGTCGATCATCGGGGACAGAACGGAAAAAACCATGCTTCAGCCAGTAAGCATACCATTTTTCTTCTGTTATGGAAGGATCGTATATTGCGGGTAAATCCATATTTTATAGAGAATAAGAGGCAAATATATAAAAAATACTACTTTTGTAGCATCTAAACAGCATGGCCATGGAACAAAAACCTAAGAAAGAGATCAATATTGAATTGCCGGAAGACGTAGCACAGGGCTGCTATTCTAATCTGGCCATCATCACCCATTCCAGCAGCGAATTTGTGTTTGACTTCATACGCATGATGCCCGGAATTGTAAAGGCAAAAGTGCAAAACCGTATTGTCATGACACCGGAACATGCCAAACGTTTTTTTAATGCATTGCATGATAACCTTATGAAATACGAGAATCATTTTGGTGAAATCAACCTTTCCGGTAAAGGGATGAATAACATGCCCTTGCATTTTGGAGACGGTACTCCGGAAGCTTGACCCTGTTAAACGTTCCTGTTCTTTCGTTTATTTTTCTGCGTTGTATATTTTCATAACGTCACCATCTGACAACATCCTGTCATAAAACCTAAGTGCGACCATCTCTGCAGGTATAAATGTATTCAGTACGTTACCGTTGCGTGCATGTCCACCAATCACCAAGTCGTTTTGCACACCAAAACTCATTTGCATACTTTCTGTGTACATGTTCACACCATTCAGATAAACAGACATAGAGGTGCCGTCAGAAACAATGGACAGCATATGCCACTCCGTTCCCAGGATGGTGGAGATATCAAGAGTTCCCACAGCAGGTAACGGAACCACATGCGTTTCTTGTCCCGGTCCCAAACAGAGTGTCATTACCCAATTATTTCCGTCGTGGTCAATCAGCACAAAGAATCCGCCTTCAGACACAGAACCAAAAAATGGGTATTTTACCTGCTTGTTCATGGCCGACCGGAACCTTAGCCAGAAATTCATAGAGCCTTTAGAAACCCCGGAAAGCGGATTAAAGTTTTTGCTGTACAGATACCCGCTGCTGCCGTTAAAGGAAATAGCAGCACGTACTCCGCCCGGTTTGCTGGTGTAGTTGTATGAGATACCGCTCGACACTATCAGGTCGTGTGCTGCCCCTGTCCAATCATGAGCTTTCCCGTCTTCAGATACGGTTATAAACATTTTTAACCCCTCCTGAACTACTACAGAAACATCGTGCAATGTCGTAAGCTCTTTAGTGGCACCATAATATACACCGTGTGCAGTTTTTACGTAAGCCCGGTAATAATACGTGGTATTCATAAGCAGATCCTCTGCAAAGGAAGAAAATACGCCTTCTGCAGGTTGTGTGCCCAGGTTAGTACAGAAATCTTCCCAGGTAGGCTCTACGTTTGTACTCCAGCAATGACCGTAAGCCAGAATTGGTTCTGACCCTTTTCTTTCTACCCGGCCTTTTAACGTGGCTGTATAATACGTAACGTCTTCTGCCTCGGCCGTTTCTATCACCGGTTCTTCAATATTTAAAAGGTAAGAAACCGGTCCGGAATAGGCCAAACCAAAGGGGTTAACAGCAAAGCTTTGCATAGTATATTCCAGTCCTCTTTGTGGGTTGGGAATGTTATAAAAGAACGCCGTTCCTGATGTTTTTTCTCCCATAAACACAGAAGAGCTTGTACCTAAAACAGGCAATTCATCCGTAGTGTTCCATACAAAACCGTGTTCTGAAAAAGGAATGCCTGCTGCATTTCTTTCTCTAACTACCAAAACATTGGAATAATCGTCATAGCTTATGTGCGGATTACTTAGCACGGGTGGCTTATACTCCAACACAAAAGTTTCTCCGTAAGAAATCCCCATTTCATTTTCTGCATAAGCCCTTACATACCACGTGGTACCGTAGTCCGGCAACGGTTCCGGATAAGAAACAAACGATCTTCCTTCCTCCAAGGCTCCCAAGCGGGTACATCCCTCTCTCTCTGTATCTGTTACCTCAGGAACTTCCGGTTGTGGGCTTATGCTCCAGCAGTGACCGTGTTGTACCACAGAACCTCCCCCGTTGCTAACTAACGTTCCTTTAAATCGCAAGCGATACTCATTATCCAACTCGTATCCTTCTGTGCTTACTTCCGACACTACAGCTGCTGTAGAGTAGTTTACCATAATGGTAAAATCCTGCTCGGGCGCAACTACACGAATAGCACTTTGCGAAACTCCGGCAGGAATGTTTTCTCTATCCAGTACAACCACTACCTCTACTTGCTCTTTTTCCTTGGTAATGATCCCTTCCCACAAAGAAAAGTCCAGGTTTTCATCTTCGCAGGTTATAGTAAAAGGTACCGGAGCTACCCCTGAAAGCCTCTCTACGGTAAACTTTGACTCTGTATTCTCAGATCCAAAATCAATAGATTGTGCAGATACCTGAATCAGATTTTTAGTCTTGCTTATTTGAAATACATAGGTAGTATCTCCGCCATCAGACAAAAGTTCTGTTGTAAACGAATGATCTCCAAATTCCAGATGGGAACGATCGGCTGTAATGATCACTTTTACCTCTTCTCCTGCCCCTATACTTCCTTCTGTCACTTGCCATGCCAGCCATCCGGGCAGTTCTTCTTTCAGGTGCCAGGTCAACGGAAGGTTCCCTTCGTTAGATAAGGTAGTACTGCTATGTGTCTCTTCTTCTCCAAAATCAAAGAAGGTTTTGTTGGCTTTCAGTAACGCTCCTTCTACCCTCATTTGAACAGCAATAGTAAGCGGATCCTCTCCTCCAACCAATTGTACTTCTTCATTGTAAGAACCTATGGCAAGCCCTGTGCGATTACATATAAATAAAAGATCCTGTTTAGCTTCCGGGGGCAATATTCCTCCCACAGGCTCTACTGTCAGCCATTCCGGAAAATAAATATCCAGAAAATTCCAACTAAGCGTATCGTTTCCTGTATTGGATAACTCAAGATGCGCTTCCGTTTTTTCTCCTTTAAAATCAATTTGATTTTCAGAGAGAACGGGTAAAGCCACCCGTCTGATCAAAGTAACATGAAAAGTGTAAAGATTCTTTTTTCTGGGGGAAAGCGGCATTTTTAACGTTTCCTGATTGTCGTAGCCCGGTTTGCTAAAAACAAGGTAAACAGATTCATCTGTTCTGGGAAGAGAAATCGAAAATTTCCCGTCCTCATCCGTCTCTTCTCCTAAGTTGAAAGGCATTACAGAGACAGAAACTCCCGGTAAAGAGTGATTTGTGACTGCATCAGTTACGGTCCCCGAAAAGGTGGTGATCGTTCCCGTCTGATCACAGGAAACGGTAAAAATAAATGAGAGTATAAAAAGTAAAAAAGCTACGGAAGCTTTAGGAAAACGAAAAGGTTGCATACTGTTACTGTTACTCCTGCAAATATAGTTAACTTTGCCAATCTTTTATAACAGAAAAATGTGACAAGCCAATGAGTAATTACAAAAACAAACTGCACCAAATCAAAGCTTTTGCCCTGGACGTAGACGGTGTTTTAACAGACGGAAGCGTTATAGCTACACCGGACGGAGACCTTATTCGTTCGCATTATGCCCGTGACGGTTATGCCATTCGTAAAGCCTTGGAACATGGGTACTGTGTAGCTATTATAACGGGAGCCACCTCACCTTCTGTAGAAAAGCGATACAAACTTTTAGGAGTAACTGATATATATATGGGAGCTCTTGACAAGATGCCCCCGTTCCACCAGTTTTGTGAAAAACACAACCTGGATCCTTCACAGGTAGCCTATGCCGGAGATGATATACCGGATATACCGCCCATGCTGGCCTGCGGTCTTGGCTTTTGCCCTTCAGACGCTGCCACCGAGGTTCGTAAAATAGCCAGATACATCTCTCCTTTTCCCGGAGGCCATGGCTGTGCACGCGACATCATAGAACAAGTACTTAAACTTCACGGTAAATGGTACAAGGGTTCAGAAGGCCTGCCGGAGAACATGCTTAAAACCGTATCGGAATGAACACTCCTTTTCATCTGATCTTAGGCTCGTCATCACCCAGAAGGAAAATGCTTCTGGAAGGAACCGGCTTGCCGTTTGTTACGGCATCCATAGATGGAGTGAATGAGAACCATTTGCCAAAAGGAATTGACCCCATAGAAATACCACAACACTTGGCCTACGCCAAGTCACTGGCCTACTCTAAACCTTTGAAAGAAAAAGAGTTGCTGATTACAGCAGATACACTTGTATTTTCTGCTCTTCCCCCGGATAAATCTCTTCCTTCCGTGATTCTGGGAAAACCGCAAAGCCAGGACGAGGCTTTCCAAATGTTGAGGAATTTATCCGGAAATTGGCACAAAGTCATAACAGGAGTATTCCTGCGTTCGGCAGAGGCTCACAAAATAGCCTGTGGTTTTAGTGACATAACAAAGGTCCTATTCTCTCGTTTAGAGAAAGAAGAAATTCAGTATTACATAGAGCATTACAAACCTTACGATAAAGCAGGAGCCTACGGCGTTCAGGAATGGATAGGCTACATTGGCATTGAGCGTATAGAAGGTAGCTTTTACAACGTTATGGGTTTTCCTGTTCAAAAATTTTGGGCCACTCTAAAGCAGCTTAATGCCGTTTCATTTCTATGAGAATGGCTTTTTTCTTACATTTGTAGTTCGCAAAAACATCAAATTATGGAAAAACAACCTTCAGTAACCGAAAAACAACCTTCGGTAGTCATACTGTGCGGTGGAGGTCCGGCCCCCGGAATGAACACCGTAGTATGCACTATAACAAAGACATTTATTACAAAAGGATACCGTATCATTGGTTTGCACGGTGGATACATCGGTCTTTTCTGTAAAGAAAAATGCCGGGTAGAAGAGATGGACTTTAACAAAGCAGATTTGCTTTTCAACAAAGGAGGTTCCTATCTTAGAATGAGCCGCTATAAACCTAGTGATAAAGACTTTGAAGAAAATTTCAATTTTGATTTATTCGATGAGTATAACGTAAAACTTTTAGTAACCATAGGCGGTGACGACACCGCTTCTACGGCCAACCGCATTTCAAAATTTTTGTCAAAAAAAGAGTACAACGTTGCCAACATTCATGTACCCAAGACCATTGACAATGACCTCCCATTACCGGAAGGAGTACCTACGTTTGGTTACCAAAGTGCTAAAGCAGAAGGCACCACACTGGGACGTACCGTATACGAAGATGCCCGCACCAGTGAAAACTGGTTCATTGTAACAGCCATGGGACGCTCTGCGGGCCATTTGGCTTTTGGAATAGGCTCTTCCTGTCATTTTCCTATGATCATCATTTCTGAAATGTTCTACCGAACTCCTATTACCATAGAGAAAGTAGTAAACCTTATTGTCTCTTCTGTCATCAAAAGACAAATACGGAACATCCCTTACGGCTGTGTAATGATCTCGGAAGGCATTTTTCAGGCACTTTCTGAAGAAGACGTACAAGAAGCAGATATTGCTTTTACCTACGATGCGCACGGTCACCCAGAACTGGGTAAAATTTCAAAATCACACATCATTGACAACCTGGTTGACAAAAAGCTTAAAAGCCTAGGTTTGGAAGTAAAAACAAGGCCTGTAGAAGTAGGCTACGAAGTACGCTGCATAAGCCCCAAGTCCTACGACTTGGAATACTGTTCCATGCTGGGTATGGGCGTGTATGAACTCTTCACCAAAGGAGTAAGCGGTTGTATGGTTTGCCGAGACGGTAACGGAAAAATCATCCCCCTATTCCTTCAGGACCTGCAAGATCCCCGTACAGGAAAGATTCCACCGCGGCTGGTGAGTATGAAATCTCAGGAAATGCAATTCTTTACCCGTCACATCATGGATTACATTACAGAGAAAGATTATCCTGAAGCCAGAAAAATCATTGACAACCCGGAAGATTTTGATTTTCACAAAATCTTGAACTATTAACAAAAAAAGCTCCCAAACGGGAGCTTTTTTTTGGTAAAACTATCCGCTATTACGGGAGCTGTGGACCTGATGGTACCAAAGCGCATGCGTCTTCGTTGTCACAATATTTCTCAAAGTTTTTAATGTACTGTCCTGCTAAAGAGATGGCTTTTTCTTCCCATTCTTTGGGATCGGCATACGTATCGCGCGGATCTAAAATCTCTGAAGACACGTTGGGCAATTCCACCGGAATGTTCAGATTCATAATGGGGATGTGCTTGGTAGGAGCCTTATCAATGCTGCCGTCCAGAATAGCATCAATAATTGCACGCGTTTCTTTCAAAGAAATGCGTTCCCCTGTACCGTTCCATCCCGTATTTACCAAGTAAGCTTTGGCATTGTGCTCTTTCATTTTCTTTACCAGATTCTTGGCATAAATGGTCGGGTGTACGGTCAAAAAAGCGGCTCCAAAGGCAGCAGAGAAAGAAGGCAGCGGTTCTGTGATGCCTCGTTCCGTACCGGCCAATTTGGAAGTGTAGCCGCACAAGAAATGGTATTGTGCCTGTTTTTCATCAAGAATAGATACCGGAGGCAATACGCCGTAGGCATCAGCTGAAAGGTAAATCACCTTCTGGGCATGTCCTGCTTTGGAAGGCAACACAATCTTGTTAATGAAATATATGGGGTACGATACGCGCGTGTTTTCCGTAACAGAACCATCCGTGAAATCGGGGGTTCCGTCCGGCAATACCGTAACGTTTTCCAATAAAGCATCCCTACGGATGGCTTTCCAGATGTCGGGTTCTTTCTCTTGGCTCAGATCAATGCATTTGGCATAGCATCCGCCTTCATAATTGAAAATTCCATGGTCATCCCATCCGTGCTCATCGTCGCCAATCAAGTACCGTTTGGGATCTGTAGATAAAGTGGTTTTTCCCGTACCGGACAAGCCAAAGAAAATGGCCACATCACCGTCTTCACCAACGTTAGCGGAACAGTGCATAGACGCAATCCCTTTCAGAGGCAGGTAGTAATTCATCATAGAAAAAATACCTTTCTTCATTTCTCCACCGTACCAGCTTCCTCCCACAACAGAAAGGCGCTCGGTCAGGTTAAACACTACAAAAACATCTGAATTAAGACCTTGTTCTTTCCAATTGGGATTGGTGGCTTTAGATGCATTGATCATCACAAAGTCCGGCTCTCCGTAATGTTCCAGTTCATACTCAGACGGACGAATAAACATGTTGGTTACAAAGTGCGCCTGCCAGGCCACTTCCATGATGAAGCGTACTTTTAACCGGGTATCTGCATTCGTTCCGCAAAAGGAATCTACAACATACAATTTCTTTTTACCGGAAAGCTCTTCTTGTGCAATCTTTTTCAATGAACTCCACACCTGCGGAGTAATGGGTTTATTGATGACTCCATCCCACCATACTGTACTCTCTGTAGTCTCGTCTTTTACAATGTATTTATCTTTTGGTGAACGCCCTGTAAATACTCCTGTTCTTACGTTAACAGCGCCCATATTGGTCAAGACTCCTTTTTCAAAGCCTTCGTTGGCAGGATCCATCTCTGCCTGGTACAGTGTCTCGTAAGAAGGATTGTAAACAATCTCTCCCACATTGGTAATTCCATACTTGGATAGGTCTATTTTACTCATAGTATACGTACTTTTTAATAAGTTGCTAAGATACTCATTTTATTTATCTTTGCAACAGAGAAAATGGGTAAAAACCTTACCTCAAAATTTCGTGAAACCCTGCTTCGTTATTGGGGTTACAGTTCGTTTCGCAACGCACAGGAAGAGATCATAACTTCGGTCTATGCAGGAACGGATACACTAGCTTTATTGCCTACCGGTGGCGGTAAATCCATATGTTTTCAGGTACCTTCCCTTCTTATGGACGGCATTTGCATTGTGGTTTCTCCTTTGATTGCCCTTATGAAAGATCAGGTAGAGTCATTAAAAAAGCTGGGTATCAAAGCCCTCAGCATCCACTCCGGCATGAGTTCTTACGAAATTGATGTAGCATTGGACAATGCCGTTTATGGCAACTATAAGTTCTTGTATCTTTCCCCTGAACGACTGAGCACAGAACTTTTCAGGGCCCGAGTCCAAAAGATGCAACCCTCTTTATTGGTAGTGGACGAAGCCCATTGCATCTCTCAGTGGGGCTACGATTTCCGTCCTTCTTACCTTAGGATAGCTGAATTCAGAAAATGGTATCCCAACGTTCCCGTTCTGGGACTAACGGCCACCGCAACACCACAAGTAACTGAAGACATTGTAGAAAAGCTTGCTTTTCGCAAAGACCACCGGGTTTTTCAAACTTCCTTTGAGCGCAAGAATCTGGCGTATGTAGTACGCCAAGCCGAGGACAAGCTGGGACAGCTTTTGCGCATTGCCGAAGGCGTAGAAGGCACAGGTTTGGTCTATGTTCGTGAAAGAAAAAAAGCCGAAGAAGTGGCCGAATTTCTCCTTTTTAACGGCCACAAGGCAGACGCTTACCATGCAGGACTCCCTGCTCCTCAACGAACCGCCAAGCAGGAAGCCTGGAAAAAAGAAGAAATCCGCATTATGGCTGCCACCAACGCTTTTGGAATGGGCATTGATAAACCCGACGTACGTTTTGTATGCCACTTTGATGTCCCCGATGCTCCCGAAGCTTACTTTCAAGAGGCCGGAAGAGCCGGCAGAGACGGCAAAAAAGCGTATGCCGTTCTCTTGTATAACTCTTCCGATGACAGACGGTTAAAACAAATTTTTAACATTTCCTTTCCAGATGCAGCATTAATAAAAGAAACGTACCAAAACTTATACTCCTACCTGGGTTTAGGCTATGGAGAGGGAGCAGAACAACTGTTTGATTTTAAAATAGAAGAATTTGCCAAGCGCTTTAACAAGCACCCCTCCACCCTCTGGTACGCTCTGCAAAGTCTGGAACAAGAAGGATACATATCCCTCACAGAAGAAGTGGACAACCCTTCCCGCATTACATTCAGAGTAAACAGAGACGAATTGTACAAAGTACAAATAGCTAACCCGCGTTTAGACACTTTTATCAAACTGCTGTTGCGTACCTATACCGGACTTTTTAACGGATTTGTTTCTATAGACGAAAACCACCTTTCTCAGGTAAGCAGAAGCGCACCGGCCGTTATTTCTGAATACCTTATGCACCTTTCACGTCTGGGAGTGATTTCGTACATACCTAAAAAGAGAAGCCCGCAGGTATTCTTACATACCCACAGGCTGGAACCGGGCAACGTGTATTTAAACCCTGCCAGCTTCCTACAACGTAAAGACACTTGGTTCCGTCGTATGGAAGCCATGCTTCAATATGCCTCATCAGAGGCCCCCTGCCGCAGCAAACAACTGTTGGCCTATTTTGGAGAAGGCACAGCATCCGATTGCGGAATATGTGATGTTTGTCTGGCGCGTGCAGGAGAAAAAGATCCTAAAAAAACATTTGAACGCATTGCCGGAAAAATTACAAAATCCCTTCAAAAAGGCCCTGTAAACATCCGTCAGCTAGACCTGCTCTTTACAGAGTCATCAGATCAGGTTATGGAGGTGTTGCGTGCCATGGCAGAAAACGGAGACATCCGTATAAGTGATGACAGCATTATTCAAACTTAGTTTTATCTTTACCCCATGAACAAAAGCAGAGAAGCCGACAGAATCCGGGAGCTAAAACAAGCCATAAACCAGCACAATAAATACTACTATGTACTAAACGCCCCACAAATTTCCGATTTTGAATACGATCTTTTACTCCGGGAACTCATAGAACTGGAACACCAATTCCCCCATCTGATCACAGCAGACTCTCCCACGCAACACATTGGCAGCGATCTCTCTGTACCGGGTACCTCCTTTCAAAGGGTACGCCATAAAACGCCCATGCTCTCGCTCAGTAACACCTACGACAAACAGGAACTGCTGGACTTCCACAACCGCATACTAAAAGCTGTTGCAGCTCCTGCCACGGCTGATACAACTTTCGCAACGACTGCAACGGATGGCGCACCTGCTGCTGCCATTGAGTACGTGTGCGAGCTGAAGCTGGACGGGACGGCCATCTGTCTTTCCTACCAAAACGGGCATCTTGTAAGAGCGCTCACCCGGGGCGACGGCACGTACGGAGACGATGTTACGGCCAATGTCCTGCGCATAGCCTCCATACCTACCCAACTGCCTCCGGCAGATACGTTTGCTTTGCCCTACCCTGCTCAATTCGAAATTCGCGGAGAAATAGTAATGTCCTTCAGCCGTTTTAGGGAACTGAATGAAATCAAAGAAGAACAAGGCGAACCTCCCTTTGCCAACCCGCGCAACGCAGCTGCAGGAACGTTAAAGCTGCTGTCTGCAGAAGAAGTAGAGCGGCGCCGACTTGACTGCTACGTCTATCACTTAGTAACGGAAACCGACGGTATCCAAACGCAATGGCAAGCCTTGGAAGCAGCTCGTCAATGGGGATTCCCCGTATCGGAACAGCGCAAACTCTGCCACAACATACAAGAGGTTACCGAGTTTCTGGAACTCTGGGATAAAAAACGTACAGACCTACCGGTAGCCACAGACGGCATTGTCATTAAGGTAAACGATTTTACACTGCATAAAAAGTTGGGAATGACTGCTAAAAGTCCTCGCTGGGCTACAGCGTACAAATTCCAAGCAGAGCAAGCTGTCACCCGTCTTCTCTCCGTTGATTTCCAGGTGGGAAGAACAGGCGCCATAACGCCTGTGGCCAACTTGGAACCCGTTTTCCTTTCCGGCACTACGGTAAAACGTGCCTCGTTGCACAATGCAGACCAAATTGCACTTCACGACATTCGTCTGGGCGATACGGTTTTTATTGAAAAAGGCGGCGAAATCATTCCTAAAGTCGTAGGCGTTGACCTCGGCTTACGTCCTCAAGGGACACATCCTTTTCAATACATTCAAACGTGTCCGGAGTGCGGAACTCCTCTGGAAAGGGACGCCGGAGAAGCCAAACATTTTTGTCCCAACCGCTGGGGCTGCCCCCCTCAAATCAAAGGCAGAATCTCGCATTTTATGAGCCGCAAGGCCATGAACATCCTGGGAGGAGACGCCCTTATAGAACAACTCTATAGTAAAGATTTGGCAACCTCCCCGGCAGATCTGTATGACCTGACCCCACACAAACTGGAAGTACTTGAAAACTGGGGAACCAAGTCTACAGAAAATTTACTGGCCAGCCTGGCAGCCTCTAAAAACGTTTCTTTTCCCCGTGTACTTTACGCATTAGGCATTCCTTACGTAGGAGAAACTACGGCCAAATACCTGGCAGAACATTTTGGATCCCTTCGCGCCTTACAAAACGCATCGTTTGAAGAACTGAAAGAAGCCCCGGAAATAGGAGAAAAAATAGCATTGGCCATTTGTCAATTCTTTAGTGACTCAAGAAATACAGAAGCGATAGAAAGATTCCGGCAAGCCGGGCTGTCCTTTGAACAAACACAGAGCCAAGCACAGAAAGTATCGGATTTGCTGGAAGGCAAACGATTTGTTATATCCGGAACCTTTACCCGGTCCAGAGAAGAAGTTAAAAACCTAATAACGGCACACGGTGGCAAGGTTTTGGCATCTGTTAGCGGCAATACCGATTATTTTTTAACAGGAGAAAAAGTGGGGCCGTCTAAGATGAAAAAAGCTACCGAACTAAACGTCCTCATAATTAACGAAAACGATTTTATGAGCCTGATAGAAAGGCCACAAACCTTATTTTAACCATGAGAGCAACTATCCTTGATACCCTACATTTTATTGGAACAAACGACAGAAGCAAAACATTTTTTGAAAGCAATTGGCCGCTCCCGGCAGGAATCTCTTACAACTCTTACCTGATCACAGACAAGAAAACCACCCTTATAGATACTATTGAATACGGCAGCGACCGTTCTTATCTGGAAAACGTAGACTACTTGCTGAATGGTCGTACTCTGGACTACCTGGTAATCCTGCATATGGAACCCGACCATGCCGGTATGATTAGTGACTTGTTGCAGCGCCACCCCCAAACTGTTGTCGTAACCAATGCCCGAGGCATAAAATTGCTAGAGATATACCATCCGGGTATTGAACAAGAAAAGGTTCGTGAAGTCAAAGACGGTGATACATTGGAACTGGGGCACCATTCCCTGCAATTTATCTTTACTCCCATGGTCCACTGGCCGGAATCTATGATGGCCTACTGCACTACAGAACAGGTTTTGTTTTCCCAAGATGCTTTTGGTACGTTTGGCACGTTGGACGGAGGGATATTTGACGATGAAATTGATCCGGAGTATTATAAAGACGAAATGCTCCGTTACTATACCAATATTATAGGACGCTTTTCCGGACAGGTGAAAAGGGCCCTGCAAAAAGCAGCTTTGCTTCCCATCCGCATCATTTGCCCGGTACATGGCCCCGTTTGGAGGACACATCCGGAAACAGTTTACCAATGGTACGCACAATGGGCTGCCAGTGAAAGTGAAAAAGGAGTAGTACTGGCCTACGCTACAATGTACGGTCACACACAACAAACAGCAGACTACCTAGCACGCAAATTATCAGAAAACGGTATCCGTAACATACGGGTTTTTGATACCTCTAAAACGCACCCCTCATTCATTCTAAAGGAAATTTGGAAATACAACGGACTGGTGCTGGGATCCTGCTCTTACAATACAGGCATGCATCCGTCCATGCATCAGCTGTGTCATGAAATAGACATCATGCAACCGGGAAAGAAAAAAGCTTTCTTGTTTGGAGGCTATTCCTGGAGTGGCGGCGGATTGAAAAACCTACAACTCTTTACACAAAACATGGTAGAAAAACACGCCTGGGAATTGAATTCCCCGGGCATAGAAATACCGGGATACCCCGGCATAGAACAACTCTTGGCCCTGGACCCTGCAATTGCAGAGTATGCAGCTACGCTTTGATTTAGTATTTTTAGCAAGAACTTTTGGAAACACCAGACTACATAGATCAATATTTTGAACCGCTCCGGATTTTAAGCAAGAACAGATGTGCCAACACAGAAGAATACGAGCAAGTGTTGAAGGCATATCAGTTTGCCAAAGAAGCCCATAAAAACCAAAAGCGCCTTTCCGGGGATCCTATTATCCTCCATAGCATAGAGGTAGCAAAGATTGTTGTTGCCGAGATAGGGCTTGGTTATAAATCCATCATTACGGCCCTCTTACACCACATCCTTACAGACACAGACTATACCAAAGAAGAAATTGCCGGTATGTTTGGTGAAAAAATTGAAGAGCTGGTAGAGGGGCTTGGAAAAATGGAACGTGTTTTTGCTGCTCATGACAGAACGCAAGAAGAAACGTTCAAACAAATGCTACTGACGGTAAACAACGACATCCGTGTTTTGCTTATTAAGTTAGCAGACAGACTGCATAATCTCAGAAATATAAAAGAACTGCCGGTAGAGAAACGCGCTCGCAACCTGGGAGAATCCATGTACATATTTGCTCCTCTGGCACACCAAATGGGACTGTATACCATTAAGTCGGAAATAGAAAACATTTGGATGAAGCACGCCATGCCGACAGAATACGAAGAAATTGAAGAAAAAGTAAAAAACGAAACAGGTCGCAGAGGAAGTGACATTACAAGAACATTCCTTGAACCCATTACAGAACTCTTAAAAAACAAGGGCATAGATTTTCAAATCTCTACCCGAATTAAGACCCCTTACTCCATCTGGTCCAAAATGAAGAAGAGGAATGTGTCTTTTGAAAATGTGTATGATTTGTTTGCCCTTAGGATTGTATTCCACCCCCGGGTGACCCACCGGGAAGAAGAACACAATACGTGTTATCAAATTGAGGAATGGCTGAACGAACGTTGGGAACCTTATACAGTTCGTCGCCGGGATTGGCTCAAGACTCCCAAAGAAACAGGATACGAAGCTTTACACTCAACCTACCTCACCCCTTCCGGGAACTGGCTTGAAGTTCAGATCCGCAGCAAAAGAATGGACGAGATTGCAGAACAAGGAGTGGCTGCCCATTGGAAATACAAAGGGATATTACCGGAAGTTAGCGGCATAGAGCGTTGGCTGGTAAAAGTAAGAAAAACACTAGAGACTAAAGATTCACAAGCCCTGGAGTTCTTTGATAACTTTCAGCCGGGAAGCCTTATTTCTGTGATTTATGTATTTACCCCTAAAGGTGAAATGCGTATCCTTCCTAAAGGAGCTACTGCGCTGGACTTTGCCTACTACATTCATACACAGGTGGGTACTCACGCTTTAGCCGCCAAGATTAACGAAAAGCTTATGCTATTATCTACCCCACTCCGTGGTGGTGACCAGGTAGAAATCATTACGGCCACTGCTCCCCAAGTAAAAATTGAACGACTGGGAGCTGTAACCACGTCTAAAGCCAGAAGTTTGATTTTAGAAACACTTAAGAAAAGCGGAACAGACCACATTAACAAAGGCAGGCAATTGTTGGCAACGCGCCTGGCAGAATTTGGTATAAAAATTCATACCCGCCTTATCAACAAACTTTTAACAGCATACAACATCTCTTCCAGAGAAGAAATGTACGGTAGGATTGGAGCCGGCATGCTGGATTTATCCAACTTAAGGGATATTTTAATGAAAGGAACCCCCACCCGTAAATTTGTTAGCTGGGTTCCTGTACCGGACTGGAAACGCCGTAAAGACTACAACACTTTCCATTTTGCACCTTGTTGTCGTCCTACCACAGAAGATAAACTCATTGGGTTCATTCATAGAAGAACCAAAGACCTTTATATCCATTCCACCACATGCTCCCGTATAGAGGCACTTCAGAGGTTACACAAAAACGACAATGCAGAAGTAAGTGTGGTATGGAAGAAACAACGCCTATCTTCCTCCCTTGTAAAATTGATGCTTCGCGGAAGCGACCGCCTGGGTATTATCTACGATATTACGCATGCTATCTCTTTGGGGATGTGTGTAAATATCCGTAGTTTTAGTCTCGTTTCGCACGATAACATTTTTGATGCAGAACTTGAAATCTACGTACAAAACATAAAAGACCTGGAAGCGGTAATGGACGAACTAAAAAGAATAAAAGGTGTTGAAACGGTTAAACAACTAGAGGAATAACGGCATGAATATGAGAATACCCCCGGTAAAGAAGGTCTTTATTTTCCTTACATCTGCGCTGGCATTACTTTCCTTCTGCTTGCTCCCTCATGGCTGTGCCAATACTACGGCCGGGCCTTCGGGCGGACCTAAAGATACCCTTCCACCCAGGTTGCTGGTGACCATACCCGACGTTAACCAAACAGGCGTCAGCACTTCGCTCAAAAGAGTGGAACTTCAATTTAACGAATACGTTAAACTGGAAAAACCTAACGATAATATTCTGCTGTCTCCACCCCACGAAAAAAACCCAACGGTTCGTACAAAAGGCAAAGGAATAGTAGTTGATCTCCAAGAAGCTCTTTATCCCAACACCACCTACAGTCTTTATTTTGGAAACGCCATTCAGGATAACAACGAAGGCAATCCTTTTCCTGTTTTTGCATTAAGCTTTTCTACCGGTGAACGGCTAGACTCCCTCATGATTTCAGGACTTGTGTCAGATGCCTCTACCCTACTTCCTGTTCAAAATGCCACCGTGCTGTTGCACATCAATCCAACAGACAGCACTCTTACTTCTACACTGCCTGTAGCAGCCACACGAACAGATACTTACGGCTACTTTGTACTCAGAAACCTAAAAGATACGTTGTACTCGTTGTACACCATTACAGACCAGAATAACAATTACCTGTATAACCGCGAAAGCGGAGAACTCATTGGGTTTTTAGACTCGCTGGTAAAGCCGGAAAAAACCATGTTTACTTATGCTCCGGAAATTCAACCCTATTATGCAAAAGACACGGCAGGATTACTCAGAAGACCTGTAGAAAAGAATGTGTTTGTATTCAAAGAAACACCGTATCGCCAAAGACTTTCCCAGCATGAACGGATGCAACACAGGGCTTTATCCTTATCGTTTACAGCCCCCGGTGCTCAGATCCTTAAAACATATATTTCTCAAATAGACTCGGCACATATTGTAACACAACACAATTACAGACGCGATAGCCTTGTACTGTGGCTGACAGCACCCGCTGTTCCCGACACCGTTTTGCTTCATCTCACCTACATGGCTACAGACGATTCTCTAGAAACACTCGCTCCCAGAACAGACACGCTACGTTTCTCTCCATTCCAGAAAGAAGAGAAGGACACTCCCGTTTTAGGAGCCAGGGAAGGCCCCGGAAGCGGACGTACAGATAACCAACAGGGGCCGCCCTCTGTCAGAGAAAAAAAAGAAGCTATGGAGCTGACAAGTAAGGTAGTTCAGGAACTTATCCGTGAAAAAGGAGTTTCTCTGCGCTTTGAAAGCTTACCGTTGAATCCTGATTTCTCTAAAGCTACACTCACACGCATCACTCCCTCAGAAGATACCGTTGCCGTTCCCTATACGGTACTCCGGGATTCGCTGGATTTGTGCCTATATAACCTCATACCCAATACATATGTAGAAGGCACAAGATACATTCTTACCTTACCTGAAGGTCTCCTTACCGATATAAACGGTCTGCAAAATGACTCCATCACCGTCCCTTTTAAAACCCTCCTTTCTGAAGATTACGGAGCCCTTCATCTGCAACTGCAAAACGTACCCTGCCCTTTGATTGTTGACGTAATGAACGAAAGAAGGGATCAAATAATACGCACAAGCCGTGCCTTTACAGATACGACCCTCACGTTCCCTTACCTGAGAGAAGGAAAATTCACCATACGCGTTACAGAAGACAGAAACGGCAACGGATTCTGGGATACAGGCAATTTGAAAGAAAAAAGACAAGCAGAACGCGTACGTATGTTTCGCCTTCCCTCCGGGAGTTCCATCATAGAGTTGAAAGACAAAATGGAACTAAGTCAGACCATTGATATTGAACAACTTTTGAACCAAAATGTTACGCTTTCCGTTCCAGCCAGACAAAGGTAAAACAACCTTCCCGGTAAAAGCCAGGCCGACATCCCCCGCACTAACTTCCTCCGGGCAGAATTCCACATGCGGGATTTATCCTTCCTTGCTACGCTACCTTTTGTTCTGTATTTTATTCTTCATCACAACAGCCTCCTCCTTCACCGGCCATGCGGCACGTGCCCAAACGCGCCTTTCTGAGGAAAAAACTACGCGCCTTCAGAACCATCACTCCGAACTCCCCGACACTCTGGACGCGGTTGCTCTCCCAGACACCCTGAACATCACTGCCCTTCGCGATACCTTGTCTGCCGTCCTTCGCGACACCCTACCCACTGCATTGGAAGAAACACAACCCTTACCCCGGCAAGTACCCCTAAAACAACACTTGCTTGGAATTAGGGGCGGATACGCTTTTAACACCGTTCATTTTAATCCGGACAGAAAGCAAAAAAATGTTCCCTCCTGGATAAACGCCTCACTTTTATATACGTATTACCACCATTTGTGGGGCAACCTGCCTTACTTTGGAGTTCAGACCGGATTTACATATACTCAGCAGGCATACGATACTCCTGAACTAAAACGTACATACGAAGTACTACGTGTACCACTCACCAGTCAGTTTCATATAGATATGTGGAAAACGCGCTTGCTTGTCAACTTAGGATGCTTTGCAGGGTACCGCATGAGTGCCACAGATTATACAGAAGAACAACCGCAAGGCATACCCGTAACGTTTGACTGCAACCACATTTATGCAGACTACGGTTTTCAGGGAGGCCTGGGATTTGCTTTAGTACTCAAACCTTTTGAATTTCAAATAGAAGCAAACTATTTGTATTCCTTGTCTATGATAGAAAATCCGGCCCTTTACAGTAACGAATATTACACGTACGGTTACCCGGGACAACTGTTGATTACATTCGGTATCTTTATACACCTGCACAAATGAAAACACTTGCCGTAGTATGAAAACACATACCGTAACCGTAGGAAATCTGAAGATCGGAGGTGGACACCCCGTATCCGTTCAGACCATGTGCAATACAGACACCCTGGATATCGAAGCCTCTGTGGCCCAGTGCAAACGTGTAGCCGCTGCCGGAGCGCAATTGATACGCCTTACCACACAGGCACCACCTCAGGTCAGAGCTTTTGCCCGTATCAAAGACACCCTTTCCCAGCAGGGAATTCACGTACCTTTGGCAGCCGACGTGCATTTTTCGGCAGACACAGCTATGGAAGTCGCCCGTGTAGCAGATAAAGTCCGAATCAATCCGGGCAACTTCTCGCGCGATCCCTCGCAAGCCACAGCCCTGTTGGGCACATTAATAGAAGCATGTAACCAATACCATACCGCCTTGCGCATTGGGGTAAACCACGGCTCCCTTCCTGCACACATCCTGGAACAGTACGGAGACACCCCCGACGGTATGTGCCGAGCCGCCATGGAATACCTTACCATTTGCCGAGATTTACGCTTTACTAACGTAGTAGTTTCAATCAAATCCAGCAACACACGCGTAATGGTACAGGCTAACCGCCTGCTGGTTGAGCGTATGAAAGAAGCGGGAATGACCTACCCCATCCACCTGGGCGTCACGGAATCGGGCAGCGGACGCCAAGGCCGCCTAAAATCAGCAGCCGGCATCATCACCTTACTCAAAGAAGGCATCGGGGATACGTTCCGAGTTTCGCTCACCGAACCACCCGAACAAGAAATCCACTTTGGCAAACTCTTCCTTCCGTTGCTCAGCCGCCAGCATGCTGTCGCTGTCGCTGTCGCTGCTGCCGATTCGGCTCCTACTGTTGCAGCCAAAGCTTCCACTCCGGCTCCCACTACACCTGGTGCTACTTCTGCAGCTTCTGCAGCAACAGCCGCCACTCCATCTTCCATTACTGCTGCCACTTCAGCAGAAGCAACGGAAGCAACTCCTGCTGCTTCTGTTTGCATCGATACTTCTGCCACGCCCTCTTCAGACGAAGAGGTGCTTTGGAACCAACTGATTGTGTCTGCGTGTTATGAATGGGCACCCGGGCTGCTGGACGGCACCATAGACTGGAAAACCCTGCCCATGCCTTTTGTAGAAGCATCTTTTGCCACAAAAGAGGAACTGATAGACTTTTGCATGGATTTGCTGCAAGCTACCCGCTGCGTTTTCACCAAACCGGAATACATTTCCTGCCCAGGATGCGGCCGCACTAAATTTGATCTGGAAGAAACGGTACGTGCCGTAAAAGAAGCTACCGCTCATCTGAAAGGCTGCACTATTGCCATCATGGGTTGCATTGTAAACGGCCCCGGAGAAATGGCCGATGCACAATACGGATATGTAGGAGAAGGCAACGGTAAAATCACCCTATACAAAGGCAAAACCCCCGTAATGCGTGGGATTCCTCAAGAAGAAGCTGTCCAGCACCTGCTGGAACTCATCGAATCGGAACAGCAAAGCCCAGGGAACGGCGCACCTTAGATTGAATCTAAAACGCGCCAAAATGCAAAAAAGTGCAGCAAAGCAAAACAAAAACCAGCTCCTACACCTCTTCTACAAAAAGAGCCCCTCCTTCAATGCGTACGACTTTTACTTTTGTGTTTTTGGTAATGTAACCTACGGCGGCACGAGCTTCTACCCAGCGATCGCCTATGCTTACTTTTCCGGAAGGTCTCAGGTCTGTAAAGGCTACGCCTTCCTGCCCTACTTCAATGTCTTTCAGCTGGGGAACTCCCACAAAACCTGTTTCTGTGGTTAAGTCGGTACGTAACGCAATGCGGTTGAACAACCGTGTAGGGAATAAGTAATGAACAGAGAGCAGCATACCGGTAAGTGAAGTCAACCCTGCTATAGATACAATAGCTACCGGGTTCAGGAGGGCATACCACGGGAAAGGACCTTTAAATTCAAAAATCCAGTTATCTACCATAACCAGCACCAAGCCGGCTGCTATGGTCAGTATACCTGTAATACCTAATACACCAAACCCCGGGGTTACAAAGATTTCTATCCCCAGCAACACAAGACCCACTACAATTATGATTACTTCCCAATACCGAGCAATGCCTTCCAAAAACAACGGAGAAAAATAACCTATGGCACACAGTATGGCAACACCCAAAGGAAGCCCTACTCCCGGTGTCTTCAATTCAATGAAAACACCCCCAATCATCCCCATTAATAACAACGCTTGCACCAATGGTAATAGAAAAAAACCAATGATTTTATCCAGCGTTGTTTCTTTATATTCATCTAATTCACAGTATTCATACCCCAGCACAGCAAGTGCCTCTTCTACATCGGCTGCCTGCCCCTGAGCAAACTCAATGGCAACGGCTTCTTTTGTAGTCAGGTTCAGCACCTTCTCTCCTTCTACCATTTGTTGAGCCAGTTCAGGATCCCTTCCCGTTTCCTCAGCAGTTGCCCGCATGAGCGAACGCATATATGACTGGTACTTTTCAGGCATGGGTTCTCCTGTTGGGCCTACTACGGTAGCTGAACCAATGGTAGAACCGGGAGCCATAACAATGTGGTCACACGCAATAGACAACAAAGCACCTGCCGAGGCAGCCTGATGATCAATAAAAGAGACCGTAACAAAAGGAGCTTCCATCAAAGCTGTCCGCATTTTTTCAGCTGCGTCCAAAGCTCCGCCAAAAGTATTAAGACGCATCAAAAACACATCTGCCCTGCGGGCCTCCGCTTCTTTCAAGGCTTTTTCCAGCATTCTGGCAGATTTTGCGTGAATTTCGCTGTCAATCACCACCATAAATACACGACATGCAGACGAATCAACAGCAGATAGAGGAACCGAATCAGCATCAGATGCCGGAATCTGCTCCCTCTCCTGTGAAAGAAAAACCGGAGTCCATGCAACCGGACCTTGGGCAACTTGTACCAAAAACGCCGGTATCCGGCTTGCTGGAACTCCGGTAAGATTAATAAGAAAAGCCGACCCTGTAATTACAGCAGACAGTACGAACCATAGAACAAGGCCTGAGCGTTTCATTGTATTTTTATTTAGCTTCTAAAATTTTTCCGTGGTCTTTGGCTACGGCTTCTTTCCACTTTTGCGTGTAGCCTGCCTGAATGGGAGGCGCCGGGATACGCGGATCGTTACCGTTATTAGCAAAAGAACCATCGGGATTCTGACGTTTGGTATTCCCGTCAATGTATTTGACCATCAAATACTTATCCAGCTTATTCCATTTCTCCAACAAAACCTCAGCCGCTTGTACGCTAAAATCTGTCAAGTACTCACGAGCCGCCTCTGGTGATTCTTTATACAGCTCCATAGCCACACGGTCTGCCAAAGCTGTTTTTTCTATCATTAGGTTTTCCCACTCATCTACAACCCCACGTACTTCAATACCAATCTCGTTGTAACGCTGGTAAGCAAACTGAGCTACCCTGTTGAAAATCCAAAACAAAGACGTGTCTGAGTACTCAAGCATGCTTCCGTTCCCTTCCTCAATGCAATGCGCAATACGTTGCGATACGCTGTAGATGGGAATCAATGCAGAAGTACCGGCATCATCCACTCCAAACCAATACAATCCACCTAAATCCTGCGGCATATGGCTGCGGCACTGTCCAACGTACCACCAACCCGTTTGCTGAGTAACAATAGCCCTCTCGTTAACGTATGTTTTTCCATCCGCCTCGAAAGTAAGCGGTCTCCAACGGTAAGGCAAAGCATTTCCACCTGCTCCAATATCGCATGTCATATCCAAAGGCGTACCTCCATAATAATCACGCATCATATCGGCAAGGTCTTTAACAGACAATTTTGTTTTAGGCTTGATGTACAAAGGCATTCTGTTGGAAAGATTATGCCCCATGGCATAGTCCAGGTATTTCTCCATACCGTCGTGGTACTTGTTATAGAAAGCCCATACACGTGCTTCGCAAAAACGAGCACCGCTAAAATCCACAGGAGCGTACACGTCAGAAAAACTAAAATCCCTATCCCTACCGGAAAAAATCCCCACTTCTCGTGCATGAGAAATCACATCGGGACTGTACAGGCAGTTTTCCGGATCGTTAAAATCTATAGTAGTAATCCGTGCTTGGTTGGCATGAGCACATATATAACCGTCGGGAATACGCTTGGCAACCCAAACAGCTCCTTTATTCACGTTTACTCCTTCTACCAAACGGGGCGCTTTTGCCATCACTTCCATCACCCACACCTCATTGGGGTCTGCAATGGTAAAAGACTCACCTCCGGAACCGTACCCATACGTTTGCATAAGGTGATCCATCATAGCAATGGCTTCCCGGGCTGTTTTGCAACGCTGCAGAGTCACGTAAATTAAAGAACCGTAATCCATAATACCGTTTCTGTCACGAAACTCCCTGCGTCCTCCAAACGTTGTTTCTCCTATAAGTAATTGGTATTCGTTCATGTTTCCGGTAACTGAATACGTAACCGGTGCCTGAGGTATTTCCCCCTTATAGCGTCCGGTATCCCATTCGTATATTTTGAGCATGGTTCCTTCCGCCCATTTAGCGGCCGGCCAGAAATACAACTCTCCGTACAGCTGATGGGAATCGGCAGAATACGTTACCATAATGGAGCCATCTGTAGAAGCTCCTTTTGTTACAATCAAGTTTGTGCACGGCCAAACAGTCCCTGCACTTACTATAACAGCCAACAGGCTTAAAAAACATTTTCTGATAGTCATCGATAAAGATTTTTTTTAATGTACATTTTGTAAAATTACAAAAAACCAATTACATCAACGAAATTTTCTTACCTTTGTTCATCAAAATTATTTCACAATCATCCTTATTATGAGAAAATATTTAACAACCTTGATTGTTCTGCTTTTAGCAGGTATAACAGGTATTGCACAAATGGCCAATCCTCAGGAACCGCTTAAAAACGACCCTGCCATAAAAATTGGCAAGCTGGAGAACGGCCTCACTTATTATATCAGACACAATGCTAAACCAGAGCAACGTGCAGAGTTTTATCTCTTCACAAACGTAGGAGCCATACAGGAAAACGAACGCCAAGACGGATTGGCTCACTTTCTGGAGCATATGGCCCTTAACGGAACAAAAAACCTGCCCGGAAAAATGATGATCAACTATCTGGAAAGCATTGGTTGCAGTTTTGGTAGAAACATCAATGCTTCCACGGGTGTGGAACAAACCATGTACATGTTAAATAACGTACCTATGTTGCGCGAAGGCGTATTGGATACGTGCCTGCTTATTTTGCACGACTACTCGTACTTTGTAAGCAACCTTCCGGAAGAAATCGACCTGGAACGCGGAGTTATCATTGAGGAATTGCGTACACGCAGAGACGCTCAATGGCGTATGTTTGAAGCCTCGCTCCCCTACCTGTACAAAGGTTCCAAATATGCAGAATGTAACCTTATTGGAACTATAGAAGGTATTTCCACCTTTCCTTACCATGAACTTGTAGAATTTTACGAAACATGGTATCGCCCGGACCACCAGGCCGTAATTATTGTAGGAGACATAGACGTAGATCAGGTATATAATAAACTGGTAGCACTTTTTGAAGACATACCTAAGCCGGATACGCCCAGTCCCAAGAAACTGATTCCCATTCCGGAAAACGACGATCCCATCATTGGGATTATTACCGATCCCGAAGCCCAGGGAACAAGTGTAACGTTTGTTATCAAAACAGATCCCATACCCAACGAAATGCGTCCTTTGGGAATGATCTATATGGTGGATATGTTTAAATCGTTCATAACAAGAATGATGAACGACCGTTTTCAAGAAATAGCCAGCCAACCCAATGCGCCCTTCCTGGGTGCTAGTATGCAATTTGCATCCCTCACCACCTCTGCAGACGTTACTCTGTTTGCTGTAGCTGCCAAAGACGGAGAAAGTAGCCAATCCTTCCAGGCATTGCTCATGGAAGTAGAAAAAATGCGCCGCTACGGATTTACAGACTCCGAGCTGGAGCGTGCCAAAACCAACTACTTGCGTGGTCTGGAACGAGCAGCAGAAAATGCGCCGGATCGTATGAATGCAGAACTGGTACGTCCTATGATTAACCACTTTGCATATAACCAACCCATTTTGGATCCTGCTTATGAACTGCAAGTTGCCCAAGGGTACATGCCGTTTATTCAACTGGATCAGCTCAACCAAATTGCAGCACAAGTTATCACAGAAGAAAACCGGGTAGTGCTGGTCAACAGCCCCGAGCGGGAAGGATTGGCCATTCCCACAGAAGAAGAAGTGCAAGCCCTCATGGATTCTGTAGAAGAAATGGAACTGGAAGCTTACGAAGAAGAAGTATCTGACGAGCCTATTGTAGACGTACAGGCTATTGTTCCGGGAACCGTTGTTAAGGAAGAAGAAGGTGTTTTTGGCACCACCTTATGGAACCTTTCCAACGGCATCAAAGTAATAGTGAAGCCTACCGAGTATAGGAAAGACGAGGTGTTATTCACCCTTAAAAACGACGGCGGACATTCCATCATACCTGAAGAACTCCTTCCCTCTATTGAAAGCAATGTTTTCATGATGTGGAGTCAAAGCAGCGGTGTGGGTGCCTTTAGTCACACAGCCTTAAAGCGTAAACTTACAGGAACCATAGTACAGGCCTCCCCATACCTGGACGGCTACAGCCACGGGATCAGTGGCAGCGCCTCTCCTCAAGATTTGGAAACATTGATGCAACTTGTTTACGCACATATTGTAACACCGCGCTTTGAAGAAAATGAATTCGAAGCTCCCATGGCACAATTACGGGCTATCGTTCCCAATCTGGAACAAACGCCTGATTTTAAACTGCAAAAAGAGCTGGTAAAAACGTTGTTCAACAATAACCCCAGGAGCCAAATCGTATCTTCAGAATTGCTGGACAAAATATCGCTGCAAAACATTGAAGAAGCCTACAAAACTTGTTTTGCCAACATGAACGGTGCTTTGGTAACTATTGTGGGCAATGTAGACCTGGAAACTCTAAAACCCTTGGTAGAACGTTACATCGGTTCTCTCCCCGCAGACTCACAACCGGCTACCTGGATTCCCAATGATAACCGCATTCAAAAAGGTAAAATAGACAACCATTTCACTATAGAAATGGAGACTCCCAAAACTACCATCGTAAATGTTTACACGGCAGATATGGAGTACAACCTCAAAAATTCCATATATATGGAAGCTGTACAGTCCATCCTGAACATGGCCTATATCCAAAGCCTGCGAGAAGATGAAGGTGGAACGTACGGAGCTTCTGTACAGAAAATAATGGTAGATCGTCCTCAAGAATACGGTGCCATTATTATTGCCTTTGATACAGATCCGGAAAAACAGGAAAGAATGAGGCACATTGTAGAAGAAGACATAGTCAATGTGAGGGACAACGGTCCCTCAGAAGAGTATGTTAACAAAACCATAGAAAACTTCTTGAAGAACCGTCAGGAAAACCTTATTGCCAATAGTTTTTGGAGGCAAGTAATCACCAGTTATTACGACGACGGCATAGACACCTTCACAGACTACGAAAACATAGTCAAAGGACTAAAGCCGGCAACGTTGCAAGAATTTTTCAGGGACTTCCTCGGCCAGGGGAACTTCATAGATATCTCTATGTCTCCTGCTCTGTAAAGTCCCACAACATATGAATCCAAACAGGGCTCTTATCGGGTCCTGTTTTATTTTGTATAAACTCCAAACCTTTGGCCAACAGGCAAGCCATCCGTGAAAAAAAAGGTAGTTTTGGTTTTACCAGCTTGGCACCGCAATGGACACAAGGTTCTTCCTGCTCGTAAGACCCGTAAGGAAAACCAAACCGTTTGTACAAAGCATGAGAGAGCCGATTGGTCTTATACACCCCTTTTCCTGCAAAGTCTAGGCGGGAAAAAGGCCTGTCCCCAAAAAGAGAAAGCAAGCGCTCCCTGTCAAAAGAATGTACGTGTCCCGTTGTGGGATTTATTGTGCCACAATGCACACAACGCATGGCATGAACACGCAAGTCTTGCTTGTAAGGCACACCAATGAGCAGATACCTGCGTGTTACCCTCAAAAGTTCTTCACACGCCACTTCCAGCTTCTCTGCAGGAATGTGTTCCAACACCTCGGTACATACCACCAAATCAAAAGAGCGTGAAGCAAACTCCAAACCGGTAACATCTCCTTGTACGCACATAACACGCGGGTGCTCAATGGCAGGCAAGTGCAGATCCAGTGCCGTTACCCGGGGAAACCTCTCTGCCAACAAACACGTGATATACCCGTCTCGGCACCCCACCTCCAGCACTGTTTGTACACCTTCTCTATCGGCAAGTTGTACAGATTGCTCTGCAACACTATCTGCTGTGCCACCGCTCGCATTATCTGCTGCGTGCCCGGCAGGCGGCAGCATCTGCAAGAGAGACTCTACGCGTTTGCGCTCCTTCTCTTTACGTCTGTATTGCTTTACGTCAAACATGTTTCATTTGTACAGAAAGTCTGCGGAACAGTTGAAAATAAGGAAAAACTACCGTTCCCATACGCAGGTGTAGGTGTAAAAGAAGTCCGCAAATACGTATAAATCCCAACGACTGTTCTTCACAGTATTTCAAAAACCGCAATAAAATTTCGCTAGAAAAATTCCGGGAAACAAACAACTTTACCTGCTTGTTTTTATCATGCAATGCGGCACACCATAACAGTATATCACGCACAGATAAATTGCGTACTCCAATTCCCACCAATTGCAGGTGGGCTTGCAACTGGTCTTCCAAGGGTATAAAGCCCAGCCGCTGCAAAAGCACCTTATAAATACTTACTGCATAATTTTCCTGCATAGGTAAATGAGCTGCTGAAATCTGACCGGAACTCCTACGGTAATACGTAAAGTATTTTGGCAGAAGGGTGAAGTGGCCATTAAAAACTGCCCTGCTCCACAACTCAAAATCATGAGCAGCCTTAAGCCGAGGGTTGTACCACAAGTCTTTTTCTACCAAGAAAGAACGCCTGAGCATCATGGAAGAATGAACAAAAGAACAGCGGAAAAAAGTGGAGCATTTAATGGATTCCGGTTGTAAGGGAAAACGCAGTTTCTTTAGCGGAACACCCTCGCTATCTGTTTCATAGACATACGTTCCTACTCCCGCCACTTTCCGGTTCTCTTCCATAAAGCGTACCTGAGACTCAAGCTTCCCCGGATCCCAAAAATCGTCTGCATCCAAAATGGCTACATACTTTCTTCTCGATTCTTTTATAGCTCTGTTCCTGGAAAATGCTGCCCCGCTGCGCTTTTCATTTCTCAACACCTTAAGGCGTTTGTCTTTGTACTGTGCTAATACCTCAAACGTACCGTCATCCGACGCATCATCTACTACCACTACCTCATAATCCCCATACGTTTGGGAAAACACACTCTTTATTGCACGGGGAATGAATTCGCGGGCATTGTATGCCGCCATAATGACAGAAACCATATACAAATATAAGGTAAGCTGTCAGAATACCAAAGGGCTATTTAACGGAGTCCATGTAGAGCAGCATATCAATAATTTTAGAAGAATAACCCCACTCGTTATCGTACCAGGTAACAATTTTAACAAAATGAGGATTCAATGAAATGCTCGCTCCTGCGTCAAAGATGGAAGTACGGGGATCTCCAATGAAATCCGAAGAAACAACGGCATCTTCTGTGTAACCCAAAATCCCTTTGAATTCTCCTTCCGAGGCGGCCTTCATATCGGCTTTGATCTCTTCCATAGTAGCCGGTTTTTCCAAACGGCAGGTCAGATCCACCACAGAAACGTTAACTACAGGAACTCTGAAAGACATACCGGTAAGCTTTCCGTTCAACTCCGGAATAACCCTTCCAACAGCTTTAGCGGCTCCTGTAGAAGACGGAATAATATTCCCCGAGGCAGCCCTGCCGCCCCTCCAATCTTTAACAGAAGGCCCGTCTACGGTTTTTTGCGTTGCCGTAATGGAGTGTACCGTTGTCATAAGTCCTTCAATAATGCCGTACTTGTCGTTCAAGATCTTAACCACAGGCGCCAGGCAATTGGTAGTACAAGAAGCATTCGATACAATAGCTTCTCCTTTGTACAATTTATGGTTTACGCCGTACACAAACATGGGGGTATCGTCTTTAGAAGGAGCAGACATCAATACACGCTTGGCTCCGGCACGTATATGAGCCTCGGCTTTCTCTTTGGTCAGGAACAAACCTGTAGATTCCACTATGTAATCGGCACCCACTTGGTCCCAGTTGAGGTTAGCAGGATCCTTCTCTGCAGTAACCCGTATGGGCTTACCATTAACCACCAACTTATTCTCTTGCACTTCAATGGTTCCGTCAAATTTACCGTGAACGGTATCGTAACGGAGCATATAAGCCATATAATCTACATCTATCAGGTCGTTGATGGCAACTACTTCTATGTTTTCGTTTTTTTGGGCAGCACGGAAAACCAGGCGGCCAATACGGCCAAAGCCGTTAATTCCCACTTTAATTTTATTCATGATTGTATTTTCTTTAATTGTAAAAGTCCGAGACAAAGTTAATACATGCAAGCAAAAGCTCAAAAAAATTCATTAAATTTGTATCTTATGCAAATTCTCATAACAAACGACGACGGATATACCTCAAAAGGGTTAGAAGCACTTATAAAAATGGCAGAAGGCCTGGGAGAAATCACGGTAGTAGCACCGCAGCACCCTCAAAGTGCCATGTCTAATGCCGTGAGTTTTGGCAAACTTCTACGAATGAAAACGGTTCAAAATCCTCACAATAGCACCCGAAATGACATCCGGCACCACTACTGCTCCGGCACCCCTACAGATTGCATTAAAATAGCCCTGAATATACTTTTTAAAGAACGCAAACCGGATTTCATTTTATCGGGGATCAACCACGGTTTTAACGGATCCACTGCAGTCGTTTACTCGGGAACTTTGGCTGCCACTCGTGAAGGAGTTCTCAACAACATCCCTTCCATTGCGTTTAGTCTGAACGACCATCACCCAGATGCAGATTTCAGTGCCAGCATACACTACGGCAGACAGATTTTAGAAAAATTTATAGAGAGTCCTCCCAATTCCTATACCTATGTAAACGTGAATTTTCCCAAAGGCAGCATTGAAGAAATCAAAGGAATACGGTTTTGCCGCTTTGGTATGGGATCCTGGATAAAAGAGATTGAAACACGCCGTGATCCTTACGGACACCCCTATTACTGGATGGTAGGAGAATACAAAAATTTAGAGCCCAACGCTCCCGATTGTGACCAAAATCTTTTAGCAGACAACTATGTGACTGTAGTGCCTCATAAAATAGACAATACTAACTATCCTGAACTGGAACGCATGAAAAACATGTGGAAAGACCTTACGCAGTAAAGGAACAACTTACAATATTATGCGATACTTCATCATTGCCGGGGAAGTATCCGGCCATCAATACGCAAAACAGCTTATGAGCGCCCTTGCCCATGCAGATCTTCTGGCTGAATTCAAGTACAAAGGGCCGGATTCTAAAACTGCAATTATGGGTTTCGCAGAAGTAGCTGCTACATTAGGAACGTTTTTAAAATCCTTGGCTGCTTGCAAAAAAGACTTAGTACAATACAACCCCGATGCAGTCATCCTTATTGATTATCCCGGCTTCAACTTGCGTATGGCACGCTATGCTTCCCGCAAAGGCTATAAAACCTTTTATTACATAGCTCCCAAAACATGGGCTACCAGAGAATTCCGTAACAGAACTATCAAACGCTTTATAACGCAATTGTATGTAATTCTTCCTTTCGAGGCAGATTACTTTTCTTCCAAAGAAATCCATGCTGTTTATTTAGGAAACCCCGTCCCGGATCAACTGGCAGCCTTTAAATCAAACCTTTCAGAAAAAAAATCCTTTCGTGAGAAATTTAGGATTGGTTCCAAACCCATACTCGCTATCCTACCGGGAAGCCGTTTGGATGAAATTGGATTTTTGCTTCCCAGAGCCTCAGAGATTATAAGCAATTTCCCTGATTACCAATGGATTGTAGCAGCAACTCCAACGGTACCTATAGCCGTGTACGACAACATTTTAAAAGACTTGCCGGTACGAGTAATATACGGTCGTACGTACGACATTTTAAAAGAAGCTCAAGCCGCTATCGTATCAAGCGGAACAGCCACTCTTGAAGCTGCATTGCTCAACTGTCCCCAAATAGTATGTTACGGTGGGAACCCTATCTCGGCTTTTATTGCACGTCAAATGCTCAAGGTGAAAAATATTTCGCTTCCCAACCTCATTCTAAACAAAACCTCGGTCACTGAGCTCCTCCAAAAAAAGTGCAAACCGCAACGGTTAGAAGACGAATTGCGTTTGCTACTCAAAGGCCGTCAAAAGCGCAGAAGTGTCCTGGCTGACTACAAGCGGTTGCAACGCTTGGTGGGTGCAGACGGTACGGCAGAACGTGTGGCTCGTCACATATACACAGAACTTACCGGCGGACCGGAAACACCTCGGTACAAGATATTTACTCAAACCCCGTTAGGGAACTTCTACTTTTCTGCCAATTCTTTTGAACAACTCATCGCCTGTGGCTTTGAAGACAATTACGAATGTAGAGGCTTTTATAAAAGCGGAGAGCTTATGGGGCCCGAAGAACCCATACCTAACGTCCTTTTATATGCCATGCGCCAACTGGACGAGTATTTTAAAGGCACCCGCCGCACTTTTGATCTTCCGCTTCACATAGTAGGGACAGAATTCCAAAAGACCGTTTGGCAGGAACTCCGGAACATCCCTTACGGAACCACCGTTTCTTACTTACAGCTTGCCGAGGCCATAGGCAATCCTAAAGCGAGTCGAGCCGTGGGACAAGCAAACAACGCCAACCCCTTTGGTATTGTCATCCCCTGCCACCGAGTCATTGGAGCAGACGGAACGCTGGTGGGTTACGCTTCGGGGATAGAACGTAAACAAAACCTACTGGCCATGGAAATATCCTTTGCCCCGGAATCTAGTAACGCACTTTTTTAGTATATTTGTAGAATAAAGTAAACTCATATGAAATTTGTTGTATCAAGCTCAGAACTGTTAGGAAGACTACAATCCGTAAGCAGGGTTATCGCTTCCAAAAACACATTACCCATTCTGGATAACTTTCTGTTTGAACTGACTGCAGATGAACTTACCATTACTGCATCGGATCTGGAAACTACTTTACGTACCACCATGAAACCCAACCAGGTTATGGAAGAAGGGAGCGTAGCCATTCCTGCCCGTATCCTTACAGATTCGCTAAAAGAGTTTCCGGAACAACCGCTTACTCTCGAATTCAACAAAGAACAGAACATCATTGAATTTACCTGGGCTACAGGAAAATTTCAGGTACCGGGATTTCCTGCAGAAGATTACCCTGTAGTTTCACAACCGGAAGGCATTCATTCCATTACATTCTCTCCGGAAATTTTACTGGAAGGCATCAACCGTACCCTTTATGCTGTCGGTGACGAAGAATTGCGCCCCGTAATGAATGGAATTTTCTTTGACCTGAAAGCAGATGCTGCCAACATGGTAGCCTCGGATTCGCATAAATTGGTTTGTTATACACGTACAGATATAAAAGCCGCAGAAGACACCTCTTTTATTCTTCCCAAAAAACCGGCTAACGTCCTTAAAAGCTTACTGGTAAAAATAGAAGAAGACATTACCATCTCTTACGACAACACCAATGCATTCTTTACTTTTGGGGCTTTTGATATGATATGCCGCTTGGTAGAAGGAAACTATCCGGCTTATCGTAGTGTCATTCCTCAAAGCAACCCTAACAACATTGTAGCGGACAGGCTGGAACTGATGAATGCCGTACGCAGGGTAAGCGTTTGCTCCAACCAGGCAACTAACCTTATCAAACTCCTCTTTTCTGCCAACCAAATTTTTGTTTCTGCACAAGATCTTGAGTTCCGGATAGCTGCGCAGGAACGCCTTACTTGTCAATACGACGGGCCGGCTATTGAGATGGGCTTTAAATCCATTTTTTTAGCAGACATCCTGGCCAACCTTCCGGGAACCGAAGTCAACATAGCATTGAGCGATCCCTCTCGCGTAGGACTTATTACCCCAATTACTACTGATTCTGAATTTGAAGAGACCTGCGCTCTCATCATGCCTATGATGATTACCCAATAATGCCTATGAAATTACATTTAAAAAGACCCCTCTTATTTCTTGACCTAGAAACTACCGGACTCAACGTTGCCACAGACAGAATTATTGAAATCTGCGTGTTAAAGTTACACCCAGACCAAACAAATGAAATCAAAACACGCCGCCTTAACCCAACCATCCCTATTTCTCCTCAGGCTCAGGCCATCCATGGCATTTCTGATGAAGACGTAGCTAACGAACCCACTTTTAAGGAAATTGCCAAATCGTTGGCTAAGTGGATGGAAGGATGTGACATAGCCGGCTACAACTCTATAAAATTTGACGTACCTATGCTGGCAGAAGAGTTTTTAAGGGCCGGCGTAGACTACAATTTTAGAAAGCGCAAACTTATTGATGTCCAAAATATTTTCCACAAAATGGAACAACGCACATTAAAAGCGGCCTACCGTTTTTATTGCGACAAAGAATTGGAAAATGCACACAGTGCTCAGGCAGACACCATTGCCACCATGGAAGTGTTGGAGTGCCAGCTGGACAAATACCCCGACGATCTAAAAAATGACGTTACGTTTCTATCGGAATTCTCCACAAGAACGCAAAACTTAGATTATGCCGGAAGAATTGCGCTGAATGAAGAAGAACAACCGGTCTTTAATTTTGGAAAACACAAAGGACGCCTTGTAACGGAAGTACTTCAAACAGAACCTTCCTATTACGACTGGATGATGAGAGGCGATTTCACACTAGACACCAAAAAAGTCCTGACGGAAATCAAGCTCTCCATTTCCATTATATAGCCGATTTACCTGCCAACCTGCCCGTGGCAAAAGCTACCTGTAAATTGTAGCCCCCACTGTCGGCATCCAGATCCAGCACTTCTCCGGCAAAAGATAAATTTCCCACCAACCGGGAACGCATGGTTTTGGGATTTACCTCTTTCATGGAAATCCCTCCGGCCGTCACAACAGCCCTTCTCCATCCTTCATAAGAGGTAATGGGAAAAGCCCATTGTTGCATGGCCTCTACGGGATGCATCCCGCTCTCTGTCACATATTTAGAAAACGGATCTACCAGCTCCCGCGGCATAAACCCCCGGAGCTTCGCCTGCATTGCGCTGCCCGCCTGCATCGGCCCTCGGAGCTTTGCCTGCAGTGTACGCTGCCAGCGCTCCATCAGTTGCTCTTGGCCCACTGCCGGTTTCAGGTTCAGGTGAAGTTCCACCTTTTCTCCATTATTCAAAGCCGTCACAGCTCGCCGGCTCACACGAAACCCAATGGGTCCCTCTATGCCCAGATCCGTGAAAAACAGCTCCCCTTCTTCTTCCTGTTTGCACTGGCCGTTCACCATCAATTGAAGGGCCACGTTTTTGAGCTTTACACCGGTCAGGCGCTTGTCATAATGCAAAGGCATAAGGGCTGTCAAAGCGGGGAAAACCGGCACAATCGTATGCCCGGCCGCCTGTGCAAACCCGTACCCGTCTCCGGTCGACCCCGTTCCCGGGTATGACATCCCTCCCGTCGCCAAAATGAAATGATCTGCCTTTATTTCCCACTCCTCTCCGGCCTCCCCCGCCTCGGCAAATAAACCATTCGCTCCGCTACCGCGAGCACCAATTCCCGCGGAGCTACCGGAAGTACTAACACCCAACGAACTACCGGGAGTACTAACACCCACCGGACCACCGGGAATCGCGTTTTTGTTTCGCGTCACCTGCACGGCCTTAATGCGCGAAGGGGCCTCGGCATCCATAACCCATCCGGTCACACGTGTAGCGTAAATTAAACGAACCCCCAAGCCTTCTAACCACCTTACCAACACATCAATAACATCAAAGGCACGTCCGCTTGCCGGATACACACGACTGCCTCTTTCCAAAACGGTAGGCAGCCCAATGCCGTTAAAAAAACGTACCGTATCCTCGCTTGTAAATCCATAAAACGCCGGCTTAAAATACCTGTTTACCGGATGAACGTGAACGCTAAAATCCTCCCAATCTTTTACATTGGTAAGGTTGCAACGGCCCTTTCCCGTTATAGCCAGCTTACGACCGGGTTTATGCATTTTCTCAATAAGAGTAACACGTGCTCCTTGTTCTGCGGCTGTACCGGCAGCCAGCATCCCCGCCGGCCCGGCTCCAATGACTATTATGTGCTTCATACGGCGAAGTTTCTAAAACTGTGAAATGCAAAGATAACACGAACAGACAATCTGCAGGCCATGCTGCAAAACTTTGATTAAATCACAATCCTGTAGTACCTTGCCATCATTATGAAGAAAAAGATATTTGCAAATCTTGCCTGTATTGTTTTGCTGGGTTTTATTTCCTGTAAACAGCAGGAAACCACACTCCCACGTATAGGCATTGCCGGAATAGCTATAGAATGTAGCACTTTTTCACCGGCACAAACAACAGAAGATATGTTTCGTATTTCCAAAGAGGAAAACGTACTTACAAGGTATCCTTTCCTGCAGGAAGACTCGGTACTGTACAAAAAGGCACATTGGTTGCCGGCTATGGTATCGTCTGCTACACCGGGAGGAATTGTTACTAGAGAAACGTATGAATTTTTGCTGGAGCAAACCCTCTCAGCACTCCGGAAGAATTTGCCTTACGACGCCCTCTTTTTTGATATCCATGGAGCTATGAGCGTAGTAGGAATGGACGATCCCGAGGGCGATTTCATTATCAAAATAAGGGAGGTGATTGGAAACACCCCCATCGTCTCTACCTGTATGGACTTGCACGGGAACGTAAGCCCGCGCCTGGCAGAAAACATAGACTTAATCACCTGTTACCGCCTGGCTCCTCACGAAGACGCCATGGAATCTAAAAGACGAGCCGTAGCCAATCTGATAGAGCGGCTGGAAACAGGAAAAGGACGGCCCGGCTACAAAGCGTGGGTGAAAATCCCCATCCTGCTGCCCGGAGAACAAACGAGCACCCGCGTGGAACCGGCAAAATCACTCTACGCAGCAGTAGCCCCGGCAACAGAACAAAAAGGCATTATAGATGCCGGTATTTGGATAGGATATGCCTGGGCAGACGAGCCTCGTAACCACGCCGTAGTTATGGTAACGGGAGACAAAAAAAGCACCGTCAGAAAAACGGCCCAACGCCTGTCGCAACATTTTTGGGACGTACGCCATGAATTTGATTTTATAGCTCCTACGGCCTCCCTGGAAGAGTGCTTGGAAGCTGCTTTGGCAAGCGATAAAAAACCCTTCATGATAAGCGATATGGGCGACAACCCCACTGCCGGAGGTGCCGGAGACGTAACATGGACCCTTACCAAACTATTGGAACGGGAAGAATTCAAAAACCCTTCCGGGCCGAGTCTCGTTTACGCCTCCATTCCCGGATCGCAAATGGTTAAAAAAGCCATAGCGGCAGGAGTAGGTGCAAGAGTGCAAGAGTACGTAGGAGCTATGGTAGATGACCGCTACGCCCCGCCTGTACTGCTTAGCGGTACGGTTCAGTACATAAGAGAAAACCCAACAAACTCAGAAGTAGTCATCAAAACGGGCAGCATGCACGTAATTGTTACAGAAAAAAGAAAGCCCTACCATTACGAAAGAGATTTTGAAAACTTGGGTTTCAAGCCAAGAGAAACAGACATCATCATAATAAAAGTGGGCTATTTGCCTGTAAGTGTGTACAACATGCGTGGCGACTGGATGATGGCCCTTACCAGAGGCGGCGTAGATCAAAACCTTATGGAACTGCCTTACGAAAGGATAGACAGACCCATGTATCCGTTAGATAAAGATATGCCCCACCCGCCTCTTGAAGTAGTCTTTATTCCGTTTGTAAACTAGATATGTAAAAAAAAACTATCTTTGTTTTCCAATTAGAAGCCTTCTTAGCTCAGCTGGTAGAGCAGCTCATTCGTAATGAGCAGGTCGCGGGTTCGAGTCCCGTGGAAGGCTCCAAACAAAGTGGTTTACCACGTAAAGTACTGTGATCAAAAAAATAAAGGTCAGGTTGCTACGAATGACTCTTATGGGAACTTTCGTAGTACTTTTTACACTTGCATTCCAATCTTGTCCACGGAAAAAAGTCCGCACTTTTGATCCCTATACTCTTAGGAGTGAATGTCTTAGGGACAGCTCCGCTGATTATATCTACACCCCCAGGTATGCCCATAATTTTTGCATTGTCCGTGAAGACGGAGAAAAAATTTTGTACCTCAGAAACCCGGTAACAGAAACGGAAACAAAACATGCTGTAAAGAAAGCCAACCGAGTAATCTGTCTTTCTTCCACACACGTAGCTTTTCTGGATGTACTTAACGAAACAAACTCTATAGTAGGCGTCTCGGGACTTCAATACATTTACAACAAAAGACGATTAAAAGCTAAGGATATAGGATACGAATCCGGTATAGACTACGAGGCACTTCTTCAATTGAACCCAGACGTGGTCTTTGCTTACGACATCCCGGGGCAAGCTGCAGAATACCTTGAAAAAATACGCGAATTGGGACTGAACGTCATTGAAATACCCGAGCATCTGGAAGAGCACCCCCTGGGCAGAGCCGAATTTCTGGTAGCCTTTGCCACCTTCTTTAATAAAGAAGAGCAAGCCGCTGAAATTTTCTCTTTTATTCTTCAAGCCTACGAAGACTTCCGCACCCTCGCCCTCCAAGCCGCCACCCTCGCCCATAAATCCGGTGCCCGCCCCTCACCTGGCCCATCAAACGGAACCCATCACTCTTCATCCACTGACTCATCACTCATCACCCGTCACACCTCACCCACGGACTCATCACTCATCACCCGTCACCCGTCACCCACGGACTCTTCGCTCTCAACCTCCTCGGCCTGGAAAAAATGCGGAATTCCACCCGTCAAAGTCCTCATCAATGCTCCGTTCAAAGACATCTGGTACATCCCCGGCACGGAAAGCCACCAAAACATATTTGTAGAAGATGCAGGAGGCGTCCTTCTGGGTACAAAACCGGGAAGCAAAACAGCAGTTATAAGTACAGAACAAGCGTACCTCTACGCCCTTGAAGCCGATTTTTGGATCCATCCCAACCAATACAGCAGCCTAAGCGAACTGCTGCAGACAGATCCACGCTTTGCAGAAGTACCCGTGTGTGAAAGCAAACAAGTATGGAATAATAACCGCCGTACCACCACCGCTCAAGGCAGCGACTATTATGAATCGGGCGTGGTAAACCCACACTTAATCTTGGCTGACCTCATAGCCATCTTCTATCCCAACGCCATTCCCAACCACAAATTCACCTACTACCGGCAACTCCGATAAAATCGCACAGATTTATTAACTTTGTTCCTTCAACACATGCAACCATGAAAGGAATCATTTTGGCCGGAGGCTCAGGTACTCGACTTTACCCGCTCACTATAGGGGTTTCTAAGCAATTACTGCCCGTTTACGACAAACCCATGATCTATTATCCGCTCTCTGTCCTTATGCTGGCAGGGATCCGGGAAATCCTAATTATTTCCACCCCGGAAGATTTGCCTTCTTACAGGCGCCTGCTGGGAACAGGAGAAGCGTTTGGTGTACAGTTCCATTACGCAGAACAACCTAAACCGGAAGGACTGGCACAGGCTTTTCTCATAGGCCGTGACTTTGTGGGCACTTCCAATGTATGCCTGGTGCTGGGCGATAACATTTTCTATGGGCAAGGCTTTGGAGCCATGCTTAAACAAGCGGCAGACTCGGCAGGCAAAGGCTTTGCACATATTTTCGGCTACCCCATAAAAGACCCGCAACGCTATGGTGTAGTAGAAGCAGGACCGGATGGCATTCCCATATCTATAGAAGAAAAACCACAGACCCCCCGCTCCAACTTAGCCGTTACTGGCCTGTATTTTTACCCCAACAACGTACTTGAAGTGGCCGCCGATGTACGACCTTCGGCACGCGGAGAACTGGAAATCACCAGCGTAAACGACCATTACCTGCAACAACGCCGCCTACACCTTACTACTCTGGGCCGAGGCTTTGCCTGGTTGGACACAGGCACGCATTCCTCGCTAGCGCAAGCCGGAAACTTTGTGGAAACCATCCAAAAACGCCAAGGCCTTACCATCGCCTGCCCGGAAGAAATTGCCTTCCGTAACGGCTGGCGCACCGCAGACCAACTCCGGGCCCACGCCCACTCCATGCGCCATAATCCCTACGGCCAATACATCCTGGAATTGCTGGGCACCGATGGCACAAATGGCGCAGCATCTCAGAGGTAGCGCGCCACCTCAAAACATTTAAACTTGTAACAAACTGAAAATATGACAGATAAAGAAAATCAGATTTCCAAATGGCGCACTACCTCTGAGATGCTGCGCCACATCCTCATCACCGGAGGCTGTGGGTTCATTGGGTCGCACGTGGTGCGGCATTTTGTGAAAAACTATCCGCAGTACCTGATTGTGAACGTAGACAAGTTAACGTACGCCGCGAATCCGGAATACCTAAAAGACATAGAAAACGAACCCAATTACGTATTTGTAAAAGCCGATGTATGCGACCACCAAAGAATGAAGGAAATTTTTAGCACCTACGCCATTGATTCTGTCATTCATCTGGCAGCCGAAAGCCATGTGGACCGCAGTATCGCAGACCCCTTTGCTTTTGCCCGCTCTAACGTGATGGGAACGCTCACACTGCTGCAAACGGCAAAAACCTTCTGGGAAAAGAAACAATACAAAAACAATATATTTTACAACATATCCACAGACGAGGTATACGGAGCCCTGGGCTTTGACGACGGGCCGTTCCTGGAAACTACACCGTACGACCCCCGCTCGCCCTATTCGGCATCCAAAGCTTCGGCAGACCACTTTGTAAGGTCATTTTACCATACGCACGGACTGCCCGTAAAGCTTTCCACCTGTTCCAACAACTACGGACCGTGCCAGTATCCGGAAAAACTAATCCCCGTAATCATTCACAACATCGTCCACAACAAACCCCTGCCTATATACGGCAAAGGAGAAAATATACGCGATTGGCTGTACGTAGAAGACCATGCAAAAGCCATAGACCTGATATTTCACAAAGGACAAACGGGAGAAACCTACAACATTGGGGGCAACAACGAGTGGCAGAACATCACACTAGTCCGTAAACTGATAGAAATTACCGATCGCCTGCTGGAACGCCCGCAGGGCTACTCCCTACCGCTCATCTCCTTTGTAACAGACCGTCCGGGCCACGACCTGCGCTACTCCATAGACACCACAAGAATAGAAACCCAACTGGGTTGGCAACCGCAAATGTCCTTTGACCGCGGACTGGAAATAACCATCCGCTGGTACTTGGAACTGTTTAAAACATAAAATTATGAACATAGTGATAGTTGGAACGGGGTACGTAGGGCTTGTGTCGGGAGCTTGTTTTGCAGAGATGGGAGCTCGCGTAACGTGCGTTGACATAGATCAAGAAAAAATAAACGGCCTTACGCAAGGCATCATCCCCATTTACGAACCAGGCCTGAAACCCATAGTTCAACGGAACGTACAAGCAGAAAGGCTCCGCTTTACTACCGATATAACTATGTGCCTGCACAAGGCAGACATTGTATTTAGTGCCGTAGGCACGCCGCCCGAAGAAGATGGCAGCGCAGACGTAAGCCAAGTGCTGGAAGTAGCACGGACGGTAGGACGTCACATGACCGGTTACCTGCTATTTACCACCAAAAGCACCGTCCCCGTAGGAACGGCTGCCAAGGTAAAGCAAGTCATCGCCCAAGAACTGAGTAAAAGAAAAGCCGAGATTCCTTTTGACATTGCCTCTAACCCCGAGTTCCTAAAAGAAGGAGACGCTATCCGCGACTTTATGAGTCCCGATCGCGTTGTGGTAGGTATAGAAAGCGACCGAGCTCGCATGCTCATGGAGAAACTCTACCGGCCCTTCCTGCTTAAAAATTTCAGGGTCCTCTTTATGGACATCCCCTCGGCCGAGATGACAAAATACGCAGCAAACGCTATGTTGGCCACACGCATCTCGTTCATGAACCAAATAGCTAACTTGTGCGAACGGGTAGGTGCCAACGTAAACAGCGTCCGCACAGGCATTGGATCTGACAGCCGCATTGGCCAAAAATTCCTCTACTCCGGTGCCGGATACGGAGGCAGCTGTTTTCCTAAAGATGTAAAAGCGCTCATACAAACAGGCCGAGAAACAGGATACCCCTTAGACCTTATAGAAGCTGTTGACCGCGTAAACGAAGAACAGAAAAAGGTCCTTTTCCAAAAACTGCACAACCATTACAACGGTAAGTTAAAAGGAAAAACCATTGCCCTTTGGGGACTTTCCTTCAAACCGCAAACAGACGATATGCGTCAAGCTCCCTCGCTTGTGCTCATAGAAAAACTGTTACAAGCCGGTTGCCACATACGCGCCTACGACCCTGTAGCCATGGACCGGGCCCGCACACTGCTGGGCAAGACCATACACTATGCAAGCGACATGTACGGGGCAGCCCTCAACGCAGACGCCCTCATACTGGTTACGGAATGGAAAGAATTTCGCATGCCGCACTGGGACCGCCTAATGGAAACCATGCGCACCCCACTGGTCATTGACGGTCGCAACATCTACAGACCCGCAGAACTAAGGGAAAAAGGATTCACTTACATGGGCATAGGCACAAACAGCACCACCCCCTGAAACAACAACAATAACAACACAGCGTAACACAGCAGCAGCACAATAAATCAGACCACGCACTTTTATGACGGAGCTTGACCACAAACGACGCATAGCCAAAAACACGGCCGCCCTTTACACCCGCATGCTGGTACGGCTGGCCGTTACGCTCTACACCTCGCGCATTGTGCTGGACATCCTGGGCGTAGACGATTTTGCGCTTTACGGCATTGTAGGTGGTATTGTGACCCTGTTTGCTTTTATTCAAACGGCCCTCAACGCCGCCACTCAACGCTTTATGAGCGTTGAACTCGGCAAAAACGACTTACCACGCCTACAACGCGTCTTTTCCGTAAGCATGACATTGTACGTGCTGGTTGCACTTCTTGTTATACTGCTGGGCCTCACGGCAGGCATGTGGTTTCTGAAAACTCAGCTCGTCATCCCGCCACACCGCATGGACGCCGTGGTAGGAGTCTTCCTGTTTACCCTTCTGACAACAGGCGTTAACCTTATTCAAACTCCTTACAACGCCAGTATCATTGCCCATGAGAAAATGTCTTTTTACGCCTGGATAAGCATTGCTGATGTACTGCTCAAACTGGGGGTTGTGTTTTTACTAACCCTGTCGCCTGTTGACAAATTGACCACCTACGCAGCCCTGCTGTTCGTAGTATCGCTCGTCATTTATGGTATAACGCGTGCCTACTCCCGCCGCAAATTCTCCGTTTGCACCTTTCGCCCGGTATGGGATAAGCCCCTGCTGCGCCAAATGGCCGCCTTCTCGGGATGGACCTTATGCGATTCGGGAGCCCAGTTGGCCGTAACGCAAGGACGCATTTTCCTACTCAACGTATTTACCCCGCTTGTGACAAACGCCGCCATGAGCATTGCCACGCAAGTAAGTACCGCCGTGTACAATTTTGTCATTTACTTCCAATCGTCTTTCAACCCACAAATCACAAAAGCCTCGGCTCAAGGCAATAAAAAATACCTACAAGACCTAGTAAACCAGACCTCCAAGTTCTCTTACTACATGCTTTTTGCCCTCACTTTACCCATTTTGCTCAACATGGAAACCATCCTGAACATTTGGCTTAAAGAGGTGCCGGCATATACCGTTGTCTTTTGCAGCATCACCCTGTTTTACTACCTAGTTGAATCGTTCAGCGGACCGCTCTGGATCACCACATGGGCTGCCGGTAACATCCGCAGGTACCAAATCACCGTCTCGCTCATCCGTCTGCTTACCCTTCCGGTTACCTGGCTACTCCTTAAGTACGGTATGGCCCCTCATTGGGTGCTTGTAGTTTGGGTAGTTGTCAACGGATTTTGTTATATTTATAGATTGTTATATGCAGGTAAGCACAACGGAATCCCCCTGCGTGTTTATGCCAGAGAAGTACTTGCACCGGTGCTCTCCATTACGGCCCTTGCCGTACCGCTCCCCCTGCTCACCCACCTTCTGCTGAGCGGGATCTGGATAGATTTGATGGTCACCACACTCGTTTCCCTGGCAGCCACAGGCATTTTAATTTGGGTTATTGGACTTACCCACACAGAAAAGAAACATATTAAACAAGCGGTGAAAAACCGCCTTACTATAAAAAAATGAAAGTATCGGTTATTGTACCTATATACAATACAGAGCCTTATATAGAAAGATGCCTCAACTCTGTATTACAACAGTCTTACAACAATCTGGAACTGTTGTTGATAGATGACTGTGGCACCGACCGCAGCATGCTCGTGGCCTCTAACCTGCTGCAGCAAAGTCAACAGAACATAAAAATTCTGAGGCATGAAGAAAACCGAGGCCTCTCGGCAGCACGCAACACAGGCCTGCAAGCAGCCACCGGAACGTATGTCTATTTTTTGGACAGCGACGACGAGCTTCCCCCTCGAGCCATTGAAAACCTGGTAAAAACAGCCACCCTATATAGCCATCCGCACCTGGTATGTGGAGCCGTAGATGTATTACCCCCCGGTGACCATGCGCAACACATTCATGATAAAGTACCTGCTTACGTAGAAGGCAATAAAGCCGTTTCACGCGTCCTTCTTACCCGGCAAATTCCTATTATGGCGTGTAATAAGCTAATAGACAGAGATTTCCTTATATCAAACAAGCTGTATTTTGAAGAAGGTCTTATACACGAAGATAATTTATGGACCTTTACCATGACCCGCTATATACACAACATGGCCATTACTCGTCAAATAACCTACCTGTACCACATACACAAAGCCGGACTTACACAAGAACGCGTAACGAGTCAACGCATAGAAAGCATACAAACCATCATCACACATCAAATCAAAGAACTGTCTGACCAAAGACCGCTTCGCTCGTTGCAACAAGCTTATATTTACTTTACGGCCGGATGGTTCCTGGAGTTGCTTAACAGCCAAACACATCAAGACTACTACAAAACAAGGCAATGGATCCGTACTACCCTCAGCCCCTTTGTACGCGAACAACGTTACCACACCCTTAAAAATCGCCTGTTGTACAGAGCACTGTACATGCCACCCGGTGTTTTAAAAACAGCCAAACGCATCAGAAACAGCGCACCTTCTTCTAGCAAATAATCTTAGCAAACAATCATTAAAAATTTTATAAACAATATGTTACAGCTATTCAAAAACCCACGTGGCGCACTATCCCTACTATGTAGTGCCCTATTTCTCCTGATTTTACAAACCACCCCCCTCCGGGCAGACGAAGGCATGTGGCTTCCCATGCTCATTGGACAAAAGATTGACCGTATGCACGAATTGGGCTTCAAGCTTACTGCAGAAGACATTTACAGCGTAAACAAAGCCAGTCTTAAAGATGCTATTGTTCACTTTGGCGGAGGCTGTACCGGTGAAGTCATCTCGGCAGAGGGACTGCTCCTTACCAACCACCATTGCGGATACGGACAAATTCAAGCCCACAGCTCCGTTGAAAATGACTACCTGAAAGACGGATTTTGGGCCCGCACCCGGACAGAGGAACTACCCAACCAAGGCCTCACAGTCACGTTCATGCGCCGTATGGAAGACGTTACAGACTTGGTCCTGCAAGGCGTAACAGATGCTATGGAAGAAAAAGAACGCCAACAAATCATAGATAAAAACATCAAAGACCTCACAGAAAAAGCATTGAACGGGCTGGACAAACGGTACAACACCGTTCGCATTGCTCCCACCTACTTTGGAAATCAATATTTTCTGTATTTGAACGAAATTTTCCGTGATGTCCGTCTGGTAGGTGCTCCGCCCTCTTCCATTGGTAAATTTGGAGGCGACACAGACAACTGGATCTGGCCTCGTCACACCGGCGACTTTGCTCTTTTCCGTATTTATGCAGACAAAGACAACAATCCGGCCGAATATAGCCCTAACAACGTACCTTACCGTCCAAGATACCATTTCACCATCAGCAGTAAAGGCGTGAAAGAAGGCGATTTCACCATGGTCTACGGTTATCCCGGGCGTACCCAGCAATACGTCCTTTCCCCGGCTGTGGAATACATAGCCCTGCGCTCCAACCCACAGAAAATCCATTTGCGCGGCCTTAGACTAGACGTAATGAACCGCGAACAAGGCAAAGATCAGGCCGTACGCATTCAATACGCCAGCAAAAACGCAAGAGTATCCAACGCATGGAAAAGATGGCAAGGAGAAGCCCGAGGCATCCTCAACGCCGGCACCATAGCCAAGAAAAAAGCCTTTGAAGAACGCTTTCAACAGTGGGCAGAAACTACAGGACGAGATGATTATATCACCTTGATCTCCAAGATGAAAGAACTGTACAACCGCCTGGAACCTTTGCAATATGCATCGGAAATGTACACCGAGGCCCTTATGGCCACAGAACTCCTCCAATTTGCAGACAACCTGGAACGCCAATTGGCTCGCAGGGGACCGGAAGAAGCCCTTTCTCTGGCCCGCTCTTTTTTCAAAGACTATTACCAGCCTATTGACGAAGAAATTTTTGAAATCCTTTTTGCCGAGTTTTATGCCGCCCTGCAAGACACCCCGGACCTGCTGCCCACCCCGGACCTCTTGCCGGCTGCAGCACCCGCTGCACGCACAACCCAAGCACCTGCAGCACACACAGCCCAAGCACCTGCAGCACACACAGCCGAAGCACCTGCAGCACGCACAGCCCAAGCCGCACACTGCCCTGAAAACATCAGGACGCTCGCACAACACCTCTTTTCCACCTCGGCTTTTACCCGCGAACAACAAACCTTGGACATACTGGCAAAAGACTCGGAGCAGGCACTGGAGCTTATCCGCAACGACATTGCCTTTAAGCTGGTCCGGCCGTTTGTTGAAAAAAACAGAACCGAAATCCAGCCGCTTATAGCAGCAATCAACCAGGAGCTAAGTCTCCTGTATCGTACATGGATGCAAGCCATTATGGAATTTGACAAAGACCGCGTATTTTACCCCGATGCCAACTCCACCCTACGTGTAGCTTTTGGTACAGTAGCCGGATACAGTCCCGTAGATGCTGTAGTATACAAACCGGTAAGTACCATAGAAGGCATTATGCAAAAAGACGATCCCAATAATTTTGACTACAACATCCCACAGACCTTACGCAATATTCATGCAGAACGCAATTACGGCCGTTGGGAAACAGACGGCACGGTTCCTGTCTGCTTTATAGCCACCAATCATACCAGCGGAGGCAACTCCGGTTCCCCTGTACTCAACGCAAACGGTCACTTGTTGGGGTTAAATTTTGACCGCGTATGGGAAGGAACCATGAGCGATATAGAATTTGATTCTTCCGTTTGCAGAAACATATCGGTAGACATCAGATACGTACTTTTCCTTATAGATAAGATAGGAAACGCAGATTATTTGCTAAGAGAGTTGGATATATCACAAGATTGATTATTTTTGTAAAGCTATATTAGTTTTTATTAACCCCTAACCTATTACATCATGGAAGCACTTTTCACTTTAATTGAAAATTTATTTGGATTCATCTTTGAAATTTTAGAAAAAATAGTTACATACTTTATGGGTCTTTTCTAGAAAAACAATTGTTTTCCACCATGAACCTTTCCAATTTGGACTTCGAAAATATTATTTTCTGGATTACTCTAATAATTACTGTTCTAACTACAATTGTTGGGGTTTTAGAAACCTTCACAAATAAATAACTATAACTCAGAACAATAACAACTTATAAAATAATTAAACAATGGAACAACTATTTACGTTTTTCTTCAAACTTTTTAATTTAGTAATAGACTCATTTCTTGAACTTATACAATGGATCCAAGGTCTATTTCAAACTACTGCTGTTTAGTTAATAATTAACTCAAAGCATTAATACTACAACTATGAATATTGCAGACGTTATTAAATGGCTTTCTTTGATAGTGTCTATTTTATCTGCAGTCATTGGAATTATCCAATTATTTGTACCTAAAGGAACCAAATAAAAAAAAGCTGACTTTATTGGTCAGCTTTTTTTTTGTGGATTGTTTTATAAAGTTCAATCCTTAGGTTCGTTTTCATTTTCTGCTTCCGGTTCTTCAACCGGAGCTACAGGTGCGGCTGGACGATCGTGGGCAACAGCTACATTAATGGTTCTTCCCATATGTTCAGATCCGTTCAATGCTACAATAGCTGCTTCACCTTCTTCTTGACTTGCCATTTCTACAAAACCGTAACCGCGCGAACGGCGCGTTTCTTTATTAAGAATAATACGGGCAGAGAGTACCTCCCCATAAGGAGCAAATAGATCAATTAGGTCTTCTTTTTTAGCCTTGAAACTAAGGCTGGAAACAAAGATGTTCATGAAGTTAGGGATGATTTGTTAGGTTAAATGTTCTCAAATATAGTATTTTTTTCATTCTCCACAACCGACCCCATCAAAACAATACGTACATAAATCTTCTTTGGGCAACCCTATAGAGTTTATTAAATTCTCTATACTACTGTATTTCAGCGTGGTGAAGCCCATCTCGTCACAAATCCCCTGTATCATCGCTTGGTGTTCCTTAGACCCCTCATCAATAAATGCTTTTAAATCATCTGACTGCGGCAATTGCGCTGCCGACTGCTTCTGCGGTGGCTGTTGTGCTATTGACTGCGGCTGTGATGCGACTTTTCCCTTTTGTTGCAATTTGTATATGATACGTCGCGTAATCAGTTCCATTTCTGTACGTGTGCTCGTAAAACTTAAGTACGGACAGGAATTGATAATAGGCGGACAAGATATTCGGGCATGGATCTCTTTCACTCCGTTCCTAAAGAGCACCTGCACATTGTTCTTCAGCTGCGTACCTCTTACAATAGAATCGTCACAACACACCATTTTAGCCCCTCGCAACACATCCGGATTGGGCAGTAACTTCATTTTAGCCACCAGCCTCCTGCGTTCTTTATCGTTGGGCGTAAAGCTTCTGGGCCACGTAGGCGTATACTTGGCCACTGCCTGACGGTACGGAACATCTTTCCCTACTGCATACCCCATGGCCATCCCCGTTCCACTGTCTGGAATGCTACAAACGGCATCTACCTCTACATCGTCTTCCTTTCCAACCAAAACACCGTTTCTAAACCGTACCTCCTCCACATTGATTCCTTCATAAGCCGAGGTTGGAAACCCAAAATACACCCACAAGAACGAGCAAATTTGCATCTTTTCCCGCGGCGGAAGAATTTGATGAAACTCAGAAATATTGCGCCAGACATCCTTCCCCTCCAACGCTGGAACCTCCTTTCCCTTTAACGCTGGAACCTGTGGCTCTTCTACAAAGAAAGGCCGCTGTCCTTCCAAAACAGAGCAGAAACTCGGAGACTCTTGCACCAAAACCGCTTCTCCAGGCCCCAAAAACCCCACCAATTGAAAATCCAGATTGGGAAAACTACAACTCTCGCTCGCAAACGCCACAGCCATCAACTCAGCCCCACCAGCCATCGGCTGCCCACCGTTCTGCCCACTGCTCTGCACTACCTGCTGTCCAACACTTTGCACAACTTGCTGCTCACTGCTCTGCAAGGCCTGCTGTCCACTGTCCTGCACATCCAATCGCCCACTGCTCTGCAAGGCCCGCTGTCCACTGTCCTGCACATCCAATCGCCCACTTCTCTGCACGACCTGCTGTCCAACACTTTGCACAACTTGCTGCTCACTGCTCTGCAAGGCCTGTCGCATGCTTGCCTGCGCGGTCGATTGCCCGGTCTGCTGCTCACTGTTCTGCATGACTGATTGCTCGCCTCGCCTCGGCAAGTCTGCATCAAACTCAACGGTTGCCGGACGGCTGTATTGGCTGCAGCGGATCCCTACCGCTATGGGCGTTCTTCCGTACTTATCGCGCGCAGCTATGATGCCATCCTGAGTGAGTATCAGCATACTGCAGCTGCCCCTCACCTTATCCTGGACCAGCCGAATTCCTTCTGCAAAAGTTTGCCCCAAAGTAATCAAATGAGCAACCAATTCTGTGGCATTGATTTGCCCGGTACTTAATTCAGAAAAATTAACCCCCTTATCAAGCAGCTCTGCACCCAGCTCCTCAAGATTATTGATTTTACCTACCGTAACAATAGCAAAAGTTCCCAAATGCGAACGCAAAACTATAGGTTGCGGATCTCTGTCGCTTATCACCCCAACGCCTCGGTTCCCCATAAATTGACTCAGTTCATCCTCAAATTTATTCCGAAAATAGCTATTCTCTATGTTATGAATGGTCCTCTTAATAATTCCCTGCTCATTCATAGTAGCCATTCCCGCCCTCTTATTACCCATATGTGAGTGATAATCAGTCCCGTAAAAAAGTGTGTTTGCGCAAGATGTCTTAGATACAACCCCAAAAAAACCGCCCATAATGATATTTAGATTTTGCGCCACAAATATACAGAAACTTCAGAGTTTTCGCACGCCGGCTGCCGGTTTAGATTCAATCTAGCGCGCCAGCTTTTTTCAACATCCTTACAACACTTTGTGTTCCAAATAAATACAATTTTTCGGATTTTTTTTGGCGCGCTAGATTGAATCTAAAGTGCGCCATTTACATAGAAAGCAACCTGCGCAGACTTGTTTCTGGAATTCCAAAAACCCTGCTCAATTGCCTGACAGATACCGACCGGCTCTTTCTGAATCTCCGGCATAATGATACCACCTCGTCGTTATTTAAAGAAAGTATGGTTCTTGGTTTAATAAGTTCTACTACTTTTTCGCTAAGCAGCAGATCGTTCATTTTTATTTTTATAGGAGTTGGATGTTTCCCATTGTTTGCAATAATTTCTTTTTCTGAAGGTGATGAAATTTTCTGCAAATAATTGGAGTAGGGCTTCAATATGTTTTCTACTATCCTGAAATCCAAAAAACTACGCGGATAAATATGCCCTTTAGAGTCAAGTAGAAAATGTTCCGGAATATAATAATTGCTATTGTTAAGCCTGCACTTCCTTCCTGCCAATTTCAGTTTTTCAGGATCATACATATTACGCTCTTTAAAAAAATAAAATTGAGCAGAATTGTAGGGATCGCAATACGGATGCTCTTCAATTCCATGTTTGACAGAATTTCTCAAAACGTAAATCAGTCTGTCTTCCAATTTGGTATAGTTTGAAATTGTCCCGCACGAATAGTGATGCTTTCCAACAGAACCTGATGTATTGTATTTAGAATTAAAGTACTGTGAATAACTAATCCGGAACCCACGCATAAAATCTGTTGGCTTTTCACAGGCTACTATCAAATGGTAATGATTTGACAAAAACTGATAAGCAAGAACACTTACTTTATGCAAATGACTATAAACTCCCAAAAGGTCAATGGCATGAAGTATTTCTTTATTGGTCCAAAACATACTTTGCCCCTTATTTCCTTGTACACTAATATGAAACCACATAAAATTTCTTTTTTTGGCGCATTTTAGATTCAATCTAGTGCGCCAACTTTTTTCAACATCTTTATAACACTTTGTATTCCAAATAAATACGTTTTCTTAAATTTTTTTGGCGCGCTAGATTGAATCTAACCGCCGCTCTCTATGGTGCAATACACAATAAAGGTACAGCGTACACCATAATATGAGTAGCTGCTCAATTAAACAGGGCTGATAGTCAATAACACTAAAAGGCAGAGAAAGGAAAAAGTTCACTACCCTATCCATTACATCTGCCAACCCATGCATAAAATCTGTTATGGCCCGCAACAATACTAAAGTATACACACTGCAAAAAGCTATCAGGTAGGCCAGAAATGAATACAGAATTAAAGTAGCAAGCGGTACTATGATCATATTGCAAAAAAGTGAATAGACCGGCAGCGTACCAAACGTTCCCCACGTAAGCCACAAAGTCCCAATTTGCACAGACAACGAGCAGCAGAAAAGCTCCCACAAATACCTCGGAAACACTTTTCGGATGCTTAGCATGTTACGAAACAAGGGGAAAAATAATATCAGGCTCAATACTGCAGTAAAGGAAAGTTGGAACCCCAAATCAAACAAATACTTAGGTTCAATAATGACAAGTACTAATGCTGCAATACACAAAACGTTCAAACCAGAGGCTCTGTGGCCCAGGATTTTAGCAATACCATAAACCGTCAACATCAAAGCAGCACGTACTACGCTGGTACTCAATCCAACTACTAATGCATACGCCCAAATAAGAATGAGTGCCGGTATATGAACCCACACACCTCGCTTAATTGAATACGTTTTAAGTACAAGTTTCTGCCACAATAGAAGTTCATTTTTTGACAGGCTCGGTTTCGCAGATTCAGCAAACTGCGTAGGTTGCCTATGTTTTCTTGTATGCCTGTAGCGTCTTCGCTCCCTTAAACGACCTCCGATTCCTAAAATCCAAACCAAACTTCCATACAACGCTCCCACATGCAAACCGCTAACCGCCAGAACATGTCCCGCCCCCGTCTTGTTGAATCGATCCCGAACCTCTTTCTCTAAACCGCTTCTGTCCCCAAGGCAAATCCCCGCAAGCAACTTACCTGCCCGCTCACTTCGCTGCGCTGACTGCTGGTTGCTCTGCTCTGCTGTTGGATACTGCGCTTGCTGCTGTGCCGCTGACTGCTGGTTGCTCTGCTCTGCTGTTGGATGCTGCGCTTGCTGCTGTGCCGCTGTCTGCTGGTTGCTCTGCTCTGCTGTTGGATGCTGCGCTTGCTGCTGTGCCGCTGTCTGCTGGTTTTTCTGCCAAACTTGCTGCTGTACCCATGTATGCGTATTTCGTTTGCTTGTTTGCCGAGTCGTTTGTTGCCCCCAGTTGGCCGTTAACGGAACTCGCAGTCGCAACAATCGCTCTTTAATCGTTAACTTTCCATCGATACGCTTATAATTATATACGTAAGAGCGATAGTAAAACTCCCTGTCGGCCATGTATTCTCCATAATCAAACTCACGTTTTTCGAAAAATGGTCTTGCTGCTGCATGCTTACTCTCGTTTTGTTCTCTGAATGAAAATGCTTTACTGTATGTGACAAACAAATCCCCGGGGAGCCATGGCTCTTTGGTCGTACCAAGCTCTTTCGTCGCATTGTGCTCTTTAGTCGCAGCAGACACTTTGGCCTCACCAGATATTTTGGTCGCGTGTGACAGGTTGGCCACCTCGGCCACCTCGACCTTCTTGGCCTCCACGTCATCCGCTACATACACCACCAGCTTTTCCCTACCCGACCACTGACGGTATCCGTCCCAAGAATACGATAACAGACGGCAATCCATACGCTGATAGCGCCTCCCTTGCTTGGTTACCACTTCAACAGGAAAATCAAGCACCCGCAGAAACATAAACACCTTTTGATCCGGCGAGGGCGAAAAAACCGACTTGGCAGGCAAGTGCGTTTGTGGCGTTTGCGGTGGCGACACCTCTGCATGCTGCCTCTCCGACCGCTGCATCTTCGAAAGCTGCCTCTCCGACCGCTGCATCCTCGAAAGCTGCCTCTCCGACCGCTGCATCCTCGAAAGCTGCCTCTCCGCGTGCTGCCTCTTCGAATACTGCCTTTCCGCTTCCTGCCTGAAGTGCCCGTTCCAAAAAGAAACTGCAAAAAGAGCAACCAGTCCCAAGCAATACAGGGGCCGTCCAAAGCGATATCGCAGCTGCGCCTGCGAACAGACCAAAACACGTTCTTGTGAGCGAACACCCTCATCTGAACGCGAGCGAACACCCGCACCGCGTTTCCATACATGCACGTATCCGGGGCGACGCCTAAGACTCCACAAGCCCACGAAGAAGCACAACAGGAGCATCAGCGTGAGGAAAGCCAAAACCCACAGCTGCCACCTCGGCCCAAAAACAAAAAAAGGGATACCTCTAAAATAAAGACCGCCCAAGGTACCGCAAAGAACTGCGGCAACGGGCGGGAACATCGCGCTATTTTTCCTTCTCCTCAAGCTTGCAAGTCACATATAGTTTCAGTAATTTTGGCGATTCTTTAGAATCAATTACTAGTGTTTCAAAAATAATAAAAAACCTTACCAAAACCAACTATGACAATTCTTGTTTTAAATTGCGGGAGCTCTTCTATCAAGTATAAAGTACTGACTATGAAGGCGGAAAATGATTATACCCTTTTAGCACAAGGTATACTGGAGCGCATCGGTCTGGAAATGGGAATCGTAACCCATAAAAGACTCATCGGCGACAGAGAAAAATACAAAGTAGAGCAAACGGTTCCTAACCATACGGCAGGTATTGAAAAAGTACTCACCCTGCTAACCGACCCCACATGGGGCGTCTTGGAATCGCTGGAACAGATCCAATCGGTAGGACACCGTGTAGCTCAGGGAGGCCATTACTACAAGAGTAGCGTAGTTGTTGATGATCAGGTAAAAAAGAATATTGATAAACTCTCGGAATTGGCACCGCTTCATAACCCCGCCAACTTACTGGGTATTAAAGCTATTGAAAAATTACTGCCCGAAGCAAAACAGGTAGCCGTTTTCGACACCGCTTTCCATCAAACCATGCCCGATTATGCCTACATGTACGCCGTTCCCTACGAGATGTACGAAAAATACAACATCCGCAGGTACGGTTTCCACGGCACCAGCCACAAGTTTGTTGCCCGCAAAGGCTGTGAACTGGCCGGAGTGGATTTCAACAAAGCTAAAGTCATCACCTGCCACTTAGGTAACGGATCTTCCATTACTGCCGTCAAAGAAGGCAAATCCATAGATACCTCCATGGGCTTCACCCCGTTAGAAGGCCTGATAATGGGTACACGCACTGGCGACATCGACCCTTCCATTGTGACCTTCCTGCAAGAAAAAGAAGGCTGGACAGCAGCAGAAACCAACGACTTTTTGAATAAAAAATGCGGACTGTTAGGTCTTTACGGGCCGAGTTCAGATTGCCGAGACATAGAAAACGCCGTTCGCGAAGGAAACCCCCGCGCCATACTGGCCCATAAAACCTTCTCTTACAGAGTGCTAAAATATATCGGGGCCTACGCTGCCGCCATGAACGGAGCAGATCTTATTGTATTCACCGGAGGCATTGGCGAAAACGACGCTCATGTACGGGAACTTATCGGCACACGCCTGGGTTACCTGGGTGTATCCTTTGACAAAGAGAAAAACAACACCGTACGCGGAACAGACGCCATCCTCTCTACCAACGGATCGGGCACTAAAATTGCGGTCGTCAATACAGACGAAGAGCTAGTTATTGCAACCGATACTTGGAACCTCACCAAATAATCCTCTCACCAAATAAATTATAATACACATTACATATGAAATCATTTGAAGAAATATTTGAGCTGCTTCGCTCACAGAAAAAGAAAAGACTGGTAGCTGCTTGGGGTGTTGACGATCACACCATTTCTGCTGTTCACCAAGCCATTGAAAAAGGCATTGTAGAAGGCATTCTGGTAGGCAAAAAATCGCAAATTGTATCTGTTTGCCACGAAGAAAGCATAGATCCGGCCGTTTTCACCATAGTGGATATAGAGGACGAACTGGTAGCCATTGCTCGTGCCGTTGAAATGGTTAGAAACGGAGAAGGTGATATCCTCATGAAAGGGCAATGCAGCACAGACAAGTACATGCGCGCTATTCTGAACAAAGAAAAAGGTTTGCTGCCTCCCAAAGCCGTATTGAGCCACGTTTCTGTGCTAACGCACCCCAACTATCACAAATTTTTGATTATGAGTGACATAGCCGTTATTCCGGCACCCGACCTCAAGCAAAAGGCAGCCATAACCAAATACTTGGTCAACACGGCACACGCCCTGGGCATCCCTAAACCCAAAGTAGCTTTTGTAGCCGCCACGGAACAAATGCTCCCGGCCATGCCCGCCTGCGTAGACGCTGCCATCCTCTCTAAAATGGTCGACCGCAACCAAATCACCGGATGCGTAGCAGACGGCCCCCTGGCCCTCGACGTTTGCTTAAGTGCCGAGGCTGTCGCCATCAAAAAACTACAGAGCCCTGTAGCCGGAGACGTAGATTGCATGCTCTTCCCCAACATTGAAAGCGCCAACGTGATGTACAAGAGCCTCAGTCAATTGAGCCCCGAGTCCAAACAAGCCGCCATAGTGGTTGGTGCCTCGGCCCCTTGTGTCCTTTCAAGCCGAGCCGACTCCACCGACACCAAGCTCAACTCCATCGCCCTAGCCGCCGTCACCGCAAAATAACCGCCCGCCGGTTCGCGAGCGAAACAGCAGGTGAAACAGCAGGTGACCATCTACACGCTTGTCGAACAGGCCTGCCCGTTCGCGTGGCGAACTGAACTGCAAACATCGGGTGCCCGTTCGCGCGGCGGATCAGCAACAATACCATTAGGGGCTGTAAAACAGCCCCTAATTTTATTTAAAGCTGCGCAGCAGCACCTATCAACACCACAGCAGCACCGTAACAACAAAAGAAAATTGGTAACTTTGTAGATTAGCCCACTTAAAACCGCAATTTATGGAAAAGCAAATCCTTGTAATCAACCCCGGATCCACATCCACAAAAATAGCTGTATTTAAAACCGCAACACCAGCCGGCAGCGAATCCGCAACCGCAGCTAACGGCGAATCTGCAACTGCAACAGCAGACAGCGAACCTGCAGCAGCAGCAACAGCAGATAGCGAACCTGCAAAACAGGTCAGTTCCGAATCCGCAACTGCAACAGCAGCAGCAGACAGCGAACCTGCAGCAGCAACGCCAAACAGCGAATCTGCAGTAGCAACGCCAAACAGCGAATCTGCAAAACAAGTCAGTTCCGAATCCGCAACTGCAACAGCAGCAGCAACAGCAGACAGCGAACCTGCAAAACAAGTCAGTTCCGAATCCGCAACTGCAACAGCAGCAACAACAGCTAGCAACGAATCCGCAACTGCAGTTTCTGCAAGCCCCAAAGCTCTACACGAGGTTTTCTCTACCACTATCCGCCACACTGCAAAAGAACTCGCTCCCTACCCCCGCGTTTTCCAGCAGTACGAATTTCGTAGAAAAACCATCTTGAACGAACTGGCCAAAAACAAATTCCAACTACAAAACTTTGCAGCCGTAATTGGACGCGGAGGTATGGTCAAACCCATTCCCTCGGGCACATACAAGGTAAACGACCTGATGATCAAACACCTGTCAGAAGGATACGGTGGAGAACACGCTTCTAACCTAGGAGGCCTTCTGGCCCATAGCATAGCTTCGCAAATCCCGGGTTGCCAGGCATTTATTGCAGACCCCGTTGTTGTTGACGAACTGCATGACGTAGCCCGTATCACCGGATTTCCTGAAATTAAACGCCGCTCCATACTGCACACACTCAACCAAAAAGCCATAGCCAAACGCTACGCAGAAGACTGCAGCACCCCTTATAACCAACTGAACCTCATAGTAGTTCATATGGGCGGAGGCGTATCTGTAGGTGCCCACTGCCAAGGCCGCATAATAGATGTAAACGACGCCCTCCAAGGAGACGGCCCCATAGGCCCCGAACGCGCCGGATCCGTCCCCGCCATGCCACTCGCTGTCATGTGCTTCTCCGGAGAATACACCTACGACGAGATTCGCAAAAAAATCGCCGGCAAAGGCGGCATGCTCGCCCTCTCCGGCACCAACTCCTTCGTAGAACTCTGCAACAGAATGCAAGCCGAGACCACAGCTTCAAGTACTGCCACAGCTTCAAGCACTACCACCGGCTCCACCGCAGCTTCAAGCACTGCCACAACTTCAGGCACAAGCACCGCTTCAACCGAAGCTTCAGACTCTGCAGCCCCCTCGGCAACAACCATTTATAATGCCATGGCTTACACCATAGCCAAAGAAATTGGAGCAATGGCCGCCGTCCTCAAAGGCCGGATAGACGCCATTCTCTTCACCGGCGGCATTGCACACAACAAACCCTTTATAGAAACAATCAAAGGCTACATAGGATTCCTGGCCCCATGCCGTATCTACCCTGGTGAAGACGAGATGCACGCCCTAGCCACAAACGCCCTCAACGCCCTCACCGGCCACGAAAAACCCATGGAATATCTCTAATTGGCCCGCCTGAATGGCGCACTTTGCTTTAACATCTTTGAGGTAGTGCGCCACTTTTCTCTAGTCAAATTACAACTGGCTCTAATACAAGCAACTAAAATCTCCGCAAATTGAAATGGCGCAGTACCTCAAAGATGCTGGTGGTGCAAAGATGCTGGTGCACCAAAACTGCAACTACACCACTTTTTCTACGGATCTCTCTACCGACAGCTTTTCAGCTTCCTTCTGATTGCATTAAATTCCAGATCTCTCTACCGACAGCTTTTCAATTCTTCAATTTCTTCTGCTTTTAACCTTCCCCCCAACCTTTTAACCTTCTCCGCAACGTTGATTCAGGTATTCCAAACACTCTGCTTAACTGTCTTACCGATACCGGATACTTTCGCTGCAGTTTGCCACATAAAGTCAGGACTTCGGCAAAACTCAATGATTCCCGAGATCTGGGCTTTATAATTTGCAGCACTTTTTCACTTAACTGCAAATCGTTTATACTAACAGTCCGCGGGTTGGGTAATCGTCCCTGGTTGGCTGAGATTTCTTTTTCTGTAGGGGTTGAAATCTTAGTTATGAAGTTAGCATAGGACCCAAATAACTTTTCAACCTCGTTGTATTTTAGAAAACTTCTTGGATAAATATGCCCGGTGGGATTCATCAAAAAATGAACAGGAACACAGTACTTGTTGTGTTTGAGAAATTTGCCGCCCCCTGCCAGGTGTAAATTTTCAGGTTCATTAATATTGCGCTCCCGGAAAAAATAAAACTGTGCCGAGTTGTAAGAATCTCTATAAGGATGTTCAAAAATTTTGTGATGCACAGAGTTTCTTAAAACGTAAATCAGCCGATCTTCTAACTTTCCATGGTCTATAATCTTGCCTCTAGAAAAACGCAACCTACCCACCGCTCCGGACGAGCAATATTTGTAATTAAAATATTTACTATAACTTACCCTATACCCCTGCATGAACCCGGAAGGATTCTCGCACTTAACGATTAAATGATAATGGTTTGACAAAAATTGATACGCCAAAACATCTACTTTATGTAAATGGCTATATACTGCCAACAAATCAATGGCATGTAAAATATCCTCAGTATCCCAGAAAATAATTTGTGAACCGTTCCCCTGAACGCTAATGTGATACCACATAACCCTTCTCCTCTAAAAAATCCAACTATTCTCTGCACAGTGCGGGTTATGTGAGATTCGACTATAAATATACGAATTTTTGACGTGTTTTTGGCGCAGCATCTCAGAGATAGCGCGCCACTTTTTTTCGACCAAAGTGCAACCAGCTAAAAATCAAGCAAATGGTTTTTCGGCAAAACGAAATGGCGCACTACATCAAAGATGCTAGTGCGCCATTCAAAAATTCCAAGTACTTCTACGAAGTATCCTACCCGAAGAAGTCCCCTACTGCTGTTCCATCATTTGGTTGTATTTCTCGTACGCAGCCTCGTATTCAGGGCTCTTGGTACGCAAACGGAAGTAAATGTTCTTTAAGTATTCTACTACTACAAGTTTAATGTCCGGTTCCTCTGCCAACGCAAAGCTCTTCTCAAAAGGTTCAATCGCTTTTTCCAACATTTCGTCCAGTTCTTCTACCATCTTCATATACTTGTTATCATCCAACTCATCAGACGCAGCCGTCTGGATATCAACAGCTTTGTCATAAAATGACTGACCCATTTGGAAGTAACCAAAGAAAAAGTTCGGATCAATTTGTGTGGACTTTTCATACATACCTAAAGCCTCTTCAAACTTGCCCAAACCTTTCAATACATTTCCTTCTGCATAATACAGACTAGGATTGTTCGGCTCGTTCTCCTGTGCACGCTGAATAAATTCAAGCACCTTGTTGGGATCGTCGTTGCTTTCCAGATAGATATTAATCAGAGCTACCAAAATGCTCTGGCTATCGGGATATTTAGTAAAACCTAAAGACAAATATTCTTTACTTTTTTCCGTATCACCTGTCTGCTTATACGATTCGGCCAGATTGGCATAGGCATCACCATCAGACTCAAAACCCATCTGAATGCACTTGTCAAAAAACGTAATGGCACGCTCGTAATTTCTACCCATCAATGCTGTTAAACCCACATAATACACAATGGTTGTATCCACTACATTCAATGCCGGATGAGAAGCTGCAGTATAAGATTCTTCAAATTTTGCCGAGGCATTTGTAAAATCACCCAACGTATACGAGGCCATAGCATCGTTAATATGGCTGTTGGCAATGGTAGTTAATCCTTCCTGGATATCGGTTTTGTTACTTCCTTTGGTATCCAGTTCGGCAGCTTTTTCATAAGCCTTGAAAGCTTCTCCAAGCAAATCTACCCCTTCAATAATAGGTTTGGTAACTACCCAAAAGGTAAGTTTTCCTTCCGCATTGTAATAGAGGTCTTTATCTGCATATTTAACCACCTCATATTCCTCTCCCTGAACCGTTTTGTATTCTGTTGAAAGTGCCCTTTGGTCTTTCAAAACAACTCTAGCCTCTAGCGATGAAAGCCCCGCCCATAAGTTGTCTGTAGGATAAGAATAAGCTTTAGTTAACGTCTGAGCATAGCGAATCCACGTTGCCGGCCTCTCTCCGCGTTTGGGATGTTCTATTTGCTCTTTAGCTTTTTCATAGTTCTTTAGAAGATTTTGCACTTCTTTTGGTTGTGCGCCCAATGATACCACAAACAGTAACATTAGGGCAGCTGATACTAATTTTTTCATGAGTATTATGTGTTTTTTTCTGTAAATAGTATTTGCTGTTCTATAAATTTATTTATTATAAGTCTTCCATTTCTTCTTTAGGGAGCGGATCGCTTTTGCTAACACAGCAAACGGCAGCAATCGCATCGCCTTCGCGCAGGTTGATCAGCCGTACACCCTGAGTAGCACGTCCTGCAATCCGTACATCACTAACGGCTACACGTATGGTAATCCCCGAGCGCGTGATGATCATTAAATCATTATCATCAGTCACTGCTTTAAGAGCAATCAGCTTGCCTGTTTTTTCGGTGACATTAAGCGTTTTTACGCCTTTTCCGCCACGAGCAGTCTTCCTATAATCTTCTATCAATGAGCGTTTCCCATAACCGTTTTCACTTACCACCAACACGTGGGGGAGTTCAACGGGCAGGTGACTTGCCGAGACCGGAACCGTGGCAGTGACATTCGCAGTCGCAGCCGCTGCAGTAGTAGCAGAAGTTGTGGCAGCAGCACTTGCCGAGGCCGAGGCCGAAGCGCCGGCAGCACCGGCTTTTGCAGCAGAACCACCGGCACCTACAGTACCCGCAGTTGCACCAGCACCGAAAGTCGAGTCCGAAGCATCGGCAGCACCGGCTTTTGCAGCAGAACCACCGGCACCTACAGTACCCGCAGTTGTACCAGCACCAGCACCAGCGCCGGCAGCGCCGGAAGTCGAGGCCGAAGCACCAGCAGCGCCGGAAGTCGAGGCCGAAGCACCGGCAGCAATACTTTTTTCGGCAGCGGAGGGTGCACCTACGCCACAGGCAGTGGACAAGTCTCTTGCTTCTCTATCTACACAAATCATGCCGACAACACGATCGTACTCTTCTATAGAGATGCCGCGAACGCCCGAGGCGGTTCTACCCATGGGCCGAACGTCGCGTTCGTCAAAGCGTACGCATTTACCTTCCCTAGCGCCAATCAGCAATTCACAAGAGCCGTTGGTCAAGCAGGCTTGCAACAATTTGTCGCCTTCCCGGATGGTCAAAGCAATAACTCCCGTAACACGCGGATTGGAATAGGCCTTCAAAGCCGTTTTCTTGACCACCCCACGCTCTGTGCTTAATACAATATAATTGTTATTTATGTAATCCTCGTCTGTCAGATTCTTCACGTTAATGTAGGCACATACGCTATCTCCGGGCTCAATGTTGATCACGTTCTGAATGGCCCGCCCTTTAGATGTCTTGTTTCCTTCCGGAATCTCGTACACCTTCAACCAGTAACACCTACCGTTCTGCGTAAAGAACAACATGGTACTATGCATGTTGGCCACATAAATGTGTTCTATAAAATCTTCTTCCCGTGTATCGCTTCCTCGCGAACCTACTCCGCCCCGCCCTTGCAACCTATACTCATTCAGGTTGGTACGCTTAATATACCCCAAGTGCGAAATGGTGATGACCACATCCTCGTCCGGATAAAAATCTTCCGGATTAAAATCACCGGCTGCATATTCAATGGCTGTACGGCGCGGATCGTTAAACCGCTCCTTCACATCCAACAGCTCCTCTTTAATCAAGCTCATCTGCAAAGCCTCGCTAGCCAGCAATTCGTCCAAACCACGGATCAATTCCATCAGCTGGTCGTACTCGGCTTGAAGGCGCGTACGCTCCAGCCCGGTAAGCTGACGCAACCGCATTTCCACAATGGCCGAAGCTTGTTCCACAGTAAATCCAAATTCCTCCCGCAGCCCGCTGCGCGCCTCATCTACTGTTTGCGAAGCACGAATCAACGCAATGACCTCGTCCAATACATCGAGCGCCTTCAACAGCCCCTCTAAAATATGAGCTCTTTTAGCCGCTTGTTCCCGTTCAAAACGGGCTCGGCGGACTATCACCTGATGGCGGTGACGCACAAAATATTTGATAAGTTTCTTAAGGTTCAGCAACCTCGGACGACCGTCCACCAAAGCGATGTTGTTCACAGAGAAAGAACTCTGCATGGCCGTGTACTTAAACAGACTGTTCAACACCACGTTGGCCACTACTCCCATCTTCAGCTTTATCACTATACGCATACCTGTGCGGTCACTCTCGTCATTCACAAAAGCAATCCCTTCCAGGCGCTTGTTCTCCACCAACTCGGCAATCTTCTCTATAAGCTCGCGTTTATTGACCATATAGGGAATCTCGGTAACCACAATGGTTTCCCTACCGCTCGGTGCCACTTCTATATCGGTCTTGGCACGCACTACAATGCGGCCTCGGCCTGTCTCAAAAGCGTCGCGAATCCCACCCGTACCGTAAATAATTCCCCCTGTAGGGAAATCGGGCCCTTTCACGTGCTTCATCAATTCATCTAACGAAATATCATCGGCATCTATATAAGCACAAATGGCATCCACTATTTCCCCCAAGTTATGCGGAGGCATATTGGTGGCCATTCCTACGGCAATTCCGCTGGCCCCGTTCAAAAGCAGCAAAGGCACTTTGGCCGGCAAAACGGTAGGCTCCTGCAGGGAATCGTCAAAATTATTCCTAAAATTGACAGTATCTTTATCCATATCCACTAGCACTTCTTCTGCCAGCCGGCGAAGACGCGCCTCTGTGTACCGCATGGCAGCTGCTGAATCTCCGTCCACGGAACCAAAGTTTCCCTGTCCTTCTACCAGCCTGTAACGCAAGCTCCAGTCTTGGGCCATGCGAACCATGGCCTCGTACACACTGGAATCACCGTGCGGATGGTATTTACCCAATACTTCCCCTACAATCCTTGCCGATTTTTTTGTAGGTTTGTTGCTGGAAAGTCCCAGCTCAGACATCCCGTAAAGAACCCGACGATGAACTGGCTTAAGACCGTCACGTACGTCGGGGAGGGCTCGGGATACAATTACGGACATAGAATAATCTATGTACGCACTCTTCATTTCGTCCTCAATGTTTATCTTCTGAATTCTATCCTCCATAAGCATCAAATCAACCACCAAAAGTACAAATATTTCCTTTAATTGACAACGGTATCGGTACCTTCGGGGTTCAAGTTTACCACTAATTTTGCACCTTGTTCCAATTCACCGCTTATGATGGCCTCGGATAAGGGATCTTCCAGGTACCGCTGAATGGCCCTCTTGAGAGGACGTGCTCCGTACTGAGGATCAAACCCCTTGTCGGCTACAAAATTTTTGGCTTCTTTAGATATGCTTAAAGAGAAACCGGCCAGTTCCATCCGTTCGTACAACTCTGCCAGTTCTATCTCTATGATTTCATGAATGTGATCCTTGTCTAAGGCGTTGAAAACCACTTGTTCGTCAACCCGGTTCAAAAACTCGGGATTGAACGTCTTACCCAAGGCTTTCTCTATAATGGCTTTATGCCGCTCCTCCTCTGCATGTGCCGTACCGTTGGCTTGTGTAGCAAACCCCACTCCGGCCCCAAAATCCTTCAATTCACGGCTTCCAATATTGGAAGTCATTATAAGTATGGTATTGCGGAAATCTACATGACGTCCGTTGCTGTCTGTTAAACGCCCCTCGTCAAACACCTGTAACAACAAATTGAAAATATCGGGATGCGCTTTTTCAATTTCATCCAACAACACTACGGCATAAGGCCTGCGGCGTATCCGTTCGGTCAGCTGCCCTCCCTCGTCATACCCCACATACCCCGGAGGTGCACCTATCAAACGGCTTACGGCAAACTTTTCCATGTATTCGCTCATATCAATGCGCACCAGATTATCCACAGAGTCAAACATATACGTAGCCAACAACTTGGCCAAATGCGTCTTCCCAACCCCCGTAGGCCCCAAGAAAATAAACGTTCCTATAGGCTTGTTGGGATCTTTCAGACCTGCTCTGTTGCGATGAATGGCCCGTACCATGGCATCTACGGCTGCATCTTGTCCTATGAGCTTCTTTTTCAAGATCTCGGCCATATTTACCAGCCGGTTGCTCTCAGACTCAGAGACGCGACTCACGGGAACCTGCGTAATCATAGAAACTACCTGAGCAATAGTTTCGGCCGAAACTTCCTTCTTATGTTTCCTTTGTTCTTTCAGCCAACTGTTTTTCTCTTCCACCAGCTTCTCTTGCAACATTTTTTCCTTTTCACGTAAAGCCGAGGCTTTTTTATAGTCCTTTTTATCTACGGCCGCGCGTTTTTCCATCTGCAGGTTATCCAGCTCTTCTTCCATGGCTCCCAACTCTTTAGGCAGCTGCATATGACTTATGTGCACGTGGGAGCCTGCCTCGTCCATCACGTCAATAGCTTTGTCGGGCAGGCAGCGATCCGTTATGTAACGCTGAGACAAACGCACGCAAGCCTCTAGGGCTTCCGGCGTATAATGTACCATATGGTGCTCTTCGTAACGCGGTGCAATAGTCTTCAAAATCGTAAGCGTAGCGTCGTATTTGGTAGGCTCTACAAGCACCTTCTGAAAGCGGCGTTCCAGCGCCCCGTCTTTTTCTATGTACTCCCGGTATTCGTCCATGGTACTGGCGCCAATGCACTGAATCTCGCCACGTGCCAACGCCGGTTTCAGCATGTTGGCCGCATCTAGCGAACCTCCTCCGCTCCCGCCCGTAGCCCCGGCTCCAATCAACGTATGGATCTCGTCAATAAACAAAATGATATCCGGATTCCTTTTAAGCTCGGTAAGCAAACTTTTCATCCGCTCTTCAAATTGACCGCGGTACTTGGTACCGGCCACCACAGAACCAATATCTAAAGACAAGAGGCGTTTTCCCTGCAACGTAGGCGAGCCTTTCCTGCGGGCAATCCGTGAGGCAAGGCCTTCCACAATGGCCGATTTCCCCACACCCGGTTCCCCTATCAGTACAGGATTGTTCTTTTTGCGTCTGCCCAGAATCTGTGCCAAACGCTGTATTTCACGATTACGACACACCACGGGATCCAATTTCCCGGCACGAGCCTCTTCTGTCAAATCCAAAGCATACATATCCAGCATAGGTGTTCCTACTACCTCTTTAGTAGGCGCAGTCTTTCCTCCGCTCACTCGGGCAGGTTGTATGGATCTATGTGGAATGCCCCGTATTTCTCCGGGCATTTCTTTACGCGTTACAGGACGCCTCCGTTGCACATTTTTCACGTTCAACGGTACCTCACCCTTCAGATGGGCCCGCAACGATTGGTTGGTTACACCCTTGGTACGCAGCCAGTACACACAAATACCGTTGTCAACGGCCAGTAGCGCCAGCAACAAATGCAACGACCCGGGAACAGTCTGCCCCATTTGACTGGCTTCTAAATACATAGCCTTCAAAGCTTTTTCTGCATGTTCAGAAAGTGACAGTTTGTCTGCCTGATTGGGAGGAATCATGGTACGTCCCATTTCCTTACTTTCAACCAGATTTTTCATCTGCCACAAAAGCAAATCCAACCCGGTAAGCACCTCGTACGCATCGTTTTCCTGATGACGTATGATGGCTAAAAATATATGATCACCCGTTACGGTATAACTTCCCAAACGCATAGCCTCCTCACGTGCAAACGAGAGAATCATGTTCAGTTTTTCGGGCAATTTTAAGTTCATTTCTTATTACTTCTTACTTTTCACTTCTCACTTCTTACTTTTCATTCTTCACTTCTCACTCTTCATTCTTCACTTCTCACTCTTCACTCTTCATTCTTCACTTCTCACTCTTCACTCTTCACTCCTCACCCTTCACTCCCCACTCTTCACTTCTCACTCTTCACTCTTCACTTCTCACTCCTCACCCTTCACTCCCCACTCTTCACTTCTCACTCTTCACTCTTCACTTCTCACTCCTCACCCTTCACTCCCCACTCTTCACTTCTCACTCTTCACTTCTCACTTTTCATTCTTCATTTCTCATTCTTCACTCTTCACTTCTCACTCCTCACTCTTCACTTTTCATCCTTCACCCTTCACTCTTTCTCACTTCCCACTCATCTTCTTGGCGTCCTCAACAAATTGGGCTAAGCCCTTGTCTGTAAGCGGGTGGTTCAACAGTCCCAATATAGGTTTTAATGGACACGTTACCACATGAGCCCCCACTTCCATACATTCAATAATGTGACGCGTATGGCGTATAGAAGCCGCCAGCACCTGCGTGGGATAGCCGTACGTACTAAATACCTCCACAATCTGTGCCACTAATCCCACTCCGTCATCGCTAATGTCGTCCAATCTTCCCACAAAAGGCGAGACGTACTTCGCTCCGGCTTTGGCTGCCAGCACGGCCTGTCCTACGGTAAAGACCAACGTACAGTTGGTGGGTATCTTGCGGGTTGTCAGTGCTTTAATGGCCTTTATACCTTCTGCTGTACAGGGGATTTTCACCACAATATTCTTGTGGATGGCTGCCAGCTCTTCTGCCTCGGCAAGCATCCCTTCCAGGTCTGTAGAAAACACCTCGGCACTCACATCGCCATCCACCATTTCACAAATCCTGCGGTAATGCGTTATAATGGCAGCATGACCTTTTATATTTTCCCGCGCCATCAACGAAGGGTTGGTAGTCACGCCGTCTAAAATGCCCAAATCGCGAGCCTGGCTTATCTGCTCCAGATTAGCTGTATCAATAAAAAATTTCATATCCTTATACTTTATTGTTACAAAGATAAGGAGGTTTTTTGGTTAGATTCAATCTAGCGCGCCAGTTTTTTTTAGCACCTTCACAAAGGCCTGTACCTCAGCTGAATATGATTTCCTGGATTTTCCTTGGCGCGCTAGATTGAATCTAAAGTGCGCCAAAGCACGCTACTTTTCAGGCAAATTTATAGCAAACGGTATTTGCACACTTCTGGTAGCCGGATATATTCCGTACTGATCAAAGGTTGCAATATCTACCCAGTTCTTGTACGATACAGAACCGGTAAATCCTCGTGATCTTCCAAATGCATGAATCCAAACGGTGAATCCGGAAGGTGAATTCCCGGCATAGTGATGCACCTTAACTGTGTACGTTCCATTGGGCGCTCCAAAAGGTGGCCAGAATATATTCTCAGGTCCGTATCCTCGTGTGTTATCTACATCTAATCGGCCGCCCGAGGCCGAGGTTTTATTGGCATAATAAATATGAGTGTTGTATGGATCCCAAACGTGTATATCCACATCTGATAAATTATCCCAAGTTAGTGTAACTTGTACATCGCCGTACCCATGCTCCAATGCTCCTTCTATTACGCGTATGGAAGCTGACTCATTTTCAAACTTGTCGCGTAGGTCGGCCATAGCCATGAACGACCTGCTTCCTAGCGAAGTCAAACAACCCAATGCGTCTCCTGTCGTACAATCTTTTAGCAAGCTTACATCACCATAAATAGACATGAATTCAGTATAACTATTATGTATGCCATATTCATGCTCCATAACATCAGCAACCGCAGAAGCCAGGTATGTACCACATTCATATACGGCCCATGCTACACCTATCCCTGTGCCTACAGTTGTCAGAGAAATAGCACAAGGAACAGCATCAAGAACCCTGGCAGTGAACCTGAGCACATCACTCCAACTTCTGGTTCCAATAAAAAATTCGTCCCAGTCATAATCAGTTGGAACTTCTCTGGCAATTTCAATGTCACCATCAGGGGTAATAATTCCAATATCAATTAAATTACCGTTGGGGTTTCTGAATATAAAAATGTAATCATCTACAACTACTTTATCCAGAAATCCATCGTCTGTAAAAAAGACCGAATATCTATCGTCAATTTGGGAGGAATAAAACGAAGCGTATAAAGGAATGGGACCGTCTGTTTTCAGAACTGATATCAATAATGTTGCTATCCTTAAGTTCTGCCGGAGTCTCTTGTGGATCACAACCACTCGGCACCATAAGAAGGAGTGCCGATAAGGTAAAAAAAACAATTTAAATTTGGAGTCCGGTACAGTATTGTAAAGATATCACTTTAAGTCATTTATACAAATTTCCACATGCTGATCGCAAAGGTCGGCTATGTGGGATTGGTGGGTAATAAAGAGAATGGAGCGATTGCCTATTTCGCGGCGCAGATTTTCCACAAAAGTGCGTGCCGTTTTTTCGTCCAAAGCCGAGGTGGCCTCGTCCAACAACAAGATCTTGCCTGGGCGCAGCAACGCGCGGGCGATGGCAATGCGCTGAGCCTGCCCTTCGGAAAGGCCGCTCCCGCCCTCGCCCAAGACTGTGTCCAGGCCGTTGGGCAAATCAAAAACAAACTCCGCAGACGCAATTTCAAGGACGCGCCGCAGCTCCTCGTCGCTCGCTACGGCTGCAGTACGCCGCCGGCGTTGACCCGCCTGCCCAAGCCGGCGGTCACTTACCTCTTCGGCATCACGCTTGTGTTGGTCGGCGTGCCCAAGACGTCGGTCGCTTGCCACTGCAGCAGCACTGCGGCGGTGGTCGGCGTGCCCAAGACGTCGGTCGCCTGCCACTGTAGCAGCACTGCGGCGATGGTCGGCACCATCAGCACTCCGGCGGTGGCCGGTCAGGTGTTCGGTCGTATGATCGACTTGCTTAAGCCTTGCTCGGGCAGAAGGCGTGCTTCGCGCTCCTGTGCTGCCCAACCGCACTTCCGTTGCACCGGCGTAGCCCAGCTGCAGGTTTTCGCGGATTGTGCCGCTGATGAGCGAGCCGCCCTGCGGCACGTACACAAAGTTGGAGCGGGTGCGCTCAGATACCTCGGCTTGGTTCAACTCGTCCTCAAGCGTAATGCTTCCGGCGTCGGGTTTTACTAGGGCCAACAGCAAACGTAATAACGTGGTTTTTCCCACTCCCGTGGGGCCCATGACGGCCACCATGGTTCCAGGGCGCAGTTCCAAAGAAAAACGGTCCAACACAGGCTCCTCGTCTTCTGTATAAGAGAATGTTACGTCTTGCATCCTTAGCGTTACGTTGCCTTGTAAAAGGATGGGATTCCTGACATCTTCCAGGGTAAAGCCCGTAAGGAAAATCAGGCGCTCTACTGCAGCCTTAGCCGCTACCATGCCGGGCAATTGCCTTACCAGTTCAAAAAGCGGACGCTGGATGCGACTCACCAATTGCAGGTACGCCGTAACGGTACCAAAAGACACTTTTTTATAAGCCAATCGGTACGCACTCCACAAAAAAGCCGTGATGTAGCCTCCGTTAAACGTAAGCCCCATAAGCAGGTTGGCAAAAACAGACACACGTGTACGTTTTTGAACGCTTTCTTGCAATTGCGACTGCAAACTGCCCAACCTATCCAGCTCTTCTTCTTGCCTTTCGAACGTACGTATCACTACTTGATTCAACAAGCTCTCTTCCATCATGGAAGTGATCAAGCTCTCGCTTTCTTTAACCTGAAGGGTATATTTCTTCATATACCTGTAATAGAGATGGCTAAGAGAAGCCAGTACCGGCAACCCTATCCCCAGGATCAAGGCCAACGTGGGGTCCAATACGTTAAGAATAATCAGAGCGCCTGCAAATTGAATGACTGCCGTAAACGCTAAAGGCAAGGAAGATACCAGTACGTCTACCACATCGTCCGTATCGCGGATAATGCGCGTGAGCATATCGCCGCTGTGTACAGAGGCCAGTTCCTGCCAGCGCGAATACAGCAACCGCGAAAACACGTTGTAACGCACGTGGTTGCTCATACGCACCTCGGTAAGCCTGCGCAATCGCAAATCCCACGCCCTAAAAAGAATTTGCAATACCACCAACACCACCAGCAATACGGCATAGAAAAGCAGGCTGCCCTCTATATTTCCTGTAGCCACATCTATAATGGTCTTGGAAAACCACACAAAAGCCAAAGAAAGCGCCACTTCTATCAGCCCAATGACCGTGATAGCTGCTAAGCGGGCACGAAAACCGCGCGAGGCAAACCGTAAAAATTGAAGGGCTGATTTCATTGGAAACCTATTTTTAACCTGTTTGTTAATTTTTTGTAAGGTACAATCAAAACGTGTGAAATAGATAAGGTAGTAAATTTTAGTGACCTTTTTACAGACAGAACAAAAGAAAACCACATGCCGCTGTATTTTCCTGCAGGCCTCTTTTTACCGGGCCCGTGGAATCCAAAATTTCCGCTTTTCAAGATGTCGGCCAGTACTCTGCGTACATGACGTCGCGTACGCCGTTCCGGCAATAAGGAAAACTCTGGCAATAAGGAAAACGGAAAAATCCCTTCCGGCGCATCCAGGTACTCCACCGCTGCCCGCGCAAACACCTGCATGGGGTACAACAGGCCATACGAACGTGCATGCTCTGTAAATTCCTGCCGGTTAATCTGTTTGTGGTAATGCTTCAAGAGCAAAACCCAATCGCAAAACTGACGAAACCCCACCCCCTGGCTTGCAAAGTGGCGAAACATATGATGAAAAAGGAAAAACGCATTCAGTGTTATGGGCAGTAGGCGCACCGTTGCAGGGTGCGGGTGCGATGAGTGGGGCGACGACTGCGGCTGGGATGATTGGTGCGGGTGCTGCGGTTGCAGCAGCTGCTCCACCGGCACACGGCCGAATCGGGCGGCTTCTGCCACCTCTTTTTCCCATGTGGCAAACTGCTTGTTGTACTTTTTGTAGTGAAAATATGAGATACGGGAATGAGGCTCTATGAATATTCCCTGCCATTGGTAATTGTAATGAATGTGCCCTGCATCTTCTGCCCCGTAGCCTTGCTCGGCGGCCCAAATACGTGATTTTTCGTAATCGCCCGGGCGGTACAGCCACATATCAATGTCTCCGGGGTTTCGCAACAACGGATTGGGATATTGCGCCCCGCAAGCAAGTCCTTTCATAAGCACAAACGGGAACCCGGCTTGCTCATACTCCTGCACCAATGTTCCCAGCACGCGCTCCATATTGCGATTCATGGCCTTGGTTTGCTCTATTTGCATCAGCCACTGCATGCGCATGGCCCTTGGCGGCAAGCTCTCGGTCGGCAACGACAACGCCTTATCGGCGATCAATGCGTTCACGCTCTGTTTGTGCGCCATGGCGGCAATGGCCGTCCACACAACACCGTCCAATCCCTTGAACAGGGCCGCCTCGGCCGGTCTGTCCCATAAAGCAGCCGACAGTAGGTGCAAAAACAAGCCGTTTACTTTGGAATTATTTGCTCCGGATATGTTCTTATTCTTCAACCAACCCTTCCTTTAAAAGTGTGTCAATCAAATTTTGTACATCTCGCGAAGCCAGCTCGCGGTCTATGCTGTATTTTCCCACCAGTAAATCTATCAGATCCTCTGCCGTAAAATCTTTGCCTTCCACAGACTCTATCAAAAAAGCAGCCGTCTGGTTAAGTGTTACAACCCGCGTATAATCCAACCCAGATCCGCTCCGGGAAACCATCATGTATTCGTCTCCAATTTTACGAATGGAAAACTGTTCTTTCAGTCGCATACTATATTATTGTTTACGTATTCTTCAATTGTTTATTCATTCTTCTGTAAATAGCCAGGCCCACACGACGCAAAAACGGATGCGAAGGCCACAAAAACCGATACACATTCCAGCGGCAGGTGCCCTGCCGGATGCTCCTTGGAGCAAACGTCCGCTGCTCGTGCTGCATCGACTGTCCGTGTTGCACCCGCTGCTCTTGCTGTTGCTTGCTTTGCAACTGCCCGTGCTGTGCGCTCTGCACCTGCTGCCCACGTTGCTGTTCTTGCTGCTCGCGTTGTACCAAAGCTTCGCTACCAAGCATCCGCTCACCGCGCACCACTTCCGTTACCTCGGCAAGTACCTCTGCGCGGCTGCACATTTCATAAACCTGCAGGTTGCCGTCACCTCGTAACCGCAACCGGTCGCCCTTCACCTTTACTACCCGGTGGATTACGTACCGTCCGTCGTGCAGCTGCGCCAAAAGCACCTGGCCCCGAACAAAATCGCGCTCTCCCGGATGCTCCAGCACCAGCACATCCCGGCCATCTCGTATAAAAGGCAACATGCTGTTCCCGCGGGCGCGAATACGCACCGCATGACCCAGGGCCAACTGCTCGGCCACCTCGTCAAAAAACAACCGATTATCTATTGTCCGCATCTTCATGGCTTGCATGTAACAAAGAATGCGTCAACTGCACTGCCCCGCGGTTGGGACGGTTCACCATACGGTACACAGGCACCTTTTCCAGAATGTCGTAAATAAGGGTAACCATGTGTTCCCGGTGCTCCCTGCCCGAACGGAAAACAGCTGCTGACTGCAACAGCACCTTAAATGCCTCCAACGCTCCCATCTTTGTCAGCTTATTTTCCGGCCCCTGTTGCAAAAGCACAAAGGCAGCCACCTCGGCTTTTTTATTCCTATAACACGGAGTACTTCCGCTCCACGGCGCGCCAAACACCCACACGCGCCCATCGTCCGGCAAACGCACCAACGGTTCATCGTCGTTCAAAAGCGAACTGCCGGGTACATGCTTCAGCCACAGACTGCTGTGCGTACTTTTGCCCGTACCGCTCGTCCCCAGAAACACAACAGCCCGGCCGTCTTTTTTAATGACCGAGGCGTGTATCTTCAGCGTTCGGTGGTATGCGGCCGTCATGCCAAAGGCTATCCGCAACAGGTACGGAAGAAAATACTCTTCATAAGAGGCGGTCAGCGTAAGGTCAGAAACAACCTCTTTTTTGTTTGCCGAGATTTGAATGCGATGCTCCAACGCGCCGGTTTGCTGCTCTGTTCCGCCGAGTGTCATGCTTACGGTGATTTCCCCGTTGTTGTGATAAACAGCAAAAGTAGCACCGTCCACTACAAGTGTTTCGTCCGGTTCTTCGCTTGGGAGAGAAATTACCGCGTCCCCGGAAAAGCAAAACAGTAAGTTTTTGTCCTTTTTCTGCCAATCTCTTTTGTATTCTTCCTGTTCTAAGCGGAACGGGCGGAAAGAAGGCAATAATTCTTCCGTAGCCTCTGCGTTGGAAGTCTTAATAATCAAGCAATGTCCGGCAATCCGGTAGTATAATTTTTCAAGCATTAAGAGAGGAACTTACATATTGAAACACTTTTTTCTTTTCTATAAGAATTACAAATATAAACACCATTAATCAAACTTAAAATCAAGTCTTTAAAAACTTGATAAATTGTCCTTTTTTTCTTATTTTTGTTTACCTCTATACCTAAAAACGATTCGTATGAAACATAATGAAAATGAGTTGGAAACAACTGATGTATATGTTACTCCAACTTTGCAAGTAACAGATGTGATTATTGAAGAAAATGTCCTGTCTGGCGGGAGCACTGGTGGATTCTTTAAGGATCTGTCCGGAGAAGAATGGTAAAAATGTAATTGTTAGAAATTATGAAAAAAAGACTTGTTATTTTAATGCTGGTTCTGCCGTTTCTGGTTCTTTCCTGTGTTCAGGACGCCCTTCAAAAAGAATCCACAAGCCGAACCATTCAGGTTACTGCAATATTATCTGAAGAAAAAGATAATACTAATACTCCCAATAATACTCCCAATACGCGAATTGCACTTAAGCAAGATGGTCTAACTATTGAAATGGAATGGGAAGAGGATGACATGGTAGACATTTACCTTGTTTATACAAACGCAGAAGGTGAAACTATAGAGAAATTTCAAGAAAGACCTGTTACCATAGATAATGAAAATAGAAAAAGAGCCATTTTCTCCATAGAAGTTCCCGATGATATTCCAGAAAAATTCGACCTATACGGGCTGTATGGAGGTAGTGGGCTTTGTACTGCTGATGGCACTAAAGCACTTCTTCCGACAGCCGACAAAGCACTTACAAATGATCTGAGAGATATTCAGAACGAAAAGGTGGTAATGCTCGGATTCCAGAAGGTCAATATAGACAAAGGCGTCACTGCTATTGGTGTCAATTTTGAACATCTTGGATCTGTTTTTAGGATTTTAGTGAAGAATACCGGTCAAGGAACAATGGAAAATATTACTCAGGCCGTTCTACAACCGGAAGATACCAATAAGGAAATCCCGGCCTATCCCAATGCAGAAAGATTCAATCTAAAAGATAAAAAGTTTACAGATGCCGGAAATACCCCAACAGGCAAAGCCAACCATTTGGAATTTACAGCAAAGAATGCATTTGTAGTAGAGAACGGAATCCTTGGTTTCTGGGCATGGTTTCCTATGGATAAAGGCTCAGATTCAGGAGAGGAATGGCCTGCACTCAATCTGGTTTTAAAATCAGAAGCTAACGAATTTGTTGCCACAACGGTTCCTACACTTACAAGACAAGCCACTACCGGTAAAGCTTACCATTTATTTGCCCAATATGACGGAACGTCTCTTACATTCGTTGGAAAAGTTGCTTTTGATATCCCGGACGGTTCGGTTGACGGCTCCATGAAGGGTGTGCTGGCAGATACACGGGATGGAAACTTATATGCTACCATAAAAATTGGTGACCAGATATGGCTGGCAGAAAATCTGCGGTACCTTCCCGAAGTATTTAGTCCGGAAACAGGTGATGGAACAAACCGTTATTATTATGTGTACGGCTTCGATGGTACAGATGTTAACGCTGCAAAAATTAATGAAGTAAAAATTAATGAAGTAAGAGAAATATGCCTCTACCAAACGTACGGCGTTCTTTACAACTGGCCGGCAGCCATGCACGGAGACACCAGCAGCACAGCCACTCCTAGCAAAGTTCAGGGAATTTGTCCCGACGGATGGCACCTACCCAGTCACCAAGAATGGTACGACCTATTTAAAATCTATGGGAAAAGCATGGAAGTGGCCGGCAATGACTTTAAAGCAAAAGGAAATATAGTTGACGGCACAGGACTGTGGGAATCCCTCAATGATGATGCCACAAACAGTTCGGGTTTTTCAGTAATTCCTGCCGGTACCAGAACGGCTACAGGGGGAGGCACATCGGGAAAGTTTTACAGTATGGGAGAATGCTGCTATTTCTATGCTTCCACAGAGAAAACTAATGATACCAATCATGCTTACAGACAGCGACTCAGACATGAGGACGGTGAAGTACATCGTACCACATGTGCTAAATCCAGTGGACACTCGGTACGTTGTGTAAAGAATTATTAACCTTATAAAAACTAAAACCTATGAAGACTACTGAAAATGAATTTCAAACAAACGAAAATTACGTTACTCCAAACGTACAGGTAACCGATATAATTATTGAACAAAACGTTCTAAACGGCATGAGTGGAGGAGGTTTCAAAGATCTGGGCGAACTGGGTGGAGAAATATGGTAAAAATATAATTGTTAAAAATCAAAAGTTATGAAAAAAAGATACTTAATCATGTTTTTGGCTCTGCCATTTCTGGTTCTTTCCTGTGCTCAGGAAAACCTCCAAACAGAGTCCACCGGTAAAACCATTTCCGTCACTGCAACCCTGGCTGCAGAAACAGATACACCCAATACCAAAATTTCTCTGGAACAAGACGTATTAAATATTAAATTGGAGTGGGAAGAAGGAGATTGTATAGCGCTGTGCATTGTAGCAGACCAACAAGCATACACCCAGAAAGTGGATGTTGTTATAGACAAGGAAAATAAAAAGAATGCCAGTTTTAAGTTCACCCTGCCGGATGATCCAAAAATCACCAAATTTGATTTGTACGGAATGTATGGTGGAAACGGGTTTCAGGAAAATTCAACACTGGTCATACTACCTGACAACCCTGTCGCAGATACCGAAGAAGGAATTAGAAAAGACATGGTGCTTACTTTTACACAAACGGACATCGACGCCTCTTCACCTAGTCTTTCTGTAAATTTTTCACACTTGGGCTCTGTGTTTAGAATTCTGGTAAGCAATACAGACGCAACAAATTTTGATGTAATAAGCGAAGTTAAAAAAGCTGTGCTTGCACCCAAATCTCCTGGTGATTTTTTGGGTCTTCATATAAACGCCGGGAAAGGAGATGGCCGATATAATGTAAAAACAGAAACATTCTCTGGTACTAATAGATCAGTAACTGAGTTTTCCTTTGAATTGCCTCTGCCAGTTGACCTAAAACCAGGTAAATCCCAAGAGTTCTGGGCATGGATTATCCCTGATGGTACCGGCTGGCCAGAACTGGAACTCAAATTAGTAGATGCATCCTATAAAGTATTATATACTACTTCAAATTTCAAAGAGAGCAAAACCTCACCGCCAACATTCGGAAAAGCCTACCATTTCTTTGCAGATTATGACAATGATGCTTTGACATTTTCTGATTTAATCAGAGGAAAATTCACAGACCCCCGCGACGGCAACGTTTATAAGACAGTCGAAATTATTGACAAGAATAGCAAGAAGTGGATAATAATGGCAGAGAACCTACGGTACCTTCCGAAGGTAGTCGGGCCAGATGAAGGCGACTCTGAAGATGCACATTACTATGTATACGGCTTCGAAGGTACAAATGTAGACGCTGCAAAAATTTATAAAGTAGGAGAAATATGCCATTACCAAACGTACGGCGTTCTTTACAACTGGCCGGCAGCCATGATTGCCTGCCCTGATGGTTGGTCTCTTCCTAGCTATGATGAATGGGGCAACATTTTTCTAGCTTTCACTACCTTTTACACTCAAGCAGGACCCTATTTTAAAGCTATCGGGACCAAAGAAGATGGTGACGGACTATGGAAAGCTTCTGATAAAGCAACAAAGGCGACCAACTCCTCCGGCTTTACGGTACTTCCTGCAGGTAATAGAACATCAGGAAAATTTGAATATTTGGAAGAACGAGGTGCTTTCTATTCTTCCTCATTGGATGGTAGTAATAAAGGTGGATATCACCGGTTTGTATACGATGTCAATGGTGTAACTCGTAATTATTGTGCAAGAACTACTGCACTCTCCGTACGCTGCGTGAAAGATTAAGTGATTTTATAGCACTTAATAAATAAAAATGGCGCATTAGCATCTTTGAGGTAGTGCGCCATTCGATTTTTGCAAAAATGCAATTGCTTGTTAATGTGGCATTTGGCAATGCACCATAAAAAAGTGGCGCAGCACATCAAAGATGCAGATGCGCCAATAAGCCCAATCAAAAGCACCATCAATAAGCCCCATCAATATACGCCGCGCGGGCATCCAGCCAGTCCAGGAGGCGTTGGAGGTTGGTTTGGGGGTTGGAGGTTGCATTTCGGTGGCCCCAGACGGTATGGTCGTCTGCCAGTGCCTGCGATACTGCCTCGGCATATTCAATCACGTAGTCCTTTAGCAGGCCCATTTTTTCTGCTTTGAACCACTCCCAGCGTTCTTTGAAAAGGGACCGCATATGCGGATCGCTCATCAGGCGTTCAAAGAACCAAGTCCCGAGACCTTCTCCACCCGGCCCCCAAAAAAGAGATTCAGAAGCCATAGCCAGATCAAAATGTGTGGACCTATACCCGTATCCGTACCCCCAATCAAAATCCCAGATAATGCCCATACGGTATTTGCCTCCGGCCGGTTTGTTTATATAGGTACTTTTGGGATGGTTGATCTCGCCATTCTTGGTAAGTTCATACACAATCATATAGTTTACAAACGACAAATCGTCAAAGTAGTCCAGGTATTCATTATCAGGAAAAGAACTGTCCTGAACCAGCCTATCCAAGTTGTTAAAATCGTCCTCAATGGCTTGCAACAGCTGCTCATTCATGTTCTTACTCTTGGGGAACTGAATCATAACGGGCAAATTGGAAGGAGTAGACTTAAACTTCCAATCCTCGTCATAATACACATCCAACTCCAGCAACAAGCCGTCATCTCCTATATCTATGCGTCCCACACCCACCTCTTTATGCTCCGTAAAGGCATATACCCCTCGGTATTCCCCGTTGATGGTCAACTCTACCGGTACTACAGTGTTGGTGTAAGGGATTCCCAGCAGCTGCCCGGCCTTAAAAGGTACCGAGTTGTACAACATCGTTCCGTCCAAGTATTCATTCAACAACACCCAGTCTTTGTAGGCAGCCAACCCCATAAGAGACGCCGCTTCTTTCAGCTTTATGCGGTACGGCTGCTTTGGCATGCCCCAGGTGGAATTGCCTCGGCCCCGGATGGTACAATCTCCTTCGTAATTGGGGTAGTTCTGCTTCCCCTCCACCTTCATCACCGCGTTGAGTTCCCTTTTTTTGTCCCGAGTTTCCATAGCCTCGCCGTTCTCTATGTCAATGTAGATGTGAGGCAGTAACTCTTTTACAACCTCCTCCGGAATCCAGTTCACCACCACCGTGTAGCTCTGCGTGCTTTCATCCTGCGCCATCACGGTATATACCAGAGGCTTTGTAAAATCGTTCGCAGTAACGCCCGATTCCTGCTCCACGTCACCCACAAACACCCTCGCCCCGTTATGTGTAAAAGTGGCTACCAGGCTTTCATCGCTTATCGCCTGAGGCAAGGACAGCTTAATGCTATCCCCCTCAATCTCCCCTGTCACAGAGGCTTTAAGCCTAGGGTTCCTTTCCTGTTCTATGGAAAAATTCAACAACTCTTTGTCAGAAGGATCCTGCACTATATTGTCCATTATAATGCCGGAACAAGAAACTGCTACGGCAGCAAAAATGGAAAGAAATATGGTTTTGATGTGTTTCATGTTTGTGTTTATTATTATGTGGTGCACTGGTTTTGCGTTTGCCAGATCAGATGTAGTGCGCCATCAATAAGCACTATCAATGTATGCGGCACGCGCATCCAGCCAGTCCAGGATGCGTTGGAGGTTGGTTTGGGGGTTGGAGCTGGCGCTTCTGGGGCCCCATATAGCGTGGTCGTCTGCCAGGGCCGGAGCCACTGCCTGGGCATATTCAATCACATAGTCCTTTAGCAGGTCCATCTTCTCTGCTTTAAACCACTCCCAGCGTTCTTTGAAAAGTTGCTGCATGTGCGGGTCGCTCATCAGGCGGCCAAAGAATCGGGTGCCGAGGCCTTCTTTATCCGGTCCCCAGAAAAGAGGTTCATTGGCACGCACCAAGATGTAATGCATGTATTCTTCCTCAAACCCGTACCCCCAATCAAAATCCCAGATAATCCCCATGCGGTATTTACCTCCGGCCGGCTTATTTATGTATGTACTTTTGGGATGGTTGATCTCGCCATTTTTGGTGAGTTCATACACAATCATATAGTTCACAAACGACAAATCGTCAAAGTAGTCCAGGTATTCATTATTAGGAAAAGAACTGGCCTGAACCAGCCTGTCCAAATTGTTAAAATCGCCCCGAATGGCTTGCAGCAACTGCTCGGTCATGTTCTTGCTTTTAGGATACTGAATCATCACAGGCAAATACGAATAGGCAGACCAAAATTTCCAATCCTCGTCGTAATACACATCCAACTCCAGCAGCAGGCCGCCATCCCCCACGTCTATGCGCCCTTCCCCCACTTCTTTATGCTCGGTAAAGGCATATACCCCACGGTATTCCCCGTTTATGGTCAGCTCTACAGGCACCATGGTATTGGTATAAGGAATTCCCAGCAGCTGCCCGGCCTTGAAAGGTATCGAATTGTACAACATAGAGCCGTCTAGGTATTCATTCAGCAACACCCAGTCTTTGTAAGCCGGCAGCCCCATAAGAGACGCCGCCTCTTTCAGCTTTATGCGGTACGGTTGCTTGGGCATGCCCCACGTGGAATTGCCTCGGCCCCGAATGGTACATGCCCCTTCGTAACTCGCGTATTTCTTTTTCCCCTCCACCCTCACCACGGCATTGAGCTCCCTTTTTTTGTCCCGAGTTTCCATGGGCTCGCCATTTTCAATAGCAATGTAAATGTGAGGCAGGTTGGCCTTCTCCACCGAGACGAGGCTCACCTGCACCGTATAACTTTGCGTGCTTTCATCCTGCGCCATCACAGTATATTCCAGAGGTTTAGAAAAATTATTGGCAGTCACGCCCGACTCCTGCTCCACACCACCCACAAAAACCCCCGCACCGTTATGCGTAAAAGTTGCCACGAGGCTCTCATTGCTTTTTGCCTCGGGTAGCGCCAGTTTAATGGTGTGCCCTTCAATCTCCGCTGCTACAGAGATCTTAAGCCAGGAATTGTTCTCCTTTTCAATGGAAAAACTCAATAACTCTTTGTCGGAAGACACCGGCGTTATATTGCCCCTGCAAGAGACCGCCATAACAGCCAAAAAAAGTAAAAATGTGGTTTTGATGTGTTTCATGTGTGTGTTTATCATTACGTGGCGCATTTGCAGATCAAAAGTAAGGTAATAGCAAAGTTAGGCGTGTAATAGCAAAGTTAGGCAATAATCGTTTGATTGTCTTAAAATTGGCGCACTAGACAATTAGTGCGTCGCACTAAGTACTTAACTGTTTGTATTACAGGCAGTTGCTGAAAACGTCCCCTGGGGGCACGTTTTCAGTAATAAACAGATAATCAGCAACTTAACCCCCGAGTGCGACGCACTCATTGTCTTTCAGAATTGCTAATTTTTCTTTCAAACTCGAATAATTCACATCAAATGCAGTAATATTCTTTCACACTCGAAAGTAAATAAAAAATGGCACACTAGATCTGATCTGCAAATGCGCCAGCCATCCTGGTTTCTCCTTCTTGCATTACAATAAATTCATCTTCCAAAAGCCCCTCTTTTTCTATGGCTTTCCGCAAATCTTGCACCGGTTCTTCAAAACCCTCCGAGGACATCTGAAAGGTGCCAAAATGCATACCGATGCTCCGTTTTGCTCCCAAATCTTTGTGCGCCTGAACCGCTTCTGCAGGACTTGTATGAATGGGTTTCATGAAAAACTCCGGCTTGTACGACCCAATACCAAGCATAGCCAGATCAGGTGACCCCAACCGTTCTTTTATATCAGTAAAATGCGTAGAATAGCCACCGTCCCCACCAAAATAGATGCTCCGCTCCCCTTGCCGAATAAAGAAACTTCCCCACAGGCTTTTGTTGCGGTCAAAAAAACCTCGACCCGACCCGTGCTGTTGCGGCGTAAACGTGATGGTCGTGCTCTCGTTCACCTCTACACCCTCCCACCAATCCAATTCCTGCACATTCTTTACGCCAAACGACTGCACCCGCTTCTTATCACCCACAGGAACAAGCACCAAAGGAGAAAACCGCTTCTCCAGCTCTTTTAACGTCTTTCTATCCAGGTGGTCGTAATGGTTATGCGAAATCAGCACCACATCCACCGCCGGCAAACTGTCCAGCTCCACCCCGGGCTCTGTCACACGCTCCGGCCCCGCCCACCGTACGGGACTTGCCCTGTCAGACCAAACAGGATCGGTCAGAATAGTCAGTCCCAACGTCCGTATCAAAAACGTCGCATGCCCCACAAACGTCACAGCCACCTCCCCCTCCTGTAACACTTCCTTTTCTTTAAGCCGAGGCCAAAACCCCTCCGTTTTTTCCACCATCCCAGCTGCAGCTGCAGCCGCAGCCCAAGCCCCATCACCACTCCTTCCCCACTTTTCCCTCCCCTCCCGCCTCATCTTAAATACATCGGAAATCTTAGGTGAAAACTGCTCCTCAAGCGTAGGGTTTACAAACCTCTTTCCATTGGTACTGCTCATAACTGTTTGATATAAAAAAAATAAAAGAGCAAAGGCGGTGCCATAGAATAATATTTTCTTCATTTGCCTGTAAAATAAAAATGGCGCACTCCCAGATCGCATTTCCAGATCGGATCTGGTGCGCCAAAATTGCCCAGCCTTTACTCTTCTGCTAAAACCGGAAATTGCTGATAAAATTTCATGAGCGATATGCTCTCGGAACGCAATTTATGACGAACAAAATTTTTCGTTTCATTATCCATCAATTCACCCAAACCGTCAAGTAGTTTTTTATCACTCATT